>VOFB01003842.1_pt1 | contig 564464 bp, 396 predicted proteins | sample 5384141 | NCBI WGS metagenome assembly VOFB01 (sample SAMN12384721, study PRJNA508395) | human gut metagenome | isolation source: healthy gut A | host: Homo sapiens
ATAAGTTCCCTGTGCAACTTCTTCTCTTAATTCAATCTGTAACTGCCCGTTGTTATTTTGTTCTTCCATGTTTAATATGATTAAAGTTATCCTGCAAAATAACACATTTTTTCCTGAAACAATGGTAATACACGCGAGTAAAAAAGAAATAAAAAAAGGAGCAACTGCCCAATATAGCAACTGCTCCTTTCTCATATAGTCAATTGAATTGTATTATTCTACTTCGTTGTAGTCAAGTACTGTTTTCTTATTAGCCAAAATACGATCATATTCTTCTTTTGATCCAACAATGAGCTTCTCAAATTCGCGCTGTCCTGTACCAGCAGGAATCAAGTGACCACAGATCACATTTTCCTTCATACCTTCAAGCTTATCAATCTTACCGTTGATAGCAGCTTCATTCAATACTTTCGTTGTTTCCTGGAAGGAAGCAGCTGACATAAAGCTTGATGTCTGCAAAGCAGCACGTGTGATACCTTGAAGGATCTGAGTAGATGTAGCAGCCACAGCGTCACGAACCTCAACCGGTTTCAAGTCACGACGTTTCAGCATACTGTTCTCATCACGCAACTTACGAGCAGTAACAATCTGTCCCGGTTGTAGGTTCTGGAGAATCTCCAGCATCAACCACAACTTTTTTACCCCAAATACGATCGTTTTCTTCCATGAACTCCAACTTGTCCACTACCTGTTGTTCCAAGAAGCGTGTATCGCCAGGCTCATCAATTTGAACTTTACGCATCATCTGACGAACAATGATCTCAAAGTGTTTATCATTAATCTTCACACCCTGCAAACGGTATACATCCTGCACTTCGTTCACGATATATTCCTGCACAGCCGTAGGCCCCTTAATAGCAAGAATATCAGCTGGAGTTATAGCACCATCAGACAACGGAGTACCGGCTCGCACATAGTCATTCTCTTGAACCAGAATCTGTTTAGATAACGGTACCAGATACTTCTTAACCTCACCAGTTTTAGAAGTCACAACAATTTCGCGGTTACCACGCTTCACCTTACCCATTGTAACCTCACCATCGATTTCAGAAACAACAGCAGGATTAGACGGATTACGAGCTTCGAACAACTCAGTTACACGCGGAAGACCACCCGTGATATCACCGGCTTTACCAACGGCACGAGGTATCTTCACAATAACCTCACCAGCTTTCACTTTTTGTCCGTTTTCCACTACTACGTGACCACCCACAGGGAGATTATACGTACGAATCAGTTCGCCATCCTCTGTCATGATATGAGCAGTCGGAACTTTCGTCTTATCCTTGGACTCAATAATGATGATTTCACGCAAACCGGTAGACTCGTCAGACTCTACTTTATAAGTAATATTTTCAATTACGCCTTCAAACTCAATCTTACCTGTAGCTTCCGTTATAATAACAGCGTTAAACGGATCCCAACGGGCAATCATTTTACCTTTTTCTACGACTTCGCCATCAGCAGCATAAAGTGTAGAACCATAAGGCACATTATGAGTAGAAAGAACAATCCCAGTATTTACATCTACAAAACGTACTTCAGCCAAACGGCCTACCACAACTTTTGCAGGTTCACCAGCTTCATCCACAACATCTACAGTACGAAGTTCTTCGAATTCCAGACGCGCCGGATTCTTAGCCATGATACTTGCATTAGCTGCAATATTAGCAGCCGTACCACCGGCATGGAAAGTACGCAACGTCAACTGTGTACCCGGCTCACCGATAGACTGTGCAGCAATTACACCAACAGCCTCACCTCTCTGAACCATCTGACTTGTTGCAAGGTTACGTCCATAGCATTTCGCACAAACACCCTTCTTCGATTCACAAGTTAATACCGAACGTATTTCAACACTTTCTATCGGAGAATCCTGTATCTTCTTAGCTACTTCTTCTGTTATTTCTTCACCACCGGCAACCAACAATTCACCTGTTGTAGGATGAACAATATCATGTACAGATACACGACCAAGGATGCGTTCATACAGCGTAGCAATGATTTCATCATTATTTTTCAAGTCTGTACAAACCAACCCACGGAGTGTGCCGCAGTCTTCTTCATTAATAATCACATCATGAGATACGTCAACCAGACGACGAGTTAAATATCCGGCATCAGCCGTCTTCAACGCTGTATCCGCCAAACCTTTACGGGCACCATGGGTAGAGATAAAGTACTCCAACACCGAAAGCCCCTCTTTAAAGTTTGAAAGAATCGGGTTTTCAATAATCTGTCCACCTTCTGCACCTGCCTTCTGCGGTTTTGCCATCAAACCACGCATACCAGACAACTGACGGATCTGCTCTTTAGAACCACGGGCACCAGAATCCAGCATCATATATACAGCATTGAATCCTTGGTCATCACTCGAAATGGTCTTCATCAATATATTAGACAACTCAGAGTTAACATGTGTCCAAATATCAATTACCTGATTATAACGTTCATTGTTAGTAATGAAACCCATGTTATAGTTGTTGATAACTTGCTCAACTTCATCATAACCTTTCTGTACCAATGCCTCTTTTTGTTCCGGGATGATAATATCACCCAAGTTAAATGACAAACCACCCTTAAAGGCCATTTGATAACCTAAATTCTTGATGCCATCAAGGAAATCAGCTGCTTTAGCCACACCACATACCTTAATTACATCACTAATAATATCACGAAGTGATTTTTTAGAAATAATGGTATTGATATAACCAGCTTCAGGGGGAACAATTTCGTTAACAATTACACGACCTACTGAAGTGTCATGCATCATTACATCAACAACATTCCCATTCTCGTCTACATCCTTCACAACAACGCTGATCGGAGCATGAATATCAACTTTACCCTCATTGTAAGCAATCAAAGCTTCTTCCGGACCATAGAATATCAAGCCTTCGCCTTTTGCCCCCTTACGTAATTTAGTAATGTAGTACAAACCAAGAACCATATCCTGAGAAGGCACAGTAATAGGAGCACCATTTGCCGGATTCAAAATATTATGAGATTGAAGCATCAACATCTGAGCCTCCAAAACAGCTTCATTACTCAACGGCAAGTGAACAGCCATCTGGTCACCATCAAAGTCAGCATTGAAAGCCGTACATGCCAACGGGTGCAACTGAATAGCTTTTCCTTCAATCATCTTAGGCTGGAATGCCTGAATACCCAAACGGTGCAATGTCGGCGCACGATTCAACAGTACTGGATGACCTTTCATTACATGTTCCAGAATATCCCAGATAACAGCTTCTTTGCGATCTACAATCTTCTTGGCACTCTTCACGGTCTTTACAATACCACGTTCAATCAACTTACGTATAATGAACGGTTTGTACAGTTCAGCTGCCATCAATTTAGGAATACCACATTCCCCCATTTTCAGTTCCGGACCTACAACGATAACCGAACGCGCAGAGTAGTCAACACGTTTACCCAACAAGTTCTGACGGAAACGTCCCTGCTTACCTTTCAAACTATCGGAAAGAGATTTCAAAGGACGGTTAGCATCCGTTTTTACTGCACTAGACTTACGTGAATTGTCGAACAACGAGTCAACCGCTTCCTGTAACATACGCTTTTCATTACGCAAAATTACTTCAGGAGCCTTTATCTCAATCAGTCTTTTCAGACGATTGTTACGAATAATTACGCGGCGATAAAGATCATTCAAGTCAGAAGTGGCAAAACGACCACCATCCAATGGAACCAACGGACGAAGTTCGGGAGGGATGACCGGTACGATACGTACAATCATCCATTCCGGCTTATTACGTCCGCGAGATGCACGGAATGATTCAACAACTTGGAGACGCTTTAAAGCCTCATTCTTACGCTGTTGAGAAGCATCGTTGCCAGCACGGTGACGCAAATCATAAGACAATGCATCCAAATCTAGACGAGCCAGCAAGTCATAAATGGCTTCGGCACCCATCCTAGCTATGAACTTATTAGGATCTGAATCTTCTAGGAATTGATTGTCTTTCGGCAACTTCTCCATCAAATCCAAATATTCTTCTTCCGAGAGCAAGTCATATTCAGCAATCTCACCAGCCATCACACCAGCCTGGATTACCACATAACGCTCATAATAAATAATAGAATCAAGTTTCTTTGTAGGCAGTCCCAGCAAATAACCAATTTTATTAGGAAGTGAACGGAAATACCAAATATGAGCTACCGGCACAACCAGCTGAATGTGTCCCATACGCTCACGACGTACTTTTTTCTCTGTCACTTCCACACCACAACGGTCGCAGACAATACCTTTATAACGGATACGTTTATATTTACCGCAATGGCATTCATAATCCTTGATAGGACCAAAAATACGCTCACAGAACAAACCGTCGCGTTCGGGCTTATACGTACGATAGTTGATGGTTTCAGGCTTTAAAACTTCACCACTCGAATTCTCAAGGATTTCCTCAGGAGAAGCCAAACCGATAGAGATTTTCGAGAAATTACTCTTTATCTTGTTATCTTTTCTAAAAGCCATACTTTATTATATATAATTGAAAATTGACAATTGAATATTGAGAATTAATAGCTGGGAGCAAATAGGTCATCACTCCCAACTATTAATTTTAGATTTATTCCAGGTTGATGCTAAGGCCCAAACCTCTCAACTCATGCAACAATACATTGAGCGATTCAGGAATACCGGGTTGCGGCATCGGTTCACCCTTCACAATTGCTTCATAAGCTTTAGAACGACCTACAACGTCATCGGATTTGATAGTCAAAATTTCCTGCAGGATGTGCGCAGCACCAAATGCTTCAAGCGCCCAAACCTCCATTTCTCCAAAACGCTGGCCACCGAATTGTGCCTTACCACCCAACGGTTGTTGAGTAATCAAAGAGTACGGACCAATAGAACGTGCGTGCATCTTATCTTCAACCATGTGCCCCAGCTTCAACATATAGGTAACACCAACCGTAGCATGTTGATCAAACGGTTCACCCGTCCCCCCATCATACAACTTTGTTTTACCATAACGTGGCAAACCAGCCTTATCAGTCCACTCATTCAAGTCATCCAATGTAGCACCGTCAAAAATAGGAGTTGCAAACTTAACACCCAGATTCTTACCAGCACGACCTAATACAGCCTCGAATATCTGACCGATGTTCATACGAGAAGGCACACCCAACGGATTCAATACAATATCTACCGGAGTACCATCAGCGAGGAATGGCATATCTTCCTGACGAACAACGCGGGAAACAATACCCTTGTTACCGTGACGACCTGCCATCTTATCACCTACACCAATCTTACGTTTCTTAGCAATATAAACTTTCGCCATCTGAATAATACCGGCAGGAAGTTCATCACCAATAGTGATAGCAAACTTCTTACGTTTCAGTTCGGCATCCAGTTCTTTATATTTCTTGATGAAGTTCATCACCAAATCACGAATCATGCCGTTGATACGATCATCATTCGTCCAATTGCTCAATTGAATTGAAGTAAAATCCAAATCACCGAAATCAGAAGGAGAGAATTTGGCACCTTTTGAAATAATATCAGCACCCATATAATCTTTTACACCCTCTGATACATGGTTTTCAGTCAACTTCAACAGTTTTCTAATTAAGACACCTCTTAAATCAGCAACCTTCGCATCAAACTCATCATCAATCTTCGGCAACAAAGCCTTATCAGCCAATTTGGAACTACGACTCTTGATTACACGTGAGAACAAACGCTTATCGATAACAACGCCTTTCAAAGAAGGAGAAGCTTTCAAAGAAGCATCTTTCACATCACCTGCCTTATCGCCGAAAATTGCACGAAGCAATTTTTCCTCCGGTGACGGATCAGACTCACCTTTCGGTGTAATCTTACCAATCAAGATATCACCTGGCTGGATGCGAGCGCCCACACGTACAATACCATTTTCGTCCAAATCTTTAGTAGCTTCTTCACTCACATTCGGAATATCGGAAGTTAATTCTTCCATACCGCGTTTCGTTTCACGAACCTCCAGCGAATATTCTTCTACATGAATTGAAGTCAATATATCTTCACGAACCACACGTTCGTTCAATACGATAGCATCCTCATAGTTGTAACCTTTCCACGGCATGTAAGCAACCAACAAGTTTTTACCCAAAGCCAACTCACCTTTTTCCGTAGAATATCCTTCTGTCAAAATCTGGCCTTTCGTTACACGCTGACCAATTTCACAAATAGGACGAAGGTCAATCGTCATATTTTGATTCGTACGACGCCACTTCGGAATACGATATTCCTTCAATGCCGGTTCGAAGCTTACAAATTCTTCGTCCTCCGTACGATCATACAAAATACGAATAACAGTAGCGTCCACAAATTCGATTACGCCATCACCTTCAGCGGTAATCTGCGTACGAGAGTCTCTTACCAACTGACGTTCGATACCTGTACCTACGATCGGCGCTTCACTCCTCAACAAAGGAACTGCCTGGCGCATCATGTTTGACCCCATCAACGCACGGTTAGCATCATCATGTTCCAAGAAAGGAATCAGAGATGCAGCGATTGAAGCAATCTGCTGGGGAGAAACGTCCATCAACTCTACTTCATCCGGAGTTACCACCGGATAGTCAGCATCCTGACGAGCTTTTACTTTATCGCGGATGAAAGTACCATCATCATTCAACGGTGCATTACCTTGAGCAATAATCTTAGCTTCTTCTTCTTCCGCAGTCAAATATGCCAACCCTTCATCAGAAAGGTCAACCTTACCGTTTTCAACCTTACGATATGGAGTTTCAATGAAACCAAGTACATTGATCTTAGCGAACACGCACAAAGAAGAAATCAAACCAATGTTCGGACCTTCCGGCGTTTCAATTGGACAAAGACGACCATAGTGAGTGTAGTGAACGTCACGTACCTCAAATCCGGCACGCTCACGAGACAAACCACCAGGACCGAGAGCAGACATACGACGTTTGTGCGTAATTTCAGCCAACGGGTTCGTCTGGTCCATGAACTGCGACAAAGCATTCGTTCCAAAGAATGAATTGATTACGGAAGAAATAGTCTTCGCGTTGATCAAATCAATCGGAGTAAACACTTCATTATCGCGTACGTTCATACGTTCACGAATCGTACGCGACATACGAGCCAAACCAACAGCAAACTGATTAGACAATTGCTCTCCTACAGTACGTACACGACGGTTACTCAAATGGTCAATATCATCCACATCGGCCTTCGAGTTAATCAACTCGATCAAGTACTTAATGATTTCAATAATATCTTCCTTCGTAAGAACACGCACGTCCATATCAGTCGTCAGATTCAACTTCTTGTTAATTCTGTAGCGACCTACATTACCCAAGTCATATCTCTTTTCAGAGAAGAACAGGTTATTGATAACCTCACGTGCACTGGCATCATCGGCAGGGTCTGCATTACGCAACTGGCGATAGATATACAATACAGCTTCCTTCTCCGAGTTACTCGGGTCTTTCTGGAGCGTGTTATATATAATAGAATAGTCAGACTGATTCGGCTCTTCCTTGTGTACAAGAATGTTCTGAACACCCGACTCTAAGATAATATCAACATGTTCCGGTTCGATCACAGTTTCACGATCGATCACAACTTCGTTACGTTCAATAGAAACTACTTCACCGGTATCTTCGTCTACAAAATCCTCAATCCATGTTTTCAAAACACGAGCCGCCAATTTACGTCCCAACACTCTCTTAAGATTAGTCTTATTGACTTTAATATCTTCGGCCAGATTGAAAATTTCAAGAATATCCTTATCATTCTCAAAACCGATAGCTCTCAACAAAGTAGTAACGGGCAACTTCTTTTTACGGTCGATGTACGCATACATGACGTTGTTAATATCAGTAGCAAACTCAATCCAAGAACCTTTGAACGGGATGATACGGGCAGAATAAAGTTTGGTACCATTAGCATGTACGCTCTGACCGAAGAATACGCCTGGAGAACGGTGAAGCTGTGACACAACAACACGTTCCGCACCGTTGATGACGAAAGTAGCCTTATCCGTCATATAAGGAATAGGACCAAGGAATACGTCCTGAATAACTGTATCAAAATCCTCATGATCGGGATCTGTACAGTATAATTTCAATTTTGCTTTCAAAGGCACACTATAAGTAAGCCCTCGCTCTATACAATCATCAATAGTATAACGCGGCGGATCAATATAGTAGTCCAAAAACTCAAGAACAAAATTGTTTCTTGTATCGGCAATAGGGAAGTTTTCAGCAAATACTTTATACAATCCCTCATTCTTGCGCTTTTCAGGTGGGGTATCCAGTTGTAAAAAGTCTTTGAATGACTTCAATTGTACTTCCAAAAAATCCGGATATTCAAGTGGATTTTTAGTCGAAGCAAAATTAATTCTTTGGTTTACAGTATTTGAAGACATCTGTTAATGGATTTGTAGAACTTAATTTTAAATATATACACAAAAAGGTTAAGAACCCTCTTCAGAAGGGTTCTTAACCGAATTACCTGATTTACAGGCTAATGTTATTTAAGTTCAACTTCAGCTCCAGCTTCTTCCAATGTTTTCTTCAATGATTCTGCTTCGTCTTTAGCCAAACCTTCTTTTACTACGCTAGGAGCACCGTCTACCAAGTCCTTAGCTTCTTTCAAGCCAAGACCACAAGCTTCCTTCACAGCTTTAACAACCTGAAGTTTAGCTGATCCAGCGCTCTTCAATACTACATCAAAAGAAGTTTTTTCTTCAGCGGCAGCAGCACCACCAGCTGCAGGACCAGCAGCAACAGCTACAGCTGCAGCAGCAGGTTCAATACCATATTCTTCTTTAAGGATAGTTGCAAGTTCATTAACTTCTTTTACTGTCAAGTTAACTAATTGTTCTGCAAAAGCTTTCAAATCTGCCATTTTTTGTATGATTTTAATTGTTTAATTACTAATTTGTTTATGAAAATTTATTCGGGACGTTACTCCCAAGGTCATGACACCTTTCCCATTTTTACGCTTCGGTACGTTCACCAAGAGTTTTGAGAACTCCGTGAAGAGTGTTTCCACCTGATTGGAGAGCAGAAATAACATTCTTGGCCGGTGATTGCAACAAAGCAACAATATCGGCAATAACTTCATTCTTACTCTTAATACTAACGAGAGCATCCAATTGGTCTGCACCAACATAGAAGCTTTCTTCTGCATATGCAGCTTTCAGTCCGGGAATACCGTCTTTAGCTTTTGCTTTAATCAACTTAGCTGGTAAGTTGGCAGTATTACAGAACATAATAGCTGTAGTACCCTTCAAGCAATTATAAAGCGGAGAATAATCTTCTTCCAGACTCTCCAATGCTTTGTGAAGCAATGTATTCTTAATCAGCATCAATTTGATGTCTGATTTAAAACAATCTCTTCTCAATGCGCTGGTAGCAGCAGCGTTCATCGCTGTAACGTCTACCAAATAGAAGTGACCATATTCCTTTACTGTAGCAGCAATTTGCTCTATAATCGTACTTTTATCTTCCTTTCTCATTATTTCTCCGTTTTATTAGATTTCTTCTACTGATTTCGGGTCAATCTTGATACCTGCACTCATTGTGCTAGAAAGATAAATACTCTTAATATATGTACCCTTGGCTGCGGTCGGTTTCAATTTATTCAAAGTAGAGATGAATTCTTTCGCATTATCACGAATTTGATCAACGCTAAATGAAACTTTACCAACTGAAGTATGAACAATACCACTCTTGTCAACCTTGAAGTCGATCTTACCTTGTTTTACTTCTCTTACAGCTTTAGCAACATCCATAGTTACAGTACCACTCTTCGGGTTAGGCATCAATCCGCGAGGACCGAGCACACGACCGAGTGCACCAATTTTACCCATGATAGAAGGCATAGTGATGATTACATCCACATCTGTCCATCCACCTTTGATCTTTTCAATATATTCGTCAAGACCAACGTAGTCAGCTCCGGCTTCTTTTGCAGCAGCTTCAGCATCCGGTGTACAAAGCACCAAAACGCGCACAACTTTACCAGTACCATGAGGAAGTGAAACAACACCTCTCACCATCTGGTTCGCCTTACGCGGATCAACGCCCAAACGCACGTCGATATCCAGTGAAGCATCAAACTTGGAAAAAGTGATTTCTTTTACCAAAGATGCAGCTTCTTTCAGTGAGTATGCTTTCCCTGCTTCAATTTTTTCTGCAGCTAACTTTTGATTTTTTGTCAGTTTACCCATTACAATTGAAGTTTATTAGTTATTAACCGGGAACTCCCCTTTTACAGCGATACCCATACTTCTAGCTGTACCTGCAACCATTGTCATGGCAGCTTCTACAGTGAAACAGTTTAAGTCAACCATTTTGTCCTGAGCAATCGTACGAACTTGTTCCCAAGTAAGCTCGGCAACTTTCTTGCGGTTAGGCTCAGCAGAACCACTCTTTACCTTAGCTACTTCAAGTAATTGAATAGCAACGGGAGGAGTCTTGATTACAAAATCGAAAGACTTATCTGCGTAGTAAGTGATAATCACAGGAAGGATCTTTCCTGCTTTGTCCTGGGTTCTGGCGTTGAATTGCTTGCAAAACTCCATGATGTTAATACCCTTAGAACCCAAAGCGGGGCCTACGGGAGGTGATGGGTTTGCCGCGCCTCCTTTAATCTGTAATTTGATTAGTCCAGCAACTTCTTTAGCCATTTTCTTATTGATTTATATATAAACATTAATAAAGAATACTACAGCGTAACACCTGCATTATTCTTTTTCAACTTGCATAAAGCCTAATTCAAGCGGAGTTTTCCGTCCGAATATCTTTACCATAACCTTAAGTTTCTTCTTCTCGGTGTTCACCTCTTCAATGATACCACTAAATCCGCTGAACGGGCCGTAATTTACTTTCACAGTTTCACCCACTACGTACGGAATATTGAGTTCTTCACCCGTTTCCTGCAGTTCGTCCACTGTACCAAGTATACGATTCACTTCTGATTGTCTGAGAGGGACAGGTTTATCCGATCCGCCCAAGAATCCAATCACATTAGGAGTATTTCTCAAGTGATGAGCAACCTCACCTACCAGAGCAGCCTCCACCAAAACGTAACCAGGGAGATAACTTCTCTCTTTCACAATTTTCTTTCCATTGCGAACCTGGTAAACCTTTTCGGTAGGAATCAATACCTGAGATACGTAATCACCAAGGTCGCTGTTTTTAATATCAGCTTCAAGGTATTCCTTTACCTTAGCTTCTTTTCCGCTAATAGCACGCAGAACGTACCATTTTTTTTCAATCTCAGCCATTTTCAATTCCTCGTTTTTAATGTGGATAAACAATTTTTTCCATGAAGTTCTGGAAACAGAAGTCCATCGCGAATACTACCAATGCAATAAGCAGGGAAGCATATAAAACAACTACTGCACTGTTAGCAAGTTCAGAATACGTAGGCCACGATACTTTATGTACAAGTTCGTCGTAAGATTCTTTAATATAAGCTATTACCTTCTTCATTTCAAAAATATTAGCACGGGAGGAGAGGCTCGAACTCCCGACACCCGGTTTTGGAGACCGGTGCTCTACCAACTGAGCTACTCCCGTGTGAATATAATCAGTTCCCGATATAAACCGGGAACTGATTAATATATTTGGTAATTAGTCAAGGATTTCAGTAATCTGACCAGAACCTACTGTACGACCACCTTCACGGATAGCAAAACGCAAACCTACGTTCAAAGCTACCGGATAGATCAATTCTACGTTAATTTCTACGTTATCACCAGGCATTACCATTTCAGTTCCTTCCGGAAGAGTGATTTCACCTGTACAGTCCATAGTACGCAGATAGAATTGAGGACGGTATTTGTTATGGAACGGAGTATGACGACCACCTTCTTCTTTCTTCAAAACATAGATAGAAGCTTTGAATTTAGAGTGAGGTTTAATCTGACCCGGTTTACAAAGAACCATACCACGTTTGATAGATTCTTTATCAATACCACGAAGCAACAAACCTACGTTATCACCAGCTTCACCCTGATCCAGCAATTTGCGGAACATTTCAACACCAGTTACAACAGATTTCTTATCTTCACCCAGACCGAGGATTTCAACTTCATCACCTACGTGGATGATACCAGCTTCGATACGACCAGTAGCAACAGTACCACGACCAGTAATAGAGAATACGTCTTCAACCGGCATCAAGAATGGTTTATCAATGTCACGCGGAGGCAACGGAATCCAATTATCAACTGCATCCATCAATTCCATAACTTTGTCTTCCCATTTTTCCACACCATTCAATGCACCAAGAGCAGAACCACGGATGATAGGAGTATTGTCACCGTCAAATTCGTATGCAGCGAGTAATTCGCGCATTTCCATCTCAACAAGTTCCAACATTTCTTCATCGTCAACCATATCACACTTGTTCATGAATACAACAAGCTTCGGTACATTTACCTGACGAGCCAACAAGATATGTTCACGAGTTTGAGGCATCGGACCATCAGTAGCAGCAACTACGATGATAGCACCATCCATCTGAGCAGCACCAGTTACCATGTTCTTTACGTAGTCGGCGTGACCCGGACAGTCTACGTGAGCATAGTGACGATTAGCGGTTTCATACTCTACGTGAGAAGTATTAATAGTGATACCTCTTTCTTTTTCTTCAGGAGCATTATCAATCTGATCGAAAGACTTAACTTCTGAAAGACCTTTCTTTGCCAACACTGTAGTGATAGCAGCAGTCAACGTGGTTTTACCGTGGTCAACGTGACCGATTGTACCGATGTTTACGTGCGGTTTTTTACGTTCGAATTTCTCTTTAGCCATAGCTTTACTTGTTATTTATTTGATTAATAATCAGCATTTACATCCTTACGAGCTGTTACCGGGATTTGAACCCGGGACCTCTTCCTTACCAAGGAAGTGCTCTACCACTGAGCTATAACAGCAAGGAGAAAAAGAGGTGTGGGCAAAGATGGATTCGAACCACCGAAGGCGTAAGCCAGCAGATTTACAGTCTGCCCCATTTGGCCACTCTGGTATTTGCCCTTACATTTAAACAAAGAACTCTTTTTTCCTTATGTTTTTTTGAGCCTCTTGTCGGATTCGAACCAACGACCCCGAGATTACAAATCACGTGCTCTGGCCAGCTGAGCTAAAGAGGCAATTACTCAAAAAATGCAACCGTTACGTTCTATCGTGAGCGAAACGGCTGCAAATTTAGGCATTTATTTCTTTTCCGCAAAATTTTAGCGATAATTTTATTTGCTCCGTTGTTTTTCCTTGTGTTTAACCAGCTGTTTTTCCAAGGCTTCAACACTCAAATCAATCGCCTCTTCAAACGTATCACAGATTTTGCTTGCATAAAACTCCCCATTGGGAATAATGACTTTTATACCTGCTTCTTTATTTTCTGCGGTCTCTGGCTTCACAACCTTTAATGACACCTCTACTTTCTTTATATCATCGTAATACTTTTCCAATTTGGACACTTTCTTCTGAACAAAAGCCTGCAATTGCTCTGACGCATCAAAGTGAATTGACTGAATTCTTACTTCCATACTTACCTCCTTACTTTTAGGCCCGAGGATGAGCCTGGTTATACACTTTTTTAAGTTCTTCAAAAGTAGTATGCGTATAAACCTCCGTTGTCGCCAAACTCTCGTGACCGAGAAGTTCTTTTATCGCCCCGAGTTCTGCATCATGATTCAGCATCGTCGTAGCAAAAGTATGCCTGAGCACATGAGGACTACGTTTTTTCAACGTCACTACCTTCGAAAGGTTTCGTTTCACTAGATTTTCTACAATACTGCGGGAAAGTCGTTCTCCACTCTCACGAACAAAAAAAGCACCCGTGCGAGTCAGAACAATCTCATTCCTTACATTGACATACTCTATCATTGCATTCTTCAACTCTTCGCCAAAAGGTATCAAACGTTGTTTATTTCTTTTCCCCGTTACTTTAATAAGTAAAGAAGAGAAATCTACATTTTTATCATCCAATCCTATCAATTCTGAAAGCCTCATGCCTGTAGCATAAAACATTTCAATAATCATATGATCACGACACCCTTTAAATCCTTCACCGAAATCCACTTCGTCCAACAATTTATCCATCTCACTTTCCCTTAGAAAAGTAGGTAGCGGCTTCTTATTTTTAGGCCCCGTTATCTTTTGCAATGGATTCACGCACACTTCACCTTTCCTTAAAAGGAATTTATAAAATGACCTGAGCGAACTTAACTTCCGATTAATTGAAGTAGAAGTATATCCCTTGTCCATTAAAGAAACAATCCATTCACGAACAAGTTCAGCCTTTACTTCCGATAGAGCAGAATCTCCAATTTCTTCTCTTGCAAATTTCTCAAATTGACATAAATCCTCCCGATAAGACTTTATAGTCTCTTCAGAATAATTCCGTTCGTACTGGAGATAGTCAAGAAAAGAGTTTGTCAACCACATATATCGCTACATCTAAAATCGTGCAACGAATGTATGAAAAGAATTCAATAATTCAAAGGAAATTACGAATTATTAATCTTCTACTTGCTGAAGTTGTTGTACGTAAACTGCACGTTCTTTCTTAAGTCTTTTAGTTACAGACGGTTTATCAAACTGCTGTCTGCTTCTTAATTCTTTAACGATGCCAGTTTTCTCAAATTTTCTTTTAAACTTCTTCAGCGCTTTTTCAATGTTTTCGCCTTCTTTTACAGGTACTACAATCATTTTCTTTTTATTAAAATGTTAATGGTTTAAAAATCTCACGATTAAATTGAGCGGCAAAATTACACATAGTTTCTTTATTCACAAAACTTTCTGCCGAAAATTCTGCAAAAAGAAACAAGATTTAGACCTACAGAAAAATAAATCCGGGTCAATAAAAAAGGAAACAGGTAAAGAATTAGCTGCAAAATGCCAAATTAAATCACCGCACCGTCACTTTTATCTCTTTCTCTTGTGAAAACTAAGCGCGACCATAGCAAATACTTATTCTTTCCACCGCGGGGTACTTTTCTTTCCACCGCGGTGGAAAGAAAAGTACCCCGCGGTGGAAAGAAACTTTCTCCGTGATGGAAAGAATAAATCTCTACTAATGAAGAAGCTAAAACTTATAAGAAAAAACTATAGAAACGCTGAAATCATTCGTTACCGTACAGTTACGAGCTACAAGTAGCTGCGCTATATCCGAAAGGCGCTTGGCTTGTAGCTTGTAGCTGATTCACAACCCGCCAAAAACAAATTCTCGATACAGATAAAGTGTGACCATCCTTCGAAAAAATTCAGAGAAAGTGAGTATCTTTGAAGAGTGAATGTTACACCTTATTATATATAGTATATGAGCCAAACTATCAATGATCGGCTACAAGGCCTACGGGCATTGTTCAGCCAGGAAGGCATACAAGCCTTTATTATCCCAAGTACCGACCCTCATCTGAGCGAATATGTTGCTCCCCACTGGAAATCCCGGGAATGGATTTCCGGCTTTACTGGTTCGGCAGGAACCGTTGTTATTACTACAAGCCAAGCAGGACTATGGACTGACTCTCGCTATTTTCTCCAGGCTGCCCAGCAATTAAAAGGCACGGAAATAAAACTTTATAAGGAGATGCTTCCCGAAACACCCAGCATTTCTGCTTTTTTAAGTACACAACTAACTCCTGGCGATGCTGTCGGCATAGATGGAAAGATGTTTTCTGCAGAAGAAGTAGAAAGGATGCAAGCCGAGTTGCAAAAATGTCAGATAAAAGTAAAAAGCATCTCAGATCCCTTAGATAAATTATGGACGGATCGTCCGCCAATGCCGGAAGCTCCTGCTTTTATTTATGAAACCCAATATGCAGGAAAAAGCAGCATAGAAAAGATTGCCATTATTCGAAAAGAACTAAAAAAGTGCAATGCGAAGGCATTGTTCTTATCCGCTTTAGATGAAATCGCATGGACTCTCAATCTGCGTGGAAACGATGTACATTGCAATCCCGTGCTTGTCAGCTATCTACTTATCGAAGAGAACGAAACTCACTATTTCATTCAACCTCAAAAGATAACCGCTGAGGTTGCTACTTATATGAAAGAAACAGGAGTAAACCTGCACACCTACGAGGAAGCAGAAGCATACCTCAGCCGGATCAGTGTTGAGAGTCTGCTTCTTAATCCGGCTAAAACAAATTATGCTATGTATTCAGCAGTCAATCCTGATTGCAGGATTATTCATGGCGCTTCTCCGGTCACCTTATTGAAAGCCATCCGCAACGAACAGGAAATAGCTGGAATACATGCTGCCATGCAACGGGATGGAGTAGCTTTGGTTAAGTTTCTGAAATGGTTAGAAGCATCTGTTCCAACGGGTAAGGAAACAGAAATCAGCATAGATAAAAAACTGCATGAATTTCGTGCGGAACAGGATTTATATATGGGAGAAAGCTTCGACACCATTGCCGGGTACAAGGAACATGGAGCCATCGTACACTACGAAGCCACTCCCGAAACAGATGTCCAGCTAAAACCGGAAGGTTTTTTGCTATTGGATTCAGGGGCACAATATCTGGATGGAACAACAGATATCACACGTACCATTGCTTTAGGAAAACTGACAGAAGAAGAAAAGACAGATTATACATTGATACTGAAGGGGCACATTGCACTGGCAATGGCTGTATTCCCTGCCGGTACACGGGGTGCGCAACTAGATGTGCTGGCACGTATGCCGATATGGCAAAGAAGAATGAACTTCCTGCATGGCACAGGGCATGGTGTAGGCCACTTTCTGAATGTACACGAAGGACCTCAGAGTATTCGTATGAATGAAAATCCGGTAACATTGCAATTGGGTATGCTGACTTCCAATGAACCGGGAGTATATAAAGCCGGAAGTCATGGGATTCGTACGGAGAATCTGGTTTTAGTAGTACCAGCCGGAGAAGGAATGTTTGGCAACTATCTACAATTTGAGACAGTAACCCTTTGCCCTATTTGTAAAAAGGGAATTATCAAAGAATTGCTCACATCAGAAGAAATCAATTGGCTTAACCAATATCATCAGACTGTATATGAGAAATTATCGCCCAGCTTGAACAAAGAAGAACAGGCATGGTTGAAAGAAGCAACGAATCAATTATAATCAAAATATTAACCACTATATAAAATGGCATTAATTAAATCAGTAAGAGGGTTTACTCCCGAGTTTGGCGAAAATTGTTTTTTAGCTGATAACGCAGCCATCATCGGAGACGTAAAAATGGGGCACGATTGCAGCATTTGGTTCAGCACAGTATTGCGCGGAGATGTAAATTCTATCCGTATCGGGAATGGAGTCAATATACAAGACGGAAGTGTGCTGCACACATTATATGAAAAGTCTACAATTGAAATAGGTGACCACGTTTCTGTAGGACATAATGTTACTATTCACGGAGCCACCATCAAAGACTATGCATTAGTGGGAATGGGTTCTACAATCCTTGACCATGCAGTGATAGGCGAAGGAGCTATCGTTGCCGCCGGTTCATTGGTCTTAAGCAATACAGTTATTGAACCGGGAAGCATCTGGGGCGGCGTACCTGCCAAGTTCATAAAAAAAGTAGATCCGGCTCAGGCTAAAGAACTGAATCAGAAGATAGCACACAATTATCTGATGTATTCTAACTGGTATAAAGAATAAGGCCAGATGAACTTCCATATACAACAGCGGGCGAATAGAAATCTATCCGCCCGCTGTTCTCATTATTTCGTATTCCTTAGAAATTAATCATACTTAATATCTTATCCGTAGCCCCAGCATTACTAGTGACGTAGTATCCGGCATTCGTTCCGGTTTCGCGCAAGAAAACCTCATCAGCCAACATACGGTCCAACAATTCTTTCAGTTCTTCATAATTCTTGATAGAAAATGCACCTTGGGCTTCTAAAAGTTGAATTGCTTCCATAAACTTCTGGTACTTAGGTCCGAATATTACAGGAATTCCATAAACAGCTGCTTCCAACGTATTATGAATGCCAACCCCGAAGCCACCTCCGATATATGCAATTTCACCATAACGGTAAATAGAAGAAAGTAGACCGAAACAATCTATAATCAAACAATCCGCTTTCAACACATTCTTTTCATCCGCACGCGTATAACGAACATACGGGCGTTTCAACTTCCGGATAATCTCTACCAGATGATTCTCATCTATCACATGTGGAGCAATGATCAATTTCACTTCCGGATGATTATTGAAATATTCAATAAACAGATCCTCATCCGGTTGCCAGGAACTACCAGCTACGAAGGTCATGGTGTTATTCTTAAAGAGTTTCACCAAAGGCAATTCTTTCGCCTCCTCACGTATCTGCAACACCCGGTCGAAACGCGTATCGCCGACCACTGTCACACGGTTGATGCCAATCTTACTCAAATAACGTTTGGAACGTTCATTCTGTACGAATAAGTGGTCGAAATTACGAAGAACATGGCGATACGTACCACCATACCACTTAAAGAACACCTGGCCACGACGAAATATAGATGACACACTGTACACCGGAATACGACGCTTATGTAATTCATCGAGATAATTCTTCCAGAACTCATATTTAATGAAGAATGCCATGCAAGGATTGGCTATATCCAGGAATTTCTTCACATTCCGAGGCTTGTCGAACGGTAGGTAGCACACTACATCCGCCCCGCGATAATTTTTGCGTACCTCGTATCCCGAAGGAGAAAAGAATGTCAGTAATATACCATAATCGGGATATTTGGCACGAATTTTTTCAATCAGGGGACGCCCCTGTTCAAATTCGCCTAAAGAAGCGGCATGAAACCAAATATAACGTACATCTTTTTCCAATTGCTGCCTGAGAAGTTCATACACTACCCAATGCCCCTTCATCATTTTACGGGGCTTGCGGCTAAATGGAGCCGCAAGATGCACCAAAAGGTCATAGATACCTATCGCAAGGTCGTAAAGCATACTTATTGAATTAAGAAAGTACTTCAATTGCACGCTTCATACGCGCCAGTGTCTCTTCTTTGCCCAGCACCCAAGAGATGTCGAACATATGCGGGCCTTTCCCCTCACCTACCAATGTCAGGCGGAAAGCATTCATAATGTTTCCAGTATGATATCCTTTTTCGGCAATCCAATCCATTACAATCTTTTCCTGATTCTCAACGCCAAAATCTTCAATTCCTGCCAGTACTTCCATCAATTCTGTCATACACTGGGCCGAATCTTCTTTCCAGCGTTTCTTCACGGTTTTCTCATCATATTCCGTTGGAGCAACAAAGAAGAAACTGGATGCTTCCCAAAGTTCCCGTACGAAACTTACACGATTCTTCATCATACCTACCACCGTTACTACTTTCTCGAACGGAACTTCTACTCCATGTTCTTTCAGAACCGGAACAAAAAGTTCCGCTATTTCTTCATCAGGCTTCAACAATATATACTCATGATTGAACCAGATGCCTTTTTTATAATCAAATTTAGCGCCAGACTTGCTACAATGACTCAAATCGAACAATTTGATCAACTCATCCATTGACATCAGCTCCTGATCATTACCCGGATTCCAACCCAGCAAAGCAAGGAAATTAATTACAGCCTCAGGCAAATATCCCGATTCGCGATATCCAGAAGATATTTCACCGGTTTTGGGATCATGCCATTCCAACGGGAATACAGGAAAACCGAGGCGGTCACCGTCACGTTTGCTCAATTTGCCGTTACCTTCCGGTTTCAACAGCAGAGGCAGATGAGCAAAAGCCGGCATGGTATCTTCCCACCCGAAAGCACGGTACAACAGTACGTGCAGCGGTGCGGAAGGTAACCACTCCTCGCCACGAATCACATGGGAAACTTCCATCAAGTGGTCATCTACAATATTGGCAAGATGATAAGTTGGCAGTTCGTCAGCTGATTTATAAAGTACTTTATCATCCAAAATGGAAGAATTGATTATTACCTCACCACGAATCAAATCGTTTACATGTACATCTTCATTGGGTTCTATCTTGAAACGAACTACGTACTGCTTACCTTCAGCAATCAATGCATCCACTTCTTCTTTCGAAAGTGTCAATGAATTACGCATTTGCATACGAGTAGAAGCATCATATTGGAAATTGGCTATCTCAGCACGTTTCGCATCCAGTTCTTCAGGAGTATCAAAAGCGATATAAGCCTTATCATTCTCCAATAATACCTTCACATACTTCTTGTATATTTCGCGGCGTTCGGACTGACGGTACGGACCATATTTCCCACCAAAGCTGACACCCTCATCAAACGGAATGCCCAACCACTTGAAAGACTCAAGGATATATTCTTCTGCACCAGGTACAAAACGGTTACTATCAGTATCTTCAATGCGGAAAATCATGTCTCCCCCATGCTGGCGCGCAAAGAGATAATTATATAATGCTGTACGCACACCACCAATGTGCAAAGCCCCCGTAGGACTCGGGGCAAAACGGACTCTGACTCTTCTTTCTGTCATATTTTGCATTACTTATGAGATAATTAGACGGCAAAATTAAACCTTTTTTTCCACACTAATGTTTTTTTTTGTACTTTTCGCAAAAAATTCAACTGATATGAATAAATCCAAGACTAAAAAAAGCTTTTCTTACAGAGATTTGCTATACAAAGCACTCATTTTTATCGGCACGGTAGCCATCATAGTATACTTCTTACCGCGTGACGGCAAGTTTAATTATCAGTTCGATATTGACAAACCATGGAAGTATGGGCAACTTATGGCCACATTCAATTTCCCCATATATAAAGATGATGCTGTAGTAAAACATGAACAAGACAGCATGCTTGCCAGTTTCCAACCCTACTATCAGTTGGATAAAAATGTAGAAAAAAACGTGCTTAGCAAATTAAAAACGGATTATCAAAGTCACTTACGCGACATTGTTCCATCTTCTGACTATATGCGCTATCTGGAGAAAAGGTTATCCGAAATTTATAAAGCAGGTATACTTTCTACTGAAGAACGCAGCAAATTACAAAAAGACAGCACCGCTGTCATCATGGTGATTGATGATAAGCTGGCCAACCAGCGGGGGACCGAACAGCTTTTTTCCGTTAAAGACGCTTATGCCTACCTGCTCACTGCGGACACGGCACATTATTCTCCGTATATCCTGCGCCAGTGTTCACTCAACGAATATTTGTACCCTAATCTGACTTACGATGAGCAACGCACCGAAACAGCCAAGAAGGAAGCACTGGATAATTATGCCTGGGCCAATGGTGTTGTACAAAGTGGCCAGAAGATTATTGATCGGGGGGAAATCGTAGATAAGGAAACTTATAATATCCTTGAAAGTCTGAGAAAGGAGTCTATCCAACGTAGTGAATCCATCGGACAAAAACGTTTGATATTGACCGGACAAATCTTATTTGTCAGCATTTTCATGCTGTGTTTTATGCTGTACCTCGATTTATTCCGCAAGGATTATTACGAACGCAAGGGGAGTTTATCCCTACTATTTACACTGATTATGTTCTATTGTGTAGTGACAGCACTCATGGTGTCGAATAACATATACAATGTTTATATCATTCCGTATGCCATGCTGCCTATCATTATCCGCGTATTCCTCGATTCACGCACAGCATTCCTTACGCAGGTGGTCACTATACTGATCTGCTCCATTTGCCTACGCTACCCACACGAATTTATATTGCTGCAACTGGCTGCCGGTCTGGTCGCTATTTTCAGTTTGCGCGAATTGTCACAACGTTCGCAACTCTTCCGTACGGCATTATTAGTGATACTGACCTATGCTGCTCTTTACTTCGCTTTCGAACTGATCACCGAAAACGATTTATCGAAATTAAACGGAAGTATGTATAGTTACTTTATAGTCAATGGTATACTTCTATTGTTCACCTATCCGCTTCTGTTCTTGTTGGAGAAAACATTTGGATTTACTTCCAACGTTACTCTGGTAGAACTTTCCAATATCAACAGCCCGTTGCTGCGCCGTTTGTCAGAGACTGTTCCGGGCACTTTTCAACATTCCATGCAAGTGGCCAATCTTGCCGCAGAAGCTGCCAACCGTATTGGAGCTAAGAGCCAGTTGGTGCGTACCGGAGCTTTGTACCACGACATCGGAAAAATGGAAAATCCGGTATTTTTTACTGAAAACCAATCAGGAGGTGTCAATCCGCATAAAAATCTTAGCTACGAGCAAAGTGCACAGGTGATAATCAGTCACGTGACGGACGGACTGAAACTGGCAGAAAAAAACAATTTGCCTAAAGTGATAAAAGACTTCATCAGTACCCATCACGGTAAGGGAAAGACTAAATACTTCTATATCTCTTGGAAGAACGAGCATCCCGATGAAGAGCCGAACGAGGAATTATTCACTTACCCCGGTCCAAACCCGTTCACCCGCGAAACGGCCATTCTGATGATGGCGGATGCAGTAGAAGCTGCATCCCGTAGTCTGCCCGAATATACGGAAGAGAGCATCAACAATCTGGTGGAAAAGATTATAGACTCTCAGGTAGAAGAAGGTTTCTTCAAAGAATGTCCTATTACATTCAAGGACATTGCTATCGTGAAATCGGTGTTCAAAGAGAAACTGAAAACAATTTATCATACCCGCATCAGCTATCCCGAACTTAAAAAATAAAAGATATGAAAACAATCGCACAAGACCAGAAACGTACCGAAAGCCTGCTACAACGCAGAGGTATCCGGCTACACGACATCCAAAGTTTCAGTTTCATGAAACGTTTTCATGAAGTTCCGCGCAAGAGCAACCTGAAGGTCAAAGATAAATATGGCGCGGGCATATTAACATTGCGCCTAAAACAGGGTATTCAAAGAGCTTTTTATGTCCATCCGTTTCAAAAGCCGTCATCTGTTATCCGCTATCTGATTTCACAAGATATACCTTTTGAGAACCATATCACCCGAAAACGGACAGTAGCAGAGATTCCGACCACGACCTATCAGCGCCCATCACTCTATATGTTCTACTTCTTTGTGCTTTTCATCACGTTTATGATATTGGGATATCAGGCTGTAGTATTCGGAAGTTGGTGGGCATATATTCTCGGAATCATTTCATTCGGCCTGAGTATCTACTTTATACACATGTTGATGACACGTTTCTGTTATCTGAAAGTAGATAACGAAAGCCTTAGGATATACAGCGTAGGACGTGAAATTAAGTATCCTTACGAAGATATACTCAAAGTCAATTTTGACTTTGCACGCGAACAGGCTTTTACGCATGTTATGGAGATATTGGATAAAGACTATCACTATCGCCTCTATTATATAGGAAGGGTATCGCGCCGAACCCTGAATTATATTGCCGAAGTACTACAAAGTGCAGGAGTGGATGCAACATGCAGCCTGAATGAAGACAAGAGATTTTATCAGGATAAACAGATTTTCCGCTAAAGAAGTGCTATGAATTACACTCGAAACAAAATAGAGAAACACAAAGCTGAGCAGTACTTTTCCAGAAAGAAGATAAATCCGGAGGATATCAAAAGCTTCTGCTTTATGCAAAATCATAAATTCTGGGTAGGTCCTTCAATTATGACCCTGCAATTGCGGTCCGGAAAAACAAAAATGTTCCGCCCAAGCAAAATAGAAACGGAAGTTCTCCATTATTTATTGGACAAACAGATACCTTTCAGCAATTATGCTCCACAAGTAAAACATACAGTAACAATACCGGAAAAGAGTTATTGGAGTATCTGGAATATACTATTCGACGTTTTCTATACAGTAGTGTTACTTGCTTTGGGATATATAATGCTGAAAGCCTTCTTACAAGAGCCTTCAGGTGAATACTTGGCAAAAGATATCGCCAAGTATTTCGCTCTAATTACCTATGTAATATGCTTTCCTATAGTTCTCTATTATCTTTTCTATAAGTGCCACAGCATCCGAACTGAGCATGAAGGTCTGGTCTTAAGCAACCGTTTTTCCAGACAGGTATTACCTTACGATGAGATACGCAAATTGAACTTCTGTATATTCTCTTCCAAAAAATCACGGATATTTATAGAACTGATAGATAAGGACTTCTGTTACCATCGTTATTTATTGGGATGGATGCCTCTCAAATCCGCAAAAGAGTTGACTCGCCTGCTACAATCTTTAGCAATCGATGCAACTGACAGTATTAATTAATTAAGGCATAAAGGAAAACTTTTCTATGCCAACATTAACTCAGTCTTTAATTGTTATAGAGAAAAATTAGTATTAGTTACTCTGCAAGATGTACTCCAACAGCCCGGCACAAGCATCCTCCAGCAAGTCGAGCACATATTCAAATCCTTCCGCCCCACCATAATACGGATCGGGAACGTGGTCGGCATGCGTAAAACGGGTACAGAATTCCGTCATACGGTGTATCTTCTTCCATTCTTCAGGGGAGGGCGCACGGTCTTTCAAATCTTCAATATTCCGGTCATCCATCCCTATTATCAAATCGAAGTTATAAAAGTCTTCCGTCTGTACGGGACGCGAACGATGTGTGAGTTCGTAACCTCGACGAATAGCGTGAGCACGCATCCGGCTGTCAGGCAACTCTCCTCGATGATAAGAGAGAATACCGGCAGAGTCTATCACAAACTGATCTTCCAGTCCGGCTTCTGAAACCAAATGATTCATCACACCTTCCGCAGAGGAAGAACGGCAAATATTACCCAGGCAAACAAAAAGTATTCTATGAGGCTTCATAAGCACATTTCTTTTAATTCAGGAACGCAAATATAGAAGTTTTTTGCATTCTCTTAAAATATTTCTTCTTCTCAGTTGTCAGCATATACAGAGAACGTTTTCAAAGTAATATGTGAATCAATAAAATTAGAACATCATGAAAAAAAGATTTTTTATTATATCTTTGTTTTGGGTATTAGCCATTGCGGCTTTTGGAGCAATAGTCATGCTATTATGGAATTTCGCAGTACCTGGAGTCTTAGGACTGGCAGCCATCAACTTCTGGCAAGCTTTGGCATTATTCGTACTTGCACGCATTTTCTTCGGAGGTTTCCCTGGTAGAGGAGCTTTCCCCGGCCGAAGAGGAATGCCCGGTGGTAAAGAAGGTAACCCGTTCCGCGCTAAATGGGAGAAGATGTCTCCAGAAGAACGCAAGGATTTCATTAATAAAAGAAAGAAGTTCGGATTCGGTGGTCCTTTCGGAAGAGACGGATTCTTCAACGAGAGAAACTTTGATAAAAACAACGGTAGCGAAACTCCCAAAGAGAATGAATAATCTGACCGGCAAAGACAACAGTTTGGAAGAACTGATTGTGGAACATCAACCCCGCCTGAAAGCATTTATCCGCAAGCGGGTTTCCAGTAAGGAAGATGCCGAAGATATTCTGCAAGATGTGCTGTATCAATTGGTGAAAACCATTGAAAGCACTTTCAATCCTATCGAACAGGTAACAGCATGGCTATATCGCGTAGCACGAAATACGATTATCAATAAAGGCAAAAAGATGCAGGAAGAAGAACTACCCGATTCAAGCTATGATAAAGAAGACAATGTACTGAGCGAGTTTTCGGAAGTGCTGTTCAGCGATGCTCCGCCTACTCCGGAAGTAGAATACATGCGGTCACTCGTGTGGCAAGAACTTGAAACAGCTCTTGCCGAACTACCGCCCGAACAACGGGAAGCATTTGAGTTACTGGAAATGGAAGGATTGTCAGCTAAAGAAGTTGCCAGTGCTACCGGGATATCAGTCAACACTTTATTATCACGAAAACATTATGCCGTCATCCACCTTCGCGAACGGTTGAAGGGACTGTATAACGATCTTCTAAATTACTAACCTCATTTTTCAACTCTCTGTTTGCCCACCGGGTAACAGCTATTCCCACAAAAATTATGAAAACAATAGTGTCAATTTTGACCATACTACTGTGTATGGCCAGCCCCTCCTATGCCCAACTCATTGCTAAAGATTCTACCGGAGTCATGGCTATCTCTCTGGATGAAATAACCATCCAGGCACGGTCTGTCATCGAAAAAGGCGACCGTAAAGTAATACTTCCGACCCAGAATCAACTGAAAATGTCATCCAGTGGCATAGACTTATTAGGCAAATTACAACTTCCCCGAATCACAGTTGATATCATGTCGGGCGAAATAACCACTTCCGGCAACGGAGAAGTACAATTACGGATCAACGGTGTTCGGGTTACTTATACAGAAATATCCTCCCTCAGCCCCGAAGATATTCTCCGCATAGAATATCACGATACTCCAGGAGCACGCTACGGAAACGCTGCTGCCGTGATAGATTATATAACCAAAAACAAAAAAGCGGGAGGTAGCGTCAGCGGCGGTGCCATCCACAGCCTCAGTAGCAACCGCACCTCCATTGACGATATGATTTCCGGAAGATATAACTACGGAAAGTCTGAAATCTCAGCCAACGTGCGGTATATACAACGTAAAGGAGACTGGACACGTGAGTATGACGAACGCTTCATTTTTCCCGACAATGAACTTCATCGCCTGGAAACCGGAGAGCCAACGCTGTTCAATAAGAAATTGTTAGCTTCCAACCTAAACTATACTCTGCAAGAAAAAGGAAAATACCTCTTTAATGCACAATTCAGATATATCTTGCAAGATAATCCTGCCGGATATGAAGACCGGAAGAGCAAACTCTACACATCTGATTCCGACATCCCGGTATCCATCTACGACCATACCCAGGAACAGAACCATCTGTCATCCCTCGATCTATACTATCAGCAGAATCTAAAGAATGACCAACGACTCATATTCAATCTTGTCGGCACGTACATCAAGAGCAGCAATACACGCATTTATCAGGAGAAACAGGAAGGCATCGCCAATACAGAGTTATATTCCGATATTGCCGGAAAGAAATATTCGCTGATAGCTGAAGGCATTTATGAGAAAAAATTAGGGCAAGGAACACTGACAGGAGGCCTTAGACATATGCAATCTTATACAGACAACCGCTATGAAGGGGAAGATGTAATGAACGTCCTCCTAAAACAAGCGGAAAGTTATGCCTACACCGAGTATAAAGGTAAAATTCAGAATTGGGGATACATAGCAAATCTATCACTCAACCGTTTCTACTACAGTCAGAGAGATAACCATAGTGAAAGATATGGCTTTCAACCTTCTCTCTTAGTATCCTACAACCCTGTGGACAATCTGCATTTCCGCTATCATATCAATCTGAAAAACAACGCCCCTTCCATAGCTTATCTGAATGATGTGGAGCAAAGAATCGACATTCTACAAACTCGTAGGGGTAACCCGGACTTAAAATCATTCCGTAGTACGATTCAAGATTTTAACGCAATATTCAGCACAGGAATTTTCAGTATTGACGCTTTGGTGAGCTATACATACGAAAAGAATCCCATCATGGAATCTGTGATTTATGAAGAAGGTATGTTTATCCACACTTATGAAAACCAGAAGTCCTTCCAACATCTGGCAGCGGAAGTCACATTCAAGATAAAGCCTTGGAAAGATCACATCAGCCTTTCTGTTACACCGGGAATTAACCGGTATATAAGTACAGGAAACAATTACCTGCACACCTATACCCTAAAAGAATTACGTATTAACCTGGATGCTTCCTATAAGAACTGGCTTCTGAGCTTTATGACCATCACTCCACCCAACCGGTATGTATACGGTGAACAATTGCTGAAAGGTGATCTGATGCATACACTCATGATAGGTTATAGACAACCGGCATGGTCTATTATGGCAGGAATACACAATCCATTTATGAAGACTTACCGCTCCGAGAATGCGAACTGGTCTGCACTGAATCCTGTAAAATCAGATATACACAGTACGAATATGTCAAATACCATTGTTGTCAAGCTCAATTTTAATCTGAACTTCGGACGACAATACAAGGGTGCCAATAAGAGAATTCAGAATATAGATACAGATTCCGGTATTCTGCAAGGAACCAAAGAGTAGCCTTTACATTGGATCTACATCATAATAGACGATTAAAGATTTAAAACGATCCTCCGCCACCATCTCCTTCTGAACCTGCACCAGCAGTTCGCGGGCGCGAGCCATCGGAGCATTATACTCTATCTTGACAATAATCTTCCGGATAAATAATGTTTGTATCCGGGCAACAGGCGGTTTATCCGGTCCCAATACACGATTACCGAAGACTGCACGCAACTTGCCTGACATGGTTTGTGCCATCAGGTCAAGCAATTGTTCATTGCGGTTTTTCAGATAGACATACACCAGACGATAGTAAGGCGGGTAGTGGAACATCTGACGTTCAGCAAGCTGTCCCGCCACCATCTGGTCAAAATCGTTATGGATGACCTGAGCTATAATAGGGTGATCGATACTTTTTGTCTGCAAAATTACACGTCCGCGTTTATTCTTCCGTCCGGCACGTCCTGCCACTTGTGCCATCAACTGAAAAGCACGCTCATACGAACGGAAATCAGGATAATTCAACATTGTATCTGCGTTCAGGATACCTACCACACTGACATGATCAAAGTCCAATCCTTTGGAAACCATCTGTGTACCTATCAATATATCCGTTTTTCCCTGCTCAAAATCTGCAATGATACGTTCATAAGCAGAGCGGGTACGAGTGGTATCCAAATCCATACGGGCAACAGCAGCTTCGGGAAATAAAATCTTGATATCATCCTCTATCTTCTCTGTACCAAACCCACGATTACGCAAGTCAGTACCCTCGCAAGCCGGGCACTTATGGGGCAGTTGATAGGTATAACCGCAGTAATGGCAAGTCAGCTGATTCAATCCTTTGTGAAATGTCAGGCTCACATCACAGTTTTTACACTTCGGCACCCACCCGCATGTATTACACTCAATCATCGGAGCAAAGCCACGCCGGTTCTGAAACAAGATGACTTGTTGTTTTTGATCCAAAGCCTCATGAATATATTGAAGCAACAACGGCGAGAATGGTCCGTTCATACGCTTCTTGCGATGCAACTCATGGATATCCACGGGGATAATTTCCGGTAATTGAATTTCTTTATACCGCTCTTTCAGCTCCACCAGTCCATACTTCCCGGAAGAAGCATTATGCCAGGTTTCAATAGAAGGGGTAGCTGTGCCCAGCAAGGTCTTGGCACCATACATGGCTGCCAATATGATTGCCGCATTCCGGGCATGATAACGGGGAGCCGGATCCTGTTGTTTATAGGTATTCTCATGTTCTTCATCCACAATCACCAACCCGAGGTTACGAAAAGGCAGAAAAACAGAAGAACGAACTCCAAGGATAATATCATATCCCTTTTCCGTCAGCTGCTTCTGCCAGATTTCTACACGCTCGGCATCCGGAAATTTAGAATGATAAATTCCTAAACGATCTCCGAACACCCGTTGCAGACGTTCGGTAATCTGAGTGGTAAGAGCTATTTCAGGTAGCAGGTACAACACTTGTTTTCCCTGCCGGATAGTTTCTTCTATCAAATGAATATAGATTTCTGTTTTCCCGCTGGCAGTTACCCCATGGAGCAGACACACATTCTTGGATTGGAAGCTTCGTACAACCTCATCGTGTGCCATTTTTTGATGTTCATTCAAAGGATTAATGGGAAGAATTTCCCGAAAAACGGAATTCAGCCGTCCCACTTCCTGTTGGTAAACTTCAAAGATATGTTTATCTACCAAGCCATTGAACACAGCCGGCGAAGCGGATGCCCGCAGCAATAGTTCTTTCTTATTAACCTCTTTAGGAAAACTTTTCAGCCCGTCACCTCCCAAAATACCGGATAGTTCGATATATTTCATCAGTAAATCCAGTTGCTTCGGAGCGCGCGCCAATTCATCAAAAAGTTCTTGCAGCCGTTTTTCATTCCGTACTTCATTCGCCAGTCGCACGCGCGTTTCAGTCTTTGGCTTATAAGTCCGGCGGAGTTCTTCTTTTACAAAGATGGCCTCCTTATCCAGCAAGGATTTAATTACGGAAAGTATATTCTTGAGGCCACTGTCTTTTTCCAGTTTTGTCACACACTGTTCGGGCTCCGCAGAGAGCAAATCCAATATCTTCTGCTCACGCTCCGGCAAACGAACTTCCGATTCAAAATCCGGATTATACTCTACCATCGTCTCGCTCTCCAGCTTCAGGCCGGAAGGCAGAGCAGCCTTATAAACATCGCCTTGTGTACAGAGATAATAATCTGCCAGCCACTCCCAGAACTTAAATTGTTCCGGCAATAAAATCGGATGGGCATCCAATAATGCAGATACTTCTTTTACCTCATAATCCGCCGGCTCACAATAATGTACATTACGAACAATCGCTGTATAGTACTTCTTACGCCCGAATGGAACTACTACCCGACACCCCATTTGCACCTCATCCGCCCATTCCTCAGGCAAAGAATAGGTAAAATAGCGGGGCAGAGGCAAAGGCAATATGACATCCACAAATTTTTTCATTGCGGCGACAAAGATACAATAAAAAAATAGCGTTGCCAATCAAAATCAGCAACGCTATTATATCGCAATAGATTCTATTTTCTTAGAAAAGATAAGCGGCAGATATTTGCCAAGTCTTATTCTTTGCACCGATGGCATGACCTACCTCTTTCCATTTAAAGCTGTCACCCATCGGGAACTGATAGTTTACACCCACTTGCAAGTGTTTGATCAGCTTCACACCGACTCCCAGATTAAGTCCTACCTGAGTTTTCTTCCGATCAACGTTGTCTTTCTTATCAAAATCAAAGAAAAAATCAGGACCGGCAGCAAAATAAACACCCAGCAAACTACCCAAGCCAATCGTATATTTCAGATTGATGGGAACTTCCGCTCCGATTTGTTTTACGTCACCCTTACCTCTCTGCGAGAATAACAAAGCACCATCAACACCCAAGCCTACAATGGGAATGGTAAACTCAGCCATCGGACCAATAAAGAAACCGGTAGAATTATCCTTGTTTCCCTTATATCCGCCATCCCAATCTATTTTCGTCATATTCACACCACCCTTAACACCCCACTTCAATAGTTGGGCCTGGGCAGGCATAGCCATAAACATACAGCATACAGCTATCACGAAAGCACTAAAAATCTTCTTCATAATTCTTTTTTGTTTAAATTATCGGGACAAATATATGGATTTATTCTTAAAAAGAACAATAAAGATTCATTTTTGTTCAACGGCGTTGTCGTCGTACTGACGCCTTCGGGGCTGCTGCTTCCCGCTTAGATACCGATTGGGACTTACCTGCCGAAGATTTTGACTTTGATGAGGAAGAAGATTTACTTTTGGTTGTAACAGCATTGTCACGCCCCCTTTTCTTCGAATTAGTCTTCGCTGTTTTTATTCCCGAAGCTGTGGAAACCGAATCCGTTTCTTCTATAAGGTCCCTGCCATACAATGTCTTTTCAAAATCCACCAGTTCCTTCTCAATCCGCTTCTGCTCTTTCACCATGGCACTATCCGTCGGACAGTATTGTGACAAAGTACGATTTTGCAGATTGGTTGTTTTATAAATATCTCCTTTATACAAACGTGCCGTAAAGAAGTCATCCCAAGTACTGTTTGCCGCATTATTATAATTGCTAACGGAGACTTTTGTCTGAGTCAGATAGGGAACCAAATCTTTATAGTTCACCCAAAACATAGGTAACTTCACTTTCTCCGAACTGAATTCTTCCGAACGATGCAACACCGGACAGATAGCCGTTATCACTGAGCCATAAGTAGAAGTACGCTGATCAAAATACCATACCTCCTTCACAAAGTAACTCAATACATCCGCTGAAGGTATATCACTATTACTGATAGACAAAACACTGTCACGGCGATTTGCCACTTTCTTCAGTTCATAATAAATTTGAAAGCGATCCAGCACATCACGGAAAGTCACCTCAGCATCTTTCTGAAAGCGCTCCGTACCATCCAGCTGATATTCATAAGCCGGAATTTTCTTTTGCGCCAGCAAACGGAACACGGTAGCGAAAAGATTCATCTTATTTCCCTGCGGTTCCACCGGATAGTATAATGCACCATTGGTATCCTTTGTCAAATCCAGCGTACGATAGATTTCGCGCATCCACACCACATCCTCCGGCAAGCCTGGCGAACCCGGATATTGCCTTTGCGCCCACCCCACTGAAAGATCCAGTGCACAGAGTGTGACAGCTATCATGAGTTTCAAGGAAAGTTTCATAGTCTTATACCTTATTATATTCGATTTCTAATTTTAATTCACAATCACTTCCAGTGTAGTAGGCAACAAACGCTCCACCCCATCCGGCCCCACCGCACGAACCCGGGAAATATAGAAACGTTTACCTCTGGATAAACGGCGGAACATATCTTTCTGACGTGTAGAGAATGAAGCCCCCGAAGACACTTCCGGCACGGCATTTCCCATATTATCAAAGAAAACAGTTTCAAATCCCAGCACCCGGAAGTTGATATTCAACAAACCATCATCAATAGCAGCTACAATGCCGGGAGTATTCATCAAAATTGCTTTAGATAATCCACGGCCTCCCCGATATCGTTTAGGTGTCCCGTCTTCCGTATATTCTATAAACGGTGAAGGATCAGGCAACTGGCGCACACGATAAGTATAATCCCCCATCGACTGTGTACGTCCGCCAACGGATGCCGTCACACGAATCACTACATCTTTACCGATAGTCGTAGGATGAGCAATATACCCGTTTCCGGCACGATTCAGAGTTCCGTTTCCATTCACAATACTTGCCTGTACTTGTCCCCCCGGCACTCCGGGAACGGAAATACTGATCGGATTATCATATCCGGCATAGAGTACATTCATCATTGTAGCTGAAACCGTAGCAGTAGGTTCAACCACCGTATATTTCTGTGAGAACTCTCTGCGAAGCACTTCGCCATTCCCTTGCGCCAACTCCAGATAACCATCCAAAAAGAACTCCCCTGTACGGTTGCAAACGGTTTCGAACCATCCTTCGGCATTATCCGGTTGCTTTTCACCGGCGATGTAAATAGAAGGGCGCTGAGTAGAGTCCACAGCAGCCAGAATGACGCGGGCACTGTACGTACCACCGCGCACCACATTCTGAGAGGTAGGAATGACATAAGCCTGAAGTTGATTTACACGTACATCCTGCACATCGGTATTCTGCGTCAACAAATGCAATACTTCACCTTCAGCATAGCGTACATCACTTTGCAGCTTGGTTAACAGCGTGACAGCTGCGGCCACCGGAGTATTTTCAAAGATATATTCCTGCCAGTTTTTTCCTGCAGCTGACGCCTTACGCGGTACTTCAGTACCCAGATTATCACGGATGATCTTCTGTTGTATCGGATCGGTAACAAGAGTCAGAATATTTTCCCGGTATTGATTGATGCGGTTGAACAGCGCTTTGCCCTGTCCGCTACCAGGTGCAAGCATCACAAAAGAAGCAGCTTCCAAGTCTTCTTTATTGGAGATATTGGCAACATCCCCATTCTTGCCATCCGCTTCCTTCACAATGCGTAGTTTCAATTCATCCACATAGGTATAGAGCGAATCGGACATATTCTTCACACGTACCGCTTTCTCAAACCACGGTCCTATTTTCTCAGGATTACGTTCGTTGGCACCGGCAAGCCCGTCATATAGTGATTGATTCTGCACGGTAGAGTTTACCGTTGTACGGGAAAGACTTTCATCTACCAATGAAAAACCATTCAACACATCCGACGAAACGTTGAGTGCCAGCATCGCCATCAGGACGATATACATCAGGTTTATCATCTTCTGACGCGGAGAATCCGGGTTGGTGTTCAGAGACATGGGGTTATTTACAATTTACAATTTACAATTTGGCTGTACGATAGCTTTAACTCTCGTTCTATCGCTTCACCACTTTATCACTTAACCTGCACGGCTTGTAGCATACGGGCATAGACAGCATTCAGTTCTTCTATCTGACGCGCCATCTTACGGGTTTGTTCATGCACCTGATCGATTGTATTAATCTGAGTGCTGGCACTACGAAGCTGCATTTCATAGATGGCGTTGATACCTGCCAGATTACGGTTTAAAGCGCTCATCTGCTCAGCATCATGTGAAAGAGATTCGGCCTGTGCTGTAAAGCGCGAAAGCATTTCTGTCATTTCTTTCAGTTGGGCTATGTAAGCCTGCGTAGTTTCTTCCATTTCAGGAGTAAAAGCAGGGGCCGGAGTTCCGGGTGAATATTGATTCGCTCCTACAGTCCCTGATACCGGCTGATTTGAAGGGGTGGATTGTGTCTTCGGCAAATCATTTGTCCATCCACCGGCACTGCCGATTGTGCCATCTCCCACCACAACGATACCGCCGGATGTAGCCGTCTCCGTCTGCCTTTTCGGCAAATCAAATGCAGAAATAAAAAACACCAGCACCTCTGTTCCCATACCAATCCACAGCATCAGGTTAGCACCGGGCAAGTGCGTCAGTTTGAACAATGTACCGGCAATGACGATAGCAGCACCCCAGCTATAAGCATAGTTCATAATGACCTTGCCACGATAACTTGCCATAAAGTCCTGCAACTTCTGTCCAAAATCCCTCTTTTTATTTACAGTATCTTTTTCCATCATCTTACCATTTTACCATCTTATCATTTCCCCTTCTTATTATATCCCACTTGTGTACGTACGCAACGGAACCCCACATACGAACGCTGCTCATTCTGATACTCCGCCGTACGGGCATCCGAACGGATAAACGCGTTTACATCTTTCCATGAACCGCCACGCACCACTTTCTTCTTCATCGCATACGGATCATCCGGCGCGGCATTATACTGAATATCCGGATTGATGTCACTTGCTTGCAGAACTCCCGACTCAGTATAAGCCGTTGAAGTCCACTCCGCCACATTACCTGCCATGTCATACAATCCATTCGAATTGGGTGTATAAGCTCCTACACGGGTTGAAATCAGATTGCCGTCTTTGGTGTAATTTCCTTTACCCGGCTTATAGTTCGCATTGTAGCATCCACGGTCATCTTTGGTTTCCTCACTTTCTTTCCAGGGATATTTATTATCCTCCCTTCCGCGTGCGGCAAATTCCCATTCGGCCTCGGTCGGCAGGCGATAGCGCTGGATATATTTAGCCTGTCCACGCAGACCTGCAAGTAAATAATTGGTACGCCATGCACAAAACGCATTCGCCTGTTCCCAGCTGACACCCACCACCGGATGCTCGTTGTAACTGGGATGGTTGAAATACAAACGCATATATTGTTCATTATTCGCATTCGGAAAGTCATTCACCCAACAGGTTGTATCGGGATAAACATTTACTATATAGCTGTTTAGGAAATCCCATTCGCTGGATAACGGACGTGTAATAGTACGGTTCACAATCCGCCCTTCATCATCAATGTATGCCGTATCCTTCGTTATCATAATCACCTCTTCCGGGTTCACCTGTATATCGGTATTCTTAACACGTTCAGCGGGATTCAGGCGATTATGACGCTTGGCAGCCTCAGTATAGTCATAAATCTCATAATAATAATTCATCTGACCGGCATCCAGCATCAGCGTACCGTCGATAGGATGATGCTTATATACGCTTTCGATAGCCATCTGTTCATCCTCTGTCGCCCGCTTCCAGGGAATGGGTTTCGACCAGTTCAAATAAGGTTTGATAGGATTTCCTTCCCGGTCTTCTTCTATCTTATATAATTCATTACCGCCATAAGCAGGATCTGCCAGACGTTCACGGATAATGGAATCGCGCACCCAATTGACAAACTGTTTATATTCGGCAACCGTCACTTCCGTATCATCCATCCAGAAAGACTCGACTGAAATTTCCCGTGAAGGAACGATTGTTCCCCACAAGCTATCTTGCTTGTCGGGGCCCATTTTCACCGAACCACGTTTCACCAGCACCATACCGTAAGGCGCAGGCTCATTCCATGCCACAGCACTGGCTCCTATCACTTCGCCACCTCTCATGGAACTGTTTCCCACCGTCCCCATGCACGAAACCAGCGAACCGAACAGCAATAAAGCCGCCCCGTACCACGCATGAATTGTTTTCATTCCTTTATTCTTTCCCATTGTTCGTATATTCTCTTACAAAATCCGTACACTCTTATGCAAGTTCCGGTTTTTCTTAAATACATTCAAGTCCAATGCATACCTCACTACCAGATCGTGGCTACCACTTGCGACACCTATCTTCGAAGTAAAACACTCATAAGCATATCCTAACGTCACGCCCCGTACCGTCAATCCGAAACTGAATGTCACCGAGGTATCCGGCGAATCTGAAAGGACAATCATGATAGAGTTGCGAACAGTCAATCTGACCCGTTACATCACTCCTTTACGCGAAGGCGGTTCACTGCCAGCACTGGCGGAAGCTGATGACGAATTCAAATACGTCGTAAAGTTTCGTGGTGCCGGGCATGGAACAAAGGCATTAATATCCGAATTAATTGGTGGAGAGGTTGCGCATATACTTGGATTCAGAGTGCCGGAGCTGGTGTTCCTGAACCTCGATGAAGCATTCGGACGGACCGAAGGAGACGAAGAGATACAAGACTTATTGCAAGGTAGCCGCGGACTGAACCTGGGGTTACACTTCCTTTCGGGTGCCCTGACATTCGATCCTGTAGCGACCAAGGTAGATCCGGAACTTGCCTCACGTATTGTCTGGCTGGATGCCTACCTGACCAATATAGACCGTACTTTTCGCAACACCAACATGTTGATGTGGCACAAGGAACTTTGGCTGATAGACCACGGTGCTTCTCTTTACTTTCACCATTCATGGGAAAACTGGGAGAAACATGCGGTAAGTCCGTTCACCTATATCAAAAATCACGTGCTGCTACCCGAAGCATCCCGACTTGAAGAAGCCGATACCCTCCTTCGTCCCATGCTGACCGATGAAAAGATACAGCAGATCGTCGCACTTATTCCTGACGACTGGCTGCACTGGGAAGATACCCATGAAACGCCCGAAGAAATCAGAGATATCTATACCCGCTTTCTGACCGAAAGACTGGCCCATTCCGAAATATTTATAAAAGAAGCACAGAATGCAAGGAAAGCACTTATATGAATACGCAGTTATTCGCCTGGTTCCCAAAGTAGAACGTGAGGAGTTCTTCAATGTGGGAGTAATCCTTTTCTCGAAAAGGGCAGGTTACATCAAGTCCGTTTGTCAGGTAAACGAGGACAAACTGAAACTATATGTTTCCGAAGTAGACCGGGAATTGGTATTTGCCCATTTGGATGTATTTAATAAAATATGTTCGGGAGCCAAAGACGGCGGCCCCATCGCCCAACTTGATGTACCGGAACGTTTCCGCTGGCTGACTGCCGTGAGAAGTTCCTGTATTCAAACGTCCCGTCCGCATGCCGGTTTCTCCGACGATCTGGACAGGACGTTAGAAAGATTATTCAAAGAATTGGTTTTATAGTGGAGCAGCATACTTCGCCTTCAGCTCCTCTACCCCCATTCCGGTAAAGTAGTCTTCAATAAAATCCCAGCGTTTCGTATCATCCATTCCATCCGTTCCGAAGAAGAAAGAGAACAGTTCGATCTGCTCCTGAAATATCTGCTCATTATTCTCAAGTATCAGATTATGATATTCATCGGAGGACGCAATCTGCTGTAAGCTCTCAGGGTCATCGAAACACACCTGCACACAAGGCGTACCGCCACCTTCTACACTGAATGAAAGACAATCGAGCATGGAAAGGAGATTAAGCAGCATATTCAAGTCAGAGAAAGGAGTGCTATAGAACAATAACCGGTCACCTTTTTTACCCACAATACGCTGGCTAAAGAGTTTCTGATAGCGCGACAGCAACAAGTCAAATCCTTTCGTCACCGTGAAAGAAAGTTCATTGGAGTCTTTCTTCTTCACACTACTGATATAGCTCACACTACGCCCTTCTTCCGTACGTGACTCCAGCAGTGAACCAATGAAACGTTTCGCTGACGGCACATCCATACCATGCTCGGCAAATATCGCACGCAATTCTTCTTCATCAAAACGCCCCTTAGTCTTCCGCAACTTATCAACAAGCAAAGTCTTCAAACTATAGAACAGTCCATCCATTCGTTGGCGAATTACGGCTGCATCTTCTTTCAGCAATACTTCATGCTTACCCACAGATACTGCACGGGAACCTTCCCACAACGTACCACCATTCAATTTCTGTTTAAATTCTCTATATCCCAACTCTGCGAAACGTTCTTCCCACAGTTTCTCCAAACGTGCCGTATACACATCTTCCGTGCCCTTCACCTTCGTAAGATAATCCTTGAACTCATGAATAAAAACATCACCAGTCTTATCCTGAATATATCCTTCCGTCAGCAGGTTTTGCGGACTTACTTCCAGCAATTTCTTTCCATAACGATGGCTCAAATCATCTTCCAACCATAGCAGAGCAGTCTTAATCAATTGTCCAAGTTCCGCTTCATATTCCAGCTTGTTCTTCATTCTTGGCAATTTCACCACAAACTCAAAGTCGGACAAAGACACCAGCATTTCCTGTTTTTCGCCTTTCATCCGGTACACTTCCATCAGCTTCTTCAAAATCAGCGACAACTGTTCCTGTGCTATATTGCCCGCCATGTGCAGGCGCTTCATATAATAGAAATCCCTTTCATGATAATCCGTCGCCGAGATTCCATGAATATCCGTATCACGGGCTGCACGTCCGATCTCCTGTATATAGTCCACAAATGTGCTGGAAGGCGCCACATGATACACCCGGTCGATATCACTGATATCCACCCCCATGCCGAATGCCTTTGTAGCCACAATCATTCGCTTCTCGCCTTCTTTGAACTCCTGTACAATAGCTGCTTTTTGTTCTTTGTCCTTCTTACCATAGTAGGAGGCGACCAAGTGCCAATCCGTCGATTTCACCCACGTTTTCAGACGCATGTCGATACCACCTGCAAAAGGATAATAAAGAATAGTCTTATGCCCGTCGAGGAAATCCTCTACACGGTCAGCCACAACACGCTGTTTGGCTTTATCATAGGTTTCTCCTTCCTCTATCTCCATCTGCCGGATATCAAAGCCGATGTTCCGGCGTTTCACTGTACCTGCATAAAGCACACATGGCTCCATTTGCAATGAACGAATGGTTTCGAACACCATGTCATTCCCTCCTTTCGGATTCCATACAGCCGTAGCCGTCAGTGCAAAAAGTGGGAATGCATATCCAAGGCTTTTCTTCAAACCTTGCAGATAGCGCCCCAGAAACCAATAATCCACACGAAATTCCTTGCCCCATGTAGTTACCGTATGGGCTTCGTCCACTACGACCAGACCGATACGCCGTTCACCAGCAAAGTGCTTGATATCATACGAGAGCAACAACTCCGGTGAAAGATAGAATAGATCCACCTCACTTTCACGCACCTGCCTGTACACTTCGTTCTTCTGTTCGGGCGACAAATCGGAAGAGGCATACGCCACACGCATGTACCCCAATTCCTGCAAGCCTTCCACCTGGTCTACAATCAATGCCTTCAAGGGGAAACCACAATGGTAAGCAGATTATACTCCTTACCCAGATAGATGGCAGGAAGCTGGAACAACAAGGATTTTCCGGAGCCGGTAGGTGCAGTCAGCAAGATATTGTCTACCTGCGTTTCACCTTTCCAAGCCTTTTCAGCCTCCAGTATAACACTCTCTATCAGCTGTCCCTGTGAAATTTGAAGCGTTTCCTTCCCTTGGACAAGTCATCGTACACTTCCAGATTACGAAACTGTTCGTAGCCGTAAGTCTCCTTTAAAATCGTGTTTATGGTTTCGCGGCAGTTTTCAGGCAGATACCTTCCCTTCAAATCCGGTAACCGGCGTGTCGTTGCTTCTTGTACATTCATTATTATTGTAGTGTGGGGGTATTAAAAAGAAAAGAAGTAATTCTTCAACCATAGTTATCGGTTTTGGAATTACTTCTCCCTATGTTTCAAAATATTACCAGACATACCGGTAAGTTTTTTCTTTTAAAGCGTATCAATATTCCTCCTCATTGAAGAAAAAGTCCTCTTTGCTGGGATAATCGGGCCATATATCTTCTATACTTTCATAAATATCGCCTTCATCTTCCATTTCCTGCAAATTTTCAATCACTTCGAGCGGAGCGCCCGAACGAATGGCATAATCTATTAATTCGTCCTTGGTTGCCGGCCAAGGGAGCATCTTCCAGTTTAGATGCTAATTCCAATGTCCAATACATAAGTCCTAAGTATTAAAATTGTGAATATTAAGTCCTACTTTCTATTTTTCGGCAAAAGTATAACAATTTATTTCACTTGCAACTATTATTCCAAAATATTTCACCTTTTTTGTCGTCTTGATTCATTTTACGGGAAAGAACGAACAAATAATCAGACAAGCGGTTCACGTAAGCCAGTAATTCCGAAGAGATTTCCACTTGTTCGGCCAGAGCAAGAATCCGACGCTCTGCACGACGGCAAACCGTACGGCAAACGTGGCAGAGTGCCGCACCGCGACTTCCGCCGGGAAGAATAAAGGCTGAAAGAGGAGGCAAAAGAGTATCCAAACGGTCTATCTCCCGTTCCACCATTTCCACCTGCTCCGAGCTGATGATACTGGCTTCTTTCAGCTCCATTTTCTCCCGGTCTGTGGCCAGATGAGAGCCTACGGCAAAAAGTCTGTCTTGCACTTGCTGCAGAAAATCTTTATCCTTTCCGTCAAGCAGGTACGTGATGAGAAGACCCAGATTGGAATTTAGCTCATCCACCGTACCGTATGCCTCAAGGCGGATATGCGTTTTAGGTACACGGGTTCCACCTACAAGAGAGGTGGTTCCTTTATCTCCGGTTTTGGTGTATATCTTCATAAGGAATTAATGTTTAGGGGTTAGAGATTAATGTTTAGCAGCCAGTAAGTGGAGCTAATCACTAATCACTAACTGTTAATCACTATTGAAACGCCTAAAGATAATCAAAAGTTGACAATATAGTTCTGTTTTATCTTAGTTTTATCGAAGAATATGATACCAAGGTCTGCCAGATCTTTATATTTATAATAAGGAGTAGATTCGTAAATCACCTGCGTAATCAGATTGAAAGCAAAAGGCGAATGTACCCCATAGCCGCAACGATGGCGAAAACGGCTCAACCAGATAAAAGGGCGTTTCAGGGTCAGTGTGATACGGTTCATAACATATAAATTCTTTTATTGGGCACAAAGATAAGTAACACTCCGCTTAGTCGCATACCTTTCCTTTGATAACTTTCGGTTCCGACGAGTAGTTCTCCTTAACCGTCAACTGCACATTCTCCCCGTCAAAGCGGAAAGTAATATTGAGAGCTGTAATCCAGTTAACATAATGTGCTTTAAGTTCCAACATCGCAGCCGATGGCCAGGCATAACTGCCCGCTACATAAAACGGCCCCTCTATTCCATTAAAACGTCCTTTCGCTTCTATCGAATAGGGAGGATGGACATCGGTTGAAGTTTTTTTCCATTGCTTATAACCGAATGAGAGATTATATTTTGTACCGTCAGTCTCTGTTACGGTCATGATTACTTCCTTCTGCTTGAACTGGAGATCCAGAGATTGCCAGTCGAACTTGTTCGGTTCGAGAACTATACTTTTTCCTGCATAATCACGGGCAAGAGATGAACTCGCTTTTCCCGGTACAAAAGGCAACTGATAAGAAGATTGCTTTTTCAACAAGCGTTTATAATCCTTTCCCGGTATCAAGGTATCATCGCCGACAGCAGGCAACAGACGATTCCACACCAAACGGCGCTGTGTAGCTCCATCTATCAAAGTACATTCAGTGATGACCACTACCATATCTTTGTCCGGTATGAGAAGCGCATATTGTCCCAGGGCACCGTCTATGCGGACAGCACCCGGATATTCACAAAGCCACATCTGATATCCATAACCGTAGCCAAAACTACCAGTATCCGACTGTTTAGTCATCATCCTGTCCACCCACTCTGCCGGAAGCAACTGCTTGCCTTCCCATACTCCACGATTCAGTAACAGCTGTCCGAACTTAGCCAACGATTCACTCTGCAAATACACACCCCAACCTCCGGTATTGATTCCTTCAGGGCTTACTTCCCAGGATATATCGGTGATATGCATCGGTTTGAACAGTTTCAGCCGCAGGTAATCCAATACTTTCATTCCCGTCACTTTCTGCACAATAGCGGAAAGAATATACGAGCTCATGGAGTCATAATCGAAATGTTTGCCGGGAACTTTTATCGTTTTTCCCAGATACCCTCTGATCCAGTCTGTACGACCATTACGCATATTCCAGTCAGGAGTGACGCCGGAAGTCATATTCAGCAGGTTGCGGACGGTCATATCGGCAAGATTTGCAGAAATAGTATCCGGAAGTTGGTCGGGGAAAAAAGAAGCCACCCGATCTGTCAGCCGCAAACGATTTTCAGAAATAGCAAGGCCTACAGCGGCACCAACGAAGGTCTTGGAGCAAGAATATACGGTATGCCGATATTCCGGAGCGAAAGGTTCAGGATAAATCTCCGCGATTACCTTTCCATGACGTAGTACCATCACACTATGTATGTCCGTTTTAGGCAAGCCCATCAGAGAGTCCATCAAAGCAATAAGTGCTCCGGAAGGGACACCTTCCACTTCGGGTATCGAACGTTCCAGTTCGCGAATCTGTGCACTGGTCGTTGCAGGTATCAACAGGCAGAGCACAAGGAGAAATAAAGTAATTCTGTTCTTCATACTAAAGTAGATCGGCTACATCAAGAAATAGAGAAAAACAATCATTCATAATATCACTTATATTATAAACTGACCTATAAATTGTCCTATTTCAAAAATATCAGTTTTAGGAGTAAAATTAAGTTTTAAGCCTCCAACACCAGATGCCCATATTTTCAATTCTGCATTAGCATCTAACGTCCCGGCTGTTTCAATAGAAAATGCCGTTATTTTAGAAAACGGAATAAAAAGAAGCTCTTTCTTTTTTCCCGTAATTCCTTGAACATCTATAAAAATGATTCTTTTATTGGTTATCACAGCTCTATCTCTAATCCCTTTAAACGTAAAGCACACCTTCTCATCAGGCAATATAAAATTACCAAATAATTCTTTTCCATCATCTAATGCAACAGGTTCAAGAGATATCAAATTCTTTTGTACAGTTTCCATGCTCTTTTATCAATTTTATGAAGTTTATATTATTACCAAAGCTAAACAAACAAATACGTTTATATCTTAACATATCTCGCAAAAGTAAAGTATTTTAATAGGGTAAACAAATCTCAGAACAATATTTTATTCTTACCTTATGGCTTCTACTACCCTTTCTACTTACTCAAATAGCAACATACAAGTAGTCTTTTCAGGCAATGACAAAGAAATCGTTTTACCTGTGTAGTTATTACTTTGCCCGTCTATAATCGCCTTTGCCCGAATGACACCTTCCGGCATTTTCACATGAAATATTCCCGGTATAGTTGCCGTAAGTATAGCCTTCACAGCCTTTCCATCTTTCCACTCCAAATCAACGGAGATCCCGCCACGGGCCTTCATTCCATGAAAGTTACCAGTATGCCAGCTTTTCGGCAAAGCAGGAAGCAGATGAATAAAACCCTCATGACTTTGCAACAACATCTCGCCAACTCCTGCGGTTCCCCCATAATTCCCATCAATCTGGAAAGGGGGATGCGAACAGAACAAATTAGGAAACGTTCCGCTGCCATGACGCTTTGTCTGAGGATCAACAGCCGGATAAAGAAGGCTCTTGAACAGTGTCCAGGCACGATCCCCATCACCGAGGCGAGCCCAGAAATTTACCTTCCAGGCACGACTCCAACCGGTTCCTCCATCACCCCGACGGTTTAGCGTCTCACGACAGGCATTGGCAAGTTCAGGAGTAGCATCAGGAGAAATCAGATTACCCGGATGCAAACCATACAGATGGGAGACATGGCGGTGGTGTACATCTTGCTCTTTATAATCTTCCAACCATTCTTGCAGATATCCTCCTTTACTGATCTGCATAGGTGGGAACTTATCTAATGCCTCCCGCAACTTCGCGGCATAGTCAGCATCACATTCCAGTATGGAAGTTGCTTCAATTACATTGGTATATAGCTCAGTCAGTAATTGAACATCCATCGTAGGCCCCATGCATACACTGACGGGAGTCGGATCATTGCCGACAAAAAAAGCATTTTCAGGAGAAGAAGTAGGGGCTGTTACAAGCCAACCATGTTTAGGTTCCCGCACCATTGTAGAGTAAAAGAACTCAGAAGCACCTTTCAGCACAGGATAAATTCGTTTCAGAAACTCAATATCCTGAGTATATTGATAATGCTCCCAAAGATGAGCACAAAGCCAGGCACCACCGGTATTGGTAGCCCCCCAGGAGGGATGTTCACCGGGAGCGGTATAGTTCCAGATATTCGTCATCATGTGAAGCACCCAACCTTGAGCATGAGTACCGTAAAAAGTACGGGCAGTCTCTTCTCCCGAGGGGATAAGACGTTCTATAAGCGCAGTCAAAGGCTGGTAAAGTTCCGAAAGACCGGCTTGTTCAAGTGGCCAGTGATTCATCTGGATATTAATATTGGTATGATAATCGCCATTCCAAGGCGTTTCTACTCCATTTGCCCACAATCCTTGCAGATTAGGAGGCAAGCTACCCGGACGGGTGCTGCTGATAAATAGATAACGACCATAATTGTAATAGAGAGCGGCCAAAGCTGGAGACTCGCGCTCCGTGAAACGAGTAATGCGCTCATTAGTGGGTAATACATCATCTTCCGTAAACGGAAGAGTTAGAGATACACGATCATAAAAGGTACGATGGGAGGCTATGTGGGACTCTTTAATTTGCACATGTTGAGTAGCGGCATTCAACAAACTATCACAGACTTCTTTATAACGGTTTCCTGAAAAATCAGTACCGGAAGCAGCATAAGAAGTAGTGGCAGAAAGCACCAGCCATGCTTCCCTCCCCTGAGTCAGGGTGATACCACGCTCGGCAGAAATATTCTGTTTACCACCTTTAGATATTAATCGCATGGCAACACGATACTTCATACCTTCCCGTCCGGGCTTTCCACTGTCTAAAGTACCTTCCAACAACAAAGTTACTTCTTCCTTCCCAATACCCGGAAGCACAGAGACCACACCTTGTTTGGGACGGGAAAGTTGAGCAGAGAAGGACAGGGCACGGCGACGACTGGCAGTCAGGTGTATGATCATAACGTCCTTATCGCGTGAAGTGAAATATTCACGTTGATAGTCAATACCTTCTTTCGTGAATGAGGTATAAGCAACTGCATCACGCAGATCGAGCCAACGGCGGTAATCAGTAACCGGAGCTGCATCATTTTCTGAAGTAGTTTTTCTTCTATGCGGAAAACTGAAGTCGATATTAAGGTCAGCCAGCATCTGATAGTTACCATAAGTTCCACCGGATTCAGGCTTCTTAGGCACAAAACTGCTATACATCAGTTCTTGAGCTTCTTTATTCTTTCCTTCAAATAAAAGTTGCTGAATAGCCGGGAGACTTCGGGAAGCGTCCGGATTACCATAATCAGCTTCCATACCACTCCACAGGGAGATTTCATTCAGCACAATATGCTCACGATCAACGCCACCGTCAGGCATCATACCGAGACGACCGTTACCCAAAGGAAGTGTTTCTTCCCAAATGGTAGCAGGGGCGGTATAGTAAAGTTGGTGATTATGAACATCCGCTGGTATTGCCGGAATAGTTCCCATAACAGAATTACAGGTGACAAGTAGTAGAAAAAAAGCAAAAAGAGTTTTCATAATAGTATTAGCAATGATTTTGTACATTACGAGACAAAAATAACACAAAAATCAAATAAAGCTACTCCATTTAGAAGTGTTTTCCCTATCCCCTCTATTAAAAATATTTTTCAGGAGATATACATAAATGAAAACCTGAAATATATTATAGAAATGAAATCACATACTGTTGAGTTTATATCAATATCTCCTACATCCTACACCCGCCATTATTTTCATTTGATTATCAAATAGATAAATGGTGTAGAAAGTGGTGTAGGAAGATGTATGGAAGCTTCATCCTACACCAGTTTTTTCATCCTTTCAAACTTATATTTCCGTAATCCACAAGCCCTTAAGATGCATTGCACAAACTTTATTTGAATTCATGCAGATATCTCTTTTTAGCCTGCAACTATTCATTACTGGAGTTAAAAGCGTATAATTTTGTTAGGAGCTAAACTCTATACTCTCATTATATAGGAAGCTGAACTGTAGATGTAAAACTTGATATGCTCCTTCCTTTTTCCCCTAAAGCTTTAATACTAATGTCATTATGCCTGTAGCAAAACCTCGTTTTCCAGTTGTGGACTGTATATCCCACAATTGCGGGCTACACAGCCTCCAATTGGAAACCATAGAGCCCGCAACCGTGGGACGAAGTTTTACTACAGGCAAAAGAAGAAAAACAATAAAGCAAAGCGGGATTTTCATACGACCTTCTTCCCATCTTTCTTATTATTCCACAATAAAATGCTCAGCTGCCACTTTTATCTTTTTGCCTTATAACTGATAAGAATAAAATGCAAAATTTATTCCCGGGGAGTTTTAGAAAAGATACGGGAAATAAGTTTCAAATCAAACTTGGACCTGCGATCATAAAAGAAAATGCCGTTCTGCTCCTGCTCTACATCGGTCAATTGTGTATAACAATATCCCCAAACATATTCCTTTAAACTTAGTATAGCATCTATCTGCGATTCAAGACGTTGCAGGAATTCTTCTTGAGTTGCAGGAGGTGTACTGTAGCCCCAGGAACTATCTGTATTACTTTTATCTTTCGTCTCTACCCATTTTATACCACCTACTTCATCTATCAAATAGGGCATATCGCCCTCATATTTCGGAAAAGGATAGGGACTATCTACACCAAGCCCATTAAATCCCACATTGGCGGATGGCACTCCTTGCGGATTATTAGGTGTCTGAAAGAAAACTCCATCTTTATATAAGGCATCCTTCAAAGCAGCCGGATCTTGTTCATAGCTATGTACCGTCCATATATCTGTTTTTATATGACATCCTCCGCTGGCATCATTCACCGGACGAGTGGGATCCAATGACTTAGTCAAATCATACAAATCTGCTGTGAAACGTGGATATTGTATGTGATCGGGCCACCACTCTTCATTCATCGGCGTCCAAATCAATAAAGACGGGTGGTTCCGGTCGCGCAAAACAAGCTCCGACCATTCTTGCAGAAAGTTACGTGCAACCTCAATGCTGTTTGCATCCATTCCCCAGCTTGGTGCTTCCCCCCAAGTGATATATCCCAGTTTGTCGGCCCAATAATAGAAACGTTCTTCAAAAGCCTTCTGATGTAGACGGGCACCGTTAAAACCGGCAGCCATCGAGATTTCTATATCTCTTTTCAGGGCCTCATCCGAAGGCGCTGTCCAGATACCGTCCGGATAAAATCCCTGATCAAGTACCAAACGCTGATAATAAGGCTTATTATTAAGATAAATCTTATTTCCCTCAATATGGACCTTCCGCATTCCCACATAAGAAGTCACCTCATCTATCACCTTTCCATTCTCATCCAACACTTGATACAGGACATCATACAGAAAAGGTGATTCCGGTGACCATAACCTGACATTCTTCAATGAAAATACAGCCACAGAACTATTTGCAGCCTTGACACATACTGTTCCGATTTTCTTGTTATTCTCTTGCAAAACAATCCGCAATGTGTTCTTATAACTGTCACGATGAAAACGGGGGTGAATAACCAACTGTTTTTGGTCAATATCCGTTAGCGCATGAACAGACTGTAACCCTGCCGATGCCACAGCCTCCAGCCATACAGTTTGCCAAATACCGGTAGTACGCGTATATTGGCATCCATGAGAGTTCAGCAAAAGACTCTGCTTACCGGCACTTTGCATCATAGATCTTAGATCACTGCTTGCACGCACCACCAGATGGTGTTCTAACCCATCCTCTACATATCCAGTAATATCGAAACCAAAAGAAGAGCTACCTCCGAAATGTCTTCCAACCAATTTTCCATCAATATAGATTTCTGAATTAAAATAGACAGCCCCAAAGTTCAGTATTACATTCTTGCCTGCCCATTCTTCCGGTCTCCGTATGATACGATGATACCAAATATGATTGATAAAATCTTTATGTTCTACCCCGGACAACTTACTTTCCGGCGGAAAAGGAACTGTTATTTTACCGCTGAAAGTTGTAGCTTTATGAAATTCCTTTTCCATCCCAATATTTGTAAAATCAAAGGCATAGTCCCATTCTCCATTTAAGTTTAGCCATGTCTTACGCTCAAACTGGGGACGTGGATATTCCTTTCGTGGTATTTCACCAGCATTTGTTTGAATCCCCCACGCAACAAATGCGAGGAAAGTTACGAATAAATTTCTCAAAATCATGTGGTTGTTTTTTTAATCAATATCCAGTACAAAGCCTCCATGAGGCAACACATCTATTTCCAGCACCTCTTTCTCACTTATTTCCGGGAAAGTTTCAATGCGTACATCATGTAATTCATTCCCTTCCTTGTCAGCATATAAGGTTATGGTATGTTGACCTTTATCCAGAAAAGACAAGGGAACCTTAATTCTACGTTTTTGTCCGCCGTTAATTCCCGCAACAAACCATTTCCCCGCTTTGCATCGAGCCACACAGAAATATTCGCCCGGAAAACCGTCTATGAAATGAATCTGATCCCAAGCTGCCTCAATCTTTTCAAGCAAAGGACGAGCTGGAGAATTCAAATAGGCGGCCGGCCTGTCTGCCATACAAATCCATCCGGATTCAAAGGCAAATGCCAAAGCCAACTCATGAGCATACGTTGTTGTACGCGGATTCTCATCACGGATAGTAAAGGTCACGGGAGTGTAGTCCATAGATCCAACCACATTACGTGTAAAAGGTAAAGTACAATTATGGCGGCTATCAGGTGATTGGGCCCCCTTGAAGGTATAATATTCAGCTCCTCGCACTCCTTCATTAGTCATGATATTAGGGTAACGTCTGCGATGTCCCCGCGGCAAAGTCTCTCCATGAAAACTCACCATCATTTTACGTTTGGCAGCTTCAGCACAAGCTGTATCGCGGAACATCATTGCATATTTTGAATCAGAATCGATATAATCAATCTTTATTCCATCCAAGCCCATTTCTTTATATCGGTCGAAAACAAAATCACGTCCCGCCTTATTGTCCAACACATTTATCTCATCCCATCCATATACAAGAATGTTTTTCTCCCTTGCATAAGCAGTCAATTCCGGTATCCAGGTCACATCCTCCCATTCCCTTGAAGAATGGAACGGAGTATTGATTAGTGAAACATCAAATTCCAACCACTCCCACTTCATCTCGGCTGCCAGGTCAACATACATTTTTAGAGTATCGATATAACTGTTTGCCAAATAATTCCCCCACCAAGGGAAAGCCGCAACTCCCGGCTTTATCCAATCCATATCAGAGAAATCTGTAGAAGGATTCAGATTCTCAACCAATGAGGATTCTACAATATCACCTATATTTTGGCCCATAATAAAAGTCTTCCATGAAGTCTTAAAAGAAGGTTCAGCCACAAATGCCGAATCTTCAGGTGCATACACATAATGAAATGTAGCAGATTTTGGCTCCTTTGACAAGTGCATGGCTGGCATGGAATACACTTCAGCTTCCGTCATCAACATCCACTGCTTATCCTGTAATGTAAGGACGGGAAACAGAAACTCTGTAGGTCTCGTAATAGTATCAAGTACACGTTCCGGGTAGAAATTCTCATAATCCTTAATCCAGTCCATCATCCAAGTATGGGTTTCATCCGACAAAGTACACTCTGTCAGTTCATGCCGAATGGTTACCGGCTCCTGATTGCCCAGTTCGTAACGGAATGCAACCCCGTCATCATAAGCACGGCAAACGACCTTCAATAACTGCCCGGCGGCGTTTTTATAGACGAACGTTCTTTCATTTGACTTATTCACATATTCAGAGCGTTTCCCCGTGGGCAAAGTATATGTTTCATTGATAGTCCGTCCCGTTTGATCCACATACACCAATCCACTGTCAAAACAATATTTACCATTCTCCGCAACCACCCCCATCAGCGAGCTGCGAACAATTTCATTCCCACCGGAAAAAATCTGATAATATAATGAACCGGATTCATCCAACATCAACATCAGTTTGTTCCTGCCATCGGGCGAAGTTACTTCTGTTTTCTGTTCACAAGCAGAACATAGGAACAACAATACTCCCCATATAATTGCAGTATATTTCATTTTTTCGTATTTTTAATTTATCAGATACTTTATAAATTCTACAAACTATTTCTTAAAAGAGAATTTCCAAGATACTTTTCCTCCATGCGTACTCTTCAAAACAAGTTTTACAAGATTCTCAGAATTGTTTTCCAAAGAACATGCCACTTCATTATCAGCCACAGTGCAATGCTGGGGTTGCCAACCGTTCGTTGCTATGGTAATATGCATCGATTCACCCTCCACCAGCTCAGCATAGCCGGTCAATTCCTTCGTTTCTTCATTCCAAAAAACTTCGGACAATTCCAGGAGTCCTTGCAGTAAATGTCTGTCTGTAGACAAAACTTGCGGATTACTTTCCACTTCACGAACAGCCATTTGTCTTGCCTCCCCTTTGCGCAACTCTTGTTCCAAGGTTTCATTACCACCGAAAGTTCCAATCAGTTTATCATTCCAGAAATCATAAATATAATATTGCTTGTCGGGATGTAAACCGGCTCCTCCACGTCCTTCTATCCCCGAAAGCTTAATGCTGATCTTTTGAGGATGTTCTTCATCTTCATTGAAGAATGTCAACGAACTCCATTTATCTGTAAGCTTCATACCATAAACTCTTGGATAGTCAGTAGTGAAAGCATCCAAAGGGCGGGCACTCCTTGCAAACTGATGGAAAGGATAAATACGCGACAGCTTATATACGTGCTCAGCATCCAATGTACCGAAACTATTGGCCAAGAGCAAACGGGAAGCCGTCACATAAGACATAGTCAACAATTTATTTATTCCATCTTCCGAATCTGCCGGTTGTGCCTTCAACAAGTTCTTTGCATCCATATCATAATTTACCACAACACGGTTTTTATACCATCGTAATCCACTTCGAGCTACCATCTCCGGAGTAATGACATCTGTATCTCCCCAGGTACGCTGGGAAGCCACATACCCCAATGCAATATCAGAGCCATACTTCAAATTACGTTCGTGGATATATGCTTTATTGCCCAACCCTTCTGAAGCCAATTTAAAAATCGTACGATAAGCACCGGCTGCTGTACTATATTTGTCATCCATCCCGCCATACACTGGCCACCCCGTATATGGATAATCAAACATCATACCGACGATACCTGCGTCGTTCAAATTGTGATATACATCACGCATGTGTGCCAAGAAACCGATGTCAGTAAAATCATAAGTCGTATAATTTTTATTCAGCCAGTCGAATGTATCAATCTCATGAAAAGATTCATTAAAAAGCATATGTTCCGGATAAGCTTCCGCATAATCTTTCGAGCGAACCGCCGTTTGAAAGTAGGTAAATGGCAAGCCGCCCAAATCCAAAATAGCTTGTGCCCATTTCCTGGAAGTATCATAAGGGGCACGGTAATGACCTGATTTCAACTTCATACTTTCTCCCTGCGGTCCGCTCCCACGTAAACGCCAGTGCTCATCATCCCACCAACCATTCTCATTGTTTTCATCATAACAATCGGGTACAAGACGAATACCCATGGTAGTATATTTTAAGAATCCACTCAATTTTACACGTTTCATTTCTTCTACGGCTCCAACAGTATCATTTGTCCCCATGACAATATTTCCACCATAAATAGGCATCATGGCATACCACATACAAATTGTCGGAAAATAGTAGTAATTCAAATTTATTTGCTGTAAGATCCGTAAAGTCTGCGCATACTTTTCAGCAGAATAAATTGGATTGGCAGTTACAAAATCCAAGTAGAACCGGTCCTTCTCCGTCATATATCCTGACTTTGCATCCACAAGTTTACCTATAACATCTGATGCATATAAATTCAGGGTGCACCTGGTAAAATCAGCCGCAGGAATTTCAACCGTTTCAGGCTTATTCAAGCGTTCTTCCGGAAGTTTCCCTTCATAAATAAGTACTTCACTGATCACAACATTATCACCACCAGCCTGTTTCACCAATAATTGCGGTTCCAGTTCATTGGCCGCTGCCGGAATCTCAAAATAAATGATTTGGGCATTCTCTCCTTTTGCCAAAGAAGGCAGCCGACAATCTTCAATACAAGTTATCTCCTTATCACCATATTTGAGATGTACCGTCTGTTTTCGTCTGTCCGCATCATCACACCACGACAAGCCTACAATGTAGGATTTATCTTTATCCAGATTATGCAGCTTAACGCCTATTTCCCTGTCCGCCCATACTACAGTCCTTGCCTCTTTGTAGGCTATGTTTCCCTCAAACTTATAAGGAGCACCGGAAGAAAGTGTAATATACGGCTGAACAGTGTCCGTGCCAACAGCCTCTTCTCCTACATCGATATAAGAAACCAACTGCAAGTCTTCTACCGGATGTTCCTTCAAGTCAGCCTTCCTTTGTTCTTTTTCTCCTATTAAGGCATACTTGGCAAACTCTCCATAAGAAGCACCTCCACCCACCAAAGTATGAAAGTCATCGTCAGTTCCGAAATGAAGTATCATGTTGTTTTGTGACAACAAAGAAGGAGTTTCACGAATATAAGTCGGGCAACCTCCACCTTCACCGTCTATAAGCTTGAAATTTTTAGAGATATCCGCTCCGTAAAACAAACGGGCGTTTGCAACCGGCGATATTTCTTTAATCTGTATACCTTCTGAGGTTCCGTTACGGATACCACCATACATTATGACAAAGGGTTCCTGATCATACAAATTAAAATTAAAAACCAAGTCCGGTTGTCCTTTCTTTACTGAAACAACCTGTATAGATTGACCTTTTCCCAACGAATCCTGAATTGCCTCTATCTGATAATAGATGGAGTCTGCATCCGTAGAAAGAAAATCATTCACGCGCCAAGAGGCATCGTAAATACAGGTCTGTCCTGTTTCCACATCAATTCCTTTATAAGTTCCCTGCTTCAAATCAAATTCCAGCTTTACAATACCATTATCTATAGCAACCATCCCCCTATTGGTACAGCTTGCGCACAAAAGTATTGTAAAAATCAATCCTAACAACAGTTTATTCATAGTTGTACTTTTTTCATTTATATCCTTCATTCTGATCTTCCGCCCCTATTCCGTCATTCATATTAATTTCATTCGTTGGAATTGGATAAAAAGCATGATATGGCTGTACATTTCCCTTCGCAAACGGATTATACTTATCAACTTGCGCAGCAAAATAATCTGCTCCACGACGTATCAAGTCCATTCTTCTCCAACCTTCCATCCCCAATTCACGCATGCGTTCCTCATAAATGAAGTCGAGCATTTCTGTATTATTTGAGGCTGTAATCGGAGTGGAAACCTTTGCACGATTACGGACACGGATAACTTGCTGCTTTGCACCAGCCAAGTCATTCTCCGCCAAAAGACATTCTGCATATAACAGGATTAGATCAGCATAGCGGATAAAATAGATATTTTTCGAGCTGGCTCCGGCATCCATTACACGATCATAATCTTCATATTTCTTGCAATGAGGAGCTATATATTCCGGATCGGCCGCCGAGGTCAGCAAATTGCCATTCTTATCATAGAACTTAGTCCGGACACTGGCATCAAACCGTTCATCCGTATCATCAAACAACCCCAAGTACCTCTCACTCGGCAGAAATATACCAAATCCACCTCCCTCTGTAAACTGGTCGAGAGCTCTGCTTCCACAAAAATATTGAAATTGATTTTGCTCATCCGGATATTCAAACTGAAACTCATAAACAGATTCCACACCATTTTCAAATTCCGGCTTAAATAAATCGGCATAAGACGGTTGCAAAGAATATACGCCTAAACCTTCTATTTCCTCAAAAAGGCGTTTTGCTTCAGAATAACTCCGTATGCCGGTAGACTCCGGTGCATACATATAAACTTTCATCAGCATAGCCTTGGCTGCACCAACCGTAGGTCGTCCTGCACGATAATCTGTCTTTAGGTGTGATTCGCAAAATTCTAAGTCCTGGATTATATATTTATAAATTTCAGCCTTATCAATCCGTGGATAATTAGGAGTGGCAGAAAGAACCGTTTCCTCAGTAATCAAGGGAACACCACCAAAGTTCTGTACCAACATAAAATAATCGAATGCACGGACAAAGCGCGCCTCAGCTTCTTTACTAAGCCTCCATTCCTCCGTACTGCCTGTATAGTTACGTACAGCATTAATTGCTGTATTGGAACGTGATATACCGAAATAACCGGAGTCCCACAACCATTTCGTCAACCAATTGTCAGCATTCAATGACGTGTTGTAGCGGTCTATCGCTCCTTGTTCAGCCCAATAGTTAACTTCCACCGTTTTTCCTCTGGCCTCATCCGTACCGGTTATCCCAATAAACCCCTGACGTCCATTTTTAAACCACAAAGTAGACTTATAAGCTCCCTGTATTTCTGCCTCAATCAATGCCTCATCTACGTCTTCAGATTCAGCAGACATGAAATCTTCCGGTTCCTCTCTTAAAAACTCATCGCATGAAGATAAAGCTAAAACTCCAGCCAATGCATATATATATATATTTTTCATACTTCGTATTTTTATTTGTACAACCTTAAAAACTAACATTTAATCCCAAAGTGAAAGAACGTGCGTTCGGATAAGTCTCATCATAACCCGTACCTACGGATTCCGGATCGGCTCCCTTAAACCCTGTCCATGTCAGCAAATTCTCTCCTGAAACATAAAGATTCAGATTACTCAATCCCACCTTGTTAATCCACTTCAGAGGGAACTGATAGTTCAATGTCACATTCTTCATACGCAGGTAAGAACCATCCTGCATAACTCTACTGGATATCAACATTCTATCCAGATTATTGGAATGAGCTCTCGGTATGGAACCACTTGTATTATTAACACTCCAACGATTCAGTTCATCATTGAACATGTTCAGAGTTCCATAGCCTGCACCCAGCGTATATTCATGATAAGATCTGTTGAAAACATCATTACCATACACATAATTGAATATTACATTCAAAGTCCAATTCTTATAATTCAAAGTAGTGGATATCCCTCCATACCCCTTCGGATCAGTATAACCAACAATTTCCCTGTCATTAGTTGTTATCTGTCCATCTCCGTCCAAATCGGCAATTTTGTTTTCACCAGGATAATAAGTATCACCACCTTCGCGACCATCTTTCATTTTATCCATTAGAACCCTATCATCATCCCATTGCCAAATACCTTCATATCGATAGGTATATATCGTACCCAGAGGCTTTCCTACCCACCAACCGGCATTTAATGGATTAGATGCGTCGTTCATCCTTTCCTTGATACCTCCATACAAGGACTTCAATTTATTTTTGTTAGTTGCCCAATTTACATCCAAATCCCAGGAAAAGTCCTTGGTAGCAATGATTCGTCCTCCCAAAGAAATTTCGATACCTTTGTTTTCCAATTCACCCACATTAGAATAAATGTTCAGATAACCGGTAGTCACCGGTAAAGGAGTTTGCAAAACCAAATCCTTACTGTTTTTCTTATACACATCCAGAGTAAAACGCAAACGGTTATTAAAAGCCGCTAAATCAACCCCTGCATTGATCTGTTCCTGACGTTCCCAACGCAAATCCTTATTACCCATAAACTGATCTGAATTTTGGATGGTATTTACCGAATTTCCTTGGTAATCGACTGTGATTCCGGGGGATAATTTAGTAAACGATGAATAAAGCGCTACATTACTATTACCCAGTTGTCCCCAACCAAAACGCAATTTCAGATCATCAAGCCAATGCGCCTTTTCCATAAACCTTTCTCCGGAAATACGCCAAGCACCGGCTACTGACGGGAAAAAGCCCCATTTATGTCCCTCAGCATAGCGGGAATTACCATCATAACGTCCTGTAAAAGTAAAAATATAATTATCCTTATAAGCATAATTCAATCGACCGATAAAAGAAGCCAAGGCCCATCTGGTTTTACTGGAAGATTGCTTTCCCGCCGGAAATTCAGATGCCGAACTGATATTATTATATCCCATTACATTCGTAGCGAACCCATTCCCATATTGCGTATTACCAAAATAATTATTTACCTGAACAGTGTTGCCTAACATCACATTCACCCTATGTACCTCTTGGAACAACTTAGAATAGTTCAGTGAATTTTCCTGCATAACGTCAGTCCATCTGTTATTCTTTATTTGTGCTTCACCTTTCACGCTTTGCCCCTGTTTTATGTTTGAAGGAGCGAAATATCCGGAAAAATTATTCACCTGATCCAAAGACACGCTACTCTTTAAAAATAAATCTTTTGTAATATCTATCTTTAAATATGCATTCATAGAAAAACGGTTGGACTTTGCATCATTATCTATCTGTTTGGATAAGGCCGGATTACTTTGTCCGGGATTCGTATAGTAAGGTAACTCCAAAGGCGCTTTACCATCTATCTCAAACGGGTACATCGGATTTGCACCTAATCCATTTCCAATATTAGCTCCTCCATAAGTAGTTGCGCCATCATAATAGCTTGAATTAACCCCTACTTTTAGCCAAGACTTTATTTGCTGTTCCAGATTTACACGAAAACTAAAACGCCTATGTCCTGTTCCCTGAATAATACCCTTCTGATCATAATAATTAGCGCTGATATAATAATTCGTTTTATTTGTACCACCAGACAATGAAACCGTATAATCCTGAACCACACCAGTTTGTGATATTTGATCATACCAGTCATACGTTTCACCGGCAAGTAAAGTTTGTCTTTCAACATCCGAAAACATAGACGTGGGTAATTCCTTGGCATACTGTTGCTTCAAGGCATTAAACTCACTGCGGTATTCTTCTATGCTCATTTGTGGATTTGCCAAGAATTTTGCATCCATTTGTGAGTTTACATTCCCCTCAATACGGATTTCAGCCAATTCCTGTGCCGTTAACATTTTAGGCAAGTTGGAGGGAGATTGAAATGAGGTCCGGGCACTGAATGACACTCTTGCCTTTCCTTCTTCGCCCTTTTTTGTTGTCACAATCACTACTCCATTGGCTGCTCTTGAACCATAAATAGCTGCAGCAGATGCATCCTTCAGAATATCGATAGAGGCAATATCATTGACATTGATATTATTCAAAGTACCTTCCATAATGATACCATCAACTACATAAATCGGATCATTTGACTGATTAATAGAACCTTTTCCACGAATAAGCACACTGACACCTCCACCGGGAGAATTATCACTTAACTGCACTTGTACACCTGCACTTTTGCCTTGAAGAGCCTGATTCAGACTGACTGCCGGAGTTTCCTTCAGTTTGTCTGCCGATACGGAAGATATAGCACCTGTTATATCCTTCTTTTTCGCCGTACCGTATCCAATAACCACTACTTCATCCAAAGCCTGCTTATCTTCTTCCATAATGACAAGCAAATCATGTTCAGCTTTGTTTATAAGCACAGTTTTATTCACAAATCCCATATAAGAGAAAACCAACTTCTCTCCTACCGCTACATCAATGGTAAACCTACCATTTAATTCCGTTACAGTTCCATGAGCTCTATTGGATTGCACAAAAATACTTACACCCAATAAAGGCTGCCTACCTTCATCCAAAACTGTACCAGTAACTTTCACTGTCTGTGCAGACAATCCGATTGCGAATAGCAATCCAATCAACGTCAATAAATAATTTTTCATAACACAAAACAATTATTAGATTTAAAGAAATAAATATCAGACTTATCCCAGAATGCCTTTCTACTTTTTACCACCACAAACAATAGAAATAAATCAGAATGGCAATAATGATACAAGACAAAATATTAAATAATTTTCCAGTGCGGAAAAGTGACCATCGTACCGGAGATGCAGACACATCAATTTGTGTTCGGTTTCTCAGCATAACAATCAATCCGCAGCAAAGCAAAAAGACAATCCCCATCCTGTCCATCCAAGGCAACTCCGGACAAAGGAATTTTAGTAAAAGGGAAAAGATAAAGGTTCCTAAAGCAGCTGCTAATGCTCCATTGGCTGTGGCTTTGCGATAAAAGAAACCTGCAAGGAAAATTGCTAATGCACCCGGACTGATAAAACCCGTAAATTCTTGAATATACTGAAATGCCTGATCAAGTCCGGATAACATAGGCGCTATTATAACAGCAATTACCAAAGATATAAAGCTGGTCCAGCGGCCCACATGTACCAAATCAGCCTCCCCAACTTGCGGACGGATATACGAACGATAAATATCCATTGTAAAAATAGTAGCTATACTATTCATCATAGATGCTAAAGAACTAACAATAGCCGCTGTTAGTGCTGCGAATGCAACCCCTTTTATGCCTACGGGGAGTAAATTGCTCAACAACCAAGGGTAAGCTTCATCTGATTTTTCCAATGGAGCATTCAAAGCAAAAGCCGCAATGCCCGGAATGACAACCAGCAATGGAATAAGCAACTTGATAAAACCGGCAAACAACATTCCCTTCTGGGCTTCACTCACTGATTTAGCCGCCAGGGCACGTTGAATAATATATTGGTTACACCCCCAATAATAGAGATTGGCGACCCATAAACCACCTATAATAACAGAGATACCCGGAAGATCCATATAACTAGGGTGAGACTTGTCAAGTATAAGATGGAACTTATCTTCGGTCTGTACATAAAGATTTTTAAAACCTTGTACTACTCCTTCCCCCATTCCCAGAGTATCCAGTGCAATATAAGTTGTTATTAATCCGCCACCTATTAAAAATACCACTTGAATCACATCTGTCAAGGCCACTGCTTTCAATCCGCCATAAATAGAATAGACTCCTGCAAATATGGCCAATCCCAGCACTCCCACAATCATGGGTACTCCCATAATCTTCTCAATGGTCAGCGCTCCCAGATAAAGAATGGAAGTCAGATTAATAAACACAAAAACAACCAGCCAGAAAAACGCCATTACAGACTTTACACGACTATCAAACCGTTCTTCCAGAAATTGAGGCATTGTAAATATCTTCTTCTCAAGGAAAATCGGTATGAAAAACTTTGCCACAATCAACAGCCCCAGTGCAGCAATCCATTCATAAGTTGCCATAGCCAAGCCGATAGCATAACCTGAACCGGACATCCCGACAAACTGTTCAGCCGAAATATTCGAAGCAATAATAGAAGCACCGATTGCCCACCAAGCCAGTCCTCTTCCCGCCAAAAAATATCCTTTTGCACTCTGTGTTTCTTTTTTGTTTCTACGGGAAACAAAGAGTCCTACAAATAAAATCAATAAACAGTAGGCAAAAAAGATAATCAAATCAATAACAGAGATATGCATAATTTTTCAATTAATCAGTTATAAATGGGTAATGATTCTCGCCTGGAACAACTTTAGGTACATCGACAACGAAAACACTGCCACTCAAAGGATATTCTCTACGTTCCATATCAGAAAGCCCGTCTAAAGCTGTCGTTATGAACAACCTGCTATCCCCGATTCCGCCAAAAGTGCAAGAAGCGACATTAGGGGCAGGTACATCTACCTTGTCTACTAACTTTCCAGTATCGGGATCCCATATATACACCCCAAATCCTCCCCAATGTGCTACCCATAAAAGTCCATCAGCGTCGATAGTCATTCCATCCGGGACTCCGTATTCCGGTGGAACTTGTACAACTGTACGTCGCCAGGTTATTTTAGCTGAACAACTATATCCATATTCTTCGATACAGCCACGACCTGAATCAATGTAATACATCCGGTCACCAGCCTTATTCCAGACCATTCCATTTGGAATATATTGCTCAGTCAGAACTGACACCCAAGACAAATCATTATTAATACAGTACAAGCTTCCGGTACGGGTATGTTCCATCAAATGCATTACTCCACACCAAATACGACCCTCCGGAGACGCTTTACAATCATTAGTGCGCAACTGTGAATGCAGACCTGTCAATTCTAAAAGCACCTGATACTCTCTTTCTACAAGATGATAAACAACCAGACGATTCTTCATTGCCAAAATGATTTCATGCTCATGCCCTTTCCAGGGAATGACAGCAGTTATCATTTCGGGAAATTGGTGTTCTTCCATCTTCTGGCTCTCCAGATTATACTGATGCAGGATACCACTGTCAATATCAACCCACAACAAAGTTTTCATATCCGGAAGCCAAGTAACAGCCTCTCCAATCGTGTCATAACAACGATATAGTAGATTCGCTTTCATGTTGATTCTTTCATTATTAAAAATCCTGCATCAATGCCGAACGGCCTCCATCCATCAGTACAGTGGTTCCACTAATAAAACAAGCTATCGGGGAAGCCAGATAGACACATAAAGCACCAACCTCTTCTGCCGTACCAAGTTTCTTTACCGGATGATGATCAACCGTACGCTGACGTTCGGCATTTGCATCAGGAAAAGAATTGAACCAAGTGTCATTTCCTGCCGTATCGATAAACCCCGGTGCTACACCCACTGTCCGTATCTCAGGTCCCCATTCTATAGCCAAGCTGTGTACTAAGCCCGTTATAGCCGTCTTCGTGACATTGTAAGGAAAACATCCAGGAATTGTGTAAAACGCATGGTTTGAAGTCATTAGCAAAATAACCCCCTCTTTCGTTTGTTTCAAATAGGGCCTGCAAAGTTTTGCCAAGCGCCAATGTGAAGCCAGATTCAAATCAAGATTATATCTCCAATGCTCTTCATCACAATGTTCTGCGCTCTCAAAAACATTCATCCCGGCATTGGACACAAGAATATCCAGCCTGCCAAATGTATCAATCACCTTTCTAACCAACTGTTCCAAATCCTGCTCTTTTGTAACATCTGCCTGCACATAAAGCCCCCGACTCCCCTCACTTTCTACAGCCTCCACATAAGTAACTATACTTTCATCATTTGCCGCCTTACGTGAACAACCCGCCACATCAGCACCCGCACGAGCAAATTCGCGTGCAACACCTAAACCAATGCCAGAAGATACACCGGTAACCAGTACGACTTTTTCTTTTAAGTCAATAGTAAATGCCATATCTTATTCAAATATAAAAATTATCAGGAGCATCGGCTACGATACCGGTATGTTTCTCCAATTCATCTTCAACCAAATCTACTCCCAAACCGGGTCTGTCAGACAGATGCAGATACCCGTCATACACCATTTCCGAAATGGGATGATCAATAACTGTATCTCTCCAAGCCACATCATTAAACATAAATTCCTGCCTGAAAAAATTAGGAATGGCGGCACAAACATGCGACGAAGCCAATGTAGACAATGGCCCATTAGGATTATGTGGAGCGATCAATACATTATAAGCCTCAGCCATGGTAGCCATCCGCTTCATTTCAGAAGGACCACCACAACGGGTTATGTCCGGCATAATAATATCACAGACATGTTTCTCAAGTAACGAACGGATACCAAATCGCGTATAGTGCCGTTCGCCCACACAAATAGTCACATCTGAGGGAATACGCTCACGCATAGCCCGCAAAGTTTGTGAACTCTCAGGACCTGCCGGTTCTTCATACCAAGTGATATCCAACTTAGCCAAACGTTCCGCCATTTTCACGGCAATACGGTAGTTCAACATGGCATGTGTCTCTATCATAATATCCATCTCAGGACCCACAGCCTCCCGCACAGCTTTAGATACATTGAATGCCAAATCTTGTTGTGCAGGGGTCAATGTCAGATTAGAAGCCAAATCCTCACCATAAAAATAGTTTGTATGCGCAAACGGATCAAACTTCAAACCGGTAAAACCAGCCTCTTTTACGATCCGTGCCTGGGCAGCATAGTCCTCCTCATTATGTTTACCTTTTGTAAACCAATAATTTGCATACAGAAGAATATCTTTACGATATGCTCCTCCCAGCAATTCATAGCAGGGAGCATTCAATACCTTACCCTTCAAATCCAACAAAGCCATATCAATACCACTAATAGCACACATACTCGCACCATACGGGCCTATCCAATTCAAGTCACGATACAGTTTCGTCCAAATAAAATCCGTTCTCATCGGATCTAGACCTATTATACGCTGTCCAACATGCTTAACAGCTTCATAAACGACAGGGCTACCCGGCCAGTTGGTAGCTTCACCTACTCCCGTATAACCAGCATCCGTATAAATCTTTAATAATGTCCAATTGTATTTGATGCCTTGCACCAACCACACCTTTACATCAGTTATCTTCATCTTCAAACTCAAATTAAATCTACATTATACCAAACTTGTCAAAAGCATCACGTGCCCGCATACCTTCCTGTATTTTCTTCAATACTATCCGTTCACCACGTGCCTTCTCCAATGCACGGGTAAAAGCCTCTTCTTCTATCCGACGAGGAACCACACATACACCGTCAATATCCCCAATCAGCATATCACCATCATTGACCAAAACCCCGTCTACCTCAATGGGAACGCGGTAATCAATAACTTTTCCACGAGGAGCCTGATCCTGCGCATAAGGACCATACGAGAAACAAGGAAAGTCTAAAGCTAAAATACCTTTGGTATCGCGTGAGTATCCATTTACAACAGCTCCTGCGGCTTTGCATTGCATAGCGCGAGCACTCATCAATTCTCCCCACAAAGCATATTCCGGAGAAGAACCGGAGCAGATATACACTTCATCTTCCTTCAAATCATCCAATGCCTCCAACATCAAGCCGAAGGAACGCTGTAACAGAGGATTATTTCCCCCCGATGCAGAATTGTCATGTACGTCGGCTTCCAAAACAGTCATAGCCCGTCCGGCTATCAACATATCATCACGAAGCGGACGAATATGAGGGGGGAGAAACTGATGGAGATATCCCATCTTATCCATAATATCTCCGATAACTGCCGTGTAGAGTTCGGCTTTTATCAAGGTTATCAGAGTCTTATCATCTTTCCATTCTTTCATTTTTCATTCTTTTTTATAAAGTTATACTCTTTGTTCCGGTAAGAGCAAAGTTAGTTCACTTAACGAAAAGAATGGATAAATCAAGATTGTAAGACGTGTCCGAAAAGGCTCATATAAAAAGAAATAATGTACAAAACGGAAATACTATCTGGTTACTTCACGTGGAGATATCCCAGTTCGCTGTTTGAAGATGCGTGAAAAGTATTGTGGTGACTGGAATCCACATTGGAAACTGACCTCTTTTACAGATAATTCTGTATTTCGAAGCAGCTCAATAGATTTATTAATACGTATTTGATTCAGATAATCTAAAGGAGAAAAATTCAAGTATTGCAAAAATAAGCTTCTGAGGTAACGTTCACTAATGCCGGCATGCGCAGCTACATCATTAATACTAATGTCCTGATGAAAATTGAAACGAATAAAGGATATAGCTTTTTTTAAAGCATCATTTTGGCAAACAGGCAAATAGTTTTCATCCATATAACGATAAATAAGAACCATCAACTCTGCATAAAACATCACAACCAAATATTGATAATAGGAATTCTTCCCTTCCAATTCGTTTACAATGCGTTGTACTACACGCATAATACCTATATTATTCACTATTTTAATCAGCTTGTTCTCTTCCGAGAAAAGAGAGATGGAATTTGGTGACGTACCATCTATACAATTCGGAAAGTTTAAATCAAAACCGGAAAATATCTCAGGAAGAAATTCAAGCTGCATTAAAGTAGTTCCACCAGAGCCTGCCTCAAACGTATGATTGACATTCGAGAGAATGATCATGGTATCACCCTCAACAAAATTGATGCTCTCATTGTCCAAATACAGAATGCAATTGCCCTTTTTAACATGGTTAATCTCAATACGCAAATGTTTGTGAGGTCCATAGGTCTCAAAAGGATAAAAAGAAATAAAACGGAATACATCCGCTAATCTCTGACTTTTCAGATTATTGGTTATATTGTCTAAAAATGTCCAAAGGGTGGAAAGTTCCGTAGAATTATTCATCTTCGATGTTGTATTCCTTATAACTGAATACCTTTTTATTTGTTATTAACTTCGTAAATTAACTACTAATGTTCACTTCATTCCAAGAAAGAAACGAAATATCCTCTAAAAGTAAAGGTCTATTAAGCAAACCTCTATGAGTTGAGCTACCACACAATGAGCTATTTACTTCGTCAAGCAGTAAGAAGTTTGCATACGGACGTACCACATTTGTAGTTGGACAGTAAGCTCCCATACCTGTGACGTCCGCATACAAAAGTAGTAAGCCTTCTCAATAAAAACAATAGAAATACCTAAGAAAATAGATAAAGATTTGCAAAACATCCACAACAGTAGACATACTGTGACAGATGAATCCGTAAGTTTATGAAACAAGTTGCCTGATAAACTTATTGATTTTACAGAAAAATAAAAAGTAATTTCTAACTGTAGGTTCGATAGATATTATCGAAAAAAAGCCCTGCAAAGGGCTTATATAAAGGGGAATATAATAAATGGAGAAGAAATGCGAAAACACTCCACACCCCTTCCCCATTCAGCAATCACTATCTTATTTCAACTCGAACGGAATCGTTCCACGAATATCCGCAGAAGAGGCTCCGATATAAGCCTTAAACTTACCCGGTTCTGCCGTCCATCCGCCAACAGTTTCATCATAGAACTTCAAATCATCCGGAGTGATGGTGAAAGTTACTTCTTTTTCTTCACCCGGTGCCAAAGTTATCTTTTGGAATGCCTTTAACTCTTTCACAGGACGCAGAACACTACATTTTTCATCTCCTACATACAGTTGTACGACTTCCTTTCCAGCAATACTACCCGAATTCTTTACAGGAATGGTCACAGTCAGAGAATTGTCAGCAGTTATTGTTTTAGCAGAAGCTACCGGTTTGCCATAGGCAAAAGTCGTATAACTCAAACCATACCCGAAAGGGAATAAGGCGGGAATCTTCTTGGTATCATGCCAGCGATAACCTACCAGAATATCTTCTTTGTAGACCTGCTTGATACTATCACCCGGATAACTCAATTCGTCAAATGCATGCGCACCGCAATCCGTCAATTTCACAGGAAAGGAGAAAGGAAGTTTTCCGCTGGGATTCACTGCACCACTCAGTACATCAGCAAGTGAATTACCACCCATAGATCCCAGATACCAGCCTTGCAGGACGGCCGGAACTTTATTCAGCCAAGGCATTTCCACGGCATTACCACTCAACAATACCAATACCATATTTTTATTGACTCCCAACAGAGATTCAATCAGTTCATTTTGTCCGAATGGCAAACCGTATGTCACACGGTCACCGGCTTCACAATCCTGGAAATGATTCTTATTCAATCCACCGAACAAAATCACAAGATCGGCTTCTTTGGCAAGTTCAGTTGCTGCTGTGCGCAAGGAATCCATCACCGACTGGGGAATTTCTTCTGCACGCCCATACATCGGACGTCCGGCAGCGTAACCTTTCGTATAAACTACCTTGTCACCATAAAGAGCACGCATACCATCGAGTGGAGATATCATATCTTTTACCTTCAGTTCAGAAGAACCGCCTCCTTCGTTCAACAAGCGGACAGCATTGTCACCTACTACCAGTATACGTTGATATTTAGAGTCATCAAGCGGCAGCAAAGGGGTACCTTTTTTCTGGACAGGTGTGTTTTTCAGAAGCACAATACCCTCATTACCAATCTCACGGGCAGCCTGATAATGCTCTTCACTTGTCAGCGAACCATAGGGTTTCTGACGGTTCATCGCCGTACGGAATATCAAGCGAAGAATGCGGGAAGCCTTGTCGTCTATTGTAGACATCGGCACTTTACCTTCCTTCAACATCCGGAGGTAAGGCTTAGCAAGGATAATAATCGTCGATAGGTAAATACACTCTCTGACGTCAGACCGTTGGTGTAAGAACCCATCTCGATATCCAAGCCATTGACGGCTGCTTCGTAAGTATCATGGGCACCACCCCAATCGGTTATGACTACACCGTCAAAACCCCAGTCATTTTTCAATATCTTATTCAGCAAAAGATCATTGTGGCAGGCGTGCTGGCCGCGCACCTTGTTGTAAGCGCCCATCATGCTCCAGGCACCTCCCTCTTCTACTGCAGCCTTGAATGCCGGCAGATAGATTTCATACAGAGCACGGTCGCTAAGATTCACATCAATATGTCCGCGCCACAGTTCCTGGTTGTTCAGCGCATAGTGCTTGACACAAGCTGCCACTCCGTTCTTCTGCAACTCCTGGATGTAAGGTACGCACATCACACTGGCCAGATAAGGTCCTCCGCCCATGTATTCAAAGTTACGACCATTCAGAGGAGTACGATAGATATTAACGCCGGGGCCCAGCAAGCACATCCTTTTCACGATAGCGCGCTTCCTCACCAATAGCCTTGCCGTAGATTGCAGACATTTCCGGATTCCAGGTAGCGGCAAGACAAGTCAAGGCAGGAAAAGCAGTAATACTGTCATTAGTCCAGTTGGCATATCCCCAATCGTTCCAGTTGATTTCTGCACGAACACCGTGAGGGCCATCACTCATCCAAAGCTCGGGGATACCAAGACGGGGCACACCGGCACTGCTGAATTTGCTCTGCGCATGGCAAAGGGCTACTTTCTCTTCCAGTGTCATACGGCTGAGAGCATCCTTTACACGTGCTTCAATGGGTTGCGTATCATCTAAATATACAGGAGTTTGCGCTGTCAAAGTAGTCAATGAACAGGCAAACAGGAGAGTTGAAAAGAGTTGTTTCTTCATTATTATTACATTAAAGATATTACTTTTAGTCGTTGGCGGAATTCATTCATTTCTTTTCGGTTATGAATTAATTCCACAGATTAGCACATTGACACAGATTCTATTTACTGATTATTAGATTTAAATCTGTTGAATCGCCGTCATCGCCTTCTCCAGTCCATTCTATACCGTTATAAATGAATTCTGCTAACAAGTTACTTTTATTTTGCTTTAATAGCGGTCACTGCCGTTTTCAATCCTTCGGATGTAGCCGTCAGTTTGATGCCTCCAGATTTTCCGTCACTTTGAACAACCACCAGGCACTTCCCATAGAAAGCCTTGCGATGATCAGCTTTGAATTTCTCCATTGAAACAGGACTACCATTGTCTACACCGGCAATAAATCCCGCACCTTGCACATCGAACATGATCTGATTATCGGCATTCGGACAAAGATTACCATCTTTATCCAGCACCTCCACTGTTACAAAACTAAGATCTCTGCCATCTGATTTGATTTCATTCCGATCAGCCTTCAAGCGTATCTGTGCTGGTTCTCCGGCTGTATGGATCTCCTTCTCCAATACCGTTTTTCCATCCTTGCGGGAAACGACTTTTACCACACCCGGTTCATACTTCACACGCCATACGACATGAAAATCATCCTTACCTTTTGTACGCACACCCTGCGACTCGCCATTTACAAAAAGCTCGACCTCATCCGCATTATTATAATAAGCCCACATATCTATATCCTGCCCCGGCGCCCAGTTCCAATGCGGAAAAAGGTGCAATACCTTTTTCTCCGGATGCCATTCCGACTGATAGAGATAATACACATCTTTCGGAAAACCGGCCAGATCGACAATGCCGAAATAAGAGCTACGGGCAGGCCAACCGTAAGGAGTCGGTTCACCTAAATAGTCAAACCCGGTCCAGACATACTGTCCGCTGATAAAATCATTATTTTTCACGTGGCGCATCGTGCCCTCATGACTGTTCCCCCAAGGTACATGACAGTTATCATACGAAGAACAGGAGAAACTATCATCAAAATAAGGTTTATCCCAACGTTCAGGACAAATAACAGTTTCGTCACTCGGCATCCGGTAGTAGCCACGCGTCATCAGTGCTGATACACTTTCCGCCACAATGAACGGTTTACCGGGAAAGTTCTCGGGTACACCTGCAAACCAATTGTCATGGTAATTAAAACCGATTATATCGAGCGCTCCCGAACGGAACAAGTGATTGTTCGGGTTCGGCTCGTTGCAGCCAGCCGTAACGGGACGCGTGGCATCGAGAGCTTTCTCACCATATCTGCCAGTTTCTTCGTCAGTAAAGAGTTCACACTCATCTCACCTTCTTTCGCCAGCATACTCTGATCATGACCAAAATTCAGAATCAGGTTCGCTTGTTCCAAGGTCAGCGTATCCGCTTTGGCATCCGTCCACTGCTCCAGCACTTCGTTGCCGATGCTCCACATGAAGACAGAAGGATGGTTACGGTCGCGCAAGTATAATCAGTCAGATCGCGTTCATGCCACTCGTTGAAGTAGCGTGAATAGTCGTGGCCGTCTTTCTCTTGCGCCACATATCGAAAGTCTCGTCCATTACGATGAAGCCCATACGGTCGCAAAGATCGAGCAGCTCCGGTGAGGGAGGGTTATGGGAACAGCGGATTCCGTTGCAACCCATTTCTTGCAGTATCTCCAACTGGCGCTCGATAGCGCGGATATTGACAGCCGCCCCAAGACACCCCAGATCATGATGCATACATACACCATTAATCTTCAGCCGTTCTCCATTCAGAATAAACCCTTTCTGTACATCAAAACGGAAGGTACGGATACCGGTATTCGTACAGTAGTTATCCAATACTTTACCGGTTGTCTTATCAATAAGGATACTGTTCACCTTATATATATAAGGAGTGTTCACGCTCCAAAGATTAGGGTTCTTCACTACAATTTCCTGTTCTACCTCGTTCGGACAGGCAGGTATCACTTGCAGTTCCGATGCAACCTCACCCACAACATTCCCTTCTGCATCCATTAGCCGTGACTGCAACACAACATCTGCCAAGGAAACAATTTCCGAATCAAAAACAACATACGTACCATCCGCCTGCTTCACGGAATCTTGCAGTTGAGCGGCCGCATCATACTGTATTTTAGTACGTATATTTAGTCGTGCACTGTTCTTCGACACATCTTGCGCCGTGATAAAAGTACCCCATTGCGCTATATGCACGGGGTTAAGTTTCGTAAGCCATACATTACGGTAGATGCCACATCCCGAATACCAGCGGGAATTAGGTTGTTCCGCGTTGTCCACACGTACGGCAACTACATTCTTTCCGCCCCACTTGATATGGGGAGTCAGATCGTAACTGAACGAGACATATCCATAAGGACGTAAACCAAGGGAATGACCATTGATAAAGACTTCCGAATTCATATATACACCGTCAAAATCAATATACAGGCGCTTGCCTTCATCCGCTTTGTCAACAGTAAACGTTTTGCGATACCAACCGATACCACCGGGTAATGCCCCTCCTCCTGTTCCGGAAGGATTATCCTTACTGAACTCTCCCTCGATAGCCCAGTCATGTGGAAGATGGAGGATCCGCCATGCCGTGTCGTCATAATCGGGACGGGATGCCGCAGAGTCATCTCCCAGATGGAAAGTCCAGTCAGCGGTGAAGTCCTGTCGACGGTTATCAGTAACCCGTTCAGCGGAGGTGCAACCTCCCAATACCAAGAAGAGGAGCAAACAGGATATTGGTATTATTAATAGTTGTTTCATGATATTGATACACTCTGCTGCTTCCCATCATACTTCACCGTCACCCCCTTAGCCTTCGCGTCAAAAGGTTGCGGCTTATCCTTACTTACCTTTACAACGTTGAATGTACGTTCTTTCAGCATACCGGGAAATTCTCCTGCACGGTCACCAATAGTCAGAGTGCCTTCCGCATCGTTGTAAGCAAACGGTATAGTGGCATATTGTCCCTTCTCGTAGTTATAGTTCACACCTTCATCCTCGTACAGCGTGAACGCGCCATCCTTACCCGCATATACATAGAGAGTGATTTCCGAAGCAGGCTTCTCATCACTGTATTGCATTTCCGGACCGTAAGGCACAATAGCCCCTTCGCGTACGTAGAGCGGCATGCGTTCATAAGGAGCGTCCACTGTCACTGTCTGGCCACCGTCCATGTACTTACCGGAGTAGAAGTCATACCAACCGCAAGTTGCCGGGAAATAGACCTCCCGAGTGCGTGCACCATACTCATACACCGGAGCCGCCATCAACGCAGAACCGAACATAAACTGATCACCTATATTGTTCACCTTTGTATCTGCCGTGAAGTCCATTACGAGCGGACGCATAATCGTATAATCATTGAAATAAGTCATCCCGGCCAAAGAATAGATATAAGGCATCATCGTGTAGCGCAGCTTCGTATAATACACGATGGAGTTGTAGCAGCCGGATGTCCTTCGGGAGCTATATTCCACACCTCACGGTACGGATACTGGCCGTGTGCACGGAACAACGGGCAGAAAGCGCCGAACTGATACCAACGTGTATTCAACTCTCTCCATTCCTTGTAGTCCGCATTCTCACGTCCGGTCTTATTGAATTCCTTCTGTCCAGTCCACATAGCGTTTTTCTACGCAGAATCCGCCAATGTCCATCGTCCAGTAAGGAATACCGCTGACTGCAAAATTCAGTCCGGCAGAGATCTGCGCCTTCATATCTTCCCAACGGGTAGCGATATCGCCACTCCATGTTGCAGTAGAATAACGTTGCAATCCGGCAAATCCCGAACGAGTCAGCAAGAATACACGCTTGTCCGGTTCCACGCCGCGCTGTCCGTCATAGATAGCTTCTGCATTCATCAGTGCGTATGCATTGAAGAACTTGGCAGAGGGGCCGAGTGCTGTCGGACCGCAAAGGTCCTTGCGGTATTGCAAATCCGTACAGTCGCGTATGTTCGGTTCGCTGGCATCCATCCACCAAGCGTCAACACCCAGAGGATAGTAGTGGTCTTGCATCTGCTTCCAGAAGAGCTTGCGTGCATCGGCATCGTATGCGTCATAGAAAGAGCCCAGATAGCCAGGACCGACCCAGTCTTTGATGCTGTCTTTGATAGCCTGCTGATACATCCAACCTTTTTCGTCAAATTCCTTGAAGTGTTCGGTCGTAGCATAGAACTTGGGCCATACGGAAATCATCAGACGTCCGTTCATGGCGTGGATGGAGTCGACCATTCCTTTCGGGTCGGGGAAACGTTCGGGATCGAACTCATGGCTTCCCCAGGAATCCTGCTTCCAGTGCAGCCAGTCGATTACGATATTGTCGATAGGAATCTGACGTTCGCGGAATTCCTTCAGCGTGGAGAGAACCTCCTCACGCGTATTGTACTTCTCACGGCTCTGCCAGTAACCCATCGCCCATTTCGGCATAATCTGGGATTTACCTGTCAATGTACGGTAGCCGCTAATCACATCGTCCATATCATCACCATAAACGAAATAGTAGTCTATTTCATTCTGCATTTCACCCCACCAGGAGAGTTTGTTCTGTTCTTCATCAGCCACCGGACTCAATACTCGCAGACCGCAGTAAGAAACACCGGCATCAGGCTTCCACTCTATCTTCAACGGAACGCGCTTGCCCGCTTCCAGATTGACAGCAAACTTATAACTGTTCGGATTCCAAGCCGTACGCCAACGTTCGGGAACCACCAACTCATTATCAATATATACTTTCATGTAGCCTGCATAGTAAAGGATAAAGCGGAACCTACCACTCTCCATCGGCTCAATTTCTCCTTCATACGTCACCTGCGAACCCATGAAAGAAAATCCTTCTGGTAAGTTCACGACTTTCGACAAATCTTCCGATTTCAGATGTTCAAAATAAACAGAATCTTCCCGGCGTACCAGTGTCTCCGCTGTTGATTTCTGAGAGGGTACATATGTTCCTGTCAAAGCACCTTCCTTACCCTCCTTATCATAGAGTTTGAAAACTGTGCTTAACTGTGCATAATCACGTGGATCGCCGAAACGGCAAAGCGAATAACTATCCCACAAAATACCGTAATTCTTATTAGACACGATAAAGGGTACAGACACCTTTGTATTGTACTGGAACAGTTCCTCATTCTTACCTTTATAGTTGAACTCATCCGCCTGGTGTTGTCCCAGTCCGTAGAATGCCTCATCATCGGGTGACTGGAATACCTGACGTACCGTATACGCCTTTGTTCCCTGCACTTCTATAGGCTTGAAACTCCTGCCTTTCTCATCTTCCGCCAAAATCAGGTTACCGGAAGCATCGGTAAAGCGTACTTCACCCGTAGCTTTGGATACAATGGCGCACACCTCTGAGGTTTTTACCGAAACGGCATCTCCACTTTCTTCCACGCTGAAGTCCGTCTTATCTTTTTGGGGAACTATAATCAGGCTTTCCGCCTTTGAAAAGTTTTTTTCGGGAGTGGCTGACACATGAATCAACTTCTCTCCCATTACTTCAACCTTCACCTTTCGCACATCCGTCGGTTGCTGTTGTTCGACATTTACAATAATGCCGTTACTCGTCTTCTCATACCCGCCTCCGGAGCATGCCATCAGCATCCATCCTGCGAGCAAATAAACTGAAGTGTTTTTCAATTTCATATCTACTGTTTTTAAAGTGAATTTTCTCCGATGTAAAAGTAGGAAATCATACAGTAAACAAGCCCTCCCGATGTTGAAAGGAAAGGGCTTATTTGATTTATAGAAATATCAGATGTTTCAACAATGGGTACTTTTTGTTATTTGCCCTCCTTTTCCTGATATACAGAAGGCAAAACGCCGAATTCATCCTTGAAATATTTGCTGAAATACTTGGGGTTGTTGAAGCCCACCTGATAGGCAACCTCCGACACATTCTGCTGGCTCTCGCGCAGAAGTTGTGCCGCACGTTTCAGTCGGATAATACGAATAAATTCTATCGGAGTTTTACCGGTAATCTGCAACAGCTTTTTATAGAGATGCACCCGGCTCATGCCCAGTTCATGACTCAATTCTTCCACAGATAAATCGGGACGGGCAATATGCGTCTCCACATACTTTATCGCATTCTCAATCAGCTTTTCGTCCATTGAAGTGATAACGATTTCACTCGGTTCGGGATCAATACGGGTGCGAAGTTTATTTTTTGCTGCTCAAATCTATCAGTTTACGCATGCGCAAAATCAGTACCTCCATATTGAAAGGTTTCGTCACATAGTCATCCGCACCAATCGTCAGACCTTCCACCTTATTCTCTACGGATTGCTTGGCCGTAAGCAACACAAAAGGAATATTACTTGTACGCTTGTCAGCCTTCACCCAACGGCACAGTTCGTTCCCGTCCATTTCAGGCATCATCACATCACAAACGATGATATCCGGCATCAGTTCCGGTATCATCTGCCAGGCTATCTTTCCGTTTCCGGCAGATTCTATACGGAAATACAGACTCAACGTATAACGCATGAAAGAAACAAAATCTTCATTATCATCCACAATCAATGCAAGTGGCTTCTTCCGTTCTTCCTCATTCAATTCTTCCACTGAAGCAAGTGCCACCGCATCCTCTTCTGCAGCTTCTTCCGAGAGTGGAGTCGCTACGTTCACCACCGAATGTTTCACCGGAATATCTACCACAAATACACTGCCCGTACCCACATTGTCGAACACGCGCACCACACCGCCATGCAGCGTAACGTAATCACGTACCAGGCTCAAACCGATACCACTCCCCGTACTGGGGTTACTATCACCTATACGCTCCGATTGATAGAAACGTTCGAATATACGTTCTTTATCAAGGTCGCTGATACCTACCCCCGTATCGGATACTTTGATTTCCAATGTTTCCGTAGTTCCTTTTATCAGTTCAAGAGAAACATCCACCCGCCCTCCATCCGGAGTAAACTTAAACGCATTAGAGAGCAGATTCATCACTATCTTACCTATTTTATCCTCATCGAACGACATATTCAACGATTCGATTGCCGAGAAAAAAGTGAGATGCACGTTTTTCTTTTCCGAAAGCATCAGGAATGAGTTGCATATAGAGTGAACATACGATACAACCTCCCCCTCCGAAAGATTCAAATGCAGCCCTGCCACCTCATTTTTACGGAAATCAAGTAATTGGTTCACAAGATTCAGTAACCGCAATGCATTACGATGCATCAGTTTCAATTGCTCCTGCTTCCGTTCATCATGGGTTTCTTTCATCATTCCTTCCAACGGAGAAATGATCAACGTCAGCGGTGTACGCAGTTCATGGCTCACATTGGTAAAGAAACGGAATTTCATCTGATTGACTTCTTCATTCCGCTCCGCTTCACGTTCCATCTGTTGTATCCTGAACTTATTGCGTTCACGGCGCAGCACAGCATTGCGGGCCAGAAGCAATGTGCCTATCAATAGCATAGCATACAGAACATACGCCCAAGGGGTCATCCAGAAAGGCGGTAGGATTACTATTTTAAGGCTTGACTCTTCTGTTCCGGCAAATCCATCACTATTGATTGCCTTCACTTTCAGCGTATAAGTACCGGGTGCCAAATTCGTATAAGTAACGCGGTGCATATCAGCCGCACCTGCCATCCAGTCCTCATTAAATCCCTCCAGTTTATACAGATACTGGGTTTTCTCAGGCAAGACGTAATTATCCGATGCAAACAATACAGTGAAGACATTCTGTTTATAATCAAGTTTCACCTCTCTGGCTTTATTCAGCGACTCACGCAGCAAAACACGTCCACCATACTCCTTTCCAACCTCCACTTCTTCATTGAAAAGCTGGAAACCGGTAAACATCACCTTGGGCAACGTCCGGTTATATTTGATATTCTCCGGTCTGAAAGTATTCAATCCATACATACCTCCCATTGCAATCTCACCCGAGGAAAGACGTTTAATGGAACGTTGATTGAACTCACAGCCCTGCAAACCGTCCTTATCATCATACCTGTAATAGTTGAAAGTATAATCTCCGTTTTTTGTATCGATAGAAGGAATTACATTCACTACACCATTGGCCGTAGTCACCCACATATTTTTATTATCATCTTCTACGATACCGGTAATAAATACCCTAGAATCGTTCTGCGAAAGAGGAACTACCTGTAAATGGTCGTTCTTCGGATTATAGAGATTCAGTCCTTCACGTGTTCCCACCCATATCAATCCCCGGCTATCCTCATAGACCTGGTTAATGCTCTGATTGGAAAAGCGGATACTTCCCGACTGGTTGCCTACCAGATTCGTTATTTTCCGGGTAGTCAGATCCATTATGGATACCCCCGTAGAAGAAGTACCGATTATCAGACGATTATCACGACTCATACATAAAGAGGCTATATGATTGGAAATAATTCCGGAGTTACTTATCTTATAAGTGGTGAACTCACCTGTCCCCGGATTCAGACATTGTAAACCGCCTCCCAAGGTTCCAATCCAGATATTTCCGTTCTTATCTTCTGCCAATGACCAGACATTGTTATTAGCCAGCGAATTATCATCTCCCGGTCTGTTCCGGTAATGCACGAAGCGATTGCCGTCGAAACAATCCAATCCTTCCCAAAATGTCCCTATCCAGAGTTTGCCGTCCTTAGCTTGCAACAAACTTACAATGACATTCGAAGCAATAGAGTTTCCTCCCGGTGAGTATGCATACAGTTTCTTTTCATCCGTCTTCGGATTCCAACGTATCAACCCGGCGTCATTGGTACCCAACCACAACGAACCGTCATTACTTTCTTCCAGACAGTTAATATCTCCCAAGTGGTTGATGCCGAACTTAAAAATGCCCTCATCATAATAAGCCACACTTTTCTTATAAGTACCTATCCACATCACACCGCCTTCATCTTCATAAAGCACATTGATGGTATTATTGGGCAAACCTCGTTCGTCATCCACATCATACGTAAGCGAGACAGTTTCACCAGTCGCCTTATTCCAGATATCGATGCCATCCTGGTCCTTTCCAAACCAAATACGTCCCTGCTTATCCTGAGCTACTGCTACGATATGCGCCTGACCTCTATCGCTGAAATTCCATTGTGAATGCCACTTCCTGTCAGACAAATCGTAAGCCCATACACCCGGGGCACCATATATCCATAAATCTTCATCCTTATCCACATACAGGAAGAAGATATCAGTACGCGTTCCCATGTGCTCTGCAATATCTGTCAAAGTCCATTTTACACGTACCGTCTCACGGTCGATACAGATTACACGCCCATTATCATATACCAACAGAATGCCATCTTTACATTCGGCCATGTCTATAATGACACCTTCGGGTATTCCTTTCTCACCGAAAGGCAAGGATACAGCATTTTTTTCACCGGGACGATAACAGTAGCACCCTTTCCCGTCTATGGCAAACCAGGTATTCTTTTGCTTGTCGACAAATACATAGCGGGGTGTTCCGTCTATCCCTATATCCCACATCCGGGAACGAACATCACAGACAAAGCTCTCCGTATCCCAGTTATAAATGACATATCCGTTTTCTCCCGTCCGTATCCATAAACGCCCTTCACTGTCTTCCACTATCTTCTCAATATAGTTGTCAGGTAAAGACGCAGAACCATTGTCAGTGCTCCGGAATATCTTGAAACGATATCCGTCATAACGTGCCAGTCCGGCAGCGGTGCCGAACCACATAAAACCTCTTGAATCTTTATAAATGGCATTGATTTGATTGCTGGGCATTCCGTCCTTAACCTCCAGATGTTTGAACATAAAGTCGTGTGAAAAGGCAGAAAAACATGCCACAACGACTGAAACGATAAGTAAAATCAATCTCTTCATAGTAGTAGATATAGGAATATCGTTAACATATTGCAAATGAAACAAAAAGGAATCGTAAAAACAAGGTTTTCAATGTGTTTTTTTTATCATTTCATACCCCATCATTTGTTTCCCGGACAGAAAAGAAGGAAGTAACTTCCCTCACAGAAGCTACTTCCCAAAACCAATCAAAAAAAAACCTGTATTAACAACAATCCCTGTATACACGAGGGGTATTTATGAAAACCTATTGCGGTGCATTGTCATAGACGGATTGCAATGTATAAGATGCATCTTCTGTAAAGATGGCCTTTTTCATTACTTCTACTATTTCCGCTGCATTATTCAGATAATCACCGGTAGCATGATTAAACAAGCCTGATTCTTCCTTTCCACTACCTGTACCGCCATTATCCCAATAAACAGGAGCCAATCCGTATTCTTTCGCTGCTTTACATACATATTCCAGATAGTACTTGCGGAAAGATTCCGCACGGTCAGTCGTCCGGCTTACACATCCCATTTCACCAATATATACCGGAATGCCCTTATCTATATACGTTGTCTTCAAACTATTAAATACATCTTTCACATTGTCTTCGTCTCCCCAGTTAGCTTTCTTATCGGCAGCGCCGGTATGCCCCCACTCCGAATACTTTGCATCCAGTGTATATTCATTCGGATCATAGAAATGAACAGATACCATCAGACGATTCTGAACTTTATCAGTCGGCAGTTTGAAGTTGCTCACCGTAAGTGCCACATTGGTACAATACCCCGGCACACCCAGGAAACGATTGCTATTACCACCACCTACAGCACGTACCGCATCTACAAACACCTGATTCCAGTCGTTCAATATTGAATATTGTTTTCCACCATCATTACGGTTGTCGCCCCAGCCCCAACCGCCATCATGAATTTCATTCATCGACTCGAATGCCAGGAAGTTGCCCTTATCCTTAAAACGTTCGGCTATCTGTGTCCATACAGCTTTCAATTCTGTTTTAATTGCGGTATTTTTAGTTTCATCCTGAGCAGCATCTTTAATGCTAAGCCAGTATTCACTATCAGCTCCATCGTGATGAATATTGACAATAGCATTCAGTCCGGCATTTTCTGCATATCCTACTACCTCGGCAACACGATCCATCCAGGCTTTCTCTATTTCATAACCGGGGGCGTCTCCAATATGTCCCATCCATGTAACAGGAATACGTACGGTAGTAATACCCGCAGCAGCCAATTTATCAAATAAAGCCTGTGTCGTCTTTTGATTCCCCCAGGCCGTTTCATTGGCCACACCACTATTATGCGCATCCAACTGATTACCCAGATTCCAACCCAATCCCAGACTTTTAGCTACAGTCCAGGGATCTTCACCTGCTATTTCATTCGAGCTTATCTCACCTCCCGCCAACTGCTTCACGGTCACAGTTGTTGCCGGCAAGTCACCCAAAATAAAAGTAATGGTACCGGTACGTTCTTTTCCGGTATTGGCAGCGATGATAAAAGTCTTCGTTTTATCCACCATAGCGCGCGTTTCTGTTTTCTCGGTAATCCAGCTATCATTAATAGTTATAGTTGGTTCACCGTTAGTCATCACTTTCACAGTGATAGTACCACCCGCTGCCGATATGTCTTCAAACAAGACAGTCTCCAGATCCAGTCCTTCGGTAGCTGTTTGAATGACATTGAATGTCTCTGTCAGGTTACCACCTTTCACAGTAATAACAGATGTACGATTATCGGTAGTTGAATTGGATTTTACATCTATCGTATATTTAAAGACCGTAGCAGAAGCCGAAACTGTCGGAGTCACTACGCACCAATCCTGGTTACTGGTAACTTCCAACGTCACATTCGATTTCACAGAGAGTGTGTTTGTACCTCCGGCTTTGGAAAAACTCATTCCATTCGCCAGAATGTTTTCGGAAATTGTTATTTCCGGTGTTACAGGATCATTGTCATCACTGGAACATGCGGCAGCGAAAGCAGAGAGAGCAATCGTCAACAGCAACAGATAAGCTTTAATTTTATTCATGAGCATTATGTTTTTCGTTCTCAAATATTAGGTTATGGATAGAAATCCGTGTTGGCAAAGATAGGGCAAAGCAACCACACAAAGCGTTTAGGATGTTATATGGAAGGGTATAATTTGTTATTACCCCTGGACGAAAGGTTTCCAATAGGCGACATATCATTTATCGCCTTTCCCCCGGGTTCCTGCTACAAAACGGGTAGACTTGTGATATACCACCACTTATTCCATCCAAACGTAGGACCAACACTCTGTGTAAAATGTTTCCAAAAATAAGAAGTATGCAATAAATGCATATTATTCAGGGGGATTGTGCGCTATTGAGTATTTCATAGTTATTTAATTTAAGTAACGTCGAACTATTACTCAAATGCACTGAGAAACATAAATACTGCTTAAAAGAAGTAGAATTCATTGGGATATTCTTTCAACTATTTCAGATGCGATCTTCGATAAGTTTGCTTCTGAGTTATATCCGCGTTTTCTGTCTATTATAACTACAGGAATATCAAAGATTTGATCGCCTTTATCTTCCCACATGAAATTGTTGTATGCGGATATTCCTGCAAATACAATTATTTTAGGTTTAATATTATCTCTAACCAAGGTTCTTACAGGCTTTACGATATCTTTCCATTCGTTTATTCCCAATTCTTTTTTAAGTCGTGAGAGTTGATTCAAGTTATCAGTAGCCAACGGACATACATTCATAAACATTATTTCTTTCCCGAATGTATCATACCATTCTGGCTTTTCGCCTTTCACAAATTCACCTTTACCTAAACCGAAGGCAACCTTGCAAATGATTTTAAGCATATTTTCAACGAAACCATTCCCCCGCTTTATTTTCAGCTCATACCATGAGCTTCCTTCGCAATAATTACTTTTGGTAAACCAGTCCAGTGCAATCGTTTTACCATCCGAACGATAAACAAGTCTACTTAAAGGATATGCACTCTCATCCCGGTAGAGATTACTATCCCCTGTCAATATCCGAAATGGAACCTTATTATCATTGTTTCGATAATTAGTTTCATTATAAAGCCCTGGTCCCGGATTTATTCCCATAAACAATATTTCCGGTTGATAGATAACAGGACCGTTTACAGTAATAACCCCTTTCCAATCTGCAAATCTACCGTTCTGATGCCCTTCCTTTAACTTTTCTATTATTGAACTAAATTGGTTTTGGTACTCGATAAAGCTACTCACTGTTGCATCCAAACTATTTTCCATAATATGTATATTATTGGGGTTAATGGAACAAAGATATGGAATAGTTGTCCCCTATTATAATTTTATCTGATTTATTTTCATACCCAAACTTCCATAACCGATTTTTCACAGTTGACTATCAAAGTATTACAAATAATCAATTTGCTGTTTACAAGAAGTTAAGAGTTTGTCGGCAAGAAGTTAACTTCTTGTTGACAAACTCTTAACTTCTTGCAGGCAGCAAATAAAAGATTTCTCTATTACTTTACAAATAGTACTTTGTATAAAATACAAAGAGGTTGTTTCTTGAATATATCATTTTATTCAGCAAACCAAACAATATATAAACTTTTGTCTTAATTTTCTTTCTTCTCGCTAACATACAGGTCGCATAAAAAAAGCGTAACAGCCTCCTTTGAGCATGAATGAGTTAATATTCATGCAACATTTTACACGTTTATGGAAGCAAAGTGCATCGGAGAACTGCACGATATTAATACCGTACGTGAAGGATATATACATCGGACGCGAAGGATATTAAGCTCCTTCACGCAGGAAGTTAATGTCGTGCGCGAAGGACATATATATCGTTCGTGCAGGAAGTGGAATTCTGCCATAGTCAAGCGCGAATTGATGGAAGGAAACGGGTAAAACCGGAAGAAAACAGTCTATTTCAACTGTTGCGTATTTTATATAGTTCTGTTAATTAACAGCATACAAGTTTTTGTTCGCTTGTTTTCTTGGTAGTTGTCAGTTGGTTACAAATACGGAATTCTAAGCGTAGTTTAAAATACAAAATGATATGCTAAACAACAGCATCTTTAATAATATTACTCTTTGAAATGAATAGGGAGCGGGAAAAGTATCTTCGCCTTCCCCACTCCCTATTCATATATATTCCCAACTCTGGAATGTATCACATCCTCTCCTCTATTACCATTGAGGAACAGCAAAAAGCTTATGGAACGTAAATTTCACTTCCATAGAAGTGCTGAAACCAAGCTCCTTGATTACATCTCCATCAGGTGTGCCGAAAGCACAACCCGCATTCTTGGTTGCCCCATAACAGTTCCAAAGTTCCAGACGATACTTGGAGCCATCATTGGCATCAAGCACTTTTGTCGCATCAAACGTCACCTCTGAACCATCAAGATAGAGATTATCCAACACAGCATGCGTACCAGGGAAGAAACCGTAAAGATCTGCCACTTCAATGAAGGTCATAATGGAACCAGCTGCACAACCAGTACCTTCATACTTGATGTCGAACTGCGGAGCAACAAGACTATATTGGAAATTTTCATATTTCACTTCTAATGTACCTCCGGCATTATACCCCCATGTACCCGCACCATCCCAATTAGGGATAGTGACTAAATTTGGGATATATACACCTTTCCCATTGCCATCAGTAAAGACTGTGCAAGTTATTTCCAGTCTATTACTGAAATGTAGTGCCGGTTCGGAAGCCAGATTCTGCGAATTACTGAAAGCGCTGTTCAACACTTTGCCGTCTGCCGCACCTTTACCATAAATGTTGAATAACTCGACACGATAATTACCTTTACCCTCAATATCTCCATAGAAAAAATTATTGGCATTGAACTGAATGGCATTGCCATCGCACTTCATCTCATCAATACGAACGAAAGCATTAGGATATCTGGTCAGCAAGTCCGGAAAATCGAGGGTAAACACCACAACATCGTCAGATGAGCCTTCGTAAGTGAATGTGTGCTGACCTGCCAACTCAGTCGGAGCCAAACGCCCGACTTCGGTTCCCCAAGTACCACTCTCATCAGCACCTGCACAAAGCAATGTAACAGGAATCTTGGTATCGGCTTCCGCCTTGCGCTGACTGTAATAATTGACCGAGTAAGCATAACCGTCTTTATTGGGAAGAGCAATCTGCAAACCGTCACTCGTCAGAGACAGAATATTCAGCTTACCACTCTTTACCGCCACCCAAGTATTGGCACAAAGTACATTGATATCAATGTCAATCACTTTGTTCGCCTCATCAATGGTATATTTACCTGTTTCATCAGTAGCTACACCGTCATCAGTCAAACGATGGATATTGACAGTTCCGTCTTCGAAAAACTCCATGTAACCATAATCAATTCCATAAGTATAACCAATCCAGCCATTCTCAGTACCCATTTCCCAATGAATTTCTTTTCCGATATTGGGCTGTCCGTTAGATACTATAGCCCAGTCGTACGTTTCGCCCCACTGCGTGAACGGACCTTCGAATACATGTTGTTCACCATCCTGACCATTGTCAATATACCATTTACTATAAAGCAATGAGCGGTCAAACGGAACATTCTTGGCGGTAGAAACGGCACGAATAGCCAAAGCTTGATAGACAGGAGTGGTGGCACGAGTAGCAAGAGCACTATTGAAGTGATAGCTCATAGCAAACTGAGTATCAGAAACATTGATGGAACCGGAAAGATAGCAGCCTTCCACACCAACACCGGTAGTAGTGCCTTGTGTGCGCGAACCTGCGGCAGGCATAAAGATAGAGTTTCCGTTAGGACCGGTGAACTTATAGCCGGCAACACCTTCCACTTCCACCCACTCTCTGGTACAGAGTGCAAAGAGTTCTTCAAACTCAGCAATGGTAGGCATGGTCACTTTACCTTCAAATGCTTTATAGGCAAGGTCATTAGCTGTTTTGTAGATATCGGCAGAAGCATAACTTGCAGGATCAATACTGGTATTAAAACCTGTCTTATCACCGAAACCGAACAGACCACCAATTTCCGTTTCTGAGGTAGCACCTAAATTGTATTTTGCCCATTTAGTAGAAAGCCCAAGGTCAACAAGGTCATTATCAAGATCAAACGTATGCCCAGTCGTAGTGAATGACTTTTCTTCACCATAGACCATACCTGCACCGAGATCAAGATAAGCCACATAATAATAAGTAGTATTGGCCAACAAGCCTTCTACATCTACCGTATAGCTTTCCTTAGGAACAGTAGCAATACGTACACCGGCACGCACATTTTCCGTACCTTCTATACCCGACACAATGATACCACCTTCCGCATCCGCAGGAAAGCCAATAAGCGAACCAGACAAAGTAACCTTGTTAGCACCTATCTGGGTAGCATCGCCGGTAGTAGCACGAGCATTAGTCAGTACAAGGCTCTTTACTTCACCTTTATAAGTTACTTTGCCTTGTAAAGTGACATAGGCCTGATAATAGATGGTTTGATCTAAGCCACCGGACACGGTGGCAGCGAATTCTTCACCGCCTGTAGCAACAACTCTCTCAGTAAGCGCATCGGAGGCTGTACCATAATTAAAGCCAGTGACATAAGCGCTTGAGGCTTGGCTTTTAAGCCCCGATACGGTTCCATGCAATATTGCTGATGTGGCAGTTACATCTGCTGAACCGGTCACCACGGAGGAGTCGGTCAGAAGGGCTGTAGTGTTAATCGCATAGTCATCATCACTACATGAAGCCAGTCCTAACGTAAGCCCCATGACAAGTGACAAAATACCTAAATATATCTTTGTCTTCATATATACTAAATTCATTTAAGTGGTTATTCAATAGTCATTGAGATCACTTCAATCTGCACATCCGGTTGTCCGTCTTCTGTTACGGCCACTGTGGCAAGCCCTTTGTTCTGAATACCGATACAGATGCAACTACTTCCGTCATAAGTCACGGTAGCGCCAGTAGTGTTGGTTACGGTAACTACTTGAGTAGCCCCCACGGTAGTGTCAAAAGACGCAGCATGCTCCAACTGGTAGCAAGCATCTTCCCAGGAATTTCCGATATTGTTGTCCATAATGACCGTTTTAGGTTTCGCGCCATCATTCCAAGTGATGCCACTCAACACCTTATACTGGATCTTCAAGGTCTGATTCTTTTTCAGTTTCACTTTCGTGATGTCAATGGGCCATTCCACATCACCTCCCCACGGATTGTAGAGTTGCAAGCGCAGACGGTCTGCATTTCCATCACCGAAGATAATCTGTACTTTACTGTTATCAACCTTAATTTCGGTAGGACCTTCCGGACCACCAGTACTTATTTTCTTATAGAGCAAGTTGGCTACAAGATAAGAATTCACCACGCCATTCTCATCTTTTGATTCGGGAACACCAATGACCAGTGTCTCACCAGCCTCCATGCCAAGTACCGTAAACTCTTTGCTTGTAACAGCAACCGTACGCTGATCGCTGGAAGCGGTAAGAAGGGTGATTTCGCTATCGAAGGTTATTACGCCCTTTGCAACGCTTACCTTACCACTGGCTTCACCGAATTCATAATTATAAGAGCCATCGGAAGCCTTACTTAGGATAAGTTCAAAATCTTCCACCTCATCACCGGCAGCAGGAGCCCATGAGTCGTTGTACACACCTCCCGTTACACTTTCCCATTTCTGTACGTTAGGAGAACCGTTCCACCACAACCAATCGTAAGGTGCTTCGGTATCAAGGTTAAATGTCATCTGGTTACCGACATAAGTCACACCGTTGATTTCGGTCGTGAAGAGGTCATCAAGAAGATTATCGAATGTGGGAAGCACGGGGGCTACTTTCTCAATCTCTCCACTATCTTCTTTGGGAATGCATTCACCCTTGGTTTCAATCACTTCTTCAGAAACAAAGTTCCATACAATATACCAGTTACCTTCGGAATTGGTACGTTTAGTTACTAATTGCAATATATACGGAGTAAGTTCTATTATCTGTATATCTTGCGTGTAGTTAGCACACATATCATCGGCATTCACGTTGTGCATGGAGTAGCAATCGGTGAACGAGATGGTAGGTTTAGTCTTTTCAGTAAGGTTCATATTGAACTTGCCTTTCATGTTTGCACCTGTGCTTGAGCCTTTTTCTCCGGATTCACCACGGTACATAGTAGCCACACAGCCGTTGACGGCATCCATGCTGAAAGTCATATATGAGTCCATGTAAGGATCTGTTGCAGGGATAAGCCAGCTTTGAAAACCCGGATCCCAGTTGGGTTTCCAATTTCCGGTGCCGAAGACGATGTCTTTGTAAACTCCGTTATCCACATCATCCTGAGTATAGCCGGCACCGTCACCATCAGGATCGTAAGGAGACAAATACATCACAGGCCCCGAACACTGACCGATACCATAGTTCGCATCGCAAGGATACCATTTCTTACTAACCCCTTCAGCCAATGTCTCAGTATCAGGCAGAGCATCACCCGACTTAAAGTCCTTATCGGACAGCAGGAACCATTTCTCATCTTCCAGCAATGAGAAATCGTTTTGTGCTAAACTGAAAGTATAGGGTTCGCCATACACGACACCGCCGGGCGTCTCTACGCCGAAAGTCACCTCATACGAACCTGCAAAAGGTAATTCAATGGCAAGTTCACTTTCTTGCGAACGTCCCTGAGGAGTAACCCACAGCGGAGTACAACCGGTGATATTTGATTTGAGGCGTACTTGATTTCCTGCGATAGTCACAGTGTAGGCAATACCTTCCGCCAAGTCATCGGATACATAGGTCTTCTTACCCATATCATACTCATCGGGTGAACAGGCCGACAACATCAGCACCAAGCCTGCAATGAGCGTATATATATAATGATTCAATTTCATATCTTATTATTTTTAATGTTTTTCCTTGATAAACCTAAGCCTTCATGGATTTACCAACCGGCATTTTGAGTAAGCACATTACCCGAAAGGGTGATTTGTGTATTAGGAATCTGCATCAAACCTTTCTTCGAAGTGAAGTTACTTTCGGAGAACGAAGTGGTTGCCTCATTTCCGCCATTTGTCACCTTGGCACCATTTTGTGCAGCAGTAATGATACGTGCAGCGTATGCACCATCCTTCTCATAACGCATCAGGTCCCAATAGTGAATACCCTCGAAAGCCAGTTCAATAGCACGTTCTTTACGGATGTTTTCAATACTGTAAGCCAGTGTTTCACCGGGATATACACGCTGGTGAACCTGATTCAATCCGTCGGCATTGCCATTGAGCTCGGAATGCATCAGCAATACATCAGCATAGCGCATGATAGTGTAATCTTGATAGTAAGTAACATTCTGATGCTGTTCACCCAACTTAAATCCTACTTCCTGACGTGTACCATCGGCAAAACACATCGGCGCATACTTGCGGGTATAATAACCGGTATATTCATACGAATCGGTAATGTCAGCATCAAAACCGGCCTCACTACAACTCCATACACAAGCGCTGAAACGGGGATCATTCTTATATTGTTCCACGAAAGTGGGAGTCACCGGACAAGCACCCCAGCCGCTGGCAATGCATACGCTCGTAGCATTCCTGTTACGTGGTCCCAAATAGACCGAGAACGTATTACCATCACCATTACCGTTATAGTCATGAGTAGTATTCATCTTCAGGTTGAGCACTATTTCCCTTGAGAGTTTGCCTTGTCCGGCTTTCCAAGCGGAGCCGTCATACCACTTGCCGGCGTATGTCGTATTCCAGGCATAAGTGTCGCCATTCGAAGCATCAGTAGTACAAGCAGGCATCCAGAAGTCGGCATAGTTTTTCTCCAGTTCATATTTTCCATTCTGCACCACATCGTTGATAGCAGCCACTGCCTCAGCCTTGGTGCATGAAGGATGTTCGGCACCGTAGTAACCGGTATGGTAAAGATAGGCACGAGCCATCAATGCCTCTGCCGCATATTTGGTGATGCGACCATCGTTAGTATCGTTATTATCCAATGGATAAGCATCGGCAGGAATATGTTCGATGGCATATTTAAAGTCTTCGAAAATGAGCTGATAAACATCACTTGCCGGAGAACGGGGAATATTCTCTTCGGAAGGAGCGGTAAGCAAAGGAACATCTCCAAACATACGTACAAGATCGAAGTAAAGAATACCACGAATGGCATGTGCTTCTCCCATCACTCGTCCTTGTGCCTTGATGTCCCCTGCCCAGTCGATATTATCTTCCTGAACAATGAGCTGATTACAACGAAATATAGCTTTATAATAGTTCTGCCAATCCACATTAAAGATATCATTGTATGAAGGAGCGATCCCCAGATTGAACTGGTCAATCACATTGTTGTTTTTAGCATCAGAAAGGCCAAGACCTGCAAAAGCCTGTTCGGAAGCAAACTCCGCCAGCAAATACATACCTACTCCTTCATCTGAAATAGTACGTTGCCATCCATCATAACAACCCACTAAAGCCATTTCTGCGGATTCCAAATTACTGTAAGCCGTTTCAGTGTTCAAATCCTTTTTTGATGAAGTGTCAAAGAAGTCTTCACACGACGTGAAAGCTAAAGCTGACACAACGAGCGCGCTCGTTAATAATATATGTTTTGTATTCATATTACTTTTCTTTTTCATGATTTAAAACGCAAGATTAATACCCACAATGAAGGTGCGGGGGTGTGGATAGTAACCCATATCTACTCCCGACACCCATGTCTGGTTGGTCGTACCGTCTGAATTCTGCTTGTTACCGTCTGTACCGTTGTATGAACCGATTTCAGGATCCATACCATCATACTTAGTCAGTGTGAAGAGATTCTGAGCCTGCACATAAAGGCGCAATTTAGACAGCCCCTTCCAGGAGATGAGACGTTTGAAGTCATAACCCAGAGTAATATTCTGCAAACGGATGTAGTCACCATCCTGCAAATAGAGATCAGAGAATTGCCAGTTACCTACATCACCATAGGTTACACGGGGAATCCGATTACTGGTACCTTCACCCGTCCAGCGATTCAGTATCTGACGACTGTAATTGGACTGTGAGGAGTTTGGGTCACGATAAGATTGAGCTATCTGGAAACCAGCGGCACCGGTAGCGTTCAGACTAAGATCGAAACCTTTATAACCCAAGTTAATATTGAAACCGAATGTGTATTTAGGAAGTCCGTTACCCAAGTCTACTTTATCCTTGGCATCGATGACACCATCATGATTCACATCTACATACTTCACATCGCCGGGTTGTACACTGCTTTGGTACACACCGTTTCCGGCAGCGATCCAATCATTAATTTCCTGTTTGTTCTGAAAAATACCGGCTGTTTTGAAGCCCCAGAAGTAACCTATAGCATGACCATTCTCAGCACGGTAGAACTCTTCCGCATTACTATAGATTTGATTGGTAGCACCATGAATAATACCATCTTCGGTAGGGATACTTCCCACTTCGTTGTGGTTGTATGCTAAGTTGGCACCTACGCTATAAGTGAAATCCTTCCCTATTTGGTCATTCCAGGAGAGCCCCAGTTCAACACCTTGGTTTTTCACATCACCACCGTTGATAATAGGGCCACTGGTACCTGCCGTTGCCAATACGGGAGCTTGTACCAACCAGTCCTTGGTATTCTTGATATAACCGTCGGCAGTAAGTGCGAGACGCCCATTCAGAAAACGGGCATCGATACCCACATTATATTGTTCAGAGGTCTCCCATTTCACTTTTTCATTGGCCAGACGGCTGGTATAAGAACCCGTAACCCAGGCATCTTGACCTCCACCGGAACCAAAGTTATAATTGGTATTCGTGGTGGACACAGGAGCAAGATATTGATAGCAGTTGATATTGGCATTACCTACCTGCCCCCAGCTGACACGTATCTTTAAGAAATCGAACCAGGATTTCACCGATTCCATGAACTTCTCTTCGGAGATAGTCCATCCGGCAGATACTGAAGGAAAATATCCCCAGCGGTTACCTTTGGCAAACTTCGATGAGCCATCGGCACGCATGGTGGCATTCACCATATAACGTTCTTTCCATGTCCAACCCAAACGAGCGAAATATGACATACCACGGGTAGAGTCGTAAGGAGAACCTTTCACTGTCTTATTTTCCGTACCGTTGGTATTTACCAGATAAGCATGATCCCAATCATCGAATCCGGGGATAAGGCCAGTATTGGAGCCTTCGGTATTACTACCATCATAGGTAGACAATTCGCTACCTATCAAGGCATTGATATGATGTTCAGTAGCAATATTGAAATCGTAAGAGAGAGTATTGGTCCACACCATCGACAGACCGTGACCATGACTTTGATTCACTTTGCTCACGGTGTTGGCCGTTTGCGGGGTAAACTGATACTTCGGTGTATAGGCACGGTATTCGGAAGCGCCGTAGCTGATACCGTAGACCGTTTTAAATCTCAAATTTTTGATGGGTTCAATCTGCACATATACGTTGGCATCGAGCGAACCATTCTTGCTGTTGTTATAGCGATTCACCATCATGTTTCCATAAGGATTACCATCGTTTACATTCCAATCGGAATTTACCGTAGAATTATAGTTGCCATCAGCATCATAAACGGGAATAATAGGAGATGCGGAGAAAGCACTGCGCAGGTTGTTATTCCAGATGTTTCCCGTACCCATGCCTCGTGTGTCTTTCCAGACAAAACCCACATGTTCGCCCACAGTCACCAGTCCGTTCCACATCTTATGTTCAGAGTTGACGCGGAAGTTATATCTTTTATAATAAGAAACATCTGAGCCACCAATCAGGCCATCCTGACCAGTGTAGCCACCTGAAATAGCATAAGTAGAAGTTTTGGAACCACCTGTGAACGAGAGGTTGTGGCTGGTAGTTAATCCGCCATCTTCAATGGCCTGGTCAATCCAGTCAGTATCATATATATTCCCCCCTGGCATCATGTATGGAGCTAAGCGAAGCCCAATCCACCGGCGACATGCCTGAATTGAGACGGGCTTCATCCATAATACTCATATACTCTGATGCATTGAGCATACTGTATTTGCGACCTATCGTCTGCCAACCGGCAAAACCATCATAGCTGATTCTGCAAGTACCTTCCTTACCACTTTTAGTAGTAACCAACACTACACCATTGGCAGCCTGCGCACCATAAATAGCAGCCGAAGCTGCATCTTTCAATACATCGATACTTTCAATATCAGCAGGATTCAAAGTAGAAATGTCGCCACCCACACCATCGATAAGATAGAGAGGCTGAGAATTACCCACCGTACCCAATCCACGAATGGTTACACTCATGCTGGCACCCGGCTGTCCGGAAGTAGAGACGATGTTCACACCGGGTGTTTGTCCCTGCAAAGCAGAGAGAGGGTTCGTCGTGTTCAGTTTGGCAATGTTTTCACCCTTCACCTGAACCGTAGCACCGGTTACCAGCTTCTTCTTCTGAACGCCATAACCTACCACGACTACTTCATCCAGCATTTCGGTATCTTCTTTTAATGAAACATTGATAACCGAAGAATCACCTACTTTAAATTCCTGAGATTTGTAGCCGATATAAGAGAATACCAGCGTTTGCCCGGTTTGGGCTGTTACGGAATATTTACCGTCCATATCGGTTATTCCACCGGTGGAAGTCTCTTTCACCTGGACGCTGACACCAATCAACGGCTCATTGTCCGTGGCAGATGTCACAACTCCCGAAATGGTTTTGCTTTGAGAAGGGATAGCCTGCAGGCTACTGATTGCAGGTACAAGAAACAAAAGTACCAATGCAACACGGCATAAACGCAGATTTATGCACTTTTCCAAGAATGTCTTTCTCATTGTACATTATTTAATGGTTAATATCAAAGATTTTATTGTGTTCTTTTTCGTTTACAAAAGAAACCACGACAAATGTATGGAATGAAGTTGAAAGACTTTGAAAAGAATGTTATGAAGAGGAGACAGATTGGTTAATCCTTGCTCCTGAAATGTTACTAATAAAGGTACAATTTGTTTTTATCCCCCTCACAGAGGTACTGTGAAGGGGATAATGACTTACTGATTCACAACGAAATTACGTATCTGACACCCGGTTCTCTCACCTTTGGCTATACGCAAACGCAAGGTATGCCGACCGGAAACCAGTTCTGTTTCCAGCATATACACCCATGGAATATATAAGTTCCGGCTCCAATCAGTAAATGTATCCAGCTTCTTGAACGGAGCGCCATCCACACTGTATTCCAGCACACAGGCTTGCGGACCGGCTGCGCAGAAGATACCTACAGCGCGTCCTTCAAAAGAGAATGAAAGACTGGCTCCGGCACGATCAGCCACCAACATGGGAACATGTACGAAACCTTTACGGGTATTCCCTTTCACTGTAGGCGTCCAGTCATCCACCACTTTCCAACCATTCAGTTGCTTGGCAGAACGGATATCCGCAAATACACCTTTATCATAAGAATAGGAATCTATCGGTTTTTCCGGCACCTCATGTGCCCGGACGGTTTTCTTTACCACGTCGCCACTCCATTCAAGGTCGAAGAGACGGTTAATAGCGGCAGCATAATATGTATGACCATTCCAAGCAGGATGTGTGCCACCAAATTCTTTCCAATCAAACTCACCATCGCGCATACGCTGCGCCACTTCTTCCGCCAGATTGATAGAGGAAACATAATAATGATTGGCTACACTTTCATGATTCATAATAACCTGGGGTTGTATACCCTTGTCCAACAAAGGTATGAATGGATCGTAAATAAAGTGAAGCATGACAATATCCATTTCCGGACTGACAGTACGGGCATGACGAATAATACCCTCCATACCGCGCGTCTGCCGGATATAATCGAATCCATTTGTATCATCATTTACCGCTGCCTCAACAAATAATAGATCAGGCATTCCTTTCTGCAACACATCATTTTCAAAACGGAAAGCATGAGGAGTGCTTCCGGTAGAAGGTATTCCGGCATCAATGAACGTAAACTCAGTTTCCGGGAAACGCTGTTTCAAATCTTCCTGTATCATATTCCGCCAACCACGCATTTCGGTAATGGAACCACCCAGAAAAGCGACACAACCTTTTTTCTCTTTCGCAAACTTCAGATAAGAGTTAGTAAGGCTACCACGTTGATGGATCACTTGTTTCTTCTGATAATCCGGTTGGTTACGGATTATAAAATCAACAACCGGTTCAGCATTATCCAAGCTATGGGGATGATGATCGCAACCGGGTTTCAATATGATTTCGACATTACCTCCCAAAGCACGATAACGTTCAGCAGCAATCTTCATGTGCTTTTCATACGGCACAATCTTGTCACTATCACCACAAACGCCCATCACTGGAATACCGGCAGCCGCTAATGGAGCCAGGTTATCAATCGGATTTCCTTTGAAATCTTTGGCATTTTCTTCAGTCAATCCCCATTCTGCAAGGAAGCCTTTCCAGAAATCACGTTCCCAGTTCTCGGAGAAATAGAGCATATCGCATACAGGAGCGTCCACATAGATACAGGCCACTTTATCAGGATTATTTGCCGCCCAGTTAAATGCGAATAATCCGCCACGACTGAAGCCTTCTAACGTCACTTTGGGAGAAAGACGATAATATCTGCGCATGACTTCATAGAAATCAGTGCCCAGGCGTTGCGCACGCGGACTTCCATAAAGATGAGTCAAATCATAATACGCCACATGGAAACCTTTTTCCAACAAAGCCTTATCTACCGAAGGGAAAGCTCCGAAAAATGCAGGACGCCATATCCAGGGACGCCCTTCCGCTACCTTGCGGGGGGCAACAACGATAGCGCGGCGTGCATTACAAATAAAATCATAACGATCGAACCCTTCCCATTGCGACTTCTTACCGGGGAAAGGTTGATCAGTGACAATTGCAGGCGCCTCATTACCGGTCAGTGTACGATAAAGTTCACCGGCAATCAATGCAGCTCCTTGTTCATTGGGGTGGATACCATCTGTATAGTAATCAGGATATGGCTTCAGCAGTGCATAAAGATCCACAACGGGCAGATGACGTTTCTTCGCTACACTGCGTATTACAGGAATAATACCGTTTGTAATTACGCTATCGTTAATACCAAAATTCCGTTTTACGGCAGGAACAGGCAGACAAAGATATATCTTAGGTTTGGAAGGCAATTCCTGAAGAATATCCAGCATTTCCGTCAAATCCTTCTTAAAATCTTTTCCATAACGCCAATTCCAGGGTTTACTGTCATTCGTTCCCAATTTAATGGTAACGATATCCGGCTGAAATGCCAAAAGATCACGAAACTTCTGTTCGTGCATATAAGGATGATCTCCCTTATTCAACAATACACGGGCACTAATTCCGAAATTGCGGACATCGTACCCTTCACCCAAAAGCTGGGAAAGCAACCCCGGATAACTGTTCTGAAACTGATTTTTAATTCCTGAGCCATAAGTGATACTGTTTCCAACACAGGCAATCTTTACAGGTTTCTTTTCTTGTGCCACTGCCCACAGACTGAACAAGCACAAAAAAAGTAAAAGAGTGTTTTTCTTTTTCATAATATCTATATTAAATATACTCCATAGCATTTTTGACCGACACAAAGATACATTTTATTTTAAAACCAAAGTCTAATGATTAGTCACTTAAAGGTTATCAACACTCTCGTATACGTATTTAGTTTGGATAAAATCTCCATCCTCGCTCCATAAATAGATAATATCTTCAAAGAAAGTCCCAGCCCAATACCATGACCTGAATATTCCCTTGTATTGGTTGCACGATAGAATGCCTGGAAAATAAGCTGTATTTCATCTTCAGGAATGCCAATACCTTTGTCTTCTATTTCCAAAATAGTGTTCCCTTCCTTAGGATACAGCCGCACGGCTACAGGTTGTTCACCGGAATATTTACAGGCATTGTTCAGTATATTACGGATTGCTATTTTCAGCAAATGCAGATTAGCCCTTACCACTGGCAGGCTCTCTTTCTGAAATGTATTACTGAACTGCATCCGCTCATTCTCGGCACACAGTATGATCAGAAGTTCTGCCAGGTCCACATCTTCCATATTATTCTTCAGAAGTTCTTCATCCTGATGCGAAAGGAAAAGGAGGGATTTTATCAACAAGCTGATTCTTTTGCTTTCATCCGAAATACGGTTCAAAGCCTTGATATATTCTTGTGGCGAACGTTCTTTCAGCAAGCTGATTTCACACTCTCCCTGAATGGCCGTCAGCGGATTATTAAGTTCATGGGAAGCACTGCTTACGAAAGATTTTTCGGACTTGAAAGCCGCGTCTATGCGGTCGAGCATACCATTGATAGAAGTGATCAGATCGTCCAGTTCGTCATGGTTACCGGCTGTCTTAATCCTGATATTCAGATTATTCCCCCGGATGCGCCGCAGCTCTTTCAAAATACGCTTCACCGGTGCCAACATTCGATTGGCATAAAACCTTCCAATGAAATAAACCGATATGGAACTGAAAATGAACAAAAGAAGTATCAGGATAAGCACATGATTCTGTATCTCCGTTCCATAGTTGTTCCGGGCAAGTATCAGAACTATAAAATTACCTTCATTATCCGGATAATACAATGCCGCACCCACCTCTTTTTTATAACGGAATGAAACCGGCTCTTCCATGAATAGTCGCTTCTGCTGCTCTTTGTTCAGATACTTATCAAGTGTATCTTTCACAGTCTCCATGCTATCGGTATTCAGTAAAATTTCCTTAGCCTGGGGAAGAAGCCCTTCGTATTCCTGACGGATAATTTCATAACTACTCTCGTCTACTTCATCCTTTTCCCAATGTTTCTGGGCAGTAAGATAGGCTTTATCTGCCAGGTAAGAATCGTACAGCCTATTGATATAGTTATAAATGAAAAAATAGAAAACAACCATGATACAGGTAAGCATACATATCGTGATACCCGTATAGAACAACGCTATTTTACTTCCTATCTTCACTACGATTCTCCGTTTAATGAGATTCCATAATATAGCCCAAACCTACCACCGTATGGATAAGTTTGTTTTCATAATCTTTATCAATCTTAGTACGCAGGTAGTTCACATACACATCTACTACATTGGTATTCGTATCAAAATTCTTATCCCATACATGTTTCAGGAGATTCACCCGAGAGAGCACAACACCCTGGTTATTCATGAAGTGCTCTAAAAGTCGGTATTCTTTTACCGTCAGTTCCATTTCATGGTCACCACGATGGGCACGCCTGGTATTGCAATCGAGGATAAGGTCACCACAAACAAGCTCCGAAGTTCTTTTCTCCTTGCTCCTGCGCAGCAAAGCGGTGATACGCGCTTCCAACTCCTGAAAGCTGAAAGGCTTCACCAAATAATCATCGGCACCTGCGTAGAGTCCTTTTACAATATCATCTGTTGTACCCAAGGCCGTAAGCATAATGACGGGGGAATCGTATCCATAGAGTTGGCGGTACTGCCTGCATAGGTCCAGTCCGTTCATCTTGGGCATGATTATATCCAGAACAAGTAAGTCAAAAGGTTCGTCCTGAGCCAGCTGCCAACCATCCGCACCATTATAAGCTACAGAAACCGTATGCCCGAATTCCTGCAATCCCCGTTCTATGAAAGAGGCTATATTGACTTCATCTTCTACCAACAGTATCTTTGCCATAGTTTTTAAAACTTAAAGAAAGCACAAATATACGTTTTATAGTTTTTTCTGCTTCAATCTACCGTCTTTATCATATAACATTTTACCATAAACGATCTCGACAATCAACGGGAAAACAAACAAAGCGAAGAAAGTAGCCCCGATCAGACCTCCGATAATAACAATGGCCAGCGGTCGCTGCGATTCGGAACCGATTCCATGACTCAGCGCCGCAGGCATCAGGCCGATAGCCGCCATTGCAGCCGTCATCAGCACGGGCCGAACCCTGGAACGCACACTGTTTTTTACAGCATCGGGCAACGCCAACCTCGCCTGCAGATTGTGTTTGATATCGGATATCATAATCACTCCATTTTGGATACAGATACCAAAAAGAGCAATGAACCCGATACCGGCAGAGATCGAAAAATTAAAGCGGGTTATGAGCAAGGCAGCAATACCACCCACAGCGGCAAAAGGTACATTCAGCAATACCAAACCTGCATCCCGTGCATTGGAAAACAGGATGAAAAGAATAATAAAGATGATGATAATGCTGACAGGAACCACCTGCGCCAAACGTTGAGTAGCACGTTGCTGGTTTTCAAAATCTCCGGTCCACTTCAAAGTATATCCCTCGGGCAAATGCACTGCCGCATTCACTTTCTTCTGAGCCTCAGCAACGGCAGTTCCCATATCTCTACCCCGGACCGAGAATTTCACGGCACAGAAACGGGCATGATTATCACGAAAGATAAGTAAGGGGCCGGTGATAGTCTTTATCTCCGACAGTTCCTTAATCGGCACCATCGTACCATCCATAGCGGGTACCAGTATTTTTCCTATCTCATCTTCGTTGCATCTGAATTCCTCTTTATAACGCACCATGATATTGAACTTCTTCTCATCTTCGTAAAGCAAGGAAGCCGACTTACCTCCAATCGCCATTTCGATAATGGACTGTACATCTTCCTTAGCCACTCCATAGCGTGCGAGCTTATTCTCATCCAGTTCTATGCGCAATTCTGGCTGTCCGATATTTCGTATTACCCCCAAATCTTCGATGCCGTCCACGGTTCCCAATATTTTATAAATATCTACGGCTTTTTTCTCGGACTCATACAGATCTTTACCGAAGACTTTCACAGCTATAGAACCCTTTACACCGGAAGCTGCTTCTTCCACATTATCCGTAATCGGCTGGGAGAAGTTAAAGTCTATACCCGGGTAAATCTCCAGTTCATGTTGCATTTTGTCAATCAATTCCAGTTTGGTAAAGCCGCTTTCCCAGTCCTTTTCCGGATAAATATCTACGTGAAACTCGATATTATAAAATCCGGTGGCATCGGTTCCGTCATTGGGGCGTCCGGTCTGAGACATCACCTGTTTCACTTCAGGAAAGCTTCTTAACTTCGCCCGCATCTTGTTTGCCAGATTGACGGACTCATCCAAAGCTATACTTTGCGGTAAAGTGGCACGGATATAAATAGAGCCTTCATTCAACTGGGGAAGGAATTCCGTTCCGAGGAAAGAAAATGCATACAACCCCACCACTGCCACAAACGTAGCAATCGTAATCGTCACCTTGCGATAAGCATAGCAGACATCAAACAAGGCGGATGATTTCTCATTAACAAAGCGGAGGAACCTGTTATTCTTTTCGCGTACATTCTTCTTTAACAGCATGGCCGAAAGTACGGGTACCAGGGTCAAGGTGAACACCAAGGCCCCCAACAAAGCAAAGCCCAGCGTAAAAGCAAGCGGTGAAAACATCTTCCCCTCTACTTTCTGGAAAGAGAAAATAGGAATCAGCGCCGTAATGATAATCAGTTTGGAGAAAAAAACCGCTTTCGCCTTATCTTTGGCAGCATTACGGATCAATCCCATCTTTGACATGACATTGAATGCCGGCATTCCCACTTCACGCGCTTTCTTGTCAAGAACTACAAAGATACCCTCGACCATCACCACCGCACCGTCTATAATAATACCGAAATCAATGGCTCCCATGGACAACAAATTGGCGGACATACCCATTATACGCAGGCAAATGAAAGCAAATAATAATGCTAATGGAATGACCACTGCCACCACCACGGTAGTCCGCCAATCCGCCATAAATATCAACACAATGAAAGTCACAAACAAGATGCCTTCTATCAGGTTGCGTGTCACTGTGCTCACAGCCAGATCTACCAAGTTCTCACGATCATAGAAAGGTACGATCTGTACATCCGATGGCAGCACTTCTTTATTGATATAGGCTATTTTTTCTTTCAGGGCTTTAATCACTTCACCGGGATTCTCCCCCTTACGCATCACGACAATGCCTTGCACGACATCATCTTCATCCATTCGGCCTACTTGTCCGAGGCGGGGTAAACAGGACTCGTGCACATCTGCCAGGTGTTTCACCAGAATAGGAGTACCTTTCACATTTTTCACAACGATATTTCCAATTTCCTCCACATCGTTAATCAGTCCGATACCCCGGACAACATAGGCTTGGGAGCTTTTTGTGATCACATCACCACCGACATTGATATTACTTTTCTCTATGGCTTCAAACAACTCCAGAGAGGAAATATCGTAATTCCTCAATTGGTTGGGATTCACACTGACCTCAAAGGTTTTCACCTCTCCACCGAAACTTACAATATCGGCCACACCGGATACGGAACGTAAATTCCGCTCAATCACCCAGTCCTGAATGGTCTTCAGTTCACGAACCGATTTCTTCTCACTTCTCAACGTATAGCGGAAGATTTCTCCCGTAGGACCATACAAAGGCTGTACTTCCGGAGTAACGCCTTCCGGCAAGTCAGCATCATTCAATAGATTATAGACCTGTTGACGGGCTGTAAAATCGTCTACATGATCTTCAAACATTACATTCACCACCGATAGTCCGAACAAGGTGGTAGAGCGTATGTCCGTCTTCTTTTGTACGGAGTTCATTGCTATTTCAATAGGGATAGTAATGAACTTCTCCATCTCCTCGGCGCTCCGCCCGGGCCATTGGGTAATAATAGTTACTTTGGTGTTGGTTACATCCGGAAAGGCATCTATCGGAGTATGCTTGAAAGAGACAATTCCTGCAATAACCGCAAGTACCGTAAAAAAGAATATGAAGAATTTATTCTTCAAAGAGAAAGCTATGATGTTGTCTATGAACTTATGCATATCAAATTCTTTATCTGTTAATCAGCATTCAATGCGTTATATACCAGCAATGTGTTTCTATTCAAGATACGGTCGCCCTCCTGCAAGCCGGACTGTATGTAGCACCGGTTCCTTAACTGTTTATACACTTCCACTTCCTTTACTTGCAGCTTGCCGTCTTCGCTTGCCGTCACTACATAATTCTTTCCATTCTCAAAGATCAAGGCATGTAAATCAATGCAGGGCATCGTATCATCCGTTGATTCGCATTGTACATATACATTGGTAAACATGCCGGGTTTCAACAGATAATCTTCATTACGAAGTTTAATTCTCACACTCATGGTTTTACTTTCTTCATCGAGGATGTGGTAAACCTTATCAATAACCCCTGTAAACTCTCTGCCGGGATAGGCCAATGCCGTAATACGGACAGGAGCACCTTCTTTCACTTTGCGGATATCACTCTCGTATACATCGCCCATAATCCAGACATTATCCAGACCGGATACCGTGAATAGTTCTTCACCCTGGTCGGAGCGTATCTGCATATCTTTATTCACATGCTTCTCCACCACAAAACCCGTTATCGGTGATTTAATCTCATATCTGGATTCATCGGACAGATTATAGATGGAATAGACTTCCTTCAGGCGTCTTTCCTCCGTCACGGCACTCACCAATTCCTGACGGGCCTGCAATGTGTCGCGAGCCGAAGCCATGCCGGCATTGTACATATCTTGCGCAACATCCCAGTTGCGGCGGGTTACGGCCACTTGTTGTTCCGCATCCTTCAGCTGTTTCTCATATTCCGCCACTTCACCACTCTTGACCACAGCAAGCACTTCCCCTTTATGTACGTAGTCTCCCACCTCGGCATTCACAGCAATCACCCGCCCACCGAACATTGGAAAAACCTGTACCACTTGCTCCTGATTAAACGTCACACGACCGTTCAGTGTCAACTCGTCGATTAAAATACGTGTATGTACGGTATCTATACTGACAACTTGCATCAAACTATCTGTCAGACACATCTCCGGAGATACTGAAGTTTCATTATTATCTTTTGTCGAGCAACTGCTCAAGAATAGTACTGCACCTATAAAAATCTGTAAAATCCTGCTCATATCCATTGCTTAGTAATTAAATATATTTCGTCCTACTACCGTATTCAAGTTCTCCATGGCCAGAAAAACATCTTTCCGGGTCTCATACAATTGTAAACTCGTTTCCTTATAACTCTCGTAATAATCGACAAATTCCAGCATACTGATATTACGCTTACGGAAATTCTCGTTCACCCCTTCAAGCAGCCGGTTGAAGTTCTTTTCCAAGTCATCGTCTGCTGATTGATAAAGTTCCATAGCCTTTTCCAGACGGGAATACGCCACATACAGTTCCGAGTTTGCCTTGTTCTCTGTGTATTCTTTCTCTTTCAGGCTCTTTTCTATTTCCAGTTTGGCTGACTTGATATTACCCTGATTCCGATTGAAAATAGGAATGGAGAAGCTAAGACCTACTGCAAAATAATTGTTGATGAAGTTTCCTGCACGGTCGTAAATCCCCTGAATAGCAAACTCCGGAGCAGACAATGAACGCTGTAACTTCAAATTTGCTTTGGAAGCCTCAAGTATAGAGAAGGCCAACCGTTGGTCGGGGCGGGAAGGTAACAAGGAATCCAGATCAGCAAGTGACAGACCGGACAAATCCAACCGGCTCAGTATCGTTTCATCCAGAAGTATTTCTATCTCCTGAGTGACCGGCAAGTTTAATAACATCTTCAGATTCCCCCTCTTCGATACCAATTCATTTACTGCATCATTCTTCTCCTTTTTCAGTGATAACAGTAATGCCTGCATACGGGATAATTCCAACAATGAAATATTCCCTTTCTCTGCCATATTCTTGTAGAATAGCAGCAGTTCCTCTAAAGAAGTGATCTCTTTATCATAAATCTGCACGGACTTGGTCAGGAAATACATTTCGACACAGGTTTCCTTCAACTCACTGTTTAAGGTGCGTGCTACTTCCTCAAATTGCAATAAAGCGGATTGGTGATTAATCTTTTCCAGACGTATTCGTTTGTTGCGTTGTCCGGCCAGATTGATGGCTTGTTCTATCTGCACTCCGGACTCTCCTTCTTTTCCCAAATCAAAATACTTACCGTTCAGACGGTTATAAATATTCTGCTCCAATGTGATAACGGGGTTATCAAATAATTTGGCCTGCACCACTTGTGCCTGTGCCATGTCTACATTGTAATATTCGGCAACCAGTAAAAGATTGTGGGTACGGAAAAGTTCCTCCGCCTCCTTCATCGTCAACTTTAACGGATTCGATTGCGCCCACAGGCTGCATGAGAAAATAAGAAAAAGAGTAAATGTAATCTGCCTCATCATTGTTTTATCAATTTTGAGGCAAAAGTACAACTCCTTAAAAATTAAGGCTTCCGGAACGGATTATAATAAACTTATACGAGATTAGAAAATGATTAGAAAATGATTAGAAATCACTTATGGAAGGATAGAACGGTGTGCACCCATCTTTTCATAAGGCAGCGTAAACCAAAAAGTAGAACCTTTCCCCAACTCAGACAGCACTCCGATCTCGCCTTTGAGTTCCTTCACGATATTCTGTGAAATAGCCAGTCCAAGTCCGGTTCCTTGTTTGAAGGAATCGAGCTTTACAAAACGGTTGAATATATCCGCCACTTTTTCAGGAGGGATACCGGTACCGGTATCTGTCACAAAGAAGCGTATATAACCATCTTTAGGTTCTTCATACCCAAACGTGATACTCCCTGTATTTGTAAATTTCATGGCATTGCTGATGAAATTATTCAGTACCTGAGTAATTCTACGCTGGTCAGTATATAAAAGAAGATCCGGCATAGGCATCACTGCACATATAGCGACATTCGCATTCGGTTGTCTCATTCTGGCAGCCTGCTCTATTTCAGATAACATCTTATTCACGTCTATATTTGCATAGACATATTCCAGTGTACCGGCTTCTATCTTTGATAAATCCAGGATGTCATTGATCAGTTGCAATAATATATCATTGTTCTTACTAATGATACTGAGGTATTCTATCCGTTCTTCTTCCGATACATCTTCAGCCAGTATACTCGAAAAACCAACTATTGCATTGAGCGGAGTACGTATCTCATGACTCATATTGGCTAGGAAAGCCGATTTTATCCGGTTGGACTCCTCAGCCTCTTCCTTAGCCAGGCGCAGTTTGCGTTCCAGAATCTTCTGGTCTGTAATATCCCAAGCCGTATAGAGAATCCATTTACGTCCATCGGAGAATGAAACTATATTATTATTCTGGAAAGTAAACCGTTCCTCGTTCTTATTCGTAAAGAAACGCCTGGTACCAAATTGGGCAATTCCCGTTCTTACCAATTCTTCATCTTCTTTCCTGATCATCGTTGCAGCCTCAGGCATTATATCGAAATCAGTTCTTCCAATCGCCTCCTTAGCCGGATATTCAAAGAGTTCTTCAGCCTTTTTATTTATAAAAGTATAGCGCATATCATTATCGACATCTTTCACCTTGGCTGCAATAGGAAGGTTATCGAGAATATTTTCAAGCAAATGCAGATGTTCTTGCCACTCCGTTTCTCTCACTTTCTTGATACGCTTGTGCATAAAGTAAAATAGCAGCAGGACAATAGCAGTACCCAATACAATTACAACATAAATAATATTCTTCTGGATAAAACTCGGCGGAACATCACAATAAACCGCATTTTTAGGAAAGTGATCTAATGGAACTCCCTTGTCAAGCAATGTCTGGTAATTAAGATAGGTATTGGGCGTACCGGCAACAACCGTTTTCGCCTCGTATGTACCATCCTTCTTCAGTGCACTTCTAATTTCACCGATAACGGTACTTTCCACATCGGAACTGCCTATATAATGCCCACCGGCAAATAAAGCATGAACCCTTGTGAACTGGTCAGACAACGAGAATACCGGCTTTTTAACTATACCGGAAATATAAGAATGCATTCTCTCATCAGGATAATATTTCTCAGACAGATTCTGACTGGCTACATTCACCCATGAACAGTAGATAATACCTGTCTCTTTACCACACTCACTAATAATGCGGAGCATTGTTTCTGTATTTGTCTGAGGATAAGTAATAAATTCCATATCCAAATCAGAAAAGTACTGCTGATGTATGTCTTCTGCTTTTTTCCGAATTAGAGAACAGATAAATCTGTCATCCGATAACAAGACAACCTTTTTCATTTCAGGAGTAATCTCCTTCATCAATTCTATGGTTTCTTTAATGCAGACAGGAATATTTATGGCAGTCACATTATACCGTTCCAGCATTTCCGGTGTAGCGATAATCTGGTCTTCAGGTATATATTCACCATTATAATACTTATTTATATCAGCCGACGTATGCGGCATCGAGTGGCAAATAATTGTAGGTACCCCTTTCCAGATAGTATCAAAAAGCGGTTTGCAAACGTACCATCCCGGATCGCCTACAAATATGACGGCTTGGGGAGGAACAGAATATTTATCCTTTAGATAATCAACCTTCTGATTTATTTCCTGTTGATTATTGAAATGCCATGTTGTGAGAGTCTCCGAATATACCTTCACCGAATTTTCTTCATTGAATGCCTTTTCTACAGTTTCAAGCAGATCATAAGCCCATTTCTCACGAAAAGTGGAAGAACTGATAAGAACAATATACTCTTGATCTTTCGTATCAGCCATCGCCTTGGGCGCCAGAAATAAACAAGCGAAAATAGCAACCGCAAGTATTCGAAATGTCAAAGGGAGATACAGAAGTGTATTCTGATTTGGCATATTGGGTAAATATTAAAATATAAAATGGCAAAAGCTTCTCAACTATCCTTTGCAAAGTTAGGAAAAAATAAATGCCTAAGAAATATCCAATGACAAATTTGCATATTACGTTCATCTTTTTGCTATTTATATCCGCATTAAACATAAGTTGTAATATAAAATAGGGTATGATGTTGATGAAATAGAAAAAATGTCGCATTTATAACTTGAACTCAGGGTCTTCAATAAAAAGTTGATAGTATCTACTCTCACTACCCTCACTTTACAGACAAATCATTAATAATAAAAACATTAAGTGTGAGTGAGAGTAACTTTTAAGAGTGAGAGTAAAGATGTTACTCTCACTATGTCTCGTCCTGGTTTTGGTTGACTAATTTTATAATTAAGATTACAGCAGTTACTTACCCCAGTATATGGTATTCATTTGTTTTACATCAAGAGTATTCTTATCCAGAACTAGGAGAAATCTCATTCACCCTTAGGAATAACTGGGTGTCAACCTTGGTCAACAGGCCTATTAGCCAAGGTCAATCGACCTGTCAACCTTAGTTGACAAGCCGATTAAGCAAGGTTGGTATACAATAAAGCTTAAGATACTGATGCAACACAGACCGGACAAAAGCAAACGATTGCCCGTTCTTTGAACGATTAATGAAGCGGCACAAGGACTAAATGTCCTCATACACGTAGATAAACTAAAAGAAGAAGAGCTAATAGTTTAACAGAGTTAAAACTCTAATAACAAGAGCATAACATTTCAACCTGATCCCAAATCAATAAATTACGAGAAGTAGAAAAGAAAAGCGGAGAGAGTTTTTCAACTTTCTCCGCTTCAGTACCCAGACCCGGTACAAGCCATAGAAATCATAGGAAAATAAAAGAATTTATCTTCCTTATTATCAACTATTTGAATATTTCCTATTTTCTCTATTTTTGCCATATTTTGCCCATTTTCCGTTATTCAGTACACTTTTAGTACACTTTGAAATATCATTTTCTTTTGTACCTTTGCAATATTGGAAAACAAAAGAAAATCAACTATTTAGCGTAATCACCCGGTTATGGTACCTAAATCGGGATAAAACCTCTAAACAATGGCAAAGTTAGAAAATAAAACGAAAGAAAACCCCAAGTTAGAGCAAAATAAGCTCTCGGATGGTAGAATCAGCCTTTACTTAGAGTATTATTTAGGTAGAGAGGAAAAGCCCGTATTAGATGAAAACGGCAATCAAGTGTACTATGATAGTGGAAAGATGCAAGGTAAACCCAAGTTTGCAGTAAAGCATAACAGGCGAAAAGAAAACCTTAGTCTGTATCTGATAGATAAGCCCCGTACCCCTGCGGAACGCCAGCAGAACAAAGAAACATTGGAGCTTGCCACAAAGATACGTGCGGAGCGTGAGCAGGAATTTAAAGAAAGTATGTTGGGCTATCGGTTGAAAAAAGATAGAACGGTCAATTTCTTAGACTATTTCCAAGCCTATATCAACAGTTATACCAAGAAAGATATTCGCATGGTACAAATTGCGCTTAGCCGTTTTAAAGACTTCTTAAAAGAGCAATACCCCATGAATGAGTTTAGTATCAAACCGGAACTTATCACCAAAGAAATGATGGAGCAGTTTGTAGCCTATTTGCAATCCCGAAGTGTGGGTGAAGGTGCTAAAAGCATTTACCAGCGTTTCAAGAAAGTTATTCGATATGCGATTGACCACGATGTAATGTTGAAAGACCCATGTAAAAGTGTTACCTGTAAAGTGGATAGCCAAATGCTTCGAAAAGATGTTCTTTCTCCCGAAGAAATACAAAAGTTGGCGGCTTGCCATTATGACAACGAGAACCCGAATGTCAGACGGGCTTTTATCTTCTGTTTATACAGTGGTTTGCGTTTCTGTGATGTAAAAGACCTTACCTATAAGAATGTGGATTACGCTAATCGGTTATTGAAATTTGAACAAAGCAAGACAAAGGGACATTCTGCCAGTAGTGGTGTGGTTATTCCCCTGAATGATGGTCTATTGTCTATCATTGGTGAAGCCCCGGCAGATAAAAACTGTTTGATATTCGATTTACCTACTTACGAAAGTTGCTGTAAATCAGTAAAGCGTTGGGTAAAGAGAGCCGGGATAGACAAACATATAAGCTGGCATTGTGCCCGGCATTCGTTTGCCGTGAACATTCTGAACAATGGGGCAAATATCAAAACCGTAGCCAGCCTTTTAGGGCATAGCGGATTGAAGCATACGGAGAAGTACACCCGTGCGGTGGATAAATTGAAAGAGGAAGCAATAAACAGCTTGCCCGAACTAAAGTTTTAACCATAAAAGACTTATCTTTGTAACTATGAACTTTGAAGCATTAGTAAAACATATCAGCACGATACAGAACACGTTGCAGGCACAAGCCGCACATGCTGTAAACCTTGCCCTTACTTCCCGTAACTGGCTTATGGGTTGCTATATTGTAGAATTTGAGCAGAACGGAGAAGACCGTGCCGCCTACGGTGAACAACTGTTGAAGAAGCTGGAACAACGACTGAAAACAAAAGGTCTGAATGAACGTAGATTCAGGGAATTTAGACGGTTGTACCTTGTTTATCCACAACTAAAAGAACCTGTTACACAATACATTGCATCACAAATTCAAATTCGGCAGTCATTGACCGCCGAATTCACTGAACCCAATTCGGCGGTTGGTGACCGCCGAATCTGAAAATGGAGTTTGGAAACTATCAACAGAATACCCACAAACCGAAACATGGATGATTCCGGCTGATAGATTATTCAATAGATTATCTTCCACCCATTTAAACACTATATCGGGAATTGAGAACCCGGTAAAACGTGCTTTCTATGAAATGGAAACTATTCGTGGCTGCTGGTCTGTTAAGGAGTTGGAGCGACAAATCGCATCTTTATATTACGAACGTAGCGGACTATCCAAAAACAAAGAAGCCCTCTCCGCTTTAGTCCAGCAACAAGCAACCTTATTACAACCTAAAGATGTTATCAACACCCCTGTTACTTTGGAGTTCTTAGAGTTGAATGAACGTGCATTGGTGACAGAAACTGATTTGGAACAAGCCATTCTTGACAACCTGCAACACTTCCTGTTAGAAATGGGACATGGCTTCTGTTTTGAAGCCCGGCAAAAACGTATCTTGATAGACGAGGATTATTTCTTTGCCGACCTTGTGTTCTATCACCGCATTTTGAAATGCCATGTTATTGTAGAATTGAAGATAGATAAGTTCCGCCATGAGTACGCTTCGCAACTAAATATGTATCTGAACTATTTTAAAGCGGAAGTGATGCAGCCGGATGATAACCCACCTATCGGTATTTTGCTCTGCACCGAAAAGGGAGATACATTAGTAAAGTATGCCACTGCCGGGTTAGACCCAAATATTTTTGTGCAAAAGTATAGGATAGAACTTCCAACAGAAGAAGAAATAAAAGTATTCATTTCTTCCTCAAACTATGAGAGTTACAAACTTTAAAATTGGCGAAAGAAAAAGGTTATTTCTTCTTTCGCCAGCATATACTTTCAGTCAATAGAAATAAGTTTAGTTCGTTTTGGATATATATACAAAAGCACAAACTAAACTCACAATAAAGTAGATTTATAAAAAAGAGAAGATGTTTTGATAAAGTCAGGAATCTATTTTTGCTTTTTAAGAGAACAACTCACGAGGTTATTCTATATTTTAATTGCAATTAGTTTATAGTATGGAAGATTTTAACTCACAATATGCCAACCATTCGAAATTAGAACAGCTAAAGCAGTTCATTTTGGAACATGGTACTTATATCGAACTCAAAAAGGGTGAACAATTCACTATTCAAGGCAAAGTGAATCATCGGGGAGCTTATATCGAACACGGCTTATTGAGATATACTCGTGTGGATGAAAAAGGGAATATACATATAGTAGGATATACTTTCTCCGGAGAGTTTACAGGAAGTTTATGCACACTTATAGAGCCTAATCAACCGTCATTAGTAACAATTGAAGCCGTTTGCGATACAAAGATTTGTTATATACCCTATTTAAAAGTAGAGGAATTCTTTGCCACAAATGTAGAAACCATGCAAGTAAAATGTACTCTTATTGAACAATCATACTTATTAATGTATCATAGATTAATAGATATGTACTGCAAGACTACGGCAGAACTGTATCTTGACTTATTGAATAGATGCCCCGATATTCAAGAGTACATTACGTTAAAGGAGATTGCCTCTTTCTTGCAAGTCACACCGGAAACAATCAGTCGCATACGCCGTGGACTGAATAAATAGCTTACGACAATGAAAGATTTTAATTCATACCTCGACAATTTAGACTATTCCCTCGTAAAAGATTTATTTCATGAAAAAGGGAAGCAACGTATATACCACAAAAAAGATTTCTTTATTCGTCAGAATGAAATATCACGTTTTGCCGAATGGGTAGAAAACGGTACATTCCAATATACATATATTGATGGAGAGGGTGAAGAACACATTGTTGGATACGCTTTCACCAACGAGTTTGTATGTGACTATTCTTCTTTAATGAGAAGTGGCTTATCGTTAGTAAATATTCAAGCCATAACAGAGTGTTCTGTATATGAAATATCCCGTCATGACATTATTGAATATTGGGAAACGGATATGAAAACTCAACGATTCGGAAGGCATGTGGCAGAGAGTCTATTTGAAATGGTATATGAACGATTACTTGATTCATATTGTACGCCTGAAATACGATACAGGAACTTGATGGAACGTTGTCCTAACTTGAAAGAAGTAGTTCCTTTGAAAAGCATCGCTTCATTCTTAGGGGTTACACCGGAAACCATTAGCCGCATACGCCGCAAGTTAGAGATATAACTCACCTTTTAACAATTGTTATATTGGGGTCTTGATAATTGTCAAGACCTTTTTCCTCCACCTTTCATTACTTTGCACACATTGATTTAAAAACTATTAGTATGATACGGAAATTAATGAAAGAAGAATATAAAAATGCTATAAACTTATCCTATCAAGTATGTATAGAGTGTGGCATTAACGATTTTACGGAAGAAGGGATTGAAACCTTTAAAAGTTTCGTGTATGACACATCGTTGATGAATACGCTTGACATATATGGGGCTTTTGACAATCATTTATTGATAGGAATAATCGGTGTACATCGGGAAAGGCAACATATATCCCTCTTCTTTGTCTTGCCACACTATCATCGGCAAGGAATAGGAAAATCGTTATTTGACTATATGATGAGCAATTGTAATTTTACTTATATAACAGTTAATTCTTCAACCTATGCAGAAACTTTTTATACATCTTTAGGCTTCAAAAAAGTGGGTAAAAAAGAGATTAATAAAGGTATTGTTAGTATCCCTATGAAGAGAAATATATAATTATTGTCAATCACTTAAAATAGAGATAAGATGAAAAAGAAAATTACTTTATGTATGGTGCTTTCCACATTCATTATTTGCGCCATGTTATGTCTGACAAATTGTAGTAACGATGATGCCCCTACTTCTGTCTTCACCCCCGAAGCCCTGAAGCAAACTACTTGGCAAGCGCAAATGACCGTGTACAATATCGAAGATGAGATAGACTACACAAAACAATCCATTCTTCAGTTTACTAACGAATCAGAAGGCATTTATACAAGGACGAACGAAGAAGACGGATATATGTGGAACACAGATTTTACTTATCAAGTAAATGGAAAAATCATCACGTTCGACAACATAGCAGGTCCGTGGACAGTGATGGAATACACAGGAACACATCTCGTAATGGAAGCCTATAATCCCAATAAGATGGTGTGGACGTTGGAGAAGATGTATTAACCTAAAAATAGCGGATATGAAGATTTCAACAATTCTCTTTTTCTGCCTACTAATGACAGCTTGTATGCAGACAAAATCCTTTCACCGGACAAACGGCTGGTACTACGTAACATCACAGACTACAGACAGCCTTTCACAAACACCTTTCCTTACTGTTATGGATTTCGATTCTTTACGTTTGGAAACTGATGCTTTTGGACACTCGGTCATTACCGGTGTCTTCCTCCAAGATAAATTGCCTATATGGAGAGAAGCCACAACAAAGAGTGTAGGAAAGTACATCGCTTTCGTTTTCAATGACACGGTGATAACTGCTCCTCAGGTTAATAGCCCCATAGAAAGCGGATGTTTCCAAATTTCCAATCCGCATGGATATGATTTGGAACGTATCTTTAGGGAACTACAAAAAGAAATTGATATATCAAGGTTTGGAAATTAAATGTTAACTGGAAAATGGGAACATTAGGTTGCATAAATGATATGCTACAACGGGACAAAGAGAACCGTGAGCTTCGCAAGTTGAATAGAGACAGGATGAAAGAACATCACAAATATCTTGTAGGCAAAGGTAAAAATGCTGATTTATCCAATGTTTCCATTGAAAAGATAGAAGAAATCCGTAAAAAAACCATAGAAAAGGAGCAATCAGACCAAATATATATGTTTAGGATATATATATTTCTTACAATATGCCTTTTAGTGCTATTTTTATTGGGATTACTTTGCTATAAACTATTTTTCTAAATTCCCCCAAAACAACAACTTGCGGATTACAATATTATGAATTGAAATAAGCCTTTTCCTAAGTCTCGCTAAGGCTTATTTTTTATATGAATACATACATGAATCTAATTTTAGAACAGCGATTTTTCCGCTTATTGTCGGAATATTCACAACGTAAAGTTTCTGCATCGGAGTTTACAGAAGCTATTGAGGAATTGGCTACGCATGTAGCCGATTTTGGTATCAACGAACAGGATTACAGTATTTTACTTCGCTATTTTTCCTTTGGTTTACACCGTCTTAAATCGTATCGTGTACGGTTTGAGCAAGAAAAAAATGCCCTATTTGCATTTAATTGATGAAGCGATAGGACTTTTGAACACTGAAATACGCCTTATTGAATGGCGCATCAAATACCCGGAACAACTACAGCAACGCATCAATAAACAGCCCCTTTCCCCTCTCTACCTCGCCGACAAAACAACCCTTATCAATATCATGGAAGTGGTAAGCGGCTTATTCCTCTCCAAAGACATCGTTTATCAGAACGGTAAACCTGCCTATTTAGTGGACTTATCCAAAGGTTTTGAATGGTTGTTTAACATTAAGATAAGCGACTGCCACCAAAAACATGAGGACGTGATAAAACGGAAGCCGGGCAAACTCACCGAATTTCTTAATGGACTGGCAAACCTAATCAAAAATGAACATGATAAGAAAGGATATAGATAATCAGCAACTTATGATTTATTTATAGGGGACTCCATTAGTTCTCCTGTAATTTCTTTGTATCCGTTTTTAGAACTTTGCTTCATCAATCGATTGACAAACAAGAATGTATAATCTGAAACATGAAGCAATTATGTATATAGACAATGACGAATTTGGTGGATGGATGCAGAAGCTGTATGCCAAACTGGAAGAACTCTGCAAAGATGTACGGGTACTACGCAATGCAGACAGGGTACTGCCCGAAGATGATAACCTATTGGATAATCAAGACTTGTGCCTGCTGTTCAAAGTAAGCATCAAAACCCTGCAACGCTACCGGGCTATCGGTGCGTTGCCATACTTCACTATCAGCGGAAAAGTGTATTACAAGGCTTCCGATGTCCGGGAGTTCATCAAGGAAAGGTTCAGCGTCACCACGCTACGCCAGTTCGAGAAAGAACACTGTACGAAGAAAAAGAAGTGAATCTGAAAAGCCGGAACGGTGAATGTGCTTCATCCATCCCGGCTTTCCCCGTTTATGGCTTACCCAGCTTATCAGCTTCTTTCTTTAGCTGTTCGGCTTGCTCGTTCAACAGCCTTGCACGTTCCAGTGCTTCCGCCTGCTTTTGGATGCGGTATTCAAAATCCATCACTGAATCGGTCAGACTTCGGATAAAGCCGTTATCCCGTTGCCACTTGAACTTGTTTTCCAGCATATCAAAAGTTTCCCCGTCTGCCTGTCCTTGCATCAGCAAATAGCGGTATTTCATATCGTTGTCCTGTAACTGCTGCATACGTTCAGCCAAACGGATATTCAAGAATATGGAAACGGAACAGATAACCAGCACTGCCGAAAAAAGGAACAATCCCGGACGAATCCAAGAAGCGACCTTGTTGTAAATCCGTTGATAGAGCGGTAAGGGCGCAGCTTCCTCTTTATCCGTCTTGCAAGAGCCCAAAGCATCAAGCATTACCTTGAAACAACGGTAGGTTTCCAATACTATTTTCTTGGTGTCCTCGATATGTTTCTGCTGACCTTGCATCCTATTCCTTATCTCGTCAAGCTGGCTTCGGATAGCCTGCAAATCCTTTTCGGGAACAGCCGGGTTACTGTGCAATTCCGACAATGCCTGTTCGATTGCGTTCAGTCTTTCAAGAGTTTCCTCCCGACTGGCTGGCGTTACCTGTGCTTCCTGCTTCTCTTTCAATTCAGTAACCATTGAGAGAAGCCCCTCTAAAATCAAATTTTTCTCCATGTGTTTACAAATTAAGTTGTTTTTTCTTTTTCTTCTTCTTTCTTAAATTCAAGTTTGGTTCTTCATCCGCAGGGGGTGATGAAGCGGTGAACAGACCGAGTGAGCCAGTTATCAACGGACTGTCAGTCTTTCCCTGTGTCGGCAATGGCTCCCGAACGGGTGTAAAAGCTGTCTGCCGTTGATTTCCGACCGTATTCAGTCCTGCATCCCCGAAACATTTATCCAGTTTGGAGAAACTAAAATTGCGGTCTATCTCCGAACCCTTGAACGTGTATTCGCCTTTGGAAAAGGAAACGCCCTGTATCTCGCCCGTCTGCCCCTTGTACTTGAACCGGACAGTAATACCCTTTTCCGCTAACCGCTCCTGTAACTGCCGCCAGTTCTTGAACTTCCCGATTTCGTTCTTTACAGCCGTGTAAATCTCGTATTTCGACTTGTCCGGCTCTTTCAAGCGGTGCTGCTTTACCTGTTCTTTTCCACCAGCAAAATAAAGCCCGTGTTTGGTTTTCAGCTTCTTGCATACCTGCTCGTTACGGTACATATCGTTCCTGTCCGAAATGGTCTTGCCGTTGTTGTCTATGCGGTTGAACACGATATGCACATGTGGGTGTTCCCGGTCTTGATGGCGCACGATGATATACTGCGTATCGGTGATTTTCATTTCACGCATATACTCCTGCGCAAGCTGTACCATCTTCTCGTCTGTCAATTTGGGTGCATCCACTGCCGAATAACTTAACGCAATATGTCCGACAGGCTTCTTCAAATCGGGATTCATCCCGGTCTGCATACAGAAGCTGCGGATTATATCGCCCCGGCTTTCAGTCAGAACCCCGTCCGCATGAAGCAAAACCGCCTGCTCCTTACCAAGCACATAGTTCACACAGCCCTTAAACCCGCTTCCCTTTTTTATTTTTCCAATCATCCGACAACTGATTTATAATTTCGACAATCCTGTTTTTGAGTTTCACCAGTTCCACCGCCACCAGTGCGAAACCTCCGGCATTCGCTCGGTGCGCCAGTTGGTTGATGTTGTTGGCTTCCCCTGCCAGCTTGCGGATGGTGTCCGCATCCTGCCTATTCAGCCGGGGTATGACCTCTGCCGAAACAACCGCCTGCCGGACATACTCACTGACACGCAACCCGGCTTCCCCCGGCTCGCTTCCTGATGGCATAATACTGCAACTCGGTCAGCTTCGTGCTGACTACCCGTTGCTGCTTCTCTATCCGTTTCTTTGCCGGACGTCCCCCCGGCTTATCCTTTATATTCGTCATAGTTTTTTACATTTAAATGGTATCTTAAAAATTGCGACCAACGGGAGAAATTTTCTTTGCTGTCAAGCAAAGCAAGGTAGTTTCGGTTTACCGAAACATAACCTTGCTCTCCAAATAAACCGCCTGTCGCTGGTAATCCTGCCGGACTAAATGCCCCTGCCCCTTTTCTGTCTTGGGGCGGCACGTTGTCCGGTTTCCTGCTTTATCTCCTGCGCTTGGCTGGCTGCGTTCTTCTGTTCCTGCTTCCTGCCGCACAGGTAATCGTTCAAGTCCGAATACCCCCTGTAATTGTCCGAGAAGTCACGCACACGGTAGGAGTATTCCAATTCGATAGCCCGTGTCGCTTCATATCCTGCCTTGTCATTGTCAAGCATACAGTGGATGCGTTCATACGGGTACAGCACGTCAATAGCTTTCGGCACATTGACAGTAGAGTTGAGTATGACATAATCCTGCCTGTCAAGGTCGGGCATGGTCGGGCAGTTCTTCATCCGGAGCGTGAGGAAAGAAAGATAGTCCATAAAACCCTCGAATACCAAACACTTCTCTCTCGGCTCTCCCTGCTGCCGTATATGGGTGATGTCTTTCGGGGCGATGCAGCCTTTGAAAAAGGAATTGCGAACCTCGTAACCTCCTGCTATGTTCGGGAAACCGATAGCAAAGAACGGTCTGCCGTTATTGGTAAAATGGAGTTCCTTACATTCTCTTTTTGCCAGTTCGATATTGATACCCCGTCCCTCCAAGTAACGGAGCAATGCCGGATGGGTCAAGTCACGGACTTCCAAATGTTGGAAACTCGGTTCTGTCCTACGCTGGGGAAAAGAAAAACTGACCGGGCGGACGTGCGGTGTCTGTTCCGCTATCCGGTTTAACAGGTATGGCAGGCTGTCGGAGCAATAGAGTTCCTTTGCCAGTGCGATGATGTTGCCGCCCTTGCCTGCGCCAAAGTCATACCAAAGGTTGCGGTCAGTGTTCACCTTGAAAGACGGTTCGTGTTCCTCCCTTAACGGTGATTTGTACCATAAGCCGTTACCCTGCTGCTTGACAGGAGAGTAACCTAAACTATGCAGATAGTCTGCGATGGGTATTTGTTTCACATCTTCGATGTTCATAACATTTTCCTTTTTGGGGATTAAAAAATAGTTGAAAAGTGCGCCAGTCCTGTTTAGTCCGTTATATATACACCCGTACCATACTAAACCTGCCTGTTCCGATACAGGGAAATAGTAAGTCCGTTCCTCTTGTATATACACCCGGACTAAACCAAACTGACTTTTAATAATGGAAATCGGGATTATAGCGGTAGCCCTTGCCCTCTTTCACAATCATGCGCTTGTTCACAAGGAACTTGTTAAGCGACACAAGAACATTGCGTCCACGCTCGTAACCGATACTCGCATAACCCTGTTTCAAGGTCTTTAGGACATTCTCGTAACCATATACAACCTGTTTGCCAAAACCGTTTTCCAAAGCTGTCCTGTGCTGTTGCTCCGTCAGTTCTGCCAGTGGAAAGCCCCTGTCTTGGCTGGGCTGCTTGAATACATAACCGTCCACGGCTTCGGGCAATGCGCTGTCGTTGATACGGAATGCGAACGGGGCAAACTCCCGGTCACGTATGTGCATCGCCTTTACCTCGCTTATGTTGCCGTCCTGCTGGCTTTTCGTGATTTGCAGGACGGTTTCAGCCTTGTTGTTCAGTTCCGTACCGACATGCCCCCTTGTGTTGTCATCCCCCCTGTTCAAATGCAGTACGGTATGGATATGCAGGTTATATCCGCTTGACCAGCGCATCAAGAGGTTGATTAGGTCAGTCGATTCGCTGGGGCTGTTGATGTCATACATCAAGTCACGGATTCCGTCAATGATGAGCAACCCCACATCGGGCATATTTTCAAGCATATAACCGATAATCTGTTTCCGCTTATCGGGTGTCTGCTCCCTTAGCACGATGAAAACAAAATCGTCCCTGTCCTTGTCGGTAGGCAGTCCGGCAAGCCGCAAAATACGCTCCATGACCTTGTGGCAATGGTATTTGCTCTGCTCGGTATCTACATAGAGGATTTTCCGTTTGTTCGGTGGCAGGTATGCCGAATACTTCAATACCTCGTCATTCTTCAACGCTGCCGCAACGATAGCGGAAATGTTGAATGTCTTTTTGCTCTTGGCTTTACCCGTGGATGCACTGAAATTACCCAACGTGCCAATGGTAGAGCCGTTCACCCAGAGTATTTCGGGTGGCACTTCGTAAGTGTCCGTCACCTTTAGATGAATGGTTTTCCAAAGGGCTGCGAAATCCTCTTTCTGCATGGTGATGTCCTGCCCGGCTTCTGTCGCTTTTCTATTTTCCATAGCCGTTATTTCTTTAGAGGACGGTTAAGGATATACTTCTGCGCTTCCTGCTCTATCTGCGCCTGCGTCTTGACCGGGTTCTGACGCAACCATGCTTCCAACTCCGCTTTCTCAAAATAAAGCATTTTGCCCTGCGGCTTGTAATGGGGTATCAAGTTACCCGAAGTCAGCTTGTACAGGTAACTTTTAGAAAGGTTCAAGAACTTGCTCGCTTCATCGAAGCTAAGCACGTTCTTTGAAAGGAACAACATCTTTTCGAGTTCGGAAACTCTTAACTCTAAATTTTTTCCATATTGTTTAGGAATTTAGGTGAAACAATATGAAGGTGCGCACCCTCGTTTTTTTGTTAACGGGGGCAAAGTTAAGAGCTTGAAAATGAAGTCTAATTGACCTTTGTTTGAGCGTTCAATCTATGCTCAACCTTTTTTCAGTTGTTTGATGTATTTGTCTATGATTTCATATCCTTTCGGATAGATATTTTTTGCTTGGTCTGTCGCACTCGACAGGTCAGTACGTGTAAGCGGTTCACCTTTTATCTTCTTCAATATCAGTTTGTTGTTTGCTATGACAGACTGCCATTCATAAACGATGTAATTATAACAGCTAAGTTGCATCATAAGATAGGCTAACAGACGGGTATTATTAACTTTCAATACCCCATTCAGTTTGCAGTTGAAAAAATCGGTAAGTATTTTGGCACTGACGGTAGTAGTAAACATATTCGCTTCATTCACACAGTCGGTCAGAAGTTTGATTTCATTAGCTTTCAACGTGGACTTGAAAGGATTGCTTTTGCCCACAATCTTGGTTGGATTAGTATCTGCACTTTCCTCTTTCTCTTTTGGCAAGGCTTGCTCTTGGATGGCAACCGCATCTCGTCTACCGATTCCGCCATCTGGGCATGCTTGATTTCTCAATTGCGGTGCAAAGATACGGCTTTTTTCTAAACCTGCAATACTTTTCCTAAAAAAAGGCGAAAAAAACGATAAAACCTGCTTGAATCATTCCTTGTTTGTAAAATATGCAGTACATTAGCAGAAACTTTTAAAATCAATAGCATGGTAACCAATAAGGATAATTTCTGTGTTATCATGGGTGGAGGTATCGGCAGTCGCTTCTGGCCGTTTAGTCGAAAAACGCTCCCTAAACAGTTTCTGGACTTCTTTGGCACAGGCAGGTCATTACTGCAACAAACCTTCGACCGCTTCAATAAAGTTATTCCCACAGAGAACATACTTATCGTTACAAACGATTTATACGCAGATCTTGTAAAGGAGCAACTGCCTGAATTGAATCCCGAACAAATCTTGCTGGAACCTACACGCAGGAATACAGCCCCCTGCATTGGGTGGGCTTCCTTATCACATTCGCGCATTAAACCCGAATGCCAATATCGTGGTAGCCCCATCCGATCATTTGATTCTGAAGGAAGGAGAGTTCCTTGATGCCATCGAAAAAGCTTTGCCGTCGTAACTCAATCAAAAAAGGTGCTGACTTTCGGTTTCAAACCGGACCGTCCCCAAACAGGTTATGGTTACCTTCCAGATAGCCGAACAAGCAGGAGATAATTTCTACAAGGTGAAGACCTTTACCGAAAAACCTGAACTGGAGTTAGCCAAAGTTTTCGTAGAAAGCGGAGAATTTTATTGGAACTCCGGCCTCTTCATGTGGAATGTAAATACCATCATCAAGGCAAACGAAGCCCTGCTGCCCGAGCTGACTTCCAAACTGGCCCCCGGCAAAGATGTGTATGGAACAGTCCAAGAGAAACAATTCATTGATGAGAACTTCCCTGCTTGCCCCAATGTCTCCATAGACTTCGGCATCATGGAAAAGGCAGACAATGTATATGTGTCATTAGGCGATTTCGGCTGGTCTGATTTAGGAACCTGGGGGTCTTTGTATGATTTGTCTCCCAAAGATGAAGCAGGCAATGTAGCCTTAAAATGTAAATCCCTCATTTATAATAGCAAAGACAATATCGTGGTGCTGCCCGACAACAAACTTGCAGTTATCGACGGTTTGGAAGGTTATCTCATAGCCGAGTCGGACAATGTATTACTGATTTGCAAGAAAGATGAAGAACATACCATCCGCAAATATGTGAATGATGCCCAGATAAAACTGGGAGAGGAATACATTTAAATTAAAAATTAAAGGATAGGTGCCGAAGGCAAAAAAATAGCGGGAGCTGGATGAAGTCCAACTCCCGCTTCCGTTTATTTAGGGGAGGAAAATAAACCGATTAAAGCACTGCACGGATAGCTTCTGCCACAGCCTTGAATTCTTCGTCCGTCAGTTTCAGTTTGGGATTGGAGAAAAGCATATCTTTTTCGTTCTGCATAGGAATCAAATGTATGTGCGCATGAGGCACTTCCAGCCCCAATACCGCTTCTCCTACCTTTCTACACGGAAAGGCCTTGCCGATGGCAAGCGCCACTCTCTTGGCGAAAACATGCATCGCCGCCAAATCCTCATCGTTCAAATCGAAGATATAATCCACTTCCTGCTTGGGAACGACCAGCGTGTGCCCTTTCACCAGCGGATTGATGTCAAGGAACGCAAAGAATCTGTCATCCTCCGCCACCTTGTAGCATGGTATTTCACCTGCGATAATTCTACTGAATATTGTTGCCATAGCTATAAATTATAAAATAAGGCAAGCCCGCATGCGGACCTGCCTTTACTTTAAAATGATATGTTCACTACTTCAAGATTAACCATGCCCTGCGGAACTTTAATTTCTGCGATGTCACCTACTTTCTTGCCAAGCAGACCTTGTGCAATCGGAGTATTGACGGAAATCTTTCCTTCCTTCAGATTGGCTTCACTTTCGGAAACGATGGTATAAACCATCTTCATGCCATTCTTCACGTTCTTAAGCTCTACCTTATTGAGAATCTGTACAGAATCGGTTTTCAACTTCGACTCATCAATAATCTTAGCGTCGGCAATGGTCAGCTTCAAGTTGTTAATTTTCATCTCAAGCATACCTTGAGCTTCCTTGGCAGCGTCATACTCTGCATTTTCCGACAAATCACCTTTGTCACGTGCTTCGGCGATAGCAGCCGAAATCTTAGGACGTTCTACCGTCTCCAATTCTTTCAGTTCGGCCATCAATTTCTTGTAGCCTTCTTCTGACATATAAGCCATACTTTTTTCCTCCTTTTTAGTTTCTAAATGGTATTATATAACAAAAAAGAATTCCAACATGGTCAGCATGCTGGAACCCTCTTCCGATTTTTCCTTTGCAAAGATAGCCTTTTATACAATGCGTGTCAAGCATAAAAGGCTGCTTTGTAACATATTTAAACGAAAACTTCTTATTTATAACATGTTACAGCAATGCTTTCACTGCCGCCTCCAGGTCTTTAATGCTCTCTCCACGGGCACTCAACTCATTGTTCTTGTTGACCAGGAACACAGAAGGCACATTCTTCACATTATAAGAAGCCGCTATAGACGAATAAATTCCATTGCCGTCGCGCACACAAATCCAAGGTAGATTGTCGGCAGTTGTTTTCCAATAGTGCTCGTCTGCATCCAGAGAAACCTGATAGATTTCCAATCCCTGGGCGGCATACTTGTCGTACAAGTCGCGCAACATATAATTATGTGTAGCAGAAACGGCACTCTGATAAACAGTGAAGTCCACAATAACAGCCTTGCCCTTCAGTTCGCTCAACTTACGTGTATTGCCCTTCATGTCACGCAGGTTAATGTCGATGATGCCGGTTTCGGAAATTGCCTCTTCGGGGATTTCCACCACCTTCTGTTGCGGTGTACGGGTATTCTTCATTCCCTTAATCACAATATTATAGAGATTCTTGGAGCGATCCGCATGCGGATAATAATTATTCAGACTGGTGGCCACGGCTGCAAAACACTTAATGTCTTCCTTATTGTTCAGAGGGTCGAAAATCAAATAATTATTCAACTTCTGGAACAAGGCGAAATAGGCAGCAGCCGTATTGGGAGCGGCAAAAATATAGCTGATTTTCACTTCATCCTTATAGTTCTTCAATAAAGAGGCAAGACTGTCCTCAAAAACATCGGCACCTATCTTATGTGCCTGCACCGACTGCAGCAATGCATTCACATTATCCTGAAGCTTCATCTGCTTCAGCGTCAAGTCCTTTATCTTCGAGCTATTCGGAGAACCTTCCACTGTATAGGCAGTGGCGAAATCGGTATAAGGTGCCTTTACCAAAACCGTTTCCGTCGAATCTACCGAGAAATTAATAACCTTGTCGTCTACCCGCAGACGGTAAAATTCCGGAGACACCGGACGTACCTGCTTGAAGTGGAAAGAGCCATCCCCTTCCAGTTTTACAGAATCCAAAGGAACAATACCTTCCAATGCCGAGGCTTCCAAATAAAGCATCTTGCCGTCGGCACCAGACACTTCACCCTCTACTTTGAATTTCGGTTCGGAATTACATGCACCCAATGCTATTGCAGCAAGTGCCATAAAAAAGATTTTCTTCATATCGTATCTTCAGTTTTGTTTTGCAAACGTGCCTGCAAATATACTTCTTTTCAAGTTCAGTCAAAGCATTTTCCCTCGTTCTTCCATATAGAAAACTGCAAAAAACAACTAAATACAAACTTTTTATCTCATTCCCACCTGATTACATGAATTAATATGTATCTTTGCACGAATTTTGAAAGAAAATATAGATAAAACATTTTTTATGATTAACCCAATTGTTAAGACGATCGAGCTTCCTGATGGCAGAACCATCACACTCGAAACGGGAAAGCTGGCAAAACAGGCAGACGGTTCTGTAATGCTTCGTATGGGTAACACCATGCTCTTGCTACTGTTTGTGCCGCTAAGGACGCAGTTCCCGGAACAGATTTCATGCCGTTACAGGTAGAGTACAAAGAAAAATTCTCCGCATCTGGACGTTTCCCCGGCGGTTTCACCAAGCGTGAAGGACGCGCTTCAGATTATGAAATCCTGACCTGCCGCCTTGTTGACCGTGCTCTCCGCCCCTTATTCCCTGATAATTTCCATGCAGAGGTATACGTAAACATCATTCTTTTCTCAGCAGACGGCGTAGATATGCCCGACGCTCTGGCCGGACTCGCAGCTTCTGCCGCACTTGCAGTTTCAGATATCCCCTTCAACGGACCTATTTCCGAAGTACGCGTAGCACGCATCAACGGACAATTCGTCATCAACCCTACCTTCGAACAACTAGAACAAGCCGATATGGACTTGATGGTGGGCGCCACTTACGAAAACATCATGATGGTGGAAGGCGAAATGGACGAGGTTTCCGAGCAGGACTTGCTGGAAGCGATGAAGGCCGCACACGAAGCCATTAAGATTCAGTGCAAGGCACAGATGGAACTGGCAGAAGAAGTAGGCTCTACCGTGAAACGCGAATATTGCCACGAAGTAAACGATGAAGAACTGCGTAAAGCTGTTCACGAAGCTTGCTACGCAAAGGCTTATGCCATCGCCGCTTCCGGCAACAAAAACAAGCACGAACGCATGGACGCTTTCGATGCCATCCGCGAAGAATTCAAGGCACAGTTCAGCGAAGAAGAGCTGGCAGAAAAGCAGCACTGATCGACCGTTACTACCACGATGTAGAAAAAGAGGCTATGCGCCGCAGCATCCTGGACGAAGGTAAACGCCTTGACGGACGTAAGACTGACGAGATCCGTCCTATCTGGTGTGAGACCAGCTACCTGCCCGGCCCTCACGGTTCCGCTATCTTTACACGTGGCGAAACACAGTCTTTGTCTACTGTGACTTTAGGCACCAAGTTGGACGAGAAGATTATCGACGACGTATTGGAACATGGCAAAGAACGTTTCCTGTTGCACTATAACTTCCCTCCGTTCTCTACCGGAGAAGCCAAGGCACAACGTGGCGTAGGCCGTCGTGAAGTCGGCCACGGCCATCTGGCATGGCGTGCATTGAAGGGTCAGATTCCTGCAAACTATCCGTATGTAGTACGCGTGGTATCTGATATCCTCGAATCAAACGGTTCTTCTTCCATGGCTACCGTATGTGCCGGAACTCTGGCATTGATGGATGCAGGTGTGAAAATCAAGACAACCGGTATCAGGTATCGCCATGGGATTGATTAAGAATGCAGGCGAAGACAAATATGCCGTATTGTCCGATATCCTCGGTGATGAGGACCACTTGGGCGACATGGACTTCAAGGTGACCGGAACAAAAGACGGTATCACCGCCACTCAGATGGACATCAAAGTGGACGGTCTGTCATACGAAATCCTCGAAAAGGCATTGCTGCAGGCTAAAGAAGGCCGCGAATATATCTTGGGCAAAATCACCGAGTGCATTGCCGAGCCTCGCGAAGACCTGAAACCTCACGCTCCGCGTATCGAGACAATGACCATTCCCAAGGAATTCATCGGTGCTGTCATCGGCCCTGGTGGAAAGATTATCCAAGGTATGCAGGAAGAAACCGGTGCTACCATTACTATTGAAGAAGTGGACAACATCGGTAGAATCGAAATCGCCGGTACCAACAAGAAGAGCATCGATGATGCTATGCGTATCATCAAAGGGATTGTAGCTGTCCCCGAAGTAGGCGAAGTCTACAAAGGCAAGGTACGCTCCATTATGCCTTACGGTGCATTCGTTGAATTCCTGCCGGGTAAGGACGGCTTGTTGCACATCTCTGAAATCGACTGGAAACGTCTGGAAACAGTAGAAGAGGCCGGTATCAAGGAAGGTGATGAAATTGACGTAAAACTTCTCGACATCGACCCGAAGACCGGAAAATTTAAGCTGTCACGCAAAGTATTGCTTCCGAGACCGGAAAGACAAGAAAGACCGGAAAAGAAATAAGAAATCTCTTATTCTTTAAGTATATAAAGCCTGGTGGAACCCCATCAGGCTTTCTTTTTGTCAATACTGCCAGAAATGGCTCTGAAAAAACAAGGCATAATGCTTGCATATTCCAAAAAGATTATGTTTTTTTGCTATGTAAAGCCTTATATTCCATAAAGAACCTCAATTAATGTCCGGTTTAAGGAGCCTACATACTATGAATCTTTTCTCACGCTTTTTCCAGGAAAACCAAGAAAAGTTTCTGGCTTTTGCTTATTCTTATCTCAGGGATAAAGCAGAAGCTGAAGACGTTGTGATGGAATCTATGATTTCCTTGTGGGAAAACCGAGACCGCTGGGAAGAAGATAACGGTCTGCACGCATTGCTCCTTACCATTATCAAAAATAAGGCACTCAATTACCTGGAACACGAACAAACCCGCCTGCGTATTGAGGAAGATTTGAATTCGCACCGTCGGAAGAAACCATCAGCAGCCACAACCTGCAGTACGGAACTGGACGTAAACAAAGCCTTGGACAAGATCTCCACCTTGAAAGCCTGCTCAGCAAGAAAAATGAACCGGACAAGAAAATAGCCGAATTCAACAAAACGGAAATACAAAGCATATCGTGGAAAAGATTATCTCGCCTCTATCCTACTTTAGTAAAACTCTCCTGCTTTTCTTTGATAATATAAATAAAAGATATATGTTTGCAAAATCAGTAATATTGCTGGCTATTAAACATGGTAGTTATGAGATATATTGTAATAATATACTACGTGCTTGTCGAGGGAGAACAAGTTTTCGAGACCCTGAATGTCAACAAGAATATTGAAGCAAACTCTCCGGAGGAAGCCATAGGCATTGCTTACAATCTATTTAAAGCCGAAGCTCCGGATGAATGTTACATTGTATCCATAATTCCCAATCCGGCAAGTTAATACCGGCAATTAATTAATTTCCTGTCACATTCCATAAAGTCCTGATGTGCCTCCGGTGCATCACACGGATATTCTATGCGCTTACGTTTGGAGTATCCGAAAAACAGAACAAAGCGATCCGCTCCATACCCGGTTCCTATCTTCTTCGTACCCTCTCCATACCCGGTTCCTATCTTCTTCGTACCCTCCTCGTACCTGCTTCGCTATTTTCATCCTCCTATAGAAGCGAAGCAGGAACGAACCGGATACGGTTCAGAAGAGTTCCTGACCAAAATTACACATCTCATTCCGCCTGCTTCCAGAGCATCACTTCCCGACAATTTCTCTGTTTCCAACTCATTTCGAAGAAAAAACAAAAAAAGTTTCATTTTCCGTTAGGGTAGTTCCAGGTTCACCTGTATTAATTATAAAGGGACAGAAAAAAACACCCTTATTCAACAAACAAATTAAGTACCTTATGAACCAAGAACTATTATATAAGTATTTTAAAGGAACCACCACCATTGAAGAAGAAAAGCGCATCCTTGACTGGGTGGAAGCCTCGGAAGAAAATCGGGAAGCTTTCTTGAAAGAACGTATGATGTTTGATGTCGCCTTATTCTCCGACAGACAAAATGCCGGAAAAAAGATCTTCCGTCTGGCTCCGATACTAAAATGGGGAATACGCGTAGCAGCCGTTATCATCGTAGGCGTATGCGGTTATTTTATGACTAATGATTATCTATATAATCAGGCATCCCTGCCACAAACAGTAACCGTCCCCGCCGGACAACGTGCACAAATCACTCTTGCCGACGGCACACGGGTATGGCTGAATGCACAGTCCACATTGACCTATGCTTCCAACTTTGGGCGTGGCGAAAGAAACGTAGAACTGGATGGTGAAGCCTACTTTGAAGTGGCAAAAAACAAAGATATCCCCTTCTACGTGCACACAGAGATGAATAAGGTGAAAGTTGTAGGTACCAGCTTTAATGTTTGTGCCTATGCAGGAAGCAAAGAGTTTGAAACCACCCTTGTAGAAGGTATTGTGGATATTTATCCTGCCAACTGTAATAAGGTTATCACCCGCTTACAGAAAGAGGAATTCTTTGGCAACTATGACGGGAAATGCAAAAAAGGTAATACTCCCTTCTTATGAATATCTGCGATGGAAAGAAGGATTGTACTGCTTTGATGATGTGCCGTTCAGCTGCATCCTCACTAAACTTGAAATGTACTATAATGTAAAAATAACCGTTTCCGATCCTAAATTGCTGAACTATGACAGTTGTACCGGAAAATTCCGCGAACAGGATGGTATAGAGCATATTCTCCGAACCATTTCAAAAGACCATCCTTTTGAATTCAGCATCAACGAAGAAAAAGATTCGATTTTCATTTACGAGAAATAATTTGATATCAAAGATAAAACCTTAAAATTTAGTACTAACCCCTTAAACTGAAAAGCATTATGAAATAAAAGAAACAGTCTGCTAATTACCCCTACAAAAAGATCGGAAAGTACCCCCATACTTTCCGATCCGAAACAGTCAAAAATCGACCTTAATCAATTTATTAACTTAACACATTACAAAGATATGAGAAAAATTTCTTTGAATGGGCTTTTTTGCCCAAAAAGTTTAGTATTTAAGCAAATATTACGAACTATGAAGATCACACTATTCCTTCTTTTGTTTGTAACGTTCCAGGCGTACAGCCACGCTACCTACTCTCAGAGTACAAGAATCAGCATCCCCCGTTCTGAGTTACGAGTAGGCGAAATCCTCGATAAAATCGAGGCTCAGACCGAGTATTTGTTTGTCTACAATAAGAAAAGTGTGGACGTGCGCCGCACCGTAAATGTAGATGCAGACAATCAACCGGTGTCCGAAGTTTTGGACGAAATCTTTAATGGTACCGACATCAGATATGTAATGGAAGGCAAGAATATTGTGTTGACCAAACAAAATGAAAAGGCCAGTGAAATCATTGCTACCGTACAACAAGAAAATATCTCTGTAAAAGGTGTTGTTACCGATACAAAAGGTGAACCCATTATCGGTGCCAATGTCGTGGAAAAAGGAACTACAAACGGTTGCATTACCAATATAGACGGTGAGTTTACACTAAATACACCGACTAATGCAACGCTGGTTATCAGCTTTATCGGATACCAGCCTGTAACGATTGCTCTCAACGGGCAGAAAACTCTCAATATACAGATGCAGGAAGAAGCCCTGTCACTGGAAACGGTTGTGGTAACGGCTATGGGTATAAAGAAAAAAGCAGCTTCATTGACTTATTCAACCCAACAAGTGGGTGGCGATGAACTGACACGCGCCAAAGATCCGAATATGATAACCGCATTAGCAGGTAAATCAGCCGGTGTACAAATCAATAAGAGCGCATCCGGCCTTGGTGGCTCAGCCAAAGTTTCTATCCGTGGTACACGTTCCGCTTACGAAGGAGGCAATAACCAACCGTTATATGTCATCGATGGTGTCCCTATGCTAAATACGACTACCGAATCTACTTCCACCGTTATGGGTGGAGAAAATGACGGTGTGAATCGTGACGCCGGTGATGGTATCTCCAACCTGAATCCCGAAGACATTGAAAGTATGAGCATTCTGAAAGGTGCTTCTGCCGCCGCTCTTTACGGATCACAAGCAGCCAACGGTGTTATCTTAATAACTACCAAGAAAGGTAAAGCAGGTATGCAAAGAGTTACTTTCTCTTCAAATCTGACCATCGATCATGCCATCAGTCTGCCGGAATTCCAGAATTCGTATGGCCCCAGCGGAACTGACAGTTGGGGAGAAAAAAAGTCATTAACCGACTACGATAATGTTGGCAAATTCCTCGGTAACGGTGTAACCGCTATTAACTCCATATCCGTACAAAGCGGAAACGAGAAGATGCAGACTTACTTCTCTTATGCCAACACTACAGCCAAAGGTATCATTGATTCCAACAAATTACAAAAGCACAACCTTACGTTCCGCGAAACAGCGAGTTTCTTCAATGATCGTCTGAAACTCGATGGAAATGCTACCCTGATGACACAAAAGATTAAGAATAGCACTGCATCCGGAGGTATATACCTGAATCCATTGGTTGACCTGTACAGTTTCCCACGTGGAATGGACATGTCTGAATATGCTACTAATTTTGAAGTAGCCGACCCGACAAGAAATGGTATGCCTGTACAAAACTGGTATACAGACGTTTCCGAATGGTCACAAAATCCTTACTGGATTAAGAATCGTGTTACCAACACCAATAAGCGTTACCGCGCTATGGCATCCCTAAGTGCCAGCCTGAAAATAAACGATTGGTTAACCCTGCAAGCCCGTGGTAATGCAGACTATGTAAGCGACAAGTTCGATCAGAAAATGTATGCATCTACAGCTCCCAATATTACAGGTACCTATAACGGAAAGAGTAACGGACGTTATGTTTGGTCGGAAAGCGAACAATTCCAGATTTATGCCGACGTGATGGCCATGTTCAATAAAACATGGAACAAATGGTCATTGAATGCCGCTGTCGGTACCAGTATCAACAAGAATAAAGTCAACTCACTGATGCTCGACTCTAAAATCGCCTCACTTTACAAACCTAACTTATTTACGGTTGCCAATATCGTTATGGGCTCTAATGCCTCCATCAATCAGGAGATTGATCAGAGACGTACCATTCAGTCTGTATTCGGAACAGCACAAATCGGCTTTGACGAAGCCCTGTATCTTGACATTACAGCACGTAATGACTGGTCTTCCACATTGGCTCATACGGAAAGTATGAATTCAGGCTTCTTCTACCCTTCCGTTGGTTTATCCTGGATCATTAATAACTCATTAAAACTACCGGAATGGATTTCCTTTGGTAAAGTACGTGGTTCATGGGCACAAGTAGGTAACGACCTGCCTATCGGTATCACTAACCTTGTAGATATTATTCAGGCCGGTGGTGTATTGCAAGCAGCCGACACATACAATAAGGGCGATCTGAAACCGGAAATCAGTAGTTCTATCGAATTTGGTACGGAATGGAGATTCTTCCAAAGCCGCTTAGGAATTGACTTTACCTGGTATCAGACTGATACAAAGAATCAATTGTTGAGAATGCCCACCGCCGCAGGAGACAAATATGCATATCGCTATATCAATGCCGGGAAGATCCGTAATAAAGGTATAGAATTAACAGTAGATGCAACTCCGGTTATGAATGATAATTTCCGTTGGAAAACTGCCGTCAACTTCTCAACAAACAGCAATGAAGTCATTTCTCTTCACCCGGATTATACTTCATTCATTTATGGTAGTTCCGGACTTTCTATGGCTTACCTGATGCGCATCAAAGAAGGTGGTTCCCTGGGCGATATCTACGGAAATGCATTCGTGCGTGAGAATGGAAAAATAAAGCTCAATGAAGATGGAAGTCCTCTTGTAAAGACTGGTAACAACGACTATCTGGGTAATGCAAATCCCGACTGCTTATTGGGTTGGAGTAATACATTTACCTATAAAGGATTCAGTCTCTATTTCCTGATCGATGCCCGCGTAGGTGGTGATGTCATGTCCTTGACACAAGCAGTTCTTGACCAAAATGGCGTGACCAAAGCAACGGCACAGGCCCGTGATAGAGGTTACATAGAATACGAAGGAACTCGCTTCGACGAGAATCATATTAAACCATTCTTTAAATCAGTAGGTGGTCGTAATGGTATATCCGAATATTATATGTATGATGCTACCAATATCCGTATGCGTGAATTGTCAATCGGCTATTCTTTCCCGCAATCACTGCTGGAAAAGACGAAGGCATTCAAGGGTATCGATGTATCGCTGGTAGCACGCAACCTGTTCTTTTTCTACAAAGATGCACCGTTCGACCCGGATGCAACCTTATCTGTTGGCAACTCACTTCAAGGTGTAGATGTATTCGGCATGCCTTCTACCAGAAACATTGGTTTCAATATCAAATTCACATTCTAACTTAAAGCATTTACGATTATGAAATATAATAAATTCCTAACCATACTTTTTGCAAGCGGATTGCTGGGTATCGCAGTCGCATGTACCGACAATTTTGAAGCAGATAACAGAAACAATACAGGGTTTGACTCCGAATTGCAGGAATATGATTTCCAAAAATATCTGTTGAAGTTTGAAATAATCCAGAGTGGTATCTACTTTAACTACGACTGGGGCGAAGGTAAAAACTGGACTTTCCAAATCGCACAAAATTTGGGGCAAGACATGTTCTCAGGCTATTTCCATGATTTCAATCAAGGTTTCAATGATAAGAACAGCGTATATGCACTGAACGATGGATGGACTTCTACTCACTGGACATACAATTACTCGTACATTATGCCCGAAGTACAGAAGTGCGAACAAATCAACGTAGAGCAGCCTGCACTGTTAGCTGTAACCCAAATATTGAAGGTTGAATTGATGCACCGTGTAGCAGATTGCTACGGACCATTGGTATATAGTAAATTCGGACAAGAAGGTGACAATGTAGATGATCTGAAGACAGCCTACAAACAATTCTTCACCGATCTGGAAAAAGGAATCACTTCTTTACAAAGTTTTATCAAGGACAATCCCGGCGTAGAGCCGTATAAAGACGCCGACATGCTGACCCCTAACAAGACTTTGGCAGAATGGGTTAAATTTGGCAATTCATTGCGTTTGCGTCTAGCCATGCGTGTTGCTAACGTAGACAAAGCTCTTGCCACCGAGCAAGCACAGAAATCATTCACCCTCGGGCAATTCCTGGAAGCACCAAATGAGATTATTTCCGTATCGACTGCCGGCGGCTACAATAATCCGCTGGGTGAAATCAACAAGTCATGGGGGGAAGTCTTCATGGGGGCCACCATGGAATCTGTACTGACCGGATATGATGATCCACGCATGTCCAAATATTATGATCCAGCAAATGGTGCAGTTATCACATGGAAAGAGAACGATGTAGTGAAAGAACTTCCGCAGCTCTTTGAGTACGCTGGAAGCTACAAAGGCGTACCACAGGGAACCGGCTTGCTTTCTGCCGACAATCGCTATAAAGAATGTTCAAAGAGTACAGTCAGTCAAAAAACGAACCCTATTTTAATGACTGCTGCCGAGGTATGGTTCCTTCGTGCAGAAGCTGCTTTACGAGGCATCTCTACAGAAGATCCCCAAATATGCTATGAGACAGGTGTAAAAACATCCTTTGAGCAATGGGGAGTAGGTGGAGTTGATGCTTACCTGCAAAGTGACAAGACACCAGCTGATTACAAAGATCCGTTCGATACCCAATTCGATATGAATGCACGCATCACTACTACTCCCAATTGGGCGGATGCCAACGGTACAGAAGAACAATTTGAGAAAATCATGACACAGAAATGGCTTGCCATATATCCCGAAGGTAATGAAGCATGGACAGAGCAACGTCGTACCGGTTATCCGAAATTATTTAAAGTCAAAGTGAATAATAGCGGTGGTGCCATTAACACAGATGAGATGATCCGTCGTCTCCCATATCCGGAAGGTCTGAAAACATCTAATCCTACTCAATACAGTTCATTAACAAGAGCACTGGGTGGTGCCGACACAGGTGGTACTCGTCTCTGGTGGGATGCCGGAAAGAATAATTTCTAAATTCCAATAAGACCAAGGTATAGAATTTTGATTAGTGGTGTTTTTCTCCGTATTAGTTACGAGGAAAAGAAGATTGGGAGGAGTAAAGTCATTTGGGGGACTTTACTCCTTTTTTTGTCTATATTTTCAGATACACATAAAGACTGGTATATGTCAGTTTATCATCCATTATTAATAACCAGGATTCTGTTGTTGCTTCTTTTCCTCGGAAGTCAATGCATGACCAAACAACCGTCGGGCTTATATCCCACCAATCATCACTTATAGACTTGTATCGGCAACTCCCCGCGCAATGCTCCCAAAACGTTAACAGCAAGCGCTTCCAACTCATCTTCTCCAGGGTACACATACACTGGAGCAAGAAAAGAGACACGCTCTTTCAGACGGGAAATAACATACTCTGAATGGGCAATACCGCCTGTCAGCAAGATTGCATCTATTTTACCGAAAAGCGCAACGGCGGCAGCTCCAATACTTTTGGCAACCTGATAGATCATGGCATTCAGCACCAATTCGGCTTTTTCATCTCCGTCTTCAATAGACTTTATGATGGCAGGTATATCCGTAGTGCCAAGGTGTGCTGCCAGACCGGCATGGCCGGAAATGCGTTTCTTCAGTTCATCCTTTCTAAAACGATGGGAATAACAAAGATCAATCAACTGCCCGGCAGGCAATGTTCCCGCACGTTCGGGAGAGAAAGGACCTTCACCGTCAAGCGCATTATTCACATCAATGGCACGCCCGTTATGGTGAGCCCCAACAGAAATGCCACCACCCAAATGACAGATAATCAAATTCAAGTCTTCATAGCGCACCGGATGATCGGGAGAAGCGGCTGTTAACTCGGCAGCATAACGGCGGGCAATGGCACGCTGGTTCAAAGCATGCCAAATGGTAATACGTGGCATCAGTGGAGAACCCGTGATACGGGCTATCTCATCCAGCTCGTCCACGACACCGGGATCAGCAATAAAAGCACGGCAATCGGGAAGCAATGCTGCCAATTCGGAAGCAATAAGGCACCCCAGATTACACGCATGGCTTCTCATGGCATGGGTTATATCATCCAGCATGGCGTCGTTCACCTCGTACACTCCACCCGGAATGGGTTTCAGTAATCCTCCACGCCCTACGATGGCATCAAATTCAAAAGGAATACCATTCTCTTTTAAGGCTTCTATTACCAGATTCTTGCGGAATTCAAACTGGTCGATGACGCGAGGGAAATGGGAAAGTTCTCCTACCGAATGGCGAATGTTACGCACCAAAAGCGGAGTTGTGTCTTCGTATACTGCAATTTTCGTTGAAGTAGAACCGGGATTGATAGCAAGAATTCTCATAATTTAAGATTTGACGATTTACAATTTACGATTAGGATCACCTACTTTATCACCCTGCCACTTAGTCACAGGCACAAGTGAGACATGCCATAGCAATACTATAATATTTAGAGAGACCGGAATCACTACGTGAGGGCAACACCACCGGACATACAGGACCTTGCAACAGACCTGCCATATCAGCATGGGCAAACAAGGATACAGCCTTATAAAAAGCATTTCCCGATTCGATATTAGGGAAGATCAGCACATCCGCTTCTCCATTGATAGGAGATGCAATCCCTTTGATATCACCGCTTGTCTTCTCACAGGAAGTCTTTACATCCAACGGACCATCGATTATTACATTTCCGAATTCTCCGGCCTCCGCCAACTCCACGATATTGACATAATCTAACGAATGGGGGGAACTTGGCACTTACCTTCTCCGTACAATGAATAAGTGAAATGCGAGGTTGTTCGATGCCAAAGTGGCGACAAGTATGGATGGCATACCAGATCATCTCTATGCGTTGCTGCAAAGTGGGTCGCGGAATTACGGCGGCATCCGAGAAGAACAGCAACTTATCATACGTAGGAATCTGCATTACAGCCAGATGGGTCAGGATTTTACCCTTAGGCAACAGACCTTTTTCTTTGTCAAGGATAGCATGCAACAAATTATCTGTATTGATAATGCCTTTCATCAAAATATCCGCTCCACCCTCACGAACAATACGTACAGCCTCACGCGCCGCCTCATCGGGATCCTCTATATGCACCGTACGGACGTACTGAGGATATTTCTTCAATGTAGGATATTTTTCAAGAATCGCAGAGTCGCCAATCATCAGGAACTCCGCAATCCCTTCTTCCAGAGAACGGGCAATGGCGTATTCCGTATTGGGGTCATTAGCACAAACTACTGCAATACGTTTCCTTTTGTTCAAGGATTTCAAGTGTGAGGTTAGTTGATCAAAGCTTCGAATAGGTTCCATAACGTTAGATTTTTAGCAAATATCTGAAAAAATGTCGAGAAATGCAGCATAACACTCCAGGAAATTTCGCAAGCCTTATTTCATTTTGATAGTTTACACCACAGATTACACAGATTAACGCAGATTATTACTTTTCACCATGATTAGAATAAATCTGTGTTAATCTGTGTAATCTGTGGTGTAAACTAAATTTCGTTTTGAGTTATTTTATGTACTTTTGTCCCCATACGCAAAATATTGAATTATGAACAGCCTTATTTTTCCGTCATACGTACAAAAAGGTGATCGTGTCATCATCCTTTCTCCTTCCAGCAAGATAGACAAGTCTTTTTTGAAAGGAGCCAAAAAGCGTTTGAAATCCTGGGGACTGGAAGTGGTAATGGCTAAACATGCCGGAAGCTCACACGGAACGTATGGAGGCAGCATCAAACAGCGCGTAGAAGATTTACAGAATGCGCTGGATGATGAAAAGGCTAAAGTTATTCTATGCAGCCGTGGCGGATACGGAGCAGTGCACCTGTTAGGGAAGCTCGATTTTACCCGTTTTCGTGAACATCCTAAATGGCTGATTGGTTTCAGTGACATTACCGCATTACATAATGTGCTCCAGAAAGAAGGTTTTGCATCACTCCACGCCCTGATGGCACGCCATTTGACGGTAGAATCCGAAGATGATTTCTGCACATTGGCACTCAAAGATATCCTCTTTGGACATTTTAATCCGGAGACAGCAGAATCTGTAGAAATCTCAGAAAATGGTTTCAGCTATATTTGCCCCGGACACAAATTAAACCATAAAGGAACTGCCAACGGCATTTTACGAGGTGGCAACCTGTCCGTATTTTATGGGCTGCGCGGCACTCCTTACGATATTCCCGCTGAAGGAACCATTCTCTTTATAGAAGATGTAGGCGAACGTCCGCATGCAGTAGAGCGCATGATCTACAATCTGAAACTGGGCGGTATATTAGAAAAACTATCCGGCCTTATTATCGGACAGTTTACGGAATACGAGGAAAACAAGTCTTTGGGGAAAGAGTTATACGGTGCAATTGCCGACCTCGTGAAAGAATACGATTACCCCGTCTGTTTTAATTTTCCGGTAGGACATGTCAGCATGAACCTGCCCATGATAAACGGAGCGGAAGTAACGCTGGAGACCGGAAGAAAAGAAGTGAAACTAAGTTTTAATTTAGATAAAGAATGAAACGGAATTATACTCTCATCCCTTTATGCCTGGTGTTGCTTGCATTCATAGCATGCAGCAACAATACCAAGAAGGCAAGCGACGACACTGAAACAACAACCAAAAGCGTCGTCAATGTTCCACAGTTCAACGCAGACAGTGCTTACCAGTATGTGAAAGCACAGGTTGACTTCGGTCCACGTGTTCCTAATACGAAAGCGCATGTGGATTGTGGCAATTATCTGGCTGATAAACTGACAGAATTCGGTGCAAAGGTTACTAGCCAATATGTAGACTTACCTGCCTATACCGGTACATTACTAAAGGCCCGGAATATCATCGGTTCCTACAAACCGGATACAAAAAAGCGTATTGCACTTTTTTCTCATTGGGACAGCCGTCCGTGGGCAGACGCTGACCCGGACGCTAAAAAGCATTACACCCCCATTTTAGGTGCCAATGACGGTGCCAGCGGTGTAGGCGTATTATTGGAAATAGCACGTCATTTGCAGAAACAGTTGCCGGAAATGGGTATCGATATTGTTTTTGTAGATGCTGAAGATTATGGAACACACCAGGCTTACAACGGCCCGCATAAAGAAGAATACTGGGGACTTGGCTCACAGTATTGGGCACGCAACCCGCACGTACAGGGATATAATGCACGCTTCGGTATATTGTTGGACATGGTAGGTGGCAAAAATGCAGAATTCCGTTATGAAAGCCTGTCTCATGAAGTAGCTCCCAATGTCAATGAGAAAGTCTGGAAAACAGCCAACGCTTTAGGCTTCGGGCGTTATTTTGTACAGAAAAAAGGCGGCTTCGTTACCGATGACCATACGTTCATCAACAAGTATGCGAAAATCCCGACAATCGATATCGTCCCTTACTATCCGGAAGGAGATTTCTTTGAGCATTGGCACACCGTGAAAGATGATATGGATGCCATTGATAAAGCTACATTGCAAGCAGTAGGACAAACTGTAATGCAAGTAATCTACAGCGAAAAATAAATCATAAATTATAAATCATAAATCTGCAACATGAGTATCAATGAACTACAAGACGAAGTGATCACCGAATTCAGCGACTTTGACGACTGGATGGACCGGTACCAACTTCTTATTGATTTAGGAAACGAGCAGGAACCGCTCGACGAAAAATACAAGACGGAACAAAACCTGATTGAAGGTTGCCAGAGCCGCGTATGGCTGCAGGCAGACGAAGTGGATGGAAAAATTATCTTCAAAGCAGAAAGCGACGCTTTGATTGTAAAAGGTATCATTTCGTTGTTGATGAAAGTCCTTTCCGGGCATACACCGGACGAAATTCTAAATGCCGATCTTTATTTTATTGATAAGATAGGATTGAAAGAACATCTTTCTCCTACCCGTAGCAATGGTTTGCTGTCTATGGTGAAGCAGATGCGGATGTATGCGCTGGCTTTCAAGGCGAAAGATAGTAGTAAATAAATAGAATGATAAGATGGTGGGATGGTAAGATGAATAAAAAACATGACTGATTCATCTTACCATCCCATCATCTCTCTATTCTTCTCCTTCCTGAAATTCCAAAATATCTCCCGGCTGACAGTCCAGCACTTTGCAAATAGCCTCCAGTGTAGAGAAACGGATGGCCTTAGCCTTTCCGGTTTTGAAAATAGAGAGATTGGCAGGCGTAATATCAATCTTCTCCGCCAGTTCGCCCAAAGATATCTTTCTTCGGGCCATCATTATGTCAAGGTTTACTATAATCATATAAATCACTTTTATCAAGGTTAGGATTAAATAGTCAGATCCTGTTCTTCCTTCATTTTCACACCTACGGCAAATATCTCGGTAAAGAGAACAATGACCACCAATGATACCCAATCTTCGGACATGCTGAAACCCTTTATTTCATACCCGGGCAGACTCACTTGTTTCACCACTTCAATATAATTCAGCCATTCCATCAACGCATTCAAGATACTAAAAGCTAATAAAGAATAAGTGAATACGCGCATTCTTACCACATTGTCATGAGTAAACACATTACGCTTCGATATGGAAATTAAAACCCGTATCAGGCAGTAAATTCCGGCAAGAATAGCCAAAACAGCAAATGCACCAAAGCAAAACACAATACTACTCCAGGTCGACGGAACAATAGCCACACTTACTTTATCTATTTTGTAAGGAAGGTTTTCATTCATTTTACTATTACGCAATGAATCCAATATTGTTGTTTCCAGAGGTCGTACCTCCACAGGGATACCTTCAGGCGTGTACAAGGCTGGCGTTTCCGCACGGGCACTTTTACTTCCCGCCAGAAAACCGTCACGTTCTTCTTGCCAACCGGCAGTAAAAGAAATGGCAAAATCTCCTACAATCACCAGTATCGCTAATATCCCCAATATTCTAAATTTCTTCATAATCGTATCATTTCTTTAAATTGTCAATTCCTGTTCTTCTTTCATTTTCAGTCCGATAGCGAAAACTTCTGCTACAATCAGGGCTGAAATCCCCAATACCAGAGAAGTAATATGCACCATATCCGCCATACTCAATGAATAACCTGTCACTGAAAAGACTTTTTCCACGTTATGAAAACTCAGAAACGCAAGAAGGAAGGTACATACAAAACCAATAATAAGCAGCACTCCTAAACGTCTGAGACGCCGGACATTCTTCCAATTGAATATATCGGATTTATTGATCGACACAATAAGACGGATAAAAAGTACTACAGCCCAGACAATGGCAACATAGTTTAAAATAAGAATCAGGAGAGAAACAATCCTTGATAAAACACTGGGTTGTGTATTCACACTGACTATCATTTGCCCGTAAGCAGCAGGTACATATTCACCGGTTTTTTCATTATAAACAGAATCAATCAAGATATCTCCGCCTAAATCTTTTGGTACCAGTTGCACTACTTGCACATTGCTGATCTCTTCTTTAGCCTTTGCATCAATCTTAGAGTCAAAACCTTTCTCGATCCCGGTCTTAATTCCCAAACCGACATAATAAGTAGTTTCTAAAACCGAATAACCCAGCACGAGCAATACGATCACGCAAAGAATATTCAATCTTCTTTTCATATTTCAGTAGTTGTATTAGATAATTTATAGGTATTCATCATTCTCCAGGACAATATAAACAAAAGGAAAGCAATTACGAGACCTGTCAGATAAGCTTTTTCTCCAATTAATTCACTGCTATATTCCACATCCGGGAATTTAAGAGCAAGATAAACAGAAAGGCTGTTGTTCATGATGTGAATCAGAATACAAGGTATCAAGCTATGTGTCTTATAATAGATCCATGCAAGAATAAAACCGATCAGCGTAGCTCCTACCACTTGCGCCGGATTCATATGAAAGATACCGAATATCAGACCGGATATTAAGATAGCTACTACCGGATTATACTTCTTCAGAAGAACTTTAGTGATTGCTCCACGAAACAGTAGTTCCTCCAAAATGGGTCCCAATATAGCTACACAAATAATCCCTAACCAACCGGATTGCAATAAATCAAAAGTATCGCTCAGCCAGTCAGGCAAAAATGTGAGATGGGACATAAAAAAATCAATCAGATAAATCATGGAAATTCCCATCATAGCACTCCAGGATAAATAAGATACAGACACTGGAGAGTATAACCTCTTATCTCCTGTCAAATAGCCTTTTTGCCACAAATAAATCAGCATAAAAACAAATCCTGCCAGCAGAGTGGGAGCCAAGGCAAATTCGCTTGCTCTGTCTACAGTACCGTATTTTACATACGCATAGATCATAGTGAATGGCCCCACTGCCAATGCCCCGAGAATTTGCATCGCCAAGTAAATAAGAGCCAGTTTTATTGCAGTTTTCATCGTTGTCGTCCTTTAGAGTTTACAAAGATATATTTTCTCTATCAAATCATCAAACGGTAGCTCCTATACCGCAAAGAACAGCCATCAACATGGAGAGGGAAATCACTAACAAAGAGATACTCATAAATGCCTTTTTCATAATCGTCAACCTTTATATGTTTTGTTATTCAATAATAATTTATCGTTTTTCGATATGCAAATAAAAAGGTATTTTTTGAGACTAACAAGTAAAACAGAAAATATTTATCGAAAAACAATAAAAAAAACGCGTTTTACGATAAATACACAGAAAACAAACACTTCAAACGGGAAAATACATAAACAGCAAAATAAATGACCTTATTAAAGTTTATAACGGGAAAGAATGGATTTAATCTTTATGAAGCTGGGCAATCAGTTCATCTATGGAATCAAATTTCAACTCAGGACGGAGATAGCGGACAAAAGAAAGGCAGATATATTGCTCGTAAATATCTGAATGGAAATTAAATATATTCACCTCAATACTGCGATCCGTACCGTTAGCCAACGTAGGTCGGTAGCCAATGCTTAGCATACCGCCATAACTCTGACCTGCTACGGTAACACAGACACGGACGGCATACACACCATCGCAGGGAATCAGCTTGTCAGAATCGGAAACACGGAGATTAGCCGTAGGAAAACCTATTTTACGCCCCACTTGATAGCCGCCGACAACCGTACCGTCCAAAAAGAAATCATATCCCAGATACTCGGCAGCTTCCGAAACGTTTCCCTCCTGCAACAGACCTCGAATAGCCGAGGAGCTGACAGTAACCTCCGTTACCGATGTCTCCTTACTATAAGAATACGCGCGCGCAAGAAGCACCTCCATACCCAATTCGCGACCATAGTGCACATAGTCTTCAAAACCCTCGCTGCGGTTATGCCCGAAACGATGGTCGTACCCCACTACCAAAGCTTGTATCTGATAGCGATCCTTCAGTATGGACATGAATTCCCGTGCCGAAAGCCGGGCTATTTCAGGAGTAAAATCAAGCATCATGCAATAATCCACCCCAGTCTTGGCAAGCAGGGAAACTTTCTCATCACAAGTGGTCAATAACTTCGGATGATAATCGGCCTGCATCACTTTACGCGGATGTACCGGAAAAGTCACGACCGACGAAGCAAGCCCACGCCCGGCAGCTACCGCACACACTTGCTCTATCAGGTAGCGGTGTCCCCGATGTACTCCGTCAAAGAAACCGATAGTGGCTACACTTGGACGGGAACCAATGTCCGATGTTTCACAAAACAACTGCATGTCTCCAATCCTCGTGGGCCTTTGGCGTATAGGTAGAAATACCCAACGCCTCCGCTGTCCGGCAATTGGCCTCAGAATCGTCAATGAAAAGAGTCTCGTTGGGAAGAATACCGGTCTCATCCAGTACTTTCTGAAATATATCGGCATCCGGTTTTGCCATCTTCATCTCATAAGAGAGATAGATATGCTCAAAAAAGTCCTCCGCACGGAAAGCCTTGTAGCGAAACGCGTGCAGACACGACCATTGCCAATGGATTTCATTGGTGTTGCTCAGCAGATAGACCACATATTTTTTGCGCAGTTCCAACAGTAAATCCAATTTAAAAGTAGGAATACTCACTAGGAAACTGTTCCAGGCGTCATCTATCTGGGCATCAGTCACCGGTTTCCCTATCTTTCCACGAATCACTTCCCGGAACTCCGCACTGGTAATCAACCCTTTTTCATATTTCTGGAAGAAATCCTGCTGGTGATAGAGGTCCAACATGACTTCCACGTCCGGCAATCCCAGCTTTCTGAAATTCTCTAAACAGCGCTGGCGGTCCAAATCAATCAGAACTCCGCCAAAATCAATAATAAGGTTCTTGATTCCTCTTCTTTTCATCACTATTTCTGTGTTAAACGTCGGATAAGGCGAACCAGTTCACCTATCCACAAAACAAACGAAGTAGAAACGACAATCGTCATCCAAGTCATAAAATCGAGCGGCACTGTGCGGAATACAGCTCCACCAAACTGTACAATCAGTATCTGTCCGCCCAAAATGGCAAGTATAATCAGCTCCATGCCATAAGATTTAGAAATGCCCTTGAACGCCGAGTCCGAAGTGCCGAACACACGTGCATTGAACAAGTTCCAGAACTGAAGCATAACAAAGAACGTGAAGAACACAGTCAACCGATAGGTAGTCATCCCCCCCTCTTCACTGTTAAACCAGAAGAGCATTCCCATAAGTAACACCAGGAAGGCAGTCCCCATTCCCAGAATGTAATACCTCATGGACTTGGTTATAATGAAATCCGTACTCTTACGCGGCTTTTCCTTCATCACGCTCTCACTGGGTGGAATGGACGCCAGGGCCAGGGCCGCAAACGTATCCATAATCAGGTTCACCCACAACATCTGCGTGACGGTCAAAGGAAGCGTCGTACCCACCAGTGAGCCCAGAAGAACGATAAGCAAAGCCACAAAATTGATAGTCAGTTGAAAAACAATGAAGCGCTGGATATTCTTGTATAGCGAGCGTCCCCACATCACGGCCGTACCTATACTGTTGAAGGAGTCATCCAGCAACGTGATGTCGCTGGCCTCCTTGGCAACGGAAGTCCCGGTACCCATCGAAAGTCCCACTTGCGCATGGTTCAACGCAGGAGCATCATTCGTGCCGTCACCCGTCACAGCCACTACCGCACCTTTCTGCTGCAACAGTTGCACCAGACGCTGTTTGTCTGTGGGGCGTGCACGCGACATTATTTTCAGATCCATCACACGGTCGAGTGCCTCCTCATCCGTCAGATCAGCAAAAGCAGCTCCCGTAATCCGGTTGCGTTCCGTATCTTCTCCGGTTTCCACAGACCAATCTGACGTGCTATCTCGGTAGCCGTACCCGGTGTATCTCCCGTCACAATCTTCACTCCGATACCTGCCGACTGGCATTTGGCAACGGCCGCAGGCACATCCTGACGGATAGGGTCACTGATAGCAACCACACCGAGGAATGACAAGTCATGATCAGCAACCAATGACACACAATCAGACGCTTCCGCATCATCCACGATCTTGAAAGCAAAGCCAAGTGTACGCATAGCCATATTCTGGTAGTTGAGCAACTGAGCCTCCACTGTAGAACGGTATTCCACCGCATCCACACGCTTGCCGTCCAGACATGACATCCTTACATTTACCCTAAAACAATCTCGGGAGCTCCCTTCACATACAATACCTTCTTACCCATCAGGGGAGACTTGCACCAAAGTAGCCATGAATTTCCGTTCCGTAGAGAAAGTCAGCTGATCCACAACCGGAGCATTCTCACGTAATTCCAGATAATCCCGATTCCTGCTATTCAACCATAAAAGCAAGGCTACCTCTGTCGGGTTTCCGACTCCTTTCGGTTTTTCACCTTCGGCTATCTCTTCCAGAAAAGCAGTAGAATTGGTACTGATACCTTCTATCACCAGTTTGCTGATATCATCTTCACCGACTTCTCCACCATTTTTCAAACCATAGAAGATTGGGTTCATGCACTTGCATCAGATTCTGGGTCAATGTACCCGTCTTGTCCGTACAAATCACTGTAATGGCTCCCATCGTCTCGCAAGCATGCATCTTGCGCACCAGGTTATTGGTAGAGAGCATGCGGCGCATATTCAACGCCAGACTGAGTGTCACGCTCATCGGCAAGCCTTCGGGCACAGCCACCACAATCAGGGTAACCGCCATCATAAAGTATTGCAGGGTAGCTTTCAATGCCGGAAGCCAGTCTGCAAAAGTGTGGAAGGTTGAAAAAGGATATACCAGTATTACATCTTTAATAAAGAAAATGGCAAATGCCAGTCCGGCCACCGAGAAACCGATCTTTCCAATCAGATTGGCAAGTTTGGTAAGCTGTATGTTCAGGCGGAGTAGGTTCCGTACTCTGTTCGGTACTTTGACGTGCCACTTTACCGATTTCCGTATCATCGCCCACACTGAGCACTCGCATTGTCCCATGACCGTCCACAACGGTAGTACCACGCAGCACACGATTGGAAGCATACGTAGCTTCTTCATCAAAATCCGCTTCTACAGTTGTTTTATTTATAACGGGTTCACCGGTCAGATTTGATTCATTCACCTGCAAAGATATGGCTTCCAGCAGTTCACCGTCAGCCGGTATTTCTTCTCCTGTTTCCAGGACAATAATATCTCCTACCACCACATCTTTCCGAGGAATTTCCTGCACACGACCATTACGGATAACTTTCACCAAAGTTTCCTCATTTACTGCATTCAGTAGATCAAATTTTTTATTGGCGTCATATTCAAAAAAGAAACCGATACCGGTAGCCAGCAAAATGGCTACTATAATGCCGATAGTCTCGGCATATTCATTCTCTACAATGGAAATAATCAAAGAAAATAGTGCAGCCACTAAAAGCACCCTGACAACAGGATCCTCAAACTTTTCAAGATATAACTTCCACAGGGAGGGACGCTTGGGGGGCGTTAACAGATTGACTCCGTACTTTTCGCGGCTTTTTCTTACTTCGTCGTCAGTAAGTCCGCCATGATAAAAATCATCCTTCATTGCAGTCATGCAAATTGTTAGCTTTAATTAAGAGCCGCAAAAATACAATATTAATTTGGGATAGCGAATGTTATTAAATCTTTTTATAAGTTAGTCTTGCCATCAATCTCCGTGCCTTGTTCCTTAATCTGGCGTCCATTAATCGGGAGGGTAAACCAGAATGTAGATCCCTTACCGTATTCAGACTCCACACCAATCTTTCCACCCAACTTACGAATTATCATTTCGCAGATAGCCAGCCCCAGACCGGTACCTTTCTTATTCTGTTCTACCCGGACAAAGCGTTCAAAAATATGATTTACCTTATCTTCCGGGATACCACTTCCGGTATCTTTCACATAAAAATAAAGACCTTCAGCACAACGATTATAGCCAAAAGTAATGCTACCCTCATCTGTAAACTTCACAGCATTGGTCATAAAATTGGAAACCACTTGTTGCAAACGATTTCTATCGGTATACATAACACATTCATCGGGAGGTGTTTCCCTGATAATCTGAATAACAGCAGATTTATCTTCCAGTCTCATACGGAACAATTGTTCTATATCAAACATCAACTGATTGACATCTACCTCCGAGAATGTAAATTCCAATGTACCTGCCTCTATTTTTGAAAGGTCAAGAATATCAGCAATCAACTGCTGCAACAACTCGTTGTTAGAATGCACTATTTCCAGAAATTGCGCCTTCTCCTCTTCCGTACTGGCAGAAGCCAGCAATTCAGAGAAACCGACAATGGCATTCAACGGTGTACGTATCTCATGACTCATATTGGCAAGAAAAGCTGATTTGGAGCGATCTGCATTTTCCGCTTTTTCACGGGCTCTGTTCAATTCCGCTTCCGCTTTCTTCAGCCGGGTAATATCATGTACAGTAATTACCATACCCTCCTTATCGTCTATTTCCATGTATTCACCGGAAACATACGTATCACATTCGGCTACTTCGCCCCTCCTATCCCGTATATCGAGTATAGCTTCTAAATCCGTGAAGCTACTTTTAGCACGAAATGTTTCCTCAATCTTCTTTCGGATAGGACAACTTCCGCAAAGTTCATGTGTTCCGCAACCTCCTTCGGCAGATAATGCATTGTTACAACGCAATAAATCTCCCACACGAGCCAATCTGCCTTCCGGCTTACGGGCTTTGGTGATATCATAGTAATTCGTCCGGGTTACTACAAAATCCCTATCTATCAAAAGAATAAAAGCATGGACATTTTGCATAATAGAACGAAACAGTTCTTCGGAACCGCGTAATGCTTTCCTGGCATTTCCTGCTTTAAGCAGCAAGCGTCTACTTCTACCAAGTTCAAATACATATAATAACAGTACTCCTACAAGCACCGCCATACCGACCAGAATTAGTATCGTCATAAAGAGTTCATTTACAATAAATACGAAACAAATATATCTCTTTCAAAGCAAAACCGGAAACAAAAAGGCGGGATTTATTGTTATTTATACAGAAAACCTAAAAAATAGTTTATGGACAAGTACATTTGCACCGTTTGTGACTACGTTTACGACCCTGAGCTGGGCGATCCGGAAAATGGCATTGAGCCGGGAACATCGTTTGAAGATCTTCCTGAAGATTGGGTTTGCCCGCTATGCGGAGTTGGAAAAGAAGAATTTGAGAAAGCGTCCTAAGACGCTTTCTTTTCTTTTACATCACTACTAGCCTCTACTACATTCACCACATAGTCGCCCAGCTTTTCACATTCTGCAATGATGTCCATATAGTAAACACCCATCTGGTAATCATATTCCTTGTTATTCACATCCAAGATATTCTGATTCTTCAGCTGATTGCGGTAATTATTGATTTCATTCTCAATATTGAATGACTTATTCACGTCGATGCTTTGATGCTCGGAACGCTCTACAACGACAATCATTTGTGCCAACGCATCATCCGTCAGTTTCATCATAAAGTGGATATGGTCATATTGCTTTTCCGTGAAATCCTGATTAGTCTGACGCTTGCGATTGATAGTACGCGCAAGATTATAACAGCTATCACCGATACTCTCAATTTCAGTTACTTCACGAAGCATTGCACGAATCTGAAGCTTACTCTCCGAACTCAAACGCCCGTCAGACACCTGGTTCAGATAATTGGCTATCTCCAACTCCATATTATCACTGATATTCTCATATTTTTCGATACGGCTGAACAGCTTATTATAATCATCGTCCTTATCCGTATGCAACAAGTCCTGTACCATATTGAACATACGGTGAGTACGTTCCGCAAACAGATGAATTTCCTTGCGTGCCTGCAAAATGGAAAGCTCCGCTGTAGAAAGCATGCCACCGGAAATGAAGCGGAGACGATATTCCTCATCAGCTTCTTTCTGCGGAATGATGGCACAAACCGTACGCTCTATCAATTTTACAAACCAGATCAGCAGCAATACATTGCAGATATTAAAGCAAGTATGGAAAGCCGATAACTTAAATGAAACAGCTACGGCAGGATCTTTCGTTCCCATCACATTTTCCACAAACCAAGATACGGCACTCGTAAACGGAGTGAAAAGGCAAAGTACCCAGATAACGCCGAAGACATTGAACACCAAATGAGCCAAAGCAGCCCTCCTCGCCTGCGTATTACCGGTCAGCGCCGCAAGGTTGGCAGTAATAGTTGTACCGATATTCTCTCCCAATACCAATGCAGCCCCCAATTCGAAAGCTAATCCAGCCGTTAGCACACATGATAAGCGTAATTGCCATAGTTGCCGCAGATGCCTGCACAATCATAGTCAACACCGTACCGATAAACACAAACAAGGAGTATAGAGATATAGCCCATGTCGGTATAGCTCCTGCACAAATGACAGCATATCAGGATTTTGGCTCAAGTCAGGAGCATTGTTTTTCAAATAGGAAAGCCCCATGAATAGGAAAGAGAAACCGAAAATAAATTCACCGACAGACTTGCGGTTACTTTTTTGAGAGAAGAGGAGAGGAATGCCGAAGGCCAGTAGAGGAAGTGCAAAGGCGGCTATGTCCACCTTGAAACCTAAAGCCGAAATAATCCATGCCGTAACAGTCGTACCGATATTGGCTCCCATTATTACGCCGATGGATTGGGATAAAGTTAACAGTCCAGCGTTTACAAAACTTACTACCATCACCGTAGTTGCAGAGGAGGATTGTACAAGTGCTGTAATCAGCACACCCGTCACACACCGGTTACCCGGTTGGTAGTCATTGCCGTTAGAATTTTCCGCAGCCTGTCACCGGCAAACTTTTGAAGTCCCTCACTCATAATCTTCATTCCGTAAAGAAACAGTGCCAGCGAGCCGAGCAGCTTTAAAAAATCATAAAAAGAATATTCCATCTTTAATTAATTAGAGGTGTTTCATGCCACACGTGTTATTATGTCCTATATTTAACGTATTAATCACTAAAAACGAGACGTCATGAAACACATGTTACAAATTTGTTGCAAAAATAATAATATTTCTAAAGAATTCCCTATCGGGAGCTCACTTTTGGATATTTATTACGGTTTTAATCTAAATTTCCCCTATCAGGTAGTCAGTGCAAAGGTCAACAACCGTTCCGAAGGACTGAATTTCCGGGTATACAATAATAAAGATGTAGAATTCCTCGATATACGTGACTCTTCCGGTTTGCGGACGTATGTGCGCAGTCTTTGCTTTGTGCTGTACAAAGCTGTCAACGAATTGTTTCCGGACGGCAAACTATTTGTAGAACACCCTGTATCCAAAGGCTACTTCTGCAACTTGCGCATTGGGCGCACAATTACGCTGGAAGATGTATCCGCCATTAAAAAGCGCATGCAGGAAATCATAGACAAAAATATCACCTACCGCCGCACGGAATGTCACACAACCGAAGCTGTGCGCATCTTTAATGAACGGGGGATGACAGACAAAGTAAAGTTGCTGGAAACTTCCGGCTCTATCTATACCTATTATTATTCATTAGAAGATACGATTGATTATTATTATGGTAATCTACTGCCCAGCACCGGCTTTATCTGGCTGTTCGACATTGTGAAATATTACGATGGGCTGTTGCTTCGCATTCCCAACAGGCAAAATCCTAATGTATTGGAAGAAGTCGTCAAGCAGGAAAAAATGCTGGATGTATTTAAGGAACATCTGCGTTGGAATTATATCATGGGATTAAGCAATGTCGGTGACTTTAACCTCGCCTGTGAAGAAGGACATGCCACTGATTTAATCAACGTAGCAGAAGCACTGCAAGAGAAAAAGATAGCTCAGATTGCCGATGATATCTATAATCGGGGTGAAAATGGCAACCGCGTAAAACTGGTACTTATCTCCGGCCCGTCCTCTTCAGGTAAGACCACCTTCAGCAAACGTCTTTCCGTACAACTTATGACAAATGGTCTTCGCCCATACCCCATCGCCCTGGACAATTATTTTGTGAACCGCGAAGACACTCCGAGAGACGCTAACGGAGATTATGACTACGAATCGTTGTATGCACTCGATCTCAAAAAGTTCGAGGAAGATCTGAAAGCTTTGTTACGAGGCGAAGAAATTGATCTACCGAGTTTCAACTTCTCTACCGGACAACGGGAATACAAAGGGGACAAGTTACGGATTGACGAACATACCATCCTCATTCTGGAAGGTATTCATGCATTGAACCCGGAACTCACTCCGCAGATACCGGCAGAAAACAAATATAAGATCTATGTATCTGCCCTGACTACCATTTCTCTGGACGACCACAACTGGATACCCACAACGGATAACCGCCTGTTGCGCCGTATCATCCGCGACTTCAACTATCGGGGATATTCGGCACGCGAAACCATCTCCCGCTGGCCCAGCGTGCGTGCCGGAGAAGACAAATGGATCTTCCCTTACCAGGAGAACGCCGATGTGATGTTCAACTCCGCACTACTGTTTGAATTTGCCGTATTGCGCTGCCACGCAGAACCGATACTGACCAGCGTCCCACGCAATTGTCCGGAGTATGCCGAAGCATACCGGTTGCTGAAATTCATCAAATACTTTACTCCGGTACAAGATAAGGAAATCCCGCCAACATCACTTCTGCGTGAATTCCTGGGAGGAAGCAGTTTCAAATACTAATCCTTGCCATCTGTCCTACCCGAACCGTACCTGCACCGTACCCGCTCCGTAGTTGCTCCGTACTCTATAGATACGAAGGAGGTACGGAGCGAGTACGGAGAAGATATGGAGATAACACGGAAAAGATACGGAGATCATACGGAACAGTATATAATTCCATGTACCCTAATCATCAGAAAAATGAGATAAGTCAAGTTTTTAAGCGCTTTTCTTGTACAACCTACAGAAGAATGTCTTAACTTTGTAAGCAAATAAAATGAATCATATATGAGAAAGATAATTACCCTACTCTTCTTAGCCGCTTTCTGCATTTGCAGCCAAGCCTATTCACAGAACCGTGCCGATGAACTAATGAAACAAGCACAGGAAAGTCTCGCAAAAAAAGAATATATCAAAGCCCGCTATCTTTTCCTCCAGGCTTACAATGCTTTTTCCTCTCAGGCAAAGTATGATAAAGCAGTAGAATGTGGTGTCAACGCCAGTGCTCTCTACCATCGGGAGAATTACTATAAAGAAGCTTTTGAACTGCTGCGCGGTGCCGAACTATTGGTTACAGACGGTGAGCAGAAAAGTGGCAAGACGATGCCCGACCTGCGTTTCCGTATCAACAAGGAACGCCTGCAGATGTATATCAACCTCAAGAATCCTGCCCGTGCCAAAGAACAACTGGTCAAATTGGAAGAGACAGCCAAAGCAGCCAAAAATGATTCACTCAACAATGATTTGCTTTACACCCAAGCCAATTACTACTATACCTTTGGGATGAACTCACAAGGAGATGCTTATATCAACCGTCTGATCAGTCAATATAAGGAACAGAAGAATTATGCAAAGGTAGACGAGTCATACAAAACCTTGATCGATATTGCCCGCAAGGCAAACAATGCCGGACTGGTAGCCCGTACGTACGACAAATACATTCTTTGGAGCGACTCGGTAAAAGCCCTTACCGCCCAAGATGAACTAAACGTGCTGAAACGTAAATATGACGATAGCCTGAAAACTATTGAGGAAAAAGACAGTTCACTATCCGCCAAGCAGTACATTATCATCGGACTTTGCATCCTTGCCGGACTACTGGCCACCGCACTGGTATTAGCCGGTATCGTATTGCTTCGTTTTGTCCTTCTTACCCGGAAACAAAAGAAAGCCATACAGATAGCCAATGAGCACAATGAACTGAAAACTAAGTTTATCCAGAATATCTCCTCACAAATGGAGCCGACACTGAATACTCTAGATACTACCTTACCGGGCGTCCGTGCACTGAAAGGCTTTGCTGAGCACATTCAAGAGTTGTCCGATTTAGAAAGCACGCTCTCTGAAGCATACGAAATGCGTGAAATCAATATCAACACTTTCTGTGAAAGTGTTATGGATAAGATAAAAAGCGGTCTGAAGCCAGACATAGCCACTGCCGTGAATGCTCCGAAACTCAGTGTCAAGACCAATCCGGAGCAACTTGAACGTATTCTTCTCCATTTGCTGAATAATGCAGCCGAGTTTACCCCTGAAGGTGGTAAAATCTGGTTAGACTTTAAAAAGCGCGGAGCACACACCCACCAATTCATTGTCAGTGATACAGGAAGTGGTATTGCCGAGGAGGAACAAGCAGACTTGTTCAAACCTTTCACTAAAGTGAAAGACCTTACAGAAGGGGATGGTTTAGGATTGCCCATTTGCTCTCTGATTGCCACAAAAATGAATGGTAGCCTGACATTGGACAGTAGCTATACCAAGGGCTGTCGCTTCGTTCTGGAGTTACATACCTGACAAAAAAACATACTTTAATTCAATACCCCCCTATTTATGAACTCAAGTTCATAAATAGGGGGGTACTTATTTTACAGACTGACATTACATTGTTTTATCATTAGAAACGGGTACTTTTGCAGGCTGCAACAACAAATGATAAATCAATGAAAGTCACTACCTTAGCTGCACTATTACTCGCATATTGCATATTAGTGGCTTGTACTCGTACCAGTCCGAACGCCCAACTTGTACAAGCAGATTCCCTCATGCAAAAATCTCCCGACAGTGCCTTACATTTTTTAGAAAAAATCTATCCGGAGAAATTAAAATCATTAGAAGACCAGGCGTACTATGCTTTGTTAGTGACACAAGCACAAGATAAGAACTACATTTTCCAAGAGAATGACTCCCTTATACGTGTAGCAGTGCAGTATTATGATTCCATTAAAAGTACATCTATGCAGGCAAAAGCCCATTATTACTGGGGATGCATTTGGAGGAACAGAGAAATTTACCCGCAAGCCTTAAGCAGATTTTTCACTGCCATATCCTATGCTCAAAAAACTTCTGACCATAAGTTAACCGGATATATATACAATAATATAGCCAACCTATACTTTCTACAGAAATTATATGAACAGGCTGATTCAATCTATCAAATTACAGAGAAAATAGCTATTCAAGAAAAAGATTCCGGTCTTTGGGCAGATGCTTTATCACAACGGGGTATGATTGCTATTGACAGAGGAAAGGAATACTACCATGAAGCGGAACAGGAAATACTTCACGCATTTAAAATATCGCGCCATATTGCTCAAAAAAAGATGGTAGCTAAAACAGCTTATTCATTAAGTCTACTGTATGGACGCATGAATATGGGAGAAAAAGCTGTAGAATTTGCCAAGTTAAACCTCAACAATCAAGAAACTTCAAACACCTTAGATAGGGCTTATTTAGTTTTAGGTGATGCCTACTACAAAATAGCCTTATATGATTCTGCATCCATTTTTCTAAATAAAAGCCTTTGCAGTGAAGATGAATATACAAAGGCTGGTGCTTACATGCGTTTAGCTGATATAGCAAAAAAGCAAGGGAAATTAGAAACAGCACTCGAAATGGAAAGAAAATATTCTTTCTATCTGAATCGTGTTCAACAAAAGCAACAGAATGTAGCAATTGTCACAACCGAGAAAAATATCATAATACAACGTAAACAATTAGAATACAAAGCTAATTTAAACCAATTCTATTATTATATGATTATCGGAATAGCGATTTTCCTATCGTTATTCTTCATTTTATGGAAAAAACATAGAAAGGAAAAAAGCAATTTCGAGCAAAAGGAAATAGAACTAAATAAGAAATTAGAAGATTTACTCCAACAGAAGAACGAACAAATCAATCTTTTGCAAGAAGAAATAGCGCGGCACAACAACAATCAAGCAGAAAGAGACAGTTTAAAAGAAGAACTGCATAGACTGAAAACAGAACGCCAAGCCTTGCTCAACGAATCTTATGAACATTCTGAGGTTCACGTAAAGATGAAACGAATTATTCAAGCATATAAAAAGACAGATAAATCAAACGAACATTTCAATGAAGAAGACTGGAAACAACTAATAGCAGAAACTGATGTACGTTGGAATAACATTACCATCCGCTTAGCTGCAAAGTATCCCTTGTCTCAGGATGAGATATGTCTTTGTTGCCTGCATTTAACAGATATACCCACCAGTCATTTCAGATATCTAATGGAATGTAGTAGAGATGCCATATATAAAAAAGGCAAAAGAATACTGGAACAAAAGATGAAATGCACTGATAAATCAATTTCACTCCGGGATTTCTTAGAACAATTTCTATAAAAATAAGGGAAAATGCTCCAATAACAAGACGTTTCCCTACATTTCTACACTTTTTATACACTTTTATTGGAGAAATTCTCTCTAAATTTGCCACCGTCATAACAAATTAAAAGTATATCTTATGAAAAAGTTATTATTTGTATTTTTCGTATTAACAGTAGTTATGGGTAGCACATCTTTGCACGCCCAGAATTTTTTTCTGACCGATGATGATGAAAGAGAAATTCCTCTGAATCCGGCAGGTCCCAAAGAAGGTGGTCCTGTAGCCAGGAGCATCATTATTCAACCCGCCAGTGCCTATATTAATAATGATATAGTCACTGTAGTTTTCAACTGTGATGCACCTACTGCAAGTATTACAATCACAGATGCTTCCGGAGCAAATGTTTATTCCGGAACAAGTATCAATCCTACGCTAATCACTATTGAATTAAACGCAACAGAGCCGGGAGAATACTATCTGGAAATTGAACTGGGAGAAGCCCGGTTGAGCGGATACTTTACACTTTAACAAAGAACCTAACCTAAACTTTAACTATAAATCAAGACTATGCTGGGAGTTGACAATGCCACCAGTGAAGTAGTCCATCACTTTTTACGGTCACTGACCGTAAAAGTGAGCAGGACTACCGTATGCCGTTTGCTCGACAGTCCGTTGGGCAACACGATGCAAGGTATCAGCGATGCCTTAAACGCACTTCATGTAAATAACGTAGTTTACCAACTTCAACCGAAGTATCTGGAGAAGTTACACGGTCCGTTTATCACCCAATTGGAAACAAGCCATTCCACATTCTGCCTTGTCGAAAAGATAGAACCGGACCGGCTCATCATCACGACTGCCGAAGTTAGCCACATGCCCATAAGCAGAAAGCTATTTGCGCACCAGTGGACAGGAACTGTCCTGTTTGGTGAAACAACTTCGGAAACAGTCTGTGAATCTCACTGCTTGCTCAGCAATATTCATTATATGTGCCGGCAACATAGGATACTGATTGCGGGAATTATATCCGTCCTCTTAGTTTTTTCTTCAATCTGGAGTAGAAACTACCCCACAGGATTACCACTTTATCTTTCTGCGCTGGTCTGTGGTATTCTCATTTCTACTATCATTCTATACAGAGAAATGGTAGATAATCACTTTCTACACCGCTTCTGCCACATAGGGAAGGTTATAGATTGCAATGAGGTACTCAAATCCAAAGGCGCAAATATTGCAGGAATAGGTATTGGAGAATTATCGTGGATGTATTTCACAACCATGTTCTTTTTCACTGCTGTCTGCCCAAAGGAATTCCATCTTCTGGCAGCCCTGTCTGTTTTCATTGCAATTGCATTCACTTTATACTCCGTCATATATCAGATATTCTTTATTCGTAAAGCGTGCCTGTTTTGTATGCTCACCACCTTCTCGGTCTGGCTGACTGCCGTAGCACTTTATATCATAAGGAATAATTTCGAATGGAGGTTTTCAATCCGAATTCTTTTCTCAATGATTGCAGTCAGCACTATCTGCGTGATTTTCTGGGTACAGGCTAAAGCGCTCGTTTCTTCGGACAAAGAGAAACACTTTCTAAAAAACAAGCTATCCGGTCTGCTCAATCCGATCACTTTTCAGAAACTCCTGGCTTTGAAACCTAAAGTCAGAACGATGATTCACCCGGATATAGCTCTGCATAACTCTGCCGATAGCACAAAAGACAGGTTAATGGTAGTGGTAAACCCCAATTGTAAAGCATGCGCCAAAGTACATCGCCATATCCGGGAAATATCAGCAGACATATCCATCTCTTTAGTCATATATACCAATGACCGGCTCAGCGTACACATAGCACAAACTATCCTCTCCGCATACCTCTCGGAAGGCTGGGATAGGGCTATTTACTTGCTGGAAGTATGGTTTGAAGTTCAGGAAATACCGGACGTGGAGAAATACGAACTCAACGATACGGCACAGTTGCTTTGGAGGCAACAGCAGGCGTATTGTGAACGGAATAACATCAGCCATACTCCGGCAGTTGTCATCAACGGGCATTATATGCCAAGTGTTTATCAATTGGAAGAACTGAAGTATTTATTAGTATCCTCGGATAACCGATAAGAAGCAAATAGAAGTTTCCCTGAGAGAATAATCCAGTTGTTCTCCAATAAGCATAGCCTATTTGCTGTTTACAAACAGCATTTTTGCCTAAAAGAGGTCAAAACTCTGGCACAAATTCGGACATGACACATCTATATATCGGATGTGTTGCATCTATATATCGGACGTGTCGCATCTATATATCGGACGTGTCGCATCTATATATCGAACGTGCAGTATCTATATATCCAACGCCACCGATATATAGACGTTAAAAGTCACGGAATCGGACTTGCCTAAAATTACATTGCTTGTTGTGGATAAGAACAAGCAATGTAATCATTCTCAACATTACTTGTTCCGGATCACATCATTACTTGTTTTCAGATACTATTCAATACATTTAAGTGTTCTTTTTCCTCTTTCAGCCTTCAGTTTTCCCCGGTCCCCCTGTTCATCGGTGTTTCAGCTGAAAGATACCTGAAGCAACTATAAGGTTGGAAGTTTCAGCCGTAATGCCGATGAACAGGGAATTCAGAGAGATCTGAAAGAACGGAAAGAACATTTTCTCAAAAATAGCAGGTGTAAAATGATACTTTATTTCAACCAAGTCGCCCGCTTCCACAAATATTCCAGCGGCCCGTGCGCATGACGGCTCATCCACCACCGGCAGAAAGCGAGCTGCACGATGAAGAGCACCACTCCTACCAGAAAGCTGGCTGTTATACCCAACTGAGAGTGAAGCGCAAGTCCCCAATTATAGAACAACAACGAACCAATGATACTCTGGGTAATATAATTTGTAAGGCTCATCTTACCGTAAGGAGTAATCTTCATCAACCAGTCGTGCAGGTTTGTCCGATAGAAAGCAAAGATAACACCCGACACCAATATCAGCATAAATGCAAACTTGGACAGGGAAGTTATGATAAGTAACAAGGGGGTGAGAATAGACTTATTAGCAATGAAGTCCGGTAACATATTGCCCAATCCATACAGAGGGAAAAAAGCGATAAGAGCACCACAAAGTACCTTATTCCAGAACTTCAGATTCTCCTTCAGGAAAAGTCCCCGACGTCCTATCAACAAGCCGAACAGGAAAAGAGCAGCAGTCTGAAACACACGTCCATGGTCCCAAGCCCATGCAAGACTGGCAATCTGCCCTTCCCACAAATTCACACGTAGGGTTTCAAGAAATGTACCGTGACTCTGCACCTGGAAAGCCGCTCCCCAGTAACTACCTGTCGGAATAGAAGGAGTCACAAAAGAAGGGTCTACACAGGCATGTATCACATAATAAAGTGGCAATGGCTGTATCAGAAGCACACATGCCAGAATAAACAACCATTTATCTTTCAGTCGGCAGGTAAGTGGTAAAATGAATCCGACTAAAGAATAGAGCACCAATACTTCAGCCGTGAAAAAGGCCGCATTTATATTACCAAGAATGAATAATAATATCAATCGCCAGCAGAAACGCAAACGAAAATCATTGCCACGCATACGCTGATTATTATCCTGAATAAAGAAACTAAACCCAAAAAGCAGGGCAAACACAGCATAAGCCTTTCCTCCGAACATGAAAAAGAGTCCGTCCCAAATGGCTTTATCTGAAAAGTTAAGCCACGCGCTCTGAGTGCTCGTATCGGGAAATGAATAGAAATTAAAGTGTTCAATGGAATGTAATACAATGATGCCCATAACGGCGAGTCCGCGCAGCACATCGGCTACGTCAATACGGGTGCGTTTTTCCAATTCCTGTACCATATTAGTATAAGTTCATTAGTAATCTGCTCTTTTTAATGTTAAAATCGCAAATATAGAATTTATTATCCACTTTTGGAGTCAAATTCCCAATTTCTTCCAGAATTGCCCGCCATCTTTGCAATACAATCAGCAATAGTCAAAGAAAACAATAATATTAGTAAACTCTAAAAAAACAAGTAACTATGAAACTGAAAATGTATCTAGCTCTATTGGCGATGGGCATGTTAAGCCTGCAAGGTTGCAACGATGATGATGACGATCTTCCAAACTCTAAAGTTCCTGAAGCCGTACGCAATGCATTCGACAGCAGTTTCTCCAACACCGCTAATCTGAGTTGGGAAACAAAAACTGTCTCACAAGGGCAATACTACAAAGCGGAATTCAACAACAAAAGCGACAACGGGTATAAAACGGAAGTCTGGTATACGGCAGATGGTTCATGGTACATGACTGAAACTGAAATGCCATATAGCGATATTCCGCAAGCAATAAAGACCTCTTTTGAAAGCAGCGAATACGCCTCCTGGAAGAGAGATAACGAAGTGGAGCGTATTGAACGTGCCGGAACTGAGAAAGAGATCATCTACATCATAGAAGTGGAATCGGCACAGGATGTAGATATGGATCTGCATTATTCAGCAGACGGCATCCTCATTAAAGCCGTGAATGATGACGGTGATGGCAATAACGAATCATTGCTACCGGATGCCCCGTCGAGTACGGTTACTGCCGTAACGGAATCCATACAGAAGAATTATCCCAATGCCCGCATTATTGAGATTGAACAGGAAAAAGGTATGATCGAAGTGGACATCGTACATGAAAACCAAAGCAAAGAAGTATTGTTCAACACAAGCTATGAATGGATTTCAACCTCATGGGATGTATATGTACTCCCGATTAAAGTGACAGAGGCCATTAATGCCTCACAATATAGCGGTTATGTAGTGGATGATGCCGAATATGTTGAAACTCCTACCGGAAACTACTACTGGATAGAATTGGAGCAAGGCGAAAAGGAAGTGAAAGTAAAGATCAACGAAAACGGGGAGTTTATTTAATCGATGATAATCAGATACAGCTTGAATCATAACTTTAGGCTCTGTGAACATAGCGATAATCGTTCAAAAGTTATAATTTGCTATTATAAACTTAAAAATTTTATCGCTATGTTCTATTATTCAATCGAATAAATATAATGCTCATATCGAGTCCACGCTATCAATAGGAAGAAAAATTAAAAGGCTTCTAAAGCGGACGGCGCAATGATAAAATAAGCAAATATATTCCTATCAATGTCACAACTAAGCCAACAGCGACAGGTACGACAATGTTTTCCTCCGCAATGAAACCGAGAACTGTAATAAGCATACCGGACAGTCCGAGACCAATGCCCAACACTTTCTGTGTAAACCTGTCAGTCCGTTTAGACTCTTCAGTATCGCCTGCGTTTTCCTGACGCATCCTTACATTCCGTCCTGAAATATAGGCCATATATTCCGGAGCGATGAATTCTTTTACCTTCAGCACCACCTCAATCCCGGCAAGCAGTATCACAGGAACCGCGGTACCGACTATCATTTCCCATGTCCTATCGAGAGCCAAGCCGAAATGCGGAGTCACAAATTTGAATATCAAGTTAATGGCAAGGCTTATAAATGTCGCTGAGAGTATCGTACGCGCAGTTTGCCGTTTTGAGAACAAAGACCATATTACAGGAAGGTAAACCGGAACTCCCGTCAATGCCGCCACGCTGATTACAACGTTTACAATACCTCCCATAGAGCGTATCAGAAGCGCTACAATAATAGCCATTATTCCGAATCCCCATGTGGAAATCCTCGCCACATTCATTAATGTCTTTTCAGAAGCATCAGGACGCATTCTCTTGAATATATCGTTGGTAACCACACCTGCCGATATATTCAGAGTGGCATTGAGAGAGCTCGCCGTTGCGAAAATCATTCCTCCGAGCATTAAACCAAGCAATCCGTCGGGCATGGCTTCCTTGCACATCAGAAGATATGCCCCTTCGTTTTCAAGACCCGACAATGACGGATTATAAACTCGGTAAATCATGGGTATCAACATCCACAGAATCGGACTGATTGTGTAGAGCACCCCGAAAAGCCAACCTGTTTTCCGTGAATCCCTTTCCGTTTTTACTGAAGTATACCTCTGAACATAAGCCCAGTTGCCTCCGAGGAAAAACATATTATAGATAGCAAAGGCTATCACGAACCCGGGAGTGTACTCACCTTCAAAGAGTTCGAAAAATCCTTCCGGAACCTTTTCGAAAAATGTACCGACTCCACCAATTTTGTCGAAAGCAAGCGGAACAGCTATCACTACTGCCGCAAAAAGAATTACAAACTGAAGGACATCAGTCACAACCACTCCTCGCAAACCTCCGAGAGCAACATAAACCATGCTGAATGCCCCTAAAGCGAAGATAGCTGTGGTCAGAGGAATACCCGTAGTAACTTCGACTATTTTAGCTACGGGATAAAGAAACGAACCCGTAGTAAAAACCGATACGGCCAAAAAAATATAAGTATATGTCTTCTGCGTCTTGACACCAAGACGGCCCGTTATGTATTCGGCAGCCGTGAGACTGTGGGTACGATGCCATCGGGGAGCAATCCATGTGCCTACGGCATACCCGGCAACAGCCATTGTAAGCTGGATAATGATTGATACCATTCCATACGAATAGGCTATCGACCCCCACACGACAAAAGTTCCTGCCGAGAAAAATCCCATGAACAATGAAAGTCCACTCATTCCCCACGGTACGTTACCGCCACCTGAAAAAAAACTTTTCATATCCTTTCCCGTCTTGGAAAAAGACACTCCTGTAATCAACACTCCTATCGAAAATAGGATAATGGTTATGTAATCAAGTATATTCATTTCAGTTTATTTATTATCAGTGTTATCTTAACACACATATACTCCCATAAGCCCCGGGCAGACATCACCGCAAGGACGGACAAAGTTGACATAAATGGCGTCGGTCGTCACCGGCTGATCAAGTTCAAGCACATTGAGTGTCTGATGATTGCCAGTAATATGATAAAGTTCCTTACCCTCTGAATTCCGGATTATGTACTCCCTGTAACAAGTCGGGACACAAGCATCGAAATGCCCCATCTGGACGGTCTCCATTGCCTGATCCGTATCGGTATCGAAGTACAAGATAATGGTTTTAATTTGTTTCCTCCCATTCCACTTGAAACATACTTCAGGTCTTGCATCATCGAAAGCTGCTACCCAGGCATTAGTACCTATATACGGACGGTAATAAGAATTCCTCAAATTTTCCGAGTTGAAAGACGCAAGAGGCGGTGCAAACGACATCGCTATATTCTTGCTCTCCGGACGACGTTTCGGACACCAGAATTCAAATTCCTCCACCCCTATTCCTTCAGGTGGAACCTGCTTTCCGAAATTCGACACGGCAGGGTTTATGTAGTTATATACGGCAGTCAATCCTGTGACTAACCGCCCGCTCATCGGTACTGAAATCTCAGGATTTTTCATCAGGCAGATAAAAGCATAACGCGGAGTCGCGTATGAATAGGAAAAGTCTGCAACAATCTCATTCTCATCTTTTTTCAAATCGAATTCTAGAACTGCATCAATAGTATCCGGAGTGTAGTTCTCACTCTTGGATGAACTTCTCAACTCCATAACAAGCCTTGTTGCATTATCTGCCTTTACATTCATCCTAACCACCGGCACTTTACCATTCACCGGTATGAGTTGAGCTATAGGATAATCTAATCCAAACCAGGTACCGTCGGCTGGCAAATCGTCAAGTTCAAGCACAGATGACACCGATATTTCCGCAGAGTCGGCAAGATTGTCCTCAACCGCCACAGCAATACCCGGTATAAAGTTCCCGTTTTTAACAAGGAGTGATTGCAACAAACCTATCCTGTCCCTATCAACAAGGTCTATTGGTTTATATCCTTTTGAAAGACAAATTGACGCAGCACGTCCAATGACTTCTCCACCGAGAGCCGACGTACACATGACACGAGTAGTACCGTTTGCCACGTGGCTTGAGGAAATGATGCGTCCACCCACGAAAAGGTTATCAAGGTCCGGAGTTACATAGCAACGGTAAGGAATCTGATAGACACCTTTGCTGTGCCACTGATGACAGCCATTTCCTCCAGCATACACACCATCCGCAGGATGAAGATCAATTGCCCATCCACCATATGCCACCGCATCATAGTGGATTGACTGGTTGATAACATCCTGCTGCGTCAGAGTATAAAGACCGTTGAACCTGCGACTTTCACGTTTACCCGGGAAAAGCCCCACCCATTCAAGCGTCAGGGTCTTTGCCTGAGGAAATTTCCCGGAATTCTTTATATAATCCCAGACACCATAGACAACTTTCCATAATTCATATTTGATTTCCTCCGTGTCCAGAATAGTATCGAGGCGTCCGCCATACTCAAGCCACCAATATTTACAGCCCAATTGATTTACATTGAAATAATTTGGATTCTGTAACTTCGGTATCAATGTTTCGACATCCTTTAACGCAAAGTTTGGAGCGGTATATTCCACCGGCTTGCCAATGTCCTTGATATAGAACAATATGCTGTGCCCGAGCAATTCTCCATACTCTTGCTTGTCTGGTGCAAATTCTTCACCATACACAGTTCTGTCTTCCGCCCCCATTCTGAATGATGCTCCGGCAAGATAACCTAACGTACCATCTCCGGTACAGTCTGCAAACATCTGTCCTGAAATAGAGTATTCTGTCCCGTTCTGCGAATTTATAGCTGTGACAGAAGATATGTTCCGATCATTGCTCTTATCAACCTTATATAAGGTTGTGTTAAGAAGCAAGGTGATATTCTTTTCTGTCAATACCTTATCCATCAGCACCATGTCAAAAAGCACAGGATTCCCCTCCTTATTGCGGTATACATTTTCTACAAGGATTTCGTCGATGATACCTCCTTCACGTGACCACCGGTTGTTGTTACCCATGTGTGAAGTGGCACCTAGTGCCCAAAGGCGAACTTCACTGGAAGCATTGCCTCCAAGTACGGGACGATCCTGTATAAGGACAACCCGAAGTCCTTCACGGGCGGCGGCAATTGCACTGCACACCCCCGTAAGTCCACCTCCAGCTACCACATAGTCCGCATTCAATACTACATTTGTAAAAGTTCTGTTTTTCGCTATATTCTTTATTATCATAATCGTTTTCGTATTATCGGACCCCGATTAGAAACTTTGTTATCCTCAAAGGTCGTCCGCATCGGAAAAATATCCTCAAAGGTTGTCATCGATGACAAGGTAACTATCTTTATTAACATTGGTTTCCAATCTTTTGTCTACCTCATTGTATCTGTTGTTATGAATCAGAACACCAGACGTATTAGTGGCATTTCCACCCAACAATACGGCATTCTTTGCGATATCAAACGAGTTGTCTTCGATTATAACGTCCGTTACTGCATCCGGATTGGCTCCCGGGGAAGTACGGATATAACTATATTCACTAAGCACATTCCTCCTGATAACAGTGCCTATGCTCATACCAGTTCCTCCGCTGCCGATTAGATTTATACTTTGGTGACCGGAATGCCCTCTGTCATCAATACCGAACCAATGACTGTAATTACCCTCCTTAAGACGGCAATTGACGATATCGATATACCACTCAGGCTGTTTCCCCCGATACAACAGCGATCCTCTGCCTACAATTCCGTTACACCGTGTCATCGTCATACCAGAAATCACACAATTCTGTACAGAGCCATACAACTGATAAGCTCCTACATCGACTGCCTCATTATTGATGAAATACAAATGATGCCTTACGGTGGTAACACTTATTTCAGATGTGGCATCCGGTTGTACAAGAAACGGCTGATCCAACTCAATTTTTGTTAGAGTATGGCTGCGGATACGTCTGAACTGCCCGGCTCCCGTCCCGTTAATAATATAGACTCCTCCGCCATTCCAGTGGTTTTCAGACCATTGATTGGTTTCTGCATCTTCTGGAATAGTAATTATATTACCCTCGACGGATTTTATAGGTCCGTAATATCCGCCACTACCGCCATCAAGAGTCATACACTCGCGGTCATTGGTATAATCGAACGGAATATAATTGCGCGCTTCATAAAGGTTCCTGCTTTCGTCAATACTTGAAGCATACCCAAAACCGTCCCCCTGCTTATAACAATCTTCGAATATCAACCCTTTGGGATGTACCAGCATATATGGTTGGTTAGTACCTGTGGTATGTCTCTCGAAACGGCAATTTTGGACAAATCCTCCCGCTGCATAGAAAGTGTACATGCCGGCTGAATTGAAGACGCAATTCCTTACTTTAAGATTCTTGCCACGAAGAATTATCCCTGTTTTGCTCCATCTGCTGTGAAACTCCGCTTCGACTTGATCCCTATTCGACTTCACCTGATATATCATACCGCTGAGCTGCCCTGTCTGACGCACAATCAGATTCTCGAGCAATATCGTTCCTTGTTCTTCCACGGGCCCCGTAGACATGATGACTCCCCATGCACGTGAAGACCACATTACTAAGTTTCTCAAACCGAAATGATGAGTTCCGCTAATAAGGCTGTTAGGCAACTCATACAAATCCCAATTGAGAGGATTCCAGAAAATATGAGTCAGTTCCTTTGATTCTCCCTCAATCAATGTGTTTGGAGAAAGAATGAGCTCACCTGTAAGCATATATCTGCCTCTCGGCACATATACCTTACCGCCACCATTTTGTCCGGCAGCATGAAGAGCTGCACGGAAAGCTGCGGTTTCATTATGGACGCCATCGCCCACGGCACCGTAGTCCATCACATTAAATACTTTCATCCCCCACCAGTCAGGAGATTTGGACACCACATCTATCCGCAAAGGTTCACTCCATGCTGTCTTTCCCCCCATTCCGTTATGGTAATACAAATAATATGTGCCTAATGGCGTGTTGTCCGGAATATCAACACTTACGGAAAAGTCGTCAAAAAAATCCGTAACCTTGCATCTTACATTTTTTCCGCCTTTTAGCGGAACAAGTACAGCATGCGCCTTGTCCTTATCCCGTAAAAGATTCTTTCCCTGAACCCTGAGATAATCTCCGGCAACCGCACATTCACCATCCTCGCTCAAAGCCCAACGGACAATCGGAACGTTCAGATAAAAATAAGCCTTTTCATTATTGACATCTGTCATTTCCACACTAAAAACCCCGTTCTTCAAATCCTCGGGTACAATAAACTTAAGAGACTGCTCCTTTTGCTGCAGCAAGTCCACCGCTTTAGCCTTATAGGACGCCAACGGCCCGGTACGAAGGTTGGTACCATTTACATCGGGCAGCCTGTCCTCTACAGGGAGCGGAACATACGCAGGCTCGGCATTGCCGACATTTCCATTGTCGAGGGTAAAAACTTTTACCGACTTTATCTTGTCAAGATATTCACCCCTGATAAGTACTGCATCATTAGGCCTTGTCTCTGCAGTTGTTACCTGAAACAACTTAGGTTCGAATTTACCATCTTGCCTATCGGCAGAATAGCCGTTGCCGGAACAAACCCATAAAAAGGTCAATCCAGATAAAAATATTTTATTCAGTTCCATTATTTCAAATATTGTTTAATAATATAATCAGGGATTTTCGTGTCGTAATAATCCAACAAATAGTTATCAAGATTTCCATTGATTTCATCTTTTATCTCAGTCACTTCTATACGGTATAAGTTTATATCACAGTCCGTGAATTTCAAACCTATATTCCCATAGGTTATAGGTTCTTTGGTATCTGAGCCTTTTATGACGCTTTCGCCATCCCACAAGACTTCGTAATCCTTATCCATTACACGAATCCTAAGTTCGTGCATGCTTCCGTCGTTATACGAATTTACTTTCACCTTTTGGAGCGGCTCTATAGTATTCCCACCCGACTTGTATTTATTCAGAATGATTTCATTACCGTTCTTCAGGCTTACCCCGTAATATTTCAGCATTTTTGAATACATTGCTATATTCTGGTAACGCATCTGCACTGAAAATTCAGAAGTACTCATAGCCGGCTCCGGAAAAGAGAGCCGGACGGCAACTTCATAATCAGCCCATTTCTTGTCGCCTAAATAGTATATACCATCGCCACGTTTTCTCCAATATCTGCTGCCGTCTTCTGCATAAGGCAATTCTGCAAATTTGATACCGTTCCAGACCGGATTCACAACACTTGCAGGTACATTAGATAAACTACCATCTGCAAAATTCTCTCTCAAAAGAGTATTCGGCGCAATCGGCTCCTTGTCGACAAAATTATCTTCCGCAGGGATAAAATTATCGCTGTTTTCAATAGTCCAATCCCTGAATGTCACCTGCATTTTACGAGAAGAATCCACATCGTAGCCTATTTGATTGTCATTTCCGGAGCAGGCATAAAAACCGGACAAATGCGTTTCTCCAAGATCGACAAAAACAGCAGGGCCTTTAATCCACTCATCAGCGGCATTTTTATAATGACTCAAAAAAGAATTCCCTTGTCTCGTAAGCCTTATCTCAACAGGAAAACCGATATACCCCACTCGTCTGTAAGAGGTACTACCTCCTTCCTGCTGCCTAAAAAAAACGAATAAATCTCCGGTAGCAGTCGCTTCAAGATGTACATTCGCCGAACTTTGACTATCAGTGGATCTCATCATAATACCGGCAGAACCTTTCTTAATATCGTCAATTTTCACCGTTATCACAGACTTTGAACAATCGTCATGCAAAAACGGCTGTTCCTTATATGCAAAACTGTATTCATCAGATTCAAAGAAGGCATTTTTTGTGTTCTCTGTCTTAATTGTCAGAGTGTTGGAATCCATAGTAACAGATCCCTTAGCAGCTTTTCCATAGCTTGCGAATCGCCATTCATCCTGTCCGGTCTTATCCGCTGCATGCAGAGTTCCGACAAAGATTAAGACTGTGAGCAAAACAAGCAGTTTCCATGTAATTCTAATCAACGTCATTTTGGGGTTTAATTATTAATGGTTGGTTATATATTATGTCTTTCGCACTCACTGAGCACGTACAAATATATGTTCATAAGTATCAACACACAAGCATTTTATAGTATAAATCATCGCAAACGTTCCCGGGAACGTTTTAACACGTGAAGAACAGAAATATGTTGATTTACAAATAAGCGGAATCCAGTCGTGTCCGACTAGATTCCGCTTGCATTCAACGTGGAACATTTTTTAGTGGTTCAATATGAATTTAATAATAGGAGCTGGTGCGTCAAGACTGTGAGGATGATGATCGCAACCTTCTTTGATGATTACCTCAATCTCTCCCCGAAGTTTTTTATAACGTGTTGCCAAAATTTCAAGATTCTCATCATAAGGCACAGTTTTATCGCTGTCCCCTGCTACAGCTATAATCGGAATCTTCGCTTTTGCCAAAGGTTTCAGATTGTCGATAGGATTACCCTTGAAATTTTTCATATCCTCTTCCTTGATATTCCACTCCTGCAGAAATTCCTGCCATAAGTCAGTCCTTTCACGACTGGGCCAGCTCGTAATATCGCACACCGGAGCATCAAGATAGATACACGATACTTTCTCCGGATTTGCTGCTGCCCAATCGACTGCAAAGAGTCCGCCTCTACTAAATCCTTCAAGGACAACTTTTTCCGAAAAGCCGTAATACTTAATCATGGCATTGTAAAACAGGGTTCCGAGTTCCTGAGATCTCGGGCTTCCATAAAGGAATGCCAAGTCATAATGCACTACATGATAACCCAATGCTAGCATTGCGATATCTACAGCAGGAAAAGCCCCGAAAAAAGCAGGCCTCCAAATCCAAGGCTTACCGGGAAGAGGCTTGGCAGGGGCTACTATATTAGCCTTTCTCCCGTTGAACTCGAAATCATATTTATCATAACCCCTCCATTTAGTCTTGACCCCGGGGAAATCCTGAAGCTGGAATTCTTTGGAATTTCCGGTCATCGCCCTATACGCACATTTTGCCATCTCCAAAGATGCCACCCTGTCCGGATGCAGTTTATCAGGAAAATGTTCTCGCATTCCGGAAGTCGCGGCATGCATGTCGACTATTTCAAGACGGTTTTTCTCTGCAACCTCCCTAATGCGAGGGATTACACCATGAACTATAACGCTATCTTTAATCGAACCTTTTTCAATATAGCATGTAGCCGGGAGACACAAATAAATTTTAGGTTTAGAATCCATACCCGAGAACACGTCAATCATAGCCTGCATGTCTCCTTTAAATTCATCCTTATGCTTCCAATTACCACCTTTTGAATCATTGGTACCGAATTTAATAAATATTATATCTGGTTGAAAATCAAATACCTGTTTATACACACGAGTATTTATATAGGGACTGTCCCCGGAAGAAAGCACAGTGGTGCCACTAACTCCGAAGTTTCTCACGTCATAACCGGAACCGAGCATCTGCCCAAGCACCGCAGGATAGCTGTCCCTTGCCTGATTGGATAAACCTGCACCGAAAGTGATGCTGTTGCCAATACAGGCAACCTTGATTTTTTCTTTTTCCACAGCAAGGCTGGCAGGAGCAAGCATAAACATAAGCCAAACTGCCAATAACAGAGTTCTAATCATATTATAAAATTTAGTTGTTCTGTTCTGCAATCCACCGCAGAACAGTAGTTTTGAATTCATTGAAATAAGGGAAAGGAGCCCCCTCGATAAAACCCCAACCATGTCTGCCTTTCGGATAGACATGCATTTCAGCAGGAACAGCATTCCTCAGTAATGCCTGATAGAACACGATGGAATTTTCCGGTTTTACCGCCGGATCATCTGAACAGTGAAAAAGAATGGTCGCAGGGGTATCCTCAGCAACTTGCTCTTCCGTAGAGAATTTAATTACAGTATCTTCAGATGGACTTTTCCCCATAAGGTTAAATCTTGAGAACTGGTGGGTAATATTCTTTTTCATAGATATTACCGGATAAACCAAAATACCAAAATCTGGCTTCAATTCACCCTTCAACGTCACAAGCCCCGTTGCTGCAAGATGCCCTCCTGCAGAAAATCCCATCAGACCGATTCTACAAGAATCAAGATTCCATTTATCCGCATTGGCCATCACGATTTCAAAAGCCCTTGTCAAATCTTCGACAGGCACCTCTTGCCTTCCCGCTGGCATCCTGTATTTGACGACAAAGGCTGCAATGCCGTTCTGATTTAGCCATTTTGCCACAGAGACTCCCTCCGAGCCGAAAGAGAGTCCCTTGTATCCACCACCGGGACAAACCACGACTGCTTGACTACTCGGTTTATCCGTAAGGTACACATGCAATTCAGGCATTTCATCATCAAGGGAAGCAATCTTCTCAAATTCAGCCTTACCATATAATGGTAGAACTAAGTTCTGTGCATTGACAAGCACAGAACCCAGCGTTATTAAAATGATTAAAAATAAATTTCGCATATTATTTGATTTCAACACTAACTACATATTTGATATCATCAGAAGCAGCTGCTATACTTATGTCATATCTACCCTTTTCCAAATTCCATCCACCCAACTGTTCATCCCAAAATGCCCAGTCATCAACAGGAAGTTCCACTTCAACCACTTTGGACTCACCTGATTTCAAAGAAGTGCGTGCAAACCCTTTAAGTTCTTTTACAGGCCGTTCGGAAGACGGGTTGATTTGAGAAACATAAACCTGAGATATTTCGTCACCGTCACGTGTTCCCGTGTTCTTCACACTGAACGACACCTTTACCTTGTCACCAGGACTGTAGACGAAGCTATCGGTCCCTGCATCCGAATATTCATAGGAAGTATAGCTCAAACCATGTCCGAAAGCATACATAGGGGTAATATTCTTAGAATCGAACCATCTGTATCCGACATAGATATCTTCTGAATATGTCACGGTTTCATTAACTCCCGGATATGTTTCGGGTCCAAACGCATGGGCTCCGCAATCTTCAAGGGTTGCAGGAAATGAGATAGGTAGTTTGCCTGACGGATTGACATCTCCGGACAACACGGAAGCTATAGCATGTCCAGACTCGGAACCGCAGTACCATGCCTGCACAATGGATGGGACATCTTCAGCAAAACGCAAATCCACGGCATTTCCGGAAACAAGAACCAGTACGACATTGCTGTTCACTTCGAGAATTCTACGTATGAGTTCCGGCTGTCCATAAGGAAGGTTGTACGATTCTCTGTCATATCCTTCGCTGTCCTGCCTCCAGTTATGATTAAGACCTCCCACAAATATCACAAGATCACTTTCCCTAGCAAGTTTTACCGCTTCTACCGCCAACTGCATATTGTCATAAGCCGGAGAAGCGATCCTTCCGTCTATCATTGGAGTATAAGCACTATATCCCCTTGCAAAAGACACTTCCACTTCTTTTCCAAAACGCGATTCGATACCCGCAAGCGGAGTAATTTCATATCTTGGTTTAAGAGCAGCAGCACCTCCATTACTGGCATGAGTTCTGACAGCATTTTCCCCTATTACAGCTATTTTCCTGCATTTTTTAGTATCTACCGGAAGAATATTATCGCGATTTTTCAACAATACTATCCCTTGCTCTGCGATATGGCGTGCCAAGTCAGTATGTTCTTTCGTATTAAAACTTCCCCAAGGGCGATTGCGGTTCATTGCCGTTCTTAGATTAAGTTTAAGAACACGTCTGACCTTATCGTCAAGTTTTTCCATAGGTACTTTGCCATTACGAACAAAATACAGGAGAGAATCAGCCATATAATATTCATTATATGGTTTTAATGTTCCCATTTCTATATCAAGTCCGTTCATTGCAGCCTCATACGCATTCTTTGTTCCGCTCCAGTCCGAGATGACTGCTCCGTCAAATTTCCACTCCCCTTTAAGAATATCATTGATGAGATAGTTATTGTGGCAGCAGTATTGTCCTCTGAATTTATTATATGCCCCCATTACAGACCATGCACCAGCCTCTGTTACAGCAGCTTTAAAGGCAGGAAGATAAATCTCTCGCAGTGCCCTTTCAGACACCTCTACATTAACGGTATCTCTCTGATACTCCTGATTATTAAGTGCAAAGTGCTTCACACATACAGCAATACCGTTATCTTGAATGGCTTTGATATACGGAACAGCAATTTTCGAAACTAAAAAAGGATCTTCACCCATATACTCGAAGTTTCTTCCGTTAAGAGGTGTCCTTGCGATATTTACTCCCGGAGCAAGCTGAACGTCTTTCTCCCGATAGTTCGCCTCTTCACTGAGAGCTTGACCGTATTGAGACGCAAGTTCCATATTCCAGCTGGATGCAAGAACCGTAAGAGCCGGAAATGCCGTACAGGAATCATTGGTAGTTTCCGCTTTTGTCCAACTGTTGTAAAGGACTTCGCTTCTTACACCGAACGGTCCGTCATTCATCCACAACTCAGGAATGCCGAGTCGTTGCACTCCGGGAGAACTGAATTTGGACTGAGCATGACATAATGCCACCTTTTCTTCCAGCGTAAGACGTGGAATAATATCTTCTACTCTCTCGTCTATCGTTTTGGATTCATCAAGATAAACGGGCAATTGTCTGCTAGTTCCTGTTTTGGATTCTGATGTACACGCGGATATCAAAATAAGGACAGACAATACAGTCATCGTAATTCTACTCATAACTAATTTAATTTTAAATTTCATTTACAATATTCAACCACCGGAAGCGTCGTCATTCTTATCCTTGTACATCCGGACGGTACCATTTCTATCTCTTCACATTCTGACGAAACCTGAATTTTCTCTTCAGGTAGCCCAGGGGTCGTATCACCCAAAAGTCGCCATTCAGGAATTTCAAATGCAGTTACTTTAAGCTTGACAGGTGTTGAATCTGGTGTCCACGGGAATCCTTTCTTCCCTGTGTTCACCACTGTTATTTTAGGGTTTTCAGGCAGACCGAAATTCCACTTAGAAGCAGGGGTCACGTTATATGCAGGAAAAGCTACAGATGTCTTGAACTGGTCCTTTATGATCTCAACATTCTCATCAATATCTACAGAATACAGCAATGGCCCCATATATACATTAATTCCAGCATCAGTTCTTTTCTCTGCCCTCGACTTCATATCGATGTCCAACTCTACGACATCCCCATCCTTAAATCGTCTTTCTATCGTACTGAACCCTCCTGCATGATATTCTTTCGGCTGTTCTGCATTGACTGTCAACTTTGCATTCTCTACCCATGATGGAATCCTCATGGTAAACGGTATTCTGACAGGAGCACCATCGAGAGCAAACCTGAATGTTATTTTCCCGGAGAAAGGATAAGAAGTATCTTCCGTTATACATACTTTTGTGCCATTAATTTCTGTCCTATATTCCGACGGACCGTACAAAGCGGCAACTATCTCATGCTCGTCACCATTCATCCACATCCTTGAAATATAATTCGGAAACATCCTGTGGACATTGCCGGAACAACATTCAACATCAAAACCCGGTCTGTAAGCCTGACGTGACAAGCCCTCTTCACCATACGGAGCCATGGAACTTTTTTCAGTTGCCAATAACTGATTCGGAGATGAGAAGTACTGCAAAGCCTTGAAATCTTTATTAATAGCTCCCAAGGCTGCATTATACACAGCTGATTCCATCTTATCCGCCCACTTAACATCTCCGGTTGCCATCAGCATGTAACCGTAACTCCATATAAAGTCACTGATATCACAGGTCTCATGCAGCGCTTCCGCATGCTTAGGAAACAAGCTTTCATATGAAGCCGGTATCCCATCTGGAAGTTCGTTTTCCCGTTCCACGGAAGAATAGAAACCAAGCGCGGCATCGAGATATTCCTGCCTACCGGTATAAAGATACAGAATCAACGGCTGTTTGGAAACTTCAGCAGCCGTCACACCATGTACATCAATCGGCTTTGAAGAGACCATATCTCCATGGATGAACACTTCATTGTCTTTTGTTCCCCCGTTCATACTGAACAGATCCCAAATATGCCCGGCTTTCTGCAAGATTTCCTTGTCGCCCGTATATGAATACATTTTGCACATACTTTCTATGATACAAGTCTGCCTGTTGGTCAAAGTATCATTCAAGGCAGAAAAATGTTTTTTCAGCAGAACCGGAATCCTGTCGTCTTCGGTATAGTCGTAATATGCAAGCAACGTCCGTGCGAATACAGAAAATGCCCACTGGTTCTCACCAAGGGTTTCCGGACCTAGCATTCCGTTCGCCCGGGGATGGGATAAGACATATCCGACATTGTCGGAACCGAGCTGCATAAGTACGCTGTCTCTCAGGAATATTCCACACCTATACAGACCGTCAATCATATATCCCGACTGTTCATAAGGCCACCAACCTTTCGCTATCGGATTCCCTCCCTCCGGGATTATTCCATTCCACAGACATGTGTTATAAGGATAACCAGACTCCTTGCGATTAAGCCCGAGGCCGTCTCTCTGTCTCTGTAATATTTCTCTTAACCACGAAGACGGTCTTATATTTTCTATATTCGCTTCCTTATATACTCCATAATATTCAGGAGTGTCAGTCACATCAGCACATGAGCCAACCTCCAAGACAAGACCGACCGCAATAAACAATCTAATCAACTTCTTTTTCATGATTATCGGTTTTCAATATTTTATTTTTTCTCATCCATTCTACCAGTTCGACAGTCCAGTCATGTCCATAACCATCGACAGTAATTTCAAAAGCTCCGTGTCCCCCATCATCGACAGTCTTCCAATCCAATGGAACTCCGGCCTCCAAGAGTTTTTCCTTGACACTAAGTGCAAAACCGTAACCGCTGTCATTAGTCGCATGACGCATAAAAAAAGGAGGAGCCTCAGCATCAAATCTGAACGGCCATTTCTGTTTCCCGTAATACCAACTCGTTAATGGAATCACATAGTCAGGGCGCGAAAAGGCGTCTGGGCAATCGGCTGAAGCCAGCCTCAATACAATCAGCGCACCTGCCGACTGTCCTGCTACTCCGATTGCATTTTCATCTATATTCCACTCGGAGGCTTTCTCTCTGACTGTCCTTACGGCTTGTCTTGCATCTTCCAAAGCCACGTCAAGTCCACGTTTCACCCTGTATTTTACACCGATTACCGCTACTCCATATGGCCTCAACAGCTCTGCCGCCTCACGCGCATTTCTGATAAAGCCGGTATAGCTCAATCCTCCTCCCGGGAAAAAGATTACCACCGGAGACTTCTCTGACTGACGGGGAAGGAAAACTTCCAATTCCGGTTCGGAAATCCTGTCGATACGCGCTATTGAATTGATATATTCCGGCCCGGAATATTCATAATCGGGAATTTCACCCTGCCATACAGGCAGCCTTTCAATACCTCTATTTCCTTCTGCCATACCGGTCCACCATTGAGACACGGCATCTGCGATATATGATATACACCGCTTCCAGTCATAACTTTTCTGATTGGCACAAAAGCCCTCATAATCAGCAAAATCACAATTACAGGAAACAATTTGAGCCGTATCGGATGTCATCCATAATATGTCGGTATTTTGCCTAGCAGCCATCAAGCGGATTTTACAGAAAGTATTCTCATTAGTATTCAAATCTCTGCATTGTATGACAAATACTCTATATCTTCCTGTCTTTTCCGTAGATATGATCTCCGCGGCTTCCTTTATTCCCCTTACACAGCGGTATGTTACTTCCGGGCTGTCTGTCAAATCCAGTATTTTCAGCCCAGAAGCAATTTGGTTTTCAATATAGGTGGCACTTTCTTCAGGGAAATCCACTCCAAGAAACAGCACGGACGGAACATCCGGGAGTTTTCCGGCACTAGGCCACACCGGACAGAAAGTCATCGCAAACAAAATAACAAAGAAAAAAAGCTTCATCTCAAAATGGAATCAATAATTCGGAACACTCTATTTAATCTTCAATTTAAAACCCCAGACCAAATCGCAAGGAGGATTCTTTCTGACAGACTCCGGTATGATTATTTCTATTCCGTCTCCAGTTTTTTTCCATTTGAGGGGACGATTATGCCCCATCAGAAATACCGATTTGGCAGAAACCGGAACGAATGATCTGATTTTCACCACAGACGGCATATATTCATCCTTGGCATTCAAGTAAAAGGCATATACGTTGTTATCTTTTGAAGTAAACGCTATTCTGTCCTCTTTGTAAGGAGCAATTGCTTTCGTTCCATGGATACCCTCTGAGTTAACCTGCATCCAGTCACCGATTTCCTTAAGTCGCTGATATGCCTCCGGAGCAAGTTCTCCGTCAGGACCCGGTCCGACATTCAGTAGAAAGTTTCCTCCACGTGAAACTATCTGTACAAGGGTAGTCAGAATGTCATGCGTGGATTTGTAACTATCATCTGGTTTGTATGACCATTGAGTAGCCATAGTCATACAAGCCTCCCAAGGATAGTCCAAGGCACGATCCGGTATTTTCTGTTCCGGAGTCCTGTAATTTTCATAGATGGTATTCGTATGTCTTGCCACCATCATGATTCCAGGCTGATTGGTTCTTACCGTCTTTGCGAATCTTTCCCACTGCGGATGCCTGTCAGGAGAAGCATCGCACAAGTCGAACCACAGCATGCCGAGGTTACCGTACTTTCCTCCGGTCAGTTCATTCAACTGATTGTTGATAAAGTCATTTAAGCGCTGCCATTTTTCCGGGAACATTTCAGGAGGATAATTTATATTCCTGTCTTTGGGAGGGAAATAATCCCACCAATAGTCATTATTGTTCCAATCTGCTATGGAATAATAAGCACCTGCCATCATACCTTTGCCACGAAATGCATCGAAAATTCTCTTTGCAATGTCAGCATTCGCATCTGTGTGGAACGGACATTCGACATCGGTTATTTTATAGTCGCTGTACTGAGTATCGTACATATTGAATCCGTCATGATGCTTAGTTGTGAAGACCACATATTTCATTCCAGCATACTCCGCCGCTCCAGCCCATTTTTCAGGATTGAATTTTACAGGATTGAATGTCTTTTTCAAATCTTCATACTTCCGGACATAGTCAAAATAGTTCATTCCTTCCGGCCTCACCATACAGAATTTATATGCTTCCGGACAAATGGACCAGGACTCTACTATACCCCATTGACTGTATGTTCCCCAATGGATAAACATACCGAATTTCATATCCTGCCACTTTTCTATATTTTCCCTTACAATGCTTTCCTCCGGATAGATATAAGGAGGTTTACTGTCAGTATTCTTTTTGTCCACCATCGGATCCTGTGCAAATACTGCAATTCCTCCGATAAACATGGCAAAAAGCGATGCTATTACTTTTTTCTTCATTTTCCTCATTTTATTTAGAATCAATACTTCTTGCTTCGTAAATCTGGCGGGCTATAGTCTCCCCGATAAGATTATATGCGTATTGGCTGTAATGGATGTCATCCGTCATCATATTCATCTGTGGAAAAAGCCAAGGATCCGCAGCTACAAGATGAACTCCATGCATTTTTTCAGACAGTCTGCGTTGTGCCGCACGAACCTGATGATAGCCCTCTTGCGGACGGTCGACATATTGTCCTGTGAGGACTATATAGAAAGGAAGGTCGGCATCATGAAGATGCTTTCTGAACCGGAGTATAAGATTGCGAAGCGCCGCCTCATAATCCTCACCGTCCATTTTCCCATCATTGATAGCATTTGCGTCACGTTCTCCTTGAAGCCAGATCACCCCACTGAATTTCAATCCTGTAACGGCAATCGCAGAATTACATTTAGCCATCGCTGCATCGAACAAAGGCAAGACACCCTTTTCCGCCCAAGTACCGTAGATTGTCTCTCCTGTAGTGGAGCATGCACTTCCTCCCCTCGCCGCAGATACCACTACAACCGAATCACCTGTCATTTTATTAAGGTTCCACGCGAACGAAGGACTGATGCTGCCGCTGTTCGCCTTGCCGAAATACTTGCCGTTCTCACCTACTGGGTCCTGCAGTATTTTCAACGAATCTCCGGATTGTACATAGTCGAAACACTCTTTGCTATAGTATTTCATCGAAGTTCTTCTATCACCCATTCCGGAAGCATTACTCTGTCCAGCTATGAGCCACATACTCTTTTGGGCAACTCCCGAAACGGACAGCCCCGCTAAAATCAACAATATAAAAAATCGTTCCATAAAATCGTTTATAGTGAAATTTCAATGACATTCATACCCCATGGAGCAAAATCAAGATTGATCTGCCCTTTCTTTCCCGCCGATCTAATAATTTTACCCTGAAGAGCCTTAGCAGAACGGAAACCTGTCTTATTCGCAACTAACTGCGACAAATCCAGAGTTACAGTGCATGACTGACTGTCATTAGACTGACACATTGCAATCAAGTATAACTTCGTGCCGTTCTCTGACAAAGCGGTAAGGAATTCAATCTCCGGATTATCGCAACCGACCATATCCGGTCTGAACAGAAGATCCGCTTTCTTACCGTAAATATTACCGGGTGCAAATCCATATGTGACATGTGGGCCAACCTTAGGAGTCATGTAGCCATATGGAAACGAAATATTACTGTCCGAACGCAAACCAGCCTCCGCAATCAGATAATCCACAATCCAGCCAATCTGCCAGTACGCATGCCACGGGAACATTGTGGAATATTTTTTCAACTCATTCATTCCGTGCCAGTAATAGACTGCGCATCCGCTTTTCTGATCGACAAAAGCATTTCTTCCGATTGACGCAGCTCTTGCCATAGTAAGGAAAACCGGTTCCTCCGTCCATTCATACATTTTCACGAACAAACCTGCATAACTTGATATCAAAATCGGTCCGTTTACTGCCGTACCTCGTATATGCTCCACACCAAGACCAGTCTGATTCAGCTCCCAATCTTTATATGCTTGCTCGCCGATGTATTTCGTTTCATCAGTCATTACCGGATTGGTGAATATAGACGTCGCGTAAATCATGGCGGCATCTATAGACGCCTGTTTATATGCCTTGTTACCCGTTATTTCATACAAGTCCATATAGGCACGAGATGTCTGTGCCGTACAGAAATCCCAGATATTGCGTCCATCACCGCATACTCCGAGATAATATCCTTTATCCACTCCGTTTTCCTGCTGCCAGTCTGCACCTTTGCAGGCTGCGTCAAGGTATTTCTTGTCTTTCAAGTGCTTATATGCTATGTACAATCCATACCAGGTTGGCCTGTAATCCTTAAGATCCGGGAAAGACGGTTTCATAGAAAATCTGTCATAGCCGACCTCAAAACTTCCATCATCTTTCTGCCATGCAAGCAATCTGTCACCTGCCATCCTCAACCTTTCAAGCAATTCCTTGTCATCAGGATTGAATAGAAGCATATTTCCGAAATCGACCATAGTATAGTAGGTCGTATGCAAAGGTTCTATCCAATTGCCCCTTTCCGACTCCACACCGTCTATATCCGCATATTCTCCGAGAGCGGCACCGCAGAAATACCCCGGTTCTGTCTGCTGCTGAATCATTTTATAATTCCTCACATAGTGAAGACGGCTGCTCATTACGGAATCCTGCCCGTTTCGTGCAATCATAAACATGGTACCAGCGTCAGCAATCTTGGAGCCATTAGCACCTATTGTCTCACCTCTGCTCTGCCATGTTTTCCAGCTCGACTCTTTATCTTTACGCAGGAATTTCTGAAGCCGGCTCACGCGCTCGGACAAAGACACCTTGTTGGTAAGCAAATCCAAGGATGATGGTAAGGCGAAAACATCGTTCACTGCATGCTGGAATACATCGAACCAGCCCGAGTTCTTCAAGGTATAACGGAATCCAAATACCACTTCATCTCCGGCTTTGTGCTTAGCTCCCACCTGTCCGAGTACCGGATGATAAACCACGGGAGTAAGTTCATTATGCCTGTTCGCTAAACTCAATCCCAAGGAATTAGGACTCTTATCCGGAGCTTTGCCGGCTATCGGGTCGGTTTCCGTCCCCGGATCTGGAATAACAGCTAAGGTATAGCCATCCTTCGACGAATACAGCGGACACAGAGTCATCGTATTACGTTCTTGGGCAAGCATCGGAACACAAGGAATGCCCATGCTGTAAGTTTTTGCCATATTCAGATTATACTGGATTTCATTGCCATACCAATTACCCGGAATCATCGCCCATGATATATTGTTCTCTTCGAAGACGGTAATCGTAGGGGTGGCGATGGATACGGAACCGTTCGTCGACAGTCTGACCTTCATATCGACCTTTATATCAGACGGAAATAATGGATCTACCTTCCATATTGCTTCAACGTCTCCGAAACGGAGACTGTGAGAAAATTTCAGAGTACCATCGGGAAGCATTTCTGCTTTTGACGGATAGAACGTAAAATCCTTTCCCTCAAGATCCTGATCGACCAAATCCTTTGCCGGATTACGATCTATATACAAAACCGTGTAATATCCCTTGGGGGCAGGAATCTGCTTCCCGTCGATTTTAATACACGAGATATGCCAGCCATCCTCCTCCTGTTGCCATTCAAAATCAATACTGCCCGTATTAAGATTCAGTTTGGGCTGAGCGGACATCAAGACACTCACACAAGCAATGAGTAACGTAGAAAACAAATATTTCATAAATGTATTTTTCAGAAAATTATTTTTCAACTATTTCTATTTCTATATTTTGCACAGATTCTTCAGTTCCAAAAGCGGTAGCATTACGCGACACTACGGTCACCGTAAACTTACCCGGTTTGTAATATGTGTAATCATAGAACCCCGGAACAACCTCGCTGTATGACTTAATAAGCGTACCATAATCAGGAATCACCTGGCTCGGATCGACAGGAGAAGTAATTACCCAGCTTTCAAAATCCTCCTTACCGTCAGGCATGCCTGCACAAGTAAGCGATGTTCCAAGTGTCCACTGATAAGCGGGGAAAATAGCACCGGTCTGATCTTCCTGCAGTTTATTCGTAGTTGTACCACATTTTGCAAAAGAAGCATTTGTCCATATTGTATAAGGAAGAGCATCCGTTTCAACTGTATTATTAAGATTGAATGAAGAGATTGTATATCCTTCCTGTTTCTGTCCCTTTTTCGCAGTATAACGGAAAGCAAGATAGATATCCCGTCCGTTCCATTCTGACAAATCTATTGCTCCGGAATTAACATTAACACCTTTTTTAGTCCCCTCAACAGGCCATTTCGCTTTTTCAGAAATATCCAGCCAAGTGGCACGTTTTATTCCCTCCATGGTGATGTCACCGTCAAAGTCAGTAGAAAGAAGAAGCTTGATTTCGGCATACTCCTCCAAGTTATCTCCATCTTTTTTACAATTGAAAGACAGGACTGGAGAACCATTCTCCCTTCCGCGATTTCTATAGATATAACGCGACCCTTTTATCGTTCCTCCCATCGTTCCGCCATTATAATTATCAACTCCGGTAAAAATCGTCACGAAATCAGCTTCTCCTGAGAAGTGGAAGCGAACATTCTCTCCAACTTCGTATACATTCTTTTCAAGCCTGGTCACAACAGTTGATTCGGTCACGGTGTCAACTTGGCAGGACACAACGACTAAAGCGGCGACTAAAGCGGGAAACAGGTTTCTAATTATATTTCTTTTCATTGTCTCATACTTTTAATAATGTTAAATATACAATTACCAGCCTTCATTCTGTTTCAATTCAGGATTAAGCATTATTTCTCCGGAAGGGATCGGAAGGTAATAATGAACATCGGACACATTGTTGCCAGGAGTCATGATATAATCAAGTTGCGCTCCATTGACTCCTTTTGCATTCCTGCCATCATCCCTCGTAGCCTGAAGCACCTCCACAAGATTGTGCCAACGTTTGAGGTCTAAACGTCTCCAGCCTTCAAAGCATAGCTCCCTTGCTCTTTCATCCATAATAGTCTGAAGGAATGCCTCCTTTGAGTCTGTAGCTTCAGCAGGCAATTCATAAGACGGACTCTCATCCTTCATCACTGCGATTGCCGTAGCACCGCTACCCTTAGGACCTTTCCCGCCCTCGAGTGACCTGATCACCACCTTCGGAGTTTCACTGTAGGCATGTCCCCTGTCGAGCAATACTATTGACTCAATAGGTCTGGTGGCTTTAGTGTCCGGTTTCCCGTCAGAACCAAGAATCTCAGGCAACTTGGCAGTAGCAATTGTAAGAGGACCTTTAACGTCTCCGACACGATATGCCTTGGGAGATTTGTTCTCTTCCGTTGTGCATGTGACAGATGCAGTATTGTCGGTAACATCTACAACTTCCACACAAACTTCATCAATGGTATAATTTTCTCCCGGATTGGTAAGTTCAATATGATCAATAAACTTGCGACCGTCCATCTGTCCGTATGCCCTTTTTCTCACTGCGTTGACATAGCCTATAGCCTCAGGTGTCGAACCATTATTTATCTGACACAATGCTTCGGCTGCCATAAGCAATACATCGGAATAGCGTACTATACAGAGGTTGGTTCCTGTATTACTCTGATATGCAGGCCAAATCTTTGCATACTGACGGTTGAACTTGTTGACCTGACGATCATAAACCAATCTGTCATTATCAGGATCCTTATGCGAGCCGAAATAAGTAAGAACAAGACGATCGGCACCATCAAGCTTCGTAGGGGCATTGGTAAACGGAGCGATAGCCCAGTTACGTCTTTCATCATAAGAGCCTAACAATGCCTCAGTATCCTGCTCATAATATGAAAACATTCTTTTGGTGATCTTCATTGTATTATTAACCATAAAGGACACATTTGCTACAGCTTTGCTGCAATTGGTACCAAGCGAGGTCGACAATGAAGGAAAATATTCTTTCAGTCCGTCAGACGTACTTTTACAATACGCTTCTATCTCCCATAGATTTTCACGTATATCATACTTGTCCTGAATAAGCGGAATGAATGCTTCTGCAAAATTAGGAATCAAGCTGTGAGCAGGATCGTCGATGACCATCTTTGCCCATTTGTATGCATCTTTGTACCTTTCAGTGTTGTAGCAAGGGAATCCGGCATTGAAAAGGCAGACCCTTGCCAGCACTCCCCTGACAGCAGACTTATTGATTCTTCCTCCAAAGTTAAATTTGGTAATCGGAAAGACCTTACTCTCTGCCTCTTCCATCTCGCGAATTACAAAATCGTATATATCAGCCTCCTCTGCCTGCTTTGCAGAAGTACTATTAACATCCGAAGATGCCTCCGTTACAAGAGGAACCCTTCCATAATTTTGTACAAGATTGAAATAACAGAATGCCCTTATAAATTGCACTTCACCTTCCATGGCGAGCTTTGTTTCTGTTGTCATCTTGGCATCAGGAAGATAATGAAGGAACTGACAGCAACGCTGAATCGCCGCATAAAGATTCTTGTACATAGTAGCATTAGGAGCATATCCGGAAGTATAGCTATACACCTTAGGACCTGTTCCGGCTGCTGCATTATACATTTCATCCGTCACATTCCAGATGACGAACTGAGAGTTCATGCTTCCATCAAAAAGTCCTCCTCCCGGTACGCTAAGAGCGTCATAACAACCCACTAAAACCTTTGCGCATGCCGCACTATCTTTGAAAAATGTATTCGGAGTGTCCGAATCTATCGGATGCAAATCCAAATTAGACAAACAGCCTGTAAGAGGAAAAAATGCAATTCCGAACAATATACTTTTAATAACCTTATTCATATCCATATAAATTATTATATCACATTAAAACGAAATTTGTGCACCAAATATGAATGTACGTGGTACAGGGTATGCCGAATAGTCATAACCTGGAGTTCTTGCATTCGACATCGTGCTGACGGTAGGGTCCTGTCCTGAATACCCCGTCACCGTAAACAAATTCTGGGCAGAGAAATAAATCCTCATGTTGCTAACAAAAAACCTCTGGCTCACCTGAATAGGCAGAGTATATCCTATATTCAAATTTTTCAGTCTCAAATATGAGCCGTCCTCTACATAACGGTCACTGCCCCAAGCCGTATTGTTTGCAGATCTTGCACGCGGAAGTTTTCCGTTAGGATTGTCCACGGTCCATCTGTTGGCATACGAAGCAAACTGATTGGAACTCAATGATCTGCCTTCTTCTAAATAATAACGGTTCATATTAAGGATATCATTGCCGTAGCTGAATGTAAAGAACAATGACATATCAAAATTATAGAATCTGAAAGTATTTGTTATACCGCCCGTAAAATCAGGATTCGGATTACCTATAATCGTCAAGTCTTCTTGAGTAATCTGAAGATCGCCATTCAAATCCTTGAATTTCTGATATCCGGGAAAGACTCCCTTTCTGTTTGCATGAGTTGACTGTGAAACTACATCATCTCTCAATATCCAGCTGCCATCGCTTCCCTTACGGAAATCTTCATATTGATAAAGACCGTCTGTAAGGGCTCCGTACATCATACCGATAGGCTGGCCCACCTTCGCAATATACAATGCAGCCCCATTCGGAATCTTCAGATTATCAGCAGGAAGCACACTCTGGTTGTTGGCAAGTGCAAGCACTTTGTTCCTGTTGAATGAAATATTGAAATCGGTAGTCCAGTTAAAATGCCTTCTCTTCATATTAACAGTGTTTAGAGACAGTTCGAAACCTTTGTTCTCCACCCGGCCTATATTCCTATATGCTGAACCATAGCCGATATGGGCAGGCAATGTGGCATTGATCAGAAGATCTTTAGTATCTTTCTTATAATACTCGGCGGTCAAGTATATTCTATTGTCGAAGAAGCCCAAATCCATTCTAGCATTAAAGGTATATGTAGTCTCCCATTTCAATTTAGAATTACCTATCGATGAGACAATCGCTCCCGTTGTAGGATATTCATCATTGAATGAATAGTCATAATATGTCCCTCCGGAAGAAAATCCCATCTGCGGAAGATAAGCGTATTCTCCGATACCATTATTGCCGGTAGACCCATAGCTCAAGTTAAGCGATCCTTCGCTAAACCATGATCCGATATTGTTCTTGACAAAATTCTCATCTGAGAATCTCCACCGAACGGCTCCTGAATAGAACTTGCCCCACCTATTGTCACGTGCAAATTTTGAAGAACCGTCCGCACGCATCGTAAACGTCAGATAGTATTTTCTGTCATAGTTGTAATTCGACCTAAAAATGAAAGATTGTATTGCCCATTCTGTCAACTTCTTGGACATGATTTTCTGAGACAGCCCTTCATCAAGTGCCTCTATTCCTCTCCATTCTGATGTAATAGGAATCTGTGTAGCTTTTGCTTCGAAGATATCCGAAACATTTTTCTGCTGAGTACAACCGACAGTTACGGCAAGGTCATGAATATTATCGAACTTTTTGTTGAAGTTCAAAGTGTTCTCATTCAAGACATTGTTAGTTCTTGTTACTCTTCTCGAACCGTTAATTCCGTCATTTCTTCCTGGAAGTGTACTTCCGGCTTCTGTCTTGGAATTATTGAATATATCAGTCTGGGATTCAGTACTCGTATAAGAAATCGAAGTAGTAAATTTCAGACATTTGAGAATATTCCAATTGAACATGGCACTGGTTCTCAACTGTCTTGTGATATATTTCTGATCAGTATTTTGCGTCTGGAGCAATGGGTTGAACATCGGCACTCCACTTTCCGGCCTTTCAGGATCTTCAAGTTCATGGGTCAAGTCCACACCGTTTGTGGAAATAGGTCTGTATGACCACACTTTATACATATAAGCAGAAGATCCCTGTCCATAGTTAACTTGCATACCAGTTCTTTCCTTCTCCGCATAATTCGCTCTCATGACAAGCTGCATACGATTGCCTATCTTCTGGGTGATGTTCATGCTGCCAACATAGTTCTTCATACCGGTATTGAGAATGATACCCTTCTGATTGGCATAATTGAATGAAGCCATATATGTGGTTTTCTCAGTACCGCCAGATGCGCTTACGCTGTATTCGTGCATCTGTCCTAGCTGACTGATCTCATCTTGCCAGTCAATAGGTCTCACATTCTTATAGTCATCGAGTGTCCATGGAGTTCCATCCGGATGAGGATCCCTACCATCGAGATACATAGAGCCATAAGCCGCATCAAGTTCATTCTGAAGTCTGACAAATTCATAAGGTGACATCATTTCATACCTATTATAGTCTTTCGACAAGCTATAACGGTACTCGAAATTAATTTTCGGAGCGCCCTTTGAACCGGAATCGGTAGTAATAACAATCACACCATTAGCACCGCGTGCACCATATATGGCTGTCGCCGATGCATCTTTAAGTATCTCGATACTTTTAATATTCTGAGTAGGAATTGACGAGTTATCGGGAGACTCTAGTGGAATACCGTCTACCACATAAAGAGGAGCATTGCTCTGGGTTACAGAATTGCTACCCCTAATCAGAATGTCCGGAAGACCTCCAGGCTGTCCATCCCCGACATTGACCTGTACACCGGCGACCTTGCCGGCAATAGCATTTTCAAACGTCACTGCCTGAAGCGCCTTCATATCCTCAACGTTGACAGAAACAACGGAACCGGTAAGATCCTTTCTTGCTACCGGACCTCCGTATGGAACCACCACCACTTCCTCGAGCATTTTCGCATCAGGTTCAAGAGAGATTCTCAATTTCTCTCCCCCTTTTGTAACCCGCACCTGATAATCTTTGTAACCAATGAAAGAGACAGTGACAGTCTGTCCGACAGGTACTCCTGTAAAAATGAAATTTCCATCTACATTTGTGGATACACCTTTGGTACTGCCTTTGATATAGACGTTAGCTCCTATGACAGGAGTTTCGGTTTCATCAACGACAGTTCCTTCAACGGTAACCATCTTAGTTTTTTCCTGTGATCGGACTGGCATGATGCCTGCAAATGAAACCAGCAGGCACATCAGAAAAAAAACAATTTGTTTTCCTGATCTTGATTGAATACGATTTAATGTTAACATACTTTGGCATTATAAAAATGATTAGAATTAATATATTGAGAAATGTTTCGATCTGGGCTATTATAATAGCTTTTAACGCAAGCAAATTTATATAAGTACAATCAATTTTAATAGCATAATGCCTCAAAAATCAACGGAAACGTTCCCGGGAACGTTTGGATTTTGCAGAATGTCTAAAAAGTTGTAAGTTTGCAGACAAACCTACAATCATTCATGTTATGGAAAAGCCAATTACAATAAAAGACATAGCAAAAAAACTCGGGTTATCCACCTCCACAGTTTCCAGAGCTTTATCGGACAGTTGGGAAATAAAGAAAGAAACCAAGGAGCTGGTTATCAAGACTGCTGCAGAACTGAACTATCATCCGAACACGCAGGCAAAAGGGTTGGTCACAAAGAAAAGTTATACTATCGGAATCGTTGTGCCTGAATTGGTCACATCTTTTTTTCCTATGATTATATCCGGAATACAAAAAATACTAATGCACGAGGGCTATCAGATCCTCATTACTCAATCCAACGAATCCGCTGAAACAGAGCGTACCAATCTGAGTCTTTTAGAACAACACATGGTAGACGGTATAATAATATCCACGACATCTGACAGTTTCGTCAACTCTGATATGTATCAAAGCCTACAGGATAATGGGATTCCACTTGTGTTTTTCAACAGGGTGCCTTCCAACATTGATACTACAAAAATTATTATTGACGATAAGAAAATGGCCTATTCGGCAGTGGCTCATCTTATAGGTGAGGGATACCGGAAAATATTTCATTTTGCGGGTCCAGAAAAATTGGATATAACGAAAGATCGTATGAACGGATATATAGAGGCCATGCAGGATGCCAATCTCCCTATTTCAGACTCTACCATCATTCATTCCGGTATTTTTATTCGTGATGGAGAACAGACTATGGAAGATATACTGTCCGGAAACGGTGAAAAACCGGATGCTATATTTGCATTTAACGATCCTGTTGCTATCGGAGCGATGAAAGCCTTGAAACGGCACGGATTGAGGATACCGTATGATGTCGCTTTTGTCGGCTTTTCAGAATCGGATATGGCCACTGTCGTCGAACCTTATTTGACGTCTATAGAACAGCCGCGTGTCGAAATCGGAGAGATTGCAGCAAGCTGCATGCTGGACAAGATTCGTACAAATAGATTGCTCAATAAAAAAATTGTACTGGATGCCAAATTGAATATCAGGGAATCATCGCATAAAAAACACAATTATGATAAAGACACTATTCTAACATAGGAGGGGTAGTGATTGACCTTAATCTGTAAGTAAGCCCTCGTAATGTTCACTTCTTCCTCCTTTACTTGGTTGAACGTGAGGAACACAGGCAAAGTGAATTCCAGAAATTCGGTATACCACTCATCACCAAGATCAAAAACAATATGAGAAACTCCCTGATAAGTATACCCGCCATTGATGTCAACCTTATCAATGACGGGCAACTTGAAATCTTTTAGAACTGACGTTAGTATATGATCAATCAGCGGAAGAATTTAATGCTTTCAATAGCTCACCTTTCACCGTATCCGTTCCCGGAAAACCTACCGACCGGTACGTTTGTTTCCCTGCACGGTCGAGCACCAGATAAGTAGGTACGCCACGGACTTCGAATTTATCACAAATAGCTGCCCACTGAGCATTGGTCAACCGGTAATGCTCACCATGAATATCGGGTATCATATTGTTCCATGTTGTCTCCGGAGAATTTTCACCGGCAATAAAGACATACACGATATCTTTATCTATCAGCTCCTCCTTCATGGGTTTCATCATCTTCATAGCCATCTTACAAGGTCCGCACCAGGTGGCCCAGAAATCAACAAGCACTACTTTACCCTTGAACGGCTCGACAATGACTTCAAAAAGGGCATTGTCCTTCACATCTTCGGGCAGAGTACGAACCATAAAACTGCGCTTCTTCTTATTTTCTTCTATCTTCTGAAGCAGCTCCGTATTCATTGCAGTCAATTGGTTCAGGAAATAGGGATTCTCAATCGTGCGTAATGTAGCAAAATCGTCTTCAGACAAAGGCATAAAATCTTCCAGTTTTGAAGCACATTGCATTGCTGTCTGCACATCATGATAGATACCTTTACCTCCTATTAGCTCTCCAACCGCCTTCTGATTAGCTTCCAAAGCCACTTTGCCACACTCCTGAAAGAGGTTGTCATACTTATCTCTCAGCACCCTCATTATAGAAGCATCCTGCGACGAAGGATTATCACGGTACTTCTTCATTGCTTCCTTATCCTCTGGACTTACCTTGGATGAGTCAAGCAGGTAATCAAAGATACCGACGGTCTTAACAGACGGCAAATGGATATATGCGGTATTCCTTACCATACCGGAATAATTGAAGCAATACACAGACTTGGGTGAATTAATGTAATCCAGTTTACTTAAAAAGTCAAAATAGCCATCTGACGGTTCTTTTGAGAGGTACTCCTTACCGGCATCACGCAACGACAGTCCTTTTTGCTGAGCATAAGCCTGCAATAGCTGATAATCATATCCACATAACAGCCCATACAATGCATCTTTATTCAGCACCGTCAACAATTCCGCATAAGCTGCACTTATTTTCTTATTGGCACGGATCACATTGTCCGCTTCTTCATATTTCCGCATGCAATATGCTTTATACTGATCCGGAGTCATGTCATATAAGTCTTTCAACTCAACAGAACAAAGAGGAATTTCCAGTCCGGAATTCATTTCCGTATTCAATCCTGCATTCAGTCCTTCAAAATAAACCTTCTTCCCTTCAGCCTTCGTGTCTTTCTGTAAACGACTGGAAGCACGCGTCATTTCACGAAGATTTACGGTAACCTTGGTTTCTCCACCCGGAGACAACAAAAAAGAAACAACAGATCCACCCACACTTAAATAGGCGACAGAAGGGTGTGAGACTGATATTTCCGTATGGAAATTTCCCACTTCATCCAACTCTAACTCTGTATTCTTTTGTCCATAGGGAGATAAGAAATCAGCAGAATGTAATTCAGCTTTCATCCGGAATGAAGGCTTATAATCCAAAATACGACCACTAATGATAGCTGTTCCCTCTTTGATTTCAGGAGTCGGCAAAGCTACAGCAGTCATTTTTCCTGCCTTCTCTAGACCTTTAAGCAATTGGAGCTTAGGCAACTTTCCAGTCAGGCTGATACCGAAAAGATTAAAATCTCTCTCACCTTCCCCTTCCACAAAATCGAATGATTTTACAGATGGTGGCAAAGGTGGAAATATCAAAGAGAAAGTGGCCTCTCCGGATTCTGGCATCCAAAATTCCTGTCCCAACTCAATACCTACTCCCTGCCGCACCTGATAACGTTCACCATTATCTGCCACCAGACAAGTAGCAGGGGCAATACGTATCCAGTACTTTGGAGTAAATTTTGCATCCACATCAATCACGGTAGCTGTATCCGATAAATGAACGGCAGCTATCTCAATGGTTTCCGTTGCCTTTGCTATAAACGGAGGGCGATTAATCGTCTTCTGTGCATTCAATGCACTCCAAGACAAAAGACACAATAAGAATAGTAGTTTTTTCATTAGACTCATTCTTAAATTGATACTATCGCAAAGCTTCCACTTCTTCCGGAGTCAATGGTATCTTCTTGCCTAAGCGGCGGGCACCGGTTTCTGTAATAAGATAATCTTCTTCATTGCGAATACCACCGAAGTCACGATATTCTTCCAATTTGTCATAATTGATAAAGTCAGTGAATTTCTTACCTTCTTTCCACATGTCAATCAATTCGGGAATGAAGTAGATACCCGGTTCAACGGTATGTACAAAGCCCGGTTCCAAAGGAATGGCAAGACGTTGAGACTTACGTCCGAACTGTGTACTCTTGGGTTGACCGTTATAGCCTACCCACACTTCGCCCAGATTTTCCATATCATGCACATCCAGTCCCATCATGTGTCCCAGACCGTGGGGATAGAACAATGCATGAGCACCTTCCCGCACTGCATCATCCGCATTTCCTTTCATCAGACCCAGTCCTTTCAAACCTTCTACCATTACGCGGGCAGATAAGTCGTACACTTCCATATAAGGAATACCCGGACGGAGAGCCTTTACAGATTCCAGATGCATAGCATTCTGAATTTCGTAAACGGCACGTTGCTTCGAAGTAAACGTTTTATCGGCAGGTACAGTAGACGACATATCACCACAATAGCCCGATGGAAGTTCCGCACCGGCATCGATCAGAAACAAGTCACCCAATTTAATTTTATTACCATGATAATGATTATGCAAAGTCTGTCCGTTGATTGTGGCAATTGTAGGGAAAGAAAGTTCACAATTATTCATTTCGGCTACACGGTTCATCTCTGCCACAACTTCATATTCGTACATACCCGGACGAATCACTTCCATCGCCTTGATATGCATGTCGGCAGTCACATCACATGCTTTTTCTATTTCTGCAATTTCTTCGGCAGATTTATAATTACGCTGTGCCACCACCGCACGGATAAACGGTACAGACCCTTCCTGACGTGCCGGAGGAACACCCAGCCAATCCATCAGTTTCAGCTTATGTTCGGGACGGTAAGGCGGAAGATAATGCACTGTCTGACCTTTTTGTACGGCTTTGTGCAGATAGCTGATAATCGCGACGGAAGGAAGCGTCTCCCGAATGCCTACCCGTTCACTCTTCTCTTTCAGAGTCGGCTGCGTACCCATCCATACAATATGATCGATAGTCAGTTCGTCTCCGAAAATGATTTCTTTGTCCTCATCGATGTCAATGATAGCGGAAAGTCCGGCAAACGACAAGCCGAAATAGTAGAGGAAAGTAGAATCCTGACGATAACGGAAAGCATTATCTTCATAATTCAGTCCTTGTTCGTCATTTCCCAAGAATAGTAACACTCCGGAGCCAATATTTTTTTTCAGCAGGGCTCTGCGCTGCACATAAGTTTCTTTATCAAACATAACGTTGCAATTTTTTAAGTTGATACGCACAAAGATAATGCAAACCGAAAGCAGCACAAAATAAGCTTGCCTATTTTTATTGCTGATGTACAGCTTATCTTCACTTTTAGCAAAGATAATGTAAATTAGGCGCCAATCTTTCATGCTTGCATGAAAAACTTATGCCGAGAACATTTCGCGTTCCCGAACTATTCACTATTTTTGCAAAAAGTGTGAAGATAAGTTGCGCCTCGGCATAAAAAATGAACGAGTTCATTTTATTCTGTCTCGTTTGCATTATCTTTGCGGCGAGTAAAAGAAAAGAATAAGTATGGCACAAGGTTCCAGACAAGTACAAACTCAAGCGCAGCAACAGGTACAGACACTGTCGCCCCAGCAGATTCTGGTAGTGAAGCTATTGGAATTGCCCGCTGTAGAACTGGAAGACCGTATACATGCGGAACTTCTGGAAAATCCGGCTCTGGAAGAAGGAAAGGAAGATACGGCAAGTGACGACTTTTCTGAAAATTCCGATACGGAAGGTTCCGCAGAAGACAGCGGAGCCAATGAATATGATTCTTTAAGCGATTATCTGAACGAAGACGATATCCCCGACTACAAGCTGCAGGAAAACAACCGTAGCAAAGGTGAACAGGCCGAAGAAATACCTTTCTCCGACGCCACTTCTTTTTACGAAACCCTAAAGGAGCAACTAAGCGAACGTGACCTGACCGAGCATCAGCGTGAACTGGCGGAATATCTGATCGGATCATTAGATGACGACGGCCTGTTACGTAAGTCTCTGGATAGCATCTGTGATGAACTCGCCATCTACGCCGGCATCGAATGCACCCAGGAAGAATTGGAAGAGGCACTGAAGATCATCCAGGACTTTGATCCCGCCGGACTCGGTGCACGCAACCTGCAAGAATGCCTGCTCATTCAGATTCATCGCAAGATAGAGCAACAGCACTTCACCCCGAGCCCTCTACTTTATATAGAAGAAGCGATCATCTCCGAATGTTACGAAGAATTTACCCGTAAGCATTGGGACAAGATACAGCAGAAGCTCGGACTGGAAGAAGATGCTTTTGAACAGGCTATCAAAGAGATCTGCAAACTCAATCCGCGTCCGGGTGCCTCTCTGGGTGAAGCCATCGGCCGGAACATGCAACAGATCATCCCCGACTTCATTGTAGATACATACGATGACGGTACCATCAATCTGGCTCTGAACAACCGGAACGTTCCGGAACTGCGTATGAGCCGTGATTTCACCGAGATGGTGGAAGAGCATACCAAAAACAGGGCTAACCAGTCGAAAGAGTCGAAAGAAGCCATGATGTTCCTGAAGCAGAAGATGGATGCAGCACAAGGCTTTATTGATGCCGTGAAGCAACGCCAGAATACATTAATGACTACCATGCAAGCCATTATCGACCTGCAACGCCCGTTCTTCCTCGAAGGAGACGAATCATTGTTGCGCCCTATGATATTGAAGGATGTTGCCGAACGTACCGGATTAGACATTTCAACCATCTCCCGCGTCAGCAACAGCAAATATGTGCAAACCAACTATGGCATCTATTCACTGAAATTCTTCTTCAGTGATGGATACGTCACCGAAGACGGTGAGGAAATGTCTGTACGTGAGATTCGTAAGATATTGAAAGAATGCATTGACAATGAAGATAAAAAGAAACCTTATACAGATGATGAACTGACGGATATACTGAAAGAAAAAGGATATCCTATAGCACGCCGCACGGTAGCCAAGTACAGGCAACAGTTGAACATACCGGTGGCAAGACTGAGGAAGTAATTATTAATTTGAGAACTCTATTCATGGAAGAACAACATATTGTAGCAGACAGGACCTTAATCCGGACAGCCCGGGTGATATCGGCTATATTCACGCCGTTTTCCATTCCATTCCTGGCGTTTCTGATTCTGTTCCTTTTCTCGTACCTGCGCATCATGCCTATACAGTATAAGCTGATTGTGCTTGGAGTAGTGTACTGCTTCACTATTCTTATGCCTACGCTCACCATCTTCCTGTTCCGTAAAATCAATGGTTTCAGTCCCGAAGACTTGGGTGAACGTAAGCGGCGCTTTATGCCATTCTTGCTTACTATTACTTCATACGTATTCTGCCTGGTGATGATGCACCGCCTGAATATCCCTTGGTACATGACGGGGATTATTCTTGCTGCATTGATCATGATGGTTATCTGCATTGTTGTCAATCTGAAATGGAAGTTAAGCGAGCACATGGCAGGTGTAGGGGCTATTGTAGGAGGGCTGGTATCTTTCAGTGCCTTGTTCGGATACAATCCGGTATGGTGGCTATGCCTGTTCATCCTGATTGCAGGTGTCCTGGGCACAGCACGTATTATTTTACAGCATCATACATTGGGAGAGGTACTGGTAGGTTTTGCCGTAGGATTAATTTGCTCTTTATTAGTGCTTCATCCACTGAGTAATATCCTGTTCCGTATTTTCCTCTTTTAAGAGAAGTAAAAAGGGCTCACATTGTAATTTATAATTAGTAATTTGTAATTATATAAGTATTAACCTTTAAAAACTAATGATCATGAATTTCCCGACTAATGTAAAGTACACCAAAGAACACGAATGGATTCGCCTGGAAGGTGATGTAGCCTATGTAGGTATTACCGATTACGCCCAGGCACAATTAGGCGATATCGTATTCGTAGATATCCAAGCAGAGGGTGAAACATTGGCAGCCGACGAAGTATTCGGGACCATTGAAGTAGTGAAAACCATTTCTGATCTTTTCTTGCCCGTAGGCGGAGAAATCCTGGAGCAAAACGAAGCCCTTGCCGACCAGCCGGAACTGGTAAACCAGGACCCATACGGCGAAGGCTGGCTCATCAAAATCAAACCGGATGCTGATGCAGATTTCGATTCATTACTGGATGCTGCTGCCTACAAAGCGTTGATTAACGATTAACTATTAGTGGTTAGTGATTAGCATTGATATTGAGAAGTTTGCTAATCACTAATCACTAAACACTAATAACTAAATAATTATGTCTCCATTAGTAAGCATCATCATGGGCAGCACCTCCGACCTTCCTGTTATGGAAAAGGCCGCTCAACTGCTGAATGATTTACATGTACCGTTCGAAATGAACGCTCTTTCTGCACACCGCACTCCGGAAGCTGTAGAGGATTTTGCAAAGAACGCCCGCGAACGCGGCGTTAAAGTAATAATCGCAGCCGCCGGCATGGCCGCCGCTCTGCCCGGAGTCATCGCTGCTAACACTACACTACCTGTCATCGGAGTTCCCGTTAAAGGTTCTGTGCTGGATGGCGTAGATGCTCTCTACTCTATCATTCAGATGCCTCCCGGAATCCCTGTAGCCACAGTTGCCATCAATGGCGCCATGAACGCTGCCATTCTTGCTATACAAATGCTAGCTTTAAGCGATGCCGATCTCGCTGAAACTTTTGCAGCCTACAAAGAAGGGCTGAAAAAGAAAATCGTAAAGGCGAACGAGGAGCTGAAAGAAGTAAAGTACGAGTATAAAACGAATTAAAAAGGAGTAATTAGTGGATTTATTCAACTATTCCCGACGGGAAACATCAGAAGTAAACATCGGAGCCACCCCTATGGGCGGCTCCAATCCTATCCGCATACAAAGTATGACGAACACCGCTACGCAGGACACAGAAGCCAGTGTGGCACAGGCTAAACGTATTGTAGATGCCGGAGGTGAATATGTACGTCTGACAGCACAAGGCATTAAAGAAGCGGAAAACCTGATGAACATCAATGCCGGTTTGCGCCGGGACGGATATATGGTGCCGCTTGTCGCCGACATTCACTTCAATCCGAAGGTAGCGGACGTAGCAGCACAGTATGTAGAAAAAGTCCGCATCAATCCGGGAAACTATGTGGATGCAGCACGTACCTTCAAGCATCTGGAATATACAGACGAAGAGTATGCACAAGAGTTGCAGAAGATACATGACCGATTCGTTCCTTTCCTGAATATCTGCAAGGAGAATCATACAGCTATCCGCATCGGTGTAAATCATGGCTCACTGTCCGACCGCATTATGTCTCGCTACGGCGATACACCGGAAGGTATGGTGGAATCATGCATGGAGTTCCTGCGCATCTGTGTAAAAGAAGACTTTACAGATGTTGTTATCTCCATCAAAGCCTCCAATACAGTAGTAATGGTAAAAACGGTTCGCTTGTTAGCTGCTGTAATGGAAAAGGAAGGAATGCAATTCCCGTTGCACCTTGGCGTTACAGAAGCCGGGGATGGTGAGGACGGACGTATCAAGTCTGCATTGGGCATCGGTGCATTGCTAGCTGATGGCCTGGGTGATACCATCCGCGTTTCTTTAAGCGAAGCTCCGGAAGCAGAAATACCTGTAGCACGAAAGTTGGTGGATTACATCATGCAGCACCAGGATCACCCTTACATACCCGGAGTGGAAGCAGAAGGTTTCAACTATCTTTCTCCGGTACGACGTGAGACAACTGCCGTACGCAACATAGGTGGGAATCACCTGCCTGTAGTCATTGCCGAACGCATGGACGGAAAATTTGATATGAACCCGCAATTCATTCCGGATTATATCTACGCCGGACGTGCCTTACCGGAAACTCGTGAAGAAGGAGTGGAATACATCCTAGATGCGGATGTATGGGAAGAAGAGCCTGGAACCTATCCGGCTTTCAATTACCAGCAGATGCCACTTATGGGCAATTGCCAAGCCGATTTGAAATTCATGTTTATGCCTTACATGGCACAAACGGAAGAAGTGATTGCTTGTCTGAAATATCATCCTGAAGTAGTCATTATATCACAGAGCAACCATCCTAACCGACTTGGGGAACATCGTGCTTTAGTTCACCAGTTGATGCAGGAAGGACTGAAAAATCCGGTTGTATTCTTCCAGCACTATGCTGAAAATGAAGCAGAGGACTTGCAGATAAAATCTGCTGCCGACATGGGAGCACTTATCTTCGACGGTCTTTGCGATGGTATTTTCCTGTTCAACCAGGGAAATCTCACTCATGCCGTAGTAGATGCCACAGCCTTTGGTATTCTGCAAGCAGGACGTATACGCACCAGCAAAACGGAATATATCTCCTGCCCCGGATGCGGACGTACCCTGTTCGACCTTCAAAGCACCATAGCACGTGTAAAAGCCGCTACTTCACACCTGAAGGGATTGAAAATAGGTATTATGGGCTGCATCGTCAATGGTCCCGGAGAAATGGCTGATGCTGACTATGGCTACGTAGGCGCCGGACGTGGGAAAATCAGTCTGTATAAGAAGAAAGAATGCATTGAAAAGAATATTCCCGAAGAAGAAGCTGTAGAAAAGCTGATTGAGCTGATTAAAGCTAACGGGGATTATGAAGAAAAATAGTTTAAAGAAAAATGGCAAGCAGGATAAATCTACTTGCCATTTTTCTTTAAACTATTTCTTCTGACTGAACAGCCAACTCATAAAGTCGGGATAATTGAAAGCCGGATTCCAGCTACCATGATTACATCCCGGAAACTCAATGTATTCCACATCAGCACCTTCCTTCTTCAAAGTCCTGTATGCCGCACGCGAACCTTCAGGTGTAACCACATTGTCAGCATCACCGTGGAAAATACGAAACTTTACAGACTTGACAGCTTTCAGGCGCGCCACATTTACTGTACCGCAAATAGGCACAGCAGCAGCAAATATCTCCGGGAAACGGACAACCATGTCAAAGGTTCCCATTCCTCCCATAGAAAGTCCAATGATATAAATACGCGATTTATCAACCTGAGGCATTGCCAGATAAGTATCCAGCAAATCCTTCACTGTCTGAAAAATCGGAGTTATCGGTTCGTTCAACGGCATCTCATTCGGCAAAAATGATTCAGGACGTGCCGAGTATGCCCAATAGCCCGTTTCGGGACACTGTGGTGCGAGCACGAATGCCGGGTATTTCTCCCGGTTCACCGGATTCAAAAACATCCGTCCACCATGGGTCAATTGCCTCTCATTATCATTGCCACGCTCTCCGGCACCATGCAGGAAAAGCACCAAAGGATACTTCTCACTCTTTTTCATGTTCTCCGGTTGCAGCAAGCGATACTGCAAGGTATCTCCCCGGGAGGAGATAAAGGTTTCTTTCTGGTAGGTTTCCTGAGCAGACAAAGGTAACAGGAAGAAAAGAACACAAATTGCACTGATTAATCGTTTCATAGCATTGTTATTTTACATGTTTAACTTCCGAACGTAAAGATACACCATTTTCATTGAAAGCCTCCACACAAAAATAATAATCCTGATCGATGGTAAGAGATTTCATAAGTAATTCATTATTTCCATATACCATCCAAGAGCTATAAAGTTTATCGGGAGCAATACCCCATAACACATTATATCCCTGTGCACCTTTGACCGGTTCCCAACTGATAGTAATATCACGACGGTCCGCATGGCGATCAAGGGTTAATTTCTTCGGCTGTTGCGGTGTTTTCCCCATGCCCAATCCAAATACCCGAAGTTCAGAAATTGCCAAGTTCGGGGTCGGTACATCTATGTTCTTATAGCGGATATAACGCGCAGATTGGGATTGTCCGAGTTCAACATAATCATTCGGGGTATCTTTATAACTTTCTTTGCGGTCAACCAATATTTCCCAATTCTGTCCATCCAGTGAACCCTCAATCACATAGCGGTGGCGAAGCCCTTCATAACGACCATACATATCACTTTGGTAATCATGATAGTTGATCTGAATAGCAGATACAGCAGCCGTTTTTTCCAGATCAATCATTACCCATTGGCGTTCATCGTTAGCCTCAGCCAACCAGAATGTCTTAGTCAGTTCATCAGTCAATGCAGAAGGTTGGAACTCTCCTTTTACAGTAGAGGCGGTAACCGGCTTGCCGTAAGAGAGCAACATCCACCCTCGGAACTGTCCTGCCTTACCCGGCACGGCAGGAGCATAACGGGGATAATCTCCAAAACGGGTATCTACATACATAATGCCATCTTTATCAAACCCTGCCGGAAACATACAAAGGCGACGTTCCCAATTCACATTGATAGAGAGTGACATCGAAGCAAAATGCCAATACTGCCCCCCAGGACCAAGCACGGTACTTCCATGTCCGGCACCGTTCATATAACCACCCGGCTTGTAGGACACCGGATTATGCTTCTGGTAGGTATAAGGTCCCATCGGATGATCTGCTACGTATACTCCGTCTGCATAAACATTGAATTCCGTACCCGGAGCACCGTATTGCATATAGTATTTCCCATTATGCTTCGTCAGCCAAGGCCCCTCAATATATCCGCCCAATACAGTATCCGTATGGTTTTCACCGAAACGTTCCCAGCCATGTTTAGGCATATCCAAATTGAAGAGTTCTTTCGTCTCCCCTTTCTTTGTGAAACGGTGATCTTTATCCAATTCCATACCCCGGATAGGGTAAACATTGGAAGAACCCCAGAACATATACGCTTTACCGTCATCGTCAATAAACAAATCGGGATCTTGCAGATTATGCAGAATGGCAGGCGTAGCTTCCCAATCACCGGAAGCAGGATCATCGGTATAAAGGATGCTCATAGAACCTGAAGGATCGCCTGCAACATAAAGCACAGAGTCCTTATAATTATGTGCCGCCGGAGCATTACACCCTTGCGGATACCAGTTCCTGCCCGGACGTACAAACTCCCAGTTCAGCAAATCCCTGGAACGCCAATAACCGTGTGAACGGGTAACAAACATATAATATTCACCCCGAAACTCCACCACGGCCGGATCGGCCCCCGAACGGTAAGAAATATCCCGGTCGGAATTATAAATCATATAGGTATAATCTATATTCAAGGGATTACAATATGTATCCTGACGCATATCCTGCGCCGGAAGAGTAGTCCACGCAATCAGGCAGACTATAGTCAATAACAGATGTTTCATTCTTTCGTTCTTTATATTACTTGCACAAATTCTGAGGAACTTCATATTGTTTTTGTAAACGTGCAAGTTCTGCCATTAGTTCAGCAGTTACTTTCTCCATTCCTTGCTTTCCGTACAGATTGTGCATTTCTGTCGGATCAGTTTTCAGATCATACAGTTCCCATTTGTCTTCCACATAGAAGTGCATTAATTTGTAGCGTTCCATCTTTACACCATAATGGGCACGGACACTATGAAATCCGGGAAATTCATAATAATGATAATAGAGCGATTTACGCCAATCACGCGGTTTCTTTCCCGTCTCTACCAACTCCCGGAACGATACACCCTGCATATCCCGTGGTACTTCGATACCGCACATATCCAGAAAAGTAGGAGCAAAGTCTATGTTCTGCGTCAGTCCTGTTACCTGAGTTTCCGGCTTGATATGTCCGGGCCAGCGCATAACCATCGGCATGCCGAAAGATTCTTCGTACATGAAACGCTTATCAAACCAACCGTGCTCTCCCAGATAGAACCCCTGGTCTGTAGTATAAACGACAATCGTATTTTTATCCAGTCCGGTACGTTTCAGATAATCAAGAATCTCTCCCACACTTTCGTCTACACTCGCTACAACTCCCATATAATCTTGCAGGTAACGCTGGTATTTCCACTCCGCGACTTCTTTGAATGAACGTTTTCTGGAGTGGAATTCATTATTTCTATCACGGTATGCATCAAGAAAGCGGCAGCGTTCATCCGGTTCCATTGTTCCCAGAAAAGCATGCGGCCAAGGGTCGAACAGTAAACTGTCACTATCCATACCGGTAACCATCTTCAGATCGTGTCCTTCGTACATGTCACAATAGATATTCATCTTTTGCATCTGTGCCGCATAACGGCCCTCATAAACATCAAAATAATTATCAGGAAGTGGAAAAGTAGTATGCTCATACAGATGGTAATGTCTTTCTGCGGGTACCCAGTTTCTATGAACAGCTTTGTGATGCATCATCAGAAAGAAAGGTTTGTTCTTGTCTTTCCGTCCGTCGAGCCATTCTTCCGTGAATTTAGTAATCAAATCCGTCACATACCCCAAATGACGTGTGGTATCATTTTCAGTAATAAAATGCGGATTACAATATTCTCCCTGATCATCCAGAATCATCCAATGATCGAAACCTGTAGGCTTAGAAATAAGATGCCACTTACCAATAACAGCTGTCTCGTAACCATTTGCCTGTAATATCTTCGGAAGGGTTTGTTGCGTACCGTCAAAACCTTTCGCCCAGTTCTTCATGAAACCATTCTTATGGCTATGTTTACCGGTAAGTATGGCAGCACGACTCGGCCCGGAAATAGAATTGCAACAATAGTTATTCTGGAAAACTGCTCCTTCATGCCCGATACGGTCAATATTTGGAGTCGGTGCCACTTTCCCTATAGGATGACCATAAATACTCATAGCCTGACGGGCGTGGTCATCACTCATAATAAAAATGATATTGGGGCGTTCGTTACGGACTTCCTGCCCTTGACCTTGCACAATGGAGGAAGGCACAAAAGGTAAGGCGAAAAGCCCCAAGGATAATTTAGAAGTCATGGCACTATCGAATTGTCAGATTAGCCAGAATAGGTGCATGGTCGGATAAATAGCCATTGTCCGGCTTGTCTGCTATCACTCTGAATTTATTGGCTACCACCTGTCCATTGACAAAAATAAAGTCGATCAACTGGCGTTCTTCAACCGGGATGCGCCCAAAATCATGGAAACTCCATGCAGGACCATAAACTACGTCAGATGTGGAATAAGTATTCTGCATCCCCCCTTCCGTAAGAACAGAAATCGGGTCTGAATCAACAGTACCATTAAAATCTCCTGTAATAACTACCGGTAAATCCGAAGCTATCTCACGTATCTTTGCAAGCAACAAAACTGCACTTTCACGACGGGCAACCTTACCAATATGATCGAAATGTGTATTAAAAGCAGCCAATTCTTTACCACTGACTTTATCTTTAAGAACAGCCCACGTCACAATGCGTTCGCAAGCAGCATCCCAGCCTTTTATTCCTATAGAATCGGGTGTTTCACTCAAACCGAAATTTCCACTCTTCACAAGATCGAAACGATCGGTCTTATAAAACAGGGAACAATATTCCCCCTTTTCTTTTCCATCGGCACGCCCCACACCTAAAACCGTATATTGCGGAAGGCGGTTCTTCAGGTCATCCAACTGGTTCTTTAATACTTCCTGCATACCTACTACATCCGGAGCATAATAAGTGATCATTTGTGCCGCAGCATCTTTACGATATTTCCAGTTGTTCAAACTATCCGCTACATGGTCCAGACGAATATTGAATGACATCACATCAACCTTAGCTTCCGGCTGCTTGCTGCACGAAGCAACAAGCAGAACGAAAGCAACTAATACACTATTAAAAAACATGTTTTTCATAATTATGTAACCTTTTTAATTTAAGTATGGTGTTTTAAATCCTAACTTCTTCAATCCTTTTTGTACATCCGGATGACTCATAAACAATTTCCATATTAAACCTGTACGATAATTTTCTATCATAACAATAATAGGTCCCTGATCTATAGCCAGATAAGATGGCGCAAACCAATCAGCAGTCAGGTTAAATGCATCCTTGAAACCATATTCTCCCCAAAGCTTATCGCCAAGCTCTTCATAGAAATATCGCATGGCTTGCAATGAATATTCCGGTGCATAAGGAATAGACGACAAGGCGGCTGTTGGAGTAATAACACCACGATCATTACCAGGACAATGCGCAGAGTACCCTTTATCACCATCACTGGCTGTCAGTCCCCAGCACTGTTCTCCATACCCTTTATACCCCTTCGGATTATCTATGCAATAAGCACGATTAATCAGAGTATGTGCTTTCATCTGTTCTTCATAATCAGCATAATAATCTTTCAAACCACGCGGATCAAGTCCCATATAAGAATAATGGGTAAAGAACAAAGGTCCGCCATAATCACTTCCCAATGGCAAGGTTATGTCGTAATACTTCTTACCATTCTTGAAAACGATAGAATTGGCCCACCCTTTATGATATACCGACTCTGCAATGGGATAAGTGGGTGAAGAAGCAGCAAGTATATACGTAATATGGCACTCATTATGCCCTTTTATCTGATGGTTCATCGACCAACCGTTATTGGGTGACCAATGCCAATAGAGTACATCCTCACCACCTTTAGTAAACCAATTCCATTCAGCCTGACGCCACAGGTCATTAATAAGACCACGGATACGTCTTTCCACCTGATTATCTTTGTTGAAATACTGATGTGCAGCCAGCAATCCTTCGAACATGAAAGCAGACTCTACCAGATCGGCACCATCATCTTTCCGGCTGAAAGAAATGGTTTCTCCATTCTGCCCATTTATCCAGTGCGCCCAAATGCCATGGTAACTGTCCGTATTCTTATCATTCAGAAAGCTGACTATTTTCAGCATACGCTCTGCCGCTTGTTCACGCGTTACAAATCCACGTTCTGCACCGACAATAATAGCCATTACCCCAAAACCGGAACCACCAATGGTAACAATATCGTCATTACCGTTACTACGTTCGCGTGCCAAGCCCGAAACCGGATGTCCATAATCCCAGAAATAACGGAAAGTCTGTTTCTGCACGAGGGTCATCAGTTCTTCATCAGACAAGTTCTTCTCCTTCTTACCACCAGAAGCTGCCGGCAGCAGGCTAAACGGGTAAAGCAGAAGCATCACATATATTATAAGTCTCATCATATATTCTATTTATCAGTTTAGTGCAGGGCTTTCAAAGCCTAACTTTTTCATTCCCTGCTGAATTTCCGGAATAGCCATGAATAAATTCCAAAGCATTCCTGTCCTATAATTTTCTATCATACAAATGATCGGTCCCTGGTCTATAGCTATACACTGGTTATCATACCAATTAGCTGTCAGGTTGAAAGCATCTACAAAACCATAATCTCTCCAGAGTTTATCACCCATCTTATAATAGTAGAAGTGCAATGCAGACATCGACTCCTCCGGAGTATAAGGAAATGCAGACAAAGCAGCTGTTGGAGCAATGACCCCTTTATCATTTGTAGGTGAATGTGCCGAATAACCATTATCACCATCACTAGCTGTCAGCCCCCAACAAGAGGCTCCATAACCAGCATATCCCTTAGGATTCTCCTTACAATAATTATAATTGATCAGAGTATGGTTTTGATTCTGTTCCCAATAATCAGCATATTGATCTTTCAGTCCTTTCGGATTAATGCCCAAGAAGGAATATTGAGATAAGAATAACGGTCCACCCTTATCAGCTCCCAGCGGAAGCTTGTATCCATAGTAAGTATTACCATTCTTCAAACCGCCATTCCTTGCCCATCCAGCTTCATAAACCGCCTTATCGATAGGATAAGTAGGAGAAGAAGCTGCAAGCACATAAGTTATCAGGCACTCATTCCAACCTCTGATCGGAAGATTCTTCTCAAATCCATAGTTCGGGCTCCAATGCCAATACAGAACAGACTCTCCACTTTTCTGAAACCAAGTCCATTCAATAGCTTCCCACAGGCGGGTTATATCAGAACACAATTTACTCTCAGCTTCCGAACCGTCCTTGAAGTATGCACGTGCTGCAAGTAGTCCCTGGAAAAGTAAAGAGGTTTCTACCAGATCCGCACCATCATCTTTATCACCAAATGGCTTTGTCTCACCAGTTGCACCGTTAATCCAGTGTGCATAGGCTCCATGATAACTCGTACACTCTTTATCCAGGAAAGTTACAATCTTCTGCACTCTTTCAAGAGCTTCCTGTCGGGTTACAAATCCTCTTTCAGCCGCTACCAGCATCGCCATCACCCCAAATCCTGTTCCTCCGGTAGTAACAACATCACCGGAAGTTGTTCTTTCGCATGCCATACCGGAATGTGCATGACCGAAGTTCCAGAAATACTTAAAAGTTTGTTTCTGCACCAAAGTTAATAAATCCTCGTCAGGAATGCGATCAAACTTATCCGAATCATCCATCCCTGTACGGATTTCATAGACTTTGCCATTGGTAAGAGATACTCCGGAGGTGGATTTCACCCCCGGATTAATCACCAGTTTATATGAGGAAAAACTTTTAAAACCACCTGTTGGAGTCAATGAGAGTTTATCCTTTCCCTGTAGTTTTGAATCATATGCCACCGCCTGATCATTCAGTTTCAATATGATATTACTCTGAATCGTAGCTTCATCCACTGCATCTGTGAATGTAAGCACAATACTGGCATTGGGAGCTACATTTTCAAAGGAACTCTGATCCTGTTTTTCACCAATGGATATACTTTGCAGTTCAAATTTTCCGGGTACTTCCGAAGCATCATCTTTACTGCAAGAAATCAGTAATAAGGACAGTATGAAATAAACAGTTCTCATATTCACTCTATTTCTAACGGTCATCATTCTTTACCTGAATAAAGTTGCTTGATATCAGAAGCAGATATAGCTCTGTCATAGAAACGGAACTGGTCTAACTGTCCCGGAAAATTGGATGCCCAACTCTGTGCTCCTGCACCTTCTGTCAAACTGGGTTTTGTGCTAAACTGAAATGCTCCGATAGCAAATGTACCCAAATCTTTAAATTTAAGCTTTCCATAACCAGGCAGCTCTTTTGTAAATGCACTTTCACCATTCCGGTAAACTGTTACTGTCGAATTACTACCATCATAAACAAATGCCATATGAACCCATTCGGTACCAAAAACATTGTCTATCTTAGCTTCTACCCATCTCTCATCATTATCCTTCACGGATGTACAGTTATACAGATGCATCTTGAAGAAAGCCTGGGTCTCACTACTTGTATTTTCCAGGTAGATATCAAAGTTACCCCAGAAAGTCTTGGTATTAGGAATACTGAAGACACCATATGCGGAAGAATTTCTCGTTGTTTTCATCCAGAAAGCCACCGTACAACTTCCTAAATCGGGTATAGAATCGGTCAGATAAGAAGGAACACGGGCTAACAGATACGTATCTTTTGTACCTTGATACGCTTGTCCGTTGACTCCATCAGTATAAGTAATATCCCCTCCGGCACTCATGAGGAAGGTGTAATTACCCTTATCACGCATATCATTCTCAAAAGGCAAGAACAATTTCATTGGTGAGAACACTTTGGGAGCAGAACTATCCGGATAATCAAAAACCGGATGATCCATATCCTGGAAACAAGATTGCAAAGTGAGTGCTGACACACAAAATGCCAACAATAAATTAATATATCTTTTCATGGTCATTACTATATGAATTAATAATTAGGGTTTTGAACTAACACGCCATTTGATTTGTCAATTTCGTCTTGAGGCAAAGGCAACAATGCATGCTTATCCTGGTAACCAGTCTTTCCGGCTGCATGCAGCACTTCCTTCGCTATTCCCCAACGTACAAGATCATAGAAGCGATCGAATTCCATACCCAACTCAACACGACGTTCATGACGAATAGCTTCCCGCAATTCACTCTGATTATCAGTGGTAACCTCCGGCAAGATATTAGCATTCGTACCACGGGCACGGGCACGTACCATCTCAAGATATCTTCTTGCACTTGTATGATCACCCAGTTCGCAAGCAGCTTCCGCAGCCATCAGTACGACATCCGAATAACGGATCAGACGAATATTCACCCAATACCCACTCTTCGTATACTTTTCACGCAAAGCCGGATCTGTATACACTTTCTTATTAAAGTACTTTGCTATCACATCGGCATTGGCAACCGGTTTTTCTCCATAAGGCTTATTTGCAGGAATGGTCGAAGGATCTTCTCCTGTTCTAATAAAATACAATAAAGTCTCATCCTTTCTCGGGTCACCTTCTTCGAATGCATCAGCCAATAATTGAGTAGGAGTATGTTGGCCCCAACCTAAATTCCATTCACCGGCCCCACGACAGCCCTGTACCTGAGCATACTGGCTACCAATTTCGTTGGACCCCGGAAGAGCAGCAGTAGCAGTACATTGAAGTTCCAAAACAGACTCACCGCAGTTTTCACCTTTCTCACGGAAAATATCTTCATAAGGTGTATTCAAATTATATAAACCGGAAGAAATAACGTCCTCTGCTGCCGCACGCATATTGTTCCAATCATTACGCATCATATAAGTACGGGCATGTAAGGCACGAGCCGCTCCCCAGCTAAGACGACCGACATATTGTGCTTCCCAAGTCCTCGGCAGGTAAGATTCTGCATTCGTCAGATCTTCATCAATCAAAGTATATATCTGAGCAACAGAAGATTTAGGAATATTGGCATCTGCTACACTCCCTACTTTAAAGTCAATCAAAGGCACTTCACCAAAAGCGCGTACAAGGTTGAAATAACAGAAAGCACGTACAACAAAGCTTCCTCCCTTATTGACGAGGTCACCGCCTGTCAATGACGGATTCGGCTCATCTCCTCCAAGCACATCATTTACCTTATGTATCAAGGTATAATTATCATTCCAATAACTTCTTTATCATCCCATTACTTGCAGCATATTCAAAGTCATCGAACATCTTGCCTGTAGCAGCTCCGTCAGACAATGTACTTCCTTCTCTGCATCCTCAGAACGCATACCGTGGATTGCCAATGCAGTATTGCCGCTTGTCAAATGAAAACCGCGCAACTTGGCATACATATTAAAAACCTGTGTTTCGTAAGTACCACCTGTCAGGTCATCCTCAGTCAATACTCCTTGCGGTTTCTGATCTAACAGGTCACTGCATGACATCTGGGAACATCCCAGTGCTAAAGCCATGCACATAATAAAATATCTTTTTCATACTGATCGTTTTTCTTTTATTAGATTTCATGTTTAGAATGATAAGTTAAAGCCTAATGTATAAACTACAGGCATAGGATAGCCTCCACCATCAATACCAAACGCTGTTGCACTTCCGCCCACTTCCGGAGTATATCCGGTATTGCGGCTCCAGGTCTTAGGATTCTGCACATTACCATAGATACGTAAAGATTGCAGTTTAATGCGGTTCAACAAACGGGGATCAAAGGTATATCCCAACTCTATGTTACGGATACGGAAGAAACTTCCGTCTTCTACATAGTAAGAAGAAGCTTCCAGATTTACAGAACGGGATGGATCAAGAATCGGATCCCAGTTGGATGTTCCTTCACCATGCCAACGGTTCAAATGCCCTGTACGATAGTTGAATTGTGCATAAGCACTACTATCCCAGTTACGGTAAACCTCATTTCCATAAACACCCATCATGTCTACACTCAAATCAGATTCTGTATCCCAAATTAACATTAAAACCGTAAGTAAAATCCGGAGTAGGATTACCTATCATTGTACGGTCTTTCTCTGAGATAATACCGTCACCATTTACATCGGCAAACTTCAAATCGCCCGGCTTCACAGAAGCTACCTGGTTAGGTGCTGAAGTTTCGATATCGGTTTCATTCTGATAAACACCTGCCACTTTGTATCCATAGAAGTAGCCGATAGGATATCCTTCAGATACACGGGAAACGCCATTAATTATTGAATAATCCTTGCTTATCAATGATACAACTTCATTATCAATAGTCGTTAGATTGGCTGAAACACCATAACGCCAGTTTTCACCGATTTTATCGCTCCAGGATGCTGCCAACTCAAAACCACGGTTACGAATCTCTCCTGTATTCTGCAATGCAGGAACCGTACCTGAAAGACCGGGAACACTTGTCAGCAAGTCTTTGGTTGTCTTATTGTAATAAACCGGAGAAAGCTGCATGCGATCATTGAACATATGCATGTCAAAACCTACTTCCCATGAATAATTACGCTCCCAACCCAAAGTCTGTGAAATCAGTTTGTCCGGGCCTTTACCCTGCAATGACATTATCACCGAAGACAGCAGAACCCGAACTAACAATGGTAGGCATAGGCCGGATAGCGGGAACCTCCTGTATTCTGGCTACCCAACACACCCCAAGAGCCTTTCAGCTTCAAGAAGTTAATTACATTCTGTTTCTGCATAAACTTCTCTTCACTCATTACCCAACCGGCACCGAATGAATAGAAATTATCCCATGTATTTCCTGTTCTCTTAAATACGGAAGAACCGTCACGACGATAAGAAGCATTAAGTAAATAACGATTCTTGTAGTTATACAATACTCTGAACAGATAGGACATTGTAAACCGTTTGTATTGGGATCCACCATTAGTAGCTGATGTAGCATCATCAATCATAGTAATCCACCACTTGTCTATATCTTCGCCAATGGGAACACCATAACCCGGCAATTGACTGCGGCCACCTGATAAATCAGAAGACTCATTGTAATTGGTAGTAAGACCGGCAGTCAGAGTCAATCCATGATCACCAAACTGGTCCGAGATAAGTCAATACATAATCAGACTGTGCAGCAAGAGAGGTAGACTTGCGTTTGGTTCACACTTTCTCTTATCCGTCAACCTTTCTTTCCCACCCTCCACATCGGGTTATAAACATAAATCAGCGGAGAATATGAACGTGACTGGCTGGAAGCATAATCCATAGAGAAAGTAGCCTTAAACGTAAGATTCTTCATCAATATCAAGCTCTCCGTACACATTTCCTGCCACGCGATAATTTGCAGACTTATTGTGAGCACCGCTCAGCTCTGTTCAATCATAGGATTCCACACTTGTGCACGCTGGAAGTCAGGCAGCGTATGTATCAGTCCCGATTCAAGGTCATGAGTAGGAGCAATAGGAGCTGCCTTCAAAGCAGAGCCTACACCTTTTGCATCAGGATACTTGGCACGTACACCATTAAGCTGGAAACCAAAACGCAGGAAGTCGGTTACGCTATGTTCACTATGCAAGTTCACAGTAAACTTATTAAGCTTTTCACTCTTGATGGAACCTTCTTCCATTACGTAACCCAAGCCCAGATAAAACTTACTTCTTATCCTGCACCCGTAATGCTCACATTGTTAGTCAGAAAACCTGTCTGGAATATCTCATTCTGCCAATCAGTATTACCAGTCCATTGAGTATAATCATAAGGGTCGCTTCCTTGAGATATCAACTGCTCGTTGTACAGCATCTTAAACTCTTCGGCATTCGTCACACCTACACGGTCATAAATAACCTTCCAACCCACTGAAGAGTTGATGTTGACCATCGTCTTCCCTATTTTTGCCCTTTTAGTAGTAATGATAATAACACCATTAGCACCACGCACACCAAAAATAGCCAAGGAAGAAGGGTCTTTCAGGATTTCCATAGATTCAATATCCGCTGTATTCAGATAGTTGATGTTATCCGTAAACAGTCCATCTACCACATAAAGGGGTTTGAAACCGTTAATGGAGTTCGTACCGCGAACACGGATTTCAGGGTCTTGTCCTGCACGACCCGTATTCACCACCTGTACACCGGCAACCTTACCCTGTATGGATGCCAGTGGATTGGTAGAAGGCTTAGAGGCAATCTCGTCCGCTTTCACTGTTACAATAGAACCGGTCAAATCACGCTTCTTGGCACTACCATAACCTACTACTACAACTTCTTCAATGAGCTGGCTGTCCTCTTCCATCTTCACATTGATAGTTGAACGCCCATTTACGGCAATCTCCTGCTCACGCATACCTATATAACTAAAAATCAAGGTAGCATTAGATGCCACATCAACAATCTGATATTTACCATTTATATCAGTAATACTACCTTTACTCTCCTGTCCTTTTACCCGAACAGAAGCACCTATAACAGTTTCGCCTGTCTTATCTGTAACGACACCCGAAACTGTAATCTTGTTCTGCGCCATCGAAACGACAGCAAACAGCAACATCACACATGTAATTAATAGATTTTTTTCATTTTGTATTGATTTAAAATTCTTTTGCAAACATACCGGAGAAGTTGATATATGTCAAAAAACAAGCTACCACAAGAGTACCACAGTTCACCGGAGGGGTACATCATTGCTACTACTGTATAACATAAACGACAGATTATAAGGAATATAAAAGTACAATAAATATTTAGGTACTATTCATATAATAGAGCAAAAAGATAGAAAAGCAAAGGGGGCTTTTATCCTATTCTGAAGTTTTTTATCCCATATTCAAGAACGTCATACCTTTCACTGCCTCAAAGCCGACCATAAGATTTCCATAACCGATTGCCATTATACGATAGATTATATACCAAGCAAATACTGCAAAACGTTTGCAGTGAAGATGTAGACAATATGCAGCAACAATGCCATCTCAACGCAGTGGCTCGAATGCTGCATATTGCCGTCTTGAGAATCAGTTAGAGTAACTTGAACGCTGCTTTCTTTACGTCCTGGCTATTTCTGCCAATCATCACCTCAAAGTCACCGGACTCGCATATACAAAATCAAGATTGTAGTTGTAGAACTTCAGCAATTCGGGAGTAATCTTGAAAGATACTTTTTTAGATTCACCGGCTTTCAGGAAAATCTTCTCAAAGCCTTTCAACTCTTTCACCGGACGGGTTACACTTCCCACAAGGTCACGAATATAAAGTTGAACCACTTCTGCACCGTCTCTCTTGCCGGTATTGGTCACAGTCACGGTAGCAGTCAGTTCGCCCTTATCCGTCATGCTAGTCTTGTCCAAAGACACGTCGCTATAAGAGAATGTGGTATAGCTCAAGCCGAAACCAAAAGGATAAAGCGGTTCATTGTCTATGTCTATATAGTTGCTGCGGAATTTCTGGAACCATGCACCGTCGGCAAGAGGGCGGCCCGTGTTCTTGTGGTTGTAGAACAAAGGAATCTGTCCCACGCTCTTCGGGAAAGTCGTAGTCAGCTTCCCACTCGGATTCACATCACCAAACAGTACATCACCGATGGCAAAACCTGCCTCACTGCCCGCAAACCATACATTCAGAATGGCCGGCACGTTTGCCTGCTCCCAGTTCAGTACCAGTGGACGACCGGTAAACAGTACCAGTACCACTGGTTTTCCTGTTTTCAATAATTCTTGTAACAGCATGCGTTGGGTGTCGGTCATTTCAAGATTCGTGCGGCAACTGCTCTCTCCACTCATTTCCGAAGACTCACCGAGCGCAGCCACAATAACATCCGATTTGGCAGCCACGGCAAGAGCCTCGTCCAGCAACTCCTTGTCCGAACGATTGTCACGGTGTAAAGAACGTCCGAACATAGTGGCACGTTTCTCATATTCGGCATCACTCATCAAATTACAGCCTTTCGCAGTCAATATTTCGGCTTTATCGCCTGCTACCGCCTTCAAACCTTCAGCCAAAGAAGTTGCATTCTTCAATACAGCAGCCACACTCCAAGTACCCGGCATATTACTGCGGCTGTCTGCCAACGGACCTACCACAGCAATAGTGCCTTTTTTGGCCAGCGGAAGCACATTACCCTCGTTCTTCAACAACACCAAGCTCTCCGAAGCAATCTTACGCGCAACAGCACGATGCTCTTTGGTAAAGATTTGCTTCTTGGCACGCTTCACATCACAGTATTTATAAGGATTATCGAACAAGCCCAACTTGTACTTAGCTTCCAAAATACGGCGACAAGCCGCATTAATTGCTTCTTCTGTCACTTTTCCTTCTGTCAATGACTTCTTGAGCGTACCTACAAATGTATCGCTCACCATATCCATATCCACACCTGCATTCAGTGCCAAGGCGGCAACAGTCTGCGTATCGCCCATACCGTGGTCGGTCATCTCAGCAATTCCAGTATAGTCTGTCACCACAAAGCCGTCAAATCCCCACTGCTTACGCAGTATATCCGTCATCAACCACTTGTTTCCAGTGGCAGGAATGCCATCGACCTCATTGAAAGAGGCCATCGCACTGCCCACACCGGCATCAACCGCCGCCTGATAGGGCAACATGTATTCATTGAACATGCGCTGATGACTCATATCTACTGTATTATAGTCACGTCCTGCCTCACCGGCACCATACAAGGCAAAATGCTTTACACAAGCCATGATTTCATCATTACGGCTCATATCCTTTCCCTGATAACCACGTACCATGGCCTGCGCAATGGCTGCTCCCAGAAACGGGTCTTCACCGTTGCCCTCGGACACACGCCCCCAACGGGGATCACGGGAAACATCCACCATCGGACTGAATGTCCAGCAAATACCGTCGGCGCTGGACTCAATGGCTGCAATACGTGCCGATTCTTCAACCGCCTTCATATCCCATGTACACGACAATCCCAAAGGAATGGGAAACACCGTTTCGTATCCATGAATTACATCCATACCAAATAAGAGAGGAATACCCAGACGACTTTCTTCTACTGCCTGTTTCTGAACGTCACGAATACGCTCCACGCCTTTCAAATTAAAGAGCCCGCCCACTTCACCGGCACGAATACGTTTGGCCACATTACTACTTTTAGCCTGACCGGTCGTAATCTCACCGGTAACCGGCAGATTCAACTGACCTATTTTCTCTTCCAGGGTCATCTTCTTCATTAAATCGTCGATGAAACGATTCATATCGACCGGAGATTTCTGCGCATACGCACTAACGGCAGTAAACACCAACAAGACTAAAAATGATTGTAACTTGAAAAGTAAATGCTTCATGTCTTTCATGCTTTTAATTTATAGAAATATTATTTTGCTGCAAATAAAAGAAAAGCATGCGACAACCTCCACATCTCGCACTACAACAAAAGTACACCCATCACTAAGAAACAAAAGAGGAAGTACAATATTAATACTTCCCCCATTAATATTCCACTGTAAAACAGTTATTTAAAATTTATAAGGAAATCAGTCAGACTTTCTTCCGGAAGCAGATTGAATTTCTTGCGCAAGCGGTATCTTGCAGCATCAACGCCCCTCACCGATATATTCAGCAGCTTGGCAATTTCTTTTGTCGGCATATTCAAGCGGAGTAAAGCACAGAAACGTAAATCACCCGCCGTCAGATCCGGGTACTGTTGTTTCAGGTTTCGGAAGAAGTTCTCATGTATCCGGTCAAAATTCGCCTGGAACATATTCCAGTTTTCCTCATCCGAAACGATACTTTGATTAATCAATACCAAGAGCTTATCCAGATTCTTCCGCGTATACTGCCCTGATAACTTCTGTTGTTGTATTTCTTCTTTCAACGAATTCAAAAACTCCTGATGGGCAATATTGGTCATCACAACTCCGGACAGTTCTTTACTCTTAAAACGTAAATCAGCTTCCAGTTGCTCTTTCTCCAATTCGATAATCTTCTTTTCCTGTATTTCTATCTCAGCTTGATGGGTAATGCGTTGCTGTTCAATCACCCTGTCTTTCTTCTTCTTCACAGACTGATAAACGATGTATTGCAACAACAATAACAACAACAGCCCAATCAGAACATAACCGGTGATAGCCCAATATGATAGAAACCAAGGTCTCAAGACTTCAAAATGTAGCGTTACCAATGCCAATACTTCATTCTCATTATAAATCTCAGCTTTAAAAACATACGACCCAAATGGCAAACGGGTATATTTCTTCTGCAGACTGCGGTCACCTTCCACCCACTGATCGGACAGTCCTTCCAATTTATACCTTACCTTGTAAGTATAGTCATTATAAACCGGATAGCATAAAGAGAAGCATACGGTATTCAAATCTGCATCAATCTTGTTCTCTTTTTGCACCGACATTTTTTTTATTTTTCCCGTCCACTCCGACTCAGTCGTTATAGCCGATATCCACAAAGAGCGCCTAATAGAGGACTTGTACAAAAGAGAACTATCTGAATCAATCCGGGCAACAGCATTATTCAAACAGAGATAAGAACTGCCACTCGCCTTGTCATAAACCATCGCTGCTCTCTCCTCTATAGACAAACCATCAAACAAAGAAAACGGAATTCTATGTTCAATCCGGAAAACATTCATTTCACATTTCACCAAATATGCCATCTTGCTGTTTACAAACCAGTACAGATTGCCTTTTGCATGACTCACACTATGTATTCCTTTCAAATCCGCCAATTGCTCATTCATCGATTCATAAGGAATAATAGAATCATTCATATCTTCGTAAGTGTAAAACATTTCCCCATTTGAAAAAACAACCCGTCCGTTGATCTTAAACAAAGAGAAGTCCCCATCTTTCACATCACCCAGTTCCATATAGGTTCTGACATCTTCTACCCGTTTCAGATCCGGATTAATCCGAAAACGGAATAATCCTTTTCGTAAATGCTTCACCCAGATATTCCCCTGGGGATCCATCTCGATCTCCCGCACCATGTGGGTAAACCCGCCTAACGACCGCAGAAACCTCCAGATGCCCGAAGACTCCTCATTGTATAAATTCAGAAACGTATAGGTACCTTGCAATAAGAACGAACGTCCTTCCAGATTGACTTCTTTCATGCACATCGCTCCTCTCACATCCGAAATCAGCGATGCCTGCGAACCCGATATCTGAAAAGTTCCTTTATTATGTCCACATAAAATCTGTTTTCCCCATTCACCAACAAACCATGCCTGCTCTTCCAGTCCCGGCACAAGTTCGGGGACTCTGTTCCTAATCCTGTAAAGTCCTTGATTGGAAGCGATATAAGCCTCATCCTCTTTCACCAGCACATCATAGACCATTCCTATTTTCCGGTAAGGAGGCTCATAGTAATATACCAGAGAGTTATTTTGTATATAGGCTATACCTTCATCCAAAGCTGCCCAAACATTGTTATCGGCATCACAATACAGCCCTAATACGGTATTATTCTGTAAGCGGCTGTCCGTATTCTCCTTCCAAAGTAAACGTCCTTCTTTATCTATTGCATAAATCCCATTAGAAAGCGTACCGATAATATAGCAACTGTCTTTTGTCATTACAGCCCGGTTCACAGAGTACTTTTCAAGCTCGGCATCACATTCTGTATGCCACTTCAGTATCTTTCCGCTTTGATAAACAAAACCGCCGCTCTTTTGTGTCAGGAATAAAACGCCATCATTATACGGAAGTCCTGCCACCACATCACTGTTTCCCAGTAATTTTCGTTCAATCAGATTTTCCAGCCCATTCTTTGCAAGAACAAAAAGCCCTCCGTTTATCTGTTGAGAATAAACCGTATCACCTACCTGAAATAAATTCAAAGGAAGAGTTTTTGTACGAATCCCCTTCACAGTATGCCCATCATAAAAGAACAGAGAACCGAAAGATTGAAATACAATCTCCCCATGTGCCGATGTAATCGTCCAGATTTCATCATTATGGAACCGGAAATCTTTCGCTTCATCTTTTAAAGAGTGGTACACAAGGCTATCCAATGAATTACGTTCGAAATATCCGAACTCTTCGAAAGATCCCACAAATATCTTGCCGTCTTTACCGATATATACAGAACGTACGATATTCCTGGAAGGCAATTCATGAAGCTCCCAGCTATTTCCATCAAACTCCAACAGACCTTTGTTATTGCCAATATACATAACTCCCCTATCATCTTGAGCGATAGACCAATTCTGAATACCTGCATTATAATCTGATACGGAATAGCTCCTCACGATGGGAGAGAAAGGAATAGAGGAACCACGTGATAAGCTACTAAAAAGAGAAAATATACAAAATAGCAACAGAGATACTCTCATATATATTGATTTACAAGTAACCTGCCAGCAAAGGTAATTGTTTTCCACCAAAAAACCGGATAACTTTATGGATTATCTTTTCCGGAAAGGTAAAGATAGACCATAAAATTATCCGGTTACTTATTTTAAGAAGCTACAAACTATAACCTACACTACATAGTCAAAATCATCAGACTGCTTTTTCGGTATGAATTAAAATTCACCAAGCTTGTTTCTTTCCCCCTTCTCTTTTATGACCGTAGTTTCCGGTACGCTCAGCATTTTCTTATACTCCTCCGAGTTACCCAGCACTTTCACGGCTTCATTTAAATCATCATCATCTTTCAACTGCTGTATGATACCACCACGTTGGAAATAATAACGCTTAATGATATCCTGAGCAATCATATTCTTGATATCTTTTGCAAAGTAATCCAAGTCACGGTCCAGATTATGACTAAGTTTCTGCTCAAGAGCCTTGAATTCTTCGGAAGCATCTTTCATATAACCTTCAAATTCTGCCATTTCTTTCAAATTCTTCAGAATCTTCTCGCTCTGCTGGTCATATTTAAAATCTGCCTTCTTCACCATTTCCTTAAACTCTGCATAATCAGCATCCGTCACTTCGAAATTCTCAGGAGAAGCAATTGTCGGGTGCTTCAGGCAATATTGAGTAGCATAATTAAAGATCAGATTATCATTTACCAGATAAAACAAAATATTAGGTAACTTTTCTTGTTCCACTGCAACGTCCGGCGTCACACCACCGCCATCACGCACTTCACGTCCGACAGCTGTATGGAATACTGTAGTCAAACTATCAGGAATACGCCCTACACTACCATCCGGATTACGATGTTTGTAATCTATTGCCTGTACGCAACGGCCACTGGGAATATAATATTTGGAAGTAGTCACCTTCATCGTACCGCCATAAGGCAATGTACGCGGCACCTGCACCAAACCTTTCCCAAACGTGCGGTTACCTACAATCACTGCACGGTCATAATCCTGCAATGCACCCGCCAGGATTTCCGAAGCGGAAGCAGTACCGCTATTTACCAATACAGCAATAGGAATATCCGTATCCAATGGTTCGCGCAAGGTCTTATACGTATTACTTGCTTGTTTTATCTTACCTTTCGTTGTTACAATCGTCTTACCACGGGGCAGAAAGTAGTTGGCTATCTCTACAGCCTCTTCCAGCAACCCACCGCCATTGTTGCGCAAATCAATTACCAATGAAGTGATACCCTGCTTCTTCAAATCAAGAAAAGCCTTCTTAAACTCTTTAGAAGGATTTCCTGAGAAAGTACTCAGGTTGATGTAACCGATATTGTTATCCAACTTACTATAATAAGGAATAAACGGCAACTGGATGTTTTTACGGACAATTGTAAAATCCAATGGCTTTGCCTCACCGGGACGCTCAACCTTCAGTTGGAAACTTGTCCCTACCTGTCCACGAAGTATTTTACTCACATCCGTATTTCCGGTCAAATCTTTTCCATCTATTTCAAGCAAGATATCACCTGCTTTCAATCCCACTTCGGCAGCAGGCATATTTTCGTAAGGCTCCACAATTACTGTACGCTTCAATTTAGGCTCATATCGGATGATGGAACCTATACCTCCATAAGAAGCCTTAAGCATTTGTTCCAACTCACTCCGATCCTCTTCCGGATAAAATTCCGTATAAGGGTCCAGAGAATACAACATCGCATCGATACCCTCTCGTATTGTCTTATTCGGGTCCAATGTATCTACATAGAACATATCCAATTCCTTCACGATGGAATTGAATATATCCAGGTTCTTTGCAATCTGGAAACTGCGGCTATCACCACTCTTGAAACTAAAAAAGACAACTACACCTACTACTAACAGTAAGGTAGTTATCCAGCGTACTTTCAGTATTTTCTTCATATCCTATTTATTATAGTTCACTGATTCTCGTTTTAATCTCTTCCCACCACTCGGCAGGCATTTCTGCACCAATCACCCGGATGATGCTTCCTGAAAGGATAGAACCTATCTTGCCACATTTCTCCAATGAATATCCACAAGTCAGTCCATACAAAAAGCCGGCTGCAAAATAATCACCCGCACCGGTCGTATCTATCACTCTATCCACAGTGACAGCATGCACATGCACTTCCTCTGTCCCTTTACGAATGAGCGATCCTCTGGCACCCAACTTCACAATGGCGATGCTGCACATCTTAGCAATCACATCCAATGCTTCTTCCGGTTCTTTACCCGTAAATGCCTTTGCTTCCTCCTCATTGGCAAACACAATATCCACATACTTGTTTATCAATAAAGAGAAGAAATCGTGATCTTGCTCCACAATATTATAGCTTGCCATATCCAGGCAGATTTGTAATCCGGCTTCTTTTGCCAGTTCAATGGCACGAAGTATCATATCATGATCCTGCACCAGATAACCTTCTATGAACAAATAAGTATACCCCTTAAACATCTCCCGCGAAAGATCTTCAGCCTTTAATGTAGCGGCGGCACCCAAATAAGTACCAAAAGTACGTTCCCCGTCAGGTGATATAAAAGTAGAAGCTACCCCCGAAGGTAACTCAGAAGAAACTAATAAATTTGCTTCCGTTCCCCGTTCCAACAAACTTTGCCGATAAAATTTTCCATAAGCATCATTACCAACCTTACCAATGAATCCTGTTCCCGCACCAAGGCATGCCATACCACGAATTGCATTTCCGGCAGAGCCTCCAGTAGCCAATTCTGTTTCCATTTCACTGAAACATTCATTGATTATCAGCAGTTTCGTTTCATCAATCAGGGTCATGCTTCCCTTGGGCAATTCCATTTCAGTAAGAATATGGTCGTCGTTGAGAGTAGCAAGAACGTCAACAAGGGCATTGCCCATTCCAATTATTTTGTCCATTTCGATATTTTTTTTGCAAAGATATTGCATATTTCAAAATATCCTATTACTTTTGCAGCGCATTTGAGAAAAAACAACATTCTTCCTTAGCTCAGTCGGTTAGAGCATCTGACTGTTAATCAGAGGGTCCTTGGTTCAAGTCCAAGAGGAAGAGCGAAAAACTTAAATGCAAATTCTTCCTTAGCTCAGTCGGTTAGAGCATCTGACTGTTAATCAGAGGGTCCTTGGTTCAAGTCCAAGAGGAAGAGCGAAAAGGTTCGTCATTATGGCGAGCCTTTTTTGTTTTCATTATTTAGTTATCTTCATCAAGCTTCCGCAACCGCCAATGTCAATACACTGATACGTATCCCTCCTATCTCACGAAATACATCAGCACAGGCAGTAGTCGTAGCTCCTGTAGTCAAAACATCATCCACAATCAGAATATGCTTCCCTACTAATCGTTCCGGATGGCGGAGTTTAAAAATACCTTCCACATTCTCCCATCTCTCATAAATCGATTTACGGGTCTGTGTATTGGTATGTTTCTCGCGGATCACGGAAGAAGTATCTACAGGTATCCCTGTCACTTGAAACACGCCACGGGCAATCCACTCACTTTGATTATATCCACGAGCTCTCTGTTTACGGGGATGCAAAGGTACGGGAATGACAACATCTACATCTTCAAAAAAGCCGGTCGGCAGTAATTCCGCCGCCATGCAACGTCCCATCATCGCTCCCAGTTCTTTCCTTCCACCATACTTCAATTGATGTAGGATCCTGCGGAAATCACTTCCTTTCCGATAAAAGAAATAAGAGGTGGCACGTTCCAGAGGAAACTTTCCCCAAAACATACGTTCTACAGGATTATCCTTCATTTTATGATAATTCGTACGCGGCATATCTATATTGCAACGAGTACAAATAGTATCCTCACCCTCTATAAGTGATGCTCCGCAAACTGCGCAGCAGCGTGGAAAAAAAAGATGGAACAAAGGACCGAACCAATATTTCACAGTATTTTTCATCAGGCTATTTCTTTATGTCACATCCCCAACGGAGGGACTTCTTGTATCAGTTGTTGCAATATAGGATGCAGATATCCATTCGTGGCAATAATATGATGTCCTTCTATAAAATTCTCATTCCCATAAAAGTCAGTCACCCGACCACCGGCTTCCAGCACCAGCAATGCGGCAGCCGAATAATCCCATTTGCCGATGAAAGCTTCCGCCCAGGCATCAAAACGTCCGGCGGCTACATAGCATATTGCCAAAGCTGCAGAACCAGTCATACGGATACCACCAACCTTACCATACAAATTATGTATCAGATGTTCTCCCGTACGGGCATATTGACATGAGTTATAAGGCAATTCAACTACCAGAAAAGCATCTTCCATCTGCTGCACATTGGAAACCTGTATCCGCTGGCCATCCACATACGCACCTCCACCTTTCCAGCCATAGAAACACTCATCCCTACAGGGATCATACACTACTCCAATCAAGAGTTCCTCTTTAGACCGAAGAGCTATACATACACAATAAGGCGCGTTGTCATGGATATAATTTGTAGTCCCGTCCAACGGATCCACTACCCAACAATAAGGTTCATCCTGATACACTGCCGAACCTTCTTCCGTAATAAAACCAGCTTCCGGCAACAAAACGGAAAGTTCAGCAACAATCTGTTTTTCCGACTCTTTATCTACATAAGACACATAGTCATGCGCATGTTTCTTCTCCACGCTTTCACTGCGGAAAGTTTTTCTCTCTTCTTTCAAGAAACTTCCTGCATCCATAGCAATGCGGCAAACTTTTGCGGTAAGTGATGCTAAATCCATATTCGTATTCTTTTTCTTTGTTATTCTATTATTTCCCGGGCAATCCAGGCGCAGGCCTCAGCGTCGGCTAATGCATGGTGATGCTGCTCCAGCTCATAACCAAAGTAGGCAGCTACCGTATGCAGCTGATAGTTGGGCAAACCTTTGATCCGTCTTCGTGCCGTACTCAAGGTACAATGAAATTCATAATCAGGATAATCTAGGCTATAAGTTCTGAAAACGGCTTTCAGACAACTCTCATCAAAACCTTTATTATGGGCTATGAGCGGTAATCCTTCAATAAGCGGCGCTATCTCCTGCCATACGGTGGGAAATACCGGAGCTTTTGCCGTATCCGCCAGTGTCAATCCATGCACACGCGTATTCCAATAGGTATAGTATTCCGGTTCGGGGCGAATCAGACTATAATAAGTATCTACAATCTCTCCTTCCCGCACAATCACCACACCGACACTGCACACACTGGTACGCTGTTCGTTGGCTGTTTCAAAGTCTATGGCAGCAAAGTTTTCCATAATTCAGAAATTCCAAAGGTCCTATTACGGTTCCTCCACCTGCTGATAAATCAGATTTCCCCGTTGACTAATAGTCCATTTATCGTTCTCCAGACGGACATTCTTCGTATCATCATCCTCTACATTCCATGCGTATCCCCCCGAAGGTAAAGAGCGGCGATCCAGTATTTCGCTCGGGCGGTCGTCAGAAAAGAAGAGTTCTACTTGCAGCGAATCGGGCGAAAAAACAATATAGGCGGCTTTTTCTTTATCTGCCACATCGGCTACACGTACTCCTTTCTCCCAAAGACGGATGCAGTCTTTCAGAACCTCACTCCAGGTATATCCTGCGGAAGCTATACAACCGTGAGCATCCTTATCATCACCCACCTTATTCTCTTCACCCTTTTTACTCTGAGAGTTTCCACAACTTGTAAACAGGAGGCTTACACACATCAATAGTAAAAAACAAGCATTTCCAGTTTTCATAAGAATCATCTATTTATATTTTGCACCCCAAAAGTACGAATAAATATGAAGTGGGGAAAGTTATCACATTTATTTCATGCGGGGAAAAGAAGTTCAGCTTCAATAAAGTATTCCAATAAGTTGTCAGCACTCCAGCATTGATAACGCTCACCCTTCTGTCAGTCACAGTTTAATGGCAGTATATAACAGGTGAGAAATTAAAAGAAATTTCATTGGGATGTGGTTACCCTGTAACCAAACAGAAATATTTTCCGAAAACATAAAAAAAAGATAAGTTGCCCAAATAGAGGATAAACATAGAAAAGTAGAAACTAAATGGAAAAATAAGATATTTTAGTGTGGCAATTCGTTCCTTAACCTCCCAAATACCCACTTAAAGAATTTGTTTTTTTAAGCATATTTTATGATATTTGTAGTCAAACCATTCAAAACGAAAGCGAAAGCAGCAGACCTGAATGATTAATTAATAAGCATATACAACATTTTACTTCAACATCATAAATTAAATGGCTTATGAAAAAAATTACTACTCTATTAACAGCCATTATCGGAATGGCATTCATGAATCAAGTATCAGCAACCCATGTCACAGTAGAAGTCCCTACTGCCGGGCAACTGAGTTCTTTAGTACAAAATGCAAACTGTGACAGTATCACCATTTCGGGAAACCTGGATGGAAATGATTTTTGGTTTATCAGAGAGCAAATGCCTAACTTGATTTACTTGAACATAGGTAAAGTTACAGTGCCAGATAACAAACTTCCCGAGTCTGGTCTATACTCAAAGAAAGCACTACAGAAGATCATACTTCCTGACAATTTGGGAACAATAGGAAATCATGCTTTCGCCTACTGTTCCAACCTGAAAGACATCACTTTCCCTAAATCATTGGTTACAATAGAATACAATGTATTTTATCAGAGTGGTTTATCCGAAGCCATCCTCCCTGAAAATTTAAAAGAGATCGGAGATGGAGTTTTTTACGAATGCTATAATCTAGAGAAAGTGACCTTTCCAAAAACACTAGTAACGATAGGTAATAATGCATTTAGACAATGCAATTTATCTGAAATAACACTTCCTGACAGTCTGAAAACAATCGGTAATAATGCTTTCAGATATTGCCAGCAATTGCAAAAAGTTACATTTCCTGAAAAGCTGGAAACAATAGGCACTTATGCTTTTAGCGATTGTTTCCGTCTACATACAACCACACTTAAAGGCAAAACTGCACCAGCAATATCCGACAATACTTTCAACTATACTAAAGTATTTTATGTGCCGGAAGGTGCCGCACAAACCTATAAAGACGCCTCCAACTGGTCTAATTTAATTATTATAGACGGAAATACGCCAAAGAAAATAACAGTAACCCTAACTACTGCCGGGACTTTAGGAGAAGAAATTCTAAAACAAGTTAACTACGTAAAACAAGTTAACGAATTGGTAATAAACGGTCCCCTAAACAACGATGATTTTTATCAAATACAACAACAAGCCACCAATTTAATCGCCATCGACCTGACGGGAGCCACTATAGAATCATTACCTGAAAATTTCTTCTACGAGAGAACCGCCTTACTTGACATAAAGCTCCCTACTACTCTGAAAAGTATCGGAAGATATGCTTTTTACCGATGCTACGGATTAACCCAAATAACTATACCAGAAGGAGTTACAAATATTAAAGATCACTCTTTTTATCAATGCTTCTCACTGAAAGAAATTAAATTACCGTCAAGTCTGATAGAAATCCAAGAATATACTTTCCAAGAGTGTAAAAGTATGGAAAGCATTGAATTTCCTGCTAATATAACTAATATCTCTCCTGGAACTTTTTACAATTGCCCCGCATTGCAACAAGTAAAATTCCCAACTAATTTGAATAACATTTCAAACTATTCGTTTTACCAATGTACGGCATTGGAGAAAGCGAATCTTCCCGAAGGGCTGACAAGAATAGAATATTGTGCATTTTATCAATGCAGTAGATTAAAAGAAGTATTGTTCCCTTCAACTTTGGCAACATTAGAAGATCAATCCTTTTATCGCTGTTCAAGTCTGACAGAAATCGCTCTACCGTCTTCACTGATCTATTGTCACCGTCCATTTTACGAATGTCACAATATCAAGAAAGTTACCTGCCTTGCATCCGTACCACCAACATTAGAAAACGACTATGATATTCTCTACGGTGTAGATAAATCCAGCACAGAACTCTTAGTGCCTTTCTGGTCCGTAAACAGCTATAAACTGGCCTCAGGTTGGGATGCATTTCCTACAATCAATCCTCTGGATTATGAAACAGACCTCATCAACGTGCCCGGCGAACTGGTCATAGCCGCGGATATCCGTTTCAAGAACAATCCGACCGTATCCGTATTTGATAACGGCCGACTGACAGTCAGAGGAACCGATGCACTCTCTATGAAGAAGTACACACAAAGCCACACACTTAGTGGATATGATGATAATAACTGGTCCTATCGCAATCCTGTCTATACGAACTTACTCAGCGAGTCCGGAGCCATGCGTGCCGACAGCGTCATCTACAAGTTGAATCTGAAAAGAGAGTATTGGCAGTTCATCACACTTCCTTTCGATGTGAACAGGGCAGATATGCAAGTGAACAATGACGCCCTCTTTGTCATCCGTTACTATGACGGCAAGGCACGAGCCGATGGTGAAACCGGCAACTGGAAAGACGTACCCGCCAACGGAACGCTGCAAGCCGGAACCGGCTATATCATTCAAGCCAACAAACAGACCCAACTCACCCTGAAAGCCATCAACAATGACAACAAAAACCGGCTCTTCTCCGGCAATTCCTTAAAACGGACACTGGATGAATACGCCTCCGAGTTCGCCCACAATGCCAGTTGGAACTTCATAGGCAACCCCTATCCATGCTTCTATGATATTTATTACATGGACTATACCTCTCCCATCACCATATGGGACACCCGCAACCGGACTTACACCGCTGTCTCAACCGAAGACGATAACTACATACTCAGTCCGATGCAAGCATTTTTCATTCAGAAGCCGGTGGAAATGAAAGAAATCAGCTTCTCCGCCGAAGGCCGCCAACTGGACGCCACCGTACGCCAACGCACTACGACCCGTTCCGCCATTTCATCGGACCGTACCGTCTTCAATTTTGCTTTGAACGATGGCATTTATACCGATCGTACCCGCATAGTTATAAACCCCGAAGCAAGTATGGATTATGAAATGTCCCGCGACGCCGCCAAATTCATGAGCGATGACAAAGACGTGCCACAACTCTTTACACTGGACGCTACAGGCAAATATTACGCTATCAACGAACGACCATTGGGCAACGGAATTGTCTCCATAGGTATTTACACAGGAAAATCCGGAACATATACCCTGAGTCTGGTAGACGCCACAGTTACAGCCGACGAAGTGATCTTAACAGATAAACAGACAGGAAGCGAAACGCGCCTCGACCTCGACAGCTACACCTTTACGGCAGAAGCCGGCTTCTGCACCAACCGCTTCGAACTGCATCTGACTACCCGTACCATTACCGGAGTAGAAGAAGTCCAGAATACGAATGTCGCCCAAGTGACGGCAGGAACCGGACAAATCTTAATATCTGCGCAACCGGGAGATGTGATGAGGATCTGCAATGTCACCGGACAAGTCATTGAGCGTCGGATATTGACAGAGTCATCAATCTCGCTCCCCGTCGCACCGGGCTTCTACATCGTAACCATCGGTAAAGAGACATTTAAAATTATGGTAACCAAATAAAAACAGAACATCCATGAAATATATACTCAGCCTATTCATTGCTCTCTGGAGCATCGCGGCGTGGGGACAAGAAGGAGGGGATGGGTTTAACCCCTCCAACCCCGGCGAACCGGGCCAGAGATACAATCTGACGGTCAACGTCACCCCCGACGGGGCAGGCAGTACCTCACCTTCGGGGAAACAGCAATACGCTTTGGGAGAATCTGTTTACCTCAGCGCCAATGCCAACAACTATTACCAGTTTGTCGGTTGGGCACAGGACGGAGATACGATTTCCCGCAGCCGTTCTTTCAATTATACCATGCCGGCAAAAAATACTACCATAACCGCCGTGTTCAAGGCTACAGACAGCTTCAATCCCGACAATCCCGACGATCCGTCGCAGGAAGTCATTAAGTATAAGCTGATGCTGACACCCTCGCCAGTTGAAGGCGGGCGTTTCAACATCACTTCGGGAGAACGTTTCAGTGAAGGAACTTCGATTTCTGTCTATGCTTACCCAAACAGCAACTATCAATTTGAAGGTTGGAAACAGGGAGAAACATTGTTGTCCACTGAAAGCCCTTATTCATTCGTGATGGGGAAAGAAGATGTTTCCATCACCGGTTTGTTCCGCTTCAATCCGGACAGCCCGGGAAATCCGGGAGCCAATCACTGGAATGCGGAAACAGGTGAACTGATTATTGATGATTTCACTCCGGGTAGCATCATGAATGCCGTAAGCAATGTAGTCGGTGGTTCAAGCAATTATAGCAAAGTTTCGATGCTCATTGTCAGCGGTCAGATGAACAGCTACGACTTCGGCATCGCCCAAAACCTAAGTAACTGTACTTTGCTCGACCTTAGCCGAACAGGCGGATATACGGAAATTCCCAGCTATGCATTCGACGGCACCAACCTGTCAACGATTATCCTGCCGGCCGGCATAGAAAGAATAGGCAACTACGCTTTCCGTAATTGCAAAAATCTGACAGATATCACCTGCCATGCCATCACACCGCCAACAGTAAGCAGCTATACTTTTGAAGGAATCGCTGATGGAGCCGTCGTCCATGTGCTTGCCTCTGCCATTCCTCTCTATACAGAGGCACCGGTGTGGAAAGACCTCACCATCCTGCCACTGACCGAAGACGTCAAAACCCTGGAAGTAAACCTGCCTGCCGATAGTGAAGGAGCTTACAAGAATATGACTCTGGAATTGCAAAACTTGCAGAACGGACAGAAACAACGCTATGTGGTGTCCGACCGCACGTCGTATACTTTCAACGGATTACTAAAGAATTGCACTTACAATGTCTCTCTGAAAACTCCGACTGGTGTAGTGCTGGGGCAGATAGAAAACATTGAGATCAAAGATGAGAACCGCTCTGTAACTTTCACTTCACTGCTGGCTTTGCTTGACGTAAACCTACAAGTGCTGACTCCAGACGGCACAGATGTCACCAATCAGGTACAGATTACGTGGCTGGACTCCAAACAAGCATACCTGTCGCAAGGCAACCTACTGAAAGCGCAAACGGCAGGAACCGAAATTGGTTATCGGATGGTTCTGAATCAGGATTTAGGGATGCAGTATATAGCCCCGGAAAATCAGGCCTACAGTGTAAAGGAGAAAGAGAACCGGCTGGTTTATACGTTAGCACCTATAGAGATGACGACAATCTCCGGAACTGTCAAAGAAGCGAATGGCAACACATTATCGGGTGCTGTCATTTCTATCTCACAGAAGCTGAATGGCAAATATTCAAAATCATTTATAACCAAAACCGACACTAAAGGAAAATTTGCCCAGCAAATCTACAATGCAGAAAGCACAATTTCCGTATCTGCCACCGACTACGTCAGCCAAACACTAACGAAGGTAGACTTTAGTCAAGGAACAGATTTGGGAACAATTGAGCTGAAGACGATAGCCGGTGCCACAATAGGCTTAAACTTTACATACACCCCCAGCGTAGCAGTGGGCGAAGAAGCGGAAACCCAAACCTGGTATTCTGATTATACCAATATCTCTTACACAATATATAACGTGACTCAGGGGAAAGCAATCACCCAATATTCCGTACAATATCCTTCTATTGTCCTATTAGAGGATGTTGCCGAAGGCGACCAGCTCCGCATCACAGCCTCCAGCAAAACTAATGCGTTCCTCCCTGTGGAAAGTTCGACTACAATCAGCGAGAATAAAGCAGACATTACCTTCAATATAGTCGGCTTAGGAGGAATCCGTGCCAGTTATACCTCAACGGACAATGCAAACGTAGCAGGTATCCTGTATGACAGCAAAGGAGAACTATTGAAAAAATACAGTTATACCAATGCTTCTCTTTCAATTTCTGACCTGACAGATGGAGCCTATACCTTGGTTTCGATGAGCAATAGCAGTTTCTTCAACTCAATCCTGAAACTTTCTTCACTGGAAACTTCAGGGCTAAAAGAAGGAACAGACTACATTTTAAACCCTATAACAATAAAGAGCGGCATAATAGAACTGATAACCAATGAAGAAGTTCCCACTTTGGATGAGAGTAAACTCTACTATACCGGTGAGGGCACTGCATTCACCGTCAACAAAGCGTCTATCGTTGCCGGCAATTATCTGACTTTAAAAGGAAAGATTGACTTTAAAGGAGAATATGCCGCTTCCGTTAGCAATGTACAATTAGTGATTGATTTGCCGGAATCCTGTTCATTTGTAGACAATTCTGTAATGATAGGTAGCCAGGTCGGAGCTTACACGATAGATGGCAATCAATTGACCGTCCCAATGAGCAATTACAATGATCAGGTCCGTTTTTGTATCATCCCCACAATCGGAGGAACTTATAGTCCTAATGCGTTTATCGAATTTACATTGAACGGGAAAACAGTCCGACAACCGATTGGTTCAGCTTATTATGAAGTAAAGGATTTATCTATCTCCGTGCCAAAAACTGTAGCCAAAACAACAATTCCCATTAGCGGAACAGCACAGGGAAGTTCGGAAGTCAGCATTTACGACAACAACATACTCATCGGTCAAACCACATCGCTGGCCAATGGAGTATGGACCACTACCTGTGAACTAAATGAACCATACAACCTTTCAACACATAGCATTCATGCAAAAGTAACGAATAAACAAGGGTTGGAGTTACAGTCCGAAACACAAGAAGTGACATACGATATGAACTCAATACAAGTGTCGAAAGTCATAATGTATCATGATAATCCGGAAATGCATACGACATACGAAGTTGTATTTGATTTCTTAAAGCCAACAAATGAAGCACAGAAATATACCTACTATATCTATAATAAGATATTTACTTTTACGATAGACTTCACAAACAATGACCCCAAAGTTGTTTCAAACGTCACTCTATATGTAAAAACAGGCGATGGTACATGGCACCCGATTGTAGCTGCTTATGATAAGAAAAAAGATATTTGGGTAGCAAGTGGAGAGTTTGGAAATATGTATGACGGAAATATCCCAGTCAACGTGAGTGTGGATTTTGACGAGTTAACTTCAGAAGGCAGCATTAGTCCCGACATGATAACAGATGCTTATGCTAACCTTAGTGAAGTACAAACAGATATCAAAGAATACAACCAGACCTTAGACAGCTTGAAATCTTTAATCATCGAAGAACGTTCTAAAGAAAAGATTGACTTAGAAACTCTTTCTGAACTCTACACACAGTATTTTGATGCTCTTGGCATAGAAGCCCCCATATTTGAGAACGACGGCAAACTCATATCAGATGCTGAAATAGAAAAATTGCAGAAAGATTATGAAGCTTTCAAAACAAAATATGGGAATATAAATGTTGAAAAACTATTGTCAACAGAACTTTCTGAAATCAATTTCAAATTCAATGAAGATAATATTGATGGCGAAATTACAGTTTCCACCTGTGAAGGATACACAGAAAGCGATCTAAGTGAAAATTATACTAAGATAACCACAACAGATGGTAATTGTTTGTATGTATATGGAAATGACGAGAAACTGATTATACTTGATTTCGTCAATAATATTTGCTATACAATCTGCAACAATTCCACCACTGCAACGCGAACAGCTTCTGACAAGAATTTCATAGACAGAATCAATGATTATATCAATGTCATCACTAAGAATATAAACAAAGCCACTGATATAGCCAAGAAAGTTCTGGATGTAATAGGGGAAGTAGAAGAGCACCTCCAGGGAGGCATCAAATTTGCTCAAGAAGGTTATGGAGATGCTTGGATTCAATTACAAAAATTACGTAGAGCACAAGCAGCGGGGGAATACATTGCACCAAACAGAATCTTCTTACTCGAAACCGTATGTGATGGTTATGAAGCAGAAATAAAAGGACTAAGGGGACTCAAAAAAGGAGTTTCTCAATTAGGAAGCAAATTCTATAGTAAAGCCTTTGGAACATTAGGAGTGATAAACTCTTTCATGGACTGCAAAAAAGATTTAGAGAAATTCATTGCCTGTTATTATGCCGTACCCGATCCTTGTAAGGATGATGAAATCAATGCTGACGATATTCGCTCCTCGGTTCGGAATATGGGTATTGGGGCAGCGGTCTATTATATAGCAAATATTTCATCCGATGTAATATCATTATTAGGTATCGGTCCTTCTGTTGCAGCTGCTCCTGCCACAGCAGGTTCTTCATTAGGTGTAGCTTTGGCTGCTGTTGGTAAGATAGCGCTTTCATGGGGGATACAAAAAGCCTATGAAAAAATAACGGCATCTTTCTTAAACAACGCATACAATAGGATTAAAGCACTTAAATGTAATAAAGATGACCCTAATCCTAAACCAGACCCTAATCCTAATCCAGACGGAAAAGACGGTAAAGGCCATAAGTCAGGAAGTCCCGATGCCGACCCTTCCATCGACCCTTCCGGTTATGTCTACGAAGCCGTTGAAACCAACCGTCTACAAGGCGTAACCGCCACCTGTTACTACAAAGAAATGGTAGAAGACATGTACGGCGACCTGCATGAAAACATCGTACTTTGGGATGCAGCCGAATATGCTCAGGAAAATCCCTTGTTTACTGATGAGAACGGTATGTACCGCTGGGACGTCCCCCAAGGTCTCTGGCAAGTGAAATTTGAAAAAGAAGGCTACCAGACAACTTACAGTGAATGGCTCCCCGTTCCTCCCCCGCAGTTGGAAGTGAACATTGGCATGGTACAAACCGCACAGCCTACCGTAACAGCCATACGTGGTTATGAGACAGGCATAGAAATTGATTTCAGCAAGTTCATGCTGCCCGAAACTATGACTGCCGAGTTCATCACCATTACTCGCAACGGAGAAGCGGTAGCAGGAGAAGTGACTTTCAAGAACGCCGAAGCAAACCCACAAAACAAGAATGAGCAATTCGTTTCGAAAGTGCGCTTTGTCCCTGCCGAGGCTCTGGCTACCACCGACAAAGTGATACTGACTGTCAGCAAACGTGTGAAGAGCTATGCCGGCATACAAATGGAAAGCGATTATAGCCAAGAGATAGCCATTGAAAAAGAGCCCAAGGCAGTGGTCGCTTCCGAGATTGAAGTGGTGTACAATGAAACGGCTGAAATTACAGTAACCGTAGAACCGGCAGAAGCCTCAACAGGCAAGAAAGTGACAGCAACTTCCGTTTCTTCCATCATCGCAACCATAGAACCGGCAGAAGCCACATTGAACGAAGAAGGTAAAGCTACCTTCATCATATCAGGCGAGCTCCCGGGACAGACTATGATACAATTTGCCGTCGAAGGTATGGACATGAAACCGGAAGTAAAAGTGAGCGTTGTGGAAGCCGGAGAAAAAGAAATCACCCGCAACTACACCCTCTCTATGGGCTGGAACTGGTTCTCTATCAACGTGCAGGACCAGAATCTAAACGATATACCAGCTCTACTCGCTCCCATCAAAGAATCCGTCCTCATCCTAAAAGGACAAAACGGAGAACTGACGAACAAAAATGAAAATGATTGGGAAGGTTCATTGAACAGTCTGAGCACTACTCAAGCTTACAAGATAAAGATGAAGAAAGAGGCAACTCTTGAACTGACCGGAAAGGGGGCAGATCCGACAAGCAACACCATTACCCTAAACCAGGGCTGGAACTGGATAGGTTATATTCCTACCGTCACTTTACCATTGGAGCAAGCCTTGCAAAATCTGCAAGCTGAAGAGAATGACCTTATCAAAGGCTTGGATAGTTTTGCCATATACGATGGAAGTACATGGACAGGTAGCCTAACCCACCTGCTTCCAGGTGAAGGTTATATGTACTATTCTCAATCAGTGAAATCTTTCAACTATACTGCAAATGGTACAGAATCAGAACCATCCACTCCATCAGCACAATGGAGTTATGACATTCACCAGTCCGAAGACAACGTGATTGCCATAGCCGAGCTTTACAACGGAGAGCAAAAAGCTGAAATAGGGAAATTCCTTGTCGGTGTATTTGTGGGCGATGAATGTAGAGGTATAGCCGTTGAAAAAGACGGTTGTCTATTTATCACTGCACATGGAGAGCAAACCGATGGCAAACTGACCCTACGTGCCTTCGACACCGCCGACCAGCAGGAATACAACGTCAAGGAAGAAATAGAATGGAGCGGTACACTGACGGGCAGTTTAACCACTCCTGTCAGCCTGCATATAGGCGAAGCAACCGGAATTACTCCTATTTCGGAAGGACTGTTGGTTTATCCAAGTCCCGTACGCCACCGCTTGTATATTCGGGGAGATATTGGCAACATTGAAGAAGTACGCATCTCTGATACTGCGGGGCAAACACTGATATTGGACAAACAGGTGATTCCCAACGAAGGAATCAATGTTTCTTCACTGAGTAAAGGGATTTACTTCATAATCATAAAAACCGATAATGAGGTTATACAACAGAAATTTATGAAGATAGATTAAGCCTGTCTCTCTTTATTACACTTCTCTTAAAAGTCTCCCTCCGATACATAATCCGAAGGGAGACTTTTTTGTACCGACCTTTAAAAGTCATAAACCGGCAAGCATATGTTACATAGATTCTAATGATAAACAAATCATTTCTATCTGATATTCAGGCAATAGTTTACGTTTAAGATGTTCAACTTTCGCCGCTAACAATTCCGGCTTGAAGTTCTTCTTTTGCCAATATGGGACGCTTCCGTACGATTATATTATACAATTAGCCGTTTAATCTGTCCTCCTATACTCTTATTTCCCAATGCAGCCTCTATTTCAGGTTGTATATTAATGCCTCCCGAAATAGCACTTAATATAGAAAAATAGGTAGCATAGTTCTTACCAAATTCTTCTACCAGCAAGTTTTTCCCTTCATCGGTAAAAGGAGAGTTTTCCCGAATCATGAAATTTATCATTTCGTCTACACTCAACGCTCCGTTATCGCAGAACAACTCTACATATTTTGGCACCCCACCTGTGAAAGCGTAAAGAGCAAGCAAATCATCATTAGAATAATCAGGTCTGTGATCGTAAATGATTTCCTTCAAAGTAGTTAAGCTAAAAGCCGATAGCTTAATGATATTATCAGCCCTGCCAAATAACGGTTCTTTTGAATTCTGAAATATCTTTTGCATCAAAGAGTGAATAGAACCGGATACAATCATATTCATACGGGACTTCCTACGATATTGATCCCAAAGATTCTGCATATCACTATAAACAGATTCATTAATATTGTAGAATTCTTGAAATTCATCAATAACAAGATTAAATGCCCTGCCCACAGACAATTCCATCAAATACTGAAACAATGACCGGAAAGTGCGAATTTCATTAGGGACAAAAGTCTCCAGGGACTGAGCGATGACAGGAATAAACTCAGCGCAAAGAGTCGCCTCATTCTTACGACCTACAAATAAATATACAGTAGGTGAGTCTTCTATAGGTCGCATGATAAGGCTTGTTTTACCGATACGTCTCCTACCGGTCACTACCGTCAAGCGGGAGTGGTCATTAAATGACAGTTTATTTATTACGCTGTAACTCAGCTAATTCATTCGTACGATCATAGAACCTCATAGTTATATAAATTTTGTACCCCCCGTAACCGTTACAGAGGTTACAAAGTTAATCAACTAAAAGCGGTAACACAAAACATTACAAGAAAATCCTCTTGGCTGCCTGAATACAGAGAGTTTATACACGCTTTTACTTGCACGCTTGCACTATCCGCCATAAGCAACTGATAAACAGCCAAAAATCAGTGGTGGCAGCAACTTTTATTTAAGTGCAAGCAATTTTGCTTGCACTACGCACGTCGTCCTGACACGATACTTCTGTCTGAAAGTTTAGCCATAATGAAGTAATTCAATGCAGCAAAACACAAGATGCCATCGCGGAGCCCCTTACCTTTTAGCATCTATATATGGGTACCGTTGGATATATAGATGCGACGCGTCCGATATATAGATGCAACATGCACAATATATAGATGCAACACGTCCGATATATAGGCGCAACACGCCCATAGTTAACGAACAAGAACAATGACACTAATATCCCTATTTCACAAGCATAAAGATGTCATTATGCGAATTCCGCTAACACACGCTTGAATTAAAAAGACTCTTCCAGCACAATGAATCCTCATTTTCCTTGAAATAGACCATCTGTTTGCCTAAAACTAATGATGTAATTGGGCAAAACTAACTATGTAATTAGATAAAACTAATAATGTAATGGAGTAAAACTAACGATGTAATTTACAAGATGGCTACACTATTCGGTGCAAAAGGTGTAGTCATCTTGCTAAAAGGGTGATACCATCCGGGAAAAAGGGTGTAGCCCTCCTCCAAAGCCGATTTATTCTGTCTATTTGAATACGAAGCCGGATCATTCAGCATCTTCCTTTTTGCTGCAATTACATCAAAGATGAAGATTATTTGGAATAAAATAGAGCATAAGAAGAACATTGCGACTCCTTTTCTTTACAAACAATACTCATCGTGCACTTTCACCAAACGTTATCCTTGCGTTTTTTCTTCTTTCCCTCCGGTAGGGCTTGAAAGAAAACATTCTCGCGCATTAGGATTATCACTTTGTCAATCTATCAGATTGATAAAGTATGGCATCACTGAGTGATTTTTGGATGATTCAGCTCATACACCGGAAGTTTCAGCCGTAAAGCCGTCAAATGAGGCGATTCGGGAAAAGCTGAAAGAACAGTAAAAAGAAAAGTAGATTTATAGAAAGACAAATCAAAGCGCAGATTCAGAGGGACAGTCGCCATACCCGGACATTACCGAATACGGTTTCATAGACAAACAACATTATATCCATACTAAGTGGTCGATATAACAGATTATACAGAAAAAATACAGCAGACATTAACAGAAGTTCCACTATTTATAATAAAAAATTATCCAAAGGGAGTTCTTTATTAAGAAAATTTATCCTACATTTGTACCAAGTCTTGCTGCTTATAGAGATAGGTGACGCATAAGACTATAAAATGTGAGTTTACGAACGCAAGAAGCGAAAGTTATTGTTCCATCCTTAGAATCTGGAAAATTCAACCCCGGAGCAATAGCAACAGTTTCTTCACGTCTACGTTATATAATATAACATAGGCGTGAGGGCTGTTGTTCATCTGGGGCAAGGTATTCCAGAACCTTAAGGATAGATGAACAGAAACGGTCCTCACGCTTTTTTATATAGTAACCTCCGCCGGAGAGGATAGACGGAAGAAACAAAAAAACACGCTATGACAAACAGGAAAATCACAAAATGCTTGTCGATAAAATTACTTTTAGTGATAAGTTTGTTCTTCGTTGCAACTGCTACGAAAGCGCAAAACAAAATCCAGGTGACCTCATTCAACCGGATGGAAACAGATGTCACCGCCCGGATCACCGCTCCTCAGCGGGATCAGAACGGAGAAGTATGCGCACTAATCCGCATCGTTACAACCGAAAAAGACCTAATGTTCGAACCGGATGCACTTGGAATCGTTTCCCGTGAAAACAAGCCCGGAGAGATCTGGCTGTACATTCCTCACGGAGCACGACGTATTTCCATTATGCACGATAAGTTCGGCGTACTCCGCAATTACTTCTATCCTGACATTATTGAGAAAGCCACTGTCTATGAAATGGAAATACAAATAGGAGACGGAACGCAGCAAACACCCGCAAACACGAATACCCAACTAATTGTGATGCGTCCCGATCCGGCAACCGCCAATATTTATATCGATGATGAAAAAGTACCGACCGAAAACGGACTGTTCACCGCTACCATGAAAAAAGGCACCCATACCTACAGGGTAGAATCACCCATGTACGCCCCCGAAGCCAGTGTTATCGATCTGGGTAGCGAGCAGAAGATCATGAGCGTAACACTGAAACCCCGTTTCGGATATCTGGAAATATTCTCCCTGCCCGAACAGGACGCCAAAGTTTTTATAAACAATGAGCTTGCCGGACAGACACCCTACAAGAGTGACCGAATGCCATTACAAGAGTACCGGATACGCATCGAAAAAGATTTTTTCTTCCCGATGGACAGTACTGTCACCATTTTCGCTGGCAAGACGAGCAGCCTTACCTTTAAAATGAAGTCCACCATCAAGCCTAAAGAGCCACGACGCACGCTGGTAATGGCGGAAGTCGGCTATCATCCTTCACAGATTTCTTTTGGCGCCATGGTCGGCATTGTCAGTAAGAACGGAGCGTATCTACGCTTCCGCAGCGACTTCGGTTCGGCATCCACCGAACTGGAATGCGATGATACAGGGGCATTGGCCAATGGCACGGGTACACCTTATTATAAAGAAGGTGTCACTACCAAAGCACGCATGTCTATCACGGCAGGCTATTTACGTCAAATCATCAAACCGCTATATGCCTACATTGGCGCAGGATACGGCAACCGGGTTCTGGCATGGGAAACGATAGACGGCGAACTGGTAAAGAACACCGACCACTCCGCTACAGGCGTAGCCGCTGAACTTGGCGCCATCGGACGACTGGGACAATTTGCGGTATCCGTGGGATTCCAAACCGTCAACTTCAAATACCACGAACTCAGCGCAGGCATTGGCTTCTTTTTCTAATTCTTAATTCTAATATCCATTTAAACGATGAAAAGATTACAATATATCATTTGGTGCAGCCTGTTGCTATTCGTGGCAAGCTGTGAAAAAGACACTGAACCGATAAACTTCGCTCCGGTACCCGTCACTGGTGAAACATCCGGCATCACCCGATTTGAAGCCATTTTATCAGGTACGGTAACCCCACATCCCGATTCACCTCAAGGACAGAAGCATAACATTTACTTTCTCGTTTCCTCTATGTCTTCCAAATTATTGGAAGCTGTAGATACAATTCCCGGCACAAAAAAGGCAGAGAATGAATACACTCTTACACTTAACAATCTAAAGCCGGGAACAACTTACTATTATAGTATAGAATCAAGCAGTGGGCATAATGCCGTACGTGGCGCAATCAAAGAGTTCACGACACTATCGACGGACATCCCATCGGTTACACTCAGTCTTACCAGCAAAACGGAAAACAGCATTTCAATTAGTGGCAAAGTAATAGACGAAGGTGGAGCCACGATAACAACCAAAGGATTCGTATACAAGGCATACACCGAAGGGACTAATGATCCCACTATCACTGACGGAACAATAGTGGCAGGAGACAGTGGAGAGAATGGTAGCTTTACAGGAGCGATAAAAGAAAACATACTACCTGAGACAGCCTATATCATACGGGCTTATGCAACCAACAATGACCATAAAACCGGATACAGCAAATCCATCACCGTCACCACAGACAAGCTACAGGTTCCCTCACTCACAACCGGAGAAGCAAGTGACCTAACTGCATACAGCGCAATACTTCACGCTATTTCGCTATCCGACAATGGTTTTACTGTAACCGAACGTGGTTTTTGCTACAGTGCCGAAAGCCAGACGCCAACAATCGATCATCCTCGTGTACGTTCCGGTCTGGAAGGGAATGAATTTACGGCAACCGTTTCCAGTCTGGAACCGGCAAAGACTTACTATTATCGAGCGTATGCCATTAATGAAAAAGGCATCGGTTACGGTGATACTAAAGAATTCACTCTTCCGGAGGTACAAACCTTGACTTTAAGTCCGCCTAAAGTGAGCGACATCACAATCAATGATGCCACAGTTACTTCATCTATCAATTTACCTGCCGGTGCCAGTATCTTAGAGAAGGGTATTTGCTACAGCACGTCCGTACTACAGCCGTCAATTGAAGATGAGCACATAGCCGACCCTTCGGAAGGTAACAGCATCTCTGTTACATTGAAAGAATTGATTGAGGGACAACACTATTATGTACGCTCCTATGCCATATCACGAGATGGTACATTCTATAGCGGTCCGGCAGAATTCACCACTGTACAAACCGGTTTGGCAGAAATTAGCAACATAACTTTAGGAGACGTAAATATCTCAAGCGCAGCACTTAGTGCCAAAATAACAAAGGACGGTGGTACAAATATTCTAGGAAAAGGGTTCTGCTACAGTCTGAATACGGAATCACCCACTATCGACAATTCACTTGTCATCGACAAATCAGAAAGTATGAATATCAATGCTACCCTAACAGAACTGGAAGAGGGTAAAACTTATTACACACGAGCCTATGCCACCAATAAAAACGGAACGGCATATAGCAATGCCATAACATTCACCACCGTACAACATTATAAGCCGGTGGTAGAAGAGTTAACGGAAGTAGAAGTAAATGACGACAATGCCACTATGAAAGCCCGATTGGCTGACAATGGAGGCATGAGCATAACAGAATGCGGCTTCTGCTGGGATAGTTCGTCTGCTGAGCCGGACATCACCCGCAACAAGAAAGTAATAGCAACCTTGAAAAACGGAGTGTTCCAAGCCAAACTTACCGGATTGGCCTATAATACGTCTTATCATGTACGCGCCTACGCTGTTAATGGCAAAGGAGTTGGATATAGTGCTTATGTTATCATAAAGACCGGAAGTTCGGCAAAAGCAACGATTGTGAATATGGCAGCAGGAAATCCGTCTCCATCCACATTGGATGTATCCGCAACGGTTTCTGCCGATGGAGGAGCCGAAATTACAGAACGTGGGTTTGTATATAGTTCAAAAGGAACACCGAGCGTGGAAGAATGCGAAAAGAGAATTGTAATGGAAGGAACTGTCGGAGATATGAGTACGACTCTTACCGGGCTGACAGGATATACCAATTATTCTATCCGGGCGTATGCTATCAATAAAAATGGGACGACTTACAGCACCACCGCCACAGCTAGAACGAAGAAAACAGATCCGAGCATTGACGATCCGGCATTCCCGGGAACAAGAACGATAAAATAGTATTAACATATTAACAACTCAAATTATGAAAAAGATATCATTTTTATTCACTGTAATCATTTTTATTCTTTCAGGAAACAGAGCCTCCGCACAGACCGAACTTCAGTCCGCAACCTTGCAGCAAGGTGACAAGACCAGTATCTATTATGGGAAAGATGCATTCATCAGTGCTTTCAATGCCGTAACCGGAGTAACCGATGTCATCACATTGTCTTCCGGAACATTCAATTCACCGACTTTCAACAAGGCCTGCACGGTCTATGGCGCAGGATGCGAAACCGATGAAAGCAAGGGAATATATTCCACGAATGTCGGAGGGATAACTATACAGCACGGTACAGAGGTGAATGGTGAGGGAGAAACGGTGAACAAGACAAACGATCTTGACGGAATACATATTGAAGGAATCGCTTTCACAGGAACTGTAAGTGTAGGTAAAACTGGCAAACCCGTTACACTGAAGAACCTGACCCTAAAACGTTGCAAATTTGAGGGTTTATATACATGGTACGGCTCATGGTGCCTTTCTGATGTTAATATCATAAACTGCATCATTGTTGAATGTATTTATACGGAAGAAACAAACAACATAGCCATATATAACAGCATCATAAACAGAATAGATGGAGATAGTTATGACAACAAACTCCTAATCAAGAACTGTATTCTATTTAGCCGTACAGGCAGGGAGTGTATTGCCACCTACAAAGACAATATCATATTATCACCTGATTATAATAGCCATGATTCTTACTTAGCATCTTTCTTTGAAAAGAATATTTTTAGATCCGGCAATGCACTAAATTACGTTAACAGCAGCAACAAAAAAAATAACTGGCTCGGCAAAAACGACATTGCCATCTTCGGAGAAGAAATAGGAAATGAATATGATCCCAGCAAGACTTATGCCATCAAAGCAGAAGCAGCCGGAACCTATATTGGAACCGACGGAACTCCCGTAGGAATCTATGGCGGTCTCTATCCATTTACAAAAACTCCTTCTAATCCGCAGATTATCTCTAAAGAAATTGATGTCAAGTCTACATTGGACGGCAAATTGAAGGTATCCATCAAAGTAGAAGCACAAAAATAACCCATCAATCGAAGAGGCTATACAAATGAGAAAAATATATTTATCAATAATGATTTGTCTTTGCGCCCTAACGGCACAAGCACAAAGTGTAGCCGGCTATGAATATTGGTTTGACAATCAATTTGACAGTCGCATAACCGAAAATACTTCCTCGGGAGACATTGTCCTGGAAACAGATGTCAGTACGCTCGCAGAGGGTATGCACTACTTCAACTTCCGAGCCAAAGATGGCAACGGCTTATGGAGCAATCCGAAAAGCTATTGGTTCTTCCGCCAGAAGACAGACTGGAGCGGCAATACACTCCGGAAATACGAGTATTGGCTAAACGATAACTATCAGGAAAAAATAAGCGGCACATTCGGTGATACAGGTGAAGTATCACTGGAACTAGACGTGTCCGCACTTCCTGCCGGATTCCACTATTTCAACTTCCGGGCGCAAGATAACATGAATGCCTGGAGTACTCCTGTCAGCTATTACTTCTATCGCACCGACATAGACCGAAGTGGGAACACATTAACGGAATACGAATATTGGCTCGACAGCAACTATCAGGAAAAGAAAACCGGAAAATTAGCCGAGGATGGAGTCATCAATCTAAATGCGCTGGACGTATCCGCACTGGGCGAAGGGTATCATTACTTCAACTTCCGCATACAAGACAGCTTTGGCGTTTGGAGTAGCCCCGTCAGCTATTACTTCTACCGCTTAGTTACCCCCATCCCGGAAAGCAACAAAATTGTCCAATATCAATATAGCTTCAACAATGATCCGGCAACGCTTCAAACGGTAGACATAGACCCAGTGAATCCATTGGAGTGGAGCGAAAAGATATTCGATATTCCAGATATGAATCTTGCAAGCGTACCCGATAGTTTTGGTCTGGACATCAATAATGACCAGACGCTATCAATCTCCGTTCCTACCGAATCACGGTTTGCCCTGTCTTTCAAAGACACTGTAGGCATTTGGAGCCAGCCCATAGTCGAAACATTCAAACATATCATCCGAAAAACTACAACCGCCACCACGCTGGAGAACAATCATCCGCAAAGTTTCGCCAAACCCAGCGAGGGAAAATGGGTCGCTTTTGTCATAGAGATTCCGGAAGCGAATTCCGTATACTGGAAAACCGACCAGCCATGTTCCGCCAGCATTTTCACCCCCGACGGTAAATGGATGACATGCCTGAAAGGAACAGATCTGGCAAAGGGCATAAAAACAGAAATCGCCACCAAAGGTACCTACTATGTATTTGTGCATACAGCAATGAAGGATGCTTCCTATCCATCGGAAACATTAAGCCTCATTGCCATCACAAGCCAACAAAGCAACGCTCTCTCTGTAGAGGTTGCGGGAACGTTGCCCGAACTGGTAAGCGATCCGGAGGCCGTCGTCAATCTGGCACTTACCGGCTACCTCAACGGAACGGACATCAAGTTCATCCGCAGCCTGAAGAACCTGCAACGGCTCGACATCAGCGAAGCACGTATAGTGGAAGGAGGGGACAAATACTACGAAAACTACCTCACTGCCGATGATGTCACAGGAGACTATATGTTCTATAACTTGCCCAATCTGACACATCTTGCACTCTCCAACCATACGACAGAGATTGCCGCAGCTGCTTTAAATAGTTGCACCGGACTGACTGAAATAGAAATCCCTGCCAGTGTGAGGTCTGTAGGGAAATCCGCGTTCAATAACTGCAACCAATTACTACTGATAAACTGGAATGCACAAGCCGCCATCACCGCCGAAAGCTTTGATACGCCTGCCAAGATGGGGAATTTGTTGATCTTCGCTCCCGAAGGAACCGGATGTACTTATGAAGGCAACGTGGTAATTAACGGCATGGCAGAAAAGATTTCTTTGACTCATGGCAAAGGTTTCCGCTCTCCACAGGCATTCAAAGCAAAAGACATTACCTACAAACGTAACTTCAGCATGAAGTCCGGTAACAAAATCAATGCCGCCGGATGGGAAGCAATCGTACTGCCATTTGATGTACAAAGTTTCAGCAACGAGAAGCAAGGAGAACTGGCACCTTTCAACAGCGGAAAGAAAGGAGCCAAACCTTTCTGGCTGGCTCAGATGACAACCGATGGCTTTGAACATACCACTGCCATGAAAGCAAACAAGCCCTACATCATCTCACTGCCAAACAGCGAGTCGTATGAAGACGAATTCAACATCAGCGGAGAAGTACAGTTCCATGCCGAAGATGCCGGCGGCGTAGAGGTTAAAGCTACTTCTTATAAAGAACTCGCCCGTATAGAAGGAAGTAATCGAATAATGATTCCCGCCTACGAAACTGTATTCAAACACGATACGGTATATGCCATTAACCCAGCTACGTATGAGAATATCGCCCCGGGTGGCGCATTCGTCCGTAACTTGCGCGATGTGCAACCCTTCGAAGCTTATCTGATTAGTAAAGAGGCGGCAGCCAATGCACCGAAACTTTACAGTATCGGAGGAATAGGAGGAGAAATCACCGGCATAGAAGAACTACCTTCCGACGCATTGGACGGCATAGAAATCTATGTCCGATATGGTGTTCTTTACATCAAGAGCGACCGCGAACGTACGCTTTCCATTTACGACACAGCCGGACACATGGTACGTCAGGTTGAATTACAGGAAGGCACCACTGCTGTCACCGGATTGGGAAAAGGCATCTATCTGCTGGCAAGAAAAAAGATTCTGGTTCAATAAGTAAATTGTTTGTTAATTTAGAGAAAGGTCCTACACCATGATGAATGAGTGATAGGACCTTTCTTCTAAATCACTATAACCTTAAATCCACAGTAAAAAAGTTCTTCTCAATATATCTTCTCATGTGTACCTGTTTAAGTTTCTTGTATTTCTTTTTCTTTGCTAAATATTTTTTAGAACAGAATTTCCCCTTTCCCCATACAGGGTCAAGTTTTGTTTCCCGCTAAAAGAGGGGTTCTAACCATCCCATAGCAAATCGTATCTCTTGGCCGAATAAGTATTCAGCAGGTCTAAAAGTAACTCATTTAACAGCCCTGCCGTATTGAAGGCATAGCTTATACCATTTGTATATCCGATACATCCTAACCAATATGTATCTTTCTAGATTACAATCGGTTAGATTACATTTTGGAATAAAAGTAATCTATAGACTGCGGAATTAAGGTTATCATGGAATTTCTCGCAATGTTGCAAATGTTTTTATCACAACCTTTGCTAATTCAAATAAAAGTATTACCTTTGCGCTCAATATGACCTCCCACGCTTCCCGTAGAACAGCGCACCCGGGGAGGTCTTCGAGTTTTTATATGGTAGCTTCTAACAGAATTGACCGATAGAATTGATTATACAAAGACGCCGTTAACCCTCGCCGAGCAAGTTGCACGGCTAAAAGAACGGGGGCTCGTTTTCGATGACGAAAGCAAGGCAACCGCTTATCTTTTCAATATTAGCTACTATCGGCTTCGCGCTTACACTTATCCGTTCCAAGAGAACGGTGAAGATTCCGAACACAACTTTACTCGCGAAGATATTTACTTCAAGGACATCATCGACCTTTATTGTTTTGATCGCAGAATGCGTTCGCTTATTTTTAATGCCATTGAAAAGGTTGAAGTAGCAATGCGTACAAAGATTGTACAGGTTTATGCCGAAAGCACAGGTGATAGTCATTGGTACAATGATGAGAACTTGTATCGTTTTGGTTATGAAGACTTGATGGAGCATATAGAAGCGGATGTAAACCGTAGCAACGAAGATTTTATCAAGCATTACAATTTCAGATACAATGACCCTCCGATGCCACCAAGTTGGATGGCACTCGAAGTAGTGTCGTTTACCACTTTGAGCCGCTTGTTCCAATCCTTAAAGTTAGACAACCGCAAAGAGTACATTACCGAACAATTCGGATTAAAGAAAGTGGCTATATTGGAGAACTGGCTACACGCTATTTCTAATCTCCGTAACTGTTGCGCTCACCACAGCCGCGTTTGGAATCGCCGCTTTATGGTTAGTGTGTCCTTACCGTACAACACTCTTTATCCATTTATGGATAGAACTACGATCGGACAAATACGCACAAACAAATTGTTTGCTGCACTTTCTTGTATTGCATATATCCTTGACATTATTAGTCCCGGAAGCGACTTCAAAAAGCATATCAAGGAATTGCTCAAATCTGATTGCCGTTTGCTCGCCCTTAAAGATATGGGATTCCCGAAATATTGGCAATCTCTCCCTGTTTGGCGAGAAAGATAGATAACTCTGCATTCAATTCGCAACCCAATAGTTTACCATTTTACTCCCTTCCGTTCTCCACAAGCATGGAATGGAATAGAATTGTAGAAGAAGGGCAATTAAAGGATTTTGCTAAGGAAAGTGCAGAACGAGATAAAATATTAATCTATGAGAGAAAAGCCTAAAGATAAAGAACGGTTATTGCATATCCTCGAAGCTATAAATAATTTATTATAGTATGGGCCACCATCCAAACTGATTTGCAACCATTAAAGGATAAAATAGAAATATAATCTGTAGTATTTAATTATACAATCAAACTTAGTAATACACAGAATAAAGTACTCCCCGTAACAAAGAAATAAAACTGCCTTTAACTGTGACAAAGCATCGAATATATTCGATAGAAAGTACTTTTTTTATCGAGTATGTTCGATAAAAATAATATCTTTGTTCCCTATCATTCATACGATAAAGATATCAATTAAAAATCAATAGTTCAGTAATACATCATTCTAAACCTAATATTCAACCATTTATGGAACATCCTTTTTCCCAATTCAAATACTGCCCCAAGTGTGGCTCCGTGCATTTTGAAATCAACATGATTCGCACAGACCACGGTATATCCTAAAAAAGCCAAACAAGTGTAACAAATTCGACTTAAAACCCGTACTTTTGTAAAAACGCGTTGCATTATGAAGAATAAACTCTCCCGAATACTATGCACGGCACTCTGCTGTGCACCTTTGCTCGCTACGGCACAGACCAGCGAGAATATCACTTCCCCTCAACGACTTTACCAGGAAGGACAGTCACTGTTCCAACAAAAAGCCTATGCAGCTGCCATCCCACCGTTGCAAGCATTCGTACGCCAGATAGATGCAGAAGGCAAGCCCCTGCCTGTCGCAGGCGAACGGATGGAAGCCGAGTATATGCTGGTATGTGCTGCCTACGAACTAAAAGACCTTAAAAGTTTAGACAAATTGCAGGCCTATCTGGATGAATATCCTGATACACCCTATGCCAATCGCATTTATGCACTTATGGCATCCGTATATTTCTTCGAAGGAAAATATGATGAAGCCATGGCTATGTTCAATTCTGCCCGTCTCGATCTGTTGGGAAATGAAGAACGCGACGATATGACATACCGTCTGGCAACCTGCTATTTGAAAACAGGTAATGTGAAAGAAGCTGCCATATGGTTCGAAACTCTCCGTAGCACCAGTAAAAAGTATGCAGCCGATTGCACATACTACATTTCTTATATCCGCTACACCCAGCAACGTTATGACGAAGCAATGACCGGCTTCCTGTCTTTACAGGATAACGCCAAATACAAAGCGCTTGCGCCTTATTATATCGCAGAGATTTACCTGATTAAAAAGAATTATGATAAAGCGGAAATAGTAGCGCAGAATTATCTGTCCGCCTACCCGAATAATGAATATACAGCTGAAATGTACCGTGTTCTCGGTGATGCCGACTATCACTTCGGAAAGTATCACGAAGCCATGGAAGCATTTGAAAAGTATCTGGAAAACAATAAAGAGGCTGCCCCCCGTCGGGATGCACTCTATATGCTGGGACTTTCGTACTACAACTGCGGTGTATATTCCAAAGCGGCCAATACCCTCGGCGAAGTAACCGCTGAAAATGACGCACTGGCACAAAATGCCTATCTGCACATGGGGTTGGCTTATCTGCAAATGTCAGATAAGAACAAGGCACGCATGGCATTTGAGCAAGCTGCTGCCTCCAATGCAGATATGCAAGTCAAAGAGCAGGCTGCTTACAATTACGCCCTTTGTATTCACGAGACCTCCTATTCCGCTTTCGGTGAATCTGTTACTGTTTTCGAGAAATTCCTTAATGAATTCCCGAATTCCCAATATGTAGACAAAGTCAGCAGTTATCTGGTAGAGGTATACATGAATACCCGCAGTTACGAAGCCGCCTTGAAATCCATCGAACGAATCGCTCACCCGGGCACTGCAATTCTGGAGGCGAAACAGAAAATCTTGTTCCATCTCGGCACACAGTCTTTTGCCAATGCACAATTTCAAGAAGCTATCGGTTACTTTAACCAATCTGTAGCCTTGGGACAATATAATCTGCAAAACAAGGCGGATGCTATTTATTGGAGAGGAGAAGCTTATTATCGTCTGAACCGGATGCAGGAAGCAGCAAGTAACTTCAGTGAATATCTGAATCTTACTCCGGACAGAAATACAGAAACTTATGCACTGGCATACTATAATCTGGCCTACATAGCTTTTCATGAGAAAGATTACACACTTGCCCAGAACCGTTTCCTGAAATTCACACAACTGGAAAAAGGAGAAAATCCCACTGCACTCGCAGATGCTTACAATCGCATAGGCGACTGTTATCTGCACGCACGCCGTTTCGATGAAGCCAAGCAATATTATACCAAAGCAGAAAATATGGGAACTCCTGCAGGTGATTATTCTTTCTATCAGTTGGCTTTGGTTGCCGGTTTGCAGAAAGATTATGATGGTAAGGTTGCATTGCTCAACCGCATGGCAAACAAATATCCGTCTTCACCCTATACCATAAATGCTCTTTACGAAAAAGGCCGTTCGTATGTACAGACAAGCAACAGTCGCCAGGCTATCGCAGCATTTAAAGAATTGCTGGATAAATATCCCGAAAGCCCGGTCAGCCGTAAAGCCGCTGCTGAAATCGGTCTGCTTTATTACCAAAACGATGAATATGATCGCGCGATAGATGCTTACAAGCATGTAGTAACCCAGTATCCGGGTAGTGAAGAAGCACGTCTCGCCATGCGCGACTTGAAGTCGATCTATGTAGATGCTAACCGTGTAGATGAATTTGCCGCCCTGGCAGCCAAGATGCCGGGAGAAATCCGCTTTGATGCCAGCGAGCAGGATTCTCTGACTTATATCGCCGCAGAAAAGGTATATATGAAGAGAGAGATCGCTCCTGCCAAATCAAGCTTTACCCGTTACCTGCAAAGCTTCCCCAACGGCGCATTCAGTCTGAACGCCCATTACTATCTTTGTGTGATTGGCAAAGAACAGAAAGATGAAGCCGCCGTATTGGAACATGCCGGCAAACTGCTGGAATATCCGGATAATCCTTATTCACAGGAAGCACTCATTGCACGTGCGGAAATTCTGTTCAACCGTAAGCAGTTCGACCAGGCATTGAATGACTACAGACAGTTGAAAGCAAAAGCTACCACTCCCGAACGCCGCCAGCTTGCAGAAACAGGAATGCTGCGCAGTGCCGCCCTGATGCAGGATGACGTGGAAACAATCGCTGCTGCCACCGACCTGCTTGCCGAAACCAAATTGACACCGGAGCTACGCAACGAAGCCCTGTATTTCCGTGCCAAGGCCTATCTGAACCAACGCGCCGACAAGAAAGCCATGAACGACCTTCAGACACTGGCTAAGGATACACGCACACTTTATGGGGCCGAAGCCAAATACCTGGTTGCTCAACAACTGTATAAGGCAGGTGAATACACTGCTGCTGAAAAGGAAATACTCAACTTCATTGATCAGAGCACACCACACGCTTACTGGCTGGCAAAAAGTTTCGTTCTGCTGTCGGATGTATATGTAGCAATGGATAAAAAACTGGATGCACGCCAATACTTGCTGAGCCTGCAACAGAATTACCATGCCGACGATGACATCGAACAGATGATTAATGAAAGATTAGAAAAACTGAAGTAAAAACCTCGTCAATTATAAATATGAAAAAGGTACAATATATATTCGGGGCATTGGCACTTATAACCATACCGAACTGGGTGCAAGCCCAAACGCAAGCTAAAGATACTACCCTGAGCCGTACGGTCGTGGTAGAACAAGAATACAATCCGGACATCATAGATGCTTCCAAGGTAAACGTACTGCCCAAGGTAATGCCGCCAACAGTCAGCAAAAAGACTGTGGAATATGATGCCACACTCGCACCTGCGGGAAATATCCCTGCAACTACCATGGAGGCGTATACAGGGGCTGAAAGCCAAGATAAAGCCAAACGCGGCTACGCCCGTCTGGGATATGGCAACTACGGCAACCTGGACGCTCGTGCCAACTATCTGTTCATCCTGCCTAACAGTGACAAACTGAACCTGAATTTCCACATGAACGGCATGGATGGCAGTTAGATCTGCCTGATTCCAAGGATAAATGGGATGCACGTTATTACCGTACACATGCGGGCATGGATTATGTACATGCTTTCCGGAAAATGGACTTAAATGTAGCCGGAAACTTCGGGCTAAGCAACTTCAACTTCATGCCCGGCAGCACAAATAATAAGCAGAAATTCCTGTCGGGTGATGTACATTTCGGAATAAAATCAACCAGCGAAGAATTACCGCTTCAATTTCATGCCGAAACCAACCTGATGTTCTACGAGCGCCAACACGATATACAATATCAGGACGCACAGGAAGTTATGGTACGGACAAAAGCCGGTGCAATGGGAACGATCTCCGAAGAGCAGTTTGTTGGAGTAGATCTCTCCATGGACAATACGTTCTACAAGAACAATCTTTTTGAAGATTATACCTCTGTGGAATTAAATCCCTATTATCTGTATCAGAGCGAAGACTGGAAAATCCGTCTCGGCGCTCACGTGGATTTTGCATTCGGATTTGGCAAGAAATTCCGGGTAGCACCGGACGTGACAGCCCAATATATCTTCTCTGACAGTTACATTCTCTACGCCCAGGCTACAGGCGGACGGCAGGCCAATGATTTCCGCAGGCTAGAAATGGTTTCACCTTATGGCCAGAGTAGTACACAACTGGATGCCACTTACGAACAGCTGAATGCTGCTCTCGGCTTCAAAACCAGTCCGATAACAGGTTTATGGTTTAATATTTATGGTGGATATCAGGATTTAAAAAATAATCTTGCTTCTGCCGCAATTGCGAACTATAGCGGTTCATACCTTCAATTGCTCCAAGGAAATATGCATAACATATATGCAGGCGCCGAAGCCAGCTACAGTTATAAGGATATTATTTCCTTCACCGCTTCGGGCATTTACCGTGACTGGAAAACTGCTAAGACAGAAAATAACAGCGGAGACCAGCTACTCTATTACATGCCTTCTTTCGAAGCAAACTTCAAGGTAGACATTCGTCCGATTTCTTCTGTCCTGATCAACCTCGGTTATCAGCACATCACTCGTGAGAAGATAGGCAACGAGCGTGTAGATCCGGTTGGGAATCTATACCTTGGCGGTAGCTACGAAGTCTTTGAAGGCATATCAATCTATGTCCGTGCAAACAATTTATTGAACAAAGACTACCAATATTACCCGGGATATCCCACAGAAGGTATCAATTTCATGGGTGGAGTGAGTTTTCGTTTTTAACAAATTGCGTGGCAAAAAAAAGTCATTTTTGCTAAAAAAGAATATATTCTCCACATATTATAAGGTGGAAACAATTGTTTTTTTCTACTTTTGCGGGCAAATTCAGTGGCAGGAGCCACTATAAAACAGAAATTTATGCCAAAAAACCTTGTCATTGTCGAGTCACCGGCAAAAGCAAAAACAATTGAAAAGTTCCTGGGAAAAGATTTTAAAGTTCTTTCCAGCTATGGTCATATACGCGACTTGAAGAAGAAAGAATTCAGCATTGACGTTGAAAAAAACTTTGAACCGGACTATGAAATTCCGGAAGATAAGAAAGCACTGGTTAAGACACTGAAAGCTGAAGCTAAAGATGCTGATACCGTATGGTTGGCTTCCGATGAGGACCGCGAGGGAGAAGCCATCGCCTGGCACTTGTATGAAGTACTAAAACTGGAACCGGAACATACCAAACGTATCGTATTCCATGAAATTACCAAAACCGCTATACTGAAAGCTATCGAGCAACCACGCAATATTGATATCAATCTTGTCAATGCCCAGCAGGCACGCCGCATTCTTGACCGTATTGTAGGTTTTGAACTTTCTCCCGTATTATGGAAAAAAGTGAAACCCGCACTCTCTGCCGGACGTGTACAATCTGTAGCCGTACGGCTCATTGTAGAGCGTGAACGTGAAATACATGCTTTCCAAAGTGAAGCATCTTATAAAGTCACTGCTGTTTTCCTTGTTCCCGACACTGACGGAAAACTCGTTGAGATGAAGGCGGAACTTGCACACCGCCTTAAGACCAAAGCTGAGGCGCAGAAGCTCCTGGGAAGCTGCCAATCGGCAATATTTACCATTGAAGATATTACAACACGTCCGGTAAAGAAGAGCCCGGCTGCACCGTTCACGACTTCTACTTTGCAACAGGAAGCCGCACGCAAACTCGGCTTCACTGTAGCACAAACGATGATGGTAGCTCAACGGTTGTATGAATCAGGACGTATTACTTATATGCGTACTGACTCCGTAAACTTATCGGAACTCGCCATCAACGGCAGCAAAGAAGCCATTGCCAATATGATGGGAGACAAATATGTACATCCACGCCACTTCAGCACCAAGACCAAAGGAGCACAAGAAGCGCATGAGGCTATCCGTCCCACATATATGGAGAATGCACAGATAGAAGGTAGTGCACAAGAGAAGAAACTATACGACCTGATCTGGAAACGTACCATTGCTTCTCAAATGGCAGATGCCGAACTGGAAAAGACAACAGCGACCATCAGTATAAGCAATACATCCGAGGCTTTCAGTGCCACGGGAGAAGTTGTGAAATTCGACGGTTTCCTGCGTGTATACAGAGAATCTTATGATGACGATGTGGAACAGGAAGATGAAACTCATTTGCTGCCACCGTTAAAGAAAGGTCAGAAGTTAGAGTATCAGAACATTACTGCCACTGAACGCTTTACACAACATCCACCCCGCTATACAGAAGCAAGTTTGGTACGCAAACTGGAGGAATTAGGGATAGGTCGTCCTTCTACCTATGCGCCTACGATCTCTACCGTTCAACAACGTGAGTACGTAGAAAAAGGAGATAAAACAGGTGAGGAACGTTCATACAATGTAATTACTCTGAAGAAAGACAAAATCACAGATGCCACCCGTACTGAGATCACCGGAGCAGAAAAAGCAAAACTGCTACCTACAGATACAGGTACAGTAGTGACTGACTTCCTGACACAGTACTTCCCCAGCATCATGGATTACAACTTCACAGCCAGTGTAGAAAAGCAATTTGATGAGATTGCCGAGGGAGATACAAAATGGACGACTATCATGAAGACGTTCTATAAAACCTTCCATCCATCCGTGGAAAGTACTCTCGCTGCCAAAAATGCACACAAGACCGGAGAACGCATATTGGGAGATGATCCTGTTAGCGGCAAGCCTGTAAGCGTCAAAATCGGACGTTTTGGCCCTGTAGTACAAATTGGAAGTGCTGAAGATGAAGAAAAACCCCGCTTCTCTCCTTTAAAGAAAGGTCAATCCATCGAAACAATCACTTTAGAGGAAGCAATGGAGCTGTTTAAGTTACCTCGTACCCTTGGTGAGCATGAAGGCAAAACGGTTACTGTCAATGCCGGACGTTTCGGGCCGTACATTTATTACAGCGGAACTTATACTTCACTTCCCAAAGGCGTAGATCCGATGGAAATAGAATTGGAAGAGGCTTTGGAATTAATAAAAGAAAAAGCGGAAGCAGAAGCAAAGAAGCACCTCAAGAAGTTCGACGAAGAACCTGAGTTGGAAATCATGAACGGAAGATATGGCCCTTACATTGCTTATAAAGGCAGTAATTACAAAATCCCAAAGGATATCGTTCCGGAAGATTTAAACTTGGACGCCTGCATGGAAATCATCAAATTGCAGAGCGAGAAAGCTGCATCAGCTCCAGCTAAGCCGAAACGAGGAAAATATACCAAGAAGAAAGCATAAAAGGATTATAAAGCAATCAGCCCCGGAATGACCAATACATTCCGGGGCTGATTATTTTTATAGATAGCTGTTTTTACATTCTATCCGGCACTTCAATACCCAGCAAGCCCATGCTGATGCGAACTACCTTCGCTACGTTTTCCGACAAAGCAAGACGGAAAACTTTCACAGCCTCATTTTCTTCACGCAGAATACTAAAGTCATGATAGAACTGATTGTATTCTTTCACCAGGTCATAAGTATAGTTGGCAATAATAGAGGGACTGTAATCCGTACCTGCCTGCTTCACTACAGCAGCAAAGTCGGCTACCATCTGAATAAGGCCTTCTTCTTTCTCACTCAACTCAATACCAACAGGAATTTCAGCCGGAATTACAATACCGGCTTCAGCAGCCTTACGCATTACAGATTGAATACGCGCGTACGTATATTGAATGAACGGTCCTGTATTACCATTAAAGTCGATGGACTCTTTCGGATTGAATGTCATATTCTTGCGGGCATCCACCTTCAGGATAAAATATTTCAAGGCACCCAAACCAACAATACGAGCGATATTGTCTGCTTCTTCCTGTGACAAGCCATCCAGCTTGCCCAGTTCATTAGAAGTTTCTTTGGCAGTACTAATCATTTCTTCCATCAAATCATCAGCATCTACCACAGTGCCTTCGCGGCTCTTCATCTTACCTTCGGGAAGTTCCACCATACCATAAGAGAAGTGTACGAGACTCTTTACCCCACTCAAATCCAGTTTGTCAAGCAGAATGGACAAGCACCTGGAAATGGTAATTCTGTTCGTTGCCTACCACATAAATCATCTTGTCAATAGGATAATCAGCAAAGCGGAGTTTAGCTGTACCTATATCCTGCGTCATATAAACAGAAGTCCCGTCAGCACGTAGTAACAACTTATGATCCAAACCTTCAGCAGTAAGGTCAGCCCATACGGAGCCATCTTCTTTTTTTATAGAAGAAGCCTTTTTCAAGTCCTTCCATCACCTTCTCCTTCCCTTCGAGATACGTGTTTGACTCGTAATATATCTTGTCAAAAGTTACACCCATTTTACAGTAAGTCTCGTCAAAACCTTCATACACCCAGTCGTTCATCTTAGCCCAGAGCGCACGTACTTCCGGGTCATTAGCTTCCCACTTTACCAGCATTTCACGAGCCTCTTCATTAAAGGAGAAGCAGCTTCCGCCTTGGCTTTAGCGGCTTCTTCCTCGCACCTTCATGCCTTCGATTTGGAATTTGGCCATCAATTCCTTCACTTCCGCTTTATAGTGCTTATCGAAGGCTACGTAGTAATCGCCTACCAAGTGGTCCTCCCTTCTTTCCGGATGATTCGGGAGTTTCACCATTCCCGTACTTCTGAACCATGCCAACATGGACTTGCAAATATGAATTCCACGATCGTTGACAATATTTGTCTTTACTACTTATTACCGTTGGCATCACTATGTTGGCTAAAGCATTGCCCAGAAGATTATTGCGTACATGGCCCAGGTGAAGCGGTTTGTTGGTATTGGGTGAAGAGTATTCGATCATCACCAATGGAGATTATCCGTAGCAGCAACGATACCGTACTGCTTATCCGCATGAATGTCATTCAACAATTCTATCCACGCAGAGGAGCGATAGTCAGGTTCAGGAAACCTTTGATCACATTGAATGCAGCTATCGAAGGCTCGTTAGCTTGCAAGTATTCGCCGATCTCCTGGGCCGTCTGCTCCGGTCCTTTCTTGGACATGCGCAGGAAAGGAAAAACTACCAGCGTGAGGTGTCCCTCAAATTCTTTCTTGGTTTTTTGCAGTTGCACCTGTGCGGCAGGCACGTCCTGTCCATACAGCGCTTTCAGTCCGTTGATGACGGACGATACCAGTTTCTGTTCTATATTCATGATTCAAATGTATTTTCCGCGTGCAAAGATAGCGTAAACCGAAATCAGTACAAAACAAGCAGGCTTGTTTTTATGGCCTCACAAGATATTCAACATACAAAGAGGGGACGCTCTTTGTAAAACGTCCCCTCTTTGTATGTTGAGTATACTGTTCTTATTCAGCTGTCAATTCCGTACCTGGTTTGAATTTAACAACTTTCTTTGCAGCAATCTCGATAGGCTTTTTAGTAGAGGGGTTGATACCCATACGCGCTCCTCTTTCCACCACACTGAAAGTTCCAAAACCAACCAATGATACTTTATCACCGGCCTTCATTGCCTTAGTGACTGACGCGATAAATGCATCCAATGCTTTCTTTGAATCAGTCTTTGACAAACCGGACTCTGCCGCCATAGCGTTAATAAGTTCTGCCTTATTCATAATGCTAAAATTAAATAATTAATATGTTACACAAAAGATATTTTTACTTTTCATCACAAACCTCCACAAAAATAGAGCAATATTTCTGAATATCAAATAAAAACATTAAAAAAATATTGGAAAACAACGAAAAAGAAGGAATAGAATCTGCTTTTTCTGTTATAGAACATGTTTTTGAACTGTAAAATGAATTGAAACAACAGATTATGAATACTATACCTACTGTAACCAAAAACCTTTTAATCATTAATGTGCTGATGTTTTTGGGCACCATTGTCGCCCAAAGCTACGGCATCGACCTCGCCCAATATCTGGGATTGCATTTTTTCCTTGCCGAAGATTTCAATGCAGCACAATTGATAACATATATGTTCATGCACGCCGGATTCGCGCACATATTTTTCAACATGTTTGCTGCAAAGACCGGAATGAGTCCGGAAATGATTAACACCGTATATCAGGAAGGCGCTCAAATCATACGGGATAATATGAATTACACCTATCCGCCCATGGCAAATCTGAATGCTCTCTTAAACGGAGTTACCGTAGGAGCTTCAGGAGCCGTGTATGCCATTTTGCTAGGCTTTGGAATGCTGTTCCCCAACCAGCCGCTATTCATATTTCCGTTGCCGTTTCCGATAAAAGCCAAATACTTTGTTATCGGATATGCACTGATTGAACTGTACGCTGGTTTTGCCAACAATCCTAACGACAATGTAGCGCACTTCGCACATCTGGGTGGTATGGTATTCGGCTTTATCCTGATTATGTACTGGAGAAAAAAAGAACAGAGGAAATGGCTACTATTATAACTGATTTGAAAGAAGCCTTCCGTAGGGGGAACATTTATATCCAGCTGATTTATATCAACGTAGCTGTTTTTGTAGTCACTACGCTGACGGAGGTAATTCTGCAATTATTCAATCGCAGCCTCGGCGGTGTGTTTGAATGGCTGGAATTGCCAGCTTCACTCACACAGTTCATCATACAGCCATGGTCACTGTTCACATATATGTTTATGCATGCAGGATTTTTACATATCCTGTTCAACATGTTGTGGCTATACTGGTTCGGAGCACTATTCCTAATGTTCTTCTCGGCCAAACATCTGCGCGGGGCGTATATCTTAGGAGGTATTTGCGGTGGATTATTGTACATGGCAGCCTTTAATATCTTCCCGTATTTCCGCCCGATGGTCGATTATTCATTCATGTTGGGGGCATCCGCTTCCGTGCTTGCCATCGTAGCTGCTACAGCGTACCGCGAACCTAACTACCCCATCCGGCTGTTCCTCTTTGGTACGATACGGTTGAAATATCTGGCGCTGATTGTCATCGGTACAGATTTACTGTTCATTACATCCAGCAATGCAGGCGGACATATTGCCCACCTGGGTGGTGCATTGGCCGGACTCTGGTTTGCTGCCGGACTCAGTAAAGGAAAAGATATCACTGCCTGGATTAACAAAATTCTAGATGCTATCGTTTCACTGTTCAGCTTCAAGCCCCGCAAACCGAAGATGAAAGTTCACTATGGTAACAGCCGTCAGAAAGACTATGACTACAACGCCCGCAAGAAATCTCAATCCGAAGAAATAGACCGTATCCTCGATAAACTGAAAAAATCAGGATATGAAAGCCTGACCACAGAAGAAAAGAAAAGTCTTTTCGATGCGAGCAAACGATAGTACAGAAAATGGGAATAAAGCATATTGGTAAATTCGTAGCCTATCTGATTTTAGCGGTTAATATTTTCTTTATAAGCTTGCTGCTTCTCACCGCTTACAGCCCGCATATCAAGCCGGTTGCTCACCCCGTAGAATCCTGCTTCGGGCTGACATTTCCTATTTTCCTGGTGATAAACATCTGCTTTTTCATCTTTTGGCTTATTATCCAAAAGTATAAGTTTGCACTTTTTCCACTGGTAGCATTTCTTTTATGCTATTCACAAATACGGACTTATTTCCCGCTCAATTTCCACACAAGCAAATTACCCGAAAACAGTTTCAAGGTTTTGTCATATAACATCATGGGCTTCGACGGAGCCGTCAAAAAAGATGGCGAGAATCTCATTCTGAATTATCTGAAGAACAGCGGAGCAGATATCTTATGCCTGCAAGAATACCAAACGATAGAATCTCCCCGGTATCTCAGCCAGAAAGATGTGGAAAAGGCTTTAAAAGATTATCCCTATCATAACATCCAGATAGTGGGAAGAGGAAGTGGAAAAGGCCACACCAACCGGATAGCCTGCTACTCTAAATTCCCTATTCTTTCATCCCGTACACTGGACTATGCCAGTGAATACAATGGTTCAGTGGTTTATGAACTGAAAATGGGAGAAGATACCGTAATGCTCATCAACAATCATCTGGAATCTAACAAGCTGACTAAAGAAGACAAAGTAGTCTACGAAAGTATGCTCAAATCTCCCGAAACGGAAAAAGTTAAAAGCGGTGCACGCCTGCTCATCCGCAAGCTGGCAGAAGCATCCGCCATTCGTGCCCCGCAGGCTGACACTATTGCACATGAAATAACCGCTTCACCGCATCCTTACATTATTGTATGCGGCGATTTCAACGATACCCCCATCTCCTATACCCACCGCACCATCGCCCAGGATTTGGACGACGCATTCACCCAATCAGGACGGGGGCTGGGCATCTCCTACAACCAGAACAGATTCTATTTCCGGATAGACAACATACTGACAAGCAAGAACCTGAGAGCCTACAATTGTACAGTAGACCGCTCCATCAAAGAGTCAGACCACTATCCGATATGGTGCTATATCACTAAGAGATATTGAAAATTAATACTTAAACATTTAATACTTAGAAAACAATGTTCAAAAAATGTATTCTAATTTTAGCAGCAAGTTGTATGATGTACTCCTGTGCCACCCAGACGGAAAGCAATCCGTTCCTTACTGAGTTTCAAACACCCAATGGCGTGCCTCCATTCGATAAAATCAAGTTGGAGCACTATGAACCCGCATTCCAGAAAGGTATAGAAGAGCAGAACGCCAATATCCAAGCCATCATTGACAATACGGAAGCCCCTACTTTCGAAAATGTCATTGTTGCCCTCGACAACAGCTCTCCCACCCTGGACCGTGTAGGCGGTGTATTTTTCAACCTGACGGAGGCCGAAACTACCGATGAACTGACAGCCCTTTCCATGAAACTGGCTCCGACATTGGCCGAACACGAAGACAACATCTCCCTCAACCAGGAGCTTTTCAAGAAAGTGGATGCTGTCTACAGCCAGAAAGATGCTCTCGGCCTGACCCGCGAACAACAAAGGCTGCTGGAAAAAACCCATAAGAAATTTATCCGTTCCGGCGCCAATCTTCCGGCCGACAAACAAGCCCGTCTGCGTGAAATCAACAAGCAGCTTTCCACACTCGGAATCACGTTCAGCAACAACATCCTGAACGAAAACAACGACTTCAAGCTTTATGTAGGAAAAGAGGAGGACCTCGCCGGACTTCCCCAATGGTTCCGCGAAAGCGCCATGGCTGAAGCCCGTACCACCGGACAGGAAGGCAAATGGCTGTTTACCCTCCATAATGCAAGCCGCCTGCCTTTCCTCCAATACTCCGCCAACCGGCCGCTACGCGAACAAATGTACAAGGCCTACATCAACCGCGGCAACAACAATGACAAGAACGACAACAAGAAAATCATTGCCGACATCGTACGCCTGAGACTTGAAAAGGCGCAACTGCTGGGTTTCGACTGTTACTCCAACTTTGTATTGGACAATACAATGGCAAAGAATTCCACCGCCGTGATGGACTTCCTCAACAACTTGTGGAGTTATGCACTCCCCAAAGCAAAAGCCGAAGCAGCCGAACTGCAAAAGCTGATGGACAAGGAAGGCAAAGGAGAGAAACTGGAAGCATGGGATTGGTGGTACTACACCGAAAAACTCCGTAAGGAGAAATATAACCTCGAAGAAGAAGAGATTAAGCCCTACTTCAAACTGGAAAACGTACGTGAAGGCGCCTTTGCCGTTGCCAATAAGCTCTATGGCATCACGCTGACAAAGCTCGAAGGTATCCCCGTCTATCATCCCGATGTAGAAGTGTTTGAAGTGAAAGCCGCAGACGGCTCACAAGTAGGAATCTTCTATGTAGATTACTTCCCCCGTCCCGGCAAAAGCGGTGGTGCTTGGATGAGCAATTACCGCGAACAACAAGGCAGCATACGTCCATTGGTATGCAACGTATGCAGCTTCACACAGCCCGTAGGCGACACACCTTCCCTGCTGACTATTGACGAAGTGGAAACACTGTTCCATGAATTTGGCCATGCCCTGCACGGATTATTGACCCAATGCCAGTATAAAGGTACTTCAGGCACCAATGTCGTACGCGACTTCGTGGAACTCCCCTCTCAAATCAACGAGCATTGGGCTACCGAACCCGAAGTGTTGAAAATGTATGCCAAGCATTACAAGACCGGCGAGGTCATTCCCGACAGCCTGATTGAAAAGATACTGAACCAGAAAACGTTCAACCAGGGTTTCATGACTACCGAGTTGCTGGCCGCCGCCATCCTCGACATGAACCTGCATAACCTGACTGATACCGAAGGTCTTGATGTCGTTGCATACGAAAAAGAAGCGATGGACCAACTGGGGCTGATTCCGGAAATAGCTCCACGCTATCGTACCACCTACTTCAACCATATCATTGGCGGTTATGCTGCCGGCTATTACAGCTATTTGTGGGCAAATGTATTGGACAACGATGCTTTCGAAGCTTTCAAGGAACACGGCATCTTTGACAAAAAGACAGCCGACCTCTTCCGCCAGAATGTTCTGGAAAAAGGAGACAGCGAAGACCCGATGACTCTCTATAAAAACTTCAGAGGAACTGAGCCTCAATTAGACCCGATGTTAAAAAATCGCGGTATGAAGTAAGATTTGTGAAAAAAAAACTATATTTGCAGCCTTGTACGCAACAGAAATTAATTAAAAAAGTAATCATAATAAACTAAAAGTAACATGCAAAACAAAGGATTTGTAAAGGTTTTTGCGGTATTGCTCACACTGGTGTGTGTGTTCTATCTCTCCTTCTCTTTTGTGACTCGCCATTATACCAATAAGGCTAAAGAGTTTGCAAAAGGCGATGTGAAAGTAGAGCAGGACTACCTGGATTCTCTGGCTAATGAGAAAGTATTCTTCGGCAATTGGACACTGAAACAGTGCCGAGAGATGGAAATCAGTTTAGGTTTGGACTTAAAGGGTGGTATGAACGTCATCCTCGAAGTTTCCGTTCCCGATGTAATCAAAGCATTGGCGGACAACAAACCCGACGAAGCATTCAATCAAGCATTGGCCACTGCCGCCAAGCAAGCTACCACAAGCCAGGATGACGTGATCACCCTATTCGTCAGAGAGTATCACAAGCTTGCTCCGGGTGCTCCGCTGTCACAGCTGTTCGCAACCCAACAATTAAAAGACAAGGTAACTCAGAAATCTACCGACGCGGAAGTTGAGAAAGTATTGCGCGAAGAAGTAAAGGCAGCTGTTGACAACTCCTACAATGTACTTCGTACCCGTATCGACCGTTTCGGTGTAGTTCAGCCCAATATCCAGAGTCTGGAAGACAAAATGGGCCGTATCATGGTAGAACTTCCGGGTATCAAAGAGCCTGAACGTGTAAGAAAATTATTACAAGGTTCTGCCAATCTGGAATTCTGGGAAACATACACAGCAAAAGACGTTACTCCCTATCTGCAAGCTGCCGACACCAAGTTGCGTGCCATCGTTGCAAGCGAAACTCCGGCAGAAGAGGCAGACAGCGCAGCTACCGAAGCTCCTGCCGTAGCGCAAGCTACCAGCACCGCCGACAGTCTTGCCGCTGCATTGAAAGGTGAAAACAAAGCACAATCCGTCGATCTTGCACAAATCAAGAAAGAACACCCGCTGTTCGCAATCTTGCAAGTCAACCCCAGCGGACAAGGTCCTGTTGTAGCTTATGCTAATTACAAGGATACTGCCGACATCAACAAATATCTTTCCATGCCGGAAGTTCAGGCCGAAATGCCGAAAGACTTGCGTCTGAAATGGGGAGTATCTCCTTATGAATATGATCCGAAAGCTCAGACTTTCGAACTTTATGCCATCCGTTCCACAGAACGTAACGGCAAGGCGCCTCTGGAAGGTGATGTAGTGGTTAGCGCCAAAGACGAATACGACCATTACGGTAAACCTGCCGTAAGTATGTCAATGAATACAGACGGTGCACGTCGCTGGGCTCAGCTCACCAAACAGAATATCGGCAAGAGCATCGCTATCGTGTTGGATGGTTATGTTTATTCCGCACCGAACGTAAACAATGAAATCACTGGCGGTAACTCACAGATTACCGGTCACTTTACTCCGGAACAAGCAAAAGACTTGGCAAACGTGTTAAGATCAGGTAAGATGCCAGCTCCTGCGCACATCGTACAAGAAGATATCGTAGGTCCTTCACTGGGACAAGCTTCCATCAATGCCGGTATCATGTCATTCATCGTAGCATTGATTCTGCTGATGGTTTACATGTGCTCTATGTACGGATTCATTCCGGGTATGGTTGCCAATGGTGCTTTGGTGCTGAACTTGTTCTTCACATTGGGGATCCTTTCCTCTTTCCAAGCAGCATTGACGATGTCCGGTATTGCCGGTATGGTGTTGGCACTGGGTATGGCTGTAGATGCCAACGTATTGATTTACGAACGTACCAAAGAAGAACTCCGTGCAGGCAAGGGTGTAAAGAAAGCATTGGCTGACGGTTACTCCAACGCCTTCTCTGCTATCTTTGACTCCAACTTGACGTCTATCATCACCGGTATTATCTTGTTCAACTTCGGTACAGGTCCTATCCGTGGTTTTGCCACGACCTTGATTATCGGTATCTTGATTTCGTTCTTTACTGCCGTATTCATGACGCGTCTGTTCTATGACCATTTCATGAGCAAGGACAAACTGCTGAATCTGACATTCTCTTCCAAGATTTCAAAGAACTTGATGGCGAATGCACACTTCGACTTCATGGGCAAGAACAAATTGTGGCTGACCACTACGGGAGCTATCATAGTGATATGTATCGCTTTCCTCGCTACCCGCGGATTGAGCCAGAGTATCGACTTCACTGGCGGACGTAACTTCAAAGTACAGTTTGAGAATAAGGTAGAACCGGAACAAGTTCGCGAGCTTATCTCCAGCAAGTTCGGCGATGCCAATGTCAGCGTTATCGCCATTGGTACGGACGGTAAGACCGTACGTATCAGTACCAACTACCGTATCGAAGAAGAAGGTAACAACATTGACTCTGAAATCGAAGCATACTTATACGAAACACTGAAACCGTTGCTGACTCAGAACATCACTTTGGAAACCTTCATCGACCGCGAAAACCATACGGGCGGAAGTATCATCAGTTCCCAGAAGGTAGGTCCGAGTATCGCAGACGACATCAAAGTTTCAGCCATCTGGTCCGTTGTACTTGCATTGATTGCCATCGGTATCTATATCCTGATCCGTTTCCGCAATATTGCATACAGTATCGGTTCAGTAGCCGCATTGGCTTGTGATACCATCATCATCCTGGGTGCCTACTCCATCTGTTGGGGCTGGATGCCGTTCTCTCTGGAAATCGACCAGACCTTTATCGGTGCCATCCTGACAGCTATCGGTTACTCTATCAATGACAAGGTGGTAATCTTCGACCGTGTACGCGAATTCTTCGGCCTCTATCCGAAGCGTGACAGATTCCAGTTGTTCAATGACTCATTGAACACAACTCTGGCACGTACCATCAATACTTCACTGAGTACTTTGATTGTGTTACTGTGTATCTTCATCCTCGGTGGTGATTCCATCCGCAGCTTCGCATTCGCCATGATTCCCTGGGTTCTTATCCCATCACTCCTGCTACGGACGTATTACATGAACTTTCCAAACATAAATCTTTAGGTGTCATTACCGTTCAATGCGAAGATGAGATTTCCGGCTGTGCTACAGCTATCGGTGCATCTTTTGCAGGTGCATTGGCTGTAACTACCACTTCCGGTCCGGGTGTCTGCCTGAAATCAGAGGCTATGAACCTGGCAGTGATTACAGAACTTCCTCTGGTTGTTCTGAACGTACAGCGCGGTGGCCCTTCCACAGGTTTGCCGACTAAATCGGAACAAACTGACTTATTGCAGGCTTTGTTTGGCCGTAACGGCGAAAGCCCGATGCCGGTTATTGCCGCCACCTCACCGACAAACTGCTTCGATGCAGCCTATGCAGCTTGTAAAATGGCTTTGGAGCACATGACTCCGGTGGTTCTGTTGACAGACGGTTTCGTAGCCAACGGTTCCGGTTCATGGAAGCTGCCGAATCTGGATACATATCCTGAAATCAAACCTCAGTATGTTACTCCTGAAATGAAGGATAACTATACTCCTTATAAACGCAACCCTGAGAACCAGGTACGTTACTGGGCCATTCCGGGACAAGAAGGCTATATGCACATCCTCGGCGGTCTGGAGAAAGACAGCAATACCGGTGCCATCTCCACCGATCCCGAAAACCATGACTTGATGTGCCACCTGCGTGCAGAAAAAGTTGCAAAGATTGCTGTGCCCGATGTAGAAGTACAAGGCTGTGCAGATGATGCAGACCTGCTGATTGTAGGTTTTGGCGGTACTTACGGACACTTGTATTCTGCTATGGAAGAGATGAACAAAGCCGGACAAAAAGTAGCCTTAGCTCACTTCTCTTATATCAACCCACTGCCTAAAAATACGGCTGAGGTATTGAAGAAATATAAGAAAGTGGTAGTTGCCGAACAAAATCTGGGACAATTTGCCGGTTATCTCCGCATGAAGGTAGATAATTTCACTCCGTATCAATTCAATGAAGTCAAGGGACAGCCGTTCGTAGTAAGCGAATTGGTGGCTGCCTTCACCGAGATACTGAAGAAGTGACAAGCTACAGGCTACGAGTAACAAGTACTGCCCTGAACAGACTTGTAGCTTGTAGCTCGTAACTCGTAGCTACTAAAAAACTTATCAACTTAAAACTTAAGAACATCATGAGCGAATATACAGCTAAAGATTTCAAAAAAGGACAACCTCGTTGGTGTCCGGGTTGCGGTGACCACTTCTTCTTGAACTCACTGCACAAAGCGTTGGCAGAAATCGGTGTTAAGCCTTGGGAAACTGCCGTTATTTCGGGTATCGGTTGCTCTAGCCGTCTGCCCTATTACATGAATACGTATGCGATGCAGACCATCCACGGACGTGCTGCCGCCATCTCTACCGGATGTAAAGTAACCAATCCTAACCTGAGCGTTTGGCAGGTTTCAGGTGACGGTGATGGTCTGGCTATCGGTGGTAACCACTTTATCCATGCTATCCGTCGCAATATAGATATCAACATTCTGTTGCTGAACAACCGCATCTACGGTCTGACCAAAAGGTCAATATTCTCCGACCTCTCCACGTGGTTTCGTCAGCAAGTCGTCTCCCTATGGTACGGTAGAAGATCCATTCCACCCAGCTGAACTCTGCTTCGGTGCCCGTGGACGTTTCTTTGCACGTTGTGTAGCTACAGATGGTCCCGGCACAGGAGAAGTTCTGAAGGCTGCCGCTAACCATAAAGGAGCCGCTGTGTGTGAGATTCTGCAACACTGCGTTATCTTCAATGACGGCACCTACGACTCTGTATACAACAAGGACGGACGTGCCAAGAATGCTATCTATCTGGAACACGGTAAGCCGATGCTTTTCGGTGAGAACAAAGAGTTTGGATTGATGCAGGAAGGCTTCGGACTGAAAGTTGTGAAGTTGGGCGAGAACGGTATCACAGAAAAGGATATCCTCGTTCATGATGCACACTGCATGGATAATACATTGCAACTAGGCGCGGATTACACGGATTACGCGGATTTATTTTCTGTAATATAGTGTGATAGCGCAGCCATTAATCCGTGTAATCCGCGTAATCCGCGCCTAAATCATTATCAGCATTTAGTTCATTACTGTACCATAATTTTGGAATTTAAGCATTAAAAGCCTATATTTGCCTTGAAATAAAGTAAGATGAAAGAGATGATACAAAGAAGACTTCAGCCGGTAATTGAGAGTAAGCTATTCAAAGGAAAGGCGATTATCCTGATCGGTGCAAGACAAGTAGGAAAAAGTACACTATTTAATCAAATCACTCAGGGACGAAAAGAAGCAGTACTGACATTGAACTGCGACGAACCGGAAGTGAAAGAGATGTTAGCCAACATCAATACCTCCGAACTGAAAATGCTGATCGGCAACAACAGAATTATCGTAATAGACGAGGCACAACGTGTATCAGAAATAGGTTTAACCTTAAAACGCATTACAGACAATTTCACCAACGTGCAGCTTCTCGTCACCGGTTCTTCATCGTTTGAATTACAAAGTAATCTGAGCGAACCTCTCACAGGACGAAAATATGAATATCACCTCTATCCCATCTCTACGGCAGAATTATATGACAGCCAAGGTTTATTGCCAGTCAAACAAATGTTTGAATCCCGGCTTATATACGGTTCTTATCCGGACATTATCAATCATACTGATGAGGCTAAAGAATTATTAATGAACATAGCCAACAGCTACCTGTATAAAGACCTGTTGGCAATGAACGAGATACGCCGCCCCATACTGCTGGAAAAGTTACTTATCGCCCTTGCCCTGCAAGTAGGCAGTGAAGTATCCTATAACGAAGTAGCGCAAACCATCGGGACCGACAACAAAACCGTAGAAAAATACATCGACTTATTAGAGAAATGCTATGTCATTTTCCGCTTGAATGCTTTCAACCGTAACTTACGAACAGAACTCAAAAAGAGCAAGAAAATATATTTTTATGATAATGGTATCCGCAATGCCGTCATCCAGAATTTTGCACCGCTATCTCTCCGCCAAGACACAGGCGCTTTATGGGAGAACTTCTTCATCAGCGAACGCATCAAAGCAAATCATTACAACGGGAATTATGCAAAAAGCTTCTTCTGGAGAACCACTCAACAACAAGAAATAGACTATATAGAAGAAGCAGACGGCAACTTCACCGCTTTTGAAATGAAGTGGAATCCTAATAAACGTCCAATCACCTTTCCATCTCCTTTCTTGAATAATTATCCGGTAAAAGAGACTGTAGTCATCACGCCAGAGAATTATCTGGAATGGGTTATGTAAGTACAGAGTCATTACCTTGAATAAAATAAGGGAAAAGAGGTATAGTAGACACCTCTTCAGTTATAGAACAAAAAGATAAGTCAATACAGCACAGTTCCCATTAGGAGAAAACAAGAAACAATAGAACTGACTGACATTATCGGAACTTCAATTTGATCCCTGCAATTCCAGAAGGAGTATTAGAACAACTGCGCTTTCTAAGTTTTCCTGTCCTTTCCCTTTGATAATAAAAGAATTAGTGTATATCTGCATCAGGCATACATTAACCTTTAGCATCACTGTACTATGGGTAGAAGATCAATCTTTGACCGGTTTTCCCAACAAGTTCTTCAGACCTTGCACCGGTATCGTGCCGTAATGTTCAGTCCCACCTGTAGAATAACAATTTAAAAGAACGTGATCCGGCTTGTCTGTAAAAAAAACAGACAGGCCCGGTCACGCTCATATACGACAAGAGAATATCAATCCTCCGGATTAGCCTCTTCGTTCTCCGCCGGCAACGGCAAAGAAACAGTAAATTCGCTATATTTCCCTTCTATACTCTCCACACTGACATACCCTCCATGCTCCCGGGCTACATTCATCACATAGTTCAGTCCCAAACCGAAACCGGATACTTTCTTCTTCTCATCCTCATTCCGGGTAATGACGCGTTCAAACTTATCAAATACAATCCGTTGAGCCGCAAGCGGAATACCGATTCCATTATCCCGCACCCTGATCTGAATATACTGTCCGGAAAGGCAGGAAGTAATCTGTATATCTATTGTATCCTTAGAATATTTCACAGCATTATCTATCAGGTTACTTAAAGCCTCTTTCAGATACTCCTCATCAGCATAAGCTCCCTCTGCCTGCAAATCAACCTGAAATGTGATAGGCTTTTCTGCCTTAGCCGTGAACGTGTGTACCAACTCATCCACCATAGGATGGAGTTGAATCCAATTCTTATCCAACAGTAATTGTCCATGTTCCAGTTTAGAGATAGTCAGTACTTTATTGGCCAGTGCAAGCAAATGTTGAGCTTCCGCCTCCAGAATATCGAAGTGTTTTTCTTTCTTCTCAGGCTTACTATCTACCTTTCCACTACGAAGCACTTTAAGCCCAATCAGGATGGAACTGATCGGATTCTTCATGTCGTGAACCATAGCAGAAGAGAAATCTTCACGCATTCGTGCCAACTCATCCTGCCGGCGGATAATATCCACCTGCTTACGTATGGCAAATAATAGAAGTCCCAAAGCCACTATCGTTCCGAAGAACATATAAAGCAGTTTGCCGATGAACCCGGCACGAAGATTCTGGATATAAGCATGTACTCCCAGAGTGTCATTCACAGGACATACAAAGGTATAGTGTTGCTCCAACAGTTTCCGATAATCAGAAAAATATCGTAAATCCTGTTTCAATACGATAGAATCACCGTGTAAAGGTACCGTATCCAGGCGAAACTTGATCCGCTTCAAATCCACTTCATCCAGTTCATTACGGAAAAAAGCAGCCAGATCCTTAGTTTGTCCGGCCTCAAATGCATCCGTCGCACGGCCGTAAGCTTCGTGGATATTACGTATCACTTGCTGCCGGTTCAGTCCGAAACTTCGTCCTACCCAATTTCCAAGCAAGTACAGGACAGCTGCTGTTGCAGTTATTGTAAGAAGTATATAATACGACTTTTTCATCAAGCATTCTATATTTCAGGCAAATATAGATAAACTTTTCTTTCCACCTTAACATAAAGATAACATTCTGATAACCTAAATTAATTTCATACTCTTGTTATCTTTGCAGCGTAGAAATCAGTAAAAAGGAATTATGGAAAAGAAAGAAGCAAATAAGGAACCATTCAACCGCCCGGATGGAGTGGAAGTGAAACTCACAGCAAAGTCTATCAACATAAGAGGATTTCTGTTTTTCTTCATTCTGTTCCTGATAGGTAGCTATCTGTTTGTTTATGTATGGGATGAACCTTCATCCTATAGTGCCGGTCGTTTATTGGGTACCTCTGTAAAAGGAATCAGCAGTCCCCAAGTTATGCTTTGCATATTTTTACTCCTCGTGTTTTATATACTAATCCAGGCAGGGATTCTTTACTGGTTTAGCGGAAAGGATAAAAAGCTCCTACACTGGCATTTTGACTGGACTGGAGTAGGATTTTCTCTGACTCGTCCTATTCCATTGAAGTTCTATCGGGTATCCTTATTATTACCGGGCATCTTATTGGGAGTGATGCCTGCAATCCATGGATTCTGTACAGGAGAGGCCAATATATTCTTTCTGGGATTATTCGGTATTCTGGGTGGTACGGGAGATTTTCTTTTTTGGTACAGCCTTCGTGCCTTTGATGACGAAGACCTGCTACTGGCCGGTAAAAAAGCCTTTCAGGCCACTATTATAAAGCGCAATTACGGAAAGAATGACTAAAGATTCCAAATCACCATTGTAATAAAGATCATCTCCATACCTTCTGCAACCAAACCATTAGGAAGCATTCCTAAACAAACAGGCAATCATCTGTCTTTACCCTAGATCTTTTTGCATTCTACACTAAGCCTTATTGGGTATTAACCTTGATCAAACGGCCGGTTAACCTTGGTTGACTAGCCTATTAATCAAGGTTAATCGGCCGGTTAACCAAGGTCAACACCTGATTATTCCTAAGCTAAATGAGATATTTCACTGATTATAAACAGAATAACAGCTGATGTAAAACAAATGAATGCCCCATTCCGTTAAGGGCTGATTATGGACCAAAACCAGGACGAGACACACAGTGAGAGTAACCCACTTACCCTCACACAGGATTTTTTACTACCACCACACTTAACATCCTAATTATTATTGATCTATCCCCAAAGTGAGGGTAGTGAGGGTAGATTGGGGAAACTTTTTATTGGTATCTATTCCTTTTCGCCGAATGCCAAATCTCCTGCATCTCCCAGTCCCGGAACAATATACGAATGCTCATTTATCTCCGGATCAATGGCTGCACACCAGATTGTAGTCTTGTCTTCGGGGAGTGTTTCAGCAATGTGTTCCACAGCCTGACGGCTGGCAATGATAGAAGCGACATGTATCTCCGCCGGATGCCCCTTCGTCAGCATAGCCTGGTAACTCAACTCCATACTGCTACCGGTTGCTAACATTGGGTCTGTAATAATCAGCGTCTTTCCGTCGATGCGCGGTGAAGCAATATATTCAATATGAATATCAAACTTCAACGTATCCTTATATTTCCGGTAAGCGGAAACGAAAGCATTTTCCGCACCGTCAAAGTAGCTCAGAAAGCCCTGATGGAAAGGCAACCCGGCACGCAGAATGGTGCTTAATACCAATTGGTTATCCGGAGTTTGCACGGGTGCTATCCCCAGCGGAGTCTGGATATTCTTCTGAGAATAAGCAAAGTCCTTACTCATTTCATAGGCCATAATTTCCCCGATGCGTTCAATGTTTCGGCGGAAGCGAAGGCGGTCGCTTTGTACTTGTACATCCCGGATCTCGGCAACATACTGGTTCAGGATGGAGTTTGTCTCGGCAAAATTGATAATTTTCATGATGTGATTTGAATTAATATGCGCAAAGTAAACGATTTCTTGTGCAATTTGCAACATTCAGTTTGCAGATATTGTTATGGAGTTATAAAAGACTTCTCATTAAAGAAAAATTTCTCTAATCAGGTGATTGTTTCGAAAGAAAATACTACTTTTGTACGCGAAAAACAAGGGACTGTTCGGAATATGGCTTAATTCATACCGGTTTCCTTCCCCCCTTGAGATAGATAAAGGTAAAAAGAATTAGCAAGAGATAAATAAACCAAATACCAACATTTTAAATCATTAAAAGAAATGGCAAATTTAGATTTAAGCAAGTACGGTATCCAAGACGTGAAGGAAATTATCCACAACCCGTCTTACGATGTACTGTTCGCAGAAGAAACCAAACCAGGTTTGGAAGGTTTTGAAAAAGGTCAGGTAACTGAACTGGGTGCTGTAAACGTAATGACAGGTATCTATACCGGTCGTTCTCCTAAAGATAAATTCTTCGTTATGAATGAAGCCAGCAAAGATTCTGTATGGTGGACTTCAGACGAATACAAAAACGACAACAAACCTTGCTCTGAAGAAGCTTGGGCTGACCTGAAGGCTAAAGCTGTAAAAGAATTGAGCGGCAAACGTCTGTTCGTTGTTGATACATTCTGTGGTGCTAACGAAAGTACTCGTATGAAAGTACGTTTCATCATGGAAGTAGCATGGCAGGCTCACTTCGTAACTAACATGTTCATCCGCCCGACTGCTGAAGAACTCGCTAACTACGGAGAACCCGATTTCGTATCTTTCAACGCTTCTAAAGCAAAAGTTGACAACTACAAGGAACTGGGTCTGAACTCTGAAACAGCTACTGTATTCAACTTGAAGACTAACGAACAAGTTATCTTGAATACTTGGTACGGTGGTGAAATGAAGAAGGGTATGTTCTCTATCATGAACTACAAGAACCCGCTTCGTGGCATCGCTTCTATGCACTGTTCAGCCAACACCAACATGGAAGGTACTGACTCTGCTATCTTCTTTGGTCTGTCTGGTACAGGTAAGACTACCTTGTCTACTGACCCGAAACGTCTGCTGATCGGTGATGACGAACACGGATGGGATGACGAAGGTGTATTCAACTACGAAGGTGGTTGCTATGCTAAGGTTATCAACTTGGACAAAGACAGCGAACCCGATATCTACAACGCTATCAAACGTGACGCTTTGTTGGAAAACGTAACTGTTGCTGCTGATGGTAAGATTGACTTCACTGACAAGAGCGTTACAGAAAACACTCGTGTTTCTTATCCTATCTATCACATCAATAACATCGTTAAACCGGTATCTAAAGGTCCTCATGCTCACCAGGTAATCTTCCTGTCAGCTGATGCCTTCGGTGTATTGCCTCCGGTATCTATCCTGAACCCGGAACAAGCTCAGTACTACTTCCTGTCTGGTTTCACCGCTAAGTTGGCTGGTACAGAACGTGGTATCACTGAACCGACTCCGACATTCTCTGCTTGCTTCGGCGCTGCTTTCTTGTCATTGCACCCGACTAAATATGCAGAAGAACTGGTTAAGAAGATGAATAAGGTAGGTGCTAAGGCATACTTGGTAAACACTGGCTGGAACGGTAGCGGCAAGCGTATCTCTATCAAAGATACTCGTGGTATCATCGACGCTATCCTTGACGGTTCTATCGACAAGGCTCCTACTAAGGTTATTCCTTTCTTTGACTTCGTTGTTCCGACTGAATTGCCGAACGTTGATCCGAAGATCCTTGATCCTCGCGACACTTACGAATGTGCTTGCAAGTGGGAAGAAAAAGCAAAAGACCTGGCTGGCCGTTTCATCAAGAACTTTGCTAAGTTCACTGGTAACGAAGCTGGTAAAGCACTGGTTGCTGCTGGTCCGAAGCTCTAATCTGAATAAAACCAGTTTAGATATATATGCGAAAGCGGCTCTTGATATCAAGAGCCGCTTTTCTTGTTTTTATCTGTTTCGTTTGTTCTTCCTAATTATTTTCCTACTTTTGCGCTATACGTAATACCTAAGAATATGACTTATCTGGATACGGACAGGCAAACGCAGGCAGATTTGAGCATTACAGAAGGAATATATGACGAATATCCCCTCTACTCCTTATTCTCCGGAACGGAGACTAAAAACGGAAAACGCATGATGCTCGATTGGATTACCTCTCCCCTGAACGATATATCTGCCATACGAAAAAGACAAGAAGCGATAGCCTGGAAAGAGTTACCCGAACTTCCTTTGGATGAAGAAGAGCTCGACTTTATCGAATATTATCTGGAATATCGTGATCAGATCAGAAGACCTAATATTTTAGTGTCGCTGACTTCAGCATTCGACCGTTTATTAAGACACGACGCTCAACGCTATATCATCAGACGAGGTGTAACCTTAATTATCCTGTTATTGAACCGATTGGATACATTGCGAAAAAACACCTTGGAAAATGCCCCTTTACTATTGAAAGAATTAGCACAAAGCATTCAGGACACTATACATGGCAGCGAACTGAAAGAAGTTATCGGCCTCTATAAAGATAAAGAGAAATCTCCCTCCAACTATACCATCGACAAATACGATTACCTGTTTCGTTGTATCCATTTTGAACTGATCAGAGGGTTACTTTCTCAAATTTATATGCTGGACGTATGCCGCACAGCACAGCATGTAGCAATCAACAGAAGTTTCTGTTGCTGTCCGGAAATGACAGAAACGATGGATTTATCTATTACTGGCTTTGTACACCCGTTCACCAAAGAGGGACGAAGTAACGACTGGAAGATGTCAAACGGCAATATATGCATTCTTACAGGCTCCAATATGGCCGGTAAATCAACAACCCTCAAAGCCATCACAATCGCTGTATGGCTGGCGCACTGCGGATTACCGGTTCCAGCCCGTTCAATGATCTGTCCTGTTTTTGATGGAATCTATACTTCAATCAACCTCCCGGACTCCCTGCGCGATGGCAGAAGTCATTTTATGGCGGAAATTCTACGAATCAAAGAAGTTCTTCAAAAAGCGAAATCCGGTAAGCGATGTCTGATAATACTGGATGAAATGTTTCGCGGAACAAACGCACAGGATGCCCTTGAAGCTTCTGTCGCAGTAAACGAATTACTCAAAAAGTATTTGCATTGCTCATTCCTTATATCGACCCACATTCTGGAATATGCCAAACATTTTGAGAAAGACAGTGCATGTTCTTTCTATTATATGGATTCAAGAATTCAGAACGATCAATTTATATGTCCTTATCAACTGATTGAAGGCATATCCGAAGCACAGGTTGGATACTGGTTGGTAAGAAAAGAATTGGAATCACTTCATTACTAAATCTTTTTTGTTAGCTTTGCGAAAACCAATATTAAACAAAGCAATATGAAAAGTATCAAATTGATGTTAGCAGGTGCCAGCCTGTTGCTGTGCTGCGGATGTGGCATGCAAGTAAAAGAGAGTACAACTGTGACTGAGAAAGCAAGCAATGAAAATGCAGTAATTGAGAATATGATGTCACGCCGCAGTATTCGTAAATACAAGCCGCAAGCAGTGAACCGCGATACTATGCAGATTATACTGAACTGCGGTATCAATGCCCCCAACGGTCAGAACAAGCAGTCCTGGGCAATCCGGGTAGTGGATAATCCGGATTTTATCAATGGTATCACCGAAGTTTACAAGAAACAGAATCCGAAAGCTGCCGAAGATCCTAACTTCAAGAATATGTTCCGCAATGCTCCTACAATAGTATTTATCGCCAATGACAAGTCTTATGATCTGTCACAGATAGACTGTGGTTTATTGGGTGAGAACATGATTCTCTCAGCTTGGTCTATGGGTATAGGTTCCTGTTGTTTAGGAGGACCGACACGATTTATAAACTCCACACCGGATGCAGCAGAATATTTGAAGAGACTCGATATTCCGGAAGGATATGAGTTGCTCTATTGCATCGCATTCGGTTATCCGGATGAAACTCCGGCAGCTAAACCGAGAAATGCGGAGAAGATTAAATTCATAAATTAAAGATTTTTTAAAGATTCTGCATTGTCATCTCCATTTGCATAAGATTATTTACTACATTTGTAGGATAATCACTTGAAATGTATGAAAATAGCAGATACACATAGCTTATTTATAGCTCTTATCTGGATGATATTATTCTCATCGTGCTCTGATGAGAATAATACTCCTGATATCAATGGAAAAGAAATCTGGATAGGCCTACAAATCGGACCTTCTCTGGAATATGATTCACAACCTTTAAGCAGAGCTACAGTTCAGGAAGCCGGAATTTATGCAGTGAATGTTTTCTGGAAAAAGGGTTCTACCTTTCAGCCTTATGCAACCGGACTTTTTGAAGATATTTCAGATATAAGCATCGGACTGATTGAAGGATATATTTATCGGTTCGACTGCACCTTCCTGAAAAAGAATGAACTTCCTTATAACAACAATGGATATTTCGGACTCCCATTTTCTATCACAACAGATAAACGGGTAGATGCCGCTGTCACCAATAAGCTGGTTATTTCCATCAATCCTCTAAACGAAAACCAGAATTTCCACCAACACATTTATAAAGGAGCGATGCACCTGGAAGCCAATGACATCAGTGAACGTCCTACGGACACACATCGCTTTTACGGCAGCGCAACACTTGACTTGATCAATGCCGATCCCGTAACCGAAGGTAATCGTCCGGTAAAGTTTGTTTCTATTGAACTGAAAAGAGCGTATTATACTCTGCGATTTGCAGCTGAGAACTTATCTATAGGAGATTCCATCAAAGTAGAAACCAGCAATGCCAAAGCATTTCTCATAGAATGTACCGATGCCACTACTTCCCTTTCCATGTCGGAAGAGAGACTATTTTCTCTACAAAATGTCGCCAACATCGGAAACGGCAATATCAACGCCACAGAAAATCTGCCTATCAACGTCTATTACCGCCCAAAGAACGCTGAAGAATGGACCAGCATTATCTCAAACCAGTCCATTACTATTCAACGAAATAAAAAGAATCTGATAAAGATTATAAATATAGATAAGCATTACGATGAAAATACTTCTATCTCATTTGAAGGAGATAACACCGATTTGGACCCCACAGAAGAAGAACATCAAAACATTGGATAATCAAACAAACAGATATATGAAAACAAAACATTTAATTTTAGCGGGATTAGTCGTCCTGAGTCAGATTCTGCAATCTTGCCTTAAAGGAGAAGATGTTTATAAAGAGAAAGAGCCTACTTACACTGAGCTGGACCTTAATATAGGTGGCGAGTGTTCCCTCACAGAAAAACCAATGAGCCGTGCCGATGCTTCAAAAGAGATTTTCGGTATAAATGTAGCCATGCTCATACAGAATCCCAACGGGTCAGTCACTCAAAAGCCTTATGCTTATGGCATCTTTGACAATATCAAGGCCGGGAATCTGAAGTTGAATGTCCTCGACGGATATCAATACCGCATCTCGTGTACGATGATAAAAGAAGGAAAGGACTCTTTATTGACTAAAGATGGGATACTTTATCCACTGACACTCAGCAAAGGAAACGATCCAAAGTTAGGTACAATCACGAATAAGTTCATCACAGCCGAACGACCGGATGGCACACAAGAATATCTTCACGATCTTGAAAACGCCAAAATAGGAACCAGCGGACAGAGTAATTATACCCGTCCTTTTATTCAAAGATACCATGGTATCATCGACAAGTTGACCGTAGCGCCCGACCAGACCAATACACTGGAAGTTTATCGCCGGTACTTCGGTGTACAATTCAAACAGAACGGATTACAAGCTGACTGTAAACTGGAAATACAAATAGACGGTGCACCGGCTGTATGGTTGACCCCTGATAAGAAAGAATCACCCGAGCTTATGGTTTCCATGAGAACCCTGACGACCCCTGTTGAAACAGGAAAGATTCTGACCGATAATGCCCGTGTTAAAGTCACCGTGTACCGGACAGGAAAAGAAGCTGAGGATATATTAAACTATGCCATCAATTTCAAGAGAAATTATATGCATACGATTGTCATTTCCGATATCGATCATTTTGGTACAGGAAGCAATGTCAGCATCCATGTAGAAGAAACCGAACTGGAAAACAGTGCCCAGGAAGATTTACCCTGGCAAGGAGGAAACTAAAATAAAAAAAGTAAAGGTGGGCATTCGATTTGAAAGCCCACCTTTACTTTTTTCGTTAGATTTGATGAGTTTAACTCATCTCCACTATTCTTTAATTCTTATTCGCACGTTTACGTTCTATCTCGTCCAGAATCACTTTACGCATACGCATTGCCTTCGGTGTAACCTCTACGTACTCATCTTCCTTGATATATTCCAAAGCCTCTTCCAAAGAGAACTGTACAGGCGGAATCAGACGAACTTTATCATCCGAACCGGAAGCACGCATATTCGTCAACTTCTTGGATTTCGTAACATTAATCACGAGGTCGTTATCATGGGAGTGTTCACCTACCACCTGTCCGGCATACACGTCCTCCTGTGGGAAAATAAAGAACTTACCACGATCCTGCAATTTATCAATGGCATAGGCAAAAGCTGTTCCCGTTTCCATTGCAATCATAGAGCCGTTGGTACGACGTTCGATTTCACCTTTGTGCGGTTGGTATTCTTTGAAACGGTGTGCCATGATAGCTTCACCGGCAGAAGCAGTCAGTACATTCGTACGCAAACCGATGATACCACGCGAAGGCATATTGAATTCCAGGTTTACACGTTCGCCTGCACTCTCCATCTTCACCATCTCACCCTTACGACGGGTTACCATATCAATAATCTTACTGGAATATTCTTCGGGAACATTTACTGTCAGTTCTTCAATCGGCTCACACTTCACACCGTCAATCTCCTTGAAGATAACCTGTGGCTGACCAACCTGAAGCTCATAACCTTCGCGACGCATGGTTTCAATCAATACAGAAAGATGAAGTACACCACGACCGGAAACTACCCATTTACCATCTTCTTCACTTTTACGTACGCGTAAGGCAAGGTTCTTATCCAATTCCTTCATCAAACGGTCATGGATATGACGAGAAGTCACAAACTTACCATCACGACCGAAGAAAGGAGAATCATTAATGGCGAACAACATACTCATAGTCGGTTCGTCAATAGCGATAGGCGGCAATGCTTCCGGATTTTCAAAGTCACAGATCGTATCACCGATTTCAAAGCCTTCGATACCTACCAACGCACAGATGTCACCGGAAGAAACTTCCGATACCTTCGCGCGTCCCATACCTTCAAATGTATGCAGTTCCTTGATTTTTGATTTCACAAAACTTCCGTCGCGCTTAGCCAAAGATACATTCATCCCCTCTCTAAGCGTACCACGATGTACACGACCTACGGCAATACGTCCGGTATAAGAAGAATAATCCAAAGAAGTCACCAACATCTGCGGAGTACCTTCCAACTGCGTGGGAGCCGGTATATTCTCTACAATACAGTCCAGTAATGCGAAGATATTATCAGTAGGAGTCTTCCAGTCCGTACTCATCCAGTTGTTCTTCGCAGAACCATAAATAACGGGGAAGTCCAACTGATCTTCCGTAGCTTCAAGGCTGAACATCAGGTCGAACACCATTTCATATACTTCTTCCGGACGACAGTTCGGTTTGTCTACCTTGTTCACCACAACGATAGGTTTCAGACCAATCTGCAGAGCTTTCTGCAACACGAAACGTGTCTGCGGCATAGGACCTTCGAAAGCATCCACAAGCAGAATGCATCCGTCTGCCATGTTCAATACACGCTCCACTTCACCTCCGAAGTCACTGTGTCCCGGAGTATCAATGATATTGATCTTAGTGTCCTTTGTAATTGATAGAAACGTTCTTAGAGAGGATCGTTATCCCTCGTTCACGCTCCAAGTCGTTGTTATCCAGCATTAATTCACCTGTGCTCTGGTTGCTGCGGAACAGATTTCCCGCCAAGAGCATCTTGTCGACGAGCGTCGTTTTCCCATGGTCCACATGGGCAATAATTGCAATGTTTCTAATCTTTTGCATACAATACCTATTATTTTCAAGCGACAAAGTTAGTGATTTTGGATTAGATATGCAGTATAGATATGATTTTTTTGCTGAATATCATTGTGATATAAAAGATTATCCCTATCTTTGCAGCCCCGAAGAGGGAATATTTATAATAACTTTTAATTAAACGTTATGTATTTAGACGCTGCTAAAAAGCAAGAAATCTTTGGCAAGTACGGAAAGTCTAACACTGATACTGGCTCAGCTGAGGCCCAGATAGCTTTGTTTTCATACCGTATTGCTCGTCTGACTGAGCACCTTAAGCTCAACAGAAAGGATTATAGTACATTAAAAAGGAAAGAGCTTTTTGACTATTTGATGCAAACCAAGAATCTATGAGAGATCTTTTTGTCGACTTTTCCGGAAAGCAATCTTTAATCGTCAAAGCAAATAAGAAACTGGAAGACCCCACCCTTTCATGGGAAGAAATTTTTCCCCAATTTACCAACCAGATAAGTAATCATACAGGAAGCAACTTAGTTGAAACACTTACCTGCAATTTCTCTACAACCACTTCTCTGGAAAAGGTAGCTTCCGAAATAACAATCATGGAAGCTATGAAACCCTATTTTGAATTTATCGTGATGTATATCGTTTGCGGAATCCCGGAAATAACACTTGAAGGGACCCCGGAAGATTGGGAAAAGGTTTTAGACAAAGCCCGGAGATTGAAGGAATATAAACTTGAATGGTGGATTTCAGAACTGGAACCTCTTTTGGAGGAGTTCGTAAAAGCATCAAAAGGTGAAGTAAACAAAGACTTCTGGCGTAATATGTTCAAGTATCACTCACAAAAGAAATACGGAGCCTCCGACATCATTGACGGATGGATCGTAAAATTCTTCCCATACGACAAAAATGGAAGAAGAAATAATCTGAAGCAGCTTGAAGGCGGTAACAGCCTGCCCGATGAGATTGTGAAAGTTGACTTGAAATATCTGGAAGTACGCAATGATACGATTATAGAAACGCCATTAGAACTATGGTCCGGCTTCATTGGCTTGCAACAGAACAAAGATAACTTTGCCCTAAGACCTCAGATCAGCTGGATGATTAGAAAAAAAGATATTGGGAATAAAGGACTGTTAAGCAAATTAAGAGTAGAAGCCCAAGAGGAAGGCATTGGCAGTGGTATATCAATCAAAGTAAAAGAATTCCCTCCCGTTCTGTTGGAACTGAAAGAGATTAAGAGCTTGAAAATAGAATTCACGAATGAGATTGATATCCCCAATGAACTCTCAGAAGTGAAAATCGGGAAATTAGAATTATCCGGAAAGATTGCAGGAAAAGGAATAGAGCGCATAAAAGAGTTATTTCCTAATACTGAAATTAAAATAAACGGAGCGCGGATAAGTAAATGATAAATCGGGCAAAAGTAACCGTTGCCATAATCATAGATATACGGGAACTTTATCACCAAAATGATTCTATATTCGTCATTTCTACAACATACACCTTTTTAAAAAGTCACAATCCAGAATGTTTTATGGATAGATAAAGAATAAGAATACGCTATATTTGCATATTCTTTCACTTATCTATGCTTCTTATACAGAAAAGGGTTACTACTTAGAGGTGATATCATTACTACTTAGAGAGAAAAGGGTTACTACTTATGGAGAAAAGGGTTACTACTTACGGAGAATACACTTATTTATATCAGGTTCCGCACCTATTAGTACACTTTTAAGGAAGATTTCAATCCAAATAAAATGTAAATATTTCGATACCACGCTAACAGTCTATCCCTTGCAGATTTTAATTTGAATACTTTTGTATTTATGAGTGCCCGGACGAATATAACGCATCCTCAGCAGATAAAAAATACAAAATGTCAAAAAGACAATAAGGTAAAGCATCGCCAAATTTTCCATTGAAGCGAGTCATACTTACAAAAAAATCTTTCAATGTATGTATTCCAGGCGAATCCGCAAACAGAAGGTAGTCTTGTAAATAGAATCGTAAACTGATAAAATCAATAAAAGCTTCTTTTTTTCCGCACGGATTGTTGCAACAAGTAAAAGTTTGTTTTATTTTTGTGCCTTAACAATACAATTTATAACCTAATAGGCGAAAAACATTATCAATTATGGATACAAGCAAGATTGTCGGAGAAAAGATAAAGTCACTCCGTGAAAGCCAGTCAATCAGCATTGAGCAATTGGCTGAACGTTCCGGTTTAGCCGTAGAACAGATTGAACGCATTGAAAATAACATTGACTTGCCATCACTGGCTCCACTTATCAAAATAGCACGTGTTCTGGGTGTACGCCTGGGAACTTTCCTTGACGATCAGGATGAAACGGGTCCGGCCATTTGCCGCAAGACGGAAGCCAAAGACAGCATCAGCTTCTCCAATAATGCTATCCAGAGCCGTAAGCATATGGAGTATCATTCACTCTCCAAATCCAAAGCCGACCGCCACATGGAGCCGTTTATCATTGATGTGGCCGCTACGGACGACAGTGACTTTGTACTCTCCTCACACGAAGGCGAAGAATTCATCATGGTGATGGAAGGGACCATGGAAATCAGTTACGGCAAAAACACCTACCTGCTCGAAGAAGGTGACAGCATCTATTACGATTCCATCGTTCCCCACCACGTGCATGCTTACGAAGGACAGGCAGCCAAAATTCTTGCAGTAATCTATACACCCATTTAGTGATAAATGATCAGTGGTTAGTGACAAGCATTGTGCCTATCACTAACCTGACACTAATTATCCCAGTACTAATCATTTATCACTAAACACCTAATCACTATTTTCATGTTATACGAAAGAACGCTCGGCCAATGGCTGGAGCACTGGGCAGAAACCACGCCCGACAAAGAATATATCGTTTACTCCGACCGCAACCTGCGCTTCACCTGGAGCCAGTTCAACCGCCGGGTGGATGACATGGCCAAAGGGCTTATTTCCATCGGAGTGGAACGCGGCACCCATGTGGGTATATGGGCCGCTAATGTACCCGACTGGCTTACTCTTCTGTATGCCTGCGCCAAAATAGGTGCCGTCTATGTCACCGTAAACACCAACTATAAACAGGCAGAACTGGAATACTTGTGCGAAAACTCAGATATGCACACCCTTTGCATTGTGAATGGTGAAAAAGACAGCGACTTCGTGCAAATGACTTACACCATGCTGCCAGAACTGAAAACCTGCGAACGCGGACATCTGAAGAGCCAACGTTTCCCGCACATGCGCAACGTTGTTTATGTAGGCCAGGAGAAACATCGCGGTATGTACAATACAGCCGAAATCCTCTTATTGGGTAACAATGTGGAAGACGAATGTCTGAATAATCTAAAAAGTCAGGTAACCTGTCATGATGTAGTGAACATGCAATACACCTCCGGCACTACGGGATTCCCGAAAGGCGTCATGCTTACCCACTACAACATTGCCAACAACGGTTTCCTTACAGGAGAACACATGAAGTTTACCGCGATGACAAGCTCTGCGTCTGCGTCCCCCTCTTCCACTGCTTCGGCGTAGTACTTGCCACCATGAACTGTCTGACACACGGCTGTACAGAAGTAATGGTGGAACGCTTCAACCCGCTGGTAGTGCTCGCCTCTATACACAAGGAGCGCTGCACGGCACTTTACGGTGTACCCACGATGTTCATCGCCGAATTGCACCATCCGATGTTCGATATGTTCGACATGTCCAGCCTCCGTACGGGTATCATGGCCGGCTCACTCTGTCCGGTAGAGCTGATGAAGCAGGTGGAAGAGAAAGATGTACATGAAAGTTACGAGTGTGTACGGTCTGACCGAAGCCTCCCGGAATGACCGCCACCCGGATAGACGACCCGTTCGATGTACGTTGCAATACCGTAGGACACGATTTCGAACACACAGAAGTCATGGTGATTGATCCCGAAACCGGAGAAGAGTGTCCCGTGGGCGTGCAAGGCGAAATGTGCAACCGGGGCTATAACAACATGAAGGGTTACTACAAAGAATCCGCAAGCCACAGCCGAAGTCATTGATGAGAACGGCTTCCTGCACTCGGGAGACCTTGGAATAAAGGACGAGGACGGCAATTACCGCATCACAGGACGCATCAAGGACATGATTATCCGCGGTGGTGAAAATATCTATCCGCTAGGGCTACAGCTTTGTAAGGAACAGGGGATAGAGATCATCTGATTTTAATCTCTGGCAGCCCTTCAAAGAACAAAGAACCTGCTCTCTAAAATATGAAAGAGAGCAGGTTCTTTGGTTCATAATATCTTTAAGTCATCGGCAGCGTAAAGTAGAACGTCGTCCCTATTCCTTCTCCTGAACGTACCCAAATACGTCCACCCATCCGTTCCACCAGCATACGAGAAACAGTCAGTCCCAGTCCGGTACCTTGCGCAAAGTTATTAATCTTACCGAAACGTTCAAATATCTTAGCCACCCGATTGGCCGGAATACCGATACCCGTATCTTTGACATAGAATTGTACGACATTTCCCCGAAGCTGATAACCGAAATGAATCTCTCCGGACGGAGTAAATTTAGCTGCATTACTTAACAGGTTCATCAGCACCTGCATGATTCGCATCCTATCTCCGATAACATACAGATTCTTGTCAACATCATCCAACGCCATTTTCACACCCTTATTAACTTTCATTCGGTGCCTTTCATATTCTTCAAGACAGGCTGCATACACATTTACTTTCTCCTTAACAAACCCCAAAGAACCCGCCTCCATAGCAGACAAGTCCAGAATATCATTAAACAGACACAACAGCAATTCCGAATTCTGCTCGATAATGTTGCAGTAATCATCCTTGTCTCCATCATGCCCCGGATCAATAACCAATCTTGAAAATCCTACAATCGCATTCAGAGGCGTGCGGATCTCATGACTCATATTTGCAAGGAATGCCGATTTCAAGCGGTCGGATTCTTCAGCTTTTACACGGGCAGCAGCTAACTCACGCTGTGCATTTTCCCGGCTCGTCACGTCCCGGCACATACACAACAAGTATTTATCTCCCAGTGGACATACCAGATTCTCGTAATGATGCATCTCACCTTCAAACTGTAACGAATGCTCTCCTATACTGGGGAAACCGGTACGCACCACCTTTTCCATATTAGCACGAATCTTACGATATTCTGATTCCGGCACTATATCCTTCAAGTTAGGATGCGACTTATCTTTACCGGACAGACCTTCCACGTGATTCGTATCAGGGGAAGAAAGTAGCTCTATGTAGTCCAGGTTACGATCAAAAACCGTCAACATATCAGGGATAGCCTCCAGTATTTCCTTGCCATATTTCTCACGGAAGCGTTCTGGCTCTTCATCCGGACAAGGATCGGTCGACAGGGAGCGGCTTGCCAGCTGTTCTTCCAGTTCCCGGATTATCTCCAGCAGTTCTTCTTTCGTTTTATCTTTATAATCCCTCATTTCAAGGCAGATATGTTGTAGAGTGTCATTTTCGGGGAGCAAATATAGCATATCTTTTCAATTATATCAACACATATTGCAGGCTTTTATTTAAAAAAAACCAATAGCTTTTGTCCTACTAATCAGAATGTTCTATCTTTGCATCACTTTTTATTTTAAATCATTGATAGATATGTCTAAAGAATTATTCTCTACTCTGCCCTACAAGGTGGCAGACATTACGCTTGCCGACTTCGGTCGCAAGGAAATCGATCTGGCAGAACAAGAAATGCCCGGCCTTATGGCTCTTCGCGAAAAGTATGGAGAAACAAAACCGTTGAAAGGCGCTCGTATCATGGGTTCTCTGCACATGACCATCCAGACAGCGGTACTGATTGAAACCCTCGTGGCACTGGGTGCCGAAGTACGCTGGTGCTCATGCAACATATATTCGACTCAAGACCATGCCGCAGCTGCTATTGCCGCAAGTGGAGTACCTGTATTTGCCTGGAAAGGCGAAACGTTGGCCGACTACTGGTGGTGTACGCTTCAGGCACTGAACTTCCCCGGCGGTAAAGGTCCTACGGTAATCGTTGACGATGGCGGTGACGCTACCATGATGATACATGTGGGATATGAAGCCGAAAGCAATGCTTCTATCCTGGACAAAGAAGTCCATGCAGAAGACGAAATAGAACTGAATGCAATTCTGAAGTGCGTACTGGCCGCAGATCCTACTCGCTGGCAACGTGTAGCAGTCGAAGTACGTGGTGTTTCTGAAGAAACGACTACAGGCGTACATCGTCTGTATCAGATGCAGGAAGAAGGTAAATTGCTGTTCCCGGCATTCAATGTAAACGACTCTGTAACGAAATCCAAATTCGATAACCTTTACGGCTGCCGCGAATCTTTAGCCGATGGTATCAAGCGCGCTACGGATGTAATGATTGCCGGTAAGGTAGTGGTAGTCTGCGGATATGGTGATGTAGGTAAGGGGTGTTCACATTCCATGCGTTCATACGGTGCCCGAGTACTGGTTACGGAAGTAGACCCGATTTGTGCTCTGCAAGCCGCTATGGAAGGCTTTGAGGTAGTAACCATGGAAGAAGCCTGCACACAAGGCAATATCTTTGTTACCACAACAGGCAACATCGACATTATCCGTATCGACCACATGACGCAGATGAAGGACCAAGCTATTGTCTGCAACATCGGTCACTTCGACAATGAAATCCAGGTGGATGCTCTTAAACATTATCCTGGTATCAAATGCGTTAACATCAAGCCACAAGTAGACCGCTATTATTTCCCTGACGGACACAGCATTATTCTGTTAGCTGATGGTCGTCTGGTAAACTTGGGTTGTGCCACCGGACATCCGTCATTCGTTATGAGTAACTCATTCACCAACCAGACATTGGCTCAGATCGAGTTGTTCAACAAGAAATACGAAACCGGTGTTTACCGCCTGCCTAAGCACCTCGATGAAGAAGTAGCACGCCTGCACCTTGAGAAAATCGGTGTAAAGCTAACAAAGCTTACTCCCGAACAAGCTGCCTATATAGGCGTGAATGTAGACGGACCGTATAAGGCCGAACACTATCGTTATTAACGAAGTTGAGAGTTGAGAGTTTACTGCACTATAATGCTGCATAGTAACTCTCAACTCTCAACTTCATAAAAACTCCGTTTTTATGAAAAAGCTCCTCCCTGACCTCCTGGTCCTGGTCATCTTTATGTTTGCAGTACTTTCATTCGCCTATTTCTTCCCGGCGGATATAGAAAACCGCATTCTTTTTCAACATGACACGGCTGCCGGTGCAGGTGCCGGACAAGAAGCGACTCAATATCGCGAAGAAACTGGTGAGTATACACGCTGGACTAACTCTCTGTTCGGTGGTATGCCGACTTATCAGATAGCCCCCAGCTACGAGTCAACCCAACCGTTGACCTGGGTACAGAAGGTCTACCAACTATTTTTGCCTACGTATGTCAACCTGACATTTATCCTGATGCTGGGCTTTTTCATCTTGTTGCGTGCATTCGGTATACCTACATGGTTGGCAGGATTAGGTGGATTAATGTGGGCATTCTCATCCTACTTCTTCATTCTGATATCTGCCGGACACATCTGGAAGTTTATCACGCTGGCTTATATACCACCTACAATAGCAGGTATCGTACTGGCTTACCGGGGTAAATATCTGGCAGGAGGCATTATTACAGCACTGTTCATTGCCCTGCAAATTCTGTCGAACCATGTACAGATGAGTTATTACTTCCTATTTGTCATCCTCTTCATTGTAGGAGCCTACTTTGAAGATGCATGGCGCAACAAGACCTTACCGCAATTCTTCAAGGCAAGCGGTGTGCTTGTTGTAGCTGCGCTGATTGGTATATCCGTCAATCTGTCGAACCTGTATCACACTTATGAATACAGCAAAGAAACCATGCGCGGCAAAAGCGAACTGGTGCAGACCGGCGACGCTGCCAAGCAGACCAGTAGCGGGCTGGACCGTGACTATATCACCCAATGGAGTTATGGTATCGGCGAAACCTGGACCTTATTAGTACCCAACTTTAAAGGTGGTGCTTCCGTTCCCCTCGCCCTGAATGAAACAGCCATGGAAAAAGCCAATCCGACCTATGCCGGACTCTATCAGCAACTGTCCCAATACTTTGGTAACCAGCCAATGACGTCAGGTCCTGTATATGTAGGTGCTTTTGTACTATTCCTTTTCATTCTAGGCTGCTTCATCGTCAAAGGTCCATTGAAATGGGCATTAATCGGAGCCACATTCTTCTCCATTGTTCTTTCATGGGGTAAGAACTTCATGCCACTGACAGATTTCTTCATTGATTATATACCCATGTATAGTAAATTCCGTGCAGTATCATCTATCCTCGTTATTGCTGAATTTACAATTCCACTACTGGCTATCTTTGCTCTGAAAAAGATTCTGGACGAACCGGAGGTATTGAAAAAGAAGATAAAGTTTGTTGGTATCAGTCTGGCACTGACTGCCGGTGTAGCTTTGATATTAGCCGTGATTCCAGGAGCTTTCAGTTCAACTTTCGTCCCCGCACAGGAAGCGCAGATGTTGCAGAATGCAGTCAATCAGCAAATGATTCCTGCAAACGAGCTATCCGGTATCCTTTCCAATCTGGCAGAAATGCGTGCTGCAATGGTAAGCGCCGACGCACTGCGTAGCTTCATTATCATTGTAATTGGCTGCATGTTGCTGTGGCTTTACTATAGCGGAAAACTAAGAAAGTCATTCGTAATTGCCGGCATCGCTATTCTCTGTGTAGTAGATATGTGGAGTGTCAACAAGCGTTATCTGCACGATGACCAATTCGTCCCCCGTTCTGCCCAGGTTGACACCTTTAAGAAAACGCAAGCTGATGAAATCATCCTCCAAGACACTGACCCGAATTACCGCGTATTGAGCTTTTCCGGAGATGCATTCAGCGAGAATAAAACTTCTTACTGGCACAAGAGCGTAGGTGGATATCATGCAGCCAAACTGAGACGTTATCAGGAAATGATAGATCGTCATATTTCCCCCGAAATGCAGGCCGCCTATCGGGCTATCGCTACCGCAGGTGGTGAGATGGACAGTGTGGATGCTTCCAAGTTCCGCGTTCTGAATATGCTGAACACGAAGTATTTCATCCTCCCTGCCGGACAAGGACAGACAGTTCCTATCGAGAATCCATACGCTTACGGCAATGCATGGTTCGTCAACAATGTGGAGTACGTGGACAATGCCAACCAGGAAATTGATGCCCTGAACACCATATTGCCAACAGAGACAGCCGTAGTAGATGCTCGTTTCAAAGATATTCTGAAAGGCATTACCACTGCCCATAAAGACAGTCTTTCCAGCGTGCGTCTGACAAGTTACGAACCGAACCGTCTGATTTATGAAACGAATAACTCTAAAGACGGCGTCATCGTATTCTCCGAAATCTATTACCCGGATGGCTGGATAGCCACCATTGACGGAGAGCCTGCCGACATTGCCCGCGCAGACTATATCTTACGTTCTATGTACGTCCCTGTCGGAAAGCATACCATCGAAATGCGTTTTGATCCGAAGAGCTTGCATGTAACAGAAGGCATCGCTTATGCAGCACTGGCTCTGATGGTGATAGGTATTATGATAATAGTGATTGTATATAGAAAGAAGCTGAGTTCTCCCAAAAGCTAAAGCTTAGCAAAACTAATTTTTCTTTATTAAAAAATGCCCCCTAAAAGTTTGCTACAGACTTTTAGGGGGCATTTCACATTATATCTGAAGTTATTTATATCTCCTCCTATATTCTTTGGGAGTAATTTCCATCTCTTTATTAAAAGCTTTCGAGAAATGGAATTGATCGTAATACCCTAAACGGAAAGCAATCTCTTTGATCTTTAGATCAGAGAATTGCAAAAACGAACAAGCACGTTGAATTTTTAATTGGTTATAATATTCCATTGGAGCATAAGAAGTTCTCTCCGAAAACAATGCACTGAAATGAGATGCGGAATAGCCCACATGCTGAGCTATATCCTCCAGCGTAATCTTATTCTCCATATTCTCCTTCATAAAGGAGATACTCTTCTGTACAAAATCCGTTTCTCTCACCTTCTTTATTTCTCTGAACTGATTAATATATTTCAAAGAAGCCAAAAAATGCATCAGGCAAAAACTAACATATTCCAGGTTTTCAGGACTATATCCCATTTCCAGGTTCTGATACATTTCTTCAAATAGTTGAAAGCGATCATCATAACGGCTCTTATCCGACTCCTCCAAAGATATAGTCTTACCTATTATAGAGGAGAACATAGCCACACCCTCGCCACAGAAATGCAGCCAATAGATACTCCAGGGATTCACTTCGTCCGCTCCATATGCATGTTGCTCATTAGCCGGTAATATAAAAGCTTGATTTTTAGTCAGGATGTACTTTTCACCTTTATAACTAACCCAACCGCAACCACTCTCACAATATATAAAGACATTCTCGTTAGTCCCCTTTTCCCTTTCCCTGAAATGATTTTCTGCATGAGGATAATATCCGATGTGACTGACGAATAATTGTTTTGTAATATTATTCTCTCGTTGAAGGTTACGTATATTATAAGGTGTAACGATAGCCTTCTCTCCTTTAAAACCTTCTGCAACCTTTTCCATGGTATCTGATTTTGGTAGTATTTTACATATATATCATAGTATTTTACATGAATCTTTGTTCAGTCAACATATTCAAGCATTTACAGCCATAAATATAATAAGATTATACATTAAATTGATAACAATCTGCATTTTTTTATTAAGTTTTATGGCATACATTTGCCATACAATAAATCGTATATCATGAAAACAAAATCATTTAGCAACAATTTTTACTTGTTACTTATTTCGCTGGTATCTGCCATGGGAGGGCTACTCTTCGGATACGATTGGGTAGTCATTGGAGGTGCCAAACCATTCTATGAAATCTTCTTTGCAATTGAGAATTCTCCCGGTATGCAGGGATGGGTCATGGGTAGTGCCATTCTTGGCTGTTTAATAGGGGTAACAATCGCAGGTAGCTTATCTGATAAATATGGGCGCAAACCTTTGATGATAATAGCAGCTATCACTTTTACCGTTTCTGCAATAGGTACAGGAGCTGTCAATGACCTCAATTGGTTTATCTTTTACCGCATATTCGGTGGCATTGGCATCGGCATTGCTTCCAACTTATCTCCCATGTATATAGCCGAAGTATCACCCAGCCATGTACGAGGGAAGTTCGTATCGATCAATCAATTGACAATCGTATTAGGTATTCTGGCAGCCCAGTTCGTCAACTGGTTGATCGCCGAACCGGTAGTTCCCGGCGAAAACATTCTGGAAACATGGAATGGACAAATGGGATGGCGTTGGATGTTCTGGGCAGAAGTAGTACCTTCAGCACTCTTCTTTATCCTTATATTCTTCATTCCCGAAAGCCCTCGTTGGCTGGCTACAAAATTACAATACGGTAAAGCTGAAAATATTCTAAGCCACATAGGTGGAAAAGAATATGCCAAAAAAGAAATTGAAAGCATTAAAACAGTTATAAGTGCCACTAAAGAAAAGTTAAATATCCGCATGCTTTTTCAAGGCAAGATACCGGGAATATTGTTAATAGGTATAGTTATTGCAGCCTTCCAGCAATGGTGCGGACTGAACGTAGTGTTCAACTATGCCCAGGAAATCTTTGCAGCTGCAGGTTATGGTGTTTCTGATATCCTATTCAATATTGTAGTAACAGGCGTGACGAACGTAATATTCACCTTTGTAGGTATGTACACTGTAGATAAGTTGGGAAGACGCTCCCTTATGTTATTCGGAGCTTCAGGGCTTGCCATCATTTATATCATCATGGGCATATGTTACTACCTCAATATAACCGGGATGACTGTACTAATTATGGTTGTATTAGCCATAGCATGCTATGCAATGACACTTGCTCCCGTTACGTGGGTCGTATTATCTGAGATTTTCCCAAACCGTATCCGTGGTATGGCAATGGCAGTATCCACCTTCTCTCTTTGGGTAGCTTGTTTTGTACTGACATATACATTCCCTTTATTAAATTCCGGATTAGGTGCCTATGGTACTTTCTGGTTATACGGAATCATATGTATTCTCGGATTTGTGTTCATTAAAATCAAATTACCCGAAACAAAAGGAAAATCACTGGAAAGCATTGAGAAAGAATTAACTAGTTAAAAACAGCATATCACTTATTGAATTAAATCTTACTTAAACGATGACAAGAAATCATCGCTTAACTTACCCTTATTGTCTAAAAAAACAATAAATACCTTATGGAGAAAATTACAGAATATTTAATTAAACCGACCCTCTCAGAAAAAGGAATTGTAAAAGTTTGGAAAGAAACAATCAAACTTCCAACTTATGAAATCGGAGAGGAAGAAAAAAATCCCATCTTTCTGGAAAAGCGCGTTTATCAAGGAAGTTCAGGAGTAGTTTACCCTTATCCTGTCGTAGAAAAGATATGCGACGAGAAAAAAGAAAAAGACTATCAGGCCTACTTCCTCGAGAACGAATACCTTAAAATTATGATCTTGCCGGAATTGGGAGGGCGAGTACAAATGGCTTATGACAAAGTGAAGAAACGTCACTTTGTCTACTACAACCAAGTCATTAAACCAGCTTTAGTAGGTTTGACCGGTCCTTGGATATCAGGCGGAATTGAATTCAACTGGCCTCAGCATCATCGTCCAAGTACATACTTACCTACCGACTGTATGATTGAAGAAAATGCAGACGGTAGTAAAACGGTCTGGTGCAATGAAGTAGAGCGTATGTTCAATACGAAAGGAATGCAGGGATTTACACTTCATCCGGACAAAGCTTATCTGGAAATTAATGTGAAAGTCTATAACCGAACTCCGTTCCCCCAAACTTTCCTTTGGTGGGCGAACCCTGCCGTTGTTGTGAACGACCACTACCACTCGGTTTTTCCACCCGATGTACATGCTGTTTTCGATCATGGAAAAAGAGATGTATCCAATTTTCCCATAGCTACAGGCATATATTACAAACAGGACTATTCGGAAGGTGTCGATATTTCCAAATATAAGAATATCCCTGTCCCCACTTCGTACATGGCCATAAAGTCACGTTATGACTTTGTAGGTGGCTACGAAGAGCATGTACAGGCAGGACTATTACATGTAGCCGATCATCACCTCTCACCGGGAAAGAAACAATGGACTTGGGGAAATGGTGATTTTGGTATTGCATGGGACAGAAACCTTACCGATGAAGATGGTCCTTACATAGAATTGATGACAGGTGTTTATACAGATAACCAACCTGATTTCACATGGTTACAACCTTATGAGGAAAAGTCATGGAAGCAATACTTCCTGCCATATAGTGAAGTGGGATATGTAAAAAATGCGACCAAAGATTTCATTCTGAATCTGGATGTAGCAGAAAATACCGCCCATATCATCGTATATGCAACCGGCAGACAAGAAAATATCAAAGTAGAATTGAGAGACATAACAGGAAAAATCCTGTTTGATAAAGTAACCATACTTTCACCGGAAAATATTTTCAAAAGCCAGGTAAACATAGCAGAGCAACTGCCGGAAAATCTGATCCTATCTTTATATGATAATAATGGCAAATTACTTTTAGAGTATAAAGCTGATAAACCTGAAATTAAACCGACCCCGGATCCGGCTAAAGCTGCCAAACAGCCTAAAGAGATAGCTTCTATTGAGCAACTCTTCCTGACCGGGCTACATCTGGAGCAATACCGACATGCAACGTATGATCCAATGGCTTACTATATGGAAGCACTGGAAAGAGAACCGGGTGATATACGTTGTAATAATGCCGTAGGCTTACTGAATATGCGCCGGGGCAAATTTGAAGAAGCTGAACAGTATTTCCATACAGCAATAAAGACACTGACAGAGCGCAATCCTAATCCATATGATGGAGAACCTTATTATAACTTAGGATGGAGCCTGAAAATGCAGGGTAAGTATGATGAAGCATATAGTGCCTATTACAAAGCCACCTGGAATGCAGCCTGGAGAGATGCCGGATACTTCGGTGTGGCTCAGATAGACAGTATCAGAAAAGATTGGAATGCCGCTCTGGAACATGTCGACCTGGCCCTTATCCACAATTGGCATAACCATAAAGCACGCCAGTTGAAAGCCTCCATCCTGAGACATTCCGGAGAAACTGAAAAAGCCCTGAAGTTTATCGAAGAGTCATTGACTATTGATAAGTTTAACCTAGGATGCCGGTTTGAGAAATATTTTATTGGGAATAATCTTACTGAGTTACAGGAAATGACAAGTATGCTCAATGGTAGCGTACACAACTATATCGAGTATGCATTTGATTTTGCCTCCGCAGGAATGTATGAAGAAGCATCCCAAATTATGCATATCTATATGGAAGGACGAACTGATGTCTATCCTATGGCAGCTTATATGTTAGGATACTTTGCATCAAGGTCTGGAAACGAGGAAGTAGCCCGACAGTGGTATCAGAAAGCACAAAGTCTATCTCCTGATAAGTGCTTCCCCAACAGAATCGATGAAATCAATGTACTGACAGATGCTATGAGAATGAATCCTGCTGATTATAAGGCTCCTTATTATCTGGGTAATTTCTGGTATGCACATCGTCGTTATGAGGAAGCAATCAGTTGCTGGGAGAAATCTGTAGAAATAAACAATCAGTTCCCCACTGCTTTGCGTAATCTTTCACTGGCCTATTACAATAAAAGGAATAAGAAAGAAGAAGCACGACAGCTATTGGAAAAGGCTTTCGAACTGGATAAAACAGACTCCCGCATATTTATGGAACTAGACCAATTATATAAGAAGATGGGAAGGGCACATGTAGAACGTCTGGCACTCCTGGAAGAACATCTGGATCTGGTAGAACAACGAGACGACTTATGTATCGAACGGATAACACTCTACAATCTTTTAGGTGATTATGAAAAAGCAAAAGATCTGATATCCAATCGAAAATTCCACCCATGGGAAGGTGGTGAAGGCAAAGTGACAGGGCAATACATACTCTGTCGGGTAGAATTAGCTAAAAAGGCGATTAAAGAGAATCGATATTCAGAAGCTGTTGCACTTTTAAAAGAGACAGAATTCTATCCGCATAACTTGGGAGAAGGTAAACTGAGTAATGCTGAAGAAAATGAAGTCGATTATTACAAGGGAATAGCTTATCAGAAGCTGGGTAATGATGCCGAGTCAACCAAGTATTTAATGAAAGCAACCCAAGGTTCCACAGAACCCCAACAAGCATTCTACTATAATGACCAGCAACCTGACAAGATATTCTATCAAGGACTTGCTTGGAGAGCATTAGGAGAAGAGAATAAAGCCAGAAGCCGCTTCAACAAGTTAATCGACCACGGTAAAAAGCACCTCTTCGATGACTGTAAAATTGATTACTTCGCAGTATCATTGCCGGAGCTTGCCATATGGGAAGACAATCTGAATATCCGTAACCAAATACACTGCTATTATGTAATGGCATTAGGTTACAGCGGATTAGGAAAGGAAGAACTAGCAGAAGAATATTATGAAAAGGTGAAAAGACTTGATGTGAATAAACAAGTGTTCAGGATGTGATTGATCTTATTGTACGGGGATGTGCCAGAATTGACACATTTCCCTGTACAGTAATTCACTCAGAAATAAACTATTAGTTAACAACAATATTAATATTATGAAAAGTTTATTTAGATTATCAGCATTATTAATGCTGCTTTGCTTTATGGGATGTTCGGACGATGAGGGTATCTCCTATCCTACATCTGATGCCCCGGAAATAAAAGTGTTGCGTGATGAATTGTATTCTAATCCCAACAGAAAGTTTGTGATTAAGGCTGATTTAAAAGATGATTTAGGCCTTAAGTCTTTGAAAATTGTAATTCCAGAATTTTATCTGGATAAGGAAATTGTATTCCCGACAGATACTTTAGTTACAGAATATGAGTTGGCTTATGAGTTTCTGGCACCAAAGGATACGAAAAATGAAGATGTATATAAAGTAAATCTTGTACTGGAGGATGTTTCTGGAAATGTTGTGACCAAAGAGCTTACATTACATTTGGATGGAGACTTTAATGCTCCTAATTTTTCAAATGTATCACCACAAGACGGAACAGTACAGCTATTGGAAAGCAAGATGGAATTGTCACTTTCCTTTAAAGTCACTGATGATTCAGGCTTAGATTCAGTATATGTGGAAGAACCGATATTGGGTATCATGGAAAGAATCAAATTAAACGGCGAGAAAGAGTACTCTTTCAACAAAACTTATTCTTTACCATCCAAACCGGAAGAGTATGAACTAAAAATAACAGCAATTGATAACTTTGTAGAAGCTAACAGGAAAACACAGAAAATTAAATATATTGTTTCCAGTGAAATGGTTACTTTGTTCCTGGCCGATGTTCCTAAGGGAACTGATTTAACAGCCGATGTTTGTGGAGTACCGATGCTCTATCATAAAAAATCAAATGGTATATTTACTTTCAAATATTATGCGGATTGTGATAATAAGGAAATCTACTTTTTGGGACAGGAGAGCGCTTTTGAACCTCACTGCTTTGGCGTATCAGAAGAGAACGGTAAATTGCTAAATAGTCCTTCTGCCACACCAATAGTGCTACCAACAAAGGGATACTATGAGATTGTGGCAAATACCAAAGAGCAAACATATACTGTGACTCCTTATATACCTTCTTCAGCTGTGCACGATTCTCCTGATATCACGATGTGTGGTTACGGATTTGAAGGTGCCGGATGGGATCCCTCTAATAAAAACTGTCTACTCACACCGGACGCGGAAAATCCATATATACTCGGACGGACTCTTATATTGAACGAAACCCAGCTTAATGTAACCATTACCTATCCGGGCTGGAGTAAATATTGGCGCTTACTTGAAAATGGTATTATTGATTATATGGGTTCAAGCCAACCTTATTTGAAGGTAAATCAAAAGGGAAGTTATAAATTCATTATTGATACTGAGATTGCGCGTGCTAAATTATTGAAAGAATAATCATTAAATCATGTATATAGTCATGAAAAGAAATATTATATTTTCTCTTGTTGTTTTCTTCTTCTGCCTTACAGCTAATGCGCAGATAAAGGTTCGAGGAACTATTGTTGACGACAAAAATGAGCCTCTGATAGGTGTTAATATCCAAGAAGAAGGAACTACCAATGGTAGTATATCTGATGTGAATGGACAATACAGTATAACAGTAGCTGGAATAGATTCCAAACTGTCATTCTCTTTTATCTCTTACAAAACCATTGTAGAAAAGGTAGGGAATAGAACTGTCATTAATGTAACTTTGGTAGAAGATTCAGAGCTGCTTCAAGAAGTGGTGGTAGTAGGCTATGGCGTACAGAAAAAAAGTGATTTAACAAGTTCCATCTCTTCTGTGAAAGGAAAAGAAGTGAGATCAATGAATGTAAGCAATGCTACCGAAAGTCTTCAAGGAAAGGTGGCTGGTGTAACAATTGTAGGAGCCGGGAATCCAGGTGGTCAGCCAAAGGTTTTGATTAGAGGTTTCTCTACCATCAACTTGTCCACTGACCCATTGTATGTGGTTGATGGGGTTCCTATGGGCGAAGGAATCAATTTCCTTAATCCTAATGAGATTGAGAGCATTGAAGTCTTGAAAGATGCTTCTGCCAGTGCCATTTATGGTAGTCGTGCCTCAAATGGAGTTATTATGGTTACTACTCGTAAGGGAGTGGAAGGCAAACCTTCATTCTATCTCGATATGCATTATGGCGTACAGGAAATGAAAAATCCTTATAATATGGCAGATGCTGTGGAGTATGCTGAAATATTGAATACAGCCGCCCGTCAGGCCGGCTATCCGGAGGAATTTGAAAATCCCGCTTCTTTTGCAGGTAAAACAACAAATTGGTGGGATGCGGGTATTCGTCAGTTTACCCCTCAATTGAATGCAAGTTTGGGTGTACAGGGTGGAACGGAGAAGAATAAGTATTCGGTTAGTTTAAATTATTTTCAGCAAGATTCTTTCTACCAGAAGGGAGGATATAAGCGATTTACAGCTCGTTTTACCAATGATTATAAATTTAATAAGTATTTTTCAGCTGGATTCTCATTAAATCCGCGTTATGAATCATGGGGGAATCCTACTAATTGGTCGGACTTTGACAGAGTGGATCCTATTACCCCCATTTTTAAACCTGAGGATGAATTAAATGGTACTGAAAATGAATATAGTGTATATTCCCGTTCTCCTTCTCAAATTTGGAATCCAGTTGGTTATGTTCACAGATGGAATCAAAGTAATAATTCTTATGCTTTGTCATCTTCTGCCTATCTTGAAATTAAGCCGATAAGAGATTTGATATTTAGATCTCAATTCTCTATAGACTTAGATACTCGAATTTCCAATACGTTTGCACCGGATTTTGTTATTGATGCAGCTCATGAATTTCAGACGAACAACAAGTTCACGCGTAACAAACCCACTTATCGTAATTGGAGTTTGCAGAATACATTGACATACCTAAAAACTTTTGCAAATAAGCATAATTTTTCTTTTATGGTAGGTAACACCTTGGAAGAATGGAATAGTACTACTTTGTGGGGAAGCTATGAAAAAATGCCCAACAACTCAGATAATTTACATGAATTGGATGCTGGTACCGTCAATCCACAGACCGGAGGTAATTCTTCTACCACTTCTATTTTGTCTTATTTAGGTAGACTAACTTACAATTATAATGATAAGTATTATCTTACAGCTACTTATCGCGTGGATGGTTCTTCCAAATTCCTGTCCAAGAATAAATGGGCTTCTTTCCCTTCAGCTTCTATAGCTTGGCGTATGTCTAATGAGCCGTTTATGGAAAGTATAAAATCTGTACTTAACAGCCTTAAACTTAGAATAGGTTGGGGGCGTGTAGGTAATCAGAATCTACCTTCAGGAGTTTATATGTCTCAATTAGGACAAGGTTACTATGTATTGGGCGATAATGTGGTGAATACTGTTTACCCCAGTTTGGTTAAAAATGAGGATGTGAAATGGGAAACTGTAGAAGACTATAACTTTGGTATTGATTATGGATTATTTGATAATCGTTTAACGGGATCTTTTGAGTATTATATAAAGAATACCAAAGATATGCTTTTTCAGAAAGCTTATCCCAGTTATTCCGGCTACCCGGGTGATGCCAAGATTTGGACAAATGTAGGTTCTATGCGTACCAAAGGCTTTGAAATGACAATCAACTACAATGATCGTTGGGGAGATTTTACCCTTGGAACTACTTTAAACTTGACTACTTTTAACGTGAATATGACGGAGTTGACAGGTGATAAAGATCCATTGTATGGAAATGGTGAAAAGACAAAGACAATAGAAGGTGAAGAACCTGCTTTCTTCTATGGATATGTGGCTGACGGTATCTTCCAGAATCAGACTGAAGTGAATCGCCATACTAATAACAAAGGACAGTTCTTACAACCTAACGCACAAGTTGGCGATATTCGATTTAAGGATATAAACGGAGACGGACAATTGAATGCAGATGACCGTACAAAGATTGGTTCTCCATGGGCTGATATGACGATGGGACTTAATCTGAACTTAGGTTATAAGAACTTTGACTTAGTGGCAAACTTCTATGCCAGTATCGGTAATGATCTTGTCAATCAGAATATTCAAGAATTGTACAATGCTGCCGGCAGTGGTGGAAAAGTGAATAAGGTGAGCGGTTTACTTGATATGGCTTGGCACGGTGAAGGAACTTCTAACTATGTTCCTCGCTTATCTACTCAAGATCATAATGAGAACTTTACCAAATTCTCATCTTTCTACATAGAGGATGGTTCTTACTTAAGACTAAAGAATTTACAATTGGGGTATACTTTTAAGAAAATCCCCGGCGTCAATAAACTGAGATTATATATAGCAGGACAAAACTTGTTTACCTTGACCGGCTATAACGGCGTTGAGCCCGAAGTTTCAGGTAGTGTGTTGAGTTTTGGATTTGGCGGATGGACTTATCCAGTACAACGTATATACTCAGTAGGTGTAAATGTAACATTTTAATAGATTGTAAATCATGAAAAAGAATATATTTGCTTTCATAATAGCGGCTTCATTGGGATTTATGTCTTGTGAAGATTTTATTGAACACGAAAAAAGAGGTGTTCAAGATTTGGATAACTATTTTAAGACAGATACAGAATGTCGTGACTTTGTCATTGACTTGTATAAGCGTGCATTGTTGAATAATGACTGGCAGCCGATAGCTCATACCAGAATAACAAATGAAACGGCTACCGATGATGCTTGGATGGGAAATACCGGACAATCTACTGATGGATTCAGTCCAGCTTCGGAATACTTGATCACTCCCAATAGAATGGGATATCTTACAGATTTATTCAAGGAGAGATATAAGAATATTATGGCATGTAATATTGCCATAAACTCTATTCCCGAAGCTCCTATTTCTGAAGACAAAAAAAAGTCTTATGTCGGTGAAGCTCTATTTTGTCGCGCATATAATTACTTGGATCTTGTAGGTAATTTTGGCGGTGTACCATTGGTACTTAAAATGCTTTCATCCAATGATATGAATCTAGGACGTTCTAGTAAAGAAGAAATATATCAGCAAATAGAGAATGATCTTAAGTCAGCCGTTCACATGGTAAATACTACGTATGGAAGTGAAGGAAAAGGTAGGGCTACTGTATGGACTTGTACTGCATTATTAGCAAGAGTTTCATTATATCAAGGAAAATGGAAAGAAGCTTATCATTATGCAGATACCACAATCATGAATAGTGGCTGTAAACTAGAACCTGATTTTCTGGATATTTGGAACGTCAATAATCACAATGGTATAGAATCGCTTATTGAAGTTCAGACAAGCCCTGAAGTGGGTAAGATTTTGGGCAATCCCCTTTCTACACTTTGTGGAGGACGTGGTGAAAGTTTGGAAAATTTCCCCAGTAAAGACCCCAATGACATTATGGATGGTTGGGGATGGGGAGTACCCACCAGCGATTTGGAAAATTGTTATCTTTCGGAAGAAGATGAGATAAGAAGGCGCAGTACAATAACGGTTTGTGGTGACGCTGTATATGGTGATGAGGATTTAAACCCTACTTATGTATTTGACTTGGCACAGAATAAGTCTGGGCGTGTAATCCGTAAATACTATATTCCTATCGCTACTCGTAGGACATTGGAAGATAAAAGATATAACGCTCCTTTGAATACTCCAATTATCCGTTTGGCAGAAATATATTTGACGCGTGCAGAAGCAGCTTTTCACTTGGGTATGTTTGATGAAGCAATGGATGATGTAGACATCATTCGTGCTCGAGTAAAACTTTCTCCGAAAAAAGGAACTGTAACCGGTAACGAAATACTTTATGCTATTTGGAAAGAGCGCAGAATGGAATTGGCATTTGAAGGATTGCGTCTGTTTGATATTAGGAGACAGATAGATCCGGTCACTAATCAACCCGTTATAGCTGGTTTGTTCGGTCCGAATGGAAGTTTTGTTCGTTACAATATGTATGAATCAACGGATCAGTATGAAACGAGCAACCTTAAAGAGCTACAGAACAAAGGTATCAACTTCGATATCAATAAACATTTGGTATGGCCCATTCCTCAATCGGAAATAGATCGTAGCTTTGGTACTGTAACACAGAATCCTAATTACTAATAAACATAAGAGATCAAACTTAAATTTTATAGAAATGAGAAATAGCAAATATTTGCAGATATTAGGTATCTGTACACTGTTTTCAGTTACGGCATGTAGTTCCAAATTGGAGATTCCAGAACCGCCTGTTTACAATAAGGTGAGAAATATTTCAGTAGACTTGAATCAGGAAATACAGACGATTGACGGCTTTGGGGCATCAGATGCTTGGCGCTGTCAGATGGTAGGAAAATATTGGCCGGAAGAGAAAAGAAATCAAATTGCCGATTGGCTGTTTAGCCAGGAAGTCGATGAAAATGGAAATCCAAAAGGCATCGGCTTGTCCATGTGGAGATTTTACATTGGTGCGGGAAGCACAGAACAAGGGCTTGATAGCGACATTGCGGATGAGTGGAGACGGTCTGAATGCTTTTTATCAGCTGATGGTACTTACAATTGGAATAAATATGAAGGACAGAGATGGTTTTTAAAAGCTGCTCGAGACAGAGGGGTTGAGCGTTTTCTAGCTTTTAACCTAAGTGCTCCGGTTCATATGTCCATAAATGGGAAAGGCTTTTCAATTAAAGAGAAAAGGATGAATATCAAGGCAGGTATGATGCCTGATTATGCAGACTTTTTAGTAGAATGCATTGATAACTTGCAGAAGAAAGAAGGAGTTAAATTTGATTATTTAAGTCCTGTGAATGAGCCACAATGGGATTGGAGTAAAGGCAGCCAGGAAGGGACTCCCGCCACTAATGAAGAAATATCTCAGTTCGTAAAATTGCTATCAGAAAGACTCAGCAAAAGAGGATTGGCTACCAAAATAGCATTGGGCGAAGCTGGGAGTATTCAATATTTGTATAAAAATGTAGATAATGAGAACTTTGATAATCAGATTGATGATTTTTGGAATCCGTCATCTCCGTTGAGCATTGCTTCTCTGCCCAATGTAGAGCGAGTAATGACTGGACACAGTTATTGGACTGTTTGGCCCGTCAAGGATTTAGTATCACATCGTAAAGCCTTGAATGATAAAATAAAAGAGCACAGCGGCTTAAAATATTGGCAAACTGAGTATTCTATCCTCGAAAGCCCCGGAGAGTCCGAAATTCCTAACGGAAACGGAAATAAACGCGATTTGGGTATGCAAACGGCACTTTTTGTTGCACGTACTATTCACAATGATTTGACATTGGTAAATGCTTCCTCTTGGTCTTGGTGGACAGCTCTTACCCGTGCAGACTACAAGGACGGTTTGGTATATCTGGATGATGGAACAAATAATGGTTCACAAGTTACAGACTATTGCAAAAAAGATGGATTTGCCAGGGACTCTAAGCTTATGTGGATGCTAGGTAATTATTCTTTTTTTGTCCGTCCGGGTATGAAACGTGTTGCCCTTATTACCGAAAATCCAGACCCTGAGAAAGAGGGTAAAGATGTTATGATTAGCGCATACAAAGACGGTTCTTCCAAAAAGATAGTATTGGTAGCAGTTAATGTCGGTTCTGTCAACCGAAAATATAATCTTCAAGATTTGAAACTGAAGAATCAGACTTTAACTCCTTACACCACTTCTGAAACATCCAATTTAGGAAAGGGAACGGCAATAAAAACTAATGAGATTGTTGTTCCGGCAAAGTCTGTCGTAACTTTTGTTGGTGAACTGGAATAATGTAATGAATAACTTGAAATATTGACTCTATGCGTAATATTTTCTTTCTCATATTAAGTTGCTTTTGTCTGCTTTCAGTACACGCACAGAATGAAACGTCAAAAGATCATATTTCATTAGCTGGTATCTGGAACTTCAAATTAGATCCTTTGAATATTAGTATTCCGGTAAAAGGAAGTAATTTTGTATCTAGGTTTCCAGAAGAAATAACTCTGCCGGGATCTACAGACCAAGCTGGAAAAGGATTTAAAACGCAAGATATGAGTTCGCTTCGGCTTACTCGCATGTTTGAATATAGTGGAGCAGCTTGGTATGAGAAAGAAAATATTTTTATTCCTGAATCTTGGAAAGACCAACAACTTTTTCTGTTTTTGGAACGAGTACATTGGGAAAGCCAAGTGTGGGTTAATGGAAAATTTGTTGGGAAGGAGGAAAGTCTTTCTACACCACACTTGTATGATATAACTTCTTATGTAAAGTTTGGAGACTGGAATACTGTTCGTATTAGAGTAGATAATGGGAATATCCATGATATAGCCTATACACATGCCATCAGTGCTGAAACACAGACTAACTGGAATGGTATTATTGGACGTATGGAAATCCAGGCTGTAAGTAAGGTACATATTGCTGATGTACAGATATATCCTTTACAAAAAGAAAAAAGGCTAAAGATTGTGGCACAGATTGTAAACTATAGCAACCTACCGGTTAAAGGCGATATACGGATAAATTGTCATTTTTTGAATGATTCTCAAGATTTGCATCTAAAGGAGAAAAATACAACTTTTGATAGTTCGGATTCTTTAATACGCTTGGTACATTACTACGATTTGGGAGATAAGCTATACACTTGGGATGAATTTGAGCCTAATCTGTATGAAATTGACTATGAGATAAAGTGTTGCGGTAAGAGTGATGTGCAAAAAATAAAGTTTGGTATTCGTGACTTTGGAACAAAAGGTACGCATTTCACGATAAATGATATTCCTACATTTATTCGCGGCGCTGTAAATTCCTGCGAGTTCCCCATTACCGGTTATCCTCCGATGAGTTATGAGGAGTGGAAAAAGGTAATGAAGGTATATAAAGATTACGGATTCAACTGCATTCGTTTTCATTCTTGGTGTCCCCCTGAGTCCGCATTTCAAGTTGCGGATGAATTGGGCTTGTATTTACAAGTCGAAAACTCGGACTGGCGTTTTACGGTAGGAGAAGATGAAGCAACCAATGCTTTCTATTTAGATGAAGTTCAACGCATTTTTAAGGAATATGGAAACCATCCGTCTTTTGCCTTCTTTTGCGAAGGCAATGAATTAGTAGGAAAGGATTGTGTGGATTTTCTAAAAGAAATGCTAACTGAATGGAAGAAAGACTCACGTCATCTTTATGTGGCTGCATCTGGTTATCCTACAGTGGAAGGAAGTGATTTTTTCGATTTTTATGGTGCTCGTCCACAGCGTTGGCAGGAAGGTCTGAAAGGACGTTTTAACTCGCAGCCATTAAACACAAGATATGATTACATAGATTATGTAAAAAAGTTCTCAATACCTATGGTGACTCATGAGATAGGACAATGGTGTGCTTATCCTGATTTTAACCAAATATCTAAATATATAGGGGTTTTAAAACCTTATAACTATGAACTTTTTAGAGAAGATCTCCGTAATAAAAAAATGCTTGACCAGGCTCATGATTTTCATATCGCTTCAGGCAAGTTCCAAGTTCTTCAAAAAAAAGAAGAATTTGAATCTTATTTCCGTACCCCTGGTTTCGGAGGTTATCATTTACTTCAACTAAATGACTTCCCTGGTCAGGGTACTTCACCGGTCGGAGTTGTTGATGTTTTCTATGACGCTAAGCCTTATGTGGATGCCCAAACATTCAAACAGATGCAAAGTCCTTGTCTTCCTTTATTACGTACTGATAAGTTAGTGTGGACTCAAAATGAGACTTTTGAAGGAGATGCCCAAATGGCCAATTTTTTAAAAGAAAAACTAAAAGGAGCGGTAGTGGACTGGAAACTCGAATATCTGAATGGTAGTGTTTATAAAGATGGCTCCTTTAAACTAGATATTCCGAATGGTGGCATAACTGACTTGGGAAAAATTTCTATTCCCTTGACCGGAATTTGTCAAGCTGCAAAGATGGTATTGAAGATGGAAATTAGAAACACCTCATTTTCCAATAACTGGGCTATATGGGTTTACCCAGACAAGCTACCTGAAATATCAGAAAAAAAAGTAATGTTGACCAGAGAATGGAATAATAGAGTTAAACATTATTTGCAGAAAGGAGGAACGGTATTGTTGCTTGCTGATACTGCTCAAGTAAAATCTGACGTGCCCCCTTGTTTTTCCAGCATATCCTGGAATGCAGTCTGGTCTGGTACACCTCCAAATACTTTAGGCATTTTATGTAATCCCAAACATGCCTTATTCAAACATTTTCCTACAGAAGAACATTCAAACTGGCAATGGTTTGACTTGGTGCGTAATTCGAAACCTATGTTGCTTGATCATACTACTTATGAATTTAAACCCTTAGTGCAGATTATTCCAGATTGGAACAACAATCGAAAGATAGGCCTAATTTTTGAAGCTAAGGTGGATAAAGGAAAACTAATGGTTACTTCTATTGCTTTTGACCGGATTATGGCTCATAGCCCTGTTGCACGGCAGATGTATTACAGCCTGGTAAACTACCTTAATTCACCCGATTTCTCTCCGGAAGTGACCCTTACTAACGAAATGATCGACAAGATATTTATTCAGCCATGAAACACAAGAATATCCCTTTGATATTGTTGATCCTTTTTTCAGCCGTGACATATAATTTATATGCCCAGCAGAAATACTGGAATGAGCATACTCAACTCACCCCATGGCGTTTCCCATTGGAGGAGGAGTCATAAATAGAGTAATCATGACCAGCGATAGCAAAGGCTTCGAAAAATTATATCCGAGAGTATTGAACTATTTGAAAGTAGAGAAAAAAAATAAAAATGAAGAACATGAAATATCTGTATCTATTATTATGCACATTGTTAGGGTTTGACGTCATGGCACAGACCGGTCAACCCTCCGAATTCACGCAGATCCGCCAAGAACTGCAAAAGAAATGGCCGGATAACAGAACTGTAAACCTTGTATTTCATGGACACAGTGTACCTTCCGGCTATGCCAACACACCTAATGTAAAAACGCTTCAAGCTTACCCCCATCAAGTCCTGGAAGCTGTCAAAGAAATATATCCATATGCAGTGGTCAACTCTATCACCACATCCATTGGTGGTGAAAATGCCGAACAGGGGGCCAAGCGGTTTAAACAAGAGGTATTACCTCATCGTCCGGACATTTTATTCATAGATTATGCTTTGAATGACCGCAGCATCGGACTGGAAAGAGCTTTGAAAGCCTGGGAGAAAATGATAAAGGAAGCGCAGAAGCAAAACATCCCAATCATTCTCCTAACCCCAACACCCGATTTAACCGAAGATATATTGGACGATAAATCTCCACTTGAACAGCATAGTCGCCAAATACGCCGTTTAGCCCACGATTATAAAACGGGACTGATAGACTGCTATGCAACCTTCAAGGAGAAAAGAAAAAATGGAGAAAATTTAAATATATATATGAGCCAGAGCAATCACCCCAATGAGAAAGGACACCGGGTGGTAACCAAACTCATCTTGAACTATTTCTTCGAGGAGGCACAATGGAATGAATACTGCCAAAAGCAAACCATGACGATTATGAAAAAGGTAGCCGACTGGCAACTGATGAATTTCGAAAATCAGGTACGAAAAGGTTCTCAATGGGCCAACTCACATGCTTACTGGGCATGGACTAATGCAACCATGTATATCGGTATGGCAGAATGTGCGAAGATGTCTGATGATCCTAAGTATTGGGATTTTTTGCTGACCATGGGCGAGAAGAATAAATGGCAGACTGGACCTAGTATATATTTTGCTGATGATATCTGTATAATCCAACCTTATGCCATATTATTCAGTAAATACAAGGAACCATACATGATCCAAAACTCCGTTGAGACCTTGGATACACTTATTGCCAACCCTAAGCACAACAGTCTGAGCTATTACAGTGAAGGCTCACATTCCCGCTGGTGTTGGTGCGATGCCCTGTTTATGGCACCAACTTCTTTTGCCCGTATTGGGAAAATAACAGGAGAACCAAAGTATTTCGAATTTATGGATAAAGAGTTTCGAATCACTTATGACAGTCTCTACTCAGTTGCCGATAGTTTATTTTTCAGAGATACCAGATACATCAATATGCGTGAGCAAAATGGGGAGAAAGTATTCTGGGGACGAGGAAACGGTTGGGTAACAGGGGCACTAACCTTCATCATCGACAATATGCCAGCTAATGCACCTTCCCGCAACTTTTACATTACCCTTTTTCGTCAAATGATGGGAAAAATATCTACATTACAAGATAAACAAGGCTTTTGGCATTCTTCTTTACTAGACATAGCCTCTTATCCGATGCCGGAAACCAGTTCGTCAGCCTTCTTCACATACAGCCTATTTTGGGGAATCAACCGGGGATATCTTGAAAAGGAGAAATATCTATCCATAGCGGAAAAAGCATGGCATGCACTTACTTCCATTGTACACGAAGATGGTAAAGTAGGTTATGTACAACCCATTGGTGCCGACCCAAAGAAAGTAGATATAAATGATACGGAAGTTTATGGTACAGGTGCTTTCCTAATGGCTGCAACCGAATATATTAAATACTTAAAGCACTAAAAATGAGAAACAAGATTTTAATATTACTACTTTTCATCCCTTTTATTGTTTCAGCGCAAGATGGATATTACTTCTTTACTGAAAGTGAAATAAACAATATGCGTTCAGCTGCAAAGACCGAATGGGGACAAAAGATTATCAAAACGTTAAAAGACACTGTAGATTCGCGGCGGAAGTTCCAATTACATGTGCCTCTATTGGAAGGAGGACATATACACGATTATTTTTGCCCCGAACACAAAGTACGTTTTTCATTCGACTGGAATAAGCCGGAAGCACATTACTGTTCACAATGCAAGCATTATTGGACAGGGAATAAGCGTTACGACTGGGCATGGGTAAATGTGGCGCATACTCATAATTATACATATTTGCGCAACTGTATGTATTTATACCTTGCCACTGGCAATAAGGTCTATGCTGAATACATCCGAAATATGTTATTGGATTACGCATCGAAATATATTACTTATCTGGACCACGACACAGCCAGGAAAGTAGGTCCCTGGGGAGGCAAAATGTTTGGTCAAAGCCTTGATGAATCTGCATGGGCCAGTGATGTCTGCCGAGCCTATATGGTAGCCAAATCCATAATGACAACTAACGAAATAAGAGAAATAGAAAAAGGTTATCTCATACCTTGTTCTGAGCTTTTGTTGAAAAGAAGAGGAACTGCCAATTGGCAAGTATGGCACAATAGCGGTCTGATAGCATTAGGAGTAGCATTACAAAATGACAGCATCATTAACGTAGCAATCAATGATCCGGAATGTGGATACCATGCCCAAATGGAGCGATACGTTATGAATGACGGTTGGTGGGGCGAAGGTTCTCCTACATATCACTATTATCCTTTACGAGCTATGCTTCTGTCAGCCGATGCCGTACGTTGCCGTAATATCAATCTATATGACAGGAAACTATATAAAATGCTCGTTGCTCCTGCATCCGGAGTGTATGCAGATCTATATTTTCCAGCCCACAATGACGGATGGTATGGAGAGTCTTTAATTGCTCAGGTCAGCCTATATGAAATAGCCTGCCAACGCTACAACAATGATCCATTTTTCCTGAGTGTACTTCAACAGTGTTACCGATACACAGACAGGAACTTCGGTGAAGCATTACAGAATAATATAGAAATTCCTCAAGTAACATCAATGGAAACATGGCCATCCGTTCATTTTAAGGAAACGGGCTATGCTGTACTCAGATCAGGCACAAAGACGGTAGTCATGAAATACGGTCCACATGGTGGAGGGCACGGCCATCCGGATAAGCTGTCCATTTCCATTCATGACGGTGAAAAGGAGATTGTATCGGATATGGGGACATGTGCCTATGGGGTACCTGCATTTACTAAGTGGTACCGGAAAACTTTATCACACAGCACACTAACCGTAGATGCTAAAGATCAAAAAGAGTCAACCGGCAAATTGCTGGCATTCAAAGCATATAAGGACGGAGGAGAAGTTTCGGCAGAAGCTCCGGACGCATATTCTGGAGTCACAATGGAAAGAAAGTTAATTTTAAAGAAGAATAAACTTACAGATATACTTACTGCCCGTTCCGATGAGCAACACCTCTATGATTATGTATTGATACTTACAGAAAAACCGGTATTCAGCCAAACCGGAGAAGTTATCATCCTCAATGACTCGCCAAGCTACAACTATATAAAAAACGCAATAGTGCGAAAGCAATCATCGCCCCTTAGTTGCAAAATAGGAAAAGCATATATGAAGATTGAAGTATCCGAGGGGCAAGAGTTTGAAGTTATTACGGGGGAAGCTCCTGGCATTCCACCGGGAAACGGAAGTGTTCTGTCAAAATATGATTCACCTTTTTGCTATCCTCTGATTGTAAGAGTAAAAGATAAGAAACTGAGAATTAAAACAGAATGGAAATTTTAATTTGATATTATGAGAATAAGTAAATTTTTAATCGCCTGGGGCATCATAGCCCTATTGATGACTTCGTGTAAACAGGTAGTACGCGAGATTGATCTCTCCGGAGAATGGGAAGTAGCATTGGACAGTATGGATAAAGGCATTTCAGGAAAATGGTATATGGAATCGTTTCCAGATAAGATCGCCCTCCCCGGAACACTTTGTGATGCCGGCTATGGAACTCCATGTACCCTCGAGCCTACCATGGACAAGGAGATATTTTTAAATTTGAAACGTAAATTCGACTATCTCGGTCCCGCCTGGTACAAGAAAGAATGCTTCATTCCGGCAGAATGGAACGAAAAAGATGTCTTCCTTACCCTTGAGCGCGTGATATGGAATTCGCAAGTATGGATCAATGGTACTAAAGTAGAGGGATTTAATGAAAGTCTTACCACTCCTCATTACTTCAACTTGAGTAAGTATCTTGTTCCAGGAGAGAATAACAAAATCGTTATACGCATCGATAACCGGAGACAGCATGACATATCAGTCAAAAACCTTGCACATGCTTATACGAACGATACCCAGACTATGTGGAATGGCATCTTGGGAAAAATAGCATTGACAGCAAAAGATAAGGTACAGATTGAGGAATTGCGCTTAACACCCGATATTGATAACCAGACGGTCAATGTCAGTGTAAAAATCGGAAGTAACGGTTCATCCCCAGTATCTGGTAAACTTCTGTTCGCTGTCAAAGACCCTAAAGGAAATAAGCTGGCAGATAAAGAGGTACAGGTTAACAACACTGAAATAACATTCACTTATCCCATTAACAACCCAATGTTGTGGGATGAATTCACCCCTAATATCTACGAAGCAACCGCAACTCTTGAAACGGAAGGCATGACTGATTCGAAATGTGAAATATTCGGTATGAGAAAACTGACGAACCAAAATGCTCTCCTACAGATTAATAACAGAAGACTCTTCCTCAGGGGAACACTGGAGTGTTGCATTTTTCCGCTAAAGGGATATCCACCGATGGACGAAGCCGGTTGGGAAAAAGTATTCAGTACAGCCCGTGATTATGGCATGAACCACCTGCGCTTCCACTCCTGGTGTCCCCCGGAAGCTGCTTTCAACGTAGCTGATAGAATGGGATTCTATCTTCAGGTCGAATTACCTCTATGGACACTCAATGTAGGTGAAGATAAAGGCACTGTTGATTTTCTGTATACTGAAGCTGCTCACATCATGAAAGAATATGGTAATCACCCATCATTCTGTTTCTGGAGTCTGGGTAATGAACTGCAAGGGGATTTTAGTGTCATGGATAAATTACTCACCACCATTAAGCAGCAGGATAGCCGTCATTTGTATATGACTACTACATTTACCTTTGAACCAGGACATGGTAGCTGGCCCGAACCTAATGACGACTTCTGGGTTACACAGTGGACTAAAAACGGCTGGGTACGCGGACAAGGAATTTTCGACGATCAGCCTGCAAGTTTCAATAAAGACTTCTCCAGTGCTATAGAGGGTTTGTCTGTCCCACTTATTACACACGAAATCGGACAATACAGTGTATTCCCCAATCTAAAAGAAATTGATAAATACACAGGTAATCTGATGCCATTAAACTTCAAAGCCGTAGCGGCAGACCTTAAAAAGAAAGGACGGCTCCATCTGGCAGAAGGCAACCTGATGGCAAGTGGCAAACTGGCAACTATTTTATATAAAGAGGAAATAGAACGAGCACTAAAGACTCCTGGATTCAGTGGTTTCCAACTATTGGACCTGCATGACTTCCCCGGACAGGGCACTGCACTCGTTGGAATTATCGATGCATTCTGGGAGAGCAAAGGTTTAATCACTCCTGAAGAATTCCGGAATTTCTGTTCTCCGGTAGTACCATTAGCACGCTTTGAGAAAGCTACCTATGTAAATAATGAAACCTTTAAAGCTCAGTTTGAAGCTGCAAACTTCAGCGATAAAGTCCTGAGTGATATTCAACCGGAATGGAGATTAAGTGATTCAAAAGGAACGGTCATTGCACAAGGCAATCTGGATAAACAAGAAATACCTGTGGGGAATGCATTTAATCTGGGAAGCATCTCTGTTCCTCTGGAATCCATATCCGTTGCCGACCAATTAACTTTATCCATCCGTTTTACAGGAACCCAGTATCAAAACTCCTGGAATGTTTGGGTATATCCTCAGGAAGTACCGGAAGTTGGTAAGGAAATCTTTTACACCCGTAGCTTTGCCGATGCAGAGAAAGCATTAAGTCAAGGGAAAAAGGTATTGCTGAACCCGGAAAAAGAGGAAATTAATGGGCTGGAAGGCAAATTCGTACAAGTATTCTGGAGTCCTGTGCACTTCCCTAACCAACCGGGAACAATGGGAATCCTCTGTGATCCCGCTCATCCGGCATTAGTCGACTTTCCAACTGAAATGCACAGTAACTGGCAATGGTGGGATATTTGCAAGAATGCTACAACCATGGAACTCGACAGTTTAAAGAACAATATGCAACCAATTGTTAGAATGGTAGATAACTTCTATAAAAACAGAAACTTAGGTTTACTATTCGAGGTAAAAGCAGGAGACGGAAAGCTATTAGTATGTAGTTCAGACTTGGCAAAGAATCTCAATACCCGACCTGTAGCCCGTCAATTACGCTATAGCCTCCTGAAATATATGGAAAGTGATAAGTTCAATCCACAAGAAGAGGTTGCATTTAAGCAGATAAAACAAGTGCTCCATAATGTGAACCGGACAAAGGAAGTAAAGAAATCAATCTATGAGTAATCTAAATTTCTAAAATTAAATAAATCGAGTAGGAGCATGAGGATTATTTCCTCATGCGTCCTCTCACACCACCGTACGTGCCGTTCGGCATACGGCGGTTCCATTATCACCAATACCCTTTTGCCTTATTGAAGTCCACATAACAACCAGCAAACGTGGGGTAACCTGCACGCAACAAGCGTTCATCCGACATAGCTTCATGTACTGTGGGGTGCGAGGACATCCGCCAATAGGACTTGCGGCAGAAAGCTGCTATACGCACACGGTTCTCATCGGGTACGAGCTTCTTTAAGTTGTGATACCTTGTCCTAACCCGTTTCCATGATTTCCATATACACATGCGGATTCTATGACGAAGCCAGCTATCCCATTCTTCAAGACGGTTCTTGTAGCCTGCCACTGAAAAATAGTTCGACCAGCCACAGATGTACCATTGAAGACGCTCTTTGCGATACTCGTAACCCCAGCCGTTGCTACGGCTGGTCAACTCACGGATCTTATGTTTCATCTTCTTGATACTTTCGGGATACAACAGATACTGACACTTACCATTCCTACGACCAAATGCGTAGGAAAGAAACTTGATGTCACGAATATAGGCTACCTTGGTCTTTTCTCGATTCACTTTCAGGAACAACTTCCCTTCTATAAAAGGGACAATGTGATCGTAAGTACGATGAGCAGCCTTACGGCTCTTGCAAAATATCAACAAATCATCCGCATAGCGAACAAACTTGTGACCTCGACGTTCCAGCTCCTTATCCAATTCATTGAGCATAATGTTGCTTAATATTGGACTCAAAGGGCCACCCTGAGATAGCCCTAGTTGAGTAGGCTGGTATTTGCCGCAATTGATGACACCTGCGTTCAGATAGCGATGTATCAGAGATACTAAGCGACTGTCCTTGATAGTACAAGACAACACCTCTATCAATTTGGAATGGTTGACCGTGTCAAAGAACTTCTCCAAATCCATATCAACTGTAAACAAGTATCCCTGCTCGATGTACTCGCCGCACTTCAACAATGCCCTATGACTACCACGGTGAGGACGGAAGCCGTAGCTCATCTCGCTGAACTGAGGTTCATAAAGCACCTCAAGCACCTGACTGATGGCTTGCTGTACAGTACGGTCAACTACCGTAGGGATGCCAAGCCCACGTTTCTTCCCGTTTGCCTTGGGGATTTCCACTCTGCGAACGGGATTAGGTTTGTATGTGCCTTCAAGGAGGGAGGCTATAAACTCCGAACCATGCTTCTTCAGGTAAGCAAGCAGGGCTTCAGTACTCATTCCGTCTATTCCACCGCTACCCTTGTTGCTCTTCACTTTCTTGTAAGCAGCATTCATATTGGCGGGAGAGAGAATAAACTCCAGCAATCCCTCCTTCGGACAGGTAAAGGATGTAAGTCCCTGTTCGCTTATCCCCATGAAGGTCTGCAAACCGGCCATAACCTTGGGTTCCACCCTACTATCCGGCCGGTCTAATCTCATTGATTCGTTCTGCATTCTTGCTTTCATAAGGTAGTCTTCATTTGACTTACAGATTAATGGTTCGACCCTTGACGACACTCTCATATCGCTACTATGGTCTCGGCTGACTTCTCACGACAAATCTTGTTTCAACCACATGACACTAAGTAGTGACACGTGTCCGTGAGACCTCCCCAGATAAGAACGTACGCTTTCATCTCATGTGCCCTCTGCATTTACCATGTATGGATTCAGATAGTTATAGGACTTTGCCTTGTCATGCAGACTTGTCCTCCATACACGGCCTTGTATCCAGTTTCTGTTCGTAAGGCCGAGAATTTGCCGCCAGCTTCCTTCAGATTCCACATCGCTATGAACACCCTTGCTATTGGCTAACGATTCCCACTATCAGGGCTCGCTCGGGACTTGCACCCTAGAGCGTACGCCCATACTGGGCTTACAAGAAAACCGTTCCCTCCCCTCACGGGGGTGGAACGGTACAGTCAATAATACATGAAAAAACGCTATTTAGAGAGAGTCTCTACAGATTTGGTTTGTGAGGATGATCCTGTGGATGAGGTGGTTCTTGTGGCTGACGCATTTCCTGCCATTTGGCGTATTGCTCTGTCGTCAGGATTTTCCTGATCTTCTTTTCCTTCTTGGCAGCAGCTTTTTGCATCTTCTCCACATTGTCCTTTTCCATTGCAGGACGTTCACCCGGAGCTCCCATTGGCGGACGACCGCCTCCCATACCGGGTCCCATTCCACCTTCCATCGGCGGACGAGCACCGCCCCTTCCGGGACGACTTCCCATCAAAGGACGCTGACTATTTCCTCTTTCAGTCATAGTCGCAAAATGTTCTTGTTGTTCTTTCAGGTTCAGTTTATATAGTTTATCGTACTGCTTGTCTGTCAGTTGCAGTTCTTCTTTCATCCGGTCCGTCATTTTCCGGGCAGCTTTCTCCGGTGAAGGAACTTCACGGGGCAATTGTTTCTTCTCCTGCTCCTGTGCTTGTGTACAAACCAGCCCACACAACAGACATACAGCTAATAACCATAATCTTCCGGTACTTTTCATTTTGCGTCAGTTTTTTATTACGATGCAAATGTAAGGGAGAGAAAGAAGAGCTGAAAATAAAATCTACGAAAGGGAAGGTTTTGTCGACAGAATAGCCAAATGAAAGATACTCATCCTCCATTTTGCACCTCCACAGTAAGCATTATTAGGCGTTGACCTTGGTTAACAAGCCTGTCGACCAAGGTTAATCGACTCGTTAACTATAGTTGATAGGCCGGTTAACCAAGGTCAACACCCAACGATTCCTAAGGCTAAATAGATATATCCCTTGTTTTCAACAAAATAACACCTGATACGAGATAAATAAATGCCTCATCCGGATATGGGTTGAGTGCGAAAGTGAGAGTAGCCCACTTACCCTCACACCGTTTTTTTTACTACCACCACATTTAATACCCTAACTATCAACGAATCACACTAAAAGTGAGGGTAGTGAGAGTAACTTGAACCAACTTTTTATTGAACAGCCTGAGTTCCGTTTAAAACCCACATTTCACTCCGGCAGAAAAGTAAACCGTCGGATTGAAATACGGATCATCTTTATCACTGAACATATTGTCTACAAACCCTTTAAGCGTACGTTTAGTCAGATCGCCAGACCTGAGCCAATTGCCTCCTATCCCCAAATACAGGCACGACTTCTTACCTATCCTGTATTCCGGACAGAGATAGGATCGCATCATAACTGAAGCATATATCATCGACTTTCCCTCTACATCCATCACGGAAGATATTCCATCCATTTCCATTGCCACGAGCCTCAGCTTAAACCGATCTCCCAAACGTACTGCCCCGGACACTTCAACACCGGAAGAGAGATTCACATTAACCTCATAATTACCGGAAAGTTGCCAGTTAAGAAAGAACATCGGCATGGCAATAGGTACTCCAAATGAATTCGTCAATCCAGCCCCAACACCTATATCCAGATTTTTCCTACATTTATACACAAAAATCACTCCCCCATTCACCAATACACTCTGCCAGGTAATTGCATCCGGTGCCGAATAAATACCTGCTCCCAAACTGGCTATCATGTACCACTTTTTCGACAAGGGCCGTACATGCGTCAGATTGAGACTGCCACTTAACACCTCATCCGGATGTATATCCAAAGCCATACGTCGATTATTTAGTATCGCGTAAGTTCCTCTTACCGATGCCGACCACATGATAGGCTGTCCCGATGCATTCTGCTTCAACGAAAAGGGTAGCGTGTATGCTCCGGTGAATTTCAATAAATCACCCGAACCCAATTTATTCCCCGCTTCATCTCTGAAAGAAGAGGCAGGCATATACTCCGTTTTAATAACTCCTTGTGCAAAACCATCGATTGCTGCCACCAAGAGCAACAGAAATAAAAGATAAGAGAATCGTCTCATTGCTAATAAATTAGATTATTTTATTGCAAAGAAAAGAGATTAGCTTGTCCGGTATAAGTCTTTTCCGACGAACTGCACGAAAGACCTGTTGAATTTCATTATCCCAAAGATGGAACAAAAGGAAAAAAGAAGATTATTCGAGGAAAGGTACTCTCACTACAAATTCTGTAGTACTTTCCACGATATCAATTGCTTTATCATACAAGGCGTATTGTTTTTCCAGGTTCCCTAATCCTACACCACCTCTATCTACTGAACTCCGCAATTGCAGATTATTGGAAACCATAATCCCCTCATCGGTAAAGCCTATCCGAATAATAAGCGGATTCTTTAAAGTAGCTATATTATGCTTAATCGCATTTTCTACCAGCAGTTGCAAGCTAACGGGAATAATCAATCTGGTTCCATACAAATCATATTCGTCTATCTCGATGAACAATGTATCTTCAAAGCGAATCTTCTCCAGAAATACATAACTTTCCAGAAAAGCCAGTTCTTCCTTCAAAGTAACCATCGGACGATTGTTTGTCAACAACAGATAACGGTAGACACCTGACAGCTTTTTAGCAAACAGATTGGTCTTTTCCGCATCACTATAGGCCAGTGAAGATAGCACATTCAGACTATTGAACAGGAAATGCGGGTTTATCTGGGCTTTCAAGGTTTCATACTGATACTGAATCTTCTCTTTCTCTATAATAGCCAGTTTCTTCTCTGCTTCCATTTGGCTTTGCTGATAAAAGAATATCTCAATCAGAAGAACAATCATACTATTCCAAAGTACTACCGGCAGAGACATTTTCAGCAGAGCATAATCTTCCGGCCAAGGTTCTTCCAGAATAATGGACAGGATATAATTTGCCGCTATGCCGAAGCAACTCACCCATACGGATGCCAACAATAAATCGATAAAGATTCTCATTGTATTGTTAATGTTGTCCAGCCTCTTATGGACAATAACAATGATGAGAAAGTCAACAATCCCCACAAAGATGCAGGCAGGTAAATTGAGCAGATACTGTGTTTCCAAACTTAAGCTCCGGGGAGCGTCAGAAAGAAGCTCCGCCACATACTGGAATGCAAACAAAGAAATTGCAATGAGCACTATAAAAAGCAGGATATACCATTTATTCTTCATCCCCAAATGTATTTTAAAGCACACCATCCACCCACTTCAGAAAATCAGGAACCCGCACACGACTGATTAAAACCTCGTGCGGACATTCAGGCTGGAAGCTCAACTTCAACCGACTGTTGAAGTACTTGGATATCTTACGGATAGAATTGATATTAGCAATGCAATTGCGGGAAACACGGAAGAAAGTCCTTTCATCCAGCAGTTGCTCTATCTGTTCCAAAGTATAGTCCACAATATAGCGTTTATCTGAAAAGGTGTGCAGAAAGACTACTTTTTCTTCACTGTAGAAGAAAGCGATATCTGAAGTCTCCACATAATGATACGCATCCCCTTTCTGGATAAGGAAACGGTTCTTTTTACAATTACTCATCAATGCTTCTTCCAGTTTCCTGTAATCGGTAACGGGAGATTGCACAACCCTGAACTGTTCAAATTTTCTCAATGCCGCCAGCAAATCATCTTCCTCTACAGGCTTCAGCAGATAGTCCACACTATTCACCTTGAATGCCTGTATGGCATGCTCATCATAGGCAGTAGTAAAAATAACAGGCGTCGTGACCTGTATCTGCTCAAAAATGTCGAAACTGTTTCCATCCGTCAACCGGATATCCAGCAACATCAGATCTACCGGATGATGTTTCAGAAATTGTACGGTCTGCTCCACAGTGGCTGTCCATGCCTCCAACTGATAATCGGGGCGTAACTTCTCCATCATCCGCTTCATCTCTTCGTAAGCGAAACGTTCGTCTTCTACTAACAGGTATTTCATCATCCGGCACTCAATTTATAGGAATCTGCCGTAAAATTACAGATTATCATCCATATCCGGTTACGAAATGATGTATTTCCGATGAAGTGCAGAAATTGAAGGATGAAGTGCAAGTGCAATTACCTGCCTTCATCCATCACCACCGAGAATCTATAAGTACCTGACTGTAATGCAAGTGATAGAGCATTCCTTTTTTGTGAATACAGGCTGACTCCTTCCGCCTCTTTCCATGCAGTTTCTCCTTCCTTTAAAGTAGCAGGATGAATGCCGGATAATTTCAGGACAGCAGTAGTATTAGCCGGTATGGTGATTTCCATTTTCAGCACACCGGCTTCCAACGTCCAGTCAGAGACAATTTTCCCATACAGCGAGTTGTAGTATGAACGTACTTGCCTGGGACCGTCTTTTGTAATCCAAGGCTCAATGGAAAACTCCTTATAACCAACCTCCGGACGGCGGATACCTCCTAAAGCCTCAATAAACCAACTACCGATATACAAATAGGAACTATGCAAACCCGAACCACGACATTGCCAATCTTCAAAGAACGTACCGTTGCCATGCTTCAACATATCTCCCCAGCCGGGAAAATCTTCTTTCATAGCCATCTCAAAAATCAAATCATTACGATGATTATCTAATAAAGTATGCAACAGGAACGAACCGGCAGTAATGCCTCCCCAGAAATGCCCTTTACGCTTTACCAGCACTTCCTGCTCAAGACGTTTCCAGACTTTTGCCTGCAAATGCTTCGGGGGTAAATCAACCATCAGTGCAATAGCAAGATAAGAAGGATAGCCATTCACGTAGCTATTATCGTTCGAATTGAAGAAAGTAGCATGCACCACCTTACGTACTTTGGATGCCCGGTTCCGATAAGCGGAAGCTGCTGCTCTATTTCCCAACACATCGGCAATCTGTGCAGCAGTTTCAAGACTGTAAATCCAGTGACAGTTATTAAAGAATAAAGTTTCCCGAGTATCTCCAAGTGCTTTTCCCTGTTTCTCCATAGCCGACCTTTCCGACCATGCATCCGGCCAAAGCCAGTCACCCAGGAAACTCCATTTACCTCCCCAACGTACCAGCATGTCATCCTGCGACTTCGTTTCCACAAAAGAAAGCCAGCGCTGAATAGTGGGAAAACTTTCCGAAAGAATACGTACATCTCCATACTGACGATAAAGCTCCCAAGGCAAGGTAATGCAGAAACCACTCCAGGATGGTCCACCCCCGCCAATGCGGGTAGGAGCGGTATAGGGAACATTCCCTTCGGGATCTTGCACATCACGCCAATCTTCCATCCATTTGTTATAGAAAGCCCCCAATTGATAGTTTCCCAAAGCTGTGCGCGTAGTAGCCAATGCATCTCCCCCGTATCCACAACGTTCACGATGAGGACAATCGACCACATAGTTACCCAGGCTGAGATTTTCAAACGTCCACAAGGTAGTACGATAAATGTCATTCAACAAAGGAAGATCACATTCAAATCCACCGCTCCGGCGATAATCCGGACGAATCATCCAACCACGTATCTGGTCTAATTCCGGTTTATACCGAAGACCGGTAATTTGTACCCAGCGTCCGGTCATATAATTAAAACGGTTACAAAAGACTCCTTTCCGTTTGGAGCCAACTTTATAAATGCTATGTATACCATAGCTGCAAGCATCCTTTTCCCTTTCAGAAAATTGGAATACAATTGAATCACCGGGTTGGCCTTGGAGCTGCATCTCAAACCAACCGGCATAATTGATTCCCATATCAACTCTATAGACTCCGGGACTAACTTCCTGAACAGAAAGTGGTTTAATTTCACCAAGTAACCGATTAGGTTCTGTACGGTCAGATGATACTATAACGTCAGTAGAATAAACCTTTGCCATAGCCCAACCGGAATCATCAAAATCCGGAGTATTCCACCCATCTTTTTCCAAAGCTGCATCATAACATTCTCCTTCAAAGTGATGTGCCTCCCAGTAACCTAACAAGGTATTGGGACTTGCATGGGTCTTCCAGGTATTATCCGAAACAATTCGTAATTTCTTTCCGGAAGATAATGCGATCTCAGCCTGAACCAATGCCATCGGAATAGCCGGTCTATTCTTCTGCTGATAGGCCGGAAAAACAGCCCAGGAAGTACCCAGCCACAAAGCTATAACATTAGTACCTGTTTTCAGGTAGCCCTTGATATCATATGTCATGTAACGGGCACGTGATTTATGATCCGTAACCGAAGGCGAAAGAACAGCATCCCCCACTTTCCGCCCATTGACATACAGTTCATGATAACCTATGGAAGCTACATAAATAACAGCATCCTGTGGAATATCCGACATATTAAATGTTTTACGGAACCAGGGATCTGCCATTACATTATTAACCTTCTTACCTCCCACACTCTGAGATTCCATTTCTGCACTGCCTATCCATTGTGCCGCCCAATCAGCAGCAAACAGCCCCATACGCCAATTTGCAGGATTACTCCATGCTGACCAACGATTATGCTCATCGGAGAAACGGACTTTCCAGAAACATCTTTGTCCGGCAGACAAAGGTACTCCTCCATAAACAATATTCACAGACTCAGCAGAGTTAACACGACCGCTATCCCAAAGATCTCCACGGTCTACATCAAGTAAATCCCGGGAGCTTGCTACAAGAATCTGATAAGCAGTCTGCTTCCGCCCGCGTGCCGAGGTAGTAGCTCCCATTTTCCAACTCAAACGAGGTTGCGGTATGTCAACACCTAAAGGATTACTAAGATATTCACATTGCAAATCAAAAGGTTGGAGAGTGGCAATATTCGTGAAAGCCGTACTGCCAGTCAGTTCACCCTCCGGAAAAGCGATCTGCACTTCTCTACCATTAAGAGCCAGACAAACCTCCCTCTGACTATAAAGCGGATCTGCAACCCAGATATCATAACCTGTTCCCTTCTGCTCAAGATAGACAATCACTTGTTTATCAGTAGCCAGTGTAAGTCCCTCCCCTAAATCAATTGTTCCCGGATGATAAAAAACAATAGCATACTGCTGATTCAACTTAACTGCCTGCACCACAGAACTATTTTGAATAATCTTATAATTCTGGGTAGCCGTAAATGTCCGGAACTCCTCTAAAGATTTGTCAGGAACAACCATATATGCATATTTCCCTTCCTTAGCCTTTACACCATGACTAATCCAGAGATTAAAGATGTCAGCAGAAATCTTTTTTCCACTCCCACTGATATTAATATCCTTCCAAGCTCCGGTTTGTTTCGGATTGCTAACAATTACATCTCCTCCTGAAGGAAATAAATAACCAACTTTATCATGATATACCCAAGCCGGATTCTTTACAGATACATTGTCTCTATAAACAGACGTAATTCCTTCCTCTTTGCCAACTACCATTTCGCCTTTAAAAAGGCACTGATTAACAGTTGTAACTACTTCCTCGGGAGCATCTGATGCAATATCTGTCCCTAAGCACAAAAGTACATCATTCATAAAAAAGTAAGACTTCCTGGCCTTTACCCCCTTATAGCAATGCTCATAAGCAATGACCCCATTCTTGCCGTTACTTACCCCACCTCCAAACCGATTTTTTCCGAACAGATATCCTTCAAGACGAGTAGAGTCCTGATGTTGAACAGCCGTAGTCCCCGGTATTTTATTCCAATTCCATACAGGGAAGATACCTTCATATTCTTTCCCGGAAGTAAGGATATTCGTAGCACCAAGCGGCAGGTTATAACCTTTGAGGTTCTCATTATTAAGCATTTCGGTTCCATTAGTCCGTGTAGAAATCACCTTAGCAGAGAGATAATAGCCGGTACCATGCTGGACCATAATGTCCGATTTCCAGAAATATTTATTACCGGGAGCAGGAAAGGGAGCACCGGAAAGATGTTTCTTCCAAGCCGAGTAATCAGCAGCACGATCAGAATCATTCTGCTCCATGTATTCCAGCGTGACAGGAGAAATATTGCTAAGTCCTTCGGGACGTGATATATTACGACCGATTGCACCAAAATCAAACGTTTCCCGATAGCCCAACAACCGATGACCACCCATCAGAAGATTGATAAATATATCTTTTTTCTCTTGTGTAAAATAAGGCTCAAAGGCAGTTCCTTTCACCAATTGCAAATAATATGCAATATCATCTACATACGATAAACCATACCCGCCGGAATATAATTGCGGACGATGCTGATGGAAACTGCCATCCACCTTAATACCTTCGTCACCTTGTTCCGGAACAATCTTAATAGTAGAGGCTATGGACTTGATTCCGATTCGTATCAGCTCAATATTATTTTCAATACATCCTTTATGAATGGTAACGGCAGATACCCATGTACGGTTTTTGCCTTTATGACCTTTATTCCCAGTCAAATCTTGTAGATAAGAAGAATAATGCAATAACTTCTTATCACTAATTTTACCTTTCAGCAGAATCAACGGAACCATGTAGTCTTGGGGAGCACCAATATCACCGAACCACCAGTTTCCGGATTTAGGACGTACTCTATACCAATAATCGATACCTGCAACTATTTGTTTCAACAGTCTTCCTGAATTATAATACTTATTTCCAGGTTTCCGATATGCAATAGCCATTAATTTCAAGCGTTTCAAATGAGAGCCGGCCGGATAAAACGAACCTTCATGCACAGTTACATAATCCAGGTCCGGGAAACTTCCATCCGAACGTAACGCACTCGCATAACCCGCTATTATGTCCTCATCTACTTTCGCTTCCAAATAGGAAGCGACCAGTCGTCCGGTCATTTCGTCCACTTCTTTTTGCGCATCTACTTGCACCTCTTTAGCCTCAGCCAAAGAGCAACAAAGATAAAGCAAACAGAATATTAGTTTCAAGCATTTCATAAACATACTCCTATTTATCCAGGTACTTACCATCAGCTACTATCCCTGAGCTATGCACTGTACGAATAAATTTCGCATCAGCAGGAGCGGCACCTTTACATTGATTCAGTTCTGCCCCGACAACATCATCCAAAAAGAATAACGGACGTACATCGGGCTTCATCGCATCAAAACGTACATTATTAAATCTCACATTTCTGGCATGGCGTACATAGAAACCGGCGGCCGGTAATGTATTACCAAACATTCGATTCTCAGGATAGCTTTTAGTCATTTCCGGAACGGGTTTACTAACCATGTCCGAGGTTCCGCCCCCCGGATAGCTGATTTGCACGTTATTGATCGAAACATTTTCTACATAGCTTGTCTCCACACCAGTTATTGAACAGGCTATCAGGCTTTCTGCGGTTGCTACAATGTTGCTGATATTTATATTCTTCAATACACCACCCTCTTTCCGGTAAGTGCGGTGTCTGTCTCCCAAACGGATGAATATGGGAGTCTGGACATCGCGCATAGAAATATTGGAAACGGTGATGCCATCAATAATGCCTCCATCAACCATTTCTATGGCAACACCCGAAATAACGGTAACATCGGCCGAAATATGTTCAAGCTGTTTACTCCAATGACGAATATTATCTTCCGCTGCCCGGCGAACGACACAATTAGAAACCGCAATATTCCGGTATCCTCCATGAGAAGCTGTACCGAATTTGATTGCATTACAATTGCTTGCTGTGACACAATTCGTAACCGTTATGTTCTCGCAAAATTCCGGATGGTCACTCTTGAAACAAATGGCGTCATCTTCCACATCAATGTAGCAATCAGATATAGTCGCATTCTTGGCATCAATATCAAGCCCGTCATTATTATAATTACAATGGCTGAATACCTTTAAACCACGGATAGTGACATCTTCACATTTTTCATAATGCTGCACCCAATAGGCAGAATTACGGAGAGTGACATCGGTCACAACAATGCCCTTGCACTCTACAAAATAAATTATCTTAGGACGTTTCGGTCCGCCGTCCGCATCATTGCCAAATTGAAAAGTTTTATTTCCACCTTGTCCGTCAATCGTTCCGAATCCGGTAATCGAAATATTCTTTTGTCCACGTGCAAACAAAAGTCCGGAAGACTGATTCATACTACCATCCTTAAAGGGAAAGGCATTATCATAATCCGACAAACGTGTACTTCCCAACAATAAAGTGCCAAAATCCAGATGAAGGTTCACATTTGATTTCAGTTCAATGGGACGTATCAAATAAGATCCGGATGGTATCAAAACGGTTCCGCCTCCTTTCTTCGAACATTCATCTACGGCTTTCTGTATAATGATTGTATTATCCGTTACCCCATCTCCTTTAGCTCCACGCTTAGTCACATCAATTGTTCCGGCTATAAGGGAAGAGGAAAATAGCAAAGATATTGCAAACAAAACTATATTACATCTATTCATCATGGTATCATTAATTTTAGGGTTTATCATTTAAGGATTTGTATCGGCACAACGCCTCTACATAGTAATAATCAGCATAGGTCAAAGGCATATCTACTTCTGTACCGGAAGGAATATTACCTACCGAATGTTTCAGAATAAATCCTCCGTTAGTTCCTTCCTCTGCCGTATATGCCGGTGAGGATAATGTCTGGAGTATTTTCTCGGCTGCCTTATAATATTTCTTAGCCCGTTCTTCGGATACATACTGAGATAGTTCCAATAATCCCGAACAGTTGATAGCTGCTGCAGAAGCATCACGCAAAGCATCCGGTATACCGGGAGCATTATAGTCCCAGTAAGGAATCAGGTCTTTCGGCATATTAGGATGATTCAGCGTAAATTCTGCTATCTTTATGGCTTGCTCAAGGTATTTCCGCTCTTTCGTAAAACGGTACATCAGTGTATAGCCATATAATCCCCAGGCTTGTCCACGAGCCCAAGCTGACTTTTCGGAAAAGCCCTGTCCACCTTGGTAGTGCTTTATTTCACCGGTTTCCGGGTTATAATTCAGTCCATGATAAAGACTATTGTCTGCCCGGAAATGATTCTTCAAAGTTGTATCGGCATGTTTCACAGCAATATCATAGAATGTGCTGTCTCCTGTGGCCTGAGTAGCCCAGAAAAGCAATTCCAGATTCATCATATTATCAATGATAACAACATAATCATCCGGTTTGCGATTATGGGATTTAATGCAGCCTACCACCGGGCTGAAACGGGAAATCAACGAACGGGCGCTGTTCACCATAATATCTTTATACTCAGGTTTCGGAGCAATGCGGTTTGCATTGCCATAACTGCAATACATCATAAAACCGACATCATGCGTATTCACGTTGTATTGTTCCGGTTCCAGCAGCTTCAACATACGCACTCCTTCAGCATATAGCTCCTTGTCTCCTGTATCCTCGTACAAATAGAACAAAGTTCCGGGATAAAAGCCGCTGCACCACCATTCTGAGTTGCTGGTTTTCAGGCGTTGCATATGTTTGTCATACGTTTTAGGAAACTGGTTACTTCCTTGCAACTCGCTCCTCATATAGAGATACTGACGAGCAGCATGCTCTAACGCTTTATCAACTTTTACCTTACCCTTGGCGAATAAGTCACCGAAGGGAAAAAAACTAATTAGAATAGTAACAAACAATAATGTACTCTTTTTCATGGTTATATCTTAAATTTATATTCTATTGTTTCACTGCATCCGAGAAAGAAACGACCTGTAGCCTTTCGGCAAACTGCAACGAAGGTAGTTCAGTAGTCACTTTAACCGTAACCGTTTCACCAGGCAAAATATCCATATAATTGTCGGATATGAAATTGTCAATATCCCCTTGGAGTGACAAGAAAACGCCTCTTGCAAACACATCACAAGACAGAGTTACCTCATACCCTCCTTCAGTCGGTACAAAGTCTTTATTAATCCGAGCTGCCGCATAACGCATATCTTTTTGCTTCGCCAAAAAATAATTATTAGTATACTTTTTTCCTGTTTTATCCTCATAAAGAACGTGTACGACGACGTCTTCTTTTTTCTCTCCATTCAATAACCCATCCACAGCTTCCTTCCATATAACTGTACTTGTATTAGCCGGAACAGTTATCTGTTTCTTGAATTCTTTCACCACTCCGTTACCATCCAATCTGAGCACACAGACTGTTAATTTACCAGAAGTACTCTTTAGCCTGTCTGATACCATATATATCTGCAACGTGTTTTCCTTTTCTATTGGCGATAGCAGTAAATCAGCGAAAGACTTTACCGTAAAATAATGCTGCGCCTTCCAACGTCCGTAATAGTCGCGACTAGACCAGGATGCCACCGGCCAGCAGTCATTATGCTGCCATACCAACGATCCCATACAATAGGGCATATCCCTCCGATGTGCCTCCATAGCCATTTTCATAGCATCAGCCTGCAAAAGCTGGCTCATATAGGTAAACGAACGGAAATCTTTAGGCTGACGATATTCCGACAAAAGGAAATCATTGATACGCTTATTAGCCGCTGTTCCCCCTCGCTGATGCGACATCATTACCTCCGAAGTCAGATTCCAATCCTCTGATAAAGGTGCATACCGTTTGATCGACTCGAATTCCGGGAATGACTGAAAACCATACTCACTGAAAAAACGGCTTCGCTCATGATTAAATTCGGAAAGGGGTTTCAGCCCTTGCCAAACTGCCCAATAGTGCATATCGCCCACCGTATGATTGCGCGTCCCTTTGTCATCAGAATAAGGAGATGATTTACGGTAACAAGCACCCGGATGGAATTCTTCTACCACAGCCGGCAACGTCACAAAATACTGATTCTTGAACTGTTTCCATATAATATCCGAATAAGCAGGATTCTGTTTGTCATATGTCTTTTTCCAATTCCAGTTGAACCAAGCATCCAAACATTCATTATTCCCACACCAAAGAGCTATACAACTATGGTTACGCAAGCGTCGTACATTATCAATGGCTTCCCTGCGAATGTTTTCCAGCAATTCGCCTTCAGCAGGAAATACGCTGCACGCAAACATAAAGTCCTGCCAGATTAAAATGCCGTATTTATCACACAAATCATAAAAGATATCTTTCTCATAAACTCCACCACCCCACACTCGTAGCATATTCATATTTGCACTGACTGCATCCCGGATCGTTTTTTCATAAATGGAGTCGGTAACACGAGTCAGAAAGTTATCACAAGGAATATAATTCGCACCTTTGGCAAACAAGGGTTTTCCATTTAGTTCAAAATAAAAGCTTTCACCATATTCGTCAGGAGCCGTTACCACTTTCAATGAACGGATACCCAGTTTTTTCTCTGTTACATCTACTTGCTTGCCATTCAGTTCCAGTGTTGCTGCAAAGTCGTATAAGAAAGGTTCGCCCAAACCATTAGTCCACCATAACCGTGGCTTCTTCATGGTAAAAGATACCGGAATTTTATTCAAACCTTTATTCAAACGAATCAATTTCCGGCACTCGGTACGATTATCCGTACGATTAATCACAGCTACCTTTGCTTCTGTCTCCTTATCTGCCAACACTTCCACCGTGACATCCACTATGGCCCGCTGGGCTGTCACCGACTGCTGGTTATAAAAAACATCATTTATACGAGCCTCATCCCATGCTTCCAGACTAACGTTCCTCCAGATACCCGAAGTAACCAAACGAGGTCCCCAGTCCCAACCAAAGTGATAACCCGCTTTACGAACAAACACTCCGATCTTGCGGTTGAGCAAACCTCCATTCTCAGACTGGTCATTCGAACTGCGATACTGGAAAGGAACAGCTTCCCATTTCGGCATAGCTATCTTAATAGGAGAATGCAAATAAACCTGCAATTCATTACCATGCTCTTTTAAGAGAGAACGGACATCCACCTGCCATTCACAAAACATATTATCAGCAGAAAGAATCTTCTTTCCGTTCAATGTTACATCAGCATAAGTATCCAATCCCTCAAAATGCAGCACAATATTCTTCTTTGCCAGCAACTCAGGGGTTACATCAAACGTCGTCCGATAAATCCAGTCTTCTTTATCCACCCACTGCACACCGCGCTCATTGAGCCTGTAAAAAGGATCATCTATCAGTTTGTTATCCATCAAGTCTGTATGAACTGTTCCAGGAACAGTGGCTTCATACCAGTTAGTACCCCTCGCCTGCCGGAAATTCCATCCTTCATGCAAGTGCTGACGAACAGGCTGCGCATTGATTGCTGTAAACAGAAAGAGCAGATTCAATAAGGCTATCCAAGTTCTTGTCTTTACTTTTGTATTCATTTGTTTATTTGTTTACGGTCTACATTCCATCCTTTCACCACTATCACCGGTTTTTCAATTATCTTTTCTGCATTCGTTTCGATAACTACAAATTTACTCTCACCCGGCATCAAAGAAAAGAAATTATCTGTATAAAAAGAAGGGCGAATAGGTTTCAAATCCTGATTGAGGAATTGCAACTGGTTGAAAAAGGCGATAGAACTGGACACATTTTTCACTGTAACATCCACGAAATACTTACCTTCGCTCTTTCTTATCTTATAAGTAGTCTTCAATTTGGCTTTTTTCAATTGAGACAATGTTTCAAAACCTGAAGAAGTAGGCCCGGTCAGCGTTTCCTTACCTTCATACTTATCATTGGAACGCCAGTAAAAATTGGATGAGACTTCCTTGCCTTTCTCATCTTTCAATCTCAACTTAATAAAATGTACCTGTGAAATATCTTCTGGAAAGCGAATGGTCAATACATCATTTGCCACACCATCCAAGGGAAGGTCAACCTTTACTGACTTTTCGAATACCTTTTTACTATTGATATCATAAACCTGAGCCACAACCGTATAACCTTCAAATTCCTGATAATAATCATTCACCACCGATACCGTATTCTTCAGATAATCAAATTGTACATGCAAAGGTTCCAAAGCATTAGCTGTATGATAAAGTGAAGCCGTTGGTTCCAACGACCAATCCCACATACGGGCACAGACCTGACGAACCGGGCAATTATGATACCAGAAAAGTAAACCGGAACAGAAACGGTCACCATAATCAAGTTTATTATAATTCCATACTTCCCAAATACTTTTTGAGTTCATGGCACCCACAAATTGCCCCTTCTGTGCAAACTCATCAATAGAAGAAGATTGCCCATAATTATTAACCAAGTCAGCATACATGGTAGACATCAGATGGAATCCATTCCCATCCAGATAATCCCAAACCTCTTTATTAATAGGCCACAAATCTTTTTCGTCCATCATTTCCCGGAGAATTTCTACCGTAGGAAGTGTCGGAGCACCATATTCGGGATTAAAACCATCCACACGGCTACCTCTCGCAGAAGCCGTGTTTTCATAATGTTGCATCGGATTCACCTGTTTATATGGACTTCCATCATGTACACCTGCACATTCCGATTGCATCTGATAGCCACGTGTCCCATCAAGTAGTTTCAGCAGTTCAGGCGTACCACTAACTTCAGAACTCTCATTCGACGCTACATAATAAGCCAGAGCCGGATGATTGCGGATACGTTTCACAGTAGAAGCCACGTTGTTTAGGTACACACTCTTATCCTGTGGATGGCGTGTATCTCCCGTCATCCAGAATTCTTGCCAAATCAATAACCCCAGTTCGTCACAAAGCTGGTAAAAGTAATCAGATTCAGCTATACCGCCTCCCCAAAGGCGGATTAAGTTGATACCTGCCTGCCGGGTGTATCTCAACTCAGCATAGGTACGTTCATCCGAAGTTCGTAACATTCCCTCAGGAATCCAGTTTGTACCACGGATAAAAATACGTTTACCGTTCACATAGAATACACGTGATTTATCGGGAGTATTTGTATCAGAAGTTATATCACGAATACCAAACCGGGTTTTAACAGAGTCACAGACAGCGCCTTTTACGCTTACTGTCAGTTTCAGTTCATACAAGTTCTGAGGACCTTTGTTGACCGGCCACCATAAGCGTGGATTACGAATAGTAAGCTGAGGAAACTCTTCCGGAGTGAAAGTAACCATTTTCTCCTCACCCCGCAATATACGGAAAGTTTTTTCCACTACAATATTCTCTCCCGTAATCTCTCCTCTGATCACTCCGCTGATCGTATCCATCGAATTAAGCAGATTAACCACTTCAACGGATATAGTTTCATGAGCTACATCATACCCCGGCTTCTGTAGTTCTGACTTCACAAATGGATGACGCAATGCCAATATCCCTGTGCTATATATAGATATACTTTTCCAAATACCCGTATTGCGGTCACGAATACCATCCATAAAGGTAAAATCCCATCCAACACTCATAAGCATAGTAGTATTCAAACCGATGTTTCCATTACCCCCGTTATGATATTCACCTACAGCTCCCCAAGACTTTGGCATAGTAGTCCCCGGCACATCTACCGGATAGACTTTGACAGCAAGAACATTCTTATTGCCTACTTTTACAAAATCTGTTATATTAATGTAGTCATTAACGAACATTCCATTGATCGTACTCAATAAATTACCATTTACCCATACTTCAGCCCGATAGTTGATGCCATCAGGCTGCAACCATATATTTTTTCCTGAGAAAGAAACCGGAACCTCAAATTCCGTACGGAACCAATAAGTATAAAACTCACGACCTACTTTTGATATATCCGGTATTTTATTGGACTCTATTTTATTGTTCAGTCCATAATAGGGTTCAGGATACTTCTTATTATATACAAGAGAATTAAGCACGGTTCCCGGAACAATAGCTGACAACCAGTCACTCGTATTATATCCAAGCGACGAAACTTCCTCAGCAGATGCTTTCACGTCACTTACTTTCATCATCTTCCAGCTATATTCTCCCTGATGCATTTCATTCGAGTCCAACCAAATTCTATCGGTTGTTCTTGCATAGTTTGTATTACTGCTCTGTACGGAATATGCGACAGATAAAAATAGAAGCAAAAAAATGGATAACTTATTCATGAACGTCCTTATTAATGTTTTTCTGTAATATGTTTTATTACTGAACTACCGGAATAATCACCAGAAGGGAATACTATATTTATTTGTTCTCCATTCATACTTAATTGGAGAGACTGCTCTTTATATAGAGGATCGGCTACAGCTATTTCATATTGTTTGTCTTTCTTCTCAATGTATATTATAACTTTCTTATTGACTGCTACCACTAAATCCTCTGCAAACCGTATTTCACCCGGCTCATAAAAGACGGCAGCATACTGTTTCTTATTCTCATTGGAAATCGCTTGTATCTGTTCAGAGTTAACTATAATCTTAATTTCATTCTCAAACTTCTTATCTGTAAAATAAGAAAGAGGTTTATCAGGCATTATAATATAACAGTAATCCTCATGCTGCGGAGTAGTACCGTGCGAAACCCATAAGCTAAAAATCTCTTTTGTTACTGGTTTATCACTTGCTGTTACTTCAAGTTCTCTCCAAGCACCGGTTTGCTTGGCTTTTCTCAACGTTACACTCTCATTTTGCGGGAAAATATACCCTACATTATCATGGTAAGCCCAATCAATATTTTTGTCGGACAAGTTATTCGTTAACCGGTATGTATGTCCTGATAAGCCATATGTAACTTCACCATTTGCCAAACATTGATTTACTGAAGTACGAACTTCCTGAGTACGAGCCGCCTTAATGCCACTTCCCATGCATACCATAGCATCTCCCATAAAAAAGTAAGCTTTCCGAGCTTCCACACCTTGATAAGCATGTTCATAAGCCATTACACCATTATGAGCATTGCTAACACCTCCACCAAATTGATTCGAACCAAACAAATACCAGCGGAGATCGGCAGTCGACTGATTAGCAACCGCCGTTGTTCCCGGTACCCGTGTCCAATCCCAAACAACAAAGGCGTCATCATATTCATGACCGGTAGTCATTATGTTAGTTGCTCCTAATGGTAGATAATAGCCTTTCAAATTCTGCCCGTTCAGCATTTCCGTACCATTTGTTCGTACGGATATGACTTTGGCAGACATATAATAATCAGAACCATGATGGGTCATAATGTTTGATTTCCAAAAATGTGTATTTCCTGGTACCGGAAAGGCTTCGCCACCAATATGCCGCTTCCATGCCTCATAATTTTCCGCATGAGCGGGATCAACTTCTTTCATTAAATCTAATGTATGCGTGGACATATTGCTCAAGCAATTCGGGCGACATATCCCCCGCCCAATCGTACCAAAATCATATGCCATTCTATATCCGAACATCTGTGTCCCTTTCAGAAAAACATCTGATACCAACTTAATCTTATCCGAAGTGAAGAACTTCATAAAAGATGTTTTATTAGCTAAAGTAATATACTCTGCCAAGTCGGACAGTAGTGACATTCCATACCCGCCCGAATAAAGCTGAGGACGGTGCTGATGAATACTATTATCTCTTTTCATTCCTTCATCATCTTTCTCTTCTACATATATGGTAGAAGCAATGGAAGAAAATCCTTTGGCAATTAACTCATAATCATCTTCTATACAGCCTTTATGTATCAAGACTGCAGATACCCATGTTCTATTCTTTCCTTTATGGGCCATATTATCTGTCTTATCAACCAGATAAGAGGAAAGTCTCGTCACATCTTCTCTTTTCAACTCTTTCTTCAGCAAAAGAAGAGGAATCATATATTGGGAAGGAGCACCGATGTCCCGGTACCACCAATTTCCAGAATCCGGATTAGCTATCCGGAAATAATCTAACCCAAGAATTATTTTCTTTCGCAATTCCTGCTCATGAAATAATTTATTTCCGGGTTTACTATAAGCCAATGCCATGTTCTTTAATCTCTTGAGATGACGCTCTGCATCGAAATAGAAAGTCACTGTCTTATAATCAATATCTTTCCAGCTACCATCAGTTTGCATAACAGCCAAATCCTTTTCTGCTTGAGAAACGTCTACCGAATCCGACAAATATTCTTCCAACAATCTATTATATAAAATCTCTATATCTTTCTGTTTCTCTACAGCATAGCCGTATTCTCTCAAAAAGCATAGCACCAGACATATAAGTAGTAACCTTTTCATAATCATTCTTTATCTATAATCATCACCGCTGCGCTCATTGCCGGAACGGAGACTTTAACATATTCATTTTGTGGTTGATATTTCTCTCTCATATTTAGTTGAAAACTTCCATCAGCTTCTACTTCGGCATCGGCAAAACGTATTCCAGATGAAGAAATCGGAGACGGTGCTGTAAGTCTAAGCAACTGAACCGAAGCAGGGATGTCATTCAGCCGAACTGTGAAGGAAATATCATCTTCACTTTTATTTAAAAGTGTAACTTTCAATGTTTTGCCATTGACACAAGCATATACGCTGCTGTTAGGAACAGAAGGTGAAATCACAGAAGGAACAATATTACCACCTTCACTTCCATATTTAAAAGCAAGCATTGCATAATAGATAGGACGAGGAGTAGGAATTCCTTTCTCATCCACTACAATAGGTGCATACTTACTAACACTACCACCATGAAAATTTACTCCCACCCCATTATTCAAAGCCACACTCCACATATAGTCTAACGCCCATAAAGCAGAAGCAAAAACATTGCTCACTCCTATTTTTCCACCTTGAGAGACTGTATTACATTCTGCCATACGATAAGTAATTCCGTGTTTTTGACATAAAAAATTCAATACTTGCAAATAACCTGATAAATGATTATCCGGTTCCAATATAGTTTTCCAATTTACTGTAGCATTCTTACCTGGTGAATTGTAATGATGTCCGGTCATCAAACTTATTCTGGAAGAGTAACTGTTCAAGAAAGACTCAAACCAACGGATATCCCCAGCAACTGCTGGCCCTGCTATAGTAATGTCAGGTAATCTCTCTTTTATCTTCGTATAATGTAGAAACCATTCTTTTTCATAATCGCTTATTGCATAATTTACAGGACGCAGATGTTTGTAATATAAATCAGGTTCATTACCTATCTGAAGAGCATAAAGAGCATTCTTTAATCGTTTTGCTACATATACAGCTTCATCCGAGTTTTTCTCAGGATTATTCTCTCCCAGATTCAGTCCCCAGATAACCTTCCATCCAGTTAAATCTACAAATTTTGAAAAAGTATCTACATCTGTAGTAGTTAAAGAATCCTTCCTCATATAATCAATGCGTGGCATACCTGTCCATGAAATCTTATCACTGCTATTTCCTCCTAATCGTAAGACGCCATTTCCTAAATTCTTCATCATTTGAATCAATACAAGATTATCAGGATGCAGATAACGGGAGTTATCGGTCAACTGAGACATTTCATAGCTAAATCCCAAAAAGTCAGAAGGTATGATGGTATGTAACCGATAATCGGAAAGTACAGTAACAGTAACAGGTACTTCTTTTTCACCTTTTATATCCAGCCCCAATACAACAGGTGTTCGGATAAAAAGGAGTACAACTATAATGAAGTGCAACTTCTTCATATATCTATAATTTTATTATTTTTCGGTAAAAACATCTACAACACTACTTCCTACATAATCGCCCACAGGCAAAGTAAAAATAATATTGCTACCTTGTTCTGTTATGGTAACCCCGCTCTTCTCTATCATCTTTTTATTTAGAGTTAACGTTACATTTGCTTGTGTATATGTAGGATCTGACACAGCAATAGTATAAGTGTTACCTTTTTTTTCTATAAAGACAATAGAAGGTTTATCAGATGATATCACTAAACCATCGTCCATCTTTGTACTGGCGCTTTTATAAAAAACAAATCCATACTTATTGCCTTCACGTATAGCCTGAACCGAACCATCATTTTGTGCAATATAAAGATCTATTTGCTCAGCTAAATCCCGAAATGCATTTATAGACTTATCCGGTACAACAATATATTGATAACTGGCATTCTCCGGATTAAGTCCGTGATTTATCCAGACACAAAAAACATTCTTATCTATAAGCCCCGATTCTCCTGTAGCATTGATATCTTTCCAAGAACCTGCTTGAGGCATATTTTGTATAGTAACATTATCTGTTCCTCTAAAAATATACCCTGTGTTATTATGATATACCCATTTCAATTGCTTCAATTGCATATTACTGTTTGATGACAGTTGCTTTTCTTGCCCATCATTATAAATAACCTCACCATTCAATAAATTCTGTTCTACAGAAGTCAGAACATTATCATTCTGAACATAGGAAATATCACTGCCTATACAGAACATCATATTATCAAAGAAAAAATATGCTTTATTAGCTTGCAATTCATTGTATTTACCCTTATAAGCAATAATTCCATTTACACCATCACTAACGCCTCCACCAAACTCGTTATTACCAATCTGATAACCTTCTAAAGACGTCTTATCCTGATTACTAATAGCAGTTGTACCTGGAATACGAGTCCAATCCCAGACCGGATATATATTATCATACTCCTTACCTGTTGTCATTATATTCGTAGCTCCTAAAGGAAGATTATACCCCTTTATGTTTTCATTATTCAAGGATTCTGTTCCATAAGTACGCTTTGATATTATTTTTGCGGACATATAGAAATTCTCACCATGTTGTGTCATCATATCTGATTTCCAGAAATGTTTGTTCACATTTGCTTTAGGAAAAGCGGTTCCACTATTTATATGATTTATCCATGCTCTATAAATCCCGGCATTGGCAGGATCGCCAACGACCGCCCTTTCCAAGACATCCACAGGAACTGTAGTATACTCAGACGTAGGACGTGATATATTTCGCCCTCTAGTTCCAAAATCGATAGAGTTTCGGAAACTAAGTAAAAGATGTCCCTCTAAAAGTAGTTTCTGAAATATTTCTTTCTTTTCAAGAGTAAATTCATTTGCAAACTGAGTATCAACAGACATTTCCATAAATTTTGAAACGTCATCGGTCAGCGACATTCCATATCCTCCCGAATAAATCTGGGCATGATGTTGATGGAAACTGCCATCTATTTTAATCCCCTCTTTCCCTTGTTCTGAAACAATTGACAATGTGGAAGCAATCGCCTTAAAAGCATGTTGTACTGTTGAATAATTATCCTCAGCACACCCTTTGTGCATTGCGATTTCAGCAATCCACGATAAATTCTTACCACCTCCTATATAACTTTCAATCTTATCTTTCAAATATGCTGCTGCCACAAGCATATTTTCATGTGAAATATGTCCCTTCAACAACAGAAGTGGTATCATATAAGCTTGAGGGGCACCGATATCATTATACCACCAATTATCCGAACAGGAAGGTGCCTTTTTCTTAAAACATAACAACCCCTTTTCTATTTGTTGTAACAATGTAGCATTATTGAAAAACTTGCTTTCAGGATGCTTGTAGTTTAGTGCCATAGCTTTTAATCTGTTAAGATGGCCATTCGGTTTCCAGCCATCAGCAGATATTTGATCATTATAGTCAATATCCGTCCATGAACCATCTGCCTGCATTGACTTTGAGAAGCTTTCAATATTCTTATCATCTGGTATATCACTCAAGTAACTAGCAATCAATCGCTCTGTAATTGTATCAAGAGCTTTTTGTTCCTCAGGTGTATTGGTATACTCTATATTATCCTCATTGTAAATTTCGATCTCGGATATTCTATACCCGCCAGTATAGCCTAATCTCCCACGTAAGACCAATTCCACGTAGCGAGCTTCTTCCTTAAAACCCTCAAATGTACTAACTGCTTTTTCTTCTACATCATTCCTGGATATAACACTTACTATTTTATCTTTTTCTTTTCCAAAATTGAGGCTATACGCATTACATCCACGTTCATCAATCCAATGCACTACTATTTTTGATACTTCTTGTACGCTCCCTAAATCAATTAGAATAGAATGTTTATATGAGTCCGCAGATTCCCAATATGTTGTTAAATCACCATCAGTCATTAAATTAGCTTTTTCAGTATTAGAGCCTGAGCCAGTTATGCTATTAATTCTGGTTTCGACGGTCTTTCCTAAAGCCAAATTGATAGATTCTTCCGTATCAGGGTCCTGATTATCTTCTTCTTTTTCAATCACATCATTATCATGACAGGAAATAACAAAAGAGGAAAACAATAAAAGAATTGCACTTCCTTTCAAAAATTTAGTTAAGTTCACGGCATTAAATGTTAGTTTTTTAATTTTCAAAAATAAAAATCTCTTTAATAAGAAGTTAGTTCAATAATGAACTAACTTCTTACATTGCATAACTATTTAGTTATAATTAGAAATATCCAGGATTCTGTTCTTCCTCATCAGAACCACGAGGATTCAGTCGGTCAATATGCTTTTGAGGAATTGGACGCAATTTGTGATACTCTTGAATATTCTTCATTGCATCAGGATTCCATTTTTTTACATACTCAATTAATTTCTCACAACGCACCAGATCCTCCCATCTTGTATATTCACCTAAAAGCTCACGCCCTCTTTCATCCAACATAAAATCTACAAAATTAATCTTCAGGTCATCTGCCGTCACTTTTATATTTTCATAAGTAGATTCTATATTTTCCATCTCACCACCTTCTTCTAACCAATATTGAGGTACCTTTTTCTCGCCAGCTTTCCAGGAAGCACGTTCACGAATAATATTAATCAAATCAGCAGCTAAATTATAGTCCCCCTTACGACCTGCCGCTTCCGCAGCAATCAAATAAGTCTCGCCAAGACGCATACGTACCCATTCACGTACACCTTTTTGTTCATTTGCTGTTTCTCTTAATGGATCCTCGTATTTCAGCAAAATAGGATAATATCTGTTATTTTTACTTGGATCATTCTTATTCCATTGAAAATATTTATACTTATATGTTCTATTTTTGGGAGCATTTAAGCTATAATAGATTGCAGTATCTCCTATAGCCAAGGAAGAAGTCGCTTTATTACAATAATAGGTCCATTTAAAACTCTTATAAAAACGGGAATCATTTTTGCGGTCAAACAACTCAAACATCGTTTTATTGGTAGCACGATGAAAACGATAAGGACGACCATTAGCTATATCACGCATCATACCAGGTTGATCTTCATACCATGATCCCCAATATAAGTGAGATTTGTTCCCATCTCCATTATATATCGGATCAAGAGTAAACTGAATAGAAAAGATAACCTCACTATTCCCCATATTGTTAACATCCCACAAATCTGAATAGTTATTTAACAGAGTATATTTAGAACTGTCTATCACTCTTCTAGCATAGTAATAAGCACTATCCATATCAGTTGACAATTGCCCACGCTGATCAGTTATTGCACTACCACGTGTAAGATAAACTTTAGATAATAAATGAGCAGCGGCATATTTAGTAGCCTTACTTTGATCCGTACCTGTAGCTGATTCCCTGAGATGTTCTGCTGCATATCTTAAATCGCTAACAATTAGCTTATAAACATCTGCAACAGAAGAACGTTTAAAGTCTGTCTGAGGTTCTTGTATTGCTTCAGTAACCAAAGGTATCTTACCAAATTGCTGAACTAAATCGAAATAAAAGTATGCACGAAAGAAATTCATTTCAGCACCATAGCTCTCTTTCTCAGACTCCGATATACTCGCTTCCGGCAGTGCGTCTAAGACAAGATTTGTCACTCCGATAGCTTTATAATGATTCTCCCACAAACTATACAATTTCGATTCTGTTGGTGACAAAGTTGCACTATATAAGTTATACGGATAACTTAATGCTCCCTCTGCACCTGTTATCAGGTCAGTACCTAATTCTGTAAGAACATTAGAGAACTCCCCACCAACTCCAAAACGCATATAAGCATATGTAGCATCAACAGCAGCCAGTATGCCTTGTTCTGTTTTATAAAAATCACTTGTGATACGGGGAACTTCTTTCTCAGAGAGAAAATCATCACAACCAGTATTTGTTAGGGAGGTAACCCCGCAAGCTATCGTAAGAATTATGCCGATACTTTTTCTATATTTTACAGCTTTCATTTTATTCTTATTTTATTAGTTTAAAAAGAAACATTCACACCAAATATCCAACTGCTTACACTCGGTGAAGCATAGGTTGCTGCTCCTTCCGGATCGACTCCTGTATAGTTTGTAAATACAAGAGGATTCTGGGCAGTAACATATAATCGGCAATTAGATAAAGTTGCTTTATTAACCAGATTCTTAGGCAATGTATACCCTAATGTTATCGTTTTTACACGTAAAAAATCCGATTTTTCATAATACAATGAGGACTCATACTCTATATTATCATACAGTCTGTTAGGGCGAGGATAAGCATTAGTCGGATTGTTTGGAGTCCAATAATCAAATTTCACACTATTATTACGATAGGACTGATGATTCACGCGAACTGCATTTTTCAACATTCCGCCTAAGGTTCCATAAAGAACAATATTCAGATCAAAGCCTTTATAAACAAATGTATTGCTAAGATTAAAAATATGTTTGGGACGTTTTTGTCCAAGAATCATACGATCATTGTCCGCGGTAATTTTATGATCTCCATCGATATCCAACAATTTAATCATTCCTGGTGCAAATTTGTGACCATTCTTATTATACTTTTCAATTTCAGCAAGATCTTCCGGAGAATCCTGCCAGATGCCTATTTTCTTATAATCATAATATACTCCAAGCGCTTCACCTATAAACCAGCTATTACCTATATCATCTACTTTTCCATTATACAATTCTACAATTTCTTCCTTATTAGTTGAATACATAAAATCTGTAGACCATGTGAAATCTTTATTTTGTATATTTACCGTAGACAAACTAACCTCAATACCTTTATTTCTTGTTTTACCAACATTAGTAAGTACACTCGTATAGCCAGAGACAGCAGGTAACTGACGGTCAAGCAGCAAATCATGTGTATTTTGCAGATAAGCATCAACTGTTCCACTCAAACGTCCACGGAAAAAACTGAAATCAACCCCTACATTCCATTGCCCGGTAGTTTCCCAAGTCAATGTTTTATCCGGTAAACTAGAGGAAGTGTAACCAATAACCATATTTTCTCCATAATTATAGTACTTCTTTGATAACAATCCTTTTGTTTGATAAGGATTAATAGAAGTATTGGCAGTTACACCATATCCAAAACGCAATTTCAAATTATCAAGTTTATCAAAATTCTTAAGAAAGTTTTCCTCATTTACTCTCCATGCTAACGAAAAAGCAGGGAAAGAAACCCATTTGTGTCCATCAGCTAGACGCGAAGAGCCATCATAACGCATTGAGAATGTAGCATAATACCTGCTTTTATAGTTATAATTCAAGCGTCCCATGAAAGAAGCAAGGCTCCATACTTGATTATTACTATCATACCCTGTTATATCCAATGCTGATGCAATATCATTAAAAAGCAGATCATCCGAAGGTAAATCCTGAACAGTAGCACTTAAACTTTCGGTTCTATTACGCTGAATAGATTGCAATAAAGTAACTCCGATAGAGTGTTTTCCAAACTGCTTATCGTAAAATAACAGATTTTCAAAGGTATAAGCATAAGTTTGTTGAGTAGCATTTTTTGCCTGATTAGGATTGCCCTGTCTTGCATTTGAAGATAAGAAGGAATAATCCTGACGAGAATGAAAATCAATTCCAATATTTGCACGATACTTAAGTCCATCTAATGGAAGCTTGATTTCCCCATAATAACTACCTAAGAAACGGTTAATTTTCAAAGGATTAACCACTGCGTTAGGTTCTAAGTATTGAAGAGGATTCCACCATTGAGAATCACCTCCTGAAGTCATCAATGTAGGAACTCCATCATCATCATACAATCGTCCAAGTGGATTCACACGCCAACAATCCTGGAAGTTAGAACCTCTATTCTGTAATGAATGACTGAAGTGCGACTGTCCGCCTATCTTCAACCAATTAGTTACTTCTGCATCAACACTCAACTTTACTGTATAGCGTGAGTAATCTTGATTCTTATAAATACCTTCATTCTTGAAGTATGTAGTATTAAAAGCAAACTGCATTTTATCACCTCCTCCTCTAATGCCGAGTTGGTGATCAGTCACTATACCTGTACGTTCTACTTCGTTCCACCACAAAGCACCGGAACGTACTTTGCTGGAATCATAATTACCGTTTTCATCATAAGCCATTGCAATAGATTGCCAAGTATAATCATCACCAGTAAACGAGGGTAATGTTTTATCCAGTTCCATATTAGGCAGTGCTGAATCGTATTGTCCAGCTGCTCTATAAGCTTCACGCACATACTCCGCATATTCTGCTCCATCCATTAATTCCAACTTGTTTTGAATGGTCTGAATACCATAATAGCCATTATAGTCAACCTGCACTTTCCCTTTCTTACCTTTCTTCGTTGAGATTATGATAACTCCATTAGCACCTCTGGATCCATAAATAGCAGTAGCTGAGGCATCCTTAAGCACCTCTATTGATTCTATATCACCAGGTGCAAACAAATTAGGAGCTGTTGAAATAGGAATACCATCCACAACATACAACGGATCATTGCCTGCTTTGATAGAACGTGTACCACGAATAAGAATAGACGGAGTAGCTCCCGGAGTCCAACTTGTGTTCTGTATCAATACACCCGGAACTTTACCCTGAATAGCCTCCGCTGCAGATAATGCCGGACTCTGCAAGAGTTTTTCAGAATCAACAGAAGTAACAGAGCCTGTCAAATCACGCTTTTTTTACAGTTCCATAGCCTACAACTACAACTTCATCCAATTCTGAGGCAGCCTCAGTTAAAACAACATTCATCACCGTTTGCATACCAATCTTTTTCTCAAGAACATTGTAACCAATATAGCTAAACTTTAAAGTCGAATTTGATGAAACATTTATTTCAAACTTTCCATCTACATCTGTTATTGTACCATTAGAAGTACCAACTTCCACTACACTGACTCCTATTAACGGTTCATTCTTCTCATCAGTGACTAATCCTTTAATATTTTTCTTTCCCTGACCATAAACAGTAAACAGAGATAAACACAACAATAGTAGGATTACAGAAAACCTTTTTCCTCCTATTTTTCGTTCACTTTTGTTTGTTAGCATAAAAATGTTTTTCATATTAATATATTTTAAATTGGTTCTATTTTTAAAAGGCATTTATTAAAAAGATAAATACCATTAAAGTATCAGTATACATAATTCACCAAAACTCAAATTATCAAAAAGTATTCTAATGATATTTTTTTAGCAATACCTCCAAAAATTAAAGAGTGTTTTTCCATATTCATCGTTATTTTTAGAAATTAATAATATAGTATCTTTTCCCAATACCCATAAAAAAAACTAATACACTATTGAAAACGTTTAATGTTGTTTCTACATGCAAAATTAGGGCATAAGCGATATGCATATATACAATATCTCGCCAATATCATGCTTATATCCGCAATGCGCAAAGAAAATACATTTATGGCGAAATTGAATACAACCGCCTTTTAACGGGAGTTATCCCCTCAATCATAAAACTTAAGTTTTAACTAAATCTCATCTTATTAAAATAGAAATTCAACCAAATAGAATTTGGGAAAACTCGATCAGAGCACTATCTTTGTTGACCAGTTAAAGTTATTAATGCCAAGAAGACTACTACTCATGAAATATTATATTCAAATATCTTTGTTGCTACTATTTTGTTCTATACAAAATATCAGTTCACATAACCTTAGGCAAATTAGTAATCGTGACGGTCTATCAAACAGTTCCGTAACTTGCTTATTTCAAGATGAGAAACGATTCCTATGGATTGGTACTTATGATGGACTCAACATGTATGATAGTCAAAAAATATATGTCTATAAGCCAGATATCAATAATCAAAATAGCCTTTCAAGCAATGTCATCAGAAAAATCATAGAAACAGATAACTACCTATGGATTAGCACTAAATGGGGATTAAACAAACTATCGCAAAAAAGTAATGCAATAGAGGAATATTATAATGAATTTGGTGAAAATTCATATATTGCCAAAGACAATCAAGACTATTTATATGTATTCAATAGACCAAATACATTATCTCTATATTCGAACTTAGACAATAAATTTATAAACTTCCCTATCTATAAAGAGAAAGAATTAGACAATGTATCAAGTTTTATTGTCGATTCTCAAGATACGATATGGATTAATCATAAAGGTATAATGGAAAGGTATACCATATCCGGGAAAAAAACAAATAATCCTCAAATTGTCAGACATCCGGACTTTACACATCCCCACCTTATAAAATATGCCTTTTACAGTGACGAGAAAATAATTATGGTGGATTCTGAAGGAAACATATTTTACAAAGAAAAAGGAAAACTACATTTTATCAGAAAGCTAAAGCAATTGATTCAGGAAAGTGGTAAAATTGGAGCCATTATTTTTGATGACAACGATGTTCTTATCGGATTTGAGACAAATGGTCTTATACGACTTATGGCTGAACAAAATTACCAAGCAGAGAAGTTCAACATTAATTGTGGTATATTCTCTTTATGGAAAGATAAACAACAAGATATTATTTGGATTGGTACAGATGGGCAGGGGGTATATGCCTGGACAAAAGACGAATATACATTTACTAATATATTGCTCAATGAACTTCCGATCAGCAAGAAAAGGCCGATCCGCGCTGTTTACACTGATAAATATAATACTCTATGGTTAGGAACCAAAGACAATGGTATAATAAAGATCAACCATTATGATACTTCAAAAGAGTATTCAAATGATAATGTCATACACCTTACAACACAAGAAGGACTTACGAATAATGAAGTTTTTGCATTTGCACCAAGTAATGTATATCCAATTTTATGGATCGGTTCAAATGGACCTGGATTAAATTACTACTCTTTTTCAGACAATAAAATTCACTCATTAGCTAACAATACTAATCAAGATATCTCCCATGTACATTCCATGTGTGAAACAAACGACTCACTATTGTGGGTAGGTGCAGGAAATACTTTATTAAAAATAAACATTCAACAACAGAAACAAGGCCTTGAAGCTAAAAAGATTCAAGCATTCAATTTTGATGTTCCTCATAAACAGAAAAACAATCAAATATATTCTATATATCCAGAAAATGACTCCATTATTTGTATTGGAATGCGTGGTAATGGGGTCATCAGATTAAATTCTCGCACTGAAAATTATTCTTTCATTTCTTTTGATAGAAATGGTATAGCCCCCATGAGTGATATATTATGCATATATCAAGACCAACATGAAGATATATGGTTAGGTACAAGTTATGGATTAACCAAACTGAAAATCTCATCTAATGGTAATTATGACTATAAGAATTTTAATGAGAATGAAGGTTTACCCAATAATACAATACACGGAATTATTGAAGACAAAGAAGGACATCTATGGTTAAGCAGCAATACCGGCATTATATTATTTGATTCCCAAAAGAATACGTTCAGGAACTTTAATCATAGAACGGGCTTAGATATAACAGAATTTAGTGATAATGCATATTTTCAAGACAAAATAAACAACAGATACTTTTTTGGAGGAGTAAATGGCGTAGTCTGGATAAAAAAAGAGAAAAAAAAGAAAAACAACTTTGTGCCTGATATTCACTTTACAAAAGTAAGAATATTCAATAAGGAATATAACATTCATGAGTTTGAAAAAAAAGATAGTAATTCTCAAAATATCGTGTTGAACCATAATCAGAATTTCTTTGCAGTCTCTTTTGTAGCCACAGACTTTATTAATGGCGAGAACTGCAGATATTCTTATAAACTTGAAAATTTCAATAATGTATGGATGGATACACGCTCTAATGAAGCGCAATTTACAAATATCCCTCCCGGAGATTATACATTGAAAGTAAAATACAATGATGGAGGAAATAGCAATGACAATTTAATCAAAAGTATCCGCATCATCATTCTTCCCCCTTGGTATCAAAGTATTACAGCCCAGATAATATATGTATTATTGATTATTGGGGTAGGATTGGGATTTTGGCATTATATCCGGCGGAAATACGAACGAAGAAAAGCCGCCATGTCCAAAAAGTTAAATGAAAAATATAAGGAAGAAATGTATGAAGGTAAACTACGTTTCTTCACCAACATCACACATGAATTCTGTACACCACTTACCCTGATTTATGGTCCATGCGAAAGAATTCTGCAGCATGAGAATAGTGATGTTTTCATTAAAAAATATGCCCAGATTATAAAATCAAATACAGAGCGTCTCAATAGCCTGATACAAGAAGTAATAGACTTCCGTCGCATGGAAACCGGCAATCAAATATGCCATATACAAGAACTGAATATCAGCAAATTAGCAAAAGACATTATAGATTCATTTGGTGAGTTGGCAGAACAAAATCAAATCCATCTGGAAACAGATATCAGTCCAGATATTATATGGAAGAGTGATTATAGCGGATTCACTAAGATTCTAAATAATCTTATTTCGAATGCATTTAAATATAGCCCCGAAAATGGAACAATACGTATATCCATAAAAATAAAGGTAGATAAACTAAATATTCAAGTCTATAATACAGGAAAAGGAATTTGTAAAGAGAATATTCCACTTATATTTAACCGATACAGTGTACTTGATAACATTCAGGAAAATAGCATTAAAGGACTTTCTTCCAGAAATGGTTTAGGACTTGCCATTTGTCAAAGTATGGTAGAACTACTGCAAGGTACTATTGAAGTAAAAAGCGAAATAGACCAATATGCTCAGTTCATAGTGAACCTACCACAGCTTGAAGTAACAGAAGAAGCCGAACATGTATTGAATGAAACTCCTAAATCCGAACCTCTAAACAACAATACGAATATTGAAACAGCTGAAAGAGGTGATTACGAAAAGGAATTCAACCAACCAGAAACAACCATTCTGATGATAGATGACAACAAAGAGTTACTGTGGATGCTAAAAGATATACTATCCGATGAATATTCCATTTTAACGGCAGAAAATGGTGAAGAAGGGCTTGTTTTATTAAAACAAAAGACACCGGATCTTATCATTACAGACATTATGATGCCCAAAATAGATGGAATCACCTTAATCAAACAACTCAAAAGCAACAAACATACAATGCATATTCCATTAATTATCCTCTCTGCAAAAAATACAACCGATGAAAAAATTGAGGGTATAGAATCTGGAGCAGACGCTTACATCCCCAAACCATTCAATACTCAATATCTTAGGAGTATCATCAAACAACTATTAAAAAAGCAGGAAGAATTAAAGCAATACTACAACTCTTCAGCAAGTGCCTTTGAATTTAGTGGTGGACAGTTGTTACAACAGGAAGACAAAAAATTCATGGAAACTGCTGTCGAACTAATCAATAAAAATATGGACAACACTGAATTTGGTCCGGAAGAACTTGCAGAAGCCATGCAAACCAGCAGCAGAAATTTATATCGCAAGTTTAAGAATCTGGATCAACTCCCCCCTAAAGATTTCATCAAAGAACAAAGAATAAATTATGCTGCCAAATTACTATTAACTACAACATTGACTATACAGGAAATCATGTATCGGACAGCTTTCACAAATCGGTCACATTTCTATAAAGAGTTTGGCAAACGATACAATCAAACTCCCAAGGAATACAGAGAGAGCAATAAATATAAAGACGATTCTCTCAACTAAAAAGAGCCTGTATATACACCAAAAACTTAAGGCAGGAATGAAAATAATATTCATTCTTGCCTCAAATTTATATTCAGTGAGCACCTCATATATTCAGACTCTCTATTTTCCCAACTGTTAAGGTGACTGGTCCTAATAAACCAGATTCAACAAGAGGTGAAGTCTTATCATAATGTTTCCAAGTTGTAAATGCAATTCTACCTCCTGCAGGCTTTGGTTTACCCTGTAGATACCATTCAGGAAGTTTCTTGATACCACCGTTGCGCAATGTAGAATATTTATTTGGAATATCCTGATAATTATAAACATTCTCTTCAGGCAGATACTCATCACCAATCAATCGGTTGACCCATAAATTTGTTACACGAATTTCTATCAGATTATCTCCTTCGTGCAATAGCTGCTGTATATCAATGGCATAAGGAGGTGCCCAACACATACTAGCACGTTTTCCATTCACCAACACTTCAGCAAGTACTTCTACTCGACCTAGATCCAAGCGCAAACAAATATCGTCCTGCAAATAGATATTATTTATAGATAACGAATAGAGATAAGTCATCGTTCCCGAAAAATGACGAACCCCAAAATCCTCTTCTAAATGTAATGAATGCAATCTGGCTAAAGTTATTTCCTCAGATGCTCCCATATTTTGAGGGAATCGAACAGTCCAAGGGCCTTTTAACGGAATACATGTAGGAAGAGTATCAACATGCTTACGGATACTTGTACGTTCTGCAATAAACTCATAAACACCAGCCTGCCATGCAACAAACCGATGACTGGGTAACCATGAAAGTACCTGCTCACTTGGATGAAACGGAGCAGGTATCCCTTTTTGATAAAGGTTTGTTATTTCTGTTTTGTCAATACTGGAAGGATGGATACACAGATTGCAGAGTCCTCCTTCATAAGCATCCGCTTTACACAACAAATCCGAATGAGATATTTCAAGGTGCACGATTGTGTCTGAAGTTGTTCCTGCTCCGGCATATACTCCATTTATCCAAAGATGCGGTGTGTTATCCTGATAAACTAAAGCAAAATGGGTCCATCCCGATAATGGTCTGGGATTTCGGTATACAGCCTTATTATGTATAGTCCGTTCATAGACAACGACTCCATTCCGACCTACTGACAACCCAAGGGAACTATGTCCTTTTCCATGCCGTCGCTCTCCTTCCAAAGGATAAATAGCAAAAAAACGGGCACGCATATCACCGAGTTCCTGTTCTTCCGTCATGGCTATATCCACCTCAGGCTTTATCCAACAAGTAATACTAAAATTTGCAGACAAAGAATCCTGTTTCACTACATTTCCAATAGTCGGAAACAAAGAAACACCATTGTATTTCACATCTGTGTACTTCCGTTGTTTCTCAACTTTACGAAAAACAACAAACATGGATCCTGCAGGAGTTAGATTAAGAGGTATTTCTACGCCCTCGTTATCAGTGCGATAGACCGGGCACTGTAGAATTTCAGTTGTATAAGGATCCCATAACTCCGGAATATAACCTTTTATCCGGAAATGAGCCATTCCTTTCTCGTGCGCTCGCTTACGATTTGCAACGAAGTATATCTCGGCTCCTTCTTGTTGATAATGGATAGCATGAACAGATGAATTTCCTGCTTCAGAATGATAAACAAAGTCGGGAGACACACCTAACCGGTTAAAAATGGTTTGCAAATCTTTTCCTTCATGCACGTTCGGGTGCTGCCAGACTCTTTGTACCAGTGCAGCAAACTCATTCTCTTTCTCTCCATCACATAAACCTAAGGTATGCAGTGGCCTTTGCCCAACCAATACCATTCCCTCACCTACCAATCGGGCCAGTATCCGCAACGTATGTAATGACATTGTTTCCGATTTAAGCAACACTAAGAGCTTATAGCCATCAAAACGTGTAGCGGGAAAAAGAATCTTTCCATCCTTGATATGTGCTTTGTCCAGCATTTCAGTATTTACCATATCATAATCATATCCTTCCGGAGGGGCCAGTAGGGTTTGTTCCGGTTCAATAGTGCTACCAAAACTATCATCACCATTATGATAAAGAATATCACCATAGAAAGTTGAACTCTGGAAAATGTACTGGCAACGGTTCAAATACTCAATCCATGCTTTTCCCGGTTTCCACCATGTATTGGTACGGTCAAAGTGTAGCCCCCACGCCCCCATCGTCATTCCCGGAGCAGCAGTAGGGTGTGGTTGGTGGGCAAATCTATGAAAATAAATTCTACTAAGCCCTCGGGTAAACATATAATCACCTAATGACTTTAGAGCATATGGATACTGCAACCATTTATCCGCATCCGGTTCAGAAGTAAAAGCCTCGGCACCAACTACCTTTCCACCAAGCGTATGTGCTATTGAAGCTACTTGTTTGACGGTACGATTATACTTATAATTTGCCCAAAGTACAGTCTGACCACACCAGAATTCCCCCATATTAATGTCAAGCTGTTGTGCCACCTGTAATTCTTCCATCATATTGCCTCCATAAGGCTCAGTATAAGTTATTATACCCTTCTCTTTACATCGCTTTTGAAAATGACCATAGTAACGTTCAGCAAACATATCAGCTCTAACTCGACGAAAGTCAAACAGGAAACGCTTTGTACTTTCCTCGCTCTCAACTATTTTATTGGCTAATACGGGTAAAAATGGATACAGTTCATACCCATGACTTTGTTCAAAATAGGCAGGCATGTCGGAAGTCCAATCCTGGTCACCCGTTTCATAACTATCTATTAGCAAACCGATCTTAGAATGTTGGGCTATTTTCTCCATTGCAGGCATCAGCCTTTTAAACATACAATTCAAATGATAATCCAGTGCTTCTGTACTGAATTTGTCACAATCTAATCCGGTTGATTTAGAGGGGGCTGACTTATTCTTCTGATCTTTGGCTGTTTGTCCAAAACGCATAATCAGCCACTCACCAGTAGGAACATCCCAAGTTAAAACACCATCCTTATCAAGCCTATTTGATAATTCAAGAATTGACAACCTGGGTATTACTTTCATATTTGCCGGAATAGCCAAACAATATGTATCTATGTAATAATCAAACATATGTTTGGGAGTGGGTAACTGAATCCTGACTTGCTTTCCACCCGTTATTTTAGTTTCGCTCCACGTTATTATTTGCATAGCTTTATCTGGAGTGATCCACGGACCACCACTGGATGACCAACCGGGGCAGTTGTGCATTGCAAACTCCAAACCCAACCTTTCTGATTCTTTGAGCGTATGCAGAATAAGATCTACCCATTCATCACTAAGCGATTCTACCGGACCAATAGGGATGCCACTTCCTGCTTCAAACAATTGATACCCCGCAATACCATTTGCCTTCATGGCTTCAAGATCACGGGTTATACCATCTTTAGTTATATTACCATTCATCCAATGCCACCATGTATAAACTCCGGAAGAAAAAGGCGGATTACGAAAAGCTGATTCGAGAAGAGCTGAAGAAGATTTAGACACCTTGTTTTTACAAACTTCCATAGCAAAAGTCGGACTAACCAAGCTAACGATACCTGCTGATGACAAAATTTTAAGAAAGGTGCGTCGTTCCATAAATAAAAAGATTTTTAGGTGAATTCTATTAATCATTGCATTTCTTTGCAGCAAAGAGAACAAAACCTTTTAATTCCCTTTGCCACATTCCATATTGAAAACAATTCTCAAATTGTCTCTACATGCAAATATAGGAACTCAACAACAGATACATATATGTGTTCTTGCCAGAATGATATCTAAACCCACAAAATACAAAATGAATACACTAATGGCTAGATTGAGTACAAAACCAGTGGTTCGACACTTGCGTCAACAGACATTATTTCTTCAGTAACCGCCGCGTCAAATAGTGCACCGGATACCACACCGAAAGGAATCCGACAGTAATCACCGTAATAAATATCAGTACTACATCCGTTACATGCACACTAACAGGATAAGCATCCACAATAAAGCTGCCATTACCACCACCTAAGGAAATAATGCCGAAACGCTGCTGGATATAGCAAAGCAACAGACCAAGAACAATACCGGAAAGTGCACCGAACAGGGAAATAAGCCGACCTTCAAACAAAAATATACGGGCTATCAAGCGGTCATCAGCTCCAAGATTACGCAGAGTCTCCACGTCTTCGCGTTTATCCAGGATCAACATGGAAAGAGAACCAATCACATTGAAACAGGCTATCGCAAGAATAAATGTGAGAAAAAGATAAGATATGAATTTCTCTATCTCCATAATACGGAACACATCAGCCTGCTGCTCATAACGGTCTAGTACAACAAATTCATCACCTAGGATACGGGCAATCTTTCTCTGCACAGCCGTAACATCTGCCCCCGGCTTCAACTTCAATTCAACAGCCGACACCTCCGTGTCATAATTAAAAAGATTACGAGCAAAGCTAAGAGAAGTAAGAATGTAGCGTGCATCATACTTCTGCTGATTGACAACAAACACTACACCGGGAGAAAATAGGTAATCACGATTGAAAGAAGCGGAAGGATTAGCCATATTCACACGTACATTCCGTTTGGGAGCATACACCTGAAGGGGATCAACAAACTGAAGTCCTGTTCCCAACTCAGATATCAATTCCACACCCAATACGCCATAATCTACGATAGAGTCATGCAGGATAAACTCACCTGCACCGTACAGCAAACTATCAATAGACGTAAGCTCCTCGAAGTTATCTTCCACCCCTTTAATAATAGCCATAGCCTGACGGTCCTTATATTGCACCATGGCATTCTCCTCCAGCGTCTCTGTCCAGACACCAATTTCTGGCAAAGAGCGCACTTCCTGAAATGCTGCCCCCTGCGGTTCAAAGACTTTTCCCTCACGAATCGTAATTTTCAATTCCGGATCAAAGGCTGTAAAGAACCCTGCCACCATGTCCTGAAAACCGTTGAACACGGACAAGGTGCATACCAACGCCAACGTAGCCAATGCCACTCCGCACACCGAAATGCCGGAAATGATATTGATAGCATTGTGTTTCTTCTTGGAGAAGAGATAACGCCGGGCTATGTAGAAGGGAAGGTTCACTTCAACAATTCATCTATTTTTTCAAGATAATCCAGTGAATCATCCACAAAGAACTTCAGTTCCGGAATGATGCGAAGCTGATGACGCACACGGGTCCCCAACTCATAACGGATAGACTTCATATTATCATTGACATTCTTTATTATCTCTTCCGCCTTTTCCGAAGGGAAGATACTCAGATAAGCACGTGCGACACTCAAGTCCGGGCTGATACGCACAGCACTGACAGAGATCAGTACTCCCGGCATGGATTTAGTTTGCAACAGGAAAATGTCACTCAATTCCTTCTGAAGCAAACGGGCTATTTTATTCTGACGAGTTGTTTCCATAAATCAATTATCTATATTTAAAGGCAAAGTTACGCAAATATCTCGTTAGACTCATGATTTATACTTTTTTTAGCACCAAAACGTAGCTTTTCATTAATTAAAAACTACATTTGCAACAACATCACAAAATAGCTTACTTTATGAAAGTACACGTTTGGATAATACTACTATTTTTCTCATCCATTGCCTATGCAGAAGAGGATATCCGCTGGAAAGATGCAGATGAAAAAATGCAGGAACAGCAGTATGAAGAAGCTGCAAAATTGTATAAAGAATTAAGTCATAAATCAGATACCGTTTATGAGGAGATCAATTCCCGTGGAGTAAAGGATATGCGGAAAATCTACTCAATCGATGAGCTGGAACTTGCCAACAGCCAGCAACAGAACCGTTTGCTCTCATTAGCTCTCATCATCCTTCCGTTTTTTATTGCCATTGCCATAGGCTGCGTTGTATATTTAAGAAAACAACGTAGAAAGCTAATACAATCGCAACTGAAGCTTCAGCAGGCACAAGAGGAAGTAGAGAAATCCACGCGAAATAAAAGCCTGTTCATTTCGAACATGAGTCATGAAATCCGCACCCCCTTAAATGCCTTGTCCGGTTTCTCCGAAGTACTGACCACCCCCGGTATTGATGAAGATACCCGGAAACAATGTTATGAAATCATTCAGTTAAATTCCCGCCTACTGATCAATCTGCTCAACGATGTAGTGGATATTTCCTGCCTAGACGTAAAGAACATGAAGTTCGACCTAAAGGTATGCGACGCTGTTCCTCTTTGCGAAGGAATCATTCAAACCGTAGAAGGGATTAAACAAACACAGGCTGCATTATCTTTCGAAACAACACTGCCTTCTTTGGAAATAGAAACAGACATATTCCGCCTACCCCAGGTACTGATCAACATTTTAGTCAACGCCACCAAATTCACCAAAGAAGGCAGTATTATCCTGCGGTTAGAGCAAAATGAAGAGGGTATGGCGCAATTCTCAGTTACAGACACCGGTTGTGGCATTCCATTGGAAAAGCAGGCTACAATATTCAACCGCTTCGAACGGGTAGACGAGAAATCCCAGGGAACAGGTATCGGTTTATCTATCTGCCAGTTTATTATTGACCAACTTGGTGGAAATATCTGGATAGACCCGGAATATACGAACGGTTCACGTTTCATCTTCACTCACCCATTAAAACAGGCAGGCAAAGCATGAAAAAAATAATTCTCCTTATTCTGCTTCTGGCAGACATACCCTTCCTGACAGAAACACATGCATCTACGAAGCAGCAAGCGCGCGACAGCATATTCCAGACAGCCGCTACCATACCCAATGATTCCATCTGCTGCATATTTCTGAGAAATGCATTCCAGCAATACATTGGTCAGGAATCGGCTACCGAATATCTGGATTCTGCAATTGTGCTTGCCCGCCGGAAGCAAATACACGGAGAAGAGTTATGGGCACTTTTTGACTATTGCCGCCAATATGAATATCTTGCAGATATTTTCAATCAGCAAAAAAGGCTTTTAATACTGAAAGAGGCCAGCTACCAGTATAAGGATTATGCATTTTACTATACCATGTGGCTTTCCGTACTTCAGGCACGATGTGCGCTGGGAGATACCGAATATGCCATTATGCAAGCCCAAGAAATGAGAGATGAGTCCACCCGCCTCAATTATAAAAAAGGCAACTTCATCGCGGCTCTTGCATTGGCACAAGCCTATGATTTTGCCGGACGGTATGACGAAGCCATCGAAATATACAAACAGGCTTTAGAGAATAATCCTACGGCCAATGAAAATGGACTATTAATAATACACGGAAATCTGGCTAAACTTTATAAAAAACAGGAAAAATATCCGCAAGCCCTCAGTGAATATCAGAAGCAACTGAATGTTCTCACAAAAGTGTCCAAAGGACTTCCCCTATCAGACACATTCAAAACAATATTTCTGGAAATAGAAACATCGTTTTGCAAAATCTATATGATTACTGAAGACCAGGAAAAACTAATCCAGCATCTGAAAAAGGCAGAAGAATATTATAGTGATAATGTGTATCTCGGTGCCTATATAAACTACCATAGCCTATGGGGATTTTATTATAAGCTCACTGAAGAGTGGGACAAATGCTTCCGGGAACTTGACCTAGCATTGGCCGCCTGTAGGGGAACGGATCCTTTCAACGAAAACGACTTACTCAAATCAAAAGCAGACGCCTTGCTGGAAACCGGACGTTATAAAGATGCTGCCAACCTGTATAAAATGGTAGCCATAAAAGGGGATTCTCTCAATCAGGACATGCTACAACGGCACAAAGAAGCCCATCAAGCCAACTATAAAATCCGAAGAGCTTTACTTGAAAAAGAAGAACTGACCAAACGATATCGTTATATACAGGTAGGCGCAGGTACAATTATATTACTAATATTAGTTTTTGTCATTATACGTGCCTATCATATTCGCTGTCAGTTACGGCATGCAGAGAAGGAAACCCGAAAAGCCTTCGAAAGAATGGAAGCCGCTGACAAGATGAAAGAATGCTTCCTCCATAACATCACCTATGAGATACGTATACCCTTGAACACTGTAGTCGGTTTTTCTGAATTACTATCTTCAGAAAATGACTTAACGGATGAAGAAATAGAAGAGTATTCAATTGCTGTAAAAAGCAACTCAACGAAACTACTAAAACTCATAAACAATATCCTCGACTTATCACGCCTTGAAGCAGGAATGATGCGCTTCACCGTTCAAGAATGCGATGCCGTTCAACTATGTCGGGAAACCAGAATGATTGTGGATATGGAGACTCCCGGCATTGTGAAATCAACCTTCAATACAGAATTGGAAATGTTGCAGATAAAGGCTGACAGTAAATGGTTCCTGAAATTACTTACTTCACTCTTATCAGTCCCTCAAGAATATAAGGGAGAGAAACGCGAAGTGGAATATACTTTAAGCCAGGAAGACAAATACCTGAAAATAATCATCCTGCGAAGTCCCCTTTATCAGTGTTGGGAGGACGAACAGGAACAACATATCCTGCATAATATCAACCGCCTCTATGTGGAAACGTTCAAGGGGAGTTATCAAGTAGAAGAAAAGGGAGAGGAAAAGATTGTCTCTATCACATATCCGATATCCTGAATTACTTCTTATGGATAATTGTTAATCCGTCCCGCAGGGGAAGGATTACTTTTTCTACGCGTGTATCATGTGCTACATGTTCATTGAAAGCCTTGATGCCAATGGTTTGCAAGTCATTATTGCGGGGGTGTTCTTCCAGCACATGGTTATCCCACAGGGTATTATCGGCGATAATATAACCTCCGTCAGAAAGATTGGAAAGCACCATCTCATAATAATCAACGTATTTCCGCTTATCTCCATCGATAAAAGCCAAATCGAACGTTATGCCCAACTGCGGCACTAATTGCAACGCATCACCAATGTAGAGTTTTATTTTATTCGCATACTCAGAACCTTCCAACCACGGACGGGTAAAGTCTTCCTGCTCATCATTGATCTCAAACGTGTACAACATGCCGTCTTCCGGTAAGCCTTCGGCAAGACAAAGAGCAGAATAACCGCTATATGTCCCTATCTCCAGAATACGATGGGGACGTATCATTTTAACAAACATCTTTAGCATCCGCCCCTGTAAATGGCCCGATGCCATACGCGGATAAAGCAATTTAAGGTGTGTGTCCCGATAAAGAGCCTTCAGATAATCTCCTTCATCGTCAATATGCTGCAAGATATATTCGTCTATGGTCATAGAAATGAAGAATGAAGAATGAAGAATCTTTGTGCAGTATAGCCTGATTCTTCATTCTTCATTTTTAATTTATTATTTATTAAAGGTATCTGTTTTTATTGGGTAATACACTTTCTTCCGCATACTTCAGAGCATCTCCCACTACATTAATTTCGAGGAAAGAAGTATGTGTTCCGGCTTTACCGCTACTCAGATAACCCACCATATCAGATTCTGATAAACGGCCTTCTTTCAGCAGACGACGCAGAGCTGCGAAATAGTATTCCTGTCCGTTAGCAAGTTCCGGCATGTAAATAGCTTCCACACCGTAAGAAAGTGCCAGATGGCGCATTGTCTTTTCCTTATAACAGATGGCCAGCACCGGATATTTACCACGGAATGCAGCAAGGTTGCGGGCAGTACGTCCACTGTAACTATCAGTGATGATCGCACGTATCTTCAACTTCGAAGTAGCCTTTACAGCTTGTTTCGCCAGGAAGGCAGTCACATCGTTGCTGTTCTCATCCAGTGGAATACGAATATCGTTATCAGCCAATTTATCTTTTTCTGCCTGTGCAGCCACCTTTGTCATAGTCTTCACGGCATCCAACGGATATTTACCATACGCCGTTTCACCGCTCAGCATCAAAGCATCCGTACGGTAATAAATAGCATTCGCAATATCTGTTACCTCTGCACGGGTAGGACGCGGATTGGTAATCATTGTATGAAGCATCTGCGTAGCCACAATTACCGGTTTCTCTTTGCCAGGATACATTTACGAATCAGCAAACGCTGAATACCCGGAATACGCTCTTGGGGGACTTCGATACCAAGGTCACCACGAGCCACCATCACACCGTCAGCCACTTCCAGGATTTCATCAATGTTATCAACGCCTTCCTGATTCTCTATCTTGGCCACGATACGGATATCACTGTTATGAGCATCCAGAATTTCCTTTATATCCAGAACATCCTGTTTATTACGCACAAAAGAATGAGCAATAAAGTCGATGTCTTTCTCAATGGCATAAAGAATATTGGTACGGTCCTTTTCCGTCAGAGAAGGAAGATTGATGCGTACTCCCGGCACATTTACGCTCTTACGACTTCCCAAAGTAGCATCATTCTGTATCTCACATACCAAATAATCTTCCGTTTTATCCACAACAATCATTTCCAGATCACCATCATCAATAAGGATGTGTATGCCAATGGCAACATCGTGCACAAAGTTAGGGTAGGAAACGGAAATACATTCACGGGTAGTTTCCAGATCTGGATCACCTACGACTTTCACTCTGTCACCGACTTTGTAAGCGATAGGATCGGCACAGATAGTAGTACGCACCTCCGGACCTTTAGTATCCATCAGGATAGCTATACGGTTGGACACCGCACGCACATTATTTATCAGCATCTCCGAACCTTCGCGGCCGAGATGTGCCGTGTTCATACGCACCACATTCATACCGGCTTCAAACAAGCCTTTTATAAAATCAACATCGCAACGCTTATCAGAAATGGTTGCAACGATTTTTGTCTGTTTCAATAACATAATCTTATACCTATTTTTGTTTAATTACAAATCATGAATTACGAATTACTCGTCGCCGGTCAAGGCTTCGAGCGCCAGGCGGTAAGAGTTCAATCCGAAACCGCAGATAACGCCTTTGCAGGCGCAAGCTATCATAGATACATGACGGAAAGCCTCACGAGCATGCACATTAGAAATATGTACCTCGATAACCGGAGAAGTCACTGAACGGATAGCATCCTGCAAAGCAATGGAAGTATGGGTGTAAGCACCTGCATTCAGGATAATTCCGTCTACATCAAAACCGGTTTGCTGAATCTTGTCTATCAGCTCTCCCTCGATGTTCGACTGGAAATAGTCTATTTGTATATCAGTATACTTCTTACGAAGTTCGACAAGGTAATCTTCAAAAGTAACACTGCCGTAAATGGAAGGTTCACGTTTGCCCAGCAGATTGATATTCGGGCCATTAATAATTTGTATCCTCATAACACAATTTTTTATACCTTTGTTCCGGAACTATAGCTCCGCAGCAACTCCGTAAGAAGTCCGTACCTGCTCCGTAGTAAGTCCGTAGCAGCTCCGTATCAGGTCCGTAGTAAGTCCAAGCCTATAGACACGGAGCAGATACGGGGCAGATACGGATCGGATACGTTCCGGAAAACATTCAAATTCAGGGAACAAAGGTAGAAAAAAGAAATGAAATTAGACGAAAAAACAATAAATAAGGAGAAAGAAGCACTGATTATCAGGAAGTATCAGCAGTATCTAAAGTTAGAAAAAGCACTTTCTGCCAATACGCTTGATGCCTATCTGACCGATCTTGATAAATTGCTGCGTTTTTTGAAAGCAGAGAATATTGATATGCTGTCAGTCACTCTGGACGACTTGCAACGTTTCGCTGCCGGCTTGCATGACATCGGCATTCATCCCCGCTCCCAGGCACGCATCATGTCCGGAATAAAATCATTCTTCCACTTCCTGATTATGGCAGACTATCGGGAAGATGATCCCAGTGAATTGCTCGAAGGTCCTAAAATAGGTTTTAAACTACCGGAAGTACTAACCGTGGAAGAAATAGACACCATCATAGCTACTGTAGACATGAGTAAAAAGGAAGGCCAGCGCAACCGGGCCATTCTGGAAACTCTATACAGCTGCGGACTGCGCGTCTCGGAACTTTGTAATCTGAAGCTGTCCGAGCTCTATTTCGATGAAGGTTTTATTAAGGTGGAAGGAAAAGGCAGCAAACAACGATTAGTCCCTATTTCCCCACGTGCCATCAAAGAAATAAAATACTGGTTGCTCGACCGTAATGTTGGTAAAATAAAGAAAGGATTTGAAGATTATGTATTCCTTGCCCGCTGGGGAAACAGTATCTCCCGCATCATGGTTTTTCACCTGATAAAGGAGTTGGCGGAGAAAGCCGGTATCACCAAAAATATCAGCCCGCACACCTTCCGTCATTCCTTCGCTACCCACTTGCTGGAAGGAGGCGCGAACCTGCGTGCCATACAATGTATGCTGGGACACGAGTCCATCGCAACAACCGAAATTTATACCCATATCGACCGGAATATGTTGCGGAGTGAGATCATTGAACACCATCCAAGGAACATCAAGTACAGAAAAGAGACAGGATTTCATTAAATTATAATAAAATTGGCTATTCCTTTCAGATTGTGCCGGGAGATTTAATATCTTTGCGAGGCTATTATCATGTGGTAATAGGCACTAAGAGAAACCAATAGACTAATTTCAATTACAAACAATTAATTTATACCTAAAATGACTAAGAGATTGTATCTGCCTTTGTTAATGGCACTGGTTGTTGCACTTTCATCTTGTAGCAGCAAAATGGGTGAATTATCTTCTGATTATTTCACCGTGACCCCTCAGGTTCTTGAAGCTGTTGGTGGCAAAGTTCCCGCCACTATCAACGGAAAATTCCCTGAAAAGTATTTTAACAAGAAAGCTGTAGTAGAAGTAACTCCGGTTCTGAAATGGAACGGTGGAGAAGCTAAAGGACAGTCAGCCGTATTCCAAGGAGAAAAAGTAGAAGGTAACGACCAGACCATCTCATACAAGATGGGTGGTAACTACACTATGAAGACTTCTTTCGATTATGTTCCCGAAATGGCAAAATCAGAGTTATATCTGGAATTTAAAGCCACAATCGGTAACAAAACAGTAACTATTCCTGCTGTGAAAGTAGCTGATGGTGTGATTTCTACCTCTGAAATGGTTGAGCAGACGCTGAGCAGCGCTACTCCTGCCAACGGTGACGACGCTTTCCAACGTATCATCAAGGAGAAACACGATGCTAACATCATGTTCTTGATTCAGCAAGCTAACGTCCGTGCCGGTGAATTGAAGACCGCTAAGGAATTCAACGAAGAAGTGAAGAACGTAGACGGTGCTGTTAACAAGAAGATCAGCAACATCGAAGTTTCTGCTTATGCATCTCCTGATGGCGGTGTAAGCCTGAACACTAAGTTGGCCGAAAACCGTCAGGACAACACTGCAAAGGTTATCAACCAGAACTTGAAGAAAGCAAAAATTGACGCTGCAATCGATACAAAATATACTGCTCAGGACTGGGAAGGTTTCCAGGAATTGGTATCTAAATCTAATATCCAAGATAAAGAACTGATCCTTCGCGTTCTGTCTATGTATTCTGATCCTGAACAAAGAGAGCAGGAAATCAAGAACATTTCTTCTGTTTACAAGAACTTAGCTGACGAAATCTTGCCGCAATTGCGTCGTTCTCGTCTGACTTTGAATTATGAAATCATTGGTAAGTCTGATGATGAAATCGCTAATCTGGCTAACACAGATGCTAAGCAGCTGAGTCTGGAAGAATTGCTGTACGCAGCTACTCTGACTAATGATCCGGCTAAACAAGAAGTAATCTTCACTAAAGCTACTCAGATTTATCCGAACGACTATCGTGCTTACAACAACTTAGGTAAACTGGCTTACCAATCAGGTAACCTTGACAAGGCTGAAAGCTACTTCAAGAAAGCAGCTTCTATCAAGGATGCTCCTGAAGTTAACATGAACCTTGGTTTGATCGCTTTGACAAAAGGTGATAAAGCCGCTGCTGAAACTTACCTGAGCAAAGCTTCCGGTGCAAAGAACTGAACGAAGCTCTGGGTAACCTGTACATCGCTCAAGGTCAATATGACAGAGCTGTAAGCGCATTCGGCAACACGAAATCTAACAGTGCCGCTTTGGCTCAGATCCTGGCTAAGGACTACAACAAAGCTAAAAATACTTTGGCAAGTGTAGAAAAGCCAGACGCTTATACTGAGTACCTGATGGCTGTATTAGGTGCAAGAACTAACAATTCTTCTATGGTTACCAGCAGCTTGAAGAGCGCTGTAGCTAAAGATTCTTCATTAGCTAAGAAAGCAGCTTCTGATCTGGAATTTGCTAAGTACTTCACGAATGCAGATTTCATGAGCATCATTCAGTAAGAAGCTCTTCACTAATTACGATTAGTGATTTTAAGTAGTAAATAAATAAATATCTGTAGAATGCCCGGCGTTGAGAAATGTCGGGCATTTCTTTTTTATTATCTGCAAAAGCCGTACTTTCGCAAAAAAGTATTTAGAGATGAAGAACGTCTGTCTATTATATCTTCTATTAATCGGCCTCTCTGCCTGTGGTGGAAAGAAGACCGATAGTATCAGCCTCAGTGGAGAAATCAAAGGATTGGGGAATGATACCATCTATTTATATGGTGCGGACAGAATGCATGACCGCATGGATACACTGATTGCCGAAAAAGATAAATTCTCCGCGACACTTTCTGCTGATACGTTAGTCACCACAATCTTATTATTCAGCGATGGAACAGAGTATCCGCTTTTCCTGAATAAAGGGAATAAGATACAAATAAAAGGCTCCATGGCCGAACTATCCTCTTTACAAATCAGCGGCAATGCCCCCAATAAAGAATTAACAGACTTCAACCAGGAACTAAAAGGATTGGGTACCCCGTCCGGAAAAGCTTTGGAAGAGAAAGCAGAGAATTTCATTACTGAACATCCTGCTTCATTAGTCAGTATCTATCTGCTGGATAAATACTTTGTGCAAAACCCTCAACCCGATCTGACACAAATCCAGAAACTGGCAGACCGTATGACCGGAGAACTGAAGGACCGTCCCTTTATGGATGCATTGCTGAAGCGGATTGAAGAAGAAGAAAAAGTAGCTGTAGGGAAATCGGCGCCCTACTTCCGACTACGCAATGCGGAAGAAAAAGATATAAGTCGCTCCAACTTTAAAGATCAGTACCTGCTCATACAGTTCTGGGCTTCGTGGGATACGGTCAGCCGTGCAAATAATGCCATGTTCCGCCGTATTTATAAGAAAGAGCAGAAGAATAAGAACTTCGCATTGTTGGGCGTTTCTCTCGATCTTGATAAAAAGAAATGGCAGGAAACCATCAAAGCGGATACGCTGAAATGGGAACAAGTCTGTGATTTCTCCGGCTGGAGCGGAGAGATTATCAAACAATTTGCCATACAGACGCTTCCTACCAATATACTTCTCAGTCCTACGGGAAGAATAGAAGGTAAAAATCTGGATGAAAAAGCAATTGAGAACAAGCTAAAAGAGATTGCTGAAAAAGAAAAGGAGAAATCACTCACCACTAATCACTAATAAACACGTGCTAATCAAAGTTTTCGGAGCGGCTGTGCAAGGCATCGACGCAACTCTCATCACCATCGAAGTAAATAGTTCAAGAGGTTGTATGTTCTATCTTGTCGGACTACCGGATTCGGCCGTCAAAGAAAGCCACCAACGTATCATTTCCGCGCTACAAGTGAATGGATACCGGATACCTACCAGCAATATCATCATCAATATGGCACCGGCTGATATCCGCAAAGAAGGTTCCGCCTATGACCTCCCACTTGCCATTGGTATGCTTGCTGCCGGAGAAGTAATCCAACCGGATAAGCTGAACCGCTACCTGATGATGGGCGAACTGAGCCTTGACGGTAGCCTGCAACCCATCAAGGGGGCTCTGCCCATTGCCATCAAAGCACGTGAATTAGGATTCGAGGGAATCATAGTACCCAGACAGAACGCTCTTGAAGCGGCTGTAGTCAATCAGATTCAAGTATATGGAGTTGAAAACATCAAAGAGGTAATAGAATTCTTCAATGGGAAGCAGGAACTCACTCCTACCATCGTCAACACCCGCGAAGAGTTTTATGTACAACAAAGTAGGTTTGATCTGGACTTTGCAGATGTAAAAGGACAGGAAAACGTAAAACGTGCACTGGAAGTGGCAGCGGCAGGGGGACATAATATTATTCTGATTGGTGCCCCGGGAAGCGGAAAATCCATGCTTGCCAAAAGATTACCATCCATTCTTCCCCCGCTGTCCCTGGGAGAAAGCCTTGAAACTACAAAAATACATTCTGTGGCAGGAAGGCTGCAAAACAATACGGGGCTTATTTCAAAACGCCCGTTCCGCGATCCGCATCACACCATTTCCACAGTGGCCATGACGGGTGGAGGCAGTTATCCACAACCAGGAGAAATCAGCCTTGCCCATAATGGAATTTTATTTCTGGACGAGTTGCCAGAATTCAATCGCAGCGTACTGGAAGTCCTCCGCCAACCGCTGGAAGACCGAAAGATCACCATTTCCCGTGTGAAAAGCAATGTGGAATACCCTGCCAGTTTTATGCTGGTAGCCTCTATGAACCCATGTCCTTGCGGATATTACAATCATCCGACAAAAGCTTGTGTATGCAGTCCGGGACAAGTACAAAAATACCTGAATCGTATCTCTGGTCCTCTACTTGACCGCATCGACCTACAAATTGAAGTAGTTCCTGTACCTTTTGAGAAAATGTCCGATGCACATCCGGGAGAAGCAAGTTCCATCATACGGGAGCGTGTAATCTCCGCCCGACAAATTCAGGAAAACAGATATGCAGATATTCCGGGCGTTTACTGTAATGCACAAATGAGCAGCAAACTACTTTCCCTATATGCTCGTCCGGATGACAAAGGTCTTGCCTTACTGAAAAATGCGATGAACAGGCTTAATCTTTCCGCCCGTGCCTATGACCGTATACTAAAAGTGGCACGTACCATTGCCGACCTTGAAAACAGTGACCTGATACAGCCCTCACATTTGGCAGAAGCCATCGGATACAGGAATCTGGATAGAGAAGACTGGGCGGGATAATCCAGAAAAAAACAATAGTTCACTATTTTCCCCCTAATTTGCATCATTTTCTCCCTAACTATAACTTCATTGGCTTAGATTTGCAGTAATCAAAATCTAAAATACTATGGAGGCAAAGACATTATCCCGTTTTTTCCCAAAGTTGTCACTTATAATAAAGGACAACATGGAACGACCGCCTTTATTCTTTACATTACATCTATCCAAAGATAGTAATATAAAGCAAATATCCTTTTGTCTCCCATTCATATCAATTAACTGTATATCAAAATATTACAATAATCTTGTAATACACTTGAAATATATCTGTAATAAGTACAGCCTACTTTTGCAGCCAGAATAATATTTATAAATATACAGAAGAAGAGAACATAATTTATAACTAAAACTTTATTTTATGCTGAATGTACAATTAAAAAGAAAAAGAACATTTGCGCAAAGCGTGCTCTTTGTAGTGTTCTTGCTAAGTAGTACCTTAGCATTTGCCCAGAACAAGGTTACCGGTACTGTTACAGACAAATCCGGTGAGCCATTGGCAGGCGTCAATGTATTAGAAAAAGGCACCACCAATGGTTGTATCACCGATCTTGACGGTAAATACTCTATAGAAGTGAAAAGAGGGCAAACCCTCATATTTACTTTCATTGGCTTTACTAAAAAAGAGGTTCAAGTGAACCAAAGCGCTATTAATGTAGTAATGGAGGAAGATTCCCAAACATTAGATGAAGTAGTAGTAGTGGGATATGGTAGCATGACGCGTAAGGATGTTACCAGCTCTATCACAACAGTGAAAGCAGATGATTTGAACGTAGGTGTCTACACTAATCCGGCGCAACTGCTACAAGGAAAAGTTCCGGGATTGACCATTGCCAATACCAGTGACCCTAATGGCTCGGCATCTATCTCTCTGCGTGGTACATCTTCTTTACGCGAGGGTGCAGCCATGGAACCATACTACGTAATCGATGGCGTCCCGGGCGTCAGCCTGTCGCTTATTGCTCCGGAAGACATTGAGAGCATCGATGTTCTTCGTGATGCCAGTGCCACAGCCATCTATGGTTCAAAAGCCGCTAATGGTGTAATCATTGTCACCACCAAGAAAGGTAGCAAGAATGGTAAAACCAATGTAAACTACAGTGGTTATGTAGCTATAGATAATACTTTGAAAACTCTGGACATGATGAATGCCAGCGAACTTCTGGCCTATGCCAACGCAAATAATGTCGACCTTTCCCCCTACTACGATGTAAACAACCCGGCCGACACCAATTGGCAGGATGAAGTATTGCGTTCCGGTTTCAGCCACAATCATAATATCTCTATCAACGGTGGCAATGAAAAAACCACCTATAGTGCATCTCTCAACTACATCGACCGAGAAGGTGTTGTGAGAGGAACTTCAATGGATCGCATCACAGCCCGTTCTTTCTTGCAAACCAAAACTCTGAAAGATCATCTGGATTTGTCGGTTAGTGTAAATGCAAGCATAACCAACAAACAAACGGCCTCAACCGAAAATCAGGGACGGAGTGTACTGGATGCCATGTACTATTACAATCCGCTGGTTCCTGTAAAGAATGCAGACGGTTCCTGGTACGCTAATACAAGTATCTCACAAAGTTATAACCCGCTGTCAATGGTCTATGAAGATCAGTACAAAACAAAAGAGAAAATGTTGCAAGGTATTGCCAAAGCAACCCTTCACATCATTGACGGACTAGATTGGAATCTGAATCTTTCTTATCAAAACGAACAGTATATTTACAGTAACTACAATACTACACAGTCACAACTTCCCAACATCTCTTCCCGCCACGGTCAGGCTTCACGCAGCACCAAGGAAAACATCAAGAAGCAGATGGAAACTTACGTCAATTATGACCATGTATTTGCCGACAAACACAAACTGGGTTTGATGGCCGGTTACTCTTGGGAGCAGAACGATGATAATGATGGCTTCGGCTTAACTGTATACAACTTTTACGACGATTACCTGAAATATTACAATATGGGATTGGCCAACAATATGGATATTGACGGCATTAATAGCGACAACAAACTTTCCACTCTGCGCATGATTTCATTCTATGGCCGCGTAAACTACAGTTTTAACAGCAAGTACCTGTTCCAAGCTACCATACGACGCGATGGTTCTTCCGCTTTCGGCAAGAACAACCGCTGGGGTACATTCCCTTCCGTATCATTGGCATGGCGCATTACAGAAGAAAATTTCATGAAGAATCAGAAAGTGTTTGATGACCTGAAATTCCGCATAGGCTATGGTGTAAGCGGTAACTCACTGGGATTTGACGCCTATACCGCACAGCAAACTTACGGTGCATCGGGTTGGTTCACTTACGTGGATCCCGTCACAGGATCATCCTCCAGCTACCGTACACTGGCCGCTACCAAAAATGCTAATCCAGACTTGAAATGGGAGCGTACAGGCATGTTCAACGTCGGTATTGACTTCGGATTCTTCAACAACCGACTGACCGGTACCATCGAATACTACGACAAGCGCACAAAAGATCTGATCTTTGATTATACAGTTTCTACCAACCGTTATCCTTACGGCACAATGACTGCGAACGTAGGTGAGATTAGCAACAAAGGTATCGAACTGACTATCAACGCCACCCCTGTAGTAACAAGAAACTTTACCTGGAGCACTACTTTGAACATTTCACACAACAAAAATAACGTGGAATCGCTGTCTAATGATACTTACTCAGTAAATTACAAAGACTATGGCAACCCGGATTTGGGAGGTTATGCCACCACTAACGTGCAACGCCTGATGCCTGGTAGTCCTGTAGGACAGTTCTACCTTTGGGAATGGGCAGGATACAACGAGGCAGGCGGTTCCGTCTTCAACGACTATGACGAAGACGGCAATCTGGTAGGCACCACCGATTCTCCTAACGACGGCGACCGTCGCAAGGCTGGTTCCGCACAACCCAAAGTAACCTTCGGGTGGAACAATACTCTCAACTACAAGAATTGGTCACTGACCGCCTTCTTCCAGGGCATTGCAGGAAACAAGATTTTCAATGCCACACGTGCTTTCTACAATAACGTAACTCTGCTCAATACAGGTAAGAATATCTTAAGCGAAGTGGCTACCATGCAAAAGGCTACCGATACACGTGCACAAGCTCCTTCCGACCGTTATATCGAGAATGGATCTTATCTGCGTCTAGCCTCTTTATCATTGGGCTACGATTTCGGTAAACTGGGCGACTGGGTAAACAGTCTGAAAATTTATGCTACCTGCAATAATGTGTTTACATTGACCGGCTACAAGGGTGTCGATCCTGAAATCAATCTTGGCGGTTTACAGCCGGGTATCGACTGGCGTAATACCACTTACCCCCGTACCCGCACCTTTATGTTTGGTGTAAATATTAACTTCTAATCTCTTAAAAGAAGACATAAATATGAAAACAAGATACATTATTTCCAGTGCCCTGATGGCACTTGCAACCGTCGGTTGCACTGACCTGGACGTGGACATCAAATCGGTCTATACGGAATATCCCACTGATTCGGAAATTGCTATAGAAGCTAGAATCAGTAATGCTTATTTCGCCTTCCGCGATGCCATTGGCCGTCGCTACGATGAAGGTATCTCATGCAACTCTGATGAATATACAGCAGTCAGCTTTGGTGGTGACTACTTAAATGACCGCGACATGGCAAACTTCTCACTTCACAGTGTAGATCAGGATGCCTGCAAAAACCAATTAAACGTTTATAGCGAAATTCAAGGTGGTATAACTAAATGTAACCAAATTCTCATGGATTTGGGAGACGAAAATGTATCGGTTTCCGCCCCTGTACGTGCAGCGCGTGCTTTCTATACTTTTTTGCTGATGGACAATTGGGGTGACACCCCCATCATTGACTATCGATTACTGGGAGCAGATGGAATAGTAGACCGTTCTCCACGTGCCGATGTAGCCCGTTGGATTGAGACCGAACTGCTGGAAGTGCGCGATGACTGCCCTACGGAAGTATCTTCCGAAACCTACGGCACACCCACCCGTTGGATGGTAGACGCTCTTCTTGCCAAGCTATACATCAATTGGAATGTCTATACGCAAGATGTCACCAGTGCCAGTTGGTCATCTACCGCTACCAATGAAAAGCTGAATGATTGTGTTGCAGCGTGTGATGATGTAATTAAATCCGGTTTGTTTGATTTGAGCGACGATTACAAAAAGAAGTTCATGTATGACAACGGCCCACATATCAAAGATTTCATCTATGCAATGCCATTCGATGCTATTACCCAGACAGGCATGACGTACGCCCGTTTCCGCACTTGGCGTCAAGGACAGAAAGATAACGGCTTTTACTCTGTTCCATTGGCTTCTTCCGTAGGTGGCAACATGGCACTAACTCCAGAATATGCAGAATTATTCTGTCTGCCGGGCGACCGCCGCAACGATGTGATTGCCGGTGATGCGAATGCAGAGACATTTGATGTTTATCAGTACGACGCCACAACTGGTGAAAAGACGAATGTACGCAACACTTATCAGGGCACTCCTGTCGTTTTCACCAAAAAGATTACACTGGCTACACAAGATGGAGACCTCAATACAGGTAAAAATCTAACCGGATGGGTTCAAGGGTATAAATCCATCAAATTCTTCCCCAACGTAGAAGAAGTGAATGCCCATAGCCGCAACCAGAGTAACGACATACCTATCTTCCGCTATGCAGATATTTTATTGATGAAGTGCGAAGCCATCGTTCGTGGTGCATCCGCCACCAACGGAGACACCCCTCAAAGCTTATTTAATCAGATTCGTTCGTATGTAAATGCTCCCACGATATCTTCCACCCCATCATTGCAGGATATCCTCGATGAACGTGGACGTGAATTCCTGGATGAACACTGGCGTCGCAACGACCTGATTCGTTTCGGTGACTTCGAACGCGAATGGGGCTTCAAGTATTTGAACCCGAATGCCAATGCTTTGACCAACCGCTTGTTACCGTTAAGTCGTGACATTTTGAATGTCAACACCAATTGGAAACAAAATAACGGATATTAAGTAATTGTTTTCTTTTAGAGTTTCTAAAACCTAAAGCCCCGCATTGCAACTGATACACCCAAATTAGTCAGTTGCAGTGCCTGGCTTTTTCATTCAAACAAAAACTTCTACCAATGAAAACCAAACTAATCACACTATCCTTCCTATTGTTATTCTCAACAAATACTTTTGCACAAGATACCGGACTTACCAATTACGTCGATCCGCATATCGGTTCCGAGGGACTGGGCCGTGTCTTCATCGGTCCTTCCTGCCCCTACGGAATGGTGAAACCCTCACCGGACTGTACCCCACGTCCCAACAGCGGCTGGTTGCCCATGCCCGAACAGGTGGACGGCTTCTCCCAAGTACACGTTAGCGGAACAGGTGGCGGCCCCAAATACGGAAACATCCTTGTAATGCCTTTCTGCAACGGAATGGACCGCATCAATCACATCGACCATCGCAAGGACGAAACAATAAAATTAGGATATTACTCCACCCAATTCCAGTCTTCCGGCATACAAACAGAAATTACCACCGCCCCCAAAGCATCGTTCTATCGGTTCACCTACCCCAAAGACTCCCTGAAATCACTGGCCATCGATGCCGGATTCTTCTTAGGTGAAAGCCCCGTACCCGATGCCCGCGAAGCTCAGCAATTCGTAGGTTCCGAAATACAAATCGTCTCCGACCATGAAGTCATCGGCTACACCCGTATTCGCGGCGGATGGAACAATGGTCGTGCCTATACAGTTTACTTTTACGCAGAAACCGACAAGCCTTTCGTAAATACAGCTACCTGGAAAAGCGATAAGATCACAGATGAGAAGTTCCAATACGACTCACATCAAAAGACCGGAGCCCTGTTGCGCTTCAACTCTTCTGAAGACGTTATACAACTGAAAGTAGGTATCTCTTTCCTCAGCTCACTGAAAGCACGCCAGAATGCCCATACTGACATTCCTCACTGGTCATTCGAAACTGTACACAAACAGTTACTGGCCCAATGGGAAGATTTACTCCAAAGAATTGAAATTTCTCCCCGCACCCCCGAAGCACAGAAACGTATGTTCTACACCGGCCTCTATCATACCATGATTATGCCTGTAGACCGCAGTGGAGAAAATCCTCTTTGGGCAGATGACGAACCTTATTACGATGACTTCTACGCCATCTGGGACACTTACCGCACTTCTACTCCACTCATCACCCTGATAGACCCGAAACGTGAAACAGACATCGTCCGTTCACTTATCAACATCTACAAACGAGACGGCTACATGCCCGACGCCCGTAGCGGTAACAGCAATGGTCGTACCCAAGGCGGTTCGAATGCTGAAATCGTAATAGCCGATGCTTTCGTAAAAGGTCTGGAAGGGATAGACTACGAACTCGGTCTGCAAGCCATGCTGAAAGATGCAACCGTCTGCCCCGGCGACCGCCATGAAGCGGAAGGGCGTGGCGGACTGATACCCTATCTGGAACTCGGCTATATCCCCTACGGCATCCCTCGCGCCGGAAACCGCACCGTAGAATATTCTTATTGTGACTATGCCATCGCCCTGGTTGCCAAAGGTCTGGGAAAAGAGGATCTTTACCAACACTACCTGAAACAATCCGGAAATTGGAAGAATCTCTGGCGTGGCGATTATGAACATGCCGGTGCCAAAGGCTTTATCCTGCCCCGTGATGAAAAGGGCAATTGGCTGGATGAAATCACTTTCGGAAAATCCAAGATACAAAAACCGACTTTTACCTATACCCCCGTCACCTTTGAAGGCCCCTGGTACACTCCCTGGTGGGACATGTTCTTCTATGAAGCTTCTTCGTGGGAGTATTCTCTGAGTATTCCGCACGATGTTCCCGGACTGATTGAGAAATGCGGCGGTGCAGAGAAGTTTGAAACACGTCTGGATATTTTCTTCGACAAGGGCTTCTTCAATGTAAACAATGAACCGTCTTTCCTCTCCCCCTGTCTTTATCATTGGCTGGGAAAGCCCTACCGGAGCAGCGACCGTATCCGTGAAATCATCTCCAAGAACTACAACGATGGTCCTGTCGGACTACCGGGAAATGACGACTCGGGTGCCATGTCGTCCTGGCTTGCTTTCCACATGATGGGATTATATCCCAATGCCGGACAAGATTATTATCTTATCAACACTCCTTTATTGGAAGAAACAATCTTCCGGCTGGATAACGGAAGGACTTTCCGGATTTCCACCCAGGGGCTTTCGGACAAGAACAGATACATACAATCCGTCACACTGAACGGAGCGGCTTACCCTTACTCAGCTATACGGCATAAAGACATCATTGCCGGTGGTGAACTAATCCTGAAGATGGGAAAGAAACCAAGTGAATGGGGGCAGCAATTATTGTTGAACGAAGAAAACAAGAAATGATGAAGAAACATATAATTCTATCCGCCTTATTGTGCCTGGGCTTCACCGGGAGCCTGTTGGCACAGAGCATTGTACCCGATACGCTGCTATTTGTATTCAAACTGCACGGACAGACACGGAAGTACGAAATGTCTTTCCGCGAAAAGCAGGATTCAATCTGTCTGTATTGGGGAATAGAACGTAACCTGAAATGGCAATCGGGAAGTTATACCATGGGACCTAAGTCCATAGAGCAGGCCGTACAACTCAGTTTCCTGCAACCGGAAGACGGTAAGCACGTACAGCTCTCTCCGGAGGAAACGGTTTACTTCCTTTCCCGCTCCGCCTATAAACAGCTGAAGGAACAGAATACACTTGTATACAATCAGACAACATACTCCGTTCTGGATAGCAATGAGAGAGCTTTGGGTTATCCACTCATTCATGTGAAAGATGCTGTGGAAGGATGCGAAATGTGGATACTGGATAATCCAAAACTTTCGTTAGTATGGAGAATGCGCAACAACCCGTTAGGGATTAACTGGGAAATAAGTACTCCTGAATTACCTTCCTTATAAAAGACTTTATTTATCACATAATCCCCTCATATAGAAGGTGGCATCTTTCGTTACAAAAGATGCCACCTTCTATCAACAAGCTTTCAGAATTCGTCATCCACTCCATCCAGTCAGCTACGTGAAAGGTTCTGTATATAAATATCCAGACTATCTGTAGCAGATAAAGCCAATTTAATCTTAATACGTTGTTTAGCCTTCAACACAGATCGGGGAGTTATATTAAAAAGGATCGAAATTGTTTTATTGCCCAATCGGGCACGAACTAAATAGCACAATTTCAACTCCCTAATATTCAATTGATAAGGAACCAAGTTTTCTGACAAACACCCACCATAAAACATATCTATAACAGCAAACAAGTGGCACCATTCTTCCTCACTCGTCACAAGACCATAAGATGGGAGCCGATGAAGTCTTAACAACTGCCCCATCGCCAACATTAAAGAAGAAGAACAATCCGTTAGAGCCAATGTCTGCTGATAATCTTTCAGTTGCCTTGTCAGTTGTTTATTCCGATGCAATAGGCAAGCGTTGAGATTTTTATCTTTCAGTTCTTCAGCCTATTCCCGAATCGCCTCATTTATAAGCTTTACGGCTGAAACCTCCGCTGAATGAGCTGAACCATCCCGGAATCACTCAGTGATGCGACCGATATGTCAATATGTCAAATTGACAAATTGATAATTCTAACGTGCAAGAATGCTTTCTTTCAGCGCTGTCGGAGGGGAAGAAGTGAAAAGCGCAAGGAGAACGTTTAGCAAAAACGTACAATGATTGCTGTCTGCGAGAAAAAGAATCACTATGATCTTTTTATCTACCGATCCGCTTTAAATAGTCTTTATAATTAACAGTATTACTGCAAAATGAAACTTGCCGGATGGCTGGGGCTCGTGTTCAGATAGAACAGAATAAACCAGTTTTGGAGAAGGCTACACCCTTTCATCCGGATGGTGTCACCCTTTTTGCAGGATAGCTACACCCTTTTGGGCAAAAGGTGTAGCCATTTTGCAAATTACATAGTTAGTTGTGCGCAATTACATTATTAGTTATACCTTATTACATGGTTAGTTATGCTCAATTACATGGTTAGTTCGAGGCAAACAGATGGCCTGTCTCAAGGAAAATGAGGATTCATTGAGCCAGAAGAGCCTGTTTACATCAAGCACATGTTAGCGGAATACACATAATAATATCTTTATGCTTGCATAATGAGAATATTAGCATCATTATTATTATTCTATTAAGTCCGCTCGTTGCACACTTGCGAAACTCTTAAGTCGTTCATCAACAATAGGCGTGACCCACCTATATATCGGACCTGTTGGGTCTATAGATCGGACGTGTCGCATCTATAGATCCAATGGCACCCATATATAGATACTAGAAGAACCGGCTGAAAGACTGAAACTAAAAATCCTGTAATTATAGTTTGCCAGTATATGCGTTTGACGGAATTCAGCCATTTGATGTTGACACAAATCTAAAAACTGATGACAAACAAAGACCCATTGATGAATCTCTATCATCAAAACAAATTTCCCATTCAACCGGATCAGAATCCGGGTTGAATGGGAAATATATTCTTTAGATTTCGTTTTCTATTCTATCACAAGAAGAGTAGCAGAATTACTGATTACTCCCACCAATTGATATTGCCGTTTTCCACTGCTGCCTGGAAATTCGGATACTTGATTTCAATGTTCTGCCGTTCATCAGTCCACTCACAGGTAGTCGGGCAGCACAGTTTCCCTGGAGCTTTCCCCACTTCTGCCGGCAATATCACATCATTCACGCGAACGGGTATATCTTTTATATCGTTATATCTGTTCTTTAGTCGGAATATTACCGGAGCTTTTGCCTGCTTGTCATAAGTATTCACCATTGTGGATTGAGAAACGCCAAACAGTTCGTGTACTTCATTGTCTTCAATATACAAAGGCATTGTACCACCGGCTGCCTGTAAGGTCACCACAGTTGCACCATTCACGGTTACGGCATCAAATACAACATCATTGAAATCGAAATCTCCACCAGATATTGTAAGATCTTCCGCCATGATTCTTTGGGCTTTTATATATTTAGCCGGAACAATTCGTACGATCCAATCGCTATAATCTCCATCCGGTGGAGTGTTTTGATTCATATAGCACTCAAAATCAAGTCCAACATAATAATCTCCTTCATAGAATATTATTATATGTTCATCATATCTGGTGCCTCCTTCGCCCTTATAGCTGAATGAACTTGTACCGCTGTCATACATAAACATGATACTTCCGGCTGATTTATTGAAATTGTAAACTTCATCCGGAGTCCCATTCTTCTCCTTATGTACAGCCAATTGATTCATATTGTCCTTATTTCCATAGTAGACATGCTGAACAAAGAAATCCGACCAATTCACACTCTCTATAACAGTGGCCTTTGAAGGATCTTTGAAAAGCTCTACAATTTTGTTTATTTTCTCAGAAGTAAGATCATCACTTGAGGGAACTTCCACGAAGTCCTTCCATTGATTGCTATTAGGATTGGAACTACGTGTTGTTGTCCCTCCAAATCCCCAATTCTGATTAGAAGCAATTGCTCCATACTTTCCTACAAAAGCTGCTTCATACTGAGCAAGCTTTACATCTCCTGCTTTGTCCGGATCGTATAGACTATCGGAACTACAAGAATACAAGGCGCCTACAATGACACTTAAAAGTCCCAACTTAAGAATTCTATTCATACGCTTCCTGTTTTTATGTTAAACGATTCTTTTATTGCCTGTTACTTTAAAGTAAAAGCATATTCTCTGATACAAAGATATGTATTTTTTGCACAACTTGTATTTATATTAGGATAAAAAATACAACTTTTAGTCAAAACAGGAGTTGATTGCTCTATAAACGCCGAGATTGGGTGGTAATCCTTTATATATTCTTACTTTACGGCTATTCTTTTCCTATTATCTCCGCCAGGAAAGTTTCAACCTCTTTCCATGAATAATAAGGAACCATTTTGCTCTTCAACGGCAGTGTCACTTCACACTCGTTCAACAGAAATTTCACCAGTATATCATTCTTCTTATCGCGATAGAAAATCAGTTGAAGATTAGCTCCCATAGGAGAAACCCGGTAATCTTGCCAGGCAAGATGAAACTTCTCCATATCCACCTCCTGATTACTACATCCTTCTATCTGCATCAAAGCAAGCAGACGAATGAGATGAGTATCATGTCCGAAACGGAGATCGGCCGCAGGGGTTCCTTTCTCTATGGCGGCATCCGCACTTTCCAGGATATTACGCAGCAAAGGTACGGCACAACGAGGCATCAGGCCGCCATTGAGCGGAGCAGCAGCATTGCAAACATACATGCGGGCATTCACTGTTTTCCAGACTCCTACTAATTCCTCATATTCAAAGATATCATAGAAAGACAAATCCAACTCAACATTCTGCATATCAGCGGCAATCCAATAAAGGCTGCGCATCATGGCGTCTTGATCCGTTATCGCTTCAGGCTTCACAAACAGGGAGGCCATCAGACGTTCGGGACGGACGTTCTTTTTTTCAAACTCTCTGAAGCTACGCCTCCACGGAGCCTTCTCAGAAGCAAATTTCTCACCTTCGGGGGATGTATAGGCGATATAATCCATATACCGATGGTAAGCTCTACGGTTTACTTGCAGGCCAGGATTCAGTTCTTTCAGGCGTTCGGTGAAATAACTCATACTCATGGCACAACGCAGGGAAGTGGATGAGCGGGCGTCAATGAAAGCGTCCCCCCGAAATACTTGCGGAAAGTTATGATACATCCGTTCGGCTATCTCACGGTGCTGGCGCTCGCCAAGTGGGGTGATACTTCCACTACATCCGCGGGCATCTTCCCAAACCTTATGCAGACGTTCGCGAACATCCACGCCAAGGGGAGTCAGTTCGGAACATTGATAAAGGGAATCAAAGACGCAGATAACTTCCGTATAACGCTCATCAGCCGTCATCCAGCGGGAACCGTGACGACCGTAGTGACTGATGTAGAAAGGCTCATAACCAGCAGGAGCAGGAGTATAGGTGGATGAAGGAACAGGATAAGCATAATAAATACTTCCTGTCTGCTCCGGAGTTAATGCAGACTGGGAACGAGCTGTGAAAGTACACAGCAAATACAAGATAAAAATTATGCTTTGTCTCATCTTCGTGACGAATTTAAGTTATTAATATGAATCAGTAGCTTGTAGCTTATCACTTTTATTTCTTTATTTTCAGATTACGAACATCCCTCTGCCCAATGCCTTCTGCTGCCTGATCGGGACGGATATCTCCCCAAGTAACGGTGCAATCATCTATCAGAATATCAGATGCCGTATCGATATAAAAGCCATACGTCTTATCATGGATAAACCCTTCGCCCACACACGGACGTTTATCATAGATACCACCCTCATAAGCCGTACGCTTTTGCAATAGCAGGTCTACGTCTTCAAAGTAGATATGATTCACTTTGTCTTGTGTATCCCCACCTACAAAGATGCCGTTCTCGCTGGTGCATTTGATATTTGTGAAGTAAATACGGCTCACCTCTCCGCAACGTCCTTCGGTAGCTCCCTTCGGGAAACGCCAGCCAGCATCCTTATGATTGCCTACGGCACGCGGATAGGAAGTCACGTAAATAGGTTCTGCCTTTCCCCACCAGACATCGGAGAAGAACATGCAATCCACAATCATATTAGAGAAAATCACATTGGTAACCGTTCCTTCATCCCGGTTCTGAATACCGATGCCACGGTTACTGTTCTTGATGATACAGTTATTGAACAGTACATTATTAATCTTATCCATATTTTCCGAACCTATCTTGATGGCACAGGAACGGGAAACCATAGTACAGTTGGTTACAACTATGTCTTCGCACGAACCGTATTCTTCAAACTCACGACGATTCTTCAGACAGATGCAGTCATCACCCGATTCGATATGGCAATTGGCTATACGTACATTCTTGGAATGGTCTACATCGATGCCGTCACCGTTGCGTATCTTCAAGTTATTCAGGATAGAGATGCCATCGATGGAGACATCGTTGCAACCGATGAGATGAACCGTCCAATAGGCACTGTTGCGGATTGTCACATCACGGATCACTGTTTTCTCTATATTGATAAGCGTCAGTACATGCGGACGGGGATCAAAGTCGGTCACCGGTTTCAGTTCATAAGAGTCTTCCAGTTCCTTACCCATAAAGGAGACACCGTTTCCATCTATGGCTCCTGTTCCGGTGATGGATACCTCTTTCAGATCTTGACCATGAATCCACATCATGCCTTCACCACGATTATCACGGAAAGCGCTCAGTGTATAGGCAGCCTCATCAGGATTGGCAAGCAGACAGGAATTAGGTTCCAGATGCAGTTCCACAAATGAAGCCAGATGGAAAGGGCTGCACATGAAAGTACGCCCTGCCGGAACCAGTACCGTTCCGCCACCCGATTTGGAACACTGATCGATAGCAGCTTGTATGGCCGCGGCGTCATCGGTGACACCATCACCTTTGGCTCCGTAGTCCATAATGTTATAAATAGTCCCTCCGGTCTTCGGAGTGCCGCATGCCCCTAACAGCAAGATGCTGCACAGGACAAACAAAAATGCTTTTGCTCTCATATAAGTTATCTTTCTTAAAATTAGTAAGCTACGGGCTACGAGCTGCAAGTTACGAGCTACAAGCTACGAGTGCTGCGCTATATAGTCCTATAAGCTATCAACTATTATTTTACACTAACATACCGGAAGGCACTTGTAGCTCGTAGCATGTAGCTCATCACTCAATCACCGTCGGCGGACAGTCTTCCGCTGCCGTTCCCCACTCCTTATTCGGTTTATCCCCCATCACAAACTCCATCACACCACCGTTCACTATATCCTGATGGGTAATGTAGTTTCGCGTATAAGGTTTTCCGTTCAGCGTTGCCGACTGAATATAGATATTCCTCTGCGATGCGTTACGGGCTTTCACTGTGAACTTCTTTCCACTCTCAAGATTCAGCGTGAAGCTGGGGAATGAGGGGCTGGCAAGTATATAATACGGAGTACCGGGACACACCGGATAGAATCCCATAGCGGCAAACATGTACCAGGCCGACATCTGTCCGGCATCGTCATTGCCGGAAAGTCCACCCGGTTCATTCAGATATTCCGTTTCCATAACGTGGCGGACAGCACGCTGAGTCTTCCAGGGTTCACCTGCATAATTGAACATATAAGCAACCTGATGACAAGGCTCGTTTCCATGCCAGTAACGTTGTTCACTGAACATGGAATCCAACTTGGCTACATACTTATCTTTCCCTCCCATACTTGCCATCAGTCCGTATGGATCTTGCGGCACGTACCAGGTATAGTGACAGGGGGCACCTTCAGTAATAAAATGGGCAAAATTAAAAGCATTGGCATCATTCAGAAAAGTACCATCGGCATGGCGCCCCTGGGCATATCCCGTACGGGGATCTATCACATTGCGATAATTGGCAGCACGCCGTATCAATGCCTGGTAATCATCCGTCTTACCCAAAGCTTTTGCCATCTGTGCAAGGGCAAAGTCATCATAAGCATATTCCAAGGTACGTGATACCTGTTCCTTTGTATGAAAAGCATCAGGTACACCGTCTTCAAGAGGAATATATCCGTACTCCAGATAAGAGGTCAGAGCTCGACGCCCCATACCATTTTTATATTCATCAAGGTTAGAAGGAGTTTCAAAGGCATTCTTACGCATTCCTTCATAAGCCTTGTCCACATCGAAATTACGAATCCCCTTACAGTATGCATCGCTGATGGCGGAGATACAATGATCGCCTATCATAGCGGCAGTATAGCTATTCCAACAAGGAAAGATGGGCAACCAACCACCTTGTTCATATTTATGCACCAAAGATTGCATCATATCTCCCCCCTTTGTCGGAAAAAGCAGATTGATCATCGGATGCAGGGCACGGTAGGTATCCCACATACTATAATCCTCATAATACGTTTCTCCTTCAGGAAGTTGGCATATCGGAGTGCCATTCGCAAAAGAGGGATAACGGCCATCTATATCATTGAATGTATGCGGCAGAAAAGAAGCACGATAGAAAGCACCGTAAAACATTTCCTTGTCTGCAAGTCGTTCGGTCTCTACATCAATAGCAGAGAGATGTTTCTCCCACATCTGTCTTAGCTCTGTGCAAGTCTGTCCAAAGTCCCAATGAGGAATTTCAGCTTTCAGGTTCTTCAAAGCACCATCCCGGTCGGTAAAAGAGGAAGCGGCTTTCACCAATACCTCTTCACCTTCGGTCACATCAAACTCCACATAGGCACCTATCTGCGCCGCATCTCCTATCTGAATGACGCCGGGAGACAAAGAATCTCCCTTGAACACACCGTAATCCGTCAGCTTCTTTTGGAACTGAATGATAAAATATCCGCTATACCCTGCCGATTTTCCCCAACCCTGATAAATGCGGTGAACAGGATTATATCCGTAAATCTGATTGTTAAGGGTGTCGATGCAGATATATCCCTGACCTTCATCACTGTTAGGGTTTACCACCAGATAACCTTTTCCCGCTTTGCTGTATGTGAAACGGAAAATTGCGGAACGCGAACGCCCCGTCATTTCGGCATAGATATTCTCATCCGGCAGGGAAACCGTATAATAAGCCGGTGTTGCCGTTTCTTTCTCATGGGAGAAACGGGTGGAACGTGCTTCCGGCTGGCAACGCAATTTACCGAAGAGCGGCATCAACGTCATAGAACCGTAGTCCTGCGTACATCCGCCCACAATCCAGTGGGAGTTACGAAAGCCTTGCAGCAGAGTATCTGCGTAATAATAGGGTGCTATGCATTTCTCCTCCATGTCCCGCGTCTGCGCAGTCCAGAAGTTCATTCCGTTGGGTTCGAGTACCGCCGGGAGGGTTTGCCCGTATTCTTCCGTATCCCTGCCAAACAACCCCGCTGTATGGGTCGCACTGGGGGCGGTACCTACACGAGTATCGATATAGGATAATCGCGACTCGTCAACAGTCCCACAATGACTGGTACACGAAATAGTACCCGGCAGCAACACAGTTGCCAGTAACAGAGAATAGCATGTATAGATTGTTCGTCTCATCATTATTATATTTTTATATAGATTTTCTTTTTATACAATGGATAGCCGCACGCTCCCATCAGCAGTGTAAAGGCAAGGGCGTAAACGGCAGATGCCAGATAAGGATCGGTTATCAGAAAATGTACCCCTTCGTAAATCACCGGCTTACTTCCGGTGGCGCCAATGACAATAGCTGCTACCTCGCTGAGTACGTAGAGAAACAAAGGATTAACACCGAATATTTCAAAGAAACGACACCAGTTCTTCTTTTCCTTCATGTCAATGAAATAAATCAGCACAGACTGAAGCATGGCTGCCAATCCACATGTTACCAACACAAATGTAGGCGACCAAATACGCTTATTCAACGGTAGGGCTTCTGTCAGCACAAAACCACATGCCATCAGAATAAAACCTGCAACAAACAATTTCAGTGTTTTCTGTTCCAAAGCTTCCTTAGCCAGAATGATTTTCCCACAACAGAAGCCGATCAAAGTATGAGCGATAGCAGAAAGGGTACTGGTAAGTCCTTCCGGATCTATCGGGCTTTTATGATAAAGGTGGTCTGCACCTAATACATTCCGGTCTATGATAGCCAGAAGGTTTGTATCATCCGGTGCATATCCGTTGCCTATACAAAGCAAAACGGCATATCCGGCGATAAGGCAACCAATGATCCAGCCGATATATTTATGATTGACATACAAGGCTACAAAGGAAACTACACAATAGCACAAGGCTATACGCGGCAGCACTCCCGTAAGCCGAAGATGGGCAAAAGGAAAGAAATCTCCATCACAAATAAAGTGAAACCAGTGAATAGCCCAGCCGATGCATAAAATGACAAGAGTACGTTTCAGTACCTTACGGACCACTGAACCAGATGCTTGAAAATGGAACTTGCTCAAAGCAATATAAGTGGAAACTCCCATGATGAACAAAAAGAACGGAAAGACCAGATCACAAAGAGTCAGCCCATTCCATGCAGAATGTTGCAAAGAATCATAAGATAACTTCCCACCGGAATTATTGACGAGGATCATACCGACGACAGTAATTCCGCGCAGCACATCAAGAGACAAAAGTCGCTTCTTCTGTGGGGAAGTGGAAATTGGGGGGTGAGAGTTTTCCATATACTTTCTAAATATCAATATGCACAGTTGGTTGTATCTCAGTTATACTATCTCATTGCCTTCTCAAACACTTCTTTCGCCACATCCACACAGCTTCCTTCAGGAACCGAACTATACGGATTCTTTGCCAGTGTCCAGGGTTCTTCCATCGCATAATAATCCAGCTTAACTTCGGGTTTACCATCCAGTTGGTCCTGAAGAGTTTGCCAGTAGGCTGCCCAACGTTTATAATAGAAATCGCGCAGAATACCGTTCCATTCCTTATGGGCATAGTCGCGCAGACCACCGTCATCAGCGCAAACACGATTGCCCCAAGTGGTTATCTGCACGCGGGCATTCCACTCGTACAGGTCTTTTTCTTCGGGAGTAGTCCCCAAATTGCGTGCCTGCTCTATCCAACGGCCTACACGGAATTCACTACGTGTACCCAGCAATTTATCCTGCAACAGCAATATATCCAGGAATTTCCGGGAGTCACGGGCAAAACTGCGTTTATCAAAGCTTTTGAAGTCAGCAATGGTCCGGTTATAAACAATACGTCCTTTATCGGAAAGAGACTGTCGTACGATGTCTACCAAGTCATATTCAAAGTTATTATTACCACGATATTTATCGGCTACTTCCACCATCAGCCGTGCTGCTTCTTCCGTAACGGTAGGATCATAATAGTTCTTCATCTTCGACCAGCTCGATGCCTGGAAATTATTCAGCGAAGGACGTCCGCAGAAAATAGACTCATGAGGGCCTTGTTGGTTATTTCCAAAAGGACAGTTATAAATGGTATTGGCAAGCAAAGTCCATGCTTTTTCTATCTTCTCGTCTCTTACACCATAACGGGCAAAGAGATAATCTTTCAGCCATTCTTCTTTCGTGAATTTCTCCGGTCGCCAGGGAAGTTCGCACATCAGTTCAAACATCATGGGGTTATTCTCTGCACCTTCCATGGTCAGACCTATTCCTTTCAGGTGAACAGCTAACGGATTATTCTTAGTCAGGTAGAAATTATCGAGTAACTGGTCCATACGACCGTGAAGTCCCACATTGCCACCGAAATTGAGCAACATACAGAACAGCCAATTGTGCTGTTCATATCCCTTGTCACGCTTCCAGATGGAAGGGATTCCCCACATAGGACGACATTCACTGAACAGGTCCAGTATCAGCAGATCTCCATTCTGCATATTCTTTATCATCTCGGGACGAGGATTCTCTGTCCAGCCCTGCACTACCCAGGTGGCTTTCGGATTCACTTTTTTCATAGCCGCCATAATAGCTTTCCCGGCCGCATCGAAATCTACTGAAGCGGCATTCTCAGCTTCATGAAAAGGGTCCATAGAATAATAATCGACCTTGCCGAAAAGCTTCTCCTGTTCCTGATAATATAAATCGGCAATCTCGGCAAAGCGGACATCGGTAGGTTGCAGGAAAGCAGGACGGGTAAAGCCGTTCCATAAATCAGACTTGGTCAGGTTCAGTCCCAACTTCTCATCAGCATCGTGGGGAACCATACCTGAATATCCCGGAAACACAGGTTTAATGCCATATTCGCGCATACGCTTCAAAATTTTCTTCTGCAAAGCTTCCTGCTGTACATACCAGGAATCCGGATTAGGTCCGCCCCATCCTTCCAGATTATTCATTGCCCACCAGGCAAGAAAAGCAGGGCCGGCAATGAATCGGTTAATTTCATCTTTAGAATATCCCAGTTTTTGAAGCATATTGAACCAGATACATTCCTGGCCTACGGCTGCCAAAGGGAGATTGATACCATGTAGAGCCATCCAGTCTATTTCTTTCTCCCAGCGTTCCCAATCCCAAAAGGCCATGGTGTAGGAATAGGTACAGTAGTTGAAATCGTAACGGAGTGAGAGAGATGTTTCGTGACGCTCTTTTCGGGGGACAGGAGGAAGTACCTGCGGCAATTTCGCCTGCATACCATTCCATGACAGTTGGATACCGGCATAATATTTCAGATACCAGTTGATACCTGTCGCTATATTCACACAGTTATTACCCCGGACTACGACTTTAGTTCCTTTCTGGTCCAGTTCGAAAAAATCATCCGCACCTTTCTTGAATTCGATAACAAATTTCTTCGATGCTCCCTTATCAATTCTTTCGAGCAAACCGTTTATAGGGTTGGCTGATAACTGAACGGATAAGCCTACTATTAACAAAATGAGTAAACAGAGTTTGGTTTTCATGGTATTCATTCTTCTGGGTGATGTGCAAAAGTAAGCGTTTATTTTTTTATGTAAGGAGAAAATAGAAAAGTTTGGGACGAATATAGTAAAGAATGACACACCTTCTTACCCCTTCTTCCCCAACTTCGAGCTCGGCAAATATCCAAAGAACTCTTTGAAACACTTCGTAAAATATTTAGGATCGTTGAATCCTACAGCATAGGCTATTTCGGAAACATTCACATCTCCCGATCCTTCCTGTATCATCCGTTGCGCCACGTTCAGACGGTAGTTCTTCATAAACTGTCCGATGGGCTGTCCCGTCAGATCCTGCATTTTCTTGTTGACCAATGTCTTGCTGTAGCCCATGTCGCGTACAAAGCGTTCCAGGTTATATTCCGCATCGGCATAGTGTTCCTTCATCAGGTTGACCGCATTCGTAATGAATGTCTTGTCTCGCGATTCTTCCTTTACATGCAGCTCTTCCACATTACTGCTGGATGAGAACATCTTCTTATATTTCCTTCGCAGACTCAGTATATTACGGATACGAAGCCGGAGCACTTCTTCATCAAAAGGTTTGCAAAGATACTCGTCCACACCTATTTCAAAGCTTCTTTTCTCTTGTACGTCCGAGCGAAGCGCCGTAAGCATCAGGAAAGGAATGTGCGAAGTCGCCAGATTCTCCTTGATACGGCGGGACAACTCCATACCATCCATCACAGGCATCATCAAATCACTGACTATTAAGTCAACGGTATGTTTCTGAACGATTTCAAGGGCCTCCTGCCCGTCACCTGCCTCAAACAAACGATAATCCCCCACAAGCAGTGTGCGGATATACGAACGCATATCTTTATTATCTTCCACAATCAGGATAGTCTCTTTCTTCTGGGTATCCTCCGGTTGCAAAGTATCCGGTAGATATACACTATCAGGCTGTACCCACTCCCCATTCGTCTCTACCCGTTCTCCGGGAATCAGCGGCATCAACATACGGAATGAAGCCCCCTGCCTGTGATTATTGCGGGCAAAGATTTCTCCGCCATGCAAATATACAATCCGCTTGCACAGGAAAAGACCGATGCCTGTGCCGCTCTGCCCGTAAACCGGATATTTGGTACTCTTCTTAGACTGGTAAAAGCGGTCGAAAATCTTTTCCAGATCTTCTGCCACAAGGCCATGCCCCGTATCGCATACATTCATATAGAATAGTTTCTCCCCGTTCTTTCCTTTAACAGATGCCACAAATATGTCAATACGACCGCTATCCGGTGTAAACTTAATAGCATTCGAAACCAGATTCACCAACACCTTGCGCATATATCCCGTATCGATCATCAGAAAGGGATTCTCCAAACGGAAATAAGTACATATGTCGATATGCCTTTCCTTGGCAAAGACTCTGAAAGGTATCAGCAACTCAGACAAAAACTCGATAAAATTCGAGGAATGCTTATCCAGCACCACCTTGTCTATGTCCAGTTTCCGGAAGTCCATCAGTTCATTGACTAGAGAAAGCAAATACCGTGAATTTCGCTCGGCTATCTGCAACTGTGCCTTTACAGCCTCATCCTGTGTCTCCTTTAAAGCATGTTCAATGGGGCCATGAATCAGTGTAACCGGAGTACGGAATTCATGAGTGATGTTCGTAAAGAAAGCAATCTTCTCTTCCGTAATCTCTTTTACGTGTTGAGCCATGGTTTCCAACTGTTTGTTCTGGACAGCCAGTTCCTGCGTGCGCAGTTCCACTTCTTTTTCCAATCGCGCTTTCTGTTCACGATAACTCCGCATCTTCCGCTTATAGAATAAATAAATAGCAAGGCAAATAACTACGACAAGAAGCAGATAGAATCCAATGGATTTATAAAAATAAGGAGTGATCCCCACTTCTATGTCGGTTATTTCATCCGACCAACGCCCCAACTCATCCGTCGCACGCACTTGCAGGGTGTAGTTCCCCGGCGGGACAGCTGCATATCTTGCCATACAATCACCCGGTTGAGTTTCATTCCACTCTTCCTCGTATCCCTCCAGACGATAGGCAAAGCGAATACGGCTGCTGTTTCCATAATTCTGTGTGGTAAATCCTACGGAGAAACGATTCTCCCTTTCATGCAGGAAAATACCGGAGGCAAGGGTGATATCCTTTTGCAGATAATCACCACTGGAAGGATAGATAATATTTCCTCCAATTGCCAGTGAAGAGAGTTTCACATGCGAATCCGCAGACGGCGAAGTTTCATTATCAGAATGAATAATGACCAGTCCGTCTATAGTAGCCATATAGATAAAGTCGTGCTTTGACGAATAATGGATGCCATTCCAGTAGAACTGAGTAGCAGGCAGGCCATCAGCCTGCGTGTAGTTACTGAATGTCATCGACTGGATATTCAGACGGGACACTCCATCATTCGTAGTCAACCACAAGTTTCCCTTCCCGTCTTCAGCCATACCGATAATTGTATTATTAGGCAACCCGTGACGTGTGGTATAGTTTTTAAAGACAAAATGATTATTCTTGTCACTCGTCAACTGATACAGTCCGCTTCCATTGCCACCCAGCCAGATAGTACCATTCTTGTCTTCCAAAATGCTATTAATCTTTTCCAGTTGTGTTGACTGTGGATTATCCAGTTTATACCGAAGATATTTATAATCAAAGCGCTTGTTCGACTTAGCAAAAGAAGCAAGGTCTACAATGAAGACACCTTGCGTGGTTCCCACCCACAAACGTTTATTTCTATCAATCAACAGGGCGTGAACCGCTTCGAACTCATTATCCGACTGATCGAATAATACACGGATGAAAGTATTTTTCCGCTTATCGTAGAAATGCACTCCACGTGTAGAGCCGAACCATATTCCGTGATTGATCACATCTTCACAGGCACTATTAATAAAGTCACCTTCCAATTCGGGAATATTCTCACGGGTATAGCGCTTAAAGGTACGGTTATTGGAAATATTCAGGTTCAGTTCGTTAATGCCCACACCCCAGGTATATGCCCACAAACGATTATCGGAGTCAATCAGCAGTCCGGTAATAGTGTTATTACTGATGGAAGTTATATCGTTAGGAGAAAAAAGATGATGGGCACAAGTCTTTTCCTCCTGATTCCATTTCATCAGTCCACGTTCTACTAATCCAATCCAAAGATTACCGTCTTTATCTTCACCTACAGCATTAACAGGTGTAGGAGTATCTGTTTCTGTGACAGAAGTGCCGCATGTCCATAATTCTGTTTGCAAACGCTTCGGGGAAAGCAGGTTAATGCCTCCGGTTTCAGTACCCAGCCAGATGGTCTCTCCATCGGTGAACAGGCAGTTGATGGCATTACAGTTAATGGTTACTCCACCCCGGTCACTGGTCTGACGGATGAATGAAAAAGTATCCATATCTTTGTTATACACATTCAGTCCATTCAGGGTAGATACGATCAGGTGTCCCCGTTCCGTCTGTTTGATATCCGTTATATAGGCTTGGCTCAACATTCCGGGACGATGAGTGGAATAACGATACCTCTTCAGACTTCGTTCGGCATGATTATATCTGAATAGACCACGGTTAGAGCCAATCCACAAAGCATCCCCATCCGCCTGCATACAGGAAATCCGCCAATCTTCACTGAAAGAAACCAAACTATCGGACAAGATATCTGCCTTTAAGAGATGATCCGGTTGCTTCTCAACACGATATACCTGGTTGTCAATACCTGCACAAACTGTCCAGCCTATATCAAGAATGGCATGTACGGGAGATTCGCATTCGCTCTTCAGACGATACCAGGTCTTTATATCTCCCTGATCGTCCAAATCAATACACCACAGTTCTTTATTGCCGGAAATCCATAAATCTCCCTGTCTGTCTTTATAAATGGTACTAACGTTTTCATTCAATAACTTTTGCAGCGGACTATCCGGTGGAACAGGGAGTTTTACCAAAGCATAAGTATCCAGGTCGAGGATATCTATCCCACCTTCGGATGCAATCCACAATCGCCGGAAGTTATCTTCACAAATCTTATGGACAAAGTCATTCTTTAAGCGTATCGGTTCCGTTTGTGTACCATAATTCAGGAACTGATAACCATCATATCTGCCTATACCATAATGTGTGGCAACCCAGACGTACCCTCCGGAATCTTTAAAGATATCACTTACAAAGCTATAAGGCAGCCCTGCATTTTCAGTGATAAACTTAAAGTTGTACTGGCTGAAAAAACGATCCGCACTTTTCGGAAAAAGCGCCAAAACATGTATCAGACAGATGAGAAAAAGGAAAATACGTTGTTTCATTTCTTTTCGATTCGGATACGCGCGTCTACTGCAATCACATATTTTTCCGTTGCCAGTAGTGGGTTGATATCCATTTCCTTGATCTCCGTTGCAAAACGCAACAAAGTAGAAAGGCGTACGATAATCTCGGCGAATTTATCTTCATTCACCCCCTTTTGTCCGCGCGTTCCCTTGATAATTTTGTAAGCACGAAGGGAATGAATCATGGAGTAAGCCTCTTCATACGAAAGCGGTGCCAGACCGGAAGAAACGTCCTTAAGCACTTCCACAAAAATACCACCCAAACCACACAGCACTACATGCCCGAATTTCTCTTCATACTTGGCGCCTACGAAAAGTTCCGTACCCGTCAGCATCGGTTGTATCAGGATACCTGTCACTTCGGGAATCTGCATCATACGTTCAAATTCAAACGCCAGATGCTCTTCTCCCTTGATGTTAAGCACCACACCGCCTACGTCGGATTTATGAACAGGTCCCACCACCTTTGCCACTACAGGGAAACCTGTGCGACGAACAAAAGCCAGCACCTCGTCTTTATTGGCCGACACAAATTCCTCAACTATGGGAATGCCGGCAGCATGCAGCAATGCCTGTACATAATGGGGCTGAATATATCCATCTTCGGGGATAGAGTCTATAATACGACGAATACGCGGCACATCCACACCAAAGAGTTCGATCTCATTGGCGGCAGGCCGGGAAGCATTCATAATGCGAGACAATGCGGTACCCAATGTCACTTCGTCAGCAAAATTCACATGGCCTTTAGCAAGGAAAGCGGCAACTTCCGCTCCGGCAGTATTGATGGAGGGAAGAATGGGAAAGATCGGTTTACTGCATGTCTGCATCTTCTCGTGCAACACGTCATACATCTCGAACATGGTAACCAGTCCCGGTGTCCCGAAGATAGCCAGAACAGCATCAATATTATCGAATTTCTCTTCACAATATTCCAGGCAAAGACGCAAATGGTCGGGAGTTCCCGTAGCCAGGATATCAATCGGATTTCCTACAGCTGCACCGGGGAAGAGTTTACTTTTCAATTCGTCCACAACCGGGCCTTCCAGCTTGGGCACATTCAGTCCGCCTTTACTCAGCGCATCAGTCAGCATAACTCCCGGACCGCCGGCATGAGTAATGATGGCGAAGTTCTTCCCTTTCAGTTCCGGCAGTGTGAAGATACAACCTACGGTCGTCAGCTCCTCGCGCGAATAGCAACGCACAATACCCGCCTTACGGAACAAAGCTTCCACTGCCGAGTCCGAACTGGCAATGGCACCTGTATGTGAAGATGCCGCACGACTACCACTTTCACTGCTACCTGCCTTGATGGCAGCAATCTTACAGCCTTTCTTTATCAGAGAGGATGCATGGAACAACAGACGGTCCGGGTCACCGATACTTTCAATATAGAGCAGTTTTATTTTAGAATCTTTATCTGCCTGGAAATTCTCGTCCATATATTGCAGCACATCTTCCACACCTATCTGCTTGGCATTCCCCACAGACCAGACAGAATTGAACTGCAAACCTTTTGTTACGGCACTTTCCAAAATGAAAACGGCAGTCGCACCGGAGCTGGATATCAAATCGACTCCTTGAGGATGCAATTGCGGAATGGGTTGACTGAACACACTATGATGCCAGGTATTCATCAGTCCGATGCAGTTCGGCCCTATCAGGGAAGCACCGTACTTATTTACCGTTTCCAAAATACGGTCTTCCAGCAGAGCGCCCTCATGTGTCTCTTCACCGAATCCGGCGGAGAGAATGATAAACGCCCGTACCTGCTTCTCAGCTGCAAGCACTTCCACGGCATCAGGACACATCTGTGCGGGAATAGCGAGTATCGCAAGTTCCGTATCGGGAATGTCCTTCACATCCGCAAAGGCAGCAACACCCTGCACTTCAGTCTCTTTCGGATTCACGGCACGAAGTTCACCGGTATAACCACCATTAATAAGGTTACGCAGGATAGCGCCTCCCGGCTTGTGCACATTATTGGATGCTCCCACCACTACAATACTGGCAGGACGAAGCAATTGGTTTGTTATCATAGTCTGTTCACTTTAAGTTCAGGATACAATGTGACAAATATACGTCTTTTATGCAATCCTGCAATCGGAAAAGAAAAGAAAAATAGAAGTGTAATCGGGAAAGGGGGGTTCAAGTAAGCAGTCTTTTTGAATGGCAGAACAAGAGATATTGCAACAATTCAAAATAATTGTCAGTATTCCGTATAAAGATTTCATATATTTGAAGCCTCATTCTAAAAATGGAGACATAACGAAACAGAATTATGGACATCAGAGACAGAATACAACAACTATTAACCGCCATCAACCAAGGGGTTTATGAGAAGGATACGGAATTAGGCTTGTCATTATTGGCTGCACTGGCAGGCGAAAGTGTTCTTTTGCTGGGTCCTCCGGGGGTTGCCAAATCCATGGTGGCACGCCGACTGAAGGCTGCCTTCAAGGGAGCAAAGGCTTTCGAATATCTGATGTCACGTTTTTCTACTCCCGACGAGATATTCGGCCCTATCAGTATCAACCGGCTCAAGGAATTCGATAAATACGAACGTGCCATTGAAGGATATCTCCCTACGGCAAGTGTAGTATTCCTGGATGAGATATGGAAAGCAGGGCCTGCCATACAGAATTCATTACTCACCGCCATCAATGAGAAAATTTACCGGAACGGAGACAGAGAAATCAAACTACCGCTTAAACTTCTGATTGCCGCCAGTAACGAGTTGCCCGCGCACGGCGAAGGACTCGAAGCATTGTGGGACCGATTTCTGTTACGCATCATTTGCACCTGTGTGAAAGATGAAGCGACCTTCTACAACATGCTGCTCGATGATAATGATAAAGAAATAAACATACCCACAGATCTGCAAATCAGTGAAGAAGAATATGCAGACTGGCGCAGAAAGATAAACCAGGTTTCACTATCCACCGAAATACTACATTATATTACGAATATCCGCCATCAATTGAAACGTCTTCCGCTGGATGATGAAGACACAATTCGAAACGTATACATAAGTGACCGACGCTGGAAGAACATCGTGCAACTATTGAAAGCCTCAGCCTTCATCAACGGACGCACAGCCGTGAATTCGGCAGATTTGCCGCCTCTATACCATTGCCTATGGAACGAGATAGACGAGTGCGAGCCCATTCATCAATTAGTTCTCCGTGAACTGTTCACTTCCTGCCTTGAAAAAATGGAAGAAATCACCGAAGCGATTAAGAGTGATATACGAATCAGCCGGGTGCGCCAGGCGCTGGAAGATTTTAAAAACAATTGCTCGCCCAAGAATGACCTTGAAATTACGGATTACTTCTACTATCATGTAGCAGAACATGGCACAGGTCATACCTATATCTTCGCCGTAGACTATCTGGCACTGAAAGAGCAGAAGAGAGAGAATGCTCCGAGACAAGCCGTCATCTATCCCGATCCGTTGAATCCGGGACGCTCAATTATCCGTTGTTATCCGGGTGGAGCACCCTCAGACGCAGTTCAACAACGGGTGAACCTGTACAGAGAGGGAACAGAATACCTGTTAATAGATGGTGTGCGATATCCGATGACGCAAAGGAAGAAAGGAGAAAAAATGACTAAAGCATCTCACCAGTCCGAACAAACTTCCCAAAACCTGTTCGACAAACTGCCCCAGATCACCTCCCGCAATTACCGGGATGAACTGAACCGGCTCTTTCAGCATCTTCTCACCCTTACCAACTCCTTATGCACGGACAATCTGTTCGTCAGCCCCGCTGACAAAGAGTTAATCACCCATTACTCGGACGAAGTGCTGAAAAAACTGCGGAACGTAGAAATCGAAGAGGAAAAGTTACAATTCAACTTGCGGCAATATGGCAGGGCTGAGCAAAAGGAAGTATGATATCCAGTTCTATGTAAAGGTAGTCGAGAAGTTCGTACAAACGGGAGAATGTGCCAAGACGCTATACGGTGAAACGGAAGATCCCCTGCTTCTCTATCTGCTGGCCATCATGAACGATCCGTCCATCAGGGTTCTGGTGCTGGGCGATGAGGTCCGTGCACGCATATTCTACGATATCACCACGCAATTTGTCTGGCAGTTTCTGGAACAAGAGAAATTTCAGATGCAAAGAGCGCAATCCGAACTTGGAGAAATGGAAAGTGCCCTGAACTGGATTAAAGAGAAACGGGATGGATGGCAGGCCCTACTGAGGAAAATCAAAGATGACTATAAAGAGAATGCCTTCGATGAACCATTCTACGAACATATGTTCGGGGACAAAGACAAGCAACATGATTCCACCGTTTGGGAGAAGATGTTGAAAGACTGGGAAGATTCTTTTCAGCAGAAGCAGCAGGAACAGAAAGAGAAAAATCTGGATGCCAAGAAAGACTTTCTGGAAAAGAAACTGAAAACCAGCCTGAACAAGATACCGGAATACCTGGAAGAACACCAAGTGGACAAGGAGGAATTCTATCAGGCATGGAGCATGATGAACGGATTGTGGAATACCATCGATTTTGAGAATATCCGGAAGATTGTAAAACTGCAAAAGGAATACCCCGAACTGCTGAAGGTAGCCAACCGTATGGGAAGAATAGCCGACGATGAAGGCAGCAAACAGGTATATGTAACGGAAGGCAGTGTCTACAAACTGGCTCATTCCCAAAAGAGCGATATTCTGGGTGTCACCATCGGTAACGACCTGAACGCCCTGCTTCCTTCGGAATTGCTATATTATGCAGACAGCGAGCTGCAAGATGTCTTCATGCTGAAATACTTCACGCAGAAGCTACAAACCTTCCGTTATAAATCGGAAATCATGCAGCCTTCCAGACGTCTGGAAGCAAAACCGGCAGTTCTGAAAGGGCCTATGATCGTATGCCTCGACACGTCGGGCAGCATGACGGGGAAACCGGAGCGAATGGCCAATTCCTTGCTGATAAAACTGATTGAAATAGCTGAACTTCAAAACAGGGAATGTTTCCTCATCACATTCTCCGTATCCACCAAAACCATTGACATACGCCGCGACCGGCTGAAACTGATGGAATTCTTCAGCCACCCCTTCACCGGTGATACGGATGCCACCCAAATGCTGAAAGACACTTTCAGAATGCTCGACGAGAACCGCTATATGAATGCTGATGTCTTACTTATCAGCGATTACCGCATCCCCAAATGCAAACCTGAGCTATTAAAACAAATGAGCGTACACCGGGAAAAGGGTACTCTCTTCTATGGTCTACAGATTGGCATTGCTCCGAATGAATGGACAGAGCATTTCGATCACATCTACAGGATAGAGTATCATGTAGATCGCAAATATTAAAGCCAATCTATCAGTTCCGCAATAACCATATTCCCATAAAACGGTCATAAACCATATATCCACCGGTCGATTTATAGACAAGTTCTTTCTCTACCAACGACTTCAAAGCGGCATTGACACTGCTCGGAGTTTTCAGCCCATGCCCCAAAATGAAATCTCCACTGTTGGGTGCCGTCACTTTCCCTTCATGCGCAATGGCTTTCATCAGTGCCAACTGATTGTCCGTCAACATAATAATCAGGTTCTGATAGACAGGTGTATTCTCTTCAAGAAGCCCCATCAGCACTTGCTCTGCCTGAGTGATATCTACAACTGACTCATTTCGCTCATACAACCGATTCAACATTGCCTGCATATACCAGGTATGTCCCTCAAAACGGGTATATATCCAATGAAATACAGATTTGTCCAACTCTTGCCCCCGCAACTCAAAAAAGTTCCTTGCAAACCGATAATAAGATTCTTCACCAATCTCACGCAGCACCATCAATTGCGTACTCTGATAGAAAGGACGCTTGGCGGAAACAAACATTTCCTGCATCAAATGCTGACTGCTACCTGCAAAGATGAAATGGACATTCGGGATAAACTGGATATAAGAGCGAAGCAAAGCCTCTGTACCTTCTTCAGGATAAGAAGTGATCTGCTGAAACTCATCAATAGCCAGATAGCAATTCCTGCCGGAAGCAGTCATATAGTCAAAGATTTCCTTCAATGTCTGTTCAGACTTGTCGACAACAAAGTCTAAGGTTACTGTAGGAACTCCCGTCAACTCATCTGCACTAATCACCGGTCGGCAAGAGCGAAAAAAAGAAGTCAGCTTATGCAAAGCACTTTCGCTGAGCGTATCAAGCTGCCCTAGTACGGTTTTTGCCAGCAGGCGAACGAAAGAAGCTAAATCGCGCGTTGCAAAAATATCCATATAGAAACTGACAACTTCCGGTTTCTCCTCTTGCAGGGTATAGAAGACATTTTTTATCAATCCCGTCTTACCCATACGCCGAGGCGCTATCAATGTCAGATTCCGTTCATTCTCCAAAGCCGACAACATCTGTTGTGTTTCAGCTTCACGGTCACAAAAATAACGAGGGTTCGCATAACCATACACTAAAAAAGGATTCCGGGGTTGCATCTTCTGAGGTTTCATAAGCAACATTACATATTTTACGTTACACTTTTTATGTAACACAAAATACGGAATAAATATCGGATAAAGCAAATAGATGCGAATATTTAACCTGCATCATTAAAGCCAGTCCATCAATTCCACCAGACTTTTCATCTGTTTCAATCTGGGATGAGCGAATGTATCCACCACTTCATGCTGCCACATCACCTCAAAAGGAATGTGTACCCCATATCCTCCAATAGCCAGTACCGGTTGAATATCGGATTTCAAGGAATTACCAATCATCATAAATTCTTCCGGAGCGACTTGAAGGATTTGTAGCAGACGGGTATATTCTTTCTCCGTCTTATCAGACATTATTTCAATATGATCAAAATAAGAGGTCAACCCGGAGCGGTGCAATTTACGTTCCTGATCCAACAAGTCACCTTTCGTAGCCACTACCAGACGATAACGGCCTTGTTCCTTCAGAGCTTTCAAGGTCTCTTCCACACCGGACAGCAACTCAATCGGCATCTGAAGTAGAGATTTACCTAAAAGAATAATCTGTTGTATCTTATCTGCTGACACCTTCCGTTCACTCACCCGCAAAGCAGTCTCAACCATTGAAATAGTAAACGCTTTGGCACCATAGCCCAAACATTCCAGATTTTCCATTTCTGTTTTAAACAGTTCTACCGAAATCTCCTTTGCGTTACCATATTCACTTAATAGCTCCGTATACTTTCGTTCCACCTCCTGAAAAAAAGGTTCATTGCTCCAAAGAGTATCGTCTGCATCGAAAGCAATGACTTTAATAGTATGTTTCATTTCCTGAGTCTCCATCCGGTTCATTACATATTTTACATTACACCATTTATGCAATGCAAAGTTCCAAAGAAATTACAGATAAAGCAAAGGAGTACGGACTTTTAACGTCTTTATACTCTGAAATAAGAACAGATCAAAAGACTATGCAGCATAACCTGAGCCGTACTTGCTCCGTACCAACTCCGTAGTTTCTCCATATAGAGGTACCTCTGACCGAAGAAGGTACGGAGCAGGTACGGCCCAGATACGGTTCGGGTACGATTCGGATATGACTCACATCGAGTTTACACAAGACTTATATATATTTTAAAATATAGTTACATTATCATAAAGAAGTTTTATTATCCTGTTTTTTATAAAAAGCTACCTATTTTTGTATGTATTAAAGCATTAACAACAAAAACAAACGAATACATGAAACTAACCAAGCAATCACTTATCATTACCTTTTCACTATCGCGACTCCACTCATGTGAGCGTATATAAAACTCAAACTATGGAACACAGAATTAAAGAACTGGACTATCTGAAAAGCATCTTTATCCTCCTAATGATCGTTTTCCATCTGGTATACATTGGCGATAAGTATCCTTATATAAAGCAAATCGTATATACATTCCACATGTCCGCTTTCTTAATCATATCCGGTTATCTAGATAATGTTCAGAAAGACATCAAAAGTTTTGTAAGGAAACTATTCTGGATTTTTGTTCCATACATGTGCATGGAGGCAGGCTGCGTAATTATGTCACATATCTTACCGGTCAGGGAAAGTATACCAGAAGTTACTCCAATTATATTATTACACAAGATATTTATAAAACCATTAGGTCCCTACTGGTATCTTCACACCTTGATTATTTGCAGTCTCCTACATTATCTGGCCTTCCGTTATACTCACATGAAAACAATATCACAGTTGATATTGCTTGGCCTTGGTTTATTTGCTACCGCATACTGGGGTGGACTCATAGTATTTGCCAATGCCATTTATTTCCTTGCAGGAATCATTATCAAACAAAGTAAATTACCATTCACTCAAATCTTTCAGCCCTCTTTTTTAGCCCTTATTCCTATTATGCTACTATGCTACTTCCCTGACAATCTGGACAGAGGTACATTAGCAGGCATTGTAATTACTTATCTAGTCATCATTATATCATTATATGCGCACAACTATCTGCCTAAAGATATCAAAAAATACTCTTATTTTATAGGCAGGAACACTCTTGTCATATTCCTGTTCTCCCCCATTTTTACAATTTTATGCAAGCTTTTCCTACCCTTCCTATTCTTTGATTCCACCGGAATGCTTTTCATGGTGATATCTGTCATTGTTACCATAAATGGATGCATAGCGATAGCATGGAGCATGGATAAACTGCACTTTTCCCGTTTCTTTTTTGGACAAGACAACATATTAAATTAACAGTCGCATAAACCCGATAGAATCTAAAAAACAAACTTAATATAAATATCATGCAAGAACGACAGAAAAACAGAAGATTGTATTTTGAGGAACTTTCCATAACAAGCAGGAAATATTACATTCCATATATATCAAAATACAAAAAGATTAAAAAGGGAATGAATATTTTAGAAATAGGGTGCGGAGATGGAGGTAATTTATTACCTTTCACCGAACTGGGATGCAACACGACAGGAGTCGACTTATCAGCAGGAAGAATAAAAGATGCCATCCTGTTTTTTGAAGAAAGACAAATAAAAGGGAATTTCATTGCCTCGGATATTTTCAAATTGAAAGGACTTGAACATAAATTCGACTTAATCATTTGTCACGATGTTATAGAACATATAAAGGACAAAGCGACATTCTTATCAAATCTTCCCAAATACATTAATCCTGAAGGGATTATCTTTATGTCATTTCCCGCGTGGCAAATGCCTTTTGGAGGACATCAGCAGATATGCAAAAGCAAAATAATTTCCCACTTCCCTTTCATTCATTTACTGCCAGCACCTATATATAAAGGCATTTTGAAGTTTGGCGGTGAGAGCACCGGTTGTATTGAAGAACTTCTCTCTATAAAGGAAACTAAAACCTCAATAGAATTATTTGAAAAATTAGTGCATGAGAAACACATTACAATTATAGATAGGCAACTGTTCTTCATAAATCCTCATTATGAAATAAAATTCCGATTAAAACCCCGGAGACTATATGCCATAATTGCCGGCATTCCATATCTGAGAAACTTCTTTACTACCTCATGTTTCTATACTCTAAAATGAAATTCTCCGTATTACTCATTCAAAGTAAACTGCCAGGCGCAACAGCAGCTATTATCGGTAATATCCGGATAGCAGCTAAGACATTCGCAAGTAATGCGTTCATCTATTGTTTTAGCAAAACCGCTATATTCAATTATACCTACCGATTTACAAGGATGATACTCCATCTGTTTTCGTTTGCGGGCTGTTTGCACATGACATTCAAGCGTGCGATACACCAAAGTTTTATTGTCTTTCCCCAGAATAATCTCATCATTATTTATATTCGCATAAAAACGTAGCTGCAAGGCTTTTGCCAAGCCCTCCAGTCCTGCATGTTCCGGCAATCCGAGGAATTGTTTTATTCTTCTCGCCTCTGTTATCGTGAAAGACTTCCATGCTTCCCTATCGTGATGCATGGCTTCATCCATTCCAAATTTCCGTTCTATTGATTGAAACCACACGCCATCCATAGCCAACCAATTTTTGGAATAGGCTTCGATGAGTTTTATCAGTTCTTCTTTAGTGAGGGAACTTAAAAAGTTGTTTTGTTTCATTGCAAAAAAGATTCGTATAAATAACTATACAAAATGGTTGAATAACAATACAGAGTTATCAGACCAAGCATGCAAATGTATAAAATTAATCTAAAAATTAAAGAGAAATGCAGAGCAAATACATGATAAATTTCGACAAATATAATTATAAGAAAAATATACAAACTTATATTCAATCACCCTTCTTAGACAAACTCAGAATTCAGGAAAATTTTGAGCTCAGAAATAAGCCATAAATCTAGGCTTTATACAAATTAATTTTATACATTTGCATGATACTTTATTAATTATGAAGTAAACGTCAATCTATACAAACTTTATAAACACCCTAATTATGATGAAACTATCACATTTCTTTTTCCTGATATTAATACCGGTTCTGTATTCTTGCTCATCCGATGAACATTATCTTGATTTTACCATTGAAAAACAAGATATAAAAATAGCAAAAGCATTTTGGGGAAGAATAAAAATATTAAGCGGTAATATGGATTATAGTATAAATAACTTGAACTCTGATATAGCTGAAGCATATATCTATGAAGACGGGGAATATGGCAACATAGTCATAAAACCGATTCAGAAAGGTAAAGCAACTATTGAAATAACAGATAACATTTGCCACACCAGTATTATTATAAAAGCAGAAGTTGTAGACAATGAAATCGGAACCATCATACGTGAAAGCAATCACCCTTTATTGAAAGAAGGCGGCTTTTTATGGTTCAAAGAGGATGAAAAGCGCTCATTTCGCATAACCGTTCAAGATGTGGACATTGCAAAAGGGCTATATTCAATATACAAATCCGAGAAAAAATACTACCTCTCACTCGCCTATAAGAAGGATGATGGCAATGAGGCTACGGAAGTTTATGATATAGGAGAAAGCGACTATGTAGCGTTGTATATGTTGGACACTGTTTTAAACTTAGGTTTATTCGAAACAACAAGATCGGCTCCTCCTCCTAAGGCTCACTGGCTGAGAATGAAAGGGATTAACAACGAATATAACATCAATTGCATAGCTTCTAACGATGAAGGATATGACATAGAAGGGGAAACTCGATGAAGCACCCAATTTATCGCTTTTTATCACTGTCAATATAAAAATTAAAATATGAGACTGAACTACACTTTATTTGGGGTACTGTTACTGCTTTGGAGTGGATGTGATTTTTCGGAACCGGAACCGGAACCAGAAATCGAACCGCCGACTGTAGTAGTAGAGAAAGATCCTGTTGATATAAAAGTATTTATAGAAACAGTAACGAACGATAAAACCTATGATTACATAGACTTATTGGGCAGAGGATTTGACTGTAAAAAGAGTACCATAAAGGGATATATAAATGTAAAAGGCAAAGTTATTGATGTAGAACGTCTGTTAGCAGGTGACGGATATGATTATGTAAAGCAGGAACCAATTAAACTATACCCTTATTCTACAGTAGAAATATTTTTGCTTTACAATGGGGGAGGTTGGGTTATAAGTGAAAATCGAGACTTGAATAAATATATAGATAATATCTATTTAAATAGCCAAGTGGAAACAAAGATAGGGGATGATGTTCTTAGGCTATTTACCGAAGATATAGGAAATATAGAGGAAAACTTGCAAGGCAACTATTTTCACAAAGCGGAATGTTTTCACCCTACCAGCAGATATACCCTTCCCCATGTTTGGCCACATTATTTGTGTTTTTTCTTGTCTAAAGAGTTCCTGAATGATTTAGAGAAGAGTAACGGGGATGAGATAGTGAAAAAATATGGTACCCATGTTCTTACCGATGTACTCTTGGGGGGATATACCTCTCTTTCTTATGTTGCTCAATATAGCTATATGCTATCTGATGTGGATTTTAGGAAGCGGGTTCAAGCTTACACCAACTATTTTAATGCATCTCGTTATCCTCTGGATGTAAACCCAATTTTTGAGGAATGCAGTAAAGTAAATATTCATTTTAAAGCAAATGGAGGAAACCCGTCACATTTTGTTGCCGAAGGCGATAAAATCATGGGCTTTGACAAGTGGATTAAAGAAATTAATAATCAGGTGGGAACTTTAATCGGAATCGGACAATCTACCACTCATATATTTTTAATAAGTGATTTTGTGAAAGATGAAAAGAAGAAAACCGAAATAGAAAAAGCGATTCTACGGTATTGCAATCAATAACCGATACACAATTTCTGAATCTTTTTTGAATACATCATTGGACATTTCATTGTCTTCTCTTTTTCTTTGAGTGGAAAACCGTTATCTTTGCACACCAAAATGCGCTCATAACAAAAGAGATACATATATCACAATGGAAAAGAAATTCAAACGCACTACCGTTACGTCGGCATTGCCCTACGCTAACGGCCCGGTTCATATCGGACATCTGGCAGGAGTTTATGTACCCGCTGATATCTACGTCCGCTATCTGAGACTGAAAAAGGAAGATGTAATCTTCATCGGAGGTTCGGACGAACACGGAGTACCCATCACAATACGCGCCAAGAAAGAAGGCGTAACACCGCAAGATATAGTAGACCGTTATCATACGCTTATCAAAGAGTCTTTTAAAGAGTTCGGCATCTCATTTGATGTATACAGCCGCACAAGTTCAAAAACTCACCACGACACCGCTTCGGAATTCTTCCGTAAGCTGTACGATAAAGGCGATTTTATCGAAAAAACCAGCATGCAGTATTACGACGAGGAAGCCAAGACTTTCCTTGCCGACCGCTATATCACAGGCGAATGTCCCCACTGCCATGCAGAAGGTGCCTACGGTGACCAATGCGAAAAGTGCGGTACAAGCCTCAGCCCCACAGACCTGATTAATCCGAAAAGCGCCATCAGCGGAAGTAAGCCCGTAATGCGCGAAACGAAGCATTGGTATCTGCCGCTTGACCAACATGAAAGCTGGTTGCGCCAATGGATTCTGGAAGATCATAAAGAATGGCGTCCCAATGTATACGGTCAGTGCAAAAGCTGGCTTGACATGGGCCTGCAACCCCGTGCGGTAAGCCGTGACCTTGATTGGGGTATTCCTGTACCCGTAGAAGGAGCAGAAGGAAAGGTGCTGTATGTATGGTTTGATGCCCCTATCGGCTACATCAGCAACACAAAAGAGTTGCTGCCTGACACTTGGGAAACCTGGTGGAAAGATCCCGAAACCCGTCTGATTCACTTCATCGGTAAAGATAATATCGTATTCCACTGCATCGTATTCCCTGCCATGCTGAAAGCAGAAGGAAGCTTTATTCTGCCTGATAACGTACCGAGCAATGAATTCCTGAATCTGGAAGGCGACAAGATTTCGACTTCACGCAATTGGGCCGTATGGTTGCACGAATACCTGGTAGACTTCCCCGGCAAGCAGGATGTGCTTCGCTATGTGCTGACAGCCAATGCACCTGAAACTAAAGACAATGATTTCACCTGGAAAGATTTCCAGGCACGCAATAACAATGAATTAGTAGCCGTTTACGGTAATTTTGTGAACCGTGCCCTGCAACTCACCAAGAAGTATTTCGATGGTGTAGTACCCGCTGCCGGTGAATTGACAGAGTACGACCGCGAAACACTGAAAGAATTCTCTGATGTAAAAGCAGAAGTAGAAAAGTTACTGGATGTATTCAAGTTCCGTGATGCACAGAAGGAAGCCATGAACCTGGCCCGCATCGGAAACAAATATCTGGCAGATACCGAACCCTGGAAGATTGCCAAAACGGATATGGATCGTGTAGCCACTATCCTGAACATCTCCCTGCAACTGGTTGCCAATCTTGCCATTGCATTCGAACCATTCCTACCGTTCAGCAGCGAAAAACTACGCAATATGCTGAACATGGACAGCTTCGACTGGGCTACTTTGGGCAGCACTAATTTATTGCCGGCCGGACACCAGTTGGCTACTCCTGAATTGCTTTTCGAAAAGATAGAAGACAGCGTTATTGAAGCACAGGTACAGAAGTTGCTCGATACGAAAAAGGCTAATGAGGAAGCCAACTACAAAGCCAATCCTATCCGCCCGAATATCGAATTCGACGACTTCATGAAGCTGGATATTCGCGTGGGCACCGTATTGGAATGTCAGAAAGTTCCCAAAGCCGATAAATTACTGCAATTCAAGATTGCCGACGGACTGGAAAACCGTACTATCGTCAGTGGTATCGCACAACACTACAATCCGGAAGAATTGGTAGGCAAACAAGTATGTTTCATTGCCAATCTTGCTCCGCGTAAGCTGAAAGGCATCGTCAGCGAAGGTATGATCCTCTCTGCCGAGAACTTTGACGGTTCACTCTCCGTAGTTACAACCATGAAGGAGGTGAAGCCGGGTAGCGAAGTGAAGTAAAAATAATCTTAATGCCGAATGACAACTCAAGAACTCATATCTGCACGTAGTAGCGAAGCCAATCTTGGCCAGGAAGAATTTGCGTGGTTGTTATTCGGCATTCATGATAAGACTCACGCTGTTTTAGGCAGCTCATATAAACCGACACGTCCCTCGCTTGACGCCCTAAAAAGAGAAATAGCCGAAGGGACCAACTGTGGCATTACTTTTACGGAAATACATGAAATCATGTATCAAGGGAAAAGAGTTATCATGTTTCAAATTCCGGCAGCCCCTAAAGGAATCCCGACTTCTTATAAAGGACACTATTATGGGCGCGATGGCGAATCATTATCAAAAGCTTATTGAAGGAAGAAAGCCGAACCTATTTATAGCAAAACCGGTTGCTCAGCAATTAGATCAGAAAACAGCCTATTCCAACAATAAAGGATTTGAGGACAGTTATTATTGTGATTTAATTTTAAAAGCACTCACTGAACACGGTACGCTTACAAAAAAGGAAATAACAGAATTACTTTGGAATAAGTTGCCAGATGTATTGAGCGAAAGCCAAAAACACTCAAAAGTCAGAAACCTACTTACCAAACTGAGGAAGCAGGATAAGATTAGAAATGTATCCAAAGGCATACACTCGGATTGGTTTCTTAATGCGGATAATTTAAACGCAATTAAATGATATCTTAATCATAAATCGAACAAGGAATGACAGAAGCATCACTCAAAGAGAAAACAGCAAAAGGATTATTCTGGGGCGGAATAGGCAACGGCGCCATGCAACTGCTAAACCTCGTCTTCGGCATATTCCTTGCTCGGTTGTTATCCACAACAGACTATGGCATGGTGGCCGTATTGACCATCTTCTCCGCCATGGCCGGAATTTTCTCGGAGAGTGGCTTCATCCTAGCACTTGTCAATAAGAAAGAGGTAAAGCATGAGGAATATAATTCCGTATTCTGGTTCAACATCAGTATCGGCGCATCACTTTACCTCATACTTTTTCTTTGCGCTCCTTTCATCGCCGATTTCTACCATACACCCGAGCTTACCCGGCTGGCCCGTTTCCAATTTCTGAGTTTCTTCATCGGAAGTTTCGGTACTGCCCCTACGGCCTATTTTTTCCGTAATCTCATGGTGAAAGAGCGTAGTCAGATACAGATAGCCGCCATTCTCATTTCGGGTATTACAGGTGTCAGTTGTGCCTACCATGGCTGGGGATACTGGGGAATTGCCGTACAGACCGTTGTGTATGTCAGCACCAACACTATCCTGCTTTGGATATTCTCTCCCTGGCGGCCTACTTTTTCGTTCCGCTTTCACCCATTGCTGGAATTATTGCCTTTCAGCAGTAAATTACTCTTTACCTCGCTCTTCACTCATATCAATAACAACATCTTCTCCGCATTGCTGGGACGTTTCTACACCATCCAGCAAGCCGGTTACTACTCACAGGGAAGCAAGTGGACGACGATGGGATATTCCACCATTTTCGGAATGATAAACAGTGTAGGGCAACCTGTGTTCAGGGAAGCCTCGGAGGACAGGCAACGATTGCAAAACATATTCCGCAAGCTGATGCGCTTCACCGCCTTTGTCAGTTTCCCCGCTATGTTGGGGCTCGCCATTGTTTCTCAGGAACTGATCGTAATAAGCATTACAGAGAAATGGCTACCCTGTGTCCCCGTCATGCAGATACTGTGCGTATGGGGAGCCTTCATGCCTATTTCAACTCTTTACTCCAACCTGATGAATAGCATCGGCCGGCCGAACGTATATATGTGGAACACCATCGCACTGGGCATCTTCCAGCTATTATGCGTGTGGGGTAGTTACCCGTACGGTCTGAATATCATGCTGATAGTCTATACAGCAGCCAATATCTTCTGGCTACTCATCTGGCATTATTTTGCCCATAAACATATCGGAATTTCCCTGCTTAATACACTGAAGGATATAGCTCCCTATCTCATTATATCTGTAGCCGTAATGACTTTTACTTACTGGGTAGCAGGTTATGTGAAGAACATCTATCTTTCCTTACTGGCGAAAATCGCTTTAGCTGCCTCACTCTACATATTCCTGATGTGGAGCCTGAAGTCGACTGTATTTAGGGAAAGTCTTCAATATCTATTTAAAAAGAAAACCATACAATAATGACACTGCAAAATGTAACTGTAATCATCCCTGCGCACAACCGTCCCGAGCGCTTGCGCAGATTGCTCGACTACTATAGCCGCACAGATATCAAGGTTCTTGTTCCCGACTCATCCGACCATCCGTTTGCCGATGCGGAGAAGTACCCGGACATCACTTATCTGCACCGTCCTAAACTACATTTCCTGTTGAAGCTGAAAGAAGTGCTTCCGATGATTAGTACACCCTATGTGCTTTATTGCGCTGATGATGATTTCGCTGTTCCCTCCGGCATTGCGCAGATGACCGCCTTTCTAGACGAACACCCAGATTACAGCACTGCACAGGGACATTACCTGACCTTCACTCCCCATAAAGGGAAAATATCATTCTACCCTCGCTATATCCGCTACTTCGATAAACAAGTAACAGGCGACACTCCCCGGGAAAGACTTTTGCAAGAGAAGAACATGTATGCCTCATTGCTCTACTCCGTCATCCGGACACAAGCTTTTCAGAGGATGTATGCAGCTTGTTTCAACCCGGACGGAAGCCTGCGTTTCCGCAACCTTTTCCTGGCTGAAGAGTTCTTTAACCATGCTGCGCTTATCTTCGGCAAATATGCTACACTACCCTATTTCTACAGTGCCCGCGAGCGTATCAAAGGTTCCGCCACGGAAACCACCGTACCTGTTTCAGTTATCAAAACCTCTCATAAATATCGGGAGGAATATCAAGGTTTCCTTCTGGCGTTATCAGAATTACTGGCAGCCCAGGAAGGTGATACGCTTGAAGATGCTTTCTCCTTTATTTGCAGCATCAGCGATATGCCTAAAGACACTGCCGAAATCTCTGGCAAAAGGAAGATTATGGAATTCACTCATAAGCATCCCCTGTTACGTTGGGTAAACAGGCTGGCTGACTGGAGATATACTCAGAAAGGATTGAAAGCGGTACAAGGTATGCAAAGCTACCCCTGTACATTCTCCACACCGGAAAAAGAAGAAATTATCAAAGCTATTGAACAATCTTAAAGACACGCAAAAATGACAAATAAAACTGTTTCCATTATAATAGGTACTTATACGACACCTACCTCTTTCCGGGAAATCAAGGTCTACAAAGTAGGGAAAAAACCTCAGGATAGAAACTGCTGAAGCACTCCTTCAAGCATCCCATTATCAGAAAGCAGTTTCTCCACAAACTCACGAAAGGCACCAAAGCCCCCATGCTGTGCGGTGACGTAATCGACCTCACGTTTCACATAATCCGGTGTATTACTGGGGGAAGCGCTGAATCCAACCTTACGGAGCAGAGCCAAGTCGTTCACATCATCACCGATGAAGGCAACATCCTGCAACGTAATGCCCAACTCACGACATAAATCTTCCGCCTGTGCCACTTTATCTTTCACTCCCAGGTAGCAGTAATCTATCTTCAGTTTATCAGCACGCTTCTGAACAATCTGCGTATTCTCACCCGTCATAATGGCTACAGGTATATTCAGCTTGCGAAGGAAAATAACTCCCCAGCCGTCTTTCACGGAGAAGCGTTTCATCACATCGCCCTGTTCGGTATAGTACATTCCACCATCAGTCCACACACCATCAATATCGGTAATCACTAACTTTGGTAACATAGTTTTTTCTTTTTATTCAGATGATACAATCATTTATTTCCACTTCCCGCTCTTTCCCCTCAGCCCATCGCGATAGCCACACAGCAATGCCCACAACTTACTGAACTTCTGCCGCTCATACAGTATGATAAAAACCACACGCTTATAAAAATGATAGCGCAAATGCGACTTCAAATTCAATGCCTCTGGATACAGACGATGCAGGAGAATACCATTGCGCACATTATAGTAGGAACGGGCCGGACCGTATTCATTAGGAAATACTTCTTTTCCCAGCAAACGCCTTTTCTTCTTCTGATAACCCAAATCGTGTGTCAGCAGAATATTCTTGAAACATAAAACGGGAATATCTTTCCTTTTAGCCCTCCAACAAAACTCACAATCCACTCCCCAGACAAAGAGGGATTCCATAAAGTCGCCCAAAGTATCGAACAGGCTAACCGGATATATACTTCCCGAAGTCATTGCCGAATACACTTCATCCACAGAGTCCGTTGGCGGATACATGGTGGTTTGCTGGGATTTAATGAAATAATTGGTAGAGAAAATAGCAGCCTTGTCCTCACCATAGCTACGGATTGCCCGAAGGTAGCTTTCGAAGTTCCGCCCACCGAAACAGCTATCCTGATCCAAGGTCAGCAGATGCGTAAATCCATTTGCACGGGCATACGCCACCGCCTTATTCAGCGCAGAACCAATGCCCAGATTTTCACCGCAACCATCCAGAATGATTTTCCCTCTCCCGTCTCCCAAAGAATCCAAATCCAGATCCCTGCGATCTGTTGCCGGAGTATTATCCCACAACATCAATTCATCCAGTTGAGCAAGATAGGTAGCGATATTCTTTACTACCGCATCATCCGGATAATATAAGATGACTATGCCTAAGAGTTTCATAAATTATCGGATGACATCCGGATAGATAATCTCATTCCGGGGAATTTCTTTCAGTACTTTATGCCCTACCACTTTCGCACGCTCCACCCACTTAAAGCCGTCACCGGGACTCAACAGATGGATATCCTGTTCGGTAATGATATCTCCGGGATGCAGCGTCTTATTCGTTGCAATGGAACGCTCCAGTTTCACCTTTGCCGAGGCAACGGAAGAGTCGATATACAGTTCTTCTTTTCCCAGCCAACGTTCGGCAATACGGATATCACGTATCATACGGTTCACACCGTCAGGGCCAAGAGAACCTTGCTGATCGGTTCCCTTCATACGGCGGTCGATGGTGACATGCTTCTCTATGATTTCCGCACCCATACCCACGGCAACGATAGGAGCGGCAATACCGATGGTATGGTCGGAGAAGCCGATGCAATACTGCCCGTAGTGCTGTTTCAGATAGGTGATAGTCTTCAGATTCAGATTATCAGGCTGGGTAGGATACTGGGATACACAATGCAAGATAGATATGTTGCTATGATAACGGGTAATCACCTCCAAAGCATCATCCAGTTCTTTTCTGCCTGCCATGCCGGTAGACAGAATAATGGGTATCTTGGTTTCAGCCATCACTTCCAGCAACGGCAGGTTGGTAAGATCGCGGCTTGCCACTTTCAGACGGTCGGGCGTGAAGAGTTTCAGCAAAGAGAGGCAGCCTTTGGAGCAAAGTGTTTCCACGAAATCAAGCCCTAAAGACTTGGCGTGCCTATACACTTCGAAGTGTTCCTCGTCCGTCAGCTCCAGAAAAGCACGATGTTCGCCGTAGGTACGTCCGAAAGAATGGGGGGAATCATACGGACGGTTCATCTGTGAGTCCGTCAGTTCTTCATTCAAATCCCGTTTAGTCAATTTCACCGCATCCATCGGACGAAGTTCTATATTGAACACTTCTTCACGAACAGGGCGGGACACCAGGTCTACGATCAGTTTGGCTATATCGACGGAACCGTTATGGTTCTGTCCGATTTCTCCTATTATATAAGTACTATTCATTTACGAATTATAAATTACGAATTACACTTGGCTGCACGACGGTAGAAGATATACATGAGCTATTTTTCATTTCTTGCAATATTCTCCAACATTCTGGCACGATAGTCGGGATGCGATTGCACCAATTGCAACAGGGCATGCACACTACGGTCGGTCTTCTCATGGAAGGTGGCATAAAGTTCCTGTAGCAAGGTGAAGTCTTCCATTGTATCGAGAGTGAAACGAAGATCGAAACGCCCTTCCAACTCAGCCGGCAACGGAAGCAGACGCACCTTGAATTTTTCGGGATGCGTATAGAGATAGATAGTGACATGCTCGATGTAAAGTTTCTCTTGCGTAGAAACGGCGGCACGACGCAGAGCGTCAATCGTTGTCAACTCGGAATATAAGCCCAAATGGGATTTGATGGTAGGACGCCCATCGGCAAAGCCATAGGCAATATAATCTGCCGGACAGAAATTGTGTTCGGCAAAGAAGGTATTGAAAGTTTCGGGACGAAGGAACGGATTATCCGAACAAACACGGATAAAGCGGTTGATACCGAAAACTTCGGCAGCACGGATAAAGCGGTCGAGTACATTGTCCTCGTCGCCACGAAAACTGAGGATACCCGCCTGACGGGCGGTTTCGGCAAGCACGTCGTCCTGCGGGCGATTGGTGGTGGCAAGTACAATACATTTGTCCGGACAAGCCTGTTTGATATTGGCTATCAGAATGTCGATGATGCGCCGTTCGCCATAGAAGGGGAGCAGAATCTTGTTGTGCAGCCGGGTAGAACCGGTGCGTGCCTGAATGATTATTCCATCTTTCATAATTTCATCCGTTTAAAAGCGTCGATATAAGAGCCGGGAGTGACATTGACAATTTCCTTACCCAGCCGGCGTGCGTAGGCTTCGAGTATAAAATAGGACTTGAAGGCTACGTGCATGTGATAGAGAATAATGTGAAGCCGGGCACTGTTCAAGTTTTCCTGTTTCACGGTTTCGGCCTGCGATTTATTCTGGTCGTAGAAGTGCTTTTGGTGCATCAGTACTACGTTGTCGTCCGTTACGGTGATCTCCGGCAACCAGGAATGGTCAGCACCTGCCAAATAGATTTTCTTGAAAGGCAGGCGCAATCCCATAGCGATAGAAGGTATCAGCACGTTATGCGGACGGGGAACGCCCCAGCCTTTGCGGAATATCCAGTTGCAGAAACCCTGGAAACCTTCGATAGGCGTTGTATTATAAACATAGAGCTTGATGTGGGGGTTACCCGCCAGTAAGGGTTGCCATTCTTTATTCTTCAGGGCACGGGCAGGGACAAAGAAGTTCATATCCCAGGTAGTCTTCTCGGCCATTGTCTTGAAAAGCTGTATACGCTTCTCGGGAACGATCCAGAACAGCGGGTCTGCAATCAGATAAAGTTCGGGGCGGAGACGCTCGAACATAGGAGAACTTACACAGAAGTTCACTGCCAACAAGGTTTTTCCCTTGATGAAATCCGTCGAATCTTCTACCGTGCGGTTCAGCGAAGGGCCGTTAGCCAATATCAGCAATTCATCCGGATTACTGAAAGAAGACGGCAAGCGCGTGCGCCACTTGGACTGCAACAGGATTTTCACTATACTGAGGAAGCACTGCCAAAGCTGTTCCAACCATTTCAAACCTTTTTCTCCCATATTGTTATAAAAGTTACGAGCTATAGTTATGAACTACAAATACCAAGTACTTTCAGACTACCTGCGAACAATTATTCGCCCTACCATGTGGCATCATTTAAACGGCAGATTCACAACGCTTATTCAGTTCATTTGCAACACTTGCAATACATTTACGTAACACTTGCAATACATTTCCACAACACTTGCACGGTACAAATCAAACACTTGTGTCCCGTAATCATCCTCTTGAACACTTATAAACAGAATCTTTCCCCTCCAATCACAACGCAGCCACTCGTAGCTCGTAGCCTGTAACTTGTAGCTAATTTATTCTCCTGCAAAGATAGATACTTTAGCGGTTACTGGCTAAAAAAACCGCGAATTTGTGGATAGAAAGCGGTAAAAGCTGTACTTTTGCCAAAACATTCCGCAACATGAGAGTACTTATAATCAATACGTCCGAGAAAACAGGCGGAGCCGCCATTGCCGCCAGACGCCTGATGGAATCGCTCCATACAGCGGGAATAGACGTGAAGATGCTCGTCCTGCACAAGGAAAGCCAATCGGAACAGGTGATCCCTGTAGGCAAAGACTGGCAAAAGAAATGCACTTTCCTCTGGGAAAGACTGGTTATCTGGACGAATAATCTCTTCAGCCGGAAGAATCTCTTTACCGTCTCCATAGCCAATACAGGCTTCAACGTCACCAAACTGCCTGCCTTCCGGGAAGCCGACATCATACACCTCCACTGGATAAACCAGGGAATGCTTTCACTGAACAATATACAGGAAATCTTCGAATCGGGCAAGCCCGTTGTCTGGACCCTGCACGATATGTGGGAATGTACCGCCATCTGCCACCATGCCCATACCTGCACCCTCTTCAAAAGCGAATGCAGAAACTGCCGCTTCCTGCGCTTCCCAGGCAACAACGATCTGGCGCACCGGGTATTCAAGAAGAAACAAAAACTATTCAGTCATGCCAGCCCCCTGAATATCGTCGCAGTCAGCACATGGCTTTCCTCACAAATACAGCAAAGCACCCTACTTAAAGAGAAACCTGTATCTGTGATCCCTAATACACTCTCGCCTACCGACTTCCGAATGATGGACAAAGAACTGTCCCGAAAGGAACTGTCCCTGCCCGATAAACATATCATTCTGTTCGGAGCCGCCCGCATCGACGATCCGATCAAGGGAGTGGAATATCTGCTCCAGGCCATCCGGTTATTGATTGAAAAGAAGCAATTCCCGCAGGAAAAACTTCACCTGGCACTGTTCGGCAAGATCAAATATCCGGAGAAACTTCTCAACTCCATCCCCGTCAGCTACACCTATCTGGGACGAATAGGCGATACAAACAAACTCTCGCAACTATATTCCGCCGCAGACGTCACCGTATCCGCCTCTTTCTATGAGACATTCGGCCAGACTCTGATCGAGGCCCAAGCCTGTGGTTGCATTCCGGTTTCTTTCGGCAACAGCGGACAGGCCGACATTATCCGCCACAAAGAGAACGGCTTCCTGGCCGACTACCTCTCTGCCGACAGCCTGGCAGAAGGCATCCGATGGGGAATATCCGAAGCCCGGACAGCCATCTCCAAAGAAAATATGCGAAGCGAAGTATTCAGGAAATACTCCGGTGAAGTCGTTGCAAAGCAATATCTCAATCTCTACCAAAACTTAATCAGAAGAAAGGTAACACAATGAGAATACTACTTATCAATACAACAGAAAAGATAGGCGGCCCCGCCGTAGCCGCAAGCCGCCTCATGGAAGCCCTCAAGAATAACGGCATCAAAGCCAAGCTATTGGTGCGCGACAAACAGACCGAACAGATCACCGTAGTGGAGTTGCCTCACAACCTGCGCATGGTATGGAAGTTCGTATGGGAGCGAATCGTTATCTGGAAAGCCAACCATTTCAACAGAAACCACCTCTTCGCCGTAGACATTGCCAACGCCGGCACGGACATCACCAACTTGCCGGAGTTTCAGCAAGCGGACATCATACATCTCCTGGAAGCCATGTCCTGCGGTATCCCCTGCGTAGGATTCAACGTAGGCGGCATACCGGAGATGATAGACCATCTGCACAACGGCTACGTGGCACAATACAAATCAGCCGAGGATTTTGCCAACGGCATCTACTGGACGCTGACCGAACCCGACTACCCCAGCCTCTCGGAACAAGCCTGCCGGAAAGCCATCTCCCACTATTCGGAGAACGTCGTCGCCAAGAAATACATTGACCTTTACAACAAAGTGACCGGAAGACATGCATAACCGTCCCACACCCAAGTTCAGCATCATCACCGTGACTTACAATGCCGAGGCCGTATTGGAAGACACGATACAGAGCGTTATCTCACAAACCTACCACCACGTAGAGTACATCCTTGTGGACGGTGCGTCCAAAGACGGCACGCTCTCCATTATCGACCGTTACCGCGACCGCATCACCCGCATCGTGAGCGAACCGGACAAGGGACTGTACGACGCCATGAACAAAGGTATCCGCCTTGCCACCGGCGATTACCTCTGCTTCCTCAATGCCGGCGACAGCTTCCACGAGGACAACACCTTGCAGCAGATGGTGCGTTCCATCTCCGGCAACGAACTACCCGACGTGCTGTATGGCGAAACGGAACTGGTGGACAAGGAAGGTCACTTCATCCGCATGCGCCGCCTCGCCGCCCCGGAAGTGCTTACCTGGCGAAGCTTCAAGCAGGGCATGCTGGTCTGCCATCAGGCCTTCTTTGCCAAAGCTTCCCTTGTAGAACCCTACGACCTGCAATACCGCTTCTCCGCCGACTTCGACTGGTGCATCCGGGTGATGAAGAAGGCAAGGGCGTTACACAACACCCATCTCACCCTCATCGACTATCTGGAAGAGGGAATGACCACCCAGAACCGGCAAGCATCCCTGCGCGAACGCTTCCGCATCATGGCGCGACATTACGGACTGGCGAGTACCATAGCCCATCATGCCTGGTTCGTATTACGGGCCGTAATAAAGAAATAGCACAAGTTTCGAGAGCAAATATACTTTATTCCCGCAAGACCTATACCTTGTGGGAATCTCCCCTATACCCAGCTCTCTACAGTATAGGAGTGAGTACCCAAAACATCCCCATGTTTTCACCTAAAACATCCGGATGTAATGGGGCAAAACATCCCCATGTTTTGGGGTAAAACATCCGGGTGTTTTGGAGAAAGACATCCGGATGTTCTGCATATTAAGTCCTATACCGTGAGGGGCTAAGTCCTAAGAAGTAGGAGATTAAGTCCTAAAGCAAAGGAGGCTGGGTAGCTGCAAGCAGCGCCTTCAACTCTTTTACCCCTTCCGAAGCTCCCTTTTGAATGACATGTATCGGACGCATGACGTGCGTGTCCACCGGCTTGGGGTCTATCAGATACACTTCGGCGGCACGGGGCACGTAGTTCAGCAGTCCCGCGGCGGGATAAACGTTCAGGCTGGTGCCGATGATGACGAAGATGTCCGCCTGCTCCACATACCGGATGGCAGTCTCAATCTCCGGCACCGACTCGCCAAACCACACGATGAACGGGCGGAGTTGCGTGCCGTCGCCCGCCTTGTCGCCCAACTTTACTTCATATTCCTCCGGCGCCAGTTCCTTGACGAAATGCGGATTATAAGGGTCACGGCTGGAACAAACCTTCGTCAGTTCCCCATGCAAGTGTATCACGTGCGTACTGCCGGCACGCTCGTGCAGATTATCTACGTTCTGGGTGACGACCGTTACATTGAAATCCCTCTCCAGGTCGGCAACGCCCAGATGCCCGGCATTCGGCACCACATCGAGCAACTGCTTGCGACGTTCGTTATAGAAATTAATGACCAGTTCCGGATTACGTGCATACCCCTCGGGAGTCGCCACCTGCTCCACCGGATATTTGTCCCACAGTCCGCCCGCATCACGGAATGTGCTGATGCCGCTCTCGGCGCTCATACCGGCACCCGACAATATGACCAAGTTCTTCATTTTCTGCTCCTTTCCTTTATTAAAGTAAGACAAATATAAGAAGAATGTTCAAGTTGTGATATAAATAAGAAAAATTAAATACTTAAAAGCCTTATCATTCAAATAAAAGACGTACTTTTGCCACTCATAAATTTGCAATAGACTGGAAAAGAAACCAATCCGGTCGTCAACAAAAGAATCTTATGGACAAATTCAGTTATGCTATCGGCCTTGGAATAGGTCAGAATCTTTTAAGCATGGGTGCCAAAGGCATTGCAGTAGATGACTTTGCACAAGCAATCAAAGACGTTTTGGAGGGCAACCAGACGGCAATCAGCCACACAGAAGCCCGTGACATCGTCAACAAGTACTTCGCCGAACTGGAGGAGAAGATGAACGCAGCAAACATAGAAGCCGGCAAAAAGTTCCTGGAAGAGAACAAAAAACGCGAGGGAGTTGTTACGCTGCCCAGCGGACTTCAATACGAAGTTATCACGGAAGGAAACGTGGGCCGCTATGCCAAAGCCACCGACCAGGTGCAATGCCACTACGAAGGCACACTGATTGACGGAACGCTGTTCGACAGCTCCATCAAACGCGGCCAGCCTGCCACGTTCGGTGTAAACCAAGTGATACCCGGTTGGGTGGAAGCCCTGCAGCTTATGCCCGAAGGTGCCAAGTGGAAACTCTACATCCCCAGCGACCTGGCATACGGAGCGCAGGGTGCCGGCGAGATGATTCCTCCCCCACAGCACGCTCGTATTCGAAGTCGAATTACAGAAAATTTTATCTAAATAAACAACAAGTAAAAGCAAAATGAAAAAAGTAACATTTCTCATGGCTCTTGCAGTAGCTGCCGGTATGGCATCTTGTACTGCTCAAAGTCCGAAAGCTGATTTGAAGACGGACATCGATTCATTGTCTTACGCCATCGGTATGGCACGTACAGAAGGTTTGGACCAGTATCTTGCACAGCAAGGAATTGACTCAACCCAGATGTCAGAATTCCTGAAAGGTTTCAACGAAGGCGCAGCCAAAATCGATAAGAAAGACGTGGCTTACATGGCCGGTCTGCAAGTAGGCCAGATGGTCAGCAAGCAATGGGTGGAAGGCTTCAACCAACAAATCTTCGGCAACGACTCTACACAGAGCATCAGCCGCGAAAATCTGCTGGCAGGTTTCGTAGCAGGTGTCATCGGCAAGGGTGGTGCTATGGATATGATGAAAGCTCAAGAGTACATGCGTACTCAGATGGATGCCATCAAAGAAAAAGCAACCGCAGAAAAGTATGCTGACAACAAAGCTGCCGGTGAAAAGTTCCTGGCTGAGAACAAGGCTAAAGAAGGTGTAGTAACTACCCCGAGCGGTCTGCAATACAAAATCATCACCAAGGGTAACGGTGCCGTTCCTGCCGACAGCAGCAAGGTGAAAGTAAACTACAAAGGTACGCTGATTGACGGAACAGAATTCGATAGCTCTTACAAGCGCAACGAACCTGCTACTTTCCGTGCCAACCAGGTAATCAAAGGCTGGACAGAGGCCCTCACCATGATGCCCGTCGGCTCTAAGTGGGAACTCTATATCCCCTACGACCTGGCATACGGTTCAAGAGAAACCGGTAGCCAAATCAAGCCGTTCTCTACTTTGATATTCGAAGTGGAACTGCTGGGTATCGAAAAGTAATGTAACAATCCGAAGGGAGGGGCAAAACCCTCTTGATACTTCTTTTAGGCGCGGATTACGCGGAATACGCGGATTTGGTAAACTAAATCCGTGAAATCCGCGTAATCCGCGCCTTATCGTTACCCCTCACTTTTATTCATTTTTCCGTCCCTTTTTATAGATAAATTAAAATAAAGTCCTATATTTGCTTACTATTTGATAACAACAAGAACTTTACTTATTTACTATTATGGAAAAAATAGACAATCTTGACCGGCAGATTCTGGAAATCATTTCCCAAAATGCCCGTATCCCTTTCAAGGACGTAGCTGCTGAATGTGGCGTGTCACGTGCTGCCATCCATCAACGTGTACAGCGCCTGATTGACCTTGGCGTTATTGTTGGCTCAGGCTATCATGTAAATCCCAAGTCCCTTGGATACAGAACCTGCACTTACGTAGGAATCAAGCTGGAAAAGGGCTCCATGTATAAGACGGTAGTTGCTGAGCTGGGCAAGATTCCCGAAATCGTAGAATGCCACTTCACCACTGGTCCGTACACCATGCTGACCAAGGTATATGCCCGCGACAACGAGCATCTGATGGATTTGCTGAACAACAAGATGCAGGAGATTCCTGGCGTAACCGCTACCGAGACCTTGATTTCCCTGGAACAGAGCATCAAGAAGGAGATTCCTATTTGCCCCGAGAAATAACGAACAACAATGGATTTCTTGAACGAATATCATCTGTCGGGCCTTGTCATAGGTATCTGCACATTCCTCATCATCGGCTTGTTTCACCCCATAGTTGTGAAAGCCGAATATTATTGGGGCACCAAGTGCTGGTGGATTTTCCTTTTACTCGGCATCGGCGGCATCATTGCCTCCCTTTATACGGAGAACATCATGATAGCCTCCCTTTTGGGCGTCTTTGCATTTTCCTCGTTCTGGACCATCAAGGAGATATTCGAGCAGGAAGAACGAGTGAAAAAAGGCTGGTTTCCCAAGAATCCAAAACGAACTTATAAGTTCTAAGGACAAAGGTTATAAGGAATTTTATCCAAAAGTCTTGCATATTTCAATAGAAAATGCTACTTTTGCCCCCGCTATCCAAGCAAGGATGCATCGGACTTGTAGCGAAAGAAGGAGAAACAAGCTATCAGCATTTCCAAAAACGGATAAAAAGCAAAAAAATGCGTATTTGGCTGGTGAAAACAATGAAATATGCAGCTGCAATACTCATTTTAATGATAAGCACATATCAGCTATCTATTTGGCAGATGTCACATAAGCTACAAGATGACTTCCAAGTGCAAACCAATACTTTATATGTACCAGCCGGGCAACGTGCTTGTATATCTTTGCAAGATGGTACCGTGGTCTGGTTAAATGCTCAATCGACCTTGACCTACCCCTCGCATTTTTATGGAAAGGAAAGAACTGTTTCCATTATAGGCGAAGCCTTTTTTGAAGTAGCCAAAGACAAAAACAGACCTTTCATCGTAGCGGCTCAAGATGCGAAAATACAAGTATTAGGAACAAAATTCAATGTATATAGCTATCCGGATAGCAAACAAATCAGGACAAGTCTGATTGAAGGTGCCGTTCAAGTGTTCTACAAGAGTAAGCAAGTTATATTAAGGCCCAATGAAGAAAGCATTGCACAAGACGGGAAATTGACAGTCAGCAATATAAAAAATCCTGATATGCTATTGTGGCGAAATGGCATCTACAGCTTTAATAATGAACGCTTGGCTGACATTGTTAACAAATTGGAGCTATATTATGATGTCACAATCAATATTGCAAGTCCCAAATTGAAGGATATAAATTATACATGTAAATTCCGTCAAAGAGATGGAATAGAGAAAATACTACATACCATTCAAAAGATACATCATTTCAAAATTGAAATAGACAAAGAAAATAACGTGATCACCTTAAAGTAATACAATTGTTTAACCCTTAATACATTATCCACATGAAAACATAGAATTATAATCAAGAAGGCGACAAGTGCACCACCACCTGTCGCCTGTAGAAAGTAAACACCGGAAAAAAATTTAGTATTCACTCTAAATACAAAGATATGAAAATAAATCCTTTGTTATCACTCTTTATTGTCCAAAATCAAAGCTTTAAAGATTATTTTAGAATTATGAAAATCTCTTTATTCTTGCTATTTGCTTGTGCCCTCCAATTACTGGCAGTAAATACAGAAGCACAAAACGCAGTCATAACCTTTCCTTCTAATTCTATATCTGTAGGTCAGCTAATAGAAGAGATAGAAAAGCAGACAGATTACTTAGTTGTATATAGCAATCGCGAAATAGATACCAACCGGCAGGTCATTATACAAAATAAATCTGCTAAGGTATCTTCATATTTGAAAGAGACATTGGCGAAAGTAGGTATTGGCTATAAATTCGAAAACGATTATATTATTTTATCGAAAAATACCAGCTTATTAGATCAGATACAACAAGAAAAAATAACAGGAATAGTGACTGATGTAAAAGGAGAGCCGATTATAGGTGCAAATGTCAGTGTTATAGGCAAATCAATAGGTACAATTACAGATATAGATGGCAAGTTTACCATCCAAGCTTCACAAGGAAATACCCTTCAGGTTTCATTCATTGGCTACAAAACTCAAACCACCAAAGTTGCAAACAAACATATCACAATTGTTTTACAAGAAGATATGGAAATGCTTGATGAAGTGGTTGTAATTGGCTATGGAACTGTGAAGAAGTCAGACTTGACAGGTTCAGTTTCTTCCATTTCACAGAAAAATATAAAGGACCAGCCAATGACTCGACTGGATCAAGCTTTAAGCGGAAGAATTCCCGGCGTCGTTGTTATAACAAACTCCGGTGCACCGGAGCAGAGTACCCAAATTCGTATACGTGGTGCAAATTCTATTTATGGTGGAAATTCACCACTTTATATTGTAGATGGGGTACCTAATACCGATTTATTTAACAATCTGGCTCCTAATGACATACAATCGATAGAGGTCCTGAAAGACGCTTCGGCAACTGCTATTTATGGTTCTCGCGGTGCAAACGGAGTAATACTGGTCACTACCAAAAGAGGGGCTGAAGGTAAGACAAATATTCACTTGGAAACAGAACAATCAATATCTACCATTGCCAAAAAGCTAGATCTATTAAGTGCAAGTGAATATGCAGAATTCTATAATGAGTATCGTCGGGAAAAGGGGGCTAATCAAGATTTCTTTTCTCCGGATGAAATCACTCAGTGGAAAAAAAATGGGGGTACAGACTGGCAAGATCTAATGTTCAGAACAGCTCATACTCAAAATTATAAACTCTCTATTTCAGGAGGTATTCCGAAACTTCAATATTTGGTATCTATGAATATGATGGACATAGAAGGCATTTTGAAGGAATCGAAAAGTCAGAAATTCAGTTTACGGTCTAATATAACTGCTGATGTAACTAATTGGTTGAAAATGAACTTAGACGTAAATGCAGTAAGACGAAAAACAAATAAAAATGGTCCCCGTGGAGGAGTCGGAACTATTATAGCAGATGCAATTACCTATAGTCCTACCTTGAAATTAAAAGATGAAGAAGGAAACTGGTTGAGAGATAATATCAATTCAACAAAAGATAACCCTTATGGCCGATTAACTCAAGATTTGGATGAAAGTTACACTAATTATCTAGCAGCAAATTTACAGTTTATGGTACAATTACCAGTAAAAGGGTTGAGTTTGAATTTCCAAGGTGCTGCCCATTATAAAGATTACAAGAATCGTTGGATGAAGTCGAATGCAAAGGATTTACGAGCTCAAAACAATTCTGCAAATAATAATCAAAACGATAGTTTTGACTGGTATAATGTAAATCAAATAAATTATGCAAGAGAATGGAAAGAACATAAGTTGAATCTTATGGGAGCCATAGAATTATCACAATCAACAACTACAGGATTGTCTAATGAAGTAGCTAACCTGAGAACAGAATCTGTTGATTTTTGGAATTTGAGTTTGGGAGATATGAATCTGTTTAGCAATTCATTTTCACGCTCTTCGTTAGTTTCACTTATGGGACGTGCAATGTATCAATTCAAAGATAGATACTTACTTACTGCGACTATTAGACGAGATGGTTCTTCCAAATTCCAAGGTAAGAATAAATGGGGAAATTTTCCATCAGTTGCCGTTGCCTGGAGAATGTCAGAAGAATCTTTTATAAAGAATCTCAATATTTTTGATGTCTTAAAGTTAAGAATGAGTTGGGGCAATACAGGTAACCAAGCCATTGGAGCCTATTCAACCTTAGGGCTTCTAGCTGAGTCGAAGTATGGTTGGGGAGGTACAAGTGATTATCCCGGATACGGAGTTTCCGGACCTGCCACTCCTAATCTGACATGGGAAAAAACTACTCAATATGATTTAGGCTTAGATATGGCATTTGCAAATAATAGAATTCTGGCAAATATCGATCTATATCAAAAGAATACAACCGGGTTGTTACTAAAGAAACCTATACCATACTATGATGGCGGAGGAACCACTTGGGTAAATCTTGGTGAAGTGAAAAACAGAGGTATTGAATTCTCTTTAACCGGAATTCCTATTCAAAACAAAAATTTAATATGGGAAAGCACATTTAATGTATCCTACTCAAAAAATGAAGTTGTCAGCTTAGGAGATGAAACAAGATTACATCCGGGAACAAAATTAGACCAAGCTTCTCTCAATACGGCCGTATTGCAAGTAGGAAAACCATTAGGTAGTATCTATGGATATATTTGGGAAGGTTTATGGCGTACTGACGAGGCCGAAGAGGCAGCCAAATGGGGGCAAAAGCCAGGAGATAACAAATTTAAGGAGAAAAATGTGAATTACAAATTGGAATCTGATGACGCAGATATTATCGGACAAGCATTTCCTGATGTAATATTAGGATGGAATAATACCATCAAATGGAAGAATTTAGATTTTAATTTATTCTTTCAAGGTTCACTGGGAGCTGACCGTTTGAATTTATCACGCTATCTCACCAATGAATGTGTCAGTGATTCACGTTTTATCACCTCTAAAGAAGGTTATTATAACAGATGGACACCCGAAAATCAAAATACTAAAATACCAAACCCGTTCAGTTCGACAATCAATTCCAGATTTGAAACTGCTCAATATTTGGAAAAAGCTGATTATCTAAGATTAAAGAATATAAGTATTGCATATACAATCCCCAGAGCAAAAACAAAATTTGCAGATATCAGAATCTCCCTGAGTGCTCAAAACCTGTTTACGATCACGTCTTACACAGGATATGATCCGGAAGGAACTATGGATATCACAAGCAATGGCGGCAATAGTGACATTAACGCAGGCGTTGATGGCGGTTCATACCCATTACCAAGAACATTTACTTTGGGGCTTGGATTCTCATTTTAGTTTAACCAATAAAATAGATGCAAAATGAAAAAAATATTGATTTATAGCATATTATTATTTGCTTTATGTTCTTGTGATAATTTCCTGGAAGAAGATCCTCGTGGTAAACTTACCCCTTCCTCTTTCTTCTCAAGTCCGGAAGACTTGGATATGGCTATAACTGGGATGTACAACAAATATTACCAGACTAATGCTCGCGTCTTCAGAGCCATTTATGTGTGGTGTGCAGATGATGTAACAGCCCATAGTGGTGGTAATAAGTCACGTTTTTCGGAATATGACCGGTTTAATTTCAACTCGGGAAATACAGATATTCTTGAAATGTATCAACTCTATTATCAGACAATCAAAGCTTGCAATTATGTAATTAATAATGCAGAAAGAACACCGGTTGAGAAATCTTTCCTGGAGCCGAGACTGGGACAAGCCTACTTTTTAAGAGCATTAAACTATTTTATGCTTGTACGCATTTGGGGACGTATACCTCTAGTCACAGAGAATGAGATAAATTACAATACCCCAAAAGCAGAGGTGAATAAAATATATGAATTAATAGAATCGGATGCATTAACAGCAGAAAGAATGCTGCCGGATAATCATAAGATAGCCCCCTATTTTCAGAACGGAATTAATGTAGCTCCTAACAAAGGCGCTGCAAAAGCTTTACTAGCCTCTGTTTACATGACGGAAGCAGGCTGGCCTTTGAAAAAAGGAGCGGAATATTATGATAAGGCGGCTGCAAAGTATAAAGAAATCATTGAAAACGAAGATACGTATGGTTATATATTAGAACCGGACATACGTACATTGACTAAAGAACCTGAAGCTAATTACTCCAAGGAAATAGTATTTGGAGAGTTCCATAACAAAACGAAAAACTATTTCTCTGGACCCAAAAGCGAATTACCAGAGGAGTCCGGCGGATGGTGTGACTATATGGTTGAATTGGAATTCTTTAAAAGTATGCCGGAAGGAATACGCAAGGATGCTTGGTTCCTGACCAAGGTGACGATGACCGGGCAGGAGCGTAACCCAGAAACGGGACGCTATCCATTACTAAATTGGGATGATCCCGCAACCAATCAGAAGCATCCTTACTGGAAGAAAAATATAGAAAGTTCAGACTGGGTATTTAATTATGATGACGGGTATTATGAAACCAAAGGAATTTCAAGCGCAAGCGGGAAAACCAGAATGATATTTAGATATGCTGATATCTTACTATTGTACGCAGAAGCAGTTGCTTATGGAACTAAGAGTATTGATGATTTAGCATTTGACTGCATGTGGAGAGTACAAGAAAGAGCTGGAGTACCACTTATTTCAAAGGATGTCACTAAAGAATATTTCCAAAAAGCTGTTCTGGATGAGAGACGGTGGGAAACCGCAGGTATGGAACATAGCTGTATGGGGCGTTTCTTTACTATGCAAAGACATGAGATTCTTCATTTGCAAAAGAATTATAGAGATGCAGCCGAGCTTTCTTTAAATCCCAATTTAACATTAAGCGAAGAATTCTATTATTTTCCGATACCAGACAATGAACTCTTGATAGTTCCTGGATTAAAAGATTAATTCTACTTTTCTAAAATGAGGGTTTTAAGAGTTCGCGTTTCTTTTGAAACCCTCTTTCATTTATAAAACATTTAATATGAGATACTTTAGTATAATATTTGTATTATACTTGACCCTTTCTATGGTTCAAGCTCAGCAAACCTCTTTTGTAAATCCTTTCATTGGTACTTCCGATGATCATGGACAAACCGATCCATCCGCAACCATTCCGTTCGGGATGATTAAACCGGGGCCAGAAACTATACCTCGCGGAAACGGAGGTTATGATTATCAATCACAACAGCTGAAAGGATTCTCACAGACCAGAATGTCTGGAGTAGGCTGTATAGGCGTCGGAGGAAACCTGCTGATAACACCTTTTGTCGGAACAGCATGCAAGACTTTAAAAATGGATAAGGCGTCAGAAACTGCAATTCCCGGATATTATAGCGTAACTTTAGATAATCAACTTAAAGTTGAAATAACCACAGGTAGGACTGCAGCTATCTATCGTTTTACCTATCCTGCTACAGAGACCGCCGGCATAAAAATAAATTTCAAACATTCTTATGGTAAGCATATTGCCGAAGAACATAGCATTATAGGAGACAATGCAGTAAAAGGATTTGTGCGTTCTGCTTGCACTTGTGATTTAGGCAGTTACAAATTTTATTATTATATTGAAAAAGATAAATCTACTTATAAACCAGAAGATAACGATTCAGAATTACTATGGAAGTTTCAAACAGAGCCTAATGAACAAATTATACTGAAAATAGGATTATCCTCTGTCAGTGCAGAAGAAGCTGAAGCGAATCTCAAAAAAGAGTGCTCGAATCAGTCTTTCGAACAGATACGCACCAATGCACGTATTGCCTGGGAAAATCTATTGGGGCAAATACAAGTCGAAACTTCTGATGAAGATTTAAAAACATCATTTTATACGCGGCTCTATCATGCCTGCCAGACCCCTTTCACAATCAATGATTATTCCGGTAGTTATAAGGGAAGTGACGGAAAAGTATATAAAAGCCAGCAGTTACCCTATTATCATGGTTGGTCTATTTGGGATACCTACCGAACAAAATATCCTCTGTTATCTATTGTTTGTCCCACGGAATACAAGCACATGATCTCCTCACTTGCGGAATTATACAAACAAGGCAAGCCTCGTTCTGCAACAAAGACAGAACCATTTCTGACAACACGTACTGAACACTCTATTATCACGATTTTAGATGCATTACAAAAAGGAATGTTTGATGGTTCTCTCGACGAGCTACTTCCACTGATGCTAAAAGAGGCAGAAGATATCTCCAATGACTCACCGGACAAAGCATTGGAACGAGGATATGATTTCTGGGGAGTTTCTGAACTCGCAGGGAAAATGGGTAATAAAGAGTTAAAAAAAGAGTTCTCTTTACGCTCAAAAGAATACAGACCAATATGGTTACAAAAATTTAAGGACATTGGTCCAACTTCAGATATAATGCATGGTGACGGTTTGTACGAAGGTACTATATGGCAATATCGTTGGTTCGTACCTCATGACTTCGATTGGGTTATTGCGACTTTGGGCAGCAAGAAAAAGGTTTTGAGTGAATTAGATTATTTCTTTGAGAACAATTTATTCAATATGGGAAACCAACCTGATATACATGTTCCATTTTTATATTATTACCTTGGAGCGCCATGGAAAACGCAAAAGTTAGTCCACCAAATATTACTTGAACCGACCACTAATTATTATGGGACACATGAAAAGTGGGAAAAACCTTATATCGGCAAAATCTTCAATACCACTCCACAAGGGTACTTGAAAGAAATGGATGATGATGCCGGAACCATGTCCTCTTGGTTTGTGCTCTCTTCCATAGGATTATTTCCTGTCTGCCCGGGTATACCCTATTATTGGATAAATGCTCCGGTCTTTGATACGGTTACATTACACCCAACGTCTCAACAAGAATTTAAAATCCATGTAAATCGCCCTGATGCAGAGTGTATCTATATTCAAAAAGCAATTTTAAACGGTAAAGTTTTAAATAGAAGTTGGTTAAGCTATGACGAAATCATGCAAGGCGGAGATTTGACCCTAGAGTTAGGAAAGCTTCCTAATAAACATTGGGGACATAATACTGATTTTATAAAGTCACTATTTAAAAAATAAATTAAATGAAAAGAAAGGAATGTTTTTGGTGGGTATTTGCGATAATTGGAGTATGCTTTCTGAGCATAAGATGTAGTAATGTAAAAGAGGATTATTGCTGTTATGTAAATCCCTTTATTGGTAATGCAGATAATGGCCACACATTTCCAGGAGCTTGCGTACCATTTGGAATGATACAAGTAAGTCCGGAAAGTGGAAATGGTTCGTGGAGATATTGCTCCGGCTTTAATATTGAGGATGACTCTATCATGGGATTTTCCCAAAATCATTTGAACGGTACGGGATGTCCCGACTTAGGAGATATATTGATTCTACCATTTTGTGGTGATATACAAAATGAAAAATATAAAAGTAGATATGAGAAAGAATATCAAAAAGCTCATCCAGGATACTATTCAGTAGTTTTATCTGATTTTGGAGTGGAGGTAGAATTGACTGCGACACAACGCACGGCCATGCATCGTTATACTTTCAGAAAAGCAGAACCGGCACATATTCTGGTAGACCTTCAAAGTGGAATCGTAAGTAAGAATGAGCAGCTGCGAACTCATGTAATAGATGCAGAAATGCAACTGTTAGACCAATATAGTATCGTCGGAAAGAACAAGGTGAAAATGTGGGTGGAAAGAGAGTTCTTCTATGTTATCAAATTCGACAAACCCTATATAGATATTGAAGAACTTCAACCTCAAGAAGGAGAAAAAGCCAAACGCCTTCTTCTTTCATTTGATTTAAAACCAGGAGAAAATGTTCAAGTAAAAGTCGGTCTGTCTACTGTCAGCATAGAAGGTGCACAGGAAGCATTAGAAAAAGAAAATCCAGATTGGAACTTTGAAAAAGTAAAGGCTCAATCTGCCGAAGCCTGGAACAATCTGTTGTCACGGATAGACGTATCAGGCACAGAAGAACAAAAAGTAAACTTCTACACTTCCATTTACCATTTATGTATCCAACCTAATAATATAACTGATGTGGATGGAAGATACAGAGGTCCTAATGACAGCATCCTCTACTCTCCCATAGGAGAATACTATTCTACCCTATCCTTGTGGGATACTTATCGTGCAGCTCATCCATTATATACTCTTTTAGTACCGGAGAAAGTTAACGGATTTGTCAATTCAATGTTATCTCACTGTGATACACAGGGTTATTTACCCATATGGGCTTTATGGGGTAAAGAAAATCATTGTATGATCGGTAACCATGCCATCCCCGTTATTGTAGATGCATATCTGAAAGGATATAAAGGTTTTGATCCTGAGAGAGCTTATGAAGCAATCAGAAAATCATCATTAGAATCTCACCCGAAGTCTGATTGGGAAACCTACAATCAATATGGATATTATCCTTTCGATCTTATTCCTGAAGAATCAGTTTCCAGAACTTTAGAGAGTTGCTATGATGACTATTGTGTGGCACAAATGGCAAAAGCATTAGGAAAGAAAGAAGATTATAATTTCTTTTCCCAAAGAGCCCGTGCATATACATCCCTGTTTGATCCGGTAACCAAACTAATGCGCGGGAAGGACTCACAGGGCAAATGGAGAGAACCTTTTGATCCTTTCAGACTATCACATGCCGGAACTTCCGGAGGGGATTATACTGAAGGAAATGCATGGCAATATGTATGGCATGTGCAACACGATGTAGATTCTTTAATTGAGATGATGGGAGGAAATAAAGCATTTACAGCAAAACTCGATTCACTCTTCTGGCTTGAGAACAATACTGTAAATACAGGTTTTGTATCTGATGTGACCGGACTCATAGGACAATATGCCCATGGGAATGAACCTAGTCATCATGTAGCTTACCTATACAACTATGCAGGGGAATTCTGGAAAACCCAAAAACTTATCCGAGAAATCTTTGATCACTTTTATCTGCCCGTTTCCGACGGTTTGTGCGGAAATGACGATTGTGGGCAGATGTCCGCATGGTATTTGTTCTCAGCTATGGGATTTTATCCTGTAGATCCTATCAGTAAAGAGTATATTATTGGTGCTCCTCAACTGAAGGAGATGATATTACGTCTGGAAGGTGGAAAGAATTTCATCATTCGTGCCGAAGGCTTATCAGAAGAAAATAAATATGTAAAGGCAGTCTTTTTGAATGGAAAAGAATTAAAACGGTTTAGAATCTTTCATCATGAAATCACAGACGGAGGTATTTTAGAATTTATCATGACGGATAATCCGTCAAAATCATTTAATTAATTATGAAAGTATACATATTATCAATCCTTTTCTCCCTGTCTTTTTCGTTAGTGTGGAGTAAAGAGTATAATGCATCTTTTTTTGGCATAAAGTCTGATGGAGTAACATTGAACACCAACTCTATCCAGACTGGTATTAATTATATTCACAAAGAAGGGGGAGGTGTTTTAGTTTTTAATGTCGGCCGTTATTTAACAGGTAGCATTGAACTCAAATCGAACGTAGCGATACAATTAAAGGAAGGAGCAGTGCTGGTAGGTTCCCTAAACCCTTATGACTATAATATGGAAGGTCCTTGCTATAGTATGATTCGAGCTATAAACCAAAAAAATATAGCCATTTATGGAAAAGGAATAATTGATGCACAAGGGCGTCAAGTATCATACAACATAATCGACCAAGTACATAAAGGTTTTATCAAAGACCCTTTGGAAAACGACAGACCGCGTAGACCGCGAGGAATTCATTTTAAGCAATGCCGAGGCATAACTATAGAAGGGATTACTATAAAAAACACCTGTGATTGGACACAGGAATATGAAGAATGCGATTCGCTATGGGTCAGGGGTATTACAGTCGACAATAAAGCATATTGGAATAATGATGGTATTGATATAGTCGATTGCCAGAATGTTTTGATAGAGAATTCTTTCTTTGACTCTTCGGATGATGCAGTTTGCCTGAAATCCCATAAAACTGAAACTGCATGCCGGAATGTAGTAATTCGTAATTGTACTATGCGTTCGAGTGCCAACGGGATAAAATTAGGTACTATGACAGTTGGAGGATATGAAAATATCCGGATCATAAACAATAAGATTTATGATACTTATCGTTCGGCATTAACAATAGCTACTCCCGATGGAGGATACGCCCGAAACATAGTAGTGGATAGTCTGCAAGCCTATAATACAGGAAATGCTATATTTCTTCGAATAGGCAACCGTATGCATTCGAATAAAATCGGAACAATGGACTCTATCCTTATTTCTAATTTGTATGTAGAAATTCCCGAAAGAAAACCGGATACAGGCTATGAATATGAAGGCCCCATAGAACATATGCCTAGAAATATATCTCCGGCAAGTATCATTGGGCTAAAAGGGCATCCCATAACACACGTGACACTGAAAAATGTGGTAATCAATCATCCGGGTGCAGGAAAACCGGAAATAGCAAAAGTTGGTGTGACTCCGGAAGAATTAGATAGAGTTCCTGAATTGGCTGATTCATATCCTGAATTTTCATGTTTCAAGGAACTTCCAGCGTGGGGCCTCTATCTTCGACATGTTGAGCGGATTATTTTAGAGAATGTTACATTTATTGCCCAAAAAAAAGATTATAGACCAGCTATAGTACTGGACGATGCACATCATGTCAGCATGAGTAAAATGAAAATCCAGGAACCGGGGAAAAAGAAGCAACAGATACATATATATCAATCTACTAATATCACTAAATAGAAATTACAATGAAACAATTACTAACAACTTTACTATTATTTTGGAGTATCAATATTTTTGCACAGCAAACATATGATATTGTTATAGTGGGAGGAACACCCGGCGGATTGACCACAGCACTCGCAGCTGCTAAACTTGGGAAAACTTCTGTTATTTTAGAACGAACACAGCATATAGGAGGTCTGCCCTCCAATGGACTGGGAGCAACGGATATTGTAACCCGGGCAGCAACAACAGGATTATTCAGAGAGTTCACCTGCCGCATCAAAGACTATTACAAAAAAAAATATGGTGTAACTTCTATACAATATCAGAGATGTGATGATGGTTTCCGTTTCGAACCTTCAGTGGCAGAACAAGTATTCACAGACTGGTTAGGAGAATATAAAGATCTAATCACAGTTTTGACAATGCGGCAATTCGATTCCAGTCCTCATAATATAAAAAAAGTAGATGATAAAATTGTGAAAATCAACGTTCTGAATCGTGATAATAATACTCAAGAAGAGTATCAAGGCAAGATTTTCATTGATGCCACTTACGAGGGAGATCTGGCAGCAGCAGCCGGTGTCCCCTTTAGAGTAGGGCGCGAAGGCAAAAATGAGTTTGGAGAACCCGGAGCAGGAAGTGTTTACAAATACTGGCATGGCCCGGAAATGGATGCTTCCACTTTTATTGGAGATAATGCTGTCCAGGCATACAATTACCGATTGTGCCTGACCAAAAATCCGGATAATAAAGTACCTATAACAAAGCCCAAAAATTATGACCGTAATGAATATGCATCTATTATCGATGATGTCTGGACGGGACGTCATACCCAAGCAGAAATGGTGAATGTTACTTTGGAAATGTTAGAAGCTAATAAGAAACATATAGCTAAGGGCAATCCGACTATGATTCCTGGTGACAAATGGGGGCTTGGTAAAGTAGTAAACCTGGTTGAAATTCCAAATGAAAAAACAGATGCTAACAACCAGCATGCTGCTTTTGTCTCATCAGATCTGCCTGAAGAGAACTGGGCATGGCCTACAGCCGGTTGGGCATGGCGTGACAAGTTTGCTACAAGACTGAGAGAATATACAGAAGGACTGCTTTGGTTTGCCCAAAACGATAAAGAATTACCGGTTCATTTTCGGAAAGCAGCTCGCGAATGGGGGTATGCAAAAGATGAATATACTGATAATGGGCATTTTCCCAGACAAGTATATGTACGTGAAGGACGTCGGTTCGAAGGACTTCATTTTTTCATAGCAAGTGATGCGATGCCTGTAAAAGGCAGTGGAAGGCCTCCTGTGTATTCATCAAGCATCACAGCCAGCCATTATGGATTTGATTCACATGCCACCCATAAACGGGAACCCGGTATGGTGCACCTGAATGGATTTTTGGGTTATCCAACATCACCTTACACTGTCCCCTATGGAGTGATTGTTCCTAAGGAGATAGATAATTTATTATTTCCAGTTCCCATTTCCGGCTCTCATATCGGTTTCTCTACACTTAGAATGGAACCATGCTGGATGGCTATGGGACAAGCTGCCGGTGTAGCATCTTCAGTTGCAATAGAAGAAAAGGTAAAAGTCAGGAATATCAATATAGCTATGATGCAAGATGTCTTGCTTAAACAAGGCACTACTCTGATTTATTATAAAGATATTTCATTAGATGACGAAGATTTCTTAATGGTACAATACATGGGACTTCGGGGCTTTTTGCCCGAATGGGAAGCAAAATTAGATGAAGCGATAGAGGAACAGACTTTAAGTAACTGGAAGCGTTTGTCTAAATTGAATATAAAAATTCAACCGGGAATTTCTACCCGAAGGGAAATTTTGAATGAGTTATATGCAAAGATGAAAAAATAATATCTTGATACAATGCTGAAAAGAAAATTACTATATACTTTGTTGACTCTATTCCTCTATTGGACTGGTGTCCAAGGAAAAGATTACTCTATAATGGATTTTGGGGCAAAACCTGATGGGGTAACTTTAAACACGCATACCATCCAATATGCAATTGATTATGTTCATACAGCAGGAGGGGGAAAACTCATTTTTGATGCCGGAAACTATTTGACCGGCACCATATATTTAAAATCCAATGTTACTTTACACTTAGCGCAAGGGGCTGTCTTATTAGGTTCGTATAATGCCTTAGACTATAAGAAAGATGAGTATATACAACGAACAGCTTTACTTTTTGCCGTACGGCAAGATAATATCGGAATAACAGGTGAAGGTACAATTAACGGTAGGGGATTCATAGTAGCCAACAATCTGATATCATACATTCAGAGAGGATTGATAGATGACCCATTGCATATGGATAGGCCTGATGAAATAAACCGTCCCCACAATATTTATTTTAGAGAATGTCGAAATGTAAGAGTTGAAGGAGTACGGATGCACGATCCGGCAAGTTGGAATCAAGCCTACGACCAGTGTCGGCAAGTCATTATAGATAATATAAATGTTGATTGTAAATCTTACTGGAATAATGACGGTATAGATATCGTAGATTGTGATAGTGTCAGAATCAGCAATTCTTTTTTCGATGCTGCCGATGATGGAATCTGTTTCAAATCGCATGAGCCATCGCAAATCTGCCAAAATGTAGTAGTTGATAATTGCATCATACGTTCAAGTGCCAGTGGCTTAAAATTCGGAACAGCATCAAAAGGTGGTTTTCGTGATTTTATCATCAAGAATCTCACGATTTATAACACTTACCGTTCCGCCGTGACATTCGCCACTGTGGATGGAGGCATTATCGAAAATATACTTGTTGATAGTGTACGTGCCGTGAATGTAGGAAATGCATTCTATCTACGAATAGGAGACCGCTGGAATTCCGGACGAAGACCGCTTATGAAGAATGTTACCCTTTCCAACTTCAACGTGAAGCTGGCAAGCTCTAAGCCTGATGCAGGTTATTCATACGAAGGCCCGGTAGAACATCTACCTCGCAACATCTCTCCTGCAAGTATTATCGGTTTACCTGAAGATAGAATTCAAGGAATTATTCTCAAGAATATAGATATAGAATCTCCAGGAGGAGGTAATCCTTTCTATGCCAAATGCGGAGTGACCGCGAAAGAATTGGAAGGAATACCTGAGATGAGAACAACCTATCCGGAGTTTTCACAATTTAAGGAGCTTCCTGCGTGGGGAATCTTCATACGTCATGCAGATGACATCCGGTTGGATAATGTGAAATTAAAAGTTCACACCTTTGATTACAGACCTGCTATTGTAACATCGGACGTAAAAGGAGTTATTTTAGAAAAAGTAGATGTACAATCAACCCTTAATGATAAAAAAGAACAGCTTTTTATGTATAAAACATTTAATGTCACCCAATAGATATGCTGAAAAAAATATTAGCCCTGGTTATTATATGTTGGACTGTAACACTTGTCCACTCTCAGGAAGTATTATCTGAATGGGAGAATCCTGAAATAAATAGTGTAAATGCAGAACCAACTCATGCCTCTTATATACCTTATCGATCTGTTGCAGAGGTAGAACGAGGAGAGTCTTCCATGGTACATTCTCTGAATGGAAAATGGAAATTTAAGTATATTTCCGGTATAGAAGCCTCCCCTACTGCTTTTTATAGCGTAGATTACGATGATAGTTCATGGAATTATATTAATGTTCCTGGTAATTGGCAACTACAAGGAGAATATGATCCGCCTATTTTTACAAATGTGAAATACCCCTTTGAACCTAATCCCCCTATGTTCCCAAAGATTCCAATCCAATAGGACTATACCGTCGAAACTTTGTTGTTCCGACTGACTGGAAAGATGAAGAAATCTTTTTGCACTTTGCCGGAGTACAATCCGCCATGTATGTTTGGTTGAATGGGGAAAAAGTGGGATACCATGAAGATGGAATGTTACCGGCAGAGTTTAATATCAGCAAATATTTGCAGAAAGGTGAGAATCAGTTGACTGTCCAAGTCCTAAATTGGTCTGACGGCAGTTACTTAGAGGATTTGGACTATTGGAGATTAAGTGGTATATACCGTGATGTCTTTTTATTTGCACTTCCTAAAGTCCATATCAGAGATTTCTCCATTTTCTCTAACTTGGATACGGAGTATAAGGATGCAGAATTAAATGCAATCGTTTCTATAAAGAACGAGACAAGCGAATTTGTCAAAGATGGTTGTTTGCGTATTTCTTTAAAAGAAACATCCGGCAAATTAATATGGACAAGAAAGTTTTTGTTCAGTGTAGCTTCGGGTGAAGAGCAAGAAATCTCATTCTCAGAGAAAGTTTCTTCTCCTTTAAAGTGGACAGCAGAAACACCTGAATTATATCGCTTGGATATAGAATTATCCCCAAAGCATGGCAGCGTACAACAAGTTATTCACCAAAAGGTAGGATTTAGAAAGGTAGAAATAAAAGATGGACATCTGTTGCTTAATGGACAACCTGTAAAAATAAAAGGAGTTAACAGACATGAATTCGATCCTTATACCGGGCGATATATTACCCGTGAAACGATGGAACGTGACATCAAATTGATGAAATTATTTAATATCAATGCGGTGAGAACTTCCCATTACCCCAATCACCCGGATTGGTATGACTTGTGTGACGAGTATGGACTATATGTAATGGATGAAGCTAATGTAGAGAGTCATGGTTTGTGGGCAAAAGGATTCTATGTAGGAGAAAGAGATGAGTGGGAAAGTGCTATTGTCGAAAGGAATGTGAACATGGTAAAAAGAGATAAGAATCATCCTTCTATCATCTTCTGGTCTATGGGGAATGAATCTGGTTGGGGAAAGAACTTTGACAAGGCTTATGAAGAAATAAAAAGATGTGACCCAGAGAAACGTCCGGTTCATTATGAGGCAAAAAATCCTGCTTATGCAAAAGTACTTTCAAGGTATGATTTCATTTCAAATATGTATAATCCTCTTAATGAAATTATCAAGCAGTATAATGAAGATCAGTCACGCCCTATGTTGATATGTGAATATGCTCACTCTATGGGAAATGGTTTAGGCAATTTCAGAAAGTTCTGGAATCTATTCTATAAATATCCCCGTATACATGGAGGGTTTACTTGGGATTGGGTAGACCAGGGACTACGTTTGAAAGATAAAAATGGCAAAGAATATTGGGAAGTAATAAATTATAGTGACGGTGCAAATTCAAATGATGGTTTAGTAAATCCTGATCGGGAAGTTCAACCGGAGTTATATGAATTGAAGAAAGTTTTTCAAAATTTCAATGTAGAAAATATAGATATAAATGAAGGACTTGTTTCTATATCAAATGCGAACTATTTCACTGATACAAAAGGAATTATTTTATGTTGGACATTATTAGAGAATGGTCTTCCTATAGATCATGATACGATTACGGCCTTGAATATAGCTCCCCAAAGCAAGCAATTGATAGAATTGGACTTACCCAGACAAAGCTTAAAAGCTGGAAATGAATACCATGTAAACTTTAGTTTTTATGATACTGAACAACGGAATTATTCTGACGGTAGTATTGAGATCGCTTCAGAGCAATTAGCTCTAGATATACTTCCCGAACCGTTCATAGAGAAAGAAGTTCAAACAACCTCTCCTCTTCGGGTAGAAAGAAAAAATGGACTAACAGTTATAGGGAAAAGTTTTCATATACAATTTGACAGACTCACCGGAGCGATATCACAGTTCAGTTATAAAGGAAACAATTTGCTGGAATCTCCTCTATTACCATGTTTCTGGCGGGTTCCGACCGATAACGATGAAGGACGTAATAATTCTTATGCAAGTTCATGGCGCAAAGTAGGATTGGATGATTATAAAATAAAAACCAAGCAATTGGATTTCGTGATTTTACCTACCGGAGATGTGCAAGTTTATGTTAATAACCTATTAGAATTCAAAGAAGGTAATATCCTGCAAAAAGCAAATTATACAATCTCACATGAAGGTGAAGTTCTCATTGATGCCATCTTTTATATAAATATAGATGTGCTGTCATTGGCAAGAGTCGGAATGAAGTGTGCATTACCTGTTGAGTGGAAAAATCTCACTTGGTTTGGAAGAGGCCCTCACGAAAGCTATGATGATAGAAAAGAATCAGCTTATGTTGGTATTTATAATGGAATTGTCAGTGAACAGTCTTTTCCACATATTATGCCTCAAGAAAATGGAAATAAAACGGATAACCGCTGGTTGGAGATATATGATGATTTCGGAAGCGGAATACGTATAACAGGAAAACCATTTTTCAATTTTAATATTCAAAATTACTCCGATAAAGATTTGAACCGCAGTAAAAAAGCGCATACATTAATTCGTGGTGAAAAGAATTGGTTACATATTGATTATAAGCAGATGGGGCTTGGAGGAGATGACAGTTGGTCACCTAGAGTTCATAAAGAGTTCTTATTAAAGAACAAAGTATATCACTATACATATGCCATAGAACCTCTTTGATTATGGGACTCACATTATGACTAGTCCAATAAACCCTTTAATGGGGTTATTTAGGACTAGTCATATTTCAAGTATATTCATAATATCCCACAACGTTGTAATCATAAGTACTTCTTAACCCAGTACATACGACACAACACACCAATTACAATATAATTCAAAATCAGACGTAATTCTTCAACAACTTCTCCTGATATTTTGAATGTGTGCGATTTATTCTAGTCCCAAATTGGGGATCGAATCTGGAAGTCATCATACAACTACCATTCAATACTGTTTTCTCCTGGTACGAGAGAACGATCAACTCCGATAAACAAATTTATTACTGTCACCTATTGGGGCAATTTTTTCCCATACTATTTCATAATGAATCAGTTTCCTATCAACTCTTATTTTAAAGGTAAACTAATCTCCAATTTGGAGTCCTTGCCCGTATAGCAATTTCCAACTATTATTTTTCCTTCTTTCGGCAACTGCAAACGTATAGTTTTGTTGGCAGGCAAATTATATTGGAAATTATTTATCAAAAGGATATAATTCAAATCGGAAGTATTACATAGTTCCGTATAGCCACTATTGTTTTCTATCATCCTGAGATGTACAGATGCTAAGAAAAGTCTTCTAAGAATATCCTCTTTCCCCGCTAACACGCCATTGAATAATATAGCTGTACGTCTAGCAAACAAAGCTTCCTTTACTCCTTCTTCAGATCGTTCAGAAGAAAAAACCAATGTTATGGGACGTGCTAATTTTTCTCCACCATAAGTTTCAGTAACTAAATTATGAATATCAGAATTACCCATATAAGCCAAATTATATTTATTAGCATAATCAAATGCAATGGGATAATACTCTAGAAAATTGAAGCATTCAACTCCATCTATAACTTTATCTTTCAAAAGTTGTTCATGAATTGAATATAAAGTACTCTTATCATCGGGCCATCCCGGATGATTCCACATAATGAATGCCCCTTGCTTTTTAGCTTCACGCAAAGCATCCACAGGATCTTCTTGATCAAGTTTATTAGCATCATTTATGAATAAAGCATTAAGATGTCCTATGGGTTTTTCTCGTGTAACCTCTGCACCTTTGATAACAATGAACCCCAAATAATCAGCATGAGCCTTAGCTATTTTATAACTTTCATTCAAATCACCTATAACCATATCTTTAAAAGGACGATATTCAATATGGTCTGTAATAGCTATAGCATCCAACCCTTGTTGCCACGCCTCATTGACTCGCATGTCCGGCCATACTCTCCCATCAGAAAAAACCGTATGAATGTGAAAGTCACATTTCAACACTTCATATCCATCGAAGCCTGGAATATTAATATTTTCACGAATATTTTCTTTCCCCATTTCAGGTAACTTATAAACATCAGCATTTCTTAATTGTCCGAAAACTAATATTGGAAACACTAGCAGTAAACTAAAACAAAACTTTTTCATACTCTATCTTAATTTATTATTAAACATTCTTTCTAAAAAATCGTGTAGTCCCACGAATATATTTCATAATCCGGGTGAGGATTATCGATTATCATTTTTACCTTATATTTTCCATATGGCAAGTCATACTTCCAAAAAAAATCATGCTTACGAAGCTTATAGGAAGTAGGAAGAACACAGCGCTCTACTTCTTTATCATTTATACAAAATGTTACATTAAAGACATAGTCATTTAAATCTTTGTTTTTTTTCGTAGCTTCACCACGCCAAGCAAACCCAGTACCTTCAAATTCAAAAGAAACTTCTTTATCAACAAGCCTCCAGAATGATTCTTTCTTTTTAGGAATCAGATTGGGGTAACTTTGTTCAAAGCGTACTTCCTTAAGATTTTGGAGTAAGATTTCAACACTATCTTCCTTTATAATTCCACCATTACGTTCAATCATCAACAAAGCATGTTTAAAACTAATTTCATAAGTCTTTTCTAAAGACATATTCGTATATTTAAAGTTTAATTGTTCCGCCTGAGAAAGGCTACTCTTCCAATATGTAGGAATTTTATCATATCCTATCATTGTTGCCAATACTCCGCCGGCCGTCGATGGATTACAATCTGAATCTTGCCCTGCCCGGGTACTTATTTCAAGCGTTCGAGTGAAATCTCCATTACCATATAATAAGCCCATAACCACATAAGCAGCATTTAATTTTGCATCAATATTGAAAGGTACAAATACACCTTCCGGACAAGCCTTATCTTCCGACCACTTCTTTTGTATCTCAAACCAAGTCTGATGCCAATCTTCCGGATATTCTTTATGCCATCTTATAACATCAGCTATACACTGGTAAAAAGTACTTTGCTGAGGTATAGTTTTCAAAGCTTCCGTTACAATCTCATAAATATTATCATAAACAAAAGCCAAACTATACATTGCCCCTACATATACACCACCATACCAACCATCACCATAACACATTATATGTCCTATTTTGTCACTAATATCAGAAGCTACATTAGGCATTGCAGGAGACATTAACCCCGCAAAATCCGCTTCGATTTGATAGTCAATATCATCGGCATGGGGATTATTCTTCCAATATCCAGATTTAGGAGGAAGTACTCCATTTAGTATATTATAACGAGCCGCTTGGTTAGCATGCCATAACATATAGTCAGCATTAGCGAAAGCATAAGCAAATGAGTCAACTGGTGCATCAAAACCTAGACGCTCAAATACTTCCACAAATGTAAGATCCATATAAAGATCATCATATAAGTCAGGCCATGAAAGCATTGTATTCTTTATTTGATTATCATTCCAAGGCAGCGGCTGATAATCTTGAATAAAAGTGCCATTGAATTTGAATTCAGTTACTCCTCCAAAAGTTACTCCAATTGTTTGACCTGCCCAGCCACCCTTAATCTTATTCTCTAAATCAGCCTTACTTAAATGCAAATATTTCCTTTCTACATCAGAAGAAGTAGAATTACACGAACAAAATATTACGAGCAACAAAATAAATTCCAAATATAATCGTATCATCTTCATTATTAGTCTTTCTCTTTTTCAAAAATAAGATAATCAATTTTCACTATAGTATTATCCATCTTCTTTTTTCGTACGGTCAGAGTTTTAACCTGTTCGGATATTTCAATTTCTCCAGCAAAAGAAGTCGACTGAAGGTCCTTATTGCTTACAATCCATTCTGAAACCTGATTTGTCCGTTGCCATATAGAGAAGGGCTTATTTTCTTCTAAACCTGTATGAACAACATATACTTTATATTTACCATTATCCATTCCTGTAAGATCGAATTGTACCATAGGTACAGCCTCAAAATCAATATTGGTAGTCCAATGTTCTTCTCGTTTTGATGAAATAATCATTGAACTTCCATCAAATGAAGCCTGAGTGAACCAATAAAGCCGCATAGTCATATCTTGAGCCAAAAGAATATCTCTACGTTGCACTTCGTCAGTAACATCAAATAGATGCTTGTTCTCAAACTGTGGGCTATCTGAATAGAACAACCCAACAGAAGTATAATCCACATTCAATTTATTACCCTCAGGACCATGTTCGATAGTTAACACATAGGATGAATCGAAATTAACCTTATCTGATAAATAAAAACGATATCCACCCGTACGTGCCGTTTTCAAATCATATAATAAAGCCCCATGTATAGGCAAACTTACTCCTCTGTCCCAACGATCCATCACAGCGTACCAGCCACCATTAAAATAATCCTCAGAGCCTGTTCCATGTATGCGCATTTCTCCATCAATCAGAGAACAATCATCACTTTCCCAGTATTCAGTCATTCCTTCATTCAACCCTTGAGCAATAAGAATTGTACCTATGTAATGACCTTTTCCAAGCACATTGGCAATTGTAAAGGGAGAACCTACCGGAGGCAAATATTCCCTATGCGCCTGAGCATACAGTTTCCCTTCCCTTTTCCTATCACGCTTTTCTTCTATAAAATAAACTCTCCCTGAAATCGTAATTTCCCCTCCGGTACCATTATCTTTATATTCTACAGACAACTTCGCCTTGTTATCAAATGGCATCGGTAAATAAGAATAACACATAGATAAAGTTGATCCAAGCAAAATAGAACTCATGGATGGCTTTCCTGACACATATCCAAAAAAGCTATTGAAAGGTACATCTATTGCAGCCCTTACTTCATCATCCCAATTGGCTTTCAATAGCAGTTTTTCACTTTTTCTTTGCAAATCATATCCACCATCTAATTCTATTCCTACTATCCTACCACCATTTTGAAGTTCAAAGATTTCCCCATCCTCTCCTTCTTTAATCGTTACATTTATTTGCTGTATGCTTACTTTATCACCATATACAGAAAGAGGGAGACAATTCCAAATTTTATCTATTTCAGGTAATAGCAACGTATTATCAAAATAGCTCCATGAAAAGCTTTTGACCTTTTCTTTACCAGACAATTCTCTGTATTGTATTTGGTGAAACTTCAAATCATTCCCTTTATATACAATTTTAATTGATTTTGCATAGGGTATAGGCATATAACAATAATATCCTCCTATTTCATTTCCACATAATGGGGCAATAAAAGGATAAACATTTCCGGAAAAAAGATCTATAAAAGGAATATTTATCCTCGGTTGTTGTTCTCCATCAAAATAAAACTGAATAGTATCTTTAGTAGGAGTAGGAGTCCATATCCGGTTAATAACCCCTGCCCCTTTGATATCAGCCACCACTAAATCATTCCCTTCTTTACGAATGTAAGAGTACCTGCCAGAAAACCCATCATCATTGCCACCAGTACGATCATAACTGGATAATTGATATATGTTGCCTGTACGATATTCAGGCAATCGAGAAATATCTGAGAGATTCTGCAATTCCCATTTATAAAAATCAATTTGAGAAAAAACTTGGATACCAAATAACAACAAGATAGCAAGTAATTTGATTCTTTTCATAATATATTTAATTAATGATATATGTTTTTAGTTGAAGGATACATCTTCAAAAGAAAACTGATGCTCTTTATCCAATTTATACTCACGTAAATAAGGAGAATATGTTTTCACATCTATCTGTTTTTCCTTTACATTAATATCTATAATACGTAAAAAACCATTTTTCCCCCTAATAGCTCCTTCCACACCATCTTGATAATTAGCTAACATTTGATATACCTTATTACCATGTATTCCAGTGCTAACTAAGGTACCAGTTCCATCATTTAAAACATGACCACTAAATACGAATAAAATATTAGGATACTTTTTTATTAGCTTATCCCATATCTGCTCTCCATTGTTCACAGTATTTTCTCCCGTATCTTTCCCAATTCCATATTCTTGGGGTAGCCAACAATCATTAGTTCCCATACGAGTATCATCTGAATACATATAAGCATGGGTATTTATAATTACTTTATAAGTAGGGTGAGAGTCTATAACCTTTCCCGCCCAATCTAAAACCATGTTACGAGGACCAAATTCCAAACAAAGAACTAACCATTCTAATCCACCTGCTTTAAATGAATACCATACATTATCCATTTTCCCTTCCTCGAATGCTCCACCAAAATGCCTCATCTGGCTATGTTTTATATACGGAAAGTATTCATTAAACAATTTAGAATCTCTTTTATCAGAATTGTTTCCTAAATCATGATTGCCCATTACAAAGGCATATGGTACTTGATTGTCCAATATGTTCATTCCAGATGCTGCAACTTTCCACTGTTCATCAATATTATTTTCAGTCATATCTCCTTGTTGCAAGACAAATGTAATACTATCTGCATGCTCTTTAATCCATCTAGTTTGGCATTCTAAGATCTCAGGATAAAGTCGCGTATAAGTCTGTATATCCGGCATTAAAACAAATCTTATGTTTTTTTGCCCAGTACAACCGGTCACTATAATTATAGTGACCAGCAGAATTATTGAGTTTGTCAGATATTTCATATCTTTTAATAGTCCTTTGTTATGTATTAGGCTTTTCATTCACCTCATTTCCCCACAATTTTGATCCATTTCCTGAATTCTTTCTCCATTCATGTCTCCAACGGTGCATATCCTGATCCCGAATAAATTCCTTAGGAGTTCTGTCAGCTTTAGGTGGGGCAGGAGGAAGAATACCAGCTTCAGACTGATACCAATAAGCAACACTACTTATATCCAAGGTTAGATTGTTATTATGCCCATGCTCAATAGTTCCCTTCAGTGATTTTTCAAAATATATGGGATCGGAGATAAAGAAACGATATACATGGGTTCTTCCCAACCAACCATTATCATTATTTACTCTTGCATAACCGTAATAAGGATGAGCAAAGATAGTTTTAGGGCACCATGAAGTATTAAAAAAGTCTTCTGTCCCTGTTCCTAATAATGATGCTTTTTCTTCACCATCTATAAATATCATGTCATCACCTTCACCATACCACATGGGTGAAGGAGAATGAACATAATAGTTAATTCCAACAAACTGTCCTTCACCTTTAATATCTGCAAACAAATAGTTACCAGCACCATCTACATTATTAGTTTGTGGTCCCACCAACCCCCATTCAGTTTCACCTTCTGGTAATGCATCTGTTAATTCATGGTTATACCATGCATGAAAACGCCCTAAATCATTCGGCAGTTTTTTCATTTCCACATAATCTATATAAAAATAAAGGCGAGAAATTGTTTCATCACTTTGATTCTCTATTTCCAAACGAGCACCATTGGCAAAAGGCATCTGGAAATAAGAAACAAGCCCCGTTCCTCCTTGAGGACCTACAGCCAATGGAAGAGAAGCAAACTCATAATATTCATCCCAACCATTACCGAAAAAGGCTGCTAGAGGCGCTTCTACAGAAGGATATGATTTACCATCCCAATAAATTCTAAATATAAGATTATTTCTCATGATATTCATTGGAGAAATAGTAAACCAAATATGATTAATAATGCCTGTACCTGAAATTGCCACACTCCATTTCTCACCAGGCTTTATTGAATCTATCCAATCACCATTATTACCATTTTTATCAGTGCTACTTATCCTACGATTACGAAACCCTTTTTTAATTGCAGCTAGATTCCCAAGTTCTCCTCCAACTTTTTGAGCCTGACAATCAATATTCGTCAACAATAGTCCAATAAAAACCGATATGACTAAAAATAGTTTTTTCATAATATATATGTTAAGGATTTAAACTGTTTGTTTCATTATCTAACCCATCTTTCCAAATAAACGGAGCTATTTTTAACCCGTATGTTCCATCGAACCATCCGGCGCTACTGATGTAATAGTTCCCTTCTTTATCTTTGATTAATTCAGATGCCCGACAATCATTTATTTCCGCTATCAAGTTAGCCTGTTCAAACTGTAGCGGATCATTACTAATATATACATCCGTATGCCCTCCATCACACAAAAACATATAATATTTATCACCACGTCTCACAACGAAAGGAGACTCGGTAGGTCCTCCGAAAGTTCCTTTTCGGGAATGGACAAAAACTATTTTCCTATCTGACCAATGAAGTAAATCTTTACTAACATAAGCTGCAATGACATGATTTCCCCCCATTGGTGTAGAGTTTGCAGTATAGTACATTATCCATTGGTTACCATCCCTAATAATCATCGGATCACGTGCATCAAATCCATCCACAAACAACGGATTTTGCTTATATCTTTCCCAGTTCTTCAAATTTTTGGATATATAAAGATTCATTTGGTATGAATCATGAACATGTGCACCACCTTGCGATCCGGCACACACATACATGTAATATTTCCCCTTATGATGTACACAATAAGGAGCCCAAAGAACCGATTCCTTATATTTCTTAAAATCAGCAGTCAGTGCATGAGGATGAATCTCCCACGGAGTTTGAAATAGGCTATCTGCCGAAATATGAAGTAGATTGAGCCCAGGATCTTTTATATAATCCATTTTTCGGGCATGTGTTATACCGATCACATGCCATTTTTTCTTTTTTTTATCGTAAATGAAAGTATGGTCATTGATACACCATGGATCATCAGTCACCCCCCATGCAGGATTGTGTACTTCTTTGAAGTTTCCAACTTCAAAATACTTGTTGGAAGTTTGTAAAGTCTGTGCACACAACATGGTGGTAGCAGAGAATAAAAACACAGCTAATAGTTTCTTTTTCATAACTTTATTGTTTTACTTATTATCATTCAATAGAATAAATGGTTGCCCTAGGAAGGATTTAAACTCTTCCTCTCCGGCATCACCTTGTGTGGGTACACAATATACACCTCCACCATTTCCCCAAAATACAGCATAAGAAAGATATTCGTACATATCAGAAATGGTTTCTAATAAATATTCCATTCGTTTAATGTCTACTTTTTGCGGATTATCCTTTTTAATAAAATATCCCACTTCAGTCAATGCACAAGGTTTCTTCTTCTCATTTGCCAAGGCTCCGACAATACGAATCCTCTTCCGAGCCTCATTCGTCCTTTTTTTATCATATTTGAAGTCTTCATAATCATCAAAACCTAATATATCAACATAATCATCGCCAGGATAACGCAATAGATAGTCCTCACGAGAATCAAATTTTATATCAGGAGAAAAAGCATAAAGCATATTATGGACATTCAGAATATCTCTCAGATAGTGTACTGTAAATCTCCACAAATCCTTGAATTCTTCCGGTTCATTGTAGGCTGCTCCCCACCAAAACCATTCCCCGTCAAATTCATGAAAAGGACGAAATATAAAAGGAATTAATTTACCGTCATCATCACGAAGAGATGATGAAAATTCTGCTACTTTCCGCAAATCCTTTTTATAACGTTCATGATTTTGACCGCCCGGAAGTATTGACTTAAATGACATCATTTTAAGTTCCTCAATCGGCAATTCTTTTGTATAAAATGTTTTTTGTGTATATGGATCATTATAATGCCAGCACATAGTTATAAAGAGACCTTCACGATTTGCAGCAATAATCCTTTCGCGTATTTCATGTTCTCTTATTCTAAACCAAGAGCCTTCTGTATTGTTTACATTGGTTATAAACATAAAATCATAACTTGCAATAGCTGGTAACCTACCAGATAATTTATGAATATGTCCTGTTATCTTTTCTCCTTCCTCCATCCACACACCATCGTGTTGGCCAAGCATTGTTCCTTTGCCCTGTATTTGGTGTATATTATATAACAGAGCAGCCGTTTCATCAGTCATTTGTGTATCAACGGCCTTTTTCTTTACATTTTTAATAGTCCCTCCTGCAAACATAGAAACGCCTACAAAAAGCACTACTATAAAAGAAAATAGTCTTTTTAAAATTATATCCATACTTGTACTATTTTACGATTAACGAATTTGGCATTTTATAAAACCAGAATATAAATATCATTGAAATATCTCCGCCCCATATCTATCTAAAATGCGATTAAAAGCTTCGGAAGCTGCGCCATTTCCCCAATCATAAATAGTAAACTCTCCCATACCTTCTCCAGTAAGTGAAGTGCGTCCTCCGTGCCCATAGTTTTCCATTGTAAAGCCATAATCCTTTTCATTAAAAAATGGCCACACTTTTTCCCATTGTTGCTTTGCTTTTAGATTTTGAGGGCAATACATCATTTCAAAGGATGTTTTCAAAGCACATATTCCTCTCTCTTTATATTCAGGAATATCCAATAGCTTTCCATATTGTAAGATAACTTCAGCAAATAAGCTTCCTCTTGAATCATTCCATTCACCATCAGTATTCATGACTCCAAACCCTCCTAGACCATTTACATATATATACGACGGTTGCCAAGATGCCTGTGTCATTAACATTTCATCTAATACCCTTTGCCCTAGTTTCAAGTAATCAAAACAACCAGTTATACGATAACACTCCAACAAGGCTTCCGCTGTCCAAAACATGGAAAAATTACATTGCTTATACATATTATTTCTCGTTACTTTTTTGCCAACCCATTGAGGAGTACCTATTCTACAACAGGACCAATAAGTCTCAAAATCTTCCCAACGTCCTTCTGTAATAGCTTCTTTAACAGCTTTTATACCTTTTAGAGCTGCAATTTTATATTTTTCTTTCCCTGTCATCTCATACAGTTTGAGTAAGAATGTAACCGATAGAGACGTTTCCGGAGAATCATTCAAATACTCCATAGGTTGCAATTTTTCCAGATCCAACCAGCCTGGAAAATATCCATTCTCATATTGTACCCCCAACAATGCACGTGCATAAGTCTCAGCATAAGCCAACAGGCGTTCATCCTTCTCCAATTCTTCATACCAACGAAGCATCAGCAGTGCAGTCCAACTCATATCCAAAATGTGGAAAGGTGATTGTCTGGCATCCCACGTAAACGGATTCCGATTGGAATTACCCCAAAAATAATGGTCCCAGCCCTTGGAACGATTGCATTTTTTTCCATCCATCTCTACCTCACACATATCGGTACCGATAAGACCGTAGAAAAATCCATCTTTCATCGGAAATGACAATGCCAATTCTTTAGTCAGATTCGCTTTTTCCAACAGCGTTCTGTCAGCAGTCCGTCTAGCATATCTGAACAATCCACTTGCCGAACGCAAAGAACTAAACCAAGCCTGATTCCAAATGGACCTAAACTCCCGTTCATTCACTTCACCCGGATAATTGGGGCTCTGGGTCGTATTTACAATAAATACAGGTGCACCCACTTTCTTTCCATTCAGTGTAAATTCCTGCCAAACACTTTTTTCCCAAGTATTAAACGCCCAGTTATAGGTATATTTTACATAAGGCTCAAAATCTTCAGAAGACAATTTCACCAATCGATCGTGTCCCCATTTGTTCCACATAAACTGCAGTGGTAGACGAAATGGATTTGCCAACTCTTGCTTTTCCGTATATTTGATTATATAAAATCCATATTCCACAATACCACCCTCATAAACTGCTCCAGGCTGACGTTCATATAATACATGATCAGATACCTTGCTTGCAGACATACCCAACGAAAAGATATTATTCTCCGCATCCATATCCATATACCACCTATTTTTACCAGACCTAGACAGTATATCCAAATCAGGTATGATTACGATACCCCGTTGTTGGTCTGTTGCAATAAGCGCAGGCGAACGAAAAACATGCTGGTCAATAATATTATTAACTGTAGGAGTCAAATGAGGTGCCCAGTTGAATTCAGGTTTGAAAGCCGGCTTTATCCGCACCTGCCAATCATCCTGTTTGACTGTATCCTTAAGGTCGAAACGGATATGTATTTTTAGTATATTTTCATCCACTTGTGTAACTTCCGATGAGAACTCTGCATCTCCCAACCTATCTATCTCTATCGACTTTATCAATGAGTCACAATCAATGGGAAATTCTTTCAACTTCAAGCCATATTGCTCACGGACACTCGACGATGAACATCCGTATAAAAGGAACAATAGTAAAAATATATAAACTGAATATCTCATAACATTTCACTTTTCAATTTACTTCAAGTTCCTCCCAAGAAACCATTTCCGGGAACTTATTATGGGGCTCTGCCTGATACCAAAATGCAACAGATGCGATATCTGACTTTTGAGGCAAATAACGACCACCTGCACGCCAGCCCAAATCCTGTATAGTAACTTTCAAATCTTTTTCAAATCGAATAGGATCTGTAATATGCCAGCGATACAATCCGAAACGTTGCTGGGAATTGTAAGTACCGTCCGGTCTGATCACCTGATGCAGACCGGCATAAGGAGTACAAAACTCTTTGTATTGACCTCCCCGGTCAAAATTGTACGAGCCACAGAAATAATCCTCTGTACCCGTGCCACATATTGTAGGGAACTTCTTATCACCATCCATAAAGAACTTGATTTCTCCTTCTCCCCACCATCCATTGTTGTTTACCCCCCATGCAAGGTAAGTACCGACAAAGTGTCCTTTTCCCTTAATGTTGTCAACAATTGTATAGTCTGATGTATGATTGGGATTCGTTCTTCTCCATTGAGCATGGAAGTAGGCCGCATCTTCAGGTACATCCGTCAATGTATAATCAACCTGATAATATAAATTCATTGCTTTCTCTTCATCCATATTCTCAATTGTAATCTTACATTTCTTTCTGAAAGGCATTGTCCAATAGCAGTTGAAAGCACTGCCGGGATTGATACAGACTGCCAAAGAAGAAAGTGGAGCATATATTCCCCAGCCCATACAAAAGAAATCACCGACAGGACATTCCACAGAAGGTTCCTTTTCATCGTCCCAATAAATGCGGATGATGGAGAAGCGCCAGTTTCCGGTAGGAGTCATCCAGATGTGCTGAATGGCACCCGGTCCTTCCATTTCAGCAATGGTAATGGTCTCTTTGGGATTTATGATAATATACGGATTCACTTTCCAGCCTTCACCAAGGTCTCTTGCCGCATATGCCGCATTGGCAATGTTCCGTTTCCCGCGGTCACAGACTTGAGCCATACCGCCTTTACCTTTCTCACCAGTAAAATTTTCGGGACAGATGGAACGGGTCTTGGCATCAGACAGCCGGAACAGATTGCCCATGTGCACGTCCAGTCCGTCGAACGATTTATTTTGTGCCGATACTCCCCATATAGAGAGGCAACAGATAAGAGTTAAAATGATTCTTTTCATATTCTTTGGTCTATCTCTATTGATTATTTTAATAACAAAACGTTAAAAACAGCAACAGAGATAAAAGATATTCACCTCTGTTGCCACTTTATAATCATTATTTCATATTCTCTTCTTTTTTACAGATTCGACATGAATAAATGTTGCAACGATTAATCTTCAGGAAGCGGATCCATACGGAAGTTGTCAAGACTGATTCCGGCTGGAAGAGAAGGACCAATCAGACCACTTAATGCCCACTGTCCCATAGGATGTCCAGTATCAAAATCCCCACCTATACCTAAGTCTTTGACTTTGCACTTAACGGTTATCCATTTCCCGTCGGTTGATTCGGGGAAGAAGTTACCAATCCAACACCATGTCCATCCCAAATCGAAGTGACCAGCCCATAAAGAAGCACCAAACGTACCTTCGTCAATTCTCACGTCAAGCTTAATCTCATACTCATTCATTTTTAAATCACCATCAGGACGGTTTCCATGCACATGACAAATAAATAAATCGCCACTGCCTGTATCTTCTGCCGTATAAATATAGGTATTGTTCCAAAAGAAATCATCCTCTGATTGTTCCTCATGAACAGCCACAAATCCGCTTGCCTTTATATCACTTACGCCGTTTGCAGGGTCTTCATGTTCGAAATCAGTAATCATGAAAGTTTCATCCGTAATCGGGTCGCACAATGCGAACGGATTTTGCCAAGGTATCACGATGTCAATTTTTTCATCCAAGTCCATAGTCTCACCATTCTTGAAAATGAGCTGTAGTGACACTACATCTCCTTTCTCGAAATTGTCAGGAATTATAAATTTGATATCATCGTTCGATTTACGTAGCAAATGCTTGTTATCTACCATACGCTTTTCTCCATTAACCATAAAAGCTACGGCATCGACAAACAATAGATCTTTACCTAAAATCGACATCTTAGTATTGATGGCAGCACCTTTCTTGTCGGTGAACAGAAAAGAATTAAACACCGGTTTGGCGCGACGTATGGTTTGACGGCTGGAAACTTCCTCGCCCTCTCCTCTCACAATCAAGGGTGCTGCTTCTTCCGATACTCCGGCGGGTACAATAACTTCAAACGAATATTCATCCTTTACGGTAATATCGGTAGCTATAACGCCACTGGGAAAAACCACCTCTTTTACCGATTCTACGTCTGTACCAACCACAGTCAGATTAATCCCTTCCATCACGATTGAGGGATAGAAGTCCACCACAGACAATCTCGCATTCTGCTCTTCGTCGTCATCCGAGCAAGCACAACAGGATACCAATCCCAAAAAGAGAATAGCCAATTTATTTATAATCTGCTTCATAATCTATGCTTTATTTTTATTAGTTCCAACCCGGGTTCTGTCCCAAATACTTGTTCTTGTTATACTCACTGAAAGGAATCGGAAAGAGATAATACTTATCTTCCCAACGTCTTTGCTCCTGCTTGCGTGTCAGGATAATGTCACCTGAAGCGTTCTTCTGCAATTCGGCAATGGAGATTTCACTCAGTTCCGAACCACACTTCCAACGACGTACGTCCCAAAAGCGCTGGTCCTCAAATGCCATCTCCACCATACGCTCGCGTTTGTAGCGTTCGAACCAGTTGGCAGGAGTTCCGTTCCAGTGAGGCATCATCACATCGGCACGATCGCGCAACAGGTTGATAGCATCATTAGCAGAGAAGCCGCCTTCGCCCTTTGCTTCAGCATCGCCATAGTATTGGAACATTGCCTCCGCATAGTTCAGGTAAAACTCACCCAAACGCATCACTACCCAAGCATGAGGAGAAGTGGTGGGGTTGTTCGTTGCCAGACTCACGTTAGGATCGCAATACTTCCGTAGATAGTAGCCTGTCGGAGTGGAGTTATGAATCGGCGCAGCGTTCAATCCACCTATAAAGGTCTCGATAGGATTAGGATTGTAATTCGGCCAAATATCACCGTTCTTCACTACCGTCATAAAAAAGCGGGGATCCAAACCAACGTAAGGGTCTTCTTGTGTGAGGTTAATCACTGTGTTGGAATGACGCTCGCCAAAGGTCTGGTTGCTGCCATCGTTATACTCATAATTGTCGACCAAAGTTTGGGTAGGACACATACCACCGTTGGCGTTCTCCACGCCGATGGGGTAGTTGTACGATTCCCAATAGTTACTGGTACCACGCTTAATGGCCCAAATCATCTCGATGCCGTCACCGTTGCGAGGTCCCCAAATCTTAGAGTACCTGTCCAAACCAATGCCCCACTCTTGCGCACGGAGTAAAACCTCACCATTAGCTCTGACGGCATCCAGCCACCACTCTTTATTATTCTCATTGTTAAACAACGGAGAAGCCTTATAAAGCAATGTACGGGCTTTCAGCGCCAAACACATCATACGGTTTGCACGACCTGTTTCCGGGCTCAACTCATCGGTGAAAGAGATAGGCAGATATTCAACGATGGCATCCAACTCTTCTGCAATCCAATCCATGATGGCAATGGCTGAAGTACGTTCGATTCTATTCGCTTCTTCCACTGTTAACGTTTTCAGCGTGAAAGGCACGTCACCGTAGGCACGGACCAGTTCAAAATAGAAATAAGCACGCAAGAAACGGACCTCATACTCAAACAGCTCGAACTTCTTTTTCATAGCTTCGAAGTCCAGGTTGTTCTTATACTCGTCCAAATTGATTTTATCGCGCTTCTCATGGAAGGTGTTCGCTTCGGCGATAGCCGCATACGAATTGCTCCACGTAAATGAGAAGGGATTGTTAGGATTCCATCCACCGTTGTAGAAACGGTGAACTGAAGAGTAAGACAATGCGCACTCTGCCTCATCGGTGGCAGCCGCCAGCGTAGCCCCTCTACCGCCCTCGTAGTTTTTCTCAAAACCGTTGGGTACACGTGCATAAATGTTGTACACCAATTTCTGGATACCGTACATAGGGCTTTTATATATCCACTCCTCATCGGCTGTAGTCACCTCAGTATAGTCCAAATTGACACAGCTCACTGTAAATGCGGAGAGTATTACTGCACAAAATATATATTTAATTCGATTCATATCTGTTTTTTCTTTATCCGTTAAAACTTTACAGAAACTCCTAAGTTAACTCCCATCAAAGTCGGAAAATTGGTACCGATGTTCTCGGGATCCATCGCCTTCAGGTTAGACAAGGTCATCAGGTTCTCTCCTTTGACAAACACTTTGCATTGTGACATCTTCACTTTAGAAATCCAATTTTCGGGCAACATGTAATATACCTCGCAGTTTCTCAGTTTAAAGAAGTTCACATTTTTGTACCAAACATCGTTACCACGGTAGTTGTTAAGGTTGGTGCGTGAAGTCAGACGCGGATAAACCGGGGTCTCGCTTCTATCCCAGCAGTTGTTATAATACTCTTTAGAAAGGTTGGCACCGTCGATAATCGGAGTCCATACACCCACCGTACCTAAGTATGCGGTATACATACCTGCACCCTGAAACATGGCGTTCATACCAAAGTTCTTGTAGCGGAAGCCCAGATTCAATGAAAAGTTCAGTTCCGGCACGCTGGTATCGTACCCCATTTTCACCACGTCGTTTTCATCGATGACGTTATCGCCGTTCTGATCCTTATACTTGAAGTCACCCGGACGGCAATTATCGAAGTTCTGTTGTGGTGAAGCGGTGATATCTGCTTCATCCTTGAAAAAACCGACTACTTCCAGCCCCCACGCCTGGCTTACACGTCCACCGATAGCTGACAAATAGTCATAAGCCACGTTCTCAATGTTACGTTTCTGTTTATTACGTCCCCAAGTCAGATTAGAACCCAAGTTAAAAGAGAGATCTTTGTTTATCTGCTTAACCCAATTCACACCCAGTTCAACACCGTAGCTAGCTACGCGTCCCCAGTTTACGTAAGCGGAAGGCCTACCGAATACAGCTGAATTCAAACCGTCACCCGACAATAGGATATCGTCACGCAATTGATAATAAACATCAAAGTTCACGTCCACCTGTTTGAACAAGCGCAGGTCAGCCCCCCAATTGAATTTATAGGCCGTTTCCAAGTTAAAGCGCCTGGTAGGCTGGTAACCGAGAAACGTACCCCACTGCCATGAACCGTCACCTAGGCCTGTCAGATAACTACCTGCACTTCCATTGTAGTTCTCTAGCCACAATCCCTGAATAGGCACATAGTCGGTGTGCTGAATACCGGCTGAGAAACGCAGTTTACCGAAGTTTAATATTCGGTTGTCCTCCTTGTTGGCAAATACATAACCCAAAGACAAAGTTGGAGAAAACGACCACTTCTCCGGATAGGAGCGGTTAGAACCATTCATCGCCAATACCAAGTCGGCTACATACTTCTGCTGCAAATCGTAGTGCAGGTAAGCCATTACATTCATCCGGTTGAAAGTCATATACTGGTCGTTATAGGTGGAGTTCTTTTGGTGCCATATCAATGAGGCAGAGAAATTATCATCGTCACGGAACGAAGTATGATAGTCAGTCGAAACTTCCAAGAAAGAAGAACGGTTGTGCTGGTTGGTCCAATGATCGAAGGTCAAGTTGTTGGTTTTGTCACCGGCAGAGTAGTTTATCAGCTCGGTCGGATGCCCGGCCTCGTCGAAGCGATAACGCTCGTAACCATACATAAAACCCAACGCGTTGGTCTCATAAATCTGAGAGAAGTTATTGTAACCCAAACGTGCCGACACACTCAGTCCCTTCGTGATGAAGTCCAGGTTCTGAATAAGCGAGAAGTCACCTTGGAAAGAACGGGAGTGACTCTTCGTAAAGCCGGAAGCCCGAACCTGTGCGACCACGTTGTTAGCGCCATAAGTAGTGTTACCACCCCAAATTCCTGCCAATTTACCTTCCGGGTCGTTCATTACCGGAAATGCGGAAGCCGGAGTACGATAAAGCAGGTCGGTCAAACCGTTTTCGGTCACACCGTAAGGACGTTTGGTCTCTACGAAACTACCCACCGCATTCAAGACGAACTTGGTTGTCGGAGTAAACTGCACGTCCAAGTTGGTACGGATATTGGCTTTAGAGAATCTCATCTGTGAAGAGTATTGCTCTTGATCTGTTTTATCCAACAAACCACGGCTATCAGTATAATCCAACATAGAGAAATATTTCAACTTCTGGTTACCGCCCTTCATGGATAGGTTGAATTGGTCTTCCGAACCGTAGTTTTTGAATACCTCTTTCTTCCAGTCAACGTTCGGATAGTAGTAGGGATGAGTACCGTCAGCAAAAGCCTGCAACTCATAATCGTTGTACATCGGTGCCAAACCGTCGTTGACACGCGCCTGGTTCAAAGCATTAGCGTAGGTAGGAGCATCTACAAAATTAGCCACTTTTGGATTGAACGTGAACTTATGATCGTAAGATACAGAAATCTGACGTCCCTCCACACCACGCTTGGTCTTCACCAAGATAGCACCGTTCACGCCCTGATAGCCTAAAAGAGCCACAGCGGCAGCATCCTTCAATACCGTAACCGATTCTACCTCGTCAACGGTCAAATATTCGATAGAACGCTCGATGCCGTCTACCAGCACCAATACACCATTCTCCGTCGTAGTCTGCTGACCACGAATGTTGAATACTGCTCCGGAGCTGTAGTCACTGACCGTTCCGCCTGGACGCAACACCGTAAGTCCCAACAATTTTCCATAAAGAGCCTCTTTCAAAGAAATAGCTGCCGTTTTTTGCAACTCATCACCACTAACCACCTCCACGGAAGCGGTAGTCAACATCTGACTCTGCTCAACACCCATTCCTAAATCAACCTTATCGGACTGGTAGTCTATAAGCGAACTTTGCGCCGACAAGTTTAAAGTGAGCATAGACGATACCAAAGCTATGCCCCACTTTAGTGTTTTATGTTTTCTATTCATTGTTTGCTATTTTAGAATTAAGATTTTAATACCATCCCGGGTTTTGTGTCAAACCATAGTTCTTATTAATTTCATCAGGTGGCAGCGGAACGAGCAACCACTTATTGGACCAGCGTTCGGGGTGTTCCCAAACAAAACGTGGGTTTGCAGTCATTCCCGTAGGTGATTCTATCTTTGACTCCTTTCCATCTTTTATTATAGTATAACCTACAGCTGTAGCATCTCCTTCATTCAGGTCATATGGCACATATAAGAATTTAGTCGGGAAAGGATCGCCGCTATCTTTCGTCCATTTCTCCAATACCAAATCATTATCATCATCCAAACGATAGATGTGGATTCCATGCAGATGTTTCTTAAAGTCTTTTTCCATGACACGACGATTCATGTCGTGTAAACGGGTTTCATACTCAAATCCTAATTCACAAGCACGTTCACGCATGATTTCTTTTATTAAGTTCTCCTTATTGGTAGTCAAGCTCAATTCGGGGTTCATTACTTCGAGTTTACCTAAACCTACACGGGCTCTTACCTTGTTGATTTGCTCCAATGCCTTTACGTTGTTACCAGTCTCTGCCAATGCCTCAGCGTAAATCAGATAGAGCTCGGCCAAACGAATATAAGAGGTTTGGAAAGGCTCTTTATCAATAGTACCTTTACCACCTTGAATAGCATCACCCAAATCCAATACAAATTTATAAGTAGGTAATCCCCAAGGCTTACAATTATATCTTCCACCGGAAGTCAAGAACTCACCACCTTCCCACAACTGTATGGGGTTATCCTCACCATAAATCTGATGTTTATAGTCACGCTTTTGTACGACGATAGATTCATACAAACGGGGGTCACGTTTTTCGAAGATATCCTTCTGCGCGGGTCTTTGATTGTAATATTTCTGTCCATCGTAGTTCTTACCATCAGCCCACGGGAACATTTCCATCCACTCCAAGGTAGGAGCGATACCACCATCATGCCAGAAACCGCCAGGCTGGTTATCCCACTCCAACATATATACACGGTCATGTACTTCAAGCAGAGACTCTCTGTTACCACGGGCACGGTATGCCTTGCGGAAAGCAGCACGATAGCCAGCTTCATCGGGAGTAGTTGCCTCTTCCAACTGGTAATAGTTACCGTTGGCGGAGTTCATCCGGAAGAACTCTTCACACGCATCTACCACAGCTTCCCAACGCTTCACGTCGTAATTACCATACCACACCTGAAGGGCGTTAACAGCCTCCTGGGGCTCTTCAACACAATACGGAGTATCGCTATTGAAGATGGGACTTGCCACATAGTTCAACAATTTTGCCTTAATACCCAATGCCGAAGCTTTGGTAACACGTCCTGCCCAAGTAGCCAATTCTGAAGTGGGAATGTTCCACGGCAATTCAGGTTCGGCAATGGCTTCATCCAGCAAACGAACAACAAATGTTACGGTTTCCTCAATGGTAGAGCGCGGTTTCTCCAAGACCTCGTCTGCGGCGAGTGCATGATCAACGATAGGCAGACCACCAAAATTGTGAATACCGTCAAAGTATTTACTTGCCATAATCACTTTCGCCTCGGCTTTGTAACGTGCCTTTTCCGCATCGGTCATATCGGGCACGCGGTCGACATTATCCAACAGCAAGCAACAGTCGCGTATGCCGGTCCAAATGCAACGAAAAGCTGTATTACTCATATTCTCCATCCCCCCCGATGTAATGTAAGCCGCACGGGCAACCAACCAGCCCGGGTTAGCGTTAGAGGCAGACAAAACACCTGTATAATGGAAACGCCCCATAGAGTCCCATCCCTCTTCAGAGTGCATGATATCGGACAAGGTTTCAAATTGTCCATTACCTGCATAACAATTCTTAAACGGAGTAAAAAGTCCCTCGTAGCACTGCCATAACAAATAATCGGTATATACCTTCTTGGAGAAAATAACATCTTCGTTCACGTCTTCTCCCGGAGCCTTCTCCAGAAACGCATTTCCGAACTTAATCTCGTCCACACAAGCTACACCCACGAAAGAGATGATCGTCAGCAGCAGTATGGATTTTATTGAATTTCTTTTTTTCATATACAATTATTTAGAAGTTAACTTTCAAGCCTAAATTAACAACACGCATCAGCGGGTATCTAAATCCAGAACCACCACCTGTATTTTCAGGGTCGTTGGCATCAAACGGAGTAAAAGTCAGCAAATTGGTACCGTTTAGGTAGAAACGCATATTCGTGGTTTTCGGCAACCAAGACTTGTTTCTCAGCGTATAGCCAATCTCCAAGTTCTTCAGACGGATATAACGGGCATCCTGATACCAAAGGTCGGAGTTAGCACGGTTCTGCTTCTCATTGGTAAAGGTAAGACGTGGCAGATGTCCACTGGGGTTATCCTCTGACCAAGAGTTATCATACACCCACTGCATCAAAGCGGAACGATGAGATTCACCGAAGGGATTACGGTAAGGACCTTGTAGGATACGGTTCACCTGGTCAGCTCCCGTCCACAACATAGTAAAGTCGAAATTCTTATAACGGAAATCGAAGTTCAAAGAGAATACATATTTTGGGTTATCCGTAATTTCAGAGTAAATCTGGTCGTACTCTTCCAAAATCAAACCGTCACCGTCCAAGTCAACATAAACAGCATCACCGTTCTTCAAATCAGGAACCAGCTGCTGAGGAATATCCGTTCCATAAGCGTTGCGGTAAGCCTCTTCAGTTACACCTTCCTCGTAAAGGCCGAAGAAAACATATCCACGACGGGCACCAATGGCATGACCGGTTGAATAGGTCCAGTCCGGAGAAACCACTCGGTCTTCGGTCAAACCTAATTTACGACCCATATAACTATCGGCTTTCACCAACTTGTCTTTACGCTTCAACTCAGAATATTCAAGAACCTTATTCTTGGCATAAGATACTGAGGGAGAGATAGTGAAAGAAAAGTCCTCGCCAATTTTGTCGGAGTAAGACAAAGTCACCTCATAACCGTGGTTTTTTACGCGACCATAGTTGATGTAAGAAGGACGGACAGCTGTAGGTGACTGAATCATATTCACGTTAGAAATCAGGATGTCCTTACGGTTCTCCTTAAACAGGTCAACATTCAAGCCGATTTTGTCTTTACAGAACTTCGCATCGAAACCTATGTTATACTTTACTGCGGTTTCCCAAGTTACATCAGGTGAAGAAGAAGACATCTCACGTGCCACGTTCAAAAAAGTATTGTTCGTGGTACCGAAGTTATAACCTTGGTAATCTTGCATGCTGGAGAAATATCCGTTCCAAATGCCCCATGCAGAAGGCAGGTAAAGGAAACGACGGCCTTGGCAGTTGTCGTTACCTACGGTACCGACAGATGCACGTATCTTCAAGTAAGAGATCACTGACTTGATGGGTTCCCAAAATTTCTCTTCAGAAATGCCCCAACCAACAGATACAGAGGGGAAGAAGCCGAAACGCTTGCCTTCGGCAAAGTTCTCAGAACCGTTATAACCCATGTTAGCATCGATCATATAGCGGTGCTTATAGTCGTAAGTGGCACGTGCAACCAAACCTACATAACCGTAGGGGATAGAAGTATAAGAACCGGGGTAGTAGGTCTTAGACTGGTTGTACAGCAACAAAGCGCCTACGTTATGGTAGCCAAACGTGCGGTTGTAGTTGAAGCTTGCCTCAGCATACCAGTCACGGTTAGACCATGCAGACTCACTATAACCCGGATTCCAGTAGTCACCGGAACGTTGATAAACGACTTCGCCATTCTCTGTGAGATAAGGACGGAAAGAAGCAGGCTTACCACATGTACGGTTCTTTGTTTGCCCATAAGAAGAGTTGTAAGAAGCCTTTACACGGAAATCCAATCCCTTGGTCAGGAAATCCATGTTCAATTTGTAGATGATATCGGCATTCAACACGTTAGTAGAGGAAAAAGTATAACCCTGACCATAGAACGTGTCCAAACCGTCAATACCGCTCACGATATTTTCAAGACCCGTCGGGTCGATAAGATCTCTATTAGCGAGTACCCATCTGCCATCTACAATACCGGCACCGGAGAAAGGTTGCGCATCCATCAAATAGACAAAGATACGTTCCTCCGAACTGCTAAGACTGTGCTTGTTCTCAACACGACCACCAAGGTTGATGGAGAGTTCGTGATATTTACCTAAAGAAAGGTCCAAGTTAGCACGGTAGTTGTAACGTTTGTATGAGAAGTTGGTGTTAGGATCCTTGTCGAAAGTACGGAACAAACCATCTTGGTCGAGGAAACCAGCTGACACGAAATAGCGTGCCACCTGGTTACCACCCGATACGGATATGTTGTGCTGGCTCTGCAAAGCACGGTCTTTCATCACATAGTCTATCCAATCGATGTCCGGATAGAGAAGCGGATTATCGTGATTCTTAAAGTGATCGATAATAGCAGGCTGGAAAGCCGGTTGATTACCGTCCGAAATACGGGCGTCGTTATAAGCGGTAGCATAGGTATAGGAGTTCGCCATATCAATAAAGTTGGTCACACTCTGTACACCCCATGAGGTAGATGCGGATACTTTAGTTCTACCGACTTCACCACGCTTGGTGGTTACCAAAATAACACCGTTAGCACCACGCACACCATACACAGCGGTAGCGGATGCATCCTTCAACACGGTGATGTCGGCAACCTCATTCGGGTCAATCTGCGTGAACGAACGTTCTACACCGTCCACCAAAATCAAAGGCGATGAACCATTGAATGAAGATTGACCTCGAATCAAAATCACAGGATCATCAGCACCGGGAAGACCTGAATACTGTACCGTAGAAAGCCCCGGCAACTTACCGGAAATGGCGTTACCCAAAGATGCTGACGGTGACTTCAGCAATGCTTCGTTATTAATACTTGACATAGAACCTGTAACCGAGACTTTCTTCTGTTGTCCGTAAGCTACGACAACGACTTCGTCCAGATTTTGAGCCTCTGGCTCCATCTCTATGTTCAGTTTTTTAGCTCCGTTTATGGAGATTTCTTGACTTTTATATCCGATATAAGAAATCGACAAAACACTATTCTTCGGAACAGAAAGCGAGAAATTACCGTTTACATCGGTAACTACTCCGGTTGATGTTCCTTTAACCAATACTGATACACCTATCATTGTTTCTCCTGTTTCATCGGTAATGATACCATGTACATTAATGTTCTGTGCGGAAACCGCTTGGATTATCAAGCCTAAGAAAAGAATGATAAGCCACTTTTGTAGCATATTCCTGTTTTTCATCAGCGTTAAGATTAAATGTAACTACTCAGATATCCACGATGCCATAATTCATTGATTATCAATATGATTTATTAGAAATTCTAATAAATTGAGTCTAATAAGACTCAAAACGAAGCATATTACTAATTATACCACATTAAATGATAGCAAGTCTGTATAACTGAGTAGTTACGATTAAATATTATAACATTAAATTTAGATAAAAAATATAGTTTTCATAATACTCGTTTAATTCACTTTACTTTCTTTCATTACCCCACAATTTAGAGCCATTGCCGAAGTTCTTTCTCCACTCATGTCTCCAACGATGCATATCTTGGTCACGGATGAATGGTTTCGGTGCTCTGTCGGCCTTAGTCGGAGCGGCAGGTAACTCATGAGCCTCGGACTGATACCAGTAAGCGACACTGCTGAGATCTAGAGTCAAGTTGTTATTATGTCCATGCTCGATAGAACCTTTGAGAGAGGTGTTGAAGTAGATGGGGTCGGCAATAAAAAAACGGTAAGCGTGCGTTCTTCCTAACCAACCGTTGTCACGGTTCACACGGGCATAGCCGTAGTAAGGATGCGTAAAGATGCTTGCCGGACACCAAGAAGTGTTAAAGAAGTCTTCCGTTCCCGTACCTCTCAAGGCTTTCTTCGGTTCACCATCGATGATAATTAGGTCATCGCCTTCGCCATACCACATAGGCGACGGACAGTGGATATAGTAGTTGATACCTACAAAGTGTCCTTTACCTTTAATATCAGCAAACAGATAGTTGTTGGCACCATCTACATTGCAACCCGGAGTGCCAACCAACCCCCACTCGGTTTCGCCTTCGGGGAGAGCGTCGGTTGTCTCGTGGTTGAACCAAGCGTGAAAACGTCCTGAATTGGCAGGTAACTTATCCATCTCGGTGTAGTCCACATAGTAGTAGAGGTGAGTCAAGGGCTCATCACTCTGGTTCTCAATCTCCAGACGTGCGCCCTTCTCGAAAGGCATCTGGAAATAGCAGGCAAGCCCCGTACCATCTCTTGGACCAACTGCCAATGGCAGAGAGATGAACTCATATTTCTCGTCCCAACCGTTTCCGAAGAAGGCAGCGATAGGAGCTAACATATGCAGCCATAATACTACCCGTCTGGTCGGAGACAATACCCTGGATTTGAGTCAGAACAGCAGCACCGGCAATAGCCATTACCATGAATGAACCACCGATCTTAGTGTCATTACCCAAACCTGTAAGACCGAATCCGTAAATGGTCGGGAACATCAATGACATACAGCCGGAAATACCCATCAGGCAATAAACTCCGAAACTTCCCTTACCGAACATGGCGCCCAAACAGCACATTACGGCAAGAAGGGCAAGACCTATCAAAAGTTTATAGGCTTTCACATACTTCATCATTGCAGTACATACAAATCTCATGATCACAAAAAGAATGAGTGACATGATATAGTAAGTAGCTGCAGCCTGTTCTGCTGTACGTGGCAGCAAATCATTCAATCCAAGCCATTCACAACAATTATAGAATGCAGCAGCTACCGGTTCCACTCCCCGTAATGCATTTACAACAGCATCTGCAGAAGCAGAATCTCCTAAAGAAGCCAATACACCGTCAAAATTCAGCTGTACCATAGCATAACGGATCACGAATGACCATACGGCTATCTGTGCACCAATATTGAAAAATTGTGCTATTACACCCCATACATAATTCTTATTCTTTATAAGACGACGAAGAGTGGCACCAAACTCTATTTTTTCACCTTTTTCACTAAGATTAGGCATTTTGGTAAGCCGGATAGCAAGCAGAAGCACCAACATCACCAGACCAAGTACCACATAAGCCGTAGTGACAGCACTCAGCTCCTGTCCCTGGATGGCAGCTAACTCCTCAGCCGGAAGTTGAGCACGCTCTGTCGCCGTCATTCCATTCAATTGTGAGAGGATGAAAATCTGACTGATTACTACTCCCGTAATTGCTCCGAACGGATTGAAAGCCTGCGACAGATTCAGACGGCGTGTTGCAGTACTTTCAGGACCGATTGCCAATACATAGGAATTGGTAGATGTCTCCAGGATTGAAAGCCCGGCAAAGAGAACAAAGATTGCAAGCAGATACATAAAGAAGCTGAAATCAACATTCACTCCCGAACTGAGCATGGCAGGATAGAACAGCAAGGCCCCAAAAGCATACAGCCCAAGTCCCAGCATTACACCTGATTTATAAGTATACTTCTTGATGAACAAGGCACCGGGAACAGCACAGCATCCATATCCTAACAGATAGCACACCACTTGTATCCAGGCCGTCTTCGAATCACTCATACTCATGATGCGCTTGAAAGCCGCAAGCATGGTATCCGTAAGATTGTTCGGCACAGCCCAGGCAAAGAAAAGTGTGGTGAGCAGGATGAACGAGAAGAGGATCCCTTTCGGTATTATCTTATTCGATTCCATACGAATTCTCCTATTTTTTATATAATTACCCTATTGAAACTTTGTCTTGATTACATTCAAATCCGCTCCGAACAATTCTTGCACGATGGGAGCCAGTTGCTCATCCTTACCTTGTATATGAATCACCTTTTGCGTATGGACCAATGAGGCACCGGGAGCCAGCTCCGCACCGGGAGAAGACGTTTCAATTTCATAGAAAGGCCCCATGATAGAGCCGTCTTCTACCGGACCGTCATTATAAGAATTGATTACATCACCAGCAAACGGATCTTCCTGAGGCCCCCATTGACCGTTTACATAAATTGAAGGAGTTTCGGGAAGACTGCACCACAATATGGTGAGCACGCCCTTCGATGAATCATAGCTTCCGCATAAATCCGTTGCGCGTGAAGCCGGCAATCCCAGCTTGGAACGATAGAGCCCGTCAATCTTGAAATAGATAATACCATTTTCCTTTATCAGCCTATCCGCCGGTATCTTACCGAAATATTCATCATTCACAATTGTTCCTTCCGCATCTTGCTTATAAGGAATGAATACAGTAGTGGTCGGTGTAGGATTAAAACAGCCGAGCATCCACACAGATACAAGACCACCCTCTTTTGTCCATGCCTTGTCACCTGTATTGGTAATCTTATTCTCACTCTTGTAAGCTACAATTTTCATATCATTTGTAAGCTGGATATTAAAATCGGCAGCAACTTCACCAGCATCCATCAACGATACAGTACGGTCAATATTCATATCAAAAGCAGTACCGGAAGCATTTGTCAAACGAGTATCTTTCACAAAACGGATGCTGCTGTTGTCTTGTGACTTAATGTCAAAAGCTTCAGTATCAAGTACCGGAGGAACTATCCAATTATCATAAACCTGCTCTTGTCCTTCCTTGAAATAGAGTGAGAACGGCCCACCTTCGGGACCAAGCCAAAAGCGTTCCTCACCTCCTACCGGATTAAACTGAGAACTAACTTTGCCTTCATTTATGAAACGATAATTAATCCAGCCGTAGCTATCACCTTCATCGCCGGAAGCAGAAGTAGTCATTACACGGCCTTGCCATGCAGGAATAACCATCACTTTAGAATTTCCATCAGCAGATACTAATTCAGTATATTCAACGCCATGGTCCTTTAAGAACTGGGCATCATAAGCATAACTTCCCATCTTGATTTCTTTTTGTCCGCCGCATGATACAAGTATTGTAGTTGCACCTACCAGCAGAGTGTTTTTCAGTTTGGTTGATTTCAACATAACGCTTGTTTCTTTTATTTATAGAGAGGTCCATAATTCTTGCAAGCTCTATAATCACTGCCTTCCATATCCTCACCAAAAGCAGTCCATGCGCTGGGACGGAAAATATCTTCCTCAGAAACATTGTGCATGCATACTGGGATACGAAGCATGGAAGCCAAAGTTATCAAGTCAGCACCGATATGACCATAACTGATAGCACCATGATTAGCCCCCCAGTTATTCATAACAGTATATACATCACGGAAATACCCCTTACCTGTCAGGCGCGGAGCGAAGAAAGTAGAAGGCCACGTACGGTCAGTACGTTCATTGATAGCCTTGAAAACATCCTTATCCAAGTTTACTGTCCAGCCTTCGGCAATCTGCAATACTGGACCTTGACCTTTTACAAGATTCAAACGACACATTGTTACTGGCATCTCACCACGAGTCAAAAACTGAGAAGAATAACCACCACCACGCATATATTCGCGACTGGCCGGATACCACTTGGTTACAGAAAGACAAGCTTCCACTTCCTCTTCCGTAATTTCCCAGAAAGGCTTCATTACCGGTTTATTGTCACGTGTCTGACAACCTGTTCCATCAAGCGTACAAGAACCGGAGTTGATGAGGTGGATGAAACCGTTTGCCGCCTTACCTTCCAATTTCTTACCCGTTACCCGTTCTATAGCATTCGGACTCCAATAAGTACGCACATCTGCAAATATCTGTGCAGTATTAGTCAATAGATGATTGAAGAGCATTGAAGTACAATTCAGCGTATCATTTTCCGTAGCAAAAGTAAATGCTTCACGGATACCGTTCCAATCAAAAGAAGTGTTCAGAATAGCTTCTGAAAAATCACCGTCAGGCTTATAATCCGTCCACTGGCGCTGTCCTTGGAAACCTGCAGCAATCGCATTATGCCCCATTGACTCTTCCTTGAACCCCATTTCAGCTAATTTGGGATTACCAATCATCATATCACGGAAAATAAGGGTCATTTTTACCACGTATTCCCAACGGGCATCTTTCTCTTCACGGGAATATACCAGATGTTCCGGATTAAATCTGTCCCTTCATTACTCTTGCAATACCTTTCTGTCCATGCCATGGCACGTTCAAACTCTTCATGGTCATAAATGCTCAACTGAACACGACGTTCTATTTCACTGGCATCTACATACTCATTACGCATGCCCAAATACTCCTGGAAGAAATCAGGATTAGGAATAGAGCCTGCAATACCCATAGATACACTACCGATTGAAAGATAGGATTTCCCCTTCATTGTAGCCACAGCTATACCTGCACGGGCAAAGCGCAACAGTTTTTCCTTTACGTCTCCCGGTATCTCCATATTGGTTACTTCCTGTACATCACGTCCATAAATGCCAAAAGTAGGTAATCCTTTCTGTGTATGACCAGCCAATGCAGAAGCCAAATAAACTGCCCCCGGACGCTCTGTACCATTAAATCCCCAAATAGCTTTTGGCATTTCTCCATCCATATCAATAGTCTCAAATCCATAACACCAGCAAGGTGTTACAGAGAGCACTACACCTACTCCATTATTACGGAACTTCTCAGCTGCCATAGCAGCTTCAGCCACTCCACCAATAGTTGTATCTGCAATGACGCACTCTACGGAAGTGCCGTCACTATGACGTAAGACAGAAGAATAAAGCTCGGCCACTTTATGGGCCATGGCCATAGTCATATCTTCCAATGACTCACGAATACCTCCACGACGACCATCAATTATAGGTCGTATACCAATTTTCGGCTTTCCACCAATTAATCTTGAATTTCTCATGGTTCAACTAATTTAGTTCAATATACATAAATGGTTAAATCGTTTAAGCAACCATATAAAAAAAATGACTCTCCTAAGGAGCCATTTCAATAAATTCTCCCTCGGCAAGCACAGACTGCACTGTATTACCATTAGAGATATTATCCACTAATATACCAAGTGCCTTTTGCACCAAAACATCTATTGGTTGCCGAATGTAAGATATAGGTGAATAAAAAAAGTCAAATACAGGATTGCCATCAAATCCCACTAAACCGATTTTACTAATAACCTCTTGTCCCATATCCTTAATCGTATATAAACAAGCCAACGAAATCATATTAGTTCCAAAAAGGAATGCATCCGCTCCAGACTCAACCATCTTAGGGAGCAAACGGTCTGCAGATTTTTTAGGAGAGTCCTGCTTCAGAAAGACTACATTTATCATTTTTTTCTTACCTGCATCACTCATAGCCTTCTTATACCCACGTACGCGTTCCTTCATATGAATAAGATTAACATCATAAGCTACCATACATGGAGCATTATATCCAGAATCCAACAGATATTTTGTTGAGACATAAGCAGCATTAAAATTATTCAAAGCTACATAACTAACATTTATTTCAGGGAAATACCTATCAAATAAGACCACAGGTATATTGTCATTAACAAGTGAAGCTATAAATTTCTCTGAGTTTTCACAGGGAACGATCATCAGTCCATCAACACCTTTATTAAGAAGACTACCTACGATATGATTCATTTTACTCGCATCTTCATCGGAACTGCCAAAAAGTACAGTATACCCTTGTTTGGTGGCTTCATCTTCCAACACACGCGTTAATTGAGAAAAGAAAGGATTCGAAATATCAGAGACTACTAACCCAATTGTCTTGGTTTTACCACTACGAAGGCTTTTGGCCGCAAGATTGGGCTGATAATTCATTTCATTGGCAATTTTCAATATGCGTTGGGCAGTTTCTTCTCCCACGCGATACTCTTTCTTTTTCCCATTCAAAACGAACGAAACCAATGCTGTTGAAACGCCTGCAGCTTCAGCAATATCCTTCAGCGATATTTTTTTTAATGATGACATATATTTATATATAACGTTTTTGCAAATAACGATATGATAATTTGAGATTATTATCTTGTAATCATACTATTTACCATATTAGTACGATGCAAATATAGACATTATATTTAAATTAGCAAACTATTTTTGCTAATTCGTTATAATATATTATATTTGCATTATGATTTCACAGTAAAAGCGCCATTATCACATTATAGCTTGAGATCAACCATAATAAATCATAGTATATAAAAGGCGTTATTCGACCAATTAATCCAAGCAATTATTGAAATTTTAAATAAATGTTTCACTTAAACTAATAAAAGATGGATATACATAAAAAACATGTCATTATTTCCTGCACATTATTATTCTTAGGGATTATCTTTCCGTTTACAATATCAGCACAGAAATCTTTTAAGAACCCCTTTCAAGATTTAGATCCTATTCAAGCTCCTCTTATACCAGCACCATCAGATACCACTCAATGGAAGCATTTTAAAAAGTCTCTTCTAAAATGGAGAGAACAAATTCATGAGAAAGTCAACTATAATGCATCTCTTTATGACAGAGAAGACTTCCAATGGATAAGATCATCATTCAACTGCTGTTTTTTAATGATGTACGATCAAAGATTCTATGACCGGAACAATAATTGTTATACAATAGACAAGATACTGGTTGAAGGGCAAAAAAGATTTGGAGGGTATGATATTGTTGTATTGTGGCATGCCTACCCTCGTATTGGTCTTGACTCAAGAAATCAATTTGATTTCTATCGAGATATGCCGGGTGGATTGAATGCTTTAAAGGAAGTAGCAAATAAACTACATGAAAAAGGAGTAAAAGTATATATCAATTATAACCCATGGGATACAGGGACACGCAGAGAAAGCATAGGAGATATTGATGCATTGGCAATGGTCATTAAGGCTATAGGGGCCGATGGCATCTTCTTAGATACCATGGACCGTGGTTCAGAGGAATTCCGCCAAAAGCTGGATATGTCTCGAAAAGGGGTGGTTCTTGAAAGTGAATTAGCCCTTCCTGTCGAAGATATATCAAGGCATCACATGTCTTGGGCACAATGGTTTTATGATTCTCCCGTGCCTGGAATATTACGTAACAAATGGATTGAGCCTCGCCATATGCAACATGGCATTAGTCGTTGGACAGAAGATAAATCAAAAGAGCTACAGACAGCATGGATGAATGGCAGTGGCATAATGATCTGGGAAAATGTTTTTGGCCAATGGGTTGGCTGGTCTCCCCGTGATTCTTATATACTTAAAACAATGTATGGAATCCAGCACTACTTCTCAGAAATGTTCACATCGGATCAGTGGGAACCTTTAGTTAATAATACATTAGCAACAGATGTCTACGCCAGTCTTTGGTATGATGACAATTGCCAGTTATGGACATTAGTGAATCGATCATATATACAAAAAGACGGTCCTCTATTACAAATAACACTAAATAAGGACTGGGCTTATTATGATTTAGTAAAAGGAGAAGAGGTGTTTCCTGACAAATCAGGTGTGATTGAAGGACAAATTATACCACGTGGTATTGGTTGTACAGTTGCATTCCCCAAAGACAAAACACCTAAATATTTTGACAAACTCCTCTCATCTCAATCTCTTATAGCACAAGAGAAAACATATAATACTAAGTCTGTCCAGATTAAAGCCTCCTTAAAGCCTGTTTCTCCAACCAAACTATATAAGAGCATACCTCAGGATATGGTTGAAATAGACAATTATGAAGGAGAAATTCCTGTTGTTTTTAACTGTAGAGAAATTGGCTATTACCAGTCTTTAGAACATGATTTTATAAATAGAGGCCCTGCTGTCCCCCATCAGAAAATAACTTTTTCGCGCCACATTAAAGTGAATCATGTTGCAATAGATGCAACGCCTGTCACTAACGCCCAGTACAAAGAATTCCTTGAGGCCACAGGTTACAAGCCTCGTTTTCCCGAGAATTTCTTAAAACATTGGAAGAATGGAGAAATACCAGTAGGTTCAGAGCAACACCCTGTTGTATATGTTGATCTGGATGACGCAAGAGCCTATGCTAAATGGGCCGGCAAGCGCCTACCTCGCGAAGAGGAGTGGCAATTAGCCGCTGCTGGAAAAGAGATGTATAAATATCCTTGGGGAAATAATATACAAGCCGGACACTGCAACGAACATACAAATGGTATAACCACTCCTGTAAAAGCGTATCCTTTGGGCAGAGCTACATGTGGAGCATGGGACATGTGTTCCAATACATGGGAAATGACTGAAAGTGAATATAATGATGGACGTAATCGTTTTTGTATTCTTAAAGGTGGCAGCAGTTATAAAGCAGAAGGATCTGATTGGTATTTTGACGGAGGTATTCAAACAACAGATTTCGCCGCAAAGCAATTATTACTATATCCTGGCATTGATCGTTGTAGCACAGTAGGCTTTCGCTGCGTTATAGACCTTAAAAAATAAAAAACACAAAGTGCATTACGAAAGTTCTTATTCAACTTTCGTAATGCACTTTATACTCCCAAAAACAGTTTCTACCTTTAATAGAGAGCTACTCCAAATAAAGCGGCTCCACCTCCGTCACATTATCATGGAACCACTCGTCGAGCTTTGCCTCTACCTTATCCTTTATCTGCGGTGTGATATATTTCTTCACTTTTTTATAAGCATAAACAGCAGCAAATCCTTTACCTACCATAAAAATCTGTCCCAGAACATCCTCTATACTGGTAGGAAACACAATGGCCACCAAAGCAAGCATTATATTGGTCCGCTCATTATCGGGAGTCGTATCGGCAGTCATTACATAATAAGCCGTAAGTACGGGGCGACCGGTAGCACGACCTGCCTTTTTAATATACTCTTCTACTTTCGTACGGATATCATCCATGGATAAATTTACTTTCATAGTTCTTATTATTATTTATTCATTTACTTATTAGACGCAAGAAGATAAAGTTTGGTTGCAGAATATTGCTGTTTTTTTATCAAATAGTTCTATTTCACCATCCGAATTCACCGATTCATACCCGGAACTCATCGGCTTTTCTACCGGAAATCAGCCGGAAAGGCTATATGGAGAGGAATAATTCGCTTACCTTTGAGCCATCAACCCATGACAATGGAGTATGAATCAATAACAATAGAAACAATGGAAAAGAAACAAAACTTCCCGTCTCATGCAGGCTTATCAGGTAAGGCACTGATAGCTTCGCTCTTCATCATCTCCGGAATATTACTGTTTGCCCGTAACGTAGGGTGGATTACGTATGACCTATTCAATGTAGTGGTATCCTGGCATAGTCTTCTTATTATATTAGGTATTTATACGATGACACGCCGCCATTATCTGAGCGGAGCCACCCTAACCTTAATAGGTGTTTATTTCCTGATCGGAGGATTATCATGGCTACCGGAAAATTCACAGACCATCGTCTGGCCTGTTGCACTGATTGTAGCGGGTATCCTGTTTTTTGTAAAGGCTCGTCGCAGAGAACGCTGGATGAAAAGCCACATGAACGGCCATTACCGGGATTGGGCCAGAAGAGGAGGCGGACACATGCACATGAATATGGAAGACAATGAGCAACAATGCGAATCGGAAAACGGGTATCTGCGCTCCGACAATGCTTTTGGCTCTGTACGCCATGTCGTTCTGGACGAATTATTTAAAGGCGCCAGCATCCGGGCTTCATTCGGAGGAACTGTCATTGACCTGCGCCACACGCATCTTGCACCGGGAGAAACCTACATCGATATCGACTGCACCTGTAGTGGAATAGAACTGTACATTCCTTCAGACTGGAACGTTCTACCCCAATGCAATGCTTTTGCCGGCGGATGCGAGGATAAGCGTTGGCAGGGAGCGAATATTAATAAAGAAAGTACATTAATAATCCGTGGAAACATTTCCTTCGGCGGATTAGAAATAAAAGACTAATCCTATGAGAGCACATCCAATCATAGATTACCCTTACCGTTGGTTTCCGATGCTTGTGCTGGCATTGGTTCTGGCAATCATCCAGGCGACTTTGTCGTGGGGATATGCCGGAGTTGACTGGTTGCCGGCCATCATAGACGGAATCACGACCATCGGATGGTTTGCAGCACTAGCATACTTGGCCTGGTTTGTGGTGGGCTACGTATCCATACTCCAGACAAAGGTCATCACGGTCGCAGCAGGAATATTACTCTGGATTGCGGGCAGCTTCATGATTTGTGACATTATGGTAAGAATAGCGGGAATACCTTATATATCTTTTGCTTCTACCATACCTTTCCGCCTGTTGTTTGGCGTACCAACCTGGATCGCTATCATTTTGTGGTATCAACTGATAGTAGTGAAAGATCCCGTACAGGAAGAAGAATTCATAGCACCGCAAGCAGCAGAAGAAGAAAAGTCGGAAGTACAAGAGGAAATCATCGACCGCATTACGGTCAAGGACGGTTCACGTATACACATAATCAAAGTGGACGAACTACTCTACATCCAGGCATGCGGAGATTACGCAACCCTGGTTACCCCAACAGGCGAATACATCAAGGAACAAACCATGAAGTATTTCGAAGGGCATCTGCCGACAAACAATTTTGTACGTATCCACCGTTCCACTATTGTAAACGTGACACAAATATCCCGGGTTGAATTATTCGGGAAAGAGACTTATCAAGTATTATTAAAGAACGGGACCAAGCTGCGAGTCAGTCTGACGGGCTACCGTTTATTGAAAGAACGACTGGGAATATAAAAACCTGAACTATTTTATAAGCAAAAGCGAAGAATTCCTCCCCTGTTTCAAGGGGAAATGAATTCTTCGCTTCTTTTTTAAATGACAGAGAAAGTTATCTGATTATTTCTTCTTTTCGTCTTTCTTCGGTTCTTCATTCTTGGTTTCCTGCTTGTCTTCCTTTCCTTCCGGATGGAGGATTCCCTTCACAGTCTCACCAATAGGCAACTTATCCAATACACCCAAACTTGGAGCAACCGTCTTCACCAATGAACTCAAAAAGTTACTCGTCCCTCCGTTTCCACCATCGAATACAGTGATGTTTCCTAAGTTCATGTGTTCGAATGCCTTCACCTGTTCTCCGGCAATTTCCTTCCACTGATCTACCATCTTGTACTGGATGGCGATAGCCGGATTGGATTCCGCTGCACGTACCATGGCCTCAAAACCTTCAGCCTCGGCAAGCAATGACTTCTTCTTACCTTCAGCTTCGGCCTCCAGTTTCATCTGAATAGCTCTTGCTTCAGCTTCAGCCTGCGCCAGAGTAGCCTTTGCACGAGCTTCCGCCTCACGGGTAATCTTTTCGGCAACAGCATCAGCCTGAAGAATGGCCTCCTGTTTTGCAATCTCAGCAGGCACAATCTTTTCTGCCTTCAAAGAAGACTCCACCTTGCGTGCTTTAGCTTCTTCCACTTCCTTCTGTGCTATTTCACGGGCAGTCTGCACGGCAGCTTCCGAACGTGCTTCAGCTTCACCGGCCTGCTTGTCAGCATTGGCGCGAGTCACAGCCAGTTCAGCGTCAGACTGTGCCACAGCTTTCTGAGCTTCATTTCGTCCGATAGCAGCTTTCTTTCCGGCTTCTGCCTGTTTGATTTCCATGTCGGAGTTCAATTCGGCAATGCGGCTTTCCTTCTCGGTGTTGGCCTGTTCAATTTTGATATTCTTTTCGGCTTCCGCCTTTGCCACCTGTGATTCTTTTTCAGCATTGGCAATGGCTACCTGTGAGATTCTATCCTTATCCGCATTAGCCACAGAAATCTCCTGCAACTTCTTCGTCTCAGCAATGGCGATATCCTGGTCTTTGCGTGTTTCGGCAACTTTCGTTTCACGCTCCTTTATCTGGTTGGCAATCTTGATGGCACCCAGTTTCTCCTGTTCTTCTATATTTGCCTGAGCCTCATTCAACGCCTTACTTTCAGCTTCCTTACCCAAGTTGACAATATAATTGGCAGCATCACGGATATCACTGATATTGATGTTCATCAGATACAAACCGAATTTACGGAGTTCCGTATCGATGTTGTCCTTTACTTTGGAAAGGAATTTGTCACGGTCGGAGTTCAACTCTTCAATCGTCATATCGGCAATAACCAGACGCATCTGGCCGTATACAACATCCGTAATCAGATTCTGCTTATCATCTATTGATAGCCCCAACATACGTTCGGCGGCATTCTGCATGACGTCGTGATCGGTACTGATAGCTACAGTAATAGTAGTCGGCACATCCACACGGATATTTTGAGCAGACAAAGCTCCGGTTAGTTTACAGTCTATCTGCATCGGCTTCATGGACAGGAATTCGTAACCCTGAATAATCGGCCATACAAACGCGGCACCACCATGATACAACTTGGCAGACTTCTTATCACCGCCCGTTTTACCATATACTACCAGTACTTCGTCACTTTTACATTTCCGGTAACGGGAAAGGATACCAATGAAGGTAAGCAAAATAACCGCCACGAGTATGGCGGCCATAATCATCATTTCTTGTGTCATAAATCTATGTTTTTGAGTTTCGTTTTTATTGAATATACAGTGTTCCTTCCTTGTAAGTCATGATAATGGTTTTGTCGCCCGTCTGATAAGACTTACTTGCTTCTGATATTACATCTATCTCTCGCATGGCTCCATCGCGGCTCACCTGTACAGTATATCTGCCATCCCCCTGTTTAAAGTAGATGGTACATTCTCGCCCTACAAGCTGTTCCGTCTTTTCCGTCTTATTCACCTGCTGCAACTGATAGGCTTTCTTATAGAGAAACCACACGGCAAATACGAAAAACAGACCAATCAGAATGGCAACGACATAACTCTGAATGTCAGTATTTCCAATCAGATACATGTACCAGCCGAAACCGATACCGAAATGTGTCAGTCCCTTAAAAGACACCATGCTGCTGATGTCGGCATCCACGTCTACATCCGCATCAATGTCTCCGAAGAAGATGGAAAGGATAAACTGTATCACAAAAATACCTGTTGTGACTACAGCGATAATCAGAAATATGTTACTGCTCATAGGAATTTGAGTTATTGTGGTTTACGATATATTTAGATATATTATTCCAAATATACACATTTGCAGAACATGTGCAAAGAAACCGTTCTCTATTTAACAAAATTTTCTTGAAGGGGAACACAACATTACACAAAGATATTTGTTATGTTTGCGGACGCTATGATGAAACATCTACACTATATATTCTTGTTTATGTGCCTCGCATTAGGAATGTCCGCCATTCTGCAAGAGGAACAGCCGGCACTTCGGATGCTTACCGAAGCCTCGGCAGATGCTTCTGTCACTCCTGCCCCAACGGGATGTTTCATTTCAATGTCAACCGATTACTTCTCGACCATTGCCCACCGCCCCTTCTTCAACGATGAAAATAATGAGCGTAAAATCAATGGTGTCCTTTTCCAGGAGAATTTCTACAATCAGGCCAGTGCTCCCTCAAAGCTGCTGAAACTAAAGATCCATCCATCTGTAGAACAGATGCAACGTATATTTTCCACCCATTTACCGGTGGAACAGAATGCCAGTCTTTCTTTCACTCCCAGCGCTATCCGTTATTCTTACGGGTATTACGTCTACGAGCTGAAACATATTCTGATTTAAACCGCCACCTTACTTATTACCAATCATTTTTCCGGAGGCATGCCATTGGCGTGTCTTTGGTTAGTCTATTGTTTATTCACTTCTAAATTAATGCAATAACTATGCTCGATTTATTAATAGCCACCCTCGAAATGATGGGGCTTACATTCGTAATCGGCTTCTTCGTGGCCTTCATCATCAAAATGATTGCCTTTGCCGCCGACTCATTCGACTTCTACAGCTCACACCAGAAAGAGCTGCTTCGCCTGCGACGTCTGCGCAAACTGCGCCAGAAGGTAGAACTCATGATACGGGACATCCCCATGGAAGATAACGGACTTCTCGATGACAAACGCGAAGAGTTCAGCCGGGGAGTAAACCGGGAACTCACCGACTATCACGGATATTACCACGGAGTAAGCACCGGAGTTTCCAAGACCAACCTGGTAGATTACTACTACCCCGAAGATACACACATGATGTACCTGAATCAACAAGAAGAGATGCTATATCAAAAAAACAAGAAACACTCCGGCAAATCAGCCGATAAAACCAAATAAGAAACAATATGGAAAATATAGATTTCGCAACCCTGTTCCAAGGTTTTGGAACGATGATGGAAAGTGGCTACCTGCTCGCGTCAGCCCGTGTATTTTTAATCCTTTTAGGTTTGCTACTTATATATCTGGGCTGGAAGGGAGTGCTCGAACCTATGGTAATGATTCCGATGGGACTGGGTATGGTCGCCATCAATTGTGGAACACTTTTTATGCCGGACGGCACATTGGGCAACCTCTTTCTCGACCCGATGCTTTCGGACACGGACGACCTGATGAATACGATGCAGATAGACTTTCTGCAACCTGTCTATACGCTCACCTTCAGCAACGGATTGATAGCCTGCTTTGTGTTTATGGGTATAGGCACATTGCTGGATGTAGGCTTTCTGTTACAGAAACCTTTCGTCAGTCTTTTCCTGGCTTTATGCGCCGAACTGGGTACTTTCCTGACTATCCCCGTAGCTTCGGCTCTGGGACTGACCTTGCAGGAAAGTGCTTCCGTAGCCATGGTAGGCGGTGCAGACGGTCCTATGGTTCTGTTCACGTCACTGGCTCTTGCCAAACATTTGTTTGTACCTATCACCGTAGTGGCTTACCTGTATCTCGGACTGACTTATGGCGGTTACCCATATCTGGTGAAACTCCTGGTTCCGAAACGTCTGCGTGCCATCAAGATGACTTCAAAGAAAGCTCCCAAGAATTATGATGCCAAAGTGAAACTGGCATTTTCGGCTGTACTGTGTGCGGTGCTGTGTTTCCTGTTCCCGGTAGCTTCACCGCTGTTCTTCTCCCTCTTCTTGGGAGTGGCTGTACGTGAATCGGGTATGAAGCATATCTATGATTTCGTCAGTGGTCCGCTGCTTTACGGTTCTACATTTATGCTGGGTGTATTGCTGGGTGTGCTTTGTGACGCGCACTTGTTACTTGATCCGAAGATTCTGAAACTGCTGGTATTGGGTATAGTGGCATTATTACTTTCCGGTATCGGCGGCATCATGGGTGGATATATCATGTACTTTATCAAGAAGGGAAATTATAATCCGGTGATCGGAATTGCCGCCGTCAGTTGTGTACCCACTACGGCTAAAGTGGCTCAGAAGTTGGTGAGCAAAGATAATCCGGACTCGTTTATCCTGGGAGATGCCTTGGGAGCGAATATTTCCGGGGTTATCACTTCGGCCATTATTACGGGTATTTATATTACGATTATCCCATATCTTTAAAGAGATTACACAGATTCACACAGATTTATTAATCTAATAATCAGTAAAATAGAATCTGTGTCAATCTGTGTAATCTGTGGTGGGTCTTATTCATTCCTGTACCAAAAGGAATTTATTCCACCAAGTAAGTTTATCAGCTTTTAACCTGTGCGAGTCTGTAGTGATTGGTAAATACCCGCATATCCCAGCAGAATCCTCCTCTTCAAAATAGTATCATTAAACAGCAAAATCTAATCATATCGGAAAAGGCATGTTCTGTACATTTGCACACAGAATAATAAAACCTTTAAACGTACATACCGATATGTTCAGACACATCCTTTATTATGTAACTTCAGTCTTCCTTTTACTTCATCCGTACGTCTGTTATTCCACTGATTACAAACCGGATAAGGAGACAGAAAAGCGTATCGAGGCACTCCTCGGAAAGATGACACTGGAAGAGAAGATAGGGCAAATGAACCAATTGCACTGTGAGAACTTCCCATACCTTAAAACTGAAACACGCAAGGGCAGAGTAGGCTCCGTGATGAGCATAACCGACCCAAACATCTTCAATGAAGTACAACGCATTGCCGTAGAAGACTCCCGCCTCGGTATTCCGCTTATCAACGCCAGAGACGTGATACACGGATTCAAAACCATCTTCCCTATACCTTTGGGGCAAGCCGCCAGTTTCAATCCAGAGATTGCGGAAACCGGTGCCCGGATTGCCGCGACCGAAGCTTCCGCCGCAGGAATAAGATGGACATTCGCCCCCATGATAGATATCACTCATGATCCCCGCTGGGGACGTATAGCCGAAGGATTCGGAGAAGACCCGCTTCTCGTCTCTCAAATGGGCGTTGCAGCGATAAAAGGTTTTCAGGGGAGTAGCCTAAACCACCCGACCTCCATTGCTGCCTGTGCCAAGCACTTTGCCGGATATGGTGCTTCGGAAGGAGGCAGAGATTACAACTCCACCTACATCACCGAACGCCAATTCCGCAACCTTTATCTCCGCCCTTTCGAAGCAGCCGTCAATGCCGGAGCAGCTACCCTGATGACGGCATTCAACGATAATGACGGTATTCCCTCTTCAGCCAATCCTTTCCTGTTGAAGGATGTGCTCCGCAATGAGTGGAATTACCGAGGCACGGTAGTATCGGACTGGGCATCCGTCTCCGAAATGATCCGCCACGGATTCTGCGAGGACGAGAAGGAAGCGGCACTGAAAGCCACAAATGCAGGGACCGATATAGAGATGGTGAGCGAAACCTATATCAAGCATCTCCCTCAATTGATAAAAGAGGGAAAAGTTTCCATGGAAACCATCGACAATGCGGTAAGAAACATTCTGCGATTGAAGTTCCGGTTGGGATTATTCGAACATCCATACATTGCCGACCAAAGAAAAGAGACATTCTATCGCCCCGATTTCCTGGAAGCGGCGCAGACAGCGGCCGAACAATCGGCTGTTTTATTAAAGAACGAAAGGGGAACTTTACCCATTCAGAGCAACATAAAGACAATTCTCGTAACCGGACCATTGGCGGACGCACCCCATGAGCAATTAGGCACCTGGGTGTTTGACGGTGATGCCTCATACTCGCAAACGCCTCTACAAGCATTGCGCCGGATAAGTGGCGACAGCATCAAAGTGCTATATGCCCCGGGATTGAACTATTCACGCGATACGGCCACCAGCCAATTCAATAAAGTAGTGGAATTAGCCCGGGAAGCGGATCTTATTCTTGCTTTCGTAGGCGAAGAAGCCATACTTTCCGGTGAGGCGCATTGCCTTGCCAACCTGAATTTGCAAGGGGCGCAATCCAGGTTACTGCACCGTTTGTCCGAAACGGGAAAACCGCTGGTTACAGTAGTCATGGCAGGGCGACCGCTTACCATCGGACGGGAAGTGAATATCTCGGATGCACTGCTCTATGCTTTCCATCCCGGAACAATGGGCGGTCCCGCATTGGCAAACCTTCTTTTCGGCAAGGTTGTGCCTTCCGGCAAATTACCCGTAACCTTCCCAAAGGAAACCGGACAAATACCCATCTACTACAACCACACCAGCACCGGACGCCCGGCAAGCGGAAGTGAAAAGAATATCTTCACCATCCCTGTGGGTGCCGAACAAACTTCTTTGGGGAACACCTCTTTCTACCTGGATGCAGGCAAAGATCCCCTATTCCCATTCGGATATGGCTTATCCTATACAACATTTGCATACAGTAATCTGCAATTATCCTCCACTCAATATACCCGGAATGAAGTAATTATCATTACCTTTGACCTAACTAATACCGGCAAAACGGACGGCACCGAAATAGCGCAACTCTATTTCCGCGACCTGGCAGCATCCGTAACCCGGCCGGTAAAGGAACTGGCTGCTTTTGAGCGTATTCATCTGAAAGCCGGAGAGACACGGCACATACGGATGGAGCTACCGGTAAAGCAGTTATCCTTCTGGAACTATGCGATGGACTATTGTGTAGAGCCCGGAAAGTTTGATTTGTGGATAGGAGGCAACAGCCGGGAAGGATTAAAAGCGACATTCAACATAACTCAATAACTAACAGTCATGAAAAAACCGAATTTGAACATGAAGCGAGCGTCACTACTGACCTCATCACTCTTGTGCAGCGCCCTGCTAATAGCCGTTCCTCTCCGGAAAGAGTTGAACGAAGGCTGGCAATTCAAACAAGCCCGGCTAAGCAACTGGTATCCCGCCACCGTTCCCGGAGTGGTGCACACCGACTTAATAAACAACAAGATCATCGAAGATCCCTTCTTCCGCCTCAACGAACGCGGTATGCAGTGGATAGATAAGGAAGACTGGATCTACCAGACCTCCTTCCAACTGACTCCCGAAATAATGGAGAGGCAGAATATAGACCTCGTATTCAAAGGACTCGACACTTATGCAGACGTATATCTGAACGAAAAGAAAATACTGGAGACCAACAACATGTTCCGTGAATGGAAAACAAACATAAAGGCGGAACTGAAACCCGGAGAAAATATCCTGAAAATCTATTTCCATTCTCCCATCAAGGTGGACATTCCCAAATGGGATGCACTGCCCTACCATTACGAAGCCAGTAACGACCAGTCCGAAAACGGTGGATTATTCGACAAGAAAGTCAGCGTATTTGCCCGCAAAGCCGGTTATCACTACGGCTGGGACTGGGGACCTCGCTTAGTGACCTCCGGCATTTGGCGTCCTGTATACATTGAAGCATGGAACGACGCCCGACTCAGCGATGTCTTCATCCGTCAACAGGAAGTCAGTAAAAGCCGTGCATCCATCGTGGGAGAAATAGAAGTTCAATCGGACAAGGAAATAGACGAAGCCACCCTTACGGTGACTGATGCCGCTTCCGGCAGAGTAATGGCAGGCAAAACCGTTTCCCTCCACAAAGGAAACAATAAGATTTCCCTTCCGTTTATCATCCGGAATCCCCGATTGTGGTGGAGTAACGGACTGGGTGAGCAGCATTTATATGACTTCCGTACTGCACTTACCATCAATAACGAAACATCCGACATTCAGAGCACAAAAGTGGGTATCCGCTCGCTGAAGATCATCAACCGCCCGGACAAGGATGGAAAGACTTTCTATGTGGAACTGAACGGCGTCCCCGTCTTTGCCAAAGGTGCCAACTACATTCCGCAAGACAACTTCCTGCCACGCGTCACACCGGAACTGTACGAAAAGACAATCCTTGACGCCGCCAATGTCAACATGAACATGCTTCGCATCTGGGGCGGCGGCATTTATGAGAATGACCTGTTCTATGAACTCTGCGACCGCTACGGCATCCTTGTCTGGCAAGATTTCATGTTTGCATGCAGCCTCTACCCCGCTGAAGGGGAATTACTGGAGAATATCCGCCAGGAAGCCATCGACAATGTGAAACGTCTGCGAAACCATGCCTGTATCGCCCTCTGGTGCGGAAATAACGAATGTAATGACGCCTGGTTCAACTGGGGTTGGCAGAAACGATACAAGGCGCAGAATCCAGAATATGAAAAGAAGATCTGGAAACAGTTCACCGATCAGTATTACGTCACCCTTCCCGAAGTTGTGAAGGAATACGCACCCGAGAGCTTCTATTGGCCTTCTTCCCCCTTCGCCCGTGAAGACGGCGGCAGCGATGACCACAACGGCGACCGCCACTACTGGGATGTGTGGCATGGTAAAAAGCCCATCGAGACGTACAACAAAGAACGAAGCCGTTTTTTCAGCGAATATGGCTTCCAATCCTTCCCCGAATTTGAATCCGTGAAGCGCTACGCTCCCTGTGAAGAGGACTGGGATATCTATTCGGAAGTCATGATGTCCCATCAGCGCGGAGGCATGCACGCCAACCAACTGATTGAGACTTATCTGCTGAACGAATATCGCAAACCCAAAAACTTCGAAGCCTTCCTCTACATGAACCACGTGCTGCAAGGAGATGCCATCAAAACAGCCATCGAGGCACATCGCCGGGATATGCCCTACTGCATGGGAACGCTCTTCTGGCAACACAACGACTGCTGGCCCGTGGCTTCCTGGGCAAGCCGCGACTACTACGGTCGCTGGAAAGCGCAGCATTACTTTGCCCGCAAGGCTTACCGTGATATCCTCGTTTCTCCCATCACCGACGAAGGCGAAGTATTGAACATCCAGGTGGTTTCCGACCGCCTCAAATCCTGCAACGGCACGCTCCAGGTAGAAGTTATGAAACTGACAGGAGAGAAAGTGAACAGTTACAAACGAAATATAAAGATAGACGCCAACAGCAGCCAGACGGTATTCTCGGTTCCTTTGGGTGAAGCCTTAAAAAATACACCTAAAGAAGATGTATTCGTTCATGCCGTCCTGCTGACCGACAAAGGGAAAAACAGTTATGCCAATAACTACTTCCTCGTGAAACAGAAAGAAGTGAACTATCCCAAAGCTGCTATCACTTCGAGCATAGAGCCCATCGAAGGCGGTTTCGAACTGACCCTCAACAGCGACAACTTTGCCCGTGCCGTATTCATAACCATCGGCGATGTGGACAGTTCATTCAGCGACAATTACTTCGATATATTGCCCGGCGGTTCTGTGAAAGTGAATGTCTATACCGATTTACCGCAGCCTGCATTTAAAAAACAATTAAAAGTTATTTCCCTGAGCGACGAATACTAATCCATTCGTACTTTTCCATTCGCATATTCCGCATCGCTTAATTCTCCCTGGCTTCCCAATCGCCATCACCCGTATTCAGGTGATGATGATTGGGAAGCTTTTTCATTGTAAGGAATTAAGAACGCGGTATTCGCTCATTGATACAAGCATTGAAAGAAGATCGATTGGCTACTTTATATTTTTTTCTACCTAATCTTACTTGTTATTATTGCCTAATAGAAATTCGGTTTACTATAGTATATCTTTTGAATAACTATAGTAAACCGAAAAGTAACAAACGAATCATATCCTAATAGGTAACAGAATGTATTAGGAAACTTATTTCACCTCCACATTCTCAGGCATCTGATACATGTCCGGCAGATCGCTACTGAAGAAAGTAAGCTCATTAGCATGGAACTTAATGAAATCCGCCTCAGAAGCATGCCCCTTGAATACAGAGAAATAATGCATGTCCGATTCATTGCCTCCGACAAACTTATTGCGCCACATCACAATCATGCTGACTTTGCGCCCAGTTGCAGGAGTAAGTATCTGCTTACTCCAATAATCCTTATCAGTAAATCCTTCGACACCGGTTTCCGTCACTCCGCAAGGCTTCTTCTTTTTCTTCGATAATTCGGAAATAGTCTTTAGATTGGAAGAGAAAGTGGCAGGATTCAGACCGTGGTAGCAATCCATACCTATAAAATCGACATACTCATCACCCGGCCAACGGAAAAGGAAGTCCTCTTCACGCTTCACGGAATCCATCTGCGGGGAAATGGCATAGACAAACTGGTGTATACCTTTTGTATCACGGAGATAATTGACTGTAAACTTCCAGAGACCGATAAACTCCGCCTCCGTAGTGCAACTTTTTCCCCACCATGACCAAGTCTGTGTATGCTCATGGAAAGGACGGAAAATAACAGGGATCGGCTTCCCCTGATCATCTTTCAATTCACCGGCAAATGTAGCAAGACGGTCAAGCCAGGTCTTAAACTTAGCCTGTACGGCACTTCCGTCTTCCAAAATTCCACGTACGACTTCGGCACTTGAATTATCCCACGAATCACCTCCAGTCAAAGGATTATTCAGGTGGCAGCATGCAATAACTACCTCCCCACGACGACGTGCCTCAAGAATACAGCGTTTGCGAACAGCGTTAGCCTCATTCCCCTCGCAGCGATCATCCATAATCTCCGCAAAATCTACACTGAATACAGCCGGATAATCTCCGCATACCTCCTTCGTATCGGAATTGCCCGAAACATCATACCATTTACGGCCATAGAACAAATCATCATGGTGTCCAAACATGAACCCGGTTTGCTGTATATCCCATAGACGGGCATACAAAGCCTTAGTTTCGGCTGTTGCACTTTTATCTACCATGCTCAGTTCGACAGTTTCGGTACCCGGCGGTTCGGGTGCAGAATCATCATTATCTTTAGAGCAGGACGAACAGCCCAACAAGGCGATAAAGATTGCCATATATACTTTTTTCATAACTATCTTATTATTGAATATCAGTTAATAACTGGAACGTCTGTGCCTTCAAGGTCGTTTTATACGTTCCTTTCAAATGAAATCCCGTTTCCTGGGGAACAGGAAATCCATCGGCATCCTTGGGTTGAAGATTTTCCTCATATTTATAAAGGGAGGCATTCTCCATCGGACAGGGTAAAGTGAGCTGCACAGATTTATCTTTCTCTCCCACATTCACCATAGCCACCGACAATTTGCCCTGGTAAGTACCTGCCACCACATAGACATCTTTATCTTCCGAAGCTACAGCAGTATGCAATATATCCGTTCCGGCAGGAAAATAACGGCACATCAGCGACCAGGTATAGAACCAGGGCCGTATCTGTTCTTCATCGGGTTTATTAAATACTTCCTCTCCCAGAATATTCCACATACCCCATATCTTAACATCTTCCGTCTTTCCGGAATCTCCGCTGCTATGCATTGCATCATCCAGCATCCACACAGCCATACCCGAATATCCTCCGTTCATCACTTTCATGGCAAGCAACGGCATATCGAGGCCATAGAAATAGTCGTAACAGAGCATATTGCAGTCACTCCCTTTAGTAAAAGGATGCCCTTCGACCCGGCGGTTATATTCTGCCATCAACAAAGAATCAGCATCACGCCAATACTTATAACCGGCCTCACCCAAAACAATCTTTTTCCCCTCGGGAACATGACGTTTATAGCGGGAAAGAATTTCAGGATATTGTCCGGTACGCACTTCATTCTGACCCGGATAAGCATGGACATCGTACAATCCGATAATGGAGTCAGCATCCAGTGCCGTTTGTTTCACCCACCCCTCGGCATCATAGGCAGAAGCCTCATTCTTGTAATCGGCTACTACATCCGGCCCTGCAAGCATCACCTTTTCCGTCAGCCCGGGATACTCTTTCATTTTCCGGTGAAAACGGAAAAGCATTTGTTTCCACATTTCATAATCACCATTGGTAGATGCCCAGTTTCCATCAGGCTCGTTGAAGATTACAAAATACTTGATGCAGGAGAAACCAAGGTCATTCACCAGATAATTAAGATAGTCGACGGACATATCCACCCATTTCTGATCCTGCTTCATATCCCAGGTAGGCGGATTGTATTCACCGTACATGACGGTTATCCCCCGCTCGGTACAATACCTCAAGAGTCGGGAGATGGAAGCTATATTCCGCGTTTTATCATACGTTCCTGTTTCGGAATCATAATAGCGATAGGGGCTGTTTATCATGCAACGTATATACTGCGGCTTCATAAAGTCGAGTCGTTTGCAGAGTGTTTCCCAGTCTTTATCAGAGATAGAAGCACCCCAAGCTTCAGCCTCATCATAGGGATCCCACTCGGCACCATTGCCGATATATCCGGCATTCGTCACTTCCGGTGAGACCGTAATTTCCACCACTTCTTGCGAGGTGCAAGCTGATACGAGCCATAACAGCATGCAACTTAAAATCATATTTATCTTCACCATAATCTTATTATGAACGGTTATCAATTAATAATCGAAATTCGTATATAGCACCAGAGACTCTCCGGGCATTTGGAATGCCTCGCCTTTGGCCGGGCGCAATGTCACCCCCTGGCGATGGGGTAATAATCGGCAATCACCTTCTTTCTGTAACCGGCCCTCGGCATACAAGTACTGTTTCACACCTTTCAATACGGGGAGAGAAGTACTTTTAAGCAATACAGATTTCTCTTCCCTGGAAACATTGACCACGGCAATCATATATTTACCGTCTTTTTCCACAGCAATCGCCTTAAGAGACTTGTCTCCTTCCACCTCAACCTTATAAGCACGCGAACCGGCAGGCATATAGCGCGTCAGCAACGACCAGGCATAAAACCAGGGACGCACTTCCTCTTCTTCCGTACCGAAATACTCTTCGCCAAAGATATTCCAAAATCCCCATACCTTCAGTTTATCAGGTGCTTCTTTCGCATGCATGGCATCATCGAGCATCCACACCACCGAACCGGAATATCCGGCGTTTACTGTCTGGAAAAGAGCATCTGCCATGTCGGTACCATACATGAAATCATAAACAAACATTTGAGAATCATCCATCGAAGCATAAGGCTTTGCCGCTGCCCTACGAAGGTTTTCACGCTGATAAACAGAATCGGCAGGTTCCACAAACTTAAATCCGATCTCACCCATCACGATTTTCCGACCTGCCGGAACAGCTTGTTTGTAGGCACGGATAATGTCAGTATACTCCCCACTGTTCACCGTTATTTTGGAAGGATAGGTATGGATATCATAAAGACCAATCTCATCTTTCAGATGCGTAGCACAACTATCCACCCACCAGGCCTCATCAGCCGTCCAGATTGCAGCATCAGGCCCCACAACCGAAAGTTTACCTGCAAGTTTGTTCTTTTGCAATTCTCCATAGAAGAAGCGGATGGCACGTGCCCAAAGGGAGTATTTTCCGTCCGTTGAAGACCAGTAGCCATTCGGCTCATTCACCAGATTGTAGTATTTAATACAGGAATACCCTTTTTCCTCTATCAGAAAACGAACATATTCGGCAGCAGCGGAAAGATTCTTTTCACGGATCACCTCTTTCCGGGCATCTACCATTCCCCCACCCCAGTCACCGAACATTACTGTCACATCACGCGATTGGCAGTAATCCAATATATGAGACAAATGCTCCAAGCCACGTTCGGGATAAAGAACTCCATCCTGCATTACCGATGTAGTGTTGGTCATGACACGTATAAACTGAGGGCGCATAAAGTCCAGACGGTCATACATCTTCTTCCAGTCGGCTTCGGAAATGTCCAAACGTCCTTTTCCGTAATCCAATTGATAAGGGTCCCACTGAGCACCGTTGCCGATGTAACCTTCATTGATAATCTGCTTCGCATCTACAGAAACAACAGTCTGTGAAGCGGCATAGCCGCCCCACAGAAAGAAAACAGAGAGTATAACAAACCGTTTCATAGGATATATCAACGTTTGGAGACAGAGATCCAGTAACGGCGCACTTTCTTGACAAACTTGTCATAGTCACTGTAAATATTCGTCCAGTCATCCGTACCACTCAGGTTGAAGGCAAAGGCATTCCGCTCGATAGTCATGCTCAGTCCGTTACCCAGGTCTTCTGTTCCGGCAGCCACTAAAGAACCCGTAGTCTTCCGGCCCTCTTTATCTGTAAAAGTAATCGTATTCGCTGCATAATCACGTACCCATGTACTTTCACCTTCAGGAATCTGGCGATAGAACTTCTTCAAGTCAATATCTACACCGGGATTCTCTTTGTTGCCGTCACCCAGGAAGATGAAATCAGCATATTTTCCATCAGCTCCCGCATCATTGATACAGATACCGCTTGTATTGCCCTCATCCGTCACTCCGGTCATTGTAAAGGTAAGCACATTGTCGCACTCAGCTTGCGGGCCATACGTTTCCGACCAGCACCAGGGCTTGTCCGTCAATTGCATCACGGCACCTCCACCATATTCCGGCCCGGTACCACCATAAATAGTCAATTTCTTTACATCCCAGGTACCTACAAGAGTTTCCGTAAATTCGGATACGGTAATCGTATAATTACGTGTTTCTCCGGTAGCGGAAGTAACAGTGATTGACGCACTCCTCGAACCATTCTCGAAATTCAAGGCATCTCCTACCTCTAAGGAAGCTTCCGCCTGATAGGAGAGTTGTAGCTTTTTCAGCCTGATGTTCGACAAATCGGGTACGGCATCAACATTGATAGCCAGGTTTATATCTCCCGTAGCAGCATCCACAGTCTCAATAAGGGCAGTTCCCATCTGATTTTCAAATTGTATATCCAGTATGGTACGTTCATGATTCCAGCCACCATCATTGATGTCATCCTGCAAATCTTTCACACATGCCTGCTGGGTCAACACAATGCAGGCAAGCAAAATGTATTTCGTTAGTTTTACCATAATCTTACTTCTTTTTAAGGTCTGAGACTTCCATTCAAATTTATTTCAGCCTGCGGTATCGGATAGAAAGTCACCTGATCTTCCGAAAGCCCGGCTGCCTCGGGAACATCTGTCGTAATCCGGTTCCATCGGCGCAAATCATATACATGATCGCCTTCAAAGGCAAGTTCAAAAGTTCTCTCTTTCAGTATTTCCCTGCGGAATTCATCTTTCCCCAGATTCGGCTTCATATCTCCCAAACCGGCACGGCTACGAATGAAGTTTACCAGTTCATAGGCCTTAGCCGTAGGACCTGCCGCCTCTGCATAAATAAGCGCCACATCAGAGAAACGGAGCAAGAAAGGCCGGGTACTGGTCTTGTCACCTTCAAACTTCGGGTCTATATATTTGCGACAGAACGGATAAGGAATCTTTCCGGGATATTCTCCCAGCAGCGTACCATCTGCCTTGTAGACTTTATCAACAATAAGTTCTGTTTTGCGCTTATCACTTGCATCAAAAGTATTGTAAAAAGCAACCGTGGTCTGATATTCGCCCCAACCGTCATGAGTGGGGATATACTCATCCTTATCCCCCTGTTTCAGATACAGAGTGGCTCCATCTATATAAGGAATAAACATCTTGGATATTTTAGAGTATTGCCCTTCGGAAGAACCGCTCCGGTCCATCGCCATGATAAAGATATGCTCTTTGCCGCGTGCTTTCTCAACGTCATAAATATCAAGCAGCGAGCTCTCGAAGCCATATACCGACTGCTTTTCAATCACTTCACCTGCAAAATATGCAGCACTGTCGTACATGACTGTTGCATCGCGGTGCATATCACGATAGAGTTTCACCCCATGTTCTTTAGCCGACGCCACATACAAGTATGCCTTTGCAGCCAGGGCCTGCGCAGCCACCCGGTCGGCACGCCCTATCTTAGGAGTTTCATAAACAGGCAGTAACTCTGCAGCCCGGCGACAATCCGAAAGAATCAGGTCGTACATAGCATCCATATCAGGCGCAAGCGCGGTTGAAGTCTGATCCACCGTTTCCACTACTGATTTGTGCAAAGGAACAAGGCCGAAGTTACGCACCAGGTTAAAGTAATTCCAGGCGCGGAGGAAATAAGCCTCACCCAGAAAAAGGTCTTTTTGCTCTTGGCTGAAGCCTGCATCCGGCACTTTTTTAATGACGGCATTGGCACGGTTCACACCGATGAAGGCATACTTGAAGAAATTCTCCAACGAACCGTTTGTTTTAAAGTTACCCACTTTCCAGTTATTCAGGTCCTGATTGTCGGCACTTGCATCCGACTTGGTCGTCATGGTCTCACTTGCCATATCACCCAAAAAGAAAATGGTTCTGGAATATTCCAGGTAGTTCAGCGTGCCGTACGCATACATAACTGCGGCCTCTGCATCGGCTGCCGTCTTGAAGAAATTATCTTCAGAATAGAACCCGTAAGGAGTCTCATCCAGATTGCATGCTCCCAATGCCAGGGTTCCGGCAAGCAGTGATATTACAATTCTATTTTTCATATTGTATCAGTTATTTAGAAGGTTAAGTCAAGTCCGAAAGTCCATTTACGCAAACGGGGATATCCGCCGCTATAAACTCCATCCAACCCTACTTCGGGGTCGTATCCCTTGAACTTGGTGAAAGTGTATAAATTAGAAGCATTCATATAGATACGCGCTTTAGAAAGGAATGACTTTTTCGGTAAGTCAAACGTATAGCCTATATTCAGATTCTGAACACGCAGGAACGATCCGTCCTCTATCCACCAATCAGAAATCTTCACCTGACGACCGTCGCGTAAGCTCGGATATTTATTTGTCGGATTATCGGGTGTCCAGCGTAATGGAGAGTTACTGGGCTCACCGAATGCCTTCGTATTCAACACGTCCTGACCAAATACCCCATTAAGGAATACGCTCACATCAAACTTCTTCCAAGACAGGTTCAACGCCAAACTGGCTGTAAAGTCCGGATTAGGATCACCTATAATGGTCTTATCCGCTTCCGATATTTCGCTGTCTCCATTCAGATTCATGTATTTGAACTCTCCGGGGTTAGCATAATCGCCGGACAAACCGGCATCGATTCCTTCATTCAGGGTCTGGACAATACCATCCACTTTATATCCATAGAACACATTTACCGGTTGACCGATAGCCAGTATATTGGTATAGTCGCGATATTGCTCAAGACTATTGCCCGAATATTCAAAAAGCATCCCCGTCATCGGGTCGGTAACCAAACCGGATTCCAAAGTGTTACCCAAGTCTTTCACTTTATTGCGGTTGCGCGAGTAAATCAGGGTTCCGCTCAACTGCCAGTCTTTCGTTTGCAGGATATCGGCATCTACCGTTACTTCAAAACCACGGTTCTGGATTTTACCATCATTCACCCACATCTTGTCATATCCCGAAGACAGAGCCAGATTACGTTCACGAAGCAAGTCGCTGGTCTGTTTATCATAATAGTCAAAAGAAACTCTCAGACGACGGTTGAGAAATGCCATGTCGATACCAAAGTCGGCTTGTGCAGTTGTTTCCCACTTCAAATCAGGGTTCGGAATACCACTCCATACCCGGTAAATCCATCCCGGACCTGTCCAGCCGGAAACATATCCCGGACCGATGGTAGTAGCCCAACTGCCATCATTATAATACTTATCCGTACCGTAACGGCTTAAAGTCTGATAAGGACTGATTCCCTGATTACCGGAAATACCATAGCTGAAACGGAACTTCAACTCATCAAATACATTCAGATTCTTAATGAACGATTCTTCATGCGCTTTCCAGCTTACAGCTCCTGAAGGGAACATAGCCCACTTGTTATTCTTACCGAATTTAGAGGAACCATCGGCACGAGCCGTCAAGGTCAGCAGATACTTATTATCGTATACATAGTTCAGACGGAACATTCCTGAAACGAGTTTATTATCCGAATATCCATTCCATATTTCATTCTTCTCCGGATTTCCGGCACCCATATTCTCATTGCCCAATGCTTCGTTCACAAAATCCTTACCCGTCAGGCCGGAACTTCTGGACATATAGTATTCATAAGAATAACCCACCATGGCACCGATGTCATGCTTGTCGAATTTCTTCTGGAAGTTGGCGAAAGTTTCAGAAACCAGATTGTGTCCCTCCCAGTTCTCTATCTCTGCCTGACCGTTGCTGAATTCTCCGGCTTCGGTATATTTCTTCGGATAGTATCTGTCGGATACGGACTTGCCAAACTTATAGTTCAATTGGGAAGTCAGTTTCAGGAAAGGGAAGAGTTGCCATTCCAACGCTACGGAAGAAATGACATCCAAAGACTTGGTTTCATTCTTCTGCAAGTCTGTAATCGCCATCGGATGGCTGAAGTCACTTGCATTGGTCAGATAATAGTCCCCGTTTTCGTCATAAACCGGATAAATAGGGTTTCTCCAGTACGACAAGCCACCATTGGCATTGCGCACACCGCGGGAAAGGATATTGGAAAAGCGTACTTTGAAGTTATCATATATATTATGATCTACACTCAAATTGTATCCACCTTTTGTGTAGTCATCTTTTATATACATACCATTATCTGTATAGAAATTAGCGCTAAGATTGAAAACAGTCCGGTCATTGGAACTGGAAATCGTAGCAGTGGTATTATTGGAAACCGGAGTGTCACGGAATACCAGATCATCCCAACGGGTATTGGTAGTCCAGGTAGTTTGCAGTTCTTCTACCGATGGATAGTAAACACCGGTGGAACTTACTTTTCCCACATAAAGCGGATCAAGCCCTCCATTGATGCGTGACTCGTTGTTTAAGGAAGCCATCAATACGGGGTCACGCCACAAATCAAGTTTCGTATCAAACTGCGAAAGGGTAATCTGCTGGCGAACCGTTATGTTGGTAGTTCCTGTCTTCGCACGCTTTGTTGTAATCATAATAACGCCGTTCGCACCGCGGGAGCCATAAATAGCAGAGGCTGAAGCATCTTTCAGGATTTCCATATTCACGATATCTGACGGATTGATCTGCTTCAGATCTCCGGCATCTCCCAACGGAAAGCCATCCACTACCACCAGTGGAGCATTGGAACCACGCAACGAACTACCACCACGGATACGCACCGTAGCACCGGCTCCCGGGTCCTGTGAAGAATTGATGACCTGCAAACCGGCTGCACGTCCCTGTAACAATCCTTCCACCGAATTGGCGGGGATTTCTTTCAAGGCTTCCGTCTTGACGGACGTAACCGAACCTGTAACGTCGCTCTTCTTCACACTACCGTAGCCTATCACCACTACCTGCTCCAGTTGAAGTGCATCGTCAAGCAGAGTTACATTGATCGTACTCTTTCCATTGACGGGCACTTCCTTATTTTGCATACCTACATAAGAAAACACCAATGTTGCCGTACGCGGCACATCTTTCAATATATAATTACCATCGATATCGGTAATCGTTCCGCCGGATATTCCTTTGACTTGCACAGTAGCGCCAATCAGGAAGTCTCCTGCTGCATCCTTTACACAACCGGCAACTGTTATTTTATCCGGTGACTGTGCATAAGAAACGGGAATGTTACTAAAGAACATGCATAATGCCATTATCTGCCAAGACAAAAATACATGCCACCAACTTTTTGATTCATTTTTCATACTTATCAAGAATTAAAGAACACACACATTTTACATTCATAGAATTCTATTTTTCATTAGCTATATCATGATAGGACAAAAGTAGGAGGATTATGAATGACAGCATTTATATTACTTGTTCAATGATTGTACTTTTTTGAACATTTTTCCGGCTATAATCCACACCCTGCTACCGTTTTATTTGCAAGAGGTATCAATTATCGCATTTACATGGGATAACTATAAAAGATCAATAACAAAAGGGTATTTAGTGCAATCTACAGCTATCGGAAAGTAGATAATCAAGTAATTCATCAACGGCGCAAGTAGCCACACAGACATATTTATCGGCACTGCCATAGTATACGAAGAGTTCGCCGTCCACAATTACATTTCCTGTAGGAAATACACAACCATTATACAGGCCGGACGTTTCAAAATCCAGTTCCGGTTCAAGTATAGGTTGAGGAGTTTTAGCCAGAATGTGCAGCGGATTTTCCAGGTCAAGCAGCAGAGCGCCAACACGATAGTATCCCCGTCCGCCATGCTCCACACCATGATACAGCACCAGCCAACCCTTTTCCGTTTTAAGCGGAGGAGTACTTCCGCCCAACTTTTCCTCCCATGAGTTCTCGGTTCCGGTAATCAGCAAATGGCTTTCCTTGTCCTCCCAATTCAACAGATCATCCGAGAACTTCATCCAGATGGATGGATAATCCACGCCATACTCACCGCCTATGTATTCTTTAGGACGATGCAGCATCACATACTTTCCCTGAACTTTTTCCGGGAAAAGAATAACATCCCTGTCGTCCAATACCGGAGAGGTCAGACGTCCCAGTCTCTTAAACTCACGGAAATCAGTAGTAACAGCCAATCCTGTATTACCCAGATTTTTACGGAGAGCCATAGGAGCATCACTACCGCAATCCGGCAACAACACTTCATCATGGCTGAAGTTCCAATATTGCCCCGGTGCATACGGACGATAGGCATAAGTGATGTAATACTCCGTATCATACTTCACAATGCGGGGATCTTCCACACAACCCGAATCAGGACCATCCTCACTGGGACCGAACACCGGAACATCGGATACACGCTCAAAGTGGAATCCGTCTTTACTGGTGGCCAACCCTAAACGGATCACATGTTCGGCATCATTTCCCGCAGCTCTGTACAGCATATAGAACGTACCATTGTCATAAACCACTCCGGGATTGCAGGTTACCAACGATTCCCAATCATTCGAATCCAACGGGGAAAGTATCGGATTTCCCTCAAACTTCTTTAATTTCATCTTCTTATTTCTTTATAATTATATAACAATCAACTGAATATAATCCATATCAATACACTCAACACCAACAGGACAATCGCCCATGAATGATAATTCTTGTACCACACCAGAGCACGGTTCGCCCGGAACTCCGCTTTCAGTTCACGCATGGAGAAAGTGGTATCCACAAGCTTCTCGGCAACCGGTTTCGAATAGCACATACTGACCAGATAAATAACGATCCCGCTCACCGTCAACAAGAAAGGAACAATCAACAGGAAGTGCATATCGCCAAATATTTCATTCTTATAGAAAAGCATCACAACCGCTATAGCCAAACCACTGAGCAGTCCGGCAAAAGCACCATTTCCATTCACACGCTTATTAAACACGCCCAGCAAAAATGCCGCAACAACAGGCGGAGCAATGTAAGAAAGCATCTCCTGATAATACTTCAGCAACGAACCGAACTTCCCGATCTGAGGTGCCCATAAGGCGGCCGCAACAATAATGACGCAAGAGGTTATCTTTCCGATAATCACGAGTTTCTGGGAACTGGCATTCTTATTATATTGCGCATAGAAGTCCATTGTGAACAGTGTAGACGTAGAGTTAAGAATAGCGCTCAAAGTAGAAGTCAAAGCAGACAAAAGCGCTGCCAGCATGATACCCAACAATCCCACCGGTATCAGTTGAAGCACCATATTGGGATATACCATATCCGGCTTTTCAAGCCCCGGAAACAAATGGCGGGCAATCACACCCGGTATGGCAATGATAAAAAGAGTCAGCATAGTAAGGAAGCCCGTAAACAATACACCCTTACGTCCTTCATCCACTGACTTTGAGCTCAATACACGCTGCACCAACGTCTGGTTATTTGCCCAGAAATAGATGCCCAGAACCGGCATACCGACTATCAGCCCCAGCCAGGGAGTGGCCGTATCCGTCAATGGGCGAATCAGCTTCACCGATATATCGCCACTGGCAAACAACTGATAGAAATAATCCCCGCCTTGCTGGAAACAGTAGAAAGTCAGCAAGATAGATCCTAATATAAGAATGACAGCCTGTATCAATTCCGCATTAATGGCAGAAGACAAACCACCCGGGATAGTATAAGATGCAGCAATAATCGCAAACACAATAATGATCAGTTGCAAATCAGCATCGGGAAGTATCAGCTTAATAATCAGCGCAGCAGCATACAAAGCCCCGGCAGCGTCCAGGAAAATGTTTCCTATGATGCAAATGGCAGAGAAGTAATAGCGCGAACGGCGGTCAAAACGCTTCTCCAGAAATTCCGGTATCGTGAATATACCCGACTTAATATAAAGAGGTAGCAGGAAAACTGCAAAGAACACCATTACCACAATACCCGTCAGGTTATAATTAAACACAGCGATACCCGTGTGATAAGCATCACCGGACTGACCTATCAAAGTGGTACTTGAAATACTGGCAGCAAACAGCGACAACCCCACTACCCACCAAGGCATTGAGCGTCCCGCCAGAAAATAGGATTGGGAGTCTGAGCTCTTACCATTCTTCAGCCCCCACCAGATGATAAAGGCCAAATAAACAAGGACTATTACAAGATCTAAATTGCTTATTGAAAATGTCTCCATAGCATAGAAATTAATTGTTTTGAATTCATGCTGCAAATAGAGGGGATTCTGATAATTCGCTTATAATATTCTGTCTATTGATTATACTTTTTTTGAATACCTGACTGTATTTTCATTAGAATTCGTAGCTTTGCAAGAAAGAAACAACTACGACCATGAAAGACATACAAAAAGAAATCACTCCCATTGCCGCAGATGACCTGTTCATTGTACTCAATCATCCGAACGCCAAGTTCGACTATCCGGTACACTATCATCCGGACTATGAAATCAATTTGGTTATGGACACCTACGGAAGCCGCATCGTTGGAGATTCGGTAGAGGCTTTCGAAGCCCTGGACCTCATCATGATAGGTCCCAACCTTCCACACGCCTGGAAAGGAGAAGTAGTAGAAGGAAACCATGTGATTACCATCCAGTTCTCGGACAAGCTACTGAACTTTCCGATATTGGAAAAACGCTTATTCAACCCCATCAAGCAACTGCTGCTTGAATCACAACGGGGCATTGGCTTTTCCAGACAAACCCAACTGGTGATGAAAGATAAGATTATCAAGCTGACCCGGATGCAGGGATTTCATACGGTATTGGAATTTTTCTCTATCCTGCATGAGCTTTCTATTGCCGACCGCCATATCTTAGTCAGCAACCAATATGATACCAAAGACACCGTACGCACTTCCAAAAGCCGACGGATAGCCAAAGTCTGCGACTATATCGAGAAAAACTTTGAAGAGCCGATTAAGCTGGGCGACGTGGCGCAACTGGTGAACATGTCCGAATCTGCATTCAGCCATTTCTTCAAAAAAAAGACGAATTGCACATTCATTGATTATATCACGAACCTGCGGATAGCCCGCGCTTGCCAGCTATTGGCAGAAACAACCCACACGGTAGCCGAGATCTGCTACACTTGCGGCTTCAATAACTTATCTAATTTTATAAGGATATTCAAGAAGAAGAAAGGGAGTACACCGCAAGAATACCGTATGTTCTTGCAACAGATGCTTATTAAGTATTAACCTCAAGGTTATACCATACCATATCCATCTCTTATCCCGGATATGCAAAAGATGCCATCTTTCGTTGCAAAAGGTGGCATCTTTCACTGTAAAAGATGGCATCTTTTGATGTAATAGATGCCATCTTTTGCATATAGGGTCTTAGTGTTGTTCAGGACATCCCTTAACTATCGGGTTGCTTTCAATGCTTCATCCAGATCAATACCTAAAGCTTTGGCTACGCCTGTACCGTAGGCCGGATCAGCTTTGTAGCAGTTGCGCACATGGCGTTGCTTAATGAAGAGTTCGGCATCACCCATGGCACGGGCTGTATTTTCGCACGTCAGTTGCTGATCTTCAGCAGACATCAGTCGGAAAAGATCACCCGGCTGGCTGTAGTAATCATCGTCGTACTCACGCTCATTGTAGTTATAAACGTCGCCATGAACTTTCAAAGGCGGTTCTTTCTTCTCGGGAGAGTCCTGCCATTCACCGTAGCTGTTGGGCTCGTAGCTCTTGGCACTGCCGTAATTACCGTCTACACGCATGGCACCGTCACGATGGTAAGCATGGAACGGGCAACGGGGCTTGTTTACCGGAATCTGTTCCGCATTCACTCCCAAGCGGTAACGCTGTGCATCACCATAAGAGAAAAGGCGTCCTTGCAACATTTTGTCGGGAGAGAAACCGATACCTTCCACTATATTCTGCGGATTGAAAGCAGCTTGCTCTACTTCGGCAAAGTAGTTTTCCGGGTTACGGTTCAGTTCCAGGATACCTACATCCTGAAGCGGGAAATCTTTGTGCGGCCATACCTTTGTAAGGTCGAACGGATTGATGCGGTATTCGTCCGCCTGCTCTTCCGTCATCAGCTGTATCTGGAATTGCCACTTCGGGAAGTCACCCTTTTCGATGCTCTCGTACAAGTCGCGTTGGTGCGATTCACGATCCTTGGCAATGATAGCCTCGGCCTCCTGGTCGGTCAGATTCTTGATGCCTTGCAGAGTGCGCAGATGGAACTTCACCCAAATACGTTCGTTGGCGGCATTGAAAAAGCTATAAGTATGACTACCGAAACCATGCATATGGCGATAGGAATAAGGAATACCACGGGGACTCATCGTGATGGTCACCTGATGCAAAGCTTCGGGCAGTAGGGTCCAGAAATCCCAGTTATTGTTCGGACTGCGCATATTGGTGCGCGGGTCACGTTTTACGGCATGGTTCAAATCGGGAAATTTCAACGGATCGCGCAGGAAGAATACAGGAGTATTATTTCCCACTAAATCCCAGTTGCCTTCTTCTGTATAGAACTTCATGGCAAAACCACGGATATCACGTTCAGCATCAGCAGCTCCCCGTTCACCGGCTACGGTGGAGAAACGCACGAAGCACTCCGTCTTCTTACCAACTTCGCTGAAGATGGCAGCACGGGTGTACTTTGTGATGTCATGTGTTACGGTAAACGTACCGTATGCGCCGGAACCTTTGGCATGCATACGTCTTTCGGGAATCACTTCACGGTCGAAGTGTGCAAGTTTTTCCAAAAACCAGGGGTCTTGCATCATGATAGGACCACGTTGTCCTGCGGTCTGAGTGTTTTGATTGTCGGCGATCAGGCGCCCGTTGGCAGAAGTGAGTTTTTTCTTTTCCATGGTGTTTTTGTTTAGATAATTAATATATGGAACAAATGTAAGGATTCACAAGTTCATTACAAACTGATAAATTCTATGAGGAAATAGACAAAATCTATGTATTCGCACGGAATGGCTAATCCGGTGGGAATTCGTACCTTTGCAGGCAAAGAAAAAAGGCATGAAGTATATATATTATTTTCTACTTGTTCTCTGGTTTATCCCCGCATCCGCACAAAAAAGTGAAACGGCAAGATATCTGGAAAGCATCGGACTGGTGAATATTGCCGAAACGGACAGTAGCATCATCGTAGACCTGATGTATACCCGGGCGGATAATTTCACGGGAAAGGTGCTATACGAAGATCTGCATGAGGCGTACCTGCATCCCGATGCCATGAAAGGACTGCTACTGGCGCAACAGGAACTGAAAAAGCGATACCCCGGCCGTCACCTCATCGTGTATGATGCCGCCCGCCCGATGAGTGTGCAGCAGAAAATGTGGAATGTAGTGAAAGGCACCTCCAAGTATATCTATGTTTCCAATCCTGCACGTGGTGGCGGACTGCACAACTACGGTCTGGCAGTAGACATCAGCATACTGGATGAAGCGGGAAATCCCCTGCCGATGGGTACGAAAGTAGACCACCTCGGTCCCGAAGCTCACATCACGAATGAAGCCGCACTGGTGCAAAGCGGAAAAATGACAAAGCAGGAACAGGCGAACCGGCAACTGCTGCGGAACGTCATGCGTACCGCAGGTTTTCGCGCATTACCCAGCGAGTGGTGGCATTTTAACTGGTGCAGCCGACAGGAAGCTAAACAAAAATACAAGGTTATACCATAAAGTTCCTTATATTCCTTTATATTTGTGCAGACAAACCGGGTAAGAACTCCATACCATGCAACTATGAAACAAGCTCTCAAACTTATACTTTCCACCCTGTTCGGTGCATGCATCGGCTTCGGTGCAGTGGTGCTTTGCATTACATTCTTTACGGAAACCACATTAAGTGAATTCTTCGGGAATATGGGAAACATACAGTTAAGCAGACTCTTGCTTTCCTGTATCTTATCATTGACTTGTCTCATCCTTGCCGTTTTTGTACAAATCATTCTACACGAAGGCGGGCATCTGATCTTCGGACTTGCCACCGGTTACCGGTTCGTTTCTTTTCGGGTAGGTAGCCTTACACTGATAAAAGAAAAAGGAAAATTCCGTTTCAAACGCTTCTCCATCTCCGGCACGGGCGGACAATGCCTGCTCTCTCCACCGGATAAGCCTTACGAACAGTTGCCTTATTTCTGGTATAATGCAGGCGGAGTACTGATGAATCTGCTGACGGCAATCCTTGCACTTGTTCTTTGGCTTGCCTATCCCGAGATACCGCTACCTTTACATTTATTCCTTCTATTCTCCTTTATCTGCGGCTTCTTCCTGGCACTGATGAACGGTATTCCATTGAAGATGTCGGGCATCACGAATGATGCCTACAACCTGATATTGATGCACCGGGACCTGAATACCCGGAAGTATCTGGCATTACAGTTAGCCGTCAACGCTGAAGTTCAGAAAGGTGTAAGACTGAAAGACATGCCGGACGAATGGTTTCCGAACGATGAAGTGACAGATTACAGGAATATCATGCAGGTTGCCGTTAAACTGCTCTATATTTCGCGCTATGTAGACCGGAAAGAATTTGAAACCGCACACGTCCTGTTTAGCGAAATAGAGCGGCATAAAGAGGAAATTGTCGGACTATACGTAAAAGAAATCGAGTGTGAACTCCTGTTCCTCGAACTGATAGGTGAACGGAGAAAAGAAGAAGTAGAGCGGCTTTATACAGATAAGATAAAGAGATACATCCAGCGGTATAAGATTATGATGTCTTCCAAACAACGCTTGCTGTGTGCTCTTGCCTTGTATTGGGAGAATCAACCGGAACGGGCGAAAGAGATTTATGAAAAAGTAGCGCGCAAGCGGGATAAGTATTTGCTGCAAGGCGAGGTTAACTCTGATCTGGATATTATGGAGACAATGCTCCGGGAGGCACAAGTACAGGCCTAAGTGAAGCCACCATTATTTTCTTTGCATTATTACTTTATAATAATTATCTTTGCATAATCATCATAAAGTAAAGAAGCCATGCCAATCATCCGAAACCCTTTCATTATAAACGGATACATATCCCCCACCTATTTCTGTGACAGGAAAGCGGAGAGTGAGATGCTTATCCGGCAAATTACCAATGGTAATAATACCGCGTTAATCTCAACGCGAAGAATGGGTAAGACAGGATTGATACGTCATTGCTTCCAGAGTAAAGAAATTCAAAAGACATATTACACATTCTTTATTGATATATATGCGACCAAATCTCTGCGTGAATTTGTGTTTGCTCTCAGCAAAGAAATTATCGAGTCATTGAAGTCCTCGGGCAAGAAAACGATACAGACTTTCTGGGAAACGATGAAGTCACTGCAAGCCAGTCTGACATTCGACTTCAATGGTAACCCTTCATTCAATTTAGGCTTGGGAGACATCCAATCTCCGGACGCTACGCTGGATGAAATATTCCATTATCTGGAACAGGCGAACAAGCCCTGCATCGTAGCCATCGACGAATTCCAGCAAATCACAAATTATGCGGAAGACAATGTGGAAGCTATCCTGCGCACTTACGTGCAACATTGCAACAATGCCCATTTCATCTTTGCCGGAAGCCAGAGGCACATTATGGGCAATATATTTCTGACAGCCTCACGCCCTTTCTATCAGAGTGTATCGATGATGCATCTGGAAAGTATTCCTTTAGAGGAATACATCAAATTTGCTCAGAAACACTTCAAAGAAGCAGAGAAGAACATATCCAAAGAAGCTATCGAACAGATATACCAATATTTCGAAGGCATCACCTGGTATATGCAGAAAGTATTGCATACCCTGTATGACATGACGCCTGTTCATGAGGTCGCAGATGTTTCGATGGTTGAGGAAGCCATCTGTCAAATCATAGGCTCATTCCAATATACCTACTCCGAAACCCTTTTCCGGATGCCCGAGAAACAAAAAGAACTGCTCATTGCCATTACCAAAGAAGGGAAAGCAAGTGCCATCACTTCCGGTGCATTTATCAAGAAATATAGATTGCCATCTTCCAGCTCAGTACAATCAGCATTAAAAGGACTGTTGGAGAAGGATTTTGTCACACAAGAGGCGGGAGCTTATCAGATTTACGACCGTTTCTTCGGATTATGGCTTCAAAGAAACTACTAAACGACAAGGTTTATGGAATTGAATGGCGAAACCCTTCGTTTTATACGTGAACATTGCAAGGATGATGTACGCAGCCTGGCTCTGCAAGCACCGAAATATCCCGGTGTGGATATGCCTGTTGCACTGACGCAGATAGCGGGCAGACAGGCGGCAGCTGAGAAAATACCGTCCTGGCATGAGGAAGAAGGCGTTCTATATCCCCGTCACCTATCGTTAGAGCAATGTTCTTCGGAAGCTACGGCACGATACAAAGCATCTATCATTCCGGAGTCTTCCTCCGGCACACTGACCGACTTAACCGGAGGCTTCGGCATAGACTGTGCTTTTCTTTCTCCGAGATTCCATCATGTCACCTATGTGGAGCGGCAGGAAGTTCTTTGCGAGATTGCATCGCATAACTTCCCGTTACTGGGTCTGAATCACATCCGGATAGAAAACAAAGACGGCATCCGGCATCTGCAAGAGATGTCTTCCGTCGACTGGATATTCATTGATCCTGCCCGTCGTGACGGGCATGGCGGTAAGACTGTTGCCATTGCCGACTGTGAACCGAATGTAGCAGAACTGGAATCCCTGCTGCTCGAAAAGGCGCAGCACGTAATGGTGAAGCTCTCCCCTATGCTCGACCTGTCTTTGGCTATTCAGGATTTAAAGTACGTACAGGAAGCACATATTGTTTCTGTAAACAATGAATGCAAGGAACTCTTGCTTATCTTAGGACACAACACTGTTGCCGCAGAGAATATTCCTATCCATTGCATCAATCTGCAAACGAAGGATGGGAGAAATACAAAGACAACCGGACAGTTCTTCACTTTTACCCGCGAACAGGAACAATCAAGTCCGAGTGAATACACCGATACTTTAGATAAATATCTGTACGAACCCAACGCGTCCATCCTCAAAGCAGGGGCTTTCCGCAATGTAGCCTGTATATATAAGGTAAAGAAGCTGCATCCTAACAGCCACCTCTATACTTCCGGTGAACCGATAAAGAACTTTCCCGGAAGAAGTTTCCGGATAACGGGGGTATGTACATTAAATAAGAAAGAGCTAAAAGGCGTATTAGGAGATCTGAAGAAAGCCAATATCACGGTTCGTAACTTTCCAAGTTCAGTAGCGGAACTCCGTAAACGTATCAAACTGAGCGAAGGCGGAGAAGTTTATCTGTTCGCTACGACCTTAAATAATGAACAGAAGGTTCTGATCCGATGTGAGAAAGCAGAAGGAAGGAACTAATATGATTTGTTGGCGCAATTGATTCCTTCTTGTAGGGTTATGAGGGAAAGTTGACTAGGGGACGAGTTGACAAGGGGACAAGGTTCCATGCGGCATAGAAGCATTGCGCAGCCCCTTGTTCCCTTGTCAACTCGTCAACTGGTTTCCTTCCTTTCTTTTCCGGAAAGAAACAAATCCCGCCAACAGGTTAACACAACAAATTACAATATCCCCCTCCGGAATATAGCCTGTAACAGGCATTTTTCTCTTTAATGTAACCTCAGCAAAACAAGATGTAACATCCGGAGGAAATCTGTAACATAGACTCAACTTTCTGAAATACGATTCTTCTTCCAAATCCTCTTTTCTGCCTATTTTTGTAATCGTCATCCACAATGACAAAACAGAAGTCTATTAATAACAATAAAAACGCACTAATACCATGAAAAGAAAACTTCAGTTGCTCACCGGAATCGGATGCCTGTGTCTGTGCTTCCTTTCCTGTTCACAACCTCCCTACAAGAACCCGGCTCTAAGCCCGGAAGAACGCGCCAATGATCTGGTAGGCCGACTTACATTGGAAGAGAAAGCCGCATTGATGCAAAACACATCTCCTGCCATCCCCCGACTGGGTATAAAAGCCTATGACTGGTGGAACGAAGCGCTGCACGGCGTAGGACGTGCCGGACTGGCCACTGTATTCCCGCAAGCCATCGGTATGGGAGCTTCTTTCAACAACGAACTGCTTTACGATGTATTCACCGCAGTTTCGGATGAAGCACGTGCCAAGAATACCGAATTCAGCAAAGAAGGCGGATTAAAACGTTATCAAGGGCTCACCATGTGGACACCCAATATCAACATCTTCCGTGATCCGCGCTGGGGACGAGGACAGGAAACTTACGGAGAAGATCCTTACCTCACAGGGCAGATGGGTATGGCAGTGGTACGCGGCCTGCAAGGACCTGAAGGAGAGAAGTATGATAAGCTACATGCCTGTGCCAAGCACTATGCCGTACATTCCGGTCCGGAGTGGAACCGCCATAGTTTCAATGCCGAGAACATCGACCCGCGTGATTTATGGGAAACTTATCTGCCCGCTTTTAAAGACCTGGTTCAAAAAGCGCACGTAAAAGAAGTGATGTGTGCCTACAACCGCTTTGAAGGTGAACCCTGCTGCGGAAGTAACCGCCTGCTTATGCAAATTCTGCGTGATGAATGGGGATATAAAGAAATCGTAGTATCGGATTGCTGGGCAATCAGCGACTTCTACAACAAAGGTGCCCATGAAACTGATCCTGACAAACAACACGCTTCCGCCAAAGCCGTACTCTCCGGAACAGATGTGGAATGTGGCGACAGCTATGCTTCACTGCCCGAAGCCGTAAAGGAAGGATTGATTGACGAGAAACAGATAGACATCTCTCTGAAGCGCCTGATGAAAGCCCGCTTTGAGTTGGGTGAGATGGACGAACCTTCACAAGTATCCTGGGCACAAATTCCTTACAGCGTAGTAGATAGTAAAGAACATCGTGAACTGGCACTCCGTATGGCACGTGAGAGCCTTGTGTTGCTGCAAAACAATCAAAGTTTACTGCCTTTAAACAAGAACCTGAAAGTGGCCGTGGTAGGACCTAATGCCAATGACTCCGTAATGCAATGGGGCAACTACAATGGTTTTCCCTCACATACCATCACTCTATTGGAGGGTATCCGCGAATATCTGCCCGAATCACAGATCATCTACGAACCCGGATGCGACCTGACCTCCGACGTCACTTTGCAAAGTGTATTCCAGCAATGCAGCATGGATGGCAAGCAAGGTTTCAGTGCCAAATACTGGAACAATACGAAACAGGAAGGAACACCGGATGTAACCAATCACATCAGCACACCCTTCCACTTCATCACCACCGGTGCCACGACCTTTGCTGCCGGCATCAACCTGCAAGATTTCTCCGCCAGTTACGAATCCGTATTCCGTCCCGCCAAGAGTGAAGATATCGCCTTCCGTTTCCAGACTCAAGGGATAACCAAACTCTCAATTGACGGCAAGGAAGTTGCCGCAGGCATGAATTTCAAAAACAAGTCCAAAGTCTACACCCTCCAGGCAGAAGCCGGAAAAGAATATCGTATCAAGATTGATTTTGCTTTCCGCAACCGTGATGCCGCACTCGATTTTGACATGGGACGCGAAGTTCCCGTTGACCTGAAACAAACCGTAGACAAAGTAAAAGAGGCAGATGTTATCATCTTTGCCGGAGGTATATCCCCGGCAGTGGAAGGTGAGGAAATGCATGTCAACATTCCCGGCTTCAAGGGAGGTGACCGCGAAACCATCGAACTTCCGTCTATCCAAAGCCGTCTGCTTGCCGAATTGAAGAAAGCCGGAAAGAAGATCGTATTCGTCAACTTCTCCGGTTCCGCTATCGCCCTGACTCCCGAATCGAAAACATGCGATGCTATCCTGCAAGCATGGTATCCCGGTCAGGCAGGTGGTACAGCCATTGCAAACGTTCTATTCGGAGATTATAATCCGGCAGGACGTCTTCCGGTGACTTTCTATAAGAGCACCAAGCAATTGCCGGACTTCGAGGACTACTCCATGAAAGGACGTACTTACCGCTATATGACGGAAAACCCGCTCTTCCCCTTTGGGCATGGGTTGAGTTACACGACTTTCCAATATGGAAACGCCTCATTGAATACATCTGAAATCAAAGATGGGGAACAAGTTACTTTGACTATTCCTGTTAGCAACACGGGTAAATACGATGGTGAAGAAGTGGTACAGGTATATCTACGCCATCCGGGCGATAAAGAAGGACCTTCACATGCACTCCGTGCCTTTAAACGTGTAGCGATAGCTAAAGGGGCAACAAATAATGTCACCATACCTTTGAGCAAAGAAAATTTTGAATGGTTTGATACAAGTACCAACACTATGCGTCCGATAGAAGGTGATTATGAAATTCTGTATGGCGGTACATCGGAACTGAAACAACTGAAATCAATTCCTGTCACTATTAAATAGCTCGCTTAACTCCTTTAAATTCACTAAAAACATTCCTTTATGAAGAATTTATTCTATCTCCTCCTCTGTCTCATCGCCGGAGCATCGTGCAGTCAGGCAGACCCGACAAAGCCCTGGGATAAAGGTGCCTTTGAGACACAGAAATACCGGAATCTCTTTGCCGAGATGGGTTATAAACAGGCAGACATTGACGCCAAACTCAAATCCGTCTTCGACGGTGTGTTCTACGGCCCTGACAAAGTATATTTTGAAGTAGACGATTCTATGGCATATATCAGCGACGTCAAAAATCATGACGTCCGCACCGAAGGTATGTCCTACGGATTAATGATTGCCGTCCAGTTCGACCGTCAGGATATCTTCGACCGTCTCTGGCGATGGGGCACAAAGTACATGCAGCACCAGGATGGTCCACTGAAAGGTTACTTTGCCTGGAGTTGTGCAACGGACGGTACCCGTAACTCCCAAGGCCCCGCCTCCGACGGAGAGCTTTACTATGTAACCGCCCTCATCTTCGCTTCCAACCGTTGGGGAAATGACACCGGCATCAACTACCTTGCCGAAGCCCAGAATATCCTGAACTGTTCCATGGAGAAAGACGGCACAAACCGTGTAATGCCTTTCATCAATGTGGAGCATAAGCTCATCACTTTCGTTCCGGACATACATGGCGGACGTTTTACCGACCCGTCTTACCATGTACCCGCTTTTTACGAAGTATGGGCACGCTGGGCCAATGACGGCAGAGCTGACTTTTGGCGTGAATGCGCCGAACGCAGCCGCGAATATCTGCATAAAAGTATCCACCCCGTAACCGGACTAAACCCCGATTATAACAACTATGACGGCAGTTTGCTGGGCAATAACCGCATCATCGGCGATGCTTTCCGCTTTGACTCCTGGCGCGTACCTATGAACATCGCCTTAGATTACTCCTGGGCATGTGCCGACAAAGAGTGGCAACAGGAATACGGCAATAAAATCCAGAACTTCCTTTACAGCCAGGGTATTGATACCTTCGTAGATCAGTATAACGTAGACGGCACGCAAGTAAAAGACACCCTCCGGGCCGGAGAGCATAAGGCATTAAGACATTCTTTAGGTCTGGTTGCCACTTCTGCCGCCGCCTCACTGATGTGTACCCACGAGAAAAGCCGCGAGTTTGTAGATAAGTTATGGAACGCAAAACATGAGCCGTATGAAGACGGATATTTCGATGCTTACTATGACGGATTGCTCCGCCTCTTCGCTTTCATGCATCTGAGCGGAAATTATAGAATCATATTCCCGGAAAAGTAAAGAATAAGTAACAAACAATTGCAATATACTTGTAGGGGTAACATTGCCCCTACAAGTATAATATAAACACACCATTACTACAGAAAGCGTTAAAAACTACCGAAAACACCCCTTACCACTACCATAGATATCAAGAATGAACAAATAGTTTTATTTTTTGGTGCTATACTACTACGATTTCAAAACAATCTTCACTACGTTTGTAATAAGTAAAAGTTACGCATAATGCAACTACTTATCACAATGCCACAGTCACTTTAATTAAAACTATATGAATAAACTGATTCTTTTGGTATGCACAGTTCTGATGGCTGGATGTACCGCAACTACAAAAGAAGAACTGACCGAATCTGGATTGAAGCGAAGCGATTTCCAGACAGAAGTCAATGGTGAGAAAACGGACTTGTTCGTTCTGAAGAACAAGAACAAGATGGAAGTGTGTGTCACTAATTTCGGAGGCCGCATCGTATCGGTCATGGTTCCCGACAAGGATGGAAACATGAAGGATGTGGTATTGGGCTTTGATTCCATACAGGACTACATCAAATATCCGTCTGATTTCGGAGCAAGTATCGGACGATATGCCAATCGTATTAATCAGGGACGCTTCACACTGGATGGTGTGGAATATCAATTGCCGCAAAATAACTACGGCCATTGCTTGCACGGCGGTCCGAAAGGTTTCCAGTATCGTGTGTACAAAGGGGTACAGAAGAGCGACCAGGAATTGCAACTGACTTATCTGGCAAAGGACGGAGAAGAAGGATTCCCCGGCAATCTGCAATGCACCGTTATCATGAAACTGACAGATGACAATGCCATCGATATACAATATGAAGCAGAAACAGATAAACCGACCATTATCAACATGACCAACCATTCTTACTTCAACCTGGATGGTGATCCGTCTACGGATAACTCCGCTTACCTGCTGACACTGAATGCCGATAGTTATACTCCGGTAGACAGTACTTTCATGACAACCGGTGAAATAGTAACAGTAGAAGGGACTCCCATGGATTTCAGAAAGCCCACCGCTATCGGTGCTAATATCAACCAGGACTTTGAACAGTTGAAGAATGGCAACGGAATCGATCATAACTGGGTTTTGAATACTCAAGGAGATGTAAACAAGGTGTGTGCCACCCTTGAATCACCGGCTACCGGCATCGTTCTGGATGTTTATACCAATGAACCCGGTATACAGGTATATTGCGGCAACTTCCTGGATGGAACTTTGACGGGCAAGAAGGGAATCGTTTATAACTTCCGTGCATCTGTCTGCTTGGAAACACAGAAGTATCCTGATACACCAAATAAGCCGGAATGGGCATCGGCAGTATTAAAACCGGGAGAAAAGTATCATAGTCAATGCATCTATAAGTTCTCGGTACGAGAATAATCGGAGTACGATTTTCGTAAAAATGAGCGATAAGAATGTTCTGTATTTCTTCTCTCTCAAGACCCGAACCGTATCCGGCCCGTATTTCCTCCGTATCTATACGCATGGACCAGATACGGACCAGGTACGGGCCAGACACGGACCGGGTATGGTTCAAATAAGAATACTGTTCTAAATCTCCGATTATCAGTGATAAGAATTACGGTATTCCTGCGGTGTCAGTCCGGTTGTCTTCTTAAATAGTCGGTTAAAATAAGAATAGTCATCAAAAGAGAGGGCAAAAGCTACATTCTTAACGGACATCTCATCAGTTACCAAAATGAGTTGTGCTTTTTCTATTTTCTTCTGATTGATATATTTTGAAGGGGTCACACCAGTTTCTTTTTTGAATAAACGGATAAAATGATCTTTTGACAGACATGAGTTCTCAGACAAAGTTGTCAGATCTATGGCCTCATAAATATGTTTGCGTATATAAAGAATAGCTTTCTCTATCCGATCGTCCTTTGTCTCCACTTTAACTTGCGCACGCTTTAAGAAATGTGCCAGTAACTGGTATACAATACCACGTGATTCAACCTTGTCACATAATGCACGCTGCTTGTTCTTCAGAAGATTTTCCATCAGCGTCGAGTTATTATCATAAGTCGAGGGGTCCGATTTAGGCAAACTCATGTGAGGATTTATCGCACACAAGCGTTGAAACAACGCCAGATCCAAATCGCCGGCAGGTATCTCTACCGGAAATTCCCATTCATCCAATAAGTTCGTATCTGATTGATGCTCCTCATAAATGTGCAGATAGTAATGGCAGAAATAAGAATTACATATATAACTGTGTATAGTAAAAGCTGGGATGAAATACAGATAATTTGGTTTCAGAATTTGTATACCTCCCGATAGTTGTATTTGAGCCGTCCCTTCTGTTATATAGTACAAACGCGTAAACGGGCTATTTACGTTTTTCCAATTCCAATCTGCATTGTGCACAGCCAAACCGACATTCAGCACTAAAGGGTGCAATTTATCAACCAATAAAGCCATAGTATATAGTATTTAGTAACTTGATAAAGGTAAGTGATTTTATTAAGCCTTCAAAATAGTTATCGATATTCTCCATATAAAAATCGTTCTCATCCTATCTTAAAAGGCTTTTTCTAATAAATCTATCGATATATTCCAATACAAGCACTTTTTAATCCTATCAAAGCTACTAATTAATCCATATCTTTGCAATGTACAATAGAAACAATATTAATACCTATGAGAACAAAAATTTTATTAGCATCTTTAGCTCTTTCGATAGGGACATTATCTGCTCAGAACTATCAAGTTCCAGTATCGGAAAAAAACGAACCCATGATGAAAGGTAAATTCCAACCCACATGGAGTTCACTGGAAAATTATCAAGTTCCCGAATGGTTTAGAAATGCAAAGTTCGGAATATGGGCACATTGGGGGCCACAGTGTGTAGAAGGTTCAGGCGACTGGATGGCACGTTCCATGTATCTGGAAGGATCAGCGGAATATAAACATCATGTAGAGCACTATGGACATCCTTCTGAAGTGGGTTTCAAAGATATTATTCCTTTATTTAAAGCTGAAAAATGGAACCCGGATAAATTGGTTGAATTCTATAAAAAGATAGGTGCACAATATTTCTTCGCTTTAGGCAACCATCACGATAATTTCGACCTTTGGGACAGCAAATATCAAGCCTGGAATTCAAAAAACATGGGACCAAAACGTGATATTCTAGCAGAATGGGAACAAGCTGCACGTAAGTACGAACTTCCATTTGGTATCAGTTTCCATGCCGACCATGCCTGGACTTGGTATGAGCCCTCTCAACGTTATGATAGAAACGGTCCCAAAGCGGGTGTTCCTTACGATGGTACACTGACAAAAGCTGACGGTAAAGGTAAGTGGTGGGAAGGATACGACCCGCAGGATTTATATGCGCAAAATCATCCGATGAGTAAAGGAAGTTGGGTAGACGGTATGATACATAGCCAATGGGCTTGGGGAAATGGAGCATGCCTACCTACACAAGAATATTGCACGAACTTCTATAACCGCACGGTAGATGCTATCAATCGTTACAATCCTGATCTCATCTATTTTGATGTAACAGTAGTTCCATTCTACCCCATCAGCGATGCAGGATTAAAGATCGCAGCTCACTTCTACAATCATAATATGGCCACTCATAAAGGAAAACTGGAGGCTGTCATGCTGAGTAAGATATTGGATGAAAACCAACGCAAAGCTATAGTCTGGGATGTAGAGCGCGGGGCACCCAATGAGATTATGGAGCAACCATGGCAATCCTGCTCATGCATTGGAGGATGGCATTACAATACATCTATTTATGAGAATAACTGGTATAAATCCGCAGCAGATGTTGTAAAACTATTAGTTGACATCGTAAGTAAAAATGGCAATCTGCTGCTCAGTGTTCCATTACGGGCTGATGGTACCTTTGATGAAAAGGAGGAGAAAATATTGAATGAATTCGGAGATTGGATGAATATTAATAGAGAGGCCATCTTTGATACTCGTCCTTGGGAAATATTCGGTGAAGGTCCGATAGCTGAAGCAGATATCAAAATTAATGCACAAGGATTCAACGAAGGATCATATAGCAGAGCTACGGCACAAGAAATCCGCTTCACACAGACTAAAAAGGACTTATATGCTACGGTTCTGGCTTGGCCGACAGAAAAGCAAATACTCATCAAATCATTGTCTGATGAAAGTAAATTATTCCCTGGTAAGATTAGTAGAGTGGAATTATTAGGTTATGGCAAAGTTTCATTCACCCGTACGGACAAAGGGTTACTTATAAATATGCCTGATAAACAGGCTAATAAGATTGCTCCTGTATTCAAAATAAGAAAATAGTTCATACTAAAAATAGGAAGATGGGGTTATCGGCTTTTTAAAGCCGATAACCCCATATGCAAAAAGAATATGAAAGATAAAGGATACAGAGTAAAGGAATGCCATTGTCGCGTAAAAAGGTATTGCCAAACAATGAACTTGAAAAATAATCCTGATTTGATTGCCATGTATAGAAGATGTCACAGCCAAGCAGAAGCTTGGCCGGAAATCAGAGAAGGCATCCGTTCAGTAGGTATTTTAGAAATGGAAATATATATAGAGGGGGCAAAATTGTTCATGATTGTAGAAACCCCACTTGATTTTGATTGGAAAACTGCCATGGATAAATTATCTCACTTACCCAGACAAGCAGAGTGGGAGAATTATGTATCCAGATTCCAAGAGTGTGTCGCAGAAAGCACCTCAGCTGAAAAATGGAAATTAATGGAACGAATGTTCTATCTATATGAATAACGATATTCAAATCCTTTCATTTGGGTATTTAATCATATCATGAAAGTTTTTATCCCCTTTATAACTTGTTTTTATACCTTCTGGTTGATAGAAAGGCTTTATTTTGCTTTATCTAACAGTTGATCTAATCAAAAACGATTGTAATATTATGAAGAAAAATATTTTTATCAGTTTAGTATTTAGTATTCTGATTTCAGAACCAATAACAGCACAGACAAAAGCAAACAATCCTTTCGGTAATGCCTTAATACCTGACATGATTGCAGATGCAAGCATTCAAGAGATAGAGGGTATGTTTTACTGCTACGCCACTACCGACGGATATGGTCAGGGGCTAGAAACTTCAGGACCACCTGTTGTGTGGAAGTCAAATGATTTTGTTCACTGGAGCTTTGAAGGTACTTATTTCCCTTCTGCAATGAAAGAGAAATATTGGGCTCCAAGTAAAGCTATCTTTGCCAATGGTAAGTATTATATATATCCTACTATCAATGGATATATGTATCCAGCTGTTTCTAATAACCCCGAGGGACCGTTTAAACTGGCCCGCGGAAAAGATGAGTTCCACAAGCCTTTCACGTCTTCTACTTTATTGCAGACAAAAGATCCCGGTGGCATCGATGCCGAGGTTTTCATTGACGATGACGGTCAGGCTTATATATTTTGGGGACGCCGTCATGTGGCTAAATTGGGCAAAGATATGATCACCGTAGATTCAGTTATACAAATTATTACTACTCCCCGGAAAGAATATTCCGAAGGTCCCATCTTCTTTAAAAGAAAAGGCATATATTACTATTTGTACACCATCGGCGGAGATGAAAAATATCAGTATGCTTATGTAATGAGCAAGACATCTCCAATGGGACCTTTTGAATATCCGGAACAGGATATTATTTCTACAACAAATTATGAAAGAGGCGTTTTCGGTCCGGGGCATGGTTGTGTTTTCAATCCGGAAGGAACGGATGATTACTATTTTGCTTATCTGGAATTTGGACGGCGTAGCACAAACCGGCAGACATATGTTAATCGGTTGGAATTCAATGAATACGGCACAATCCGTCCTGTCGATCTTACCCTGGAAGGAGTAGGCGCCTTACGAAAAATTAAACAAGAGAAAAAATTAAAGACAGATACAGTTTATGCGTCCAGCATATCAGCTCCATTGAATATCGAACCGATGAAAGATCCTTCATGCCGTCGTACTGAGTATTTCATCCCGGCTTTTGCAATAGACGGTGCCAATGGCTCCCGTTGGATGGCTGCTGACCAAGATAAAGAGAATTGGATTATTGCAGATTTAGGAACAGCTAAAAAGGTGCACCGCAGTGAAGTCTACTTTGTACGTCCGACGGCAGGACATGCCTACCTGCTTGAAGGATCTGCCGATGGAAAGGTATGGCAAGTCTGTGGAGGACATGAAGATATAAAAATACAGTCACCACACATTGATACTCCGAATAAGAAATACCGCTATCTCCGAATAAAAATTTTAAAAGGAATTGCGGGAATCTGGGAATGGAACATTCATTAATCTTAATGCGAAGTTATTATGAAACACTTATTATCAGTACTCTTTTGTACCTGTTTTAGTATTTACCTGACTGCGCAGCAATCCGTTGAGTGGGGTAACTGGAAAAATTGGGGTGATCAAGGGGACGGAACCTACATAAACCCCATCATTCCGTCAGATTACAGCGATATTGACTGTATCAGAGTAGGTGAAGACTATTATGCCATATCCTCCACATTTCAATTCTCCCCGGGAATGACACTTCTGCATTCCAAAGACCTTGTAAACTGGGAAATCTATGGAAATATCATAGATGACCTGACACAAATAAGCGAAGATTTAAACTGGACCCGCATGGACCGCTATGGCCGTGGTGTATGGGCAGGGACACTCCGGCACTATAACGGACGCTTCTATTTATTTTTCGGTACCCCCGATGAAGGCTATTTTATGACATCTGCTTCACGTGCCGAAGGCCCATGGGAGCCGCTGACACCGTTGCTTCCCGAACCCGGTTGGGATGATTGTACTGCAATGTGGGATGAGAATGGGAAAGCTTACTTTGTCGGCACTCATTTTGCCGACGGATATAAGACTTATCTTTTTAAGATGTCTGAGGATGGGAAAAGCATTGATCGGAAATCTGCGAAACTCATTAATTCAGGTAGTGGCAGGGAAGCCAGTAAGCTGATTAAGGTGAACGGCTGGTATTATCTGATTTTCAGTGAACATAAGCCAGGAGTAGGACGCTACGTCATGGCAAAACGTTCCAGAAAATTGGCAGGACCCTATAAGGAAGAAAAACAATTGGCATTACCCAGTTGTGAGGCCATGGAACCGAATCAGGGAGGCATTATTCTGGGAAAGGACAATAACTGGTACTTTCTTACCCATCATGGAACAGGAGACTGGAGCGGGCGGATTGTCAGTCTGTTACCTGTTACATGGGTACAGGATTGGCCCATACCAGGTGAAGTGCTTCCTCAGAATATCGGTACAATGAAATGGGATGGAAAGATTCCTTTTAAACATACTGAAAAGTTATCCATCAAACGTAGTGATGACTTCGATGAGGACTGTCTTGCTCCGCAGTGGCAATGGAACTATCAACCAAGAAAAGACTACTTTTCCCTTACTGAACGTCCGGGATGGTTGCGTCTGAAAGCCTATCGACCTTTGGAAACTAATAATTTATTAAAGGCAGGCAATACACTCACGCAACGCACCTTTAGAAAACAGAATAACGATGTAACTATAAAAATGGATATTTCCAATATGCAGGATGGTCAGAAAAATGGACTCTGCCATTTCTCTTCCCAACACTCGGCTATTGGTATAGTGAAGGAAGAAGACGCCTGTTATCTTGAATACAGGAAAAATGGTAACATAACGAAAGGAATTCAGATACATTCAGAATTTGTCTGGTTCAGAACGGAGTGGGGAATGGATGGCAAATCCCAATACTACTATAGTCTGGATGGCGATAATTTTCTGCCTTTTGGTGAGAAATACCAGTTGACATGGGGAAATTACAGGGGTGACCGGATAGGAATCTATTGTTTTAATGATAAAAAAGAAACTGGCTCTGTAGATGTAGATTATTGCCATTACAGATAAAATAATCCAGGCACAGGCTAAAATCGATATATTTCATATAATTATCGATTAAATCCTACATTATTAATTATAAAAAGGAATAATTGTCGATATTTTGCTATACATTCCATATTTTATCCTATTATTATAAATAGTTAATTCATACATTTGCATATAAGTATAAACAAAACCAATGCCTATGAGAATCAGAACTTTATTAGCCTTATTATCATTCTCGACAGAAACCTCCTAAAAGAAAATTTACCAGGTTTCAACCTCTAGAAGAACAAAAAGATAGCACTCATTTTCGTACCTAGAATATAACAGTTACACGCAAAGTTGTATTACCGTTTTTTCTGGAACGCAACAATTATGCGTATTAATCTAATATAAATCAATTATTATGAAACACCGATTAGCCAGCCAACATTATTGGCAATCAACACAAGGCCTAAGAAAAGCTCTTTTGATCTTGTGTTTTTCAGGAGCTCCTTTTTTCCCAGTTGTAGAGCACATAAATGCGACAGTCTATGTCACCACCACAGTGGATCAACAGAAGAAAGAAGTAAAAGGAACTATCTATGATGAAACAAATGCCCCTGTAGCAGGTGCAACTATCGTTGTTAAAAGCTCGACAAGAGGATGCATCACCGACATCGACGGTAAATTTTCAATTTCGGTGAACGTGGGAGATGAATTATTAGTTAGCTTTCTCGGGTATCAAACTGAAAATGTTAAGATAACCACTAATAACGACTACACTGTACATCTCAAACCAAAAGTTGACGAACTAGATGAAGTAACCGTCGTAGCCTTCGCAAAACAGAAAAAGGAAAGCGTTATCAGTTCTGTTACTACCGTTAAACCGTCTGAATTGAAAGTACCAAGTAGTAACCTGACAACAGCTCTTGCCGGTAGAATGTCAGGAGTCATAGCCTATCAAACCAGTGGTGAACCGGGAAAAGATGATGCAAGTTTCTTTATCCGAGGTGTAACGACATTTGGATATGCAGCAAGTCCTCTCATCCTAATTGACAATGTAGAACTCACCACCGCCGACCTCGCACGTCTAAATGTAGATGACATTGCCAGTTTTTCCATAATGAAAGATGCAACAGCTACTGCATTATATGGTGCACGTGGTGCAAACGGCGTAATTCTTGTAACAACCAAAGAAGGTAAAGAAGGTAAAGCAACAGTCAACATCAGAATAGAAAACTCAGTTTCTACGCCGGTCCGTACTATTGAGACAGCAGATCCGATCACATATATGCAGCTTCACAATGAAGCAGTCAAAACCCGCAACCCATTGGGAGTATTACCATATTCTCAATCAAAGATAGATAATACCATCAAGAATCTGAATCCCTATGCCTTCCCTTCTGTAGATTGGTATGATGAGATGTTTAATAAATATACAATGAATCAACGTGTAACCGCAAATATCAGTGGTGGTGGAAACGTAGCCAGATACTATATAGCAGCATCCTTCTTTAACGATAATGGAGTGCTTAACGTAGATAAACAAAACAATTTCAATAGCAATATTAGTCTTAAAAAATATTCTGTCCGTTCTAACATTAATATCAATTTAACCAAAACAACAGAAGCTATTATCCGAGTAAATGGTTCATTCGATGATTATCGTGGGCCTATTGATGGCGGAGATGCTTTGTATAACAAAGTGATGAAAACCAGCCCTGTTTTATTTCCGATGACTTATCCCAATGTCAGAGAGTATACAGAAAATACCCATTTAATGTTTGGTAATTATGGAGAAGGTACTTATATCAATCCGTATGCTGATATGGTAAAAGGATACAAAGATTATAGCCGTACTTCCATAGTCGCTCAAGGAGAATTGAAACAGAATTTAGACTTTATCACAAAAGGGTTAAATATACGTGGACTTATCAGTACAACCCGTTATGTCTATTCGGATGTTTCTCGTTTCTACAATCCCTATTATTACGCCCTAGGAGCATACAATCAGCAAGAAAATACTTATAGTCTGACTCTTCTCAATCCAGATGGAGGAACTGAATATCTTAATTATACAGAAGGTGCAAAAGATGTCACGACCACTAATTATATGGAGATAGCAGCTAATTACAACCGTGATTTTGATACACATGGAGTCAGCGGTATGTTAGTGTTTACTCGCCGAACACAGCAGAACAGCAATGCCGGTGATCTACAGAAATCATTGCCTTACAAAAATCAAGGCTTATCTGGACGATTCACTTACTCATATGATAAACGTTATTTTGCTGAATTCAATTTTGGTTATAACGGTTCAGAACGTTTCGCCGATAACGAACGCTATGGCTTCTTCCCCTCTTTTGGTCTGGGATATTTAATGTCGAACGAGAAATTCTGGAAACCATTAGAAAACACTGTCAATAAATTAAAGTGGAAATTCACCTACGGATTAGTAGGTAATGATGCCATTGGAGATGTCAATGACCGTTTCTTCTACTTGTCAAATGTCAATATGAACGATGGTGGTAAAGGGCAAGACTTTGGCACTAATTGGGGTAATCATATTAATGGTATCAGTGTATCTCGCTATGCCAACGAGTTTATTACATGGGAGAAAGCAAAAAAAATGAATATTGGTTTTGAATTGGGATTATTCAACAAGTTGGAAATTCAGGCAGACCTGTTTTATGAAAAAAGAAACAGCATACTAATGACTCGTGAATATATTCCTTCTACTATGGGTTTATCAGCTGCCGTACGTGCAAATGTTGGAGCGGCTTCTGGAAAAGGATTTGATTTATCTGCCGACTATTCACACTCAATTAACAAAGATTTCTGGGTAAGTGGGCGTGCCAACTTCACATATGCTACCAGTAAATATGAGAAAGTAGAAGAGCCTGACTATGTAGGAGCAGGTACTCCATGGCGAAGTAAAGTGGGACAGAATTTAAGTCAAAGTTGGGGGCTCATAGCAGAACGTTTATTTGTGGATGAAGCTGATATAGCCAATTCACCGACACAAAACTTCGGAGACCGAGTGATGGCTGGTGATATCAAATACAAAGATATAAACAATGATGGACAAATAACAGAAGCAGATAAAGTTCCCATAGGATATCCAACAACACCGGAAATTACTTATGGCTTTGGATTGTCAACCGGTTACAAGAATTGGGACCTTTCTGTTTTCTTTCAAGGAAATGCTCGCACATCTTTCTGGATTGATCCTAAGAAAATTTCTCCTTTTATTGACACTGACGATGACAAGAATACACTATCTTCCAATGCTTTACTATCAGTTATTGCAAACGACTATTGGTCCGAAGCCAACAGAAATATTTATGCTTTCTGGCCTCGTTTAGCCAATGAGGTAATAGCTAATAACACACAGAATAGTACTTGGTGGATGCAAGATGGATCCTTTATACGTTTAAAATCACTGGAATTGGGGTACACCTTACCTGAAAGTTGGACACGTAAAGTCCGCTTAGGAAATGTACGCATCTATCTTAGCGGCACAAATTTATTAACTTTCAGTAAATTCAAATTATGGGACCCAGAAATGAGCGGTAATGGTTTAGGCTATCCCATCCAAAGAGTCTACAATATAGGTTTAAATGTTAACTTTTAAATAACAAGAGCATGAGAATTCAAAAAATATTTAGTATAATAGCCCTCAGTATATTAACAGGATGTACTGATTTCTTAGACGTTGTGCCCGATAACATAGCCACCATTGAAATGGCTTTTAATAATAGAACAAATGCTGAGAAATACTTAGCAACGTGTTACTCGTACATCCCTCTATATGGTGCACAACGGGATAATCCAGGTTTGACTTCAGGAAACGACATATGGTTTTATACCATGGAAGATGCCAGTTTTAATAATAAATGGTCTTTTGGCATCGCTAACGGCCTCCAAAACACAAGCGACCCTCTAAATAATTATTGGGATGGTGGTAATGGAGGAAAACAGTTATACCGGGCAATACGCGACTGTAATATATTCATCGAAAATGTCTCAGATCGAACAAAAGTAGCAGATCTAGATGAAACTGAGAGAAGAAGATGGATTGCTGAAATTAAAGTAATGAAAGCTTTTTATCATTACTATTTATTTCAATTGTATGGTCCTATTCCTATTGTGGATGTAAATCTACCTATATCCGCACCAGAAGAAGAAGTGCGCATAAAACGGGATAAAATAGAAACCGTTGTTAGTTATATAGTAGATCTTATTAATGAGGCTGTAACTGACTTGCCACTAAAAATATATAATGAGGCCACTGAAATGGGACGTATAACTCAACCGGCAGCTTTAGCCATCAAAGCCAAGACACTATTATTGGCAGCCAGTCCACTATTTAATGGAAATACAGATTATGCCAATTTCAAAGATAAAAACGGAGAGCCTTTTTTCCCTCAGACTAATGATGCGAATAAATGGAAAATAGCTTCGGATGCCTGTAAGGAAGCCTTGGACGTGGCTTTAAAGGCCGGACATGATCTTTATGATTTTAAAGAAGAAACATTGGAAAACCTCCCTGAGAATTTAATGTACTCAATGAATGTGAGACAAGCCGTAACAGAGCGCTTTAATAAAGAATTAGTGTGGGGATGTGGTAAATCTTACACATACGATCTACAGTGCATGTGCCAACCTAGAATATTATTATTCCATGGAGAAAAACAAAATACTTGTAAAGGAGCATATTCACCGACTTTAGATATTGCAGAAATGTTTTATTCCAATAATGGTGTACCTATAGAAGAAGATAAAGAGTGGGCAGCTAATAATAGTTACAATAACCGTTATGAAACTGCTGTAGCCACAGCAACAGATAAATACTTTATCAAAGAAGGGTATCAAACTGTTAAGCTTCATTTTAATCGCGAACCACGTTTCTACGGAACACTAGGTTTTGATGGATCAAGCTGGTATGGCCATGGTAAAGAACATGCGGATGATTTATATTATCTAGAAGCCAAAAAAGGACAGATTACTGGACAAAGCCAACTAGCGAACTACTCAGTAACTGGATACTATGCCAAAAAACTAGTTTATTACAAGAATATAATATCTGAAAGTTCGGCTGTAATAGAAGAATATCCCTTCCCCATTGTCCGTTTGGCTGATCTATATTTAATGTATGCAGAAGCTTTAAATGAAGCAACCGACAACGGTGAATTTGTACCGAAAGAGGTCTACGATAACATTGACATTATAAGAAAGCGTTCAGGCTTGGAAGGAGTTGTTGATTCTTGGAGCAAATACTCCATAAATCCCGAAAAGCCCTCTACCAAAGAAGGAATGCGTGAAATCATTCGCAAAGAACGCCAAATAGAGCTAGCATTAGAGGGATCTCGTTTTCATGATTTGCGACGCTGGAAACTAGCTCGAAGTACTTATAACAACGCTTTAGTTAGAGGTTGGAGCATTGATCAAGAAACAACAGAAGACTATTATGTCATTCGTAATATAGCACAAATGAAATATGTGCAAAAGGATTATTTATGGCCACTAAAGTACGATGATATCATAAATAACCCAAATTTAATTCAAAACCCAGGTTGGCAATAATTCGGAGGATATAACATGAAAAAAATATATATTATAATTAGTTTATTTATCTGTTTGTTAATAGGATGCAAGGAAGATAACCTACATATACCCTATGGCTATAATGATGGAACCGCACCCGGCAAAGTAGAAATACTATCTTATATCCCACAAGCAGGGGGAGCAGAGATAAATTTCAAAAGCCCTGACGATGAAGATCTCATGTATATAGTTGCGAAATATACATTAGCTTCCGGAAAAGAAATGGAAAGTCGTGTTTCCGCCTATTCCAATAAGTTAAAAGTAGAAGGATTTGGAGATACCGAAGAAAAGACTATAACTTTTTATGCTGTAGATCGTATGGAAAATGTCGGAGAATCGGTTACGTGTAAAGTAGTTCCTCTCACACCATCTTATATTGAAGCTTACAATACTCTTGAAATGAATGAAACTTTTGGTGGCATCGCCATCACCATGAAAAATCCTTCTGCAAGTGATTTGACAGTAGAAGTAATCACTCCGGATTCATTAAATCAATGGAGTACTGCACAAACTCAATATACAGCAGCTAAACAAATAAGTGTTACTATACGAGGTTACGAACATAAAGAACGAGTGTTTGGAGTAATAATCAAAGACAGATGGGATAATAGAACTGATACAGCCTTTACAACTGTAGTCCCTTGGGAAGAATATGAATTGGATAAAAGTAAATTCCAGGAAGTCAGACTAGATAATGATATCGCCATGAATGCATGGGGACACTGGATGGGAAAGATGTGGAATGGCTCACACAATTATGGTGATGAATGGGATATGGCACATTCACCAGATTTTGCCTCATTTCCAGTTTGGTTTACTTTCGATTTGGGTGTAACTACCGAACTCAGTCGATATATGTACTGGCAACGATTAGGAGACAACTATCTGTATCAACACGGAAACATGAAAGAATGGGAAATCTGGGGACGCGCAGATAAACCAGATCAAAGTGGAAGTTGGGACGGTTGGACATTATTGACTAAATGTGAAAGTTATAAGCCTTCGGGATTACCAGCAGGTCAGTTCTCTACAGAAGATAAAGAGTATGCCACAGCCGGAGAAGAATTTATGTTCCCCACAGATATTCCTCCTGTACGTTATATTCGATTCAAAGCATTAAGTACCTTTGCCGGTGCTCGTTTTATCCATATAATGGAGGTTTCTTTTTTTGGAAAACCTGTTGAAAATAAATAAAATAAATTATGAAAAAGTATATAATTATCATTTTCTGCATTACTTCTGCTATTTGTTCATCCTGCGATGGCATGTTAAGTAATATAGAATCTTATTTAGATGCTGGAGAAACAATTTATGTAGGTAAAGTTGACTCCTTGACTACTTCTTCCGGTAAGAATAGAATTTTAATAGAAGGTCTTTACATGTATGGAGTTACACAAAAAAAATGTATTGTCAAGTGGCAATCTATGGATGGAGAAGATAAATCTTTAGAATTAGATGTTGAACGCAAAGAAGCCATAGACAAATTTGAAGTAATGATTAGTGAACTGGATGAAGGGCAATATGAATTTTCAATAACAACATTCGATGCGAAGGGAAACTCTTCCATCGAATCTACCATCGATGGATATGTATACGGAGACCTCTATGAAAGTAATCTCACTAATAGGAAGATAAACCAACTAAGAATTGAGGAAGAACATATCATCATTTCATGGAGACCTGCCAATAATGCATTAAAATGTGAAATGTATTATACAAGTACTACTGGAGATGAGAAAATGATTGAAATACCAATAGCTGAAACAGAAACTCATATAGTAGACTGTGATTCATCAAAAGCTCTGCGTTGGAGAACCGTCTATCTACCGGAAAAAACTGCTATCGATTATTTCTATTCAGAATTTACAGAACAAACAATATCAGAATAAGATATTCTCTAAAATAATAGGACTGACCAAGAAACTGAAAATCACATTATAAAATACAGATATTAATGGAAACAAATATTTTTGGTCAGTTCCTATCAGAGATTTCTAAGAATAGGATATTATACTTAAAACAAAACCTGCATTATGCCAAATAAATTATATCCAGTCCTATTTACTTTATTAAACTGTGTAAACCTCATAGCACAACATCAAATGCCTTATATTTTGGATATGGTTCATAACAACCCAGGAGAAAAGCCATATATCACTAAATATAACAGTCCGGATTTCTTGAAAGAGCAAGGCTTTACTGGCGCTGTAACTCATTGGTATATCAATTGTGCTATCACTTATGACAATTACAAAAAAGGTGTCATTAAAAATAAAGCAGAAAGAGAATGGATTGAGCATCGGGCCAATGATATAGAACATAAAATTACGACTTTTCACAAAGCAGGTATAGCCGTATATCCTTTTACAGACTTTATCGTCTTTCCACAATCCATATGGGAAAAATATAGTAAAGAAATAACAGGGAAGGGTAACGTTACGGGAACTGGTGGTTCAGACGAGCGAGCCCGAAAGCCTAACTTACACAACAAACGTACTCAGGAACTGCTAATTGCACAAATTGATGGAATATTTAAACGCTTTCCATCTTTAGACGGATTAACCCTCCGCTTTGGAGAAACGTATTTACATGACACACCTTTTCATTTAGGAGGAAGTCCTGTTAGAAATGGAGAAATAGGTATTGAAGACCATATACTTTTACTGAACATACTACGGGAGGAAATTTGTGTAAAAAGAAATAAAAAATTATTTTATCGTACTTGGGACTTTGGATATAACTTCCACACAAATCCCCAATATTATCTGGCTGTCACAAATCAGATTGAGCCACATCCCAATCTAATATTTTCCATAAAATATCAGCAAGATGATTACCACAGAATGACTCCTTTTAACCCGACATTAGGAATAGGGAAACATCAGCAGATTGTAGAATCGCAATCACGCATGGAAGCCTATGGGAAAGGGGCTCACCCATATTATACAGCAAAAGGAGTAATAGAAGGATGGCCAGAAACAAAGTATGAAATTCTATTCGGTGAACATCGCTTTACAGGAAAAAAGAATTCACCGGAACTGCCACGAGGAATAAAAGATATACTATCTACCGAGCGTTTACAAGGTATTATGACCTGGTCTAATGGCGGAGGATGGCAGGGGCCCTACATTACTCATGAGATATGGACAGATTTAAATACATATATTGTATCACACTGGGCACAGAATACCCGAGCAACAGAAGAAGAACTATTCTATCAATTTACTGATAGTTTAAAATTTGATCTCTTCAATGCAGATATATTTAGGCAAATCGCAATTCTCAGCATTGAAGGCGTACGCAAAGGGCACTGTAACAGCTATACCCGAAACGATGTCTGGTGGACAAGAGATGAGTTCTTCAGCGTTGTAGCCAATGTAGACATTATTCGCAATATATTAAAAAAAGGATTACAAGAAAAAGTATTGGCAGAAAAGACAGAAGCCACAGCAATATGGCTACAGATAGAAGCGTTATCTAAACAATTAACTTGCATAGATAAAGATTTGCAAGAAGCAATCAAAGTATCGTGTACTTACGGACGCATTAAATATCAGCTAATAGAACAAATGTGGAAAATAATGATAGTTGAGGAAAAATATCAACAAAACATACCATTCAATACCCAAGAAGTAAATGAAATTATCGACAAATACGATAGTCTATGGAAAGAATGGAAACTACTAAAAGAGTCCAGCCCATGGTGTGCTACTCTCTATACAGATATGGCTTTTCGCAATCAAAAAAAGGAAGCATAGGAGAGTTAGTTAAGACATGGAAAGAACGAATATATAATAACTAAAACATATATTTATGTCATCAAATCAAGGATATATAGTAAAACAGTACTCTATGCCAATTAAAAGATATTGTCAAACATTAAGTTTAAAGAACAATCCAGCCTTACTAGCAGAGTACCGTAAAGTACACAGTAAGTCGGAAGCTTGGCCCGAAATCCGTAAAGGAATCCGCTCTGTAGGGATTCTGGAAATGGAAATGTACATATTAGGATCGCAAGTATTCATGATCATAGAAACGCCTATCAATTTTGACTGGGAAACAGCAATGAATAAGTTGGCTCACCTACCCAAACAAGAAGAATGGGAAAACTATGTATCCAGATTCCAGGAATGTGTACCAGGAAGCACTTCTGCTGAAAAATGGAAATTAATGGAACGTATGTTCTATCTATATGAATAAAAATATCACATTATGAATAGAATTACTGCATATAGTATTTTAAGCTTATTTTGTATAGGGATTTACGCTCAATCCCTGAAATACCAAGGTTACCCCTCCCGCAATGGAAATATAAACTTAAAGTCCAATTTTGCCAATCCTCCTAAAGGATATGGAAATGTTCCTTTCTATTGGTGGAATGGGGATTCTCTGAAATATGAACGCCTGATGGATCAACTCTCCATTCTAAGTGACGCATCAACTGATGGGTTATCAGTAAGTTATATCCACACACATCCACAAGTAGATGTTGAGCTCAATGCTCAAGGTTATGGAAGTTTTGGACGTGCGGATGCAGGCATACCCGGATTCTACACAAACGAATGGTGGACTTTATGGAATCAATTTTCTGGCGAATGTGCAAAAAAAGGAATCGGCCTAGGAGTAGATGACTACGTTGTAGGATGGGCTAAGAATGGATTCTATGTGGATGAAGTGCTACAAAGATCGGATTTTCAAGATTATCAAGGCCGCTTGCACTGGAATACCTACATACTTCACTCCGGTGAAGAACTGAATATCACTCTCCCTGAACATACTCTTTCCGCCATTGCATATCCGGGTAAAATCAATCTGAAAGAATATATAAAAGACAGAAAACTTAAATGGAAACCCCAGCTAAATGAAGAGAAAAAAATATATATTACTTACACAACTGCATCTCCCGAACTACATCCGCAATATGGACAACGTTTGGTCGAAGTATACTTCAATCGTTTTGAAGAAAAACTTGATGCACAAGGGAAAAAAGGTTTAAATTACTTTTTCCAGGACGAGCTACACTACAACCTAAATATCCATTCCTGGTGTGAAGACATGCAGAAAGAATTTAAAAACAGAAAAGGGTATGACATCCTTCCCTATTTACCAGCCTTACAAGAATACATAGGAGAAATAACCCCAAAAATTAGACTGGATTACGCACAAGTAGTTACAGAACTGGCAGAAGAACGATACTTCAAGCCCGTTTTCGACTGGCACAATAGTCGTGGATTAATCTATGGTTGTGATAATAATGGACGTGGACTTGAACCTCTCCAATATATGGACTACTTCAGAGCTATCAGTTGGTATACAGCCCCAGGTAACGATGCTCCTGCCAGAGGTTCTAGTTTCCAGCAAACCAAAGTATCGAGTTCGGTTGCCCATCTATACAAACGTCCTCGCACATGGTTGGAGGCATTCCACAGTATGGGCTGGGATAGTAATGGTGAATGGCTAACTTCACAATTAGATCACCACATAATAGCCGGAGGCAATTTACTATGCCTGCATGGACTCTATTATTCCACGCACGGAGGATGGTGGGAATGGGCACCTCCCTGTTTCCACTTCCGTATGCCTTATTGGCCACACATGAAGCTATGGCTAAAATATGCACAAAGAATGAATTTTATACTCAGTCAAGGGATACATGTATGTGATATTGCTGTTATGTATCCCACAGAATCAATGCAAGCATATCCGGAAGCACAACCTAATATTCTTTGGAAAGTAACAGATCAACTTAGTGCATGTGGTCTAGACTACGATTTTATTGATTACCAATCTTTGCAACATGCAGAAATAAAATCAAAACAACTTCATATTTCTGACGAGAAATACAAAGTACTTATTTTAGCCGACATAAAAGCTTTACACCATGAAACATTGCTCAAAATCTATGAATTCTATAAAAAAGGTGGTATTGTCATAGCCACTGGTGAACTGCCTAAAGCAACCACCTTGACGGGTGAAAAAGATAAACGAGTAGAAAGTATTCTGCACGAAATCTTCAGCGGTAAAGGCATTCTAGAATCTGACATTGAAAAAATACCTCAACAGATAGCCTCACTCATTACTCCCGATTTTAAAACTTTAAGCGGAAAGGGTAAAGTACTCCATCGCAGAATAGGCAATCAGGATGCATATATGGTTATGAATATACATAAAGGAGAAGAGATATTTTTCAGGAGTAAAGGAAAAATCGAATATTGGAATGCCAGAAATGGAATTATTTCCGAGGTTCCCGTTCTCAAACAGACAGAACAAGGCACATGGATAAAATACGATGCGGAATATAATGAATCCAAACTATTCATTTTTTCACCAGGTGCACCTGTTTATGATAATCAAAAACAAACTCAACTTCAGGTAGTTCAGGAAATACCTATCGATGGAGATTGGGAAATTGAAGTAATACCTACGATGGACAACAAATGGGGAGATTTCCGACTGCCGGCTACAAACGAAATAATTGGACCAGAAGCACGGGAATTTACATATCAATTCATCCCGATTCAACAGGAATTCTCCATCACAAAAGAACAGAAATTGGCTTATAGTGGAATTTATGGGTATGCCCCATATATGGAAACTATGGTTTTGCCTCACACAGTAGAGCTAAATGAATCACTTATAAAAGGACTTCCTAATGAGAAATGGACTCCTTATTGTTATTCATGGCAATATGGTGTTTTTGATAACCCCGGAAGTCAAGGGTTTCATGGGTTGAAAGGGAAAGTAGATAACCGCTTTATCATTCTTGATCAGGGGGGGCATCAGATTTTCAAAACCTATGTATATGCTTCAGAAGACGGCTTATACCAGATGATACAAGAAGGAGAAGTCCCTGATTATTGCTACCTGGACGAAAATCCCGTAAAACAAAAGATAGTAACAATGAAAAAAGGCTGGCATCAACTTATACTTGCTTATGCCAATACACCTAAAGAGAATTACATATTAGCAGAGAAGAAAAGTAATAGCACGGACAACAGAAAGCGCAGTGCCATCGTTTTCTATCCTAATGATTACGCTGATATAAAAGAGAATTATGCTTACGATACCATTGTAGCAATGAAATGGTTTCAAACAAAGCATCTGCCCTATAGCATCCAAAAGAATGACTCCGGTACATGGGTGTATCAATTTCAAACAGCTCCTGGTACAGAGCAAATGAGAATGCAGGTTAAAGGAAAGATCACCCAATTATGGATAAATGGTAAAGCCATCACAAGTAAAAGTTTAAAAAAAATAAAATCAGACAGTTACTTGCTGAACATAGGAAAGAACTACACTTCTGAAATATGTACTATCACAATAACTGCTGAGCCTGAACTCGGATATATTGGTCCTGCCTTCTTTACAGAACCGGTAAAAATGAAGTGCAACGGTGGAAAAATGCCAGTTGGTAACTGGACCGATTTCGGTGCATTAAAGTTCTACTCCGGAGGCATAAATTATATCAAGAAAATTAATTTACCGACAAATGAACATTCACTGAAAACAACTTTAGATTTAGGCAAAGTCAATGCTACTTGTGAAGTCAAAATCAATGGAAAAGTAGTAGATGTATTAATGCATTCACCCTACAAGTTAGATATCAGTGATTACATAGAAACCGGAAATAACCGAATAGAAGTACTGGTATATAGTACTCTATCCAATCACTATCAAACTATCCCTTCTGCATATCGAGGCAAACCTGTATCTGGTCTATTGGGGCCTGTAAAAATAACAATCTATAAATAACCTTTAACCCCTAAGAATGATGAGGAAAAATTTACTAATCCCGATTTTGATATTATTGGTGTATAATACAACGCTTATGGCCAATTCTATACAATCATTATGTTCTCCAAACAATATGATAGAATTAGTAATAAACCAAGAGCCGAAACATATTACAGCAATTATCAAGTACAAAGATAAAACAGTCATACCGGAAATAAGACTTGGCCTGCAAGAACAAAATCAAACATTTCATGATAATATAAAATGTTTGGGCTTCTCTAAAAAAGCAGTTATCCACGAACATTATACTGCAATTCATGGAAAAAGAAGTTTTTGCAGCAACACCGGAAATACATTCACAATGCATTTGGAGAATTCACAGAAAAAGAAATTAAATATTGAATTCAGAGTGTATAATGATGGCATCTGCTTCCGCTATGTTTTATCCGACAGCCAGACTGATTCTCTACGTTTTATTAATGAATTCACTACTTATCGCATCCACCGAGAAGCCGATCACTGGATGCAAAAATACGTTCCACATTATGAAGGAGATTTTCCGCACGAAAAAGGAAATATATCCCAAGGAAAGTGGGGTTACCCAGCCTTAGTACATTATAATAATTGTTGGGCACTCCTTACAGAAGCTAACAACAATAGAAACTATTGTGCAACACATCTGACAAACGTCAATCACGACGAACTTTATGAAGTAACTTACCCGCATAAAGAAGAAGGAAATGGGATAGGTTCCACATCTCCTACAGCTCTCTCTCCATGGACTTCACCTTGGAGAGTGATCATTTTGGGAGAACTAAAGAATATTGTTGAGTCCACTTTGGTAGAAGATGTAAGTGACCCTTGTTTACTTTCCGAAACGGACTGGATTCAACCAGGTTCGGCATCATGGATATACTGGGCCTACAATCATGGAACAAAAGATTATAAGACTTGTTGTGAATATGTCGATTTGGCCGCTACCATGCATTGGAAATATGTGCTATTCGACTGGGAGTGGGATCAAATGCAAAATGGCGGTACACTTAGTGATGCAGCTCGCTATGCAACATCCAAAGGCATAAAGCCGCTTATCTGGTACAATTCCGGAGGAAAGCATAACCGCGTACTAAGTACCCCAAGAGACAGATTAATAACTACAGAAAACAGAAACCGAGAATTCAAGAAACTAAAAGAAATGGGATTTTCCGGTATTAAAGTTGATTTCTTTGAAAGTGATAAACAGCATATGATTAACTACTATTTAGATATCTTAGAAGATGCAGCAAAACATAAGTTAATGGTCAACTTTCATGGTTGTACACTTCCACGTGGATGGAGTCGTACTTATCCACATCTGATGTCCATGGAAGCCGTTTATGGAGCAGAACAATACAACAACAGTTCTTATATGACAACAGCTGCCGCTCATCTAAATTCTACTTATCCTTTTACCCGTAATATAGTAGGCCCTATGGATTACACTCCCGTAGCTTTTACAAATTCGCAGCATCCACATCACACATCAAATACTCATGAACTAGCTTTATCTGTAATCTTTGAATCGGGCATACAACACTGGGCAGATCGACCGGAAGGTTTTTATCAGCTATCCGATGAAGCAAAATCATTTATGAGTACTGTACCTGTAGCCTGGGACGATACCCGGTTTATTGAAGGATATCCGGGAAAGTACATAGTGCTTGCCCGTAGAAAAGGCACAACATGGTATTTAGCGGGAATCAATGGAGCTGATTCCCATGGAAAGTTATGTATTAGTTTAGATTTTCTTCAAGATACAGATTATCAAATGGTATTATTTTCAGATGGAAAAGAAAATTCCCAAATACGTTCGCAACATAAGCAAGTCAACAGAACCGATAGTATAGAAATAGAATGGAAAGCGGAAGGAGGATTTGTCGCATGCCTCAAATGCTACCCCAACTAATCCCGTAACCGAAATGTATCATATTTGTTACCATTTCTTCAATTTGCCGCAAAAAGTATGAAACGCGATGTCTCTACTTTTGCGGCAAATTCATTAACGTATCATAACAAGTATGAAACACATTTTTAGAATATTTACGCTCTTATTCTTATTTACAGCGGTCAGCAATCTGACAAAAGCTGATGAGAAAACAAACGTAGTAAAACAAGGCACTGTACGCGGTCGTATCATCGACACTTCAAAGCAAACCCTTCCGGGTGCCTCCGTTTACATTGAAAAGCTACATGCCGGGGTGACGAGTGACGTCAACGGCTTCTACACTTTCCCTAATCTGGAACCGGGTACTTACACCGTAAAAGTAAGTTATGTAGGCTACTCACCTGTGGAATTAAAAATAACGATTCCCGAAGGACGTACCCTAGAGAAAGATGTCATACTGAACGAAGGACTCGAACTTCAGGAAGTGGTAGTAGGTGGAGCTTTCCAGGGACAACGCCGCGCTATTAATTCACAGAAAAACAGCCTCGGTATCAAGAATGTGGTTTCTGCCGACCAAGTAGGCAAGTTTCCGGATTCTAACATTGGAGATGCTTTGAAACGTATTTCAGGTATCAACGTACAGTATGACCAGGGCGAAGCCCGTTTCGGACAGGTACGCGGGACAAGTGCGGATATGAGTTCCGTCACCATCAACGGCAACCGCGTTCCCTCTGCCGAAGGCGATACGCGTAATGTACAGCTCGACCTGATCCCTGCGGATATGATACAGACGATCGAAGTGAATAAAGTCGTTACTCCGGATATGGATGCCGACGCCATCGGTGGCTCCATTAATTTAGTGACCAAGAACTCTCCTTATAAGCGTTTCATCAGTGCCACTGCCGGAACCGGTTACAACTGGATTAGCGACAAAGCACAATTAAATTTAGGATTTACTTATGGTGACCGTTTCTTCAACGACAAATTGGGAGTCATGCTTTCCGCTTCTTACCAGAACTCGCCTTCCGGTTCGGACGATGTTGAATTTGTATGGGACAAAGATGTAGAAACCGGAGAACTCTGCATCACCGACTACCAGGTTCGTCAATACTACGTCACCCGAGAGCGCCAAAGCTACTCCGCCGCACTGGACTGGGATATCAATGCCAACCACAAACTGACCTTCAAAGGTATCTTCAACAACCGCAATGATTGGGAAAACCGTTACCGCCTCACCGTGAAAGGCATCAACCTGGAAGAGGATGACAATGGCAACGAATACTGTTCTATTAACAACAAAGGTACCATGCGTGTACAGACCAAAGGCGGTACGCCGATAACCGTAACGCCCGCCTGGAACGCCAGCGCACCATGGACTTTACCCTCGGCGGCGAACACCTCTTCGGCGCCCTCTACAAGACTGGAGTGTTAACTACGCCAAAGCCAGCGAAGAACGTCCCAACGAACGCTACATCGACTTCCAGCTGAAGAAACAGAAATTCAATATGGATCTGAGTGACGAACGCCAACCCTTTGCCAGCCCCAAAACAGGCTCTACCATGACATTGAACGATGAATTCAGCCTGAAAGAGCTGACGGAACAGCAGGAAGACATCAAGGAGCAGGACCTGAAGTTCTCCGCCAACTTCAAACTTCCCCTCAAGAACGGCAACAAGCTGAAGTTCGGCGCAAAGGTAGTGCGCAAGACCAAGGATAAAGAAGTGGACTTCTACGAATACTCTCCTCTGGACGAGGATGCCTTCATGACGAACAGCCTGGCAAATACAGTGGACCAGACCAACAAGAACTTCATGCCCAACAACAAATACCAGGCAGGTATCTACGCCAGCAAGGAATACACCGGCTCTTTAGACTTGAACAACGCTTCCCTCTTTGAGAAAGAGCAGGTGCAGGAAGAACTTGCCGGAAACTTCAACGCCCGCGAAACCGTGACTTCCGGCTACCTCCGCTTCGACCAAAAACTGACAAAAGACGTGGAACTGATGACCGGACTTCGCATAGAGAACACCAACCTTGCCTATACGGGACGCACCTACGATGCCGACGAAGACCTCACCAGCAAGACCGACCGTCAGCGCAACAGCTACATCAACTTCCTGCCGTCGCTGCTCGTAAAGTGGAATGTAAACGATGACTTCAAAGTGCGCGGTTCGTTTACCCAAACCTTGTCACGCCCCAAATACTCGGCCCTCGTGCCCAGTGTGAACATGTGAACATCAAGCGTTCCGACAACGAAATCACCATCGGAAACCCGGAGCTGAAACCTACCGTCTCCTACAACTTCGACTTGAGTGCCGACTACTACTTCCGCAGCATCGGTCTGATAAGTGCCGGCATCTTCTACAAGAAGATAGACGACTTCATCGTAGACCAGGTGAGCACCAACTACCGAATACCAGGGTAACACCTACACCCGCTTCACCCAACCCAAGAATGCGGGCAACGCCAACCTGGTAGGGGTAGAGTTATCCTACCAGCGCGACTTCAGCTTCATTGCTCCCGCTCTGAAATGTGTAGGTTTCTACGGAACGTACACCTACACCCACTCCCGTGTGGAAGACTTCAACTTCGAAGGCCGCGAGAATGAGAAAGACTTGAGCATGCCAGGCTCTCCGGAGCATACCGCAAATGCTTCCCTATACTTTGAGAAAGGCGGTCTGAATCTGCGCCTGAGCTATAACTTCGCTTCCGACTTCATCGACGAAATGGGAGAAAGCACCTTCTACGACCGCTACTACGACAAGATGAACTATATGGACGTAAACGCCAGCTATACCTTCGGAAAGAAGTTCAAGACTACCTTCTACGCCGAAGCCAACAACCTGCTGAACCAGCCGCTACGCTACTACCAGGGCACAAAAGACCGTACCATGCAGGCAGAATACTACGGCGTGAAAGTGAATGCGGGAGTGAAGATTAATTTTTAAACAACGAATTCTATCTCAACAAGTTATCAACATTAACTACTCAACAATTTAATAATGACAATGAAGAAAATATTCCTTTTACTGTTTATTGCCCTACTCGGCAACGCAGCCATTGCCCAAATCACCGATTACTCTATCTTCGACAAGAAGTTCAACTTCTACGTAGCCAACGACCTCGGCCGTAACGGCTACTACGACCAAAAGCCCATCGCCGAACTGATGGGACAAATGGCAGAAGAAGTAGGCCCCGAATTTGTAGTTGCCACCGGAGATGTACATCATTTCGAAGGCGTACGCAGCGTGAATGATCCGCTTATGGATGACCAACTATGAGCTCATCTACTCTCACCCGGAGCTGATGATAGACTGGTTTCCCCTGCTCGGCAATCATGAGTACCGCGGCAATACGCAGGCGGTGCTCGACTACAGTAATATCAGTCGCCGCTGGACCATGCCCGCCCGCTACTATACCAAGGCGTTCGAAGACAAAGGTACCACTATCCGCATCCTTTGGGTAGACACCGCCCCTATGATTGACAAATACCGCAATGACTCCGCCACCTATCCCGACGCGTGCAAACAGGATTTACAAAAACAACTCTCTTGGATCGACTCTGTACTGACCAGTGCCAAAGAAGACTGGGTTATCGTAGCCGGACACCATCCCATCTACGCAGGCCGGGAAGTGATATCGACTACATTGTCAACTCAGCCGGTTCCCTTGCCCGCAAAGTGAAACCCACAGAAGGAACCGTCTTTTGTAATCCGGAACCGGGCTTCTCTGTAGTATCTGCGGACAAAAAAGAACTGACATTGCGAATGATTGATAAAAAAGGCAACATACTGCATACCATAAGCCGAAAAAAATGAGAAAGGCCTGTTGGCGAAATTAATTCCATTGACGATAGTCATGAAAACGAATTCATTCGCCAACAGGTTAAAAAAAGAGATACAGCTTTATATGTCAAAGGAAAGCAATATATTTGTGCCTATCAAATATACAAACGCTATGAAGAAGTTATCTCTCTATCTACTACTCTGTCTACTAATTGCCGCATGCGTTAAAAACGACGACAAAGACGAACCCATCCTGGTAACCGACATTGTAATGCCTGCTCAGACCAGTTTTAACCCTGGTGATAAAGTCACGATTAAAGCACAAGGTATCCAACCCGGTGACGATATTATGTTCGAAATCTATTGGCCGCTCCCCGACCAACCCGCCCTAAACTATCAGGGATATGCTCTTGGAGTATCGCCTGTCATGATTGAACAGACCACTACAAGTATCACCTTCCTGGCACCGGGACATTATCCTGCCTCAACCACCAAGGTACGTCTGCGTCGCTCCGGTGAGATCATGACGCTTGGTGAGATTTCGGTAACCAACGGCGAAGCACCCAAAGAGTTCCAACTCTACGGCATTGTAAATTCTCATTCCGACACGAGTTATGATAACTGCATTGAGCACGTAAACCTCACAGATGGCAGCCCTAAGAACATAGTAAAATTGGTAGAAGACCAGAAAGATTTCTCCTGTGTAGTCAATGTCCCGGAAAGTCAGAACCTCTGCGGAATACAGACGATAGATGGAGTGCGCAAAGTATTCAGCTACGATCTTTCCATGCATTTCTGGCAAGATATGGGACTTGAAAACATATTGACCCTTTGCAACGGCCAAAGCTCTATAATAGCCGTAAGGCAAATATCCACCGATGAAGTGATATTGGCAACCACCGGCTCCTGGCCCTACACCCGAAACATGGATCAAGCTCTAACACGCCAATATAAACTGCCTGCCAATATAAAGCTCGAATCCTTGACACGCTATCCCGGTGTACAAGGCGGCGGCAGCCAACTGCTACTCTCGGCCGATAACGGAAACAACAGCTTCATCCCCGTTGTACTGGATCTGCAACAAAATAGCGGGAAAATATACATCGGCGATCCGATACAGGCTACCGCACTCATTCCCTTCTGGACAATAATCAGCGGAAAAGATACCGGAACTACTAAATATGTGCGTACCGGTGGATATGCCGTAGTAAGAGCCGATAATGGCCAGACAGAACTATGTCTTTGGAATCAGACAACAATGAGCTTGGATGAGCCTTTTGCCACATTCCCCAATTCGGCACGTTCAGTAACCATGCTCGCCCAAGATACAGAGACGATGAAAATCTATGTATTGTTCGAAGGTTATCGGAACGGCAGACTGATTTATGCCTACGACTTAGTGAAAAAGGACTGGCAGCAGGTTACAGACAACTATCCTTATTCGGAAATTGTAGCCGCACGATAAAGACACTTCATTTTCTTTATCATCCGCAGCCCTGTCGGACGACTTTAGCAACATTACAAACGGATAACTATCTGTGCGATAAAGTACTTAGTGTTCCACTACATTCACTCGTAGTGGAACACCCGTTCACCCCTATTGGGAAGTACCTTCACTCGTAGTGGGAGATGCCTTCTCTCGTAGTGGGAATCAGTTTCAATCCTACCGGGAGGATCGCTCATTCCCGCACCGGAAAAGGCTTACTTTTTCGGTCGCAGATCATCCTTAGGTATCGTCGTCGCACTCCCGTCGCGTGTAGCAATATAATGTGGAGACATAATTTCTATACCCTCTTCATTAAATCTATCCTGGATATTCTGGTGCAAATCGGAATAAACCTGTGCCAACTGGTTAGCATCTTTAATATATGCATTCACCTGATAGACCGGGTAATAATCCTGAAGAGACGTTTCCAATATAAACGGACGCGGATCATCTACCACTCCGGGAGTATTCAGAGCAGCCTCAACCAGAAGTTGATGTGTCTTCCGCCAGGGAATATCATACCCCACACTCACTTCCGAATGGATAATCAGCCCGTAGTCACGTGCCGACTGACTAAAGTTTACCGTATGGGAAGACATGATGAAAGAGTTCGGAATGGTCACCACCTCATTCTTCGGAGTACGGATGCGGGTGACGAGCGGTGTCTTCTCTATGACATTGCCCGTAGTATCGTTCAGCTTGATGCGGTCGCCCAACTTAAAGGGACGCATATAGGTGATTACCAATCCCGCAATGATATTGCCGATAACCGTACTCGAACCGAGCGAAACAATCAAGCCGACAAACACGGAGATTCCCCTGGAAGACTCCCGACTTGGAACCCGGCAGATAAGGGTAAATCATGGCAATCATAAACGCATAAAGCAGGAAACGCACAATGTGAAACGTTGGCATAGCCCAATCGGCATAGAAACCACTTATCTTCAGCCGCTCCGATTGAATTTCACTGGCAAGATAATGCACCAACCTCACCAGATACTTCACGGCAAGCCATATCACAAAGATGGTAAACAGGTTGGGAACATATTCTACTATACCTAGGAAGATGCTCTTTATAGGGTCCCATATATACGAGAATAACTTATAAGCAAGGTCTTTCGTTTGGGGAAATATGGAGAAAAGCAACGGCACCGTCAATATCAACTGGAGCAGCATTACGGCATATCGCAACAGATTTGCCAGAAAGACAAGCAGATTCACCTGCTTCTGCGTATCCAGCAATTCATATTCCTGAATGGAGATAGGTTTCAGTTTGGTATCCTTCAATCGTTGAATACGTACTTTCAGCTTATTGAACAACCAGGTGGTGAGTTTAAACAGCAGATACTGACCTATGATTACAAGAATGAAATAGAGAATACGTTTGCCAAGCTGCCACAGACTATGTTCGTCCTTCATTACCTTCAGCTTGTCTACGATCACTTTACGTTTGGCAGCCGCCAACTGGTCGCGCGAGCAACCTTCCCACAGGCCATCCTGATCCGTAAAAGAAGAAAGAACCTTATTACCGTACATCAGATCGGTAACAATATCACTGCTCTCTAAGTAAACCGAATCCGGTTGCAGATTAAATCGCTTGCCCAGTTCCGTTATTGCCGCTGCATTCATTTCGGCACGTTGCTGCGGAGTATGACCACCACGCTTGGCAAACAGGTAATATAGCGTATCGCCTTCCACCACCACCGGCACGCCTGTTGTCATCCGCCTGAGCGAATCAATACGCAATCGCTGCTTTGCCAGCTTCAGGGAGTCCGCCGCATCATACTTCAGCCTCATTTGCTCTATCTCCATCCTGAGATTAGCTTCATTCAACCTTGCAACCTCCAAATCCTCTTTCATCTTCAGCAGATGAACCGAGTCCGTATCCGCCCTTTGGGCAACAACGGTTCCTAAACTATCTTCATTAAAGATATCTAAAACCTTCTCTACCAACTGGGCAGATGCAACGCCCGCAGGCAACAGCAAGAACCAAAGACACAACGCACGTATTCCCTTCATATAAAAGCCCTTAATCAGGTTATTTAGAAACAACAAATTAATTAACGTGCCAAACATACGGAATGTTTTTCGCTTTTCATGAAAGGAATTAATTATATTTGCACAAAAAACAGAATTCTCATGGATATTCTTTCTCTTCTCGGAGGTCTTCTCCTCATCCTTTTAGGTGCCAACGGACTCACAGACGGAGCCGCATCCATCGCCAAGCGCTTCCGCATCCCTTCCATTGTTATCGGCCTCACCATCGTAGCTTTCGGAACTTCCGCTCCCGAACTGACGGTCAGCGTCTCTTCGGCTCTGAAAGGCAGTGCGGACATCGCCATCGGAAACGTTGTAGGCAGCAATATCTTCAATACACTGATGATTGTAGGCTGTACGGCACTCTTCGCTCCAATTGTTATTTCCAGAAATACACTGCGCAAGGAAATCCCGCTCTGTATCCTATCCTCCATAGTATTGCTGATTTGCGCGAATGATGTCTTTCTGGATCATAGTTCTGAAAATATAATCAGCACTACAGACGGACTGTTGCTGCTCTGTTTTTTCATCATTTTCCTCGGATATACCTTTGCCATCGCTTTTCAAGGGAAGAAAGAGGGAGAGACAGAAGAGGAAATCAAACAACTTCCCATGTGGCGATCCATACTATATATAATAGGTGGGCTGGTGGCACTGATTGCCGGCGGTAATTTCTTCGTAGATGGCGCCAGCGGCATTGCACGCAATCTGGGAGTAAGTGAATCCGTCATCGGACTGACTCTGGTAGCAGGCGGCACATCTCTGCCCGAACTTGCAACCTCCATTGTCGCCGCCTTAAAGAAGAATCCGGAAATTGCTATCGGAAACGTGATTGGCAGTAACCTGTTCAACATCTTCTTCGTACTGGGATGCAGCGCTTCCATCACACCGTTGCACCTGACGGGCATCACGAATATGGATCTATTGGTACTGGTAGGCTCCAGCATACTGCTATGGATATTCGGATTGTTCTTCGCCAAACGCACCATTACCCGCATAGAGGGCAGCATACTGATACTTTGTTATATAGCATACACCACCGTACTCATTTACAACGTTTAATGGAAGGCATCAATATATCATACTTCATGAACGGAGCTGCATTCATGTTTTTCGGATATGTCAGTTTCCGTTTGCTTACACATAGGCCACGCTCACGCATTCAGAGAATACTGGGGCTGACCCTTGCTTTCTGGGCATTACTGGAGTTCAAAGATATATTACTCTATTTCCCTTCACTGAAAACCGAGCGATTGGTCAACTCCCTGCTATTCATTGACGGATGGGCAGTTGCCGCCTGTTCCTTCTATCTACTGGAATTAACAGCGCCCGGATGGCTCAACTGGAAGAAAGTATTTTCACTTCTCAGTCCCTATCTTGCATTTACAATTGCCTATTTGTGCACCTTTTATGCCCCTATATTTCCTTTTTATTTCGGATTTATACTGATCTATAGTGCAATTATTGTACTTATAGTAACTTTTGCCGCTCGCCGATATCAACGCTATATACGCAATAATTACTCTTATTCGGAACATATCGATGTGGCATGGTTGAAGAAAGCCACATTTATTCTCGCCGTCTGCTTGGTGACATGGGTATATACCAGCATAAATATTACAGGTTGGGGAGATACTATTTATTACATATCCTCAGTTCTCTTATGGTCTGTCATTGTCCACTATTCAGCTTATCAGATCAGCATCTCCATGCCAAACAACCTGAAAGGCAACCTGCTGTCTAAAAAAAACATAGAAGAGAAAGAAGAGGTTGAAGAAGAACAAGAAAACGGTTCTTATTACGCCTTTCAGGAAATACTGCACAAAGTAATGGAAGAGCAACAACTCTACCTTAACCCCAAGCTTACTATCAGTGACGTAGCCAATGCCATCGGAACAAACCGCACCTACTTATCCTCCTATTTCAACAATAAGCTGAATATCACTTTCTACGACTATATAAACAATCTCCGCATTGAGAAAACCGGCAAGCAATTACTGGCTACCTATCCTTACACCATGAATATAGACGAAATAGCCGAACGTTCCGGATTTAACTCCACTTCCACGTTCCGACGTGCTTTCTTCAAAAATACGGGTATGACACCTTTACAGTATCGGAAAAGCATACAGAAATAGATTAGTTTTTATCTCTGCCACGTGGTATTTTAAAGATTATCATGTATCTTTGCCACTTCATTAGACATAAAATTATGGCAATAACAATCAAAAAAGTTTCCACAATGAAAGAATTGAAACGGTTCATCCGCTTCAATTACCGGCTATACAAAGGCAACCCCTACTCCGTTCCCGATCTCTACGACGACATGCTCAACACTTTCAATAAAAAGAAGAATGCGGCGTTTGAATTCTGTGAAGCAGAGTATTTCCTGGCTTACCAAGACAATAAAATAGTGGGCCGCGTAGCTGCCATAATCAACCACAAGGCTAATAAAACCTGGGATAAAAAGAATGTCCGTTTCGGCTGGATTGATTTCATTGATAACCCGGAAGTATCCGATGCCTTGATCCACACGGTAGAAGAATGGGGAAAAGAACGTGGAATGACTCACATACAAGGCCCGTTGGGCTTCACAGACTTCGATGCGGAAGGCATGCTGATCGAAGGCTTCGATCAACTCAGCACCATGGCAACCATTTACAACTATCCTTACTATCCGCAACACATGGAGCGTATGGGATTTGAGAAGGAAGCTGACTGGGTGGAATATCAGATCTACATTCCGGATGCCATACCGGACAAGCACAAACGCATCTCCGATCTTATCCAGCGTAAATATAATCTCAAGATTAAAAAATATACATCTGCAAAGAAGATTGCCCGCGACTATGGACAGGCCATCTTTGAGTTGATGAACGAAGCTTATAAGCCCCTGTTCGGTTATTCCGCTCTGTCCCAACGGCAGATTGACCAGTACGTGAAAATGTATCTCCCCATCGTAGACCTCCGCATGGTGACGCTTATCACAGATGCCGACGACCAGCTTATTTGCGTAGGCATATCCATGCCATCCCTGTCCGAAGCTCTACAGAAAGCTCATGGACGGTTATTACCCTTCGGATGGTACTATCTGCTGAAAGCACTGTTCATGAAACGGCGTGCCAAAATGTTGGATTTATTGCTTGTTGCCGTGAAGCCGGAGTACCAGAACAAAGGTGTTAACGCATTGTTATTTTCCGATTTAATTCCGGTTTATCAGAAATTAGGTTTTATATTTGCAGAAAGCAACCCTGAACTTGAAATGAATGGCAAAGTACAAGCCCAATGGGAATACTTTGAAACCAAACAACATAAACGGCGCAGGGCGTTTATTAAAGAAATTAAATAAAAAGGGGACAAGGAGACAAGTTAACAAGGAAACAAGGGGTTGCACTATATTTGCACCATTATAAAGCAGACTCTTTCCCTCGTCAACTTGTCAACTGCAGACCTCGTCAACTAAATTAAGAGTTTATGGAAGAAATCAACGGACTGATGCCCGAAGGCAATGTAGAATATACGGAAGACAACATTCGTCATTTGGACGACATGGAGCACATCCGTGTCCGTTCGGGTATGTATATCGGTCGTTTGGGCGACGGTACGCAGAACGACGACGGTATCTATGTATTGCTAAAAGAGGTAATGGACAACAGCATCGATGAGTTCAAAATGGGTGCTGGTAGACGGATCGAGATTAACATTGAGGATAATCTCCGTGTCAGTGTGCGCGACTATGGTCGTGGTATTCCGCAAGGAAAGCTGATTGAAGCGGTGAGTAAACTCAATACCGGCGGTAAGTACGACAGTAAAGCTTTCAAGAAAAGTGTCGGACTGAACGGCGTAGGTATCAAAGCTGTGAATGCACTTAGCAGCCGCTTTGAAGTACGCAGTTATCGCGAAGGTAAAGTCCGTATCGCCATCTTTGAAAAGGGTAATCTCCAGAGTGATGTAACGGAAAGCTGTAACGAGGAAAGCGGAACTTATATCTTCTTTGAACCGGACAGCACGTTATTCCTGAACTATTCCTTCCAGGCTAATTTCGTGGAAACGCTGTTGCGTAACTACACGTACCTGAATACAGGACTTTCCATTATATACAACGGCCAGCGCATTATTTCACGCCATGGACTGGAAGATTTGCTGAACGACAATATGACCGCACAGGGCCTTTACAATATTATCCATCTGAAAGGAGAAGATATTGAAATAGCCTTTACGCATACGAATCAATACGGCGAGGAATACTATTCCTTTGTCAACGGCCAGCATACCACACAGGGTGGAACACACCAAAGTGCGCTTAAAGAACATATTGCCCGCACCATCAAGGAGTTCTACAACAAAAACCAGGAATATGCCGACATCCGCAACGGTATTGTTGCCGCCATTGCCATCAATGTGGAAGAACCCCAGTTTGAAGGACAGACCAAGACCAAACTCGGTTCCCCCTCCATGTCTCCCGGCGGTGTAAGCGTGAATAAGTATGTAGGCGACTTCATCAAAACAGAGGTGGATAACTATCTCCACAAGAATCCGTTGGTTGCGGAAGTCATGCTGCAAAAGATACAAGACTCCGAAAAGGAACGTAAAGCCATTGCCGGTGTTACCAAACTGGCACGTGAGCGCGCAAAGAAAGCCAACCTGCACAACCGCAAGTTGCGCGATTGCCGTTACCACCTCAATGACGGCAAAGGAAAGGAACAAGAATCCGAGTCCTGCATCTTTATCACTGAGGGTGATTCTGCCAGCGGCTCCATCACAAAGAGCCGTGACGTAAATACGCAGGCTGTATTCAGTCTTCGTGGTAAACCGTTGAACTCATTCGGGCTGACAAAGAAAGTGGTATACGAAAACGAAGAATTCAATCTGCTACAAGCTGCCCTGAATATAGAAGACGGCATTGAAGGATTGCGTTACAACAAGGTGATTGCCGCTACCGATGCCGATGTGGACGGTATGCACATCCGGTTGTTGCTGATTACATTCTTCCTGCAATTCTTCCCCGATCTGATAAAGAAAGGGCACGTCTATATCCTGCAAACTCCGTTGTTCCGCGTGCGCAACAAGAAAAAGACAATTTACTGCTACACGGAAGAGGAACGGCAAAAAGCCATTGCCGAACTGAGTCCCAATCCTGAGATTACGCGTTTTAAAGGTCTGGGAGAGATCTCCCCTGATGAATTCCGGCATTTCATCGGCAAAGATATGCGTCTGGAACAAGTTACTTTACGCAAAACGGACCTCGTAAAAGAATTATTGGAATTCTACATGGGTAAAAATACCATGGAACGGCAAAACTTTATTATTAACAATCTGGTTATAGAAGAAGATCTGGCATCATGAGAAGAGCAATCTTTCCGGGAACATTCGATCCTTTCACTATCGGACATTCATCGGTAGTGACCCGCGCACTGACTTTTATGGATGAAGTCATTATTGGAATTGGTATCAACGAGAATAAAAACACCTACTTCCCTATTGAGAAGCGCGTGGAGATAATACAGAAATTCTACCGGAACGAGCCACGAATCAAGGTCTACTCCTATGATTGCCTGACGATTGATTTTGCCCGGCAGGTAGACGCGCAGTTTATTGTTCGCGGTATCCGTACCGTGAAAGATTTCGAGTATGAAGAGACCATTGCCGATATCAACCGCAAACTGGCAGGTATTGAAACCATCTTGCTCTTTACCGAACCCGAACTGACATGTATCAGTTCGACTACTGTCCGCGAACTTCTACAGTTCGGCAAAGATATCAGCCAGTTTATCCCCGAAGGAATGGATATTTAATGATTAGTGAATTAGTGAAAAGTGATAAGCAAAAAAGAATGATGAAGAAACTTCTTATCTTTATAATATGTATATGCGGTGCCATGGCTTCCATGCAGGCGCAGAATATGGGCAACTTGGCTGCCCGCAAGTTACAAATGGCAGAATTTGCCATCGCCAATCTGTATGTAGACTCGGTAGACGAAAATAAACTGGTGGAAGAAGCTATTATCCGTATGCTCGCCCAGCTCGATCCGCACTCCACGTACAATGATGCTGAGGAAGTGAAGAAAATGAACGAGCCGTTGCAAGGTAACTTCGAAGGTATCGGTGTGCAGTTCCAGATGATAGAAGATACATTACTTATTATACAGCCCGTCAGCAACGGACCATCTGAAAAGGTTGGTATTCTGGCAGGTGACCGTATCGTGGCAGTGAACGACAGCGCTATTGCCGGCGTAAAAATGTCCACAGAAGATATAATGACACGCCTGCGCGGCCCGAAAGACTCAGAAGTAAAACTAACCATTGTCCGTCGCGGAGTGAACGATCCCTTATACTTCACTGTAAAACGGGATAAAATACCCATTCTAAGTTTGGACGCTTCGTATATGATACAGCCCAAGACCGGTTATATTCGTATCAACCGCTTTGGTGCCACTACCGCCGAAGAATTTACCACCGCCCTCAAAGAACTACAGAAGCAAGGAATGAAAGACCTGATACTTGACCTGCAAGGCAACGGTGGCGGCTATTTGAATGCAGCAATTGATCTTGCCAACGAGTTCCTGCAACAAAAAGAGCTGATTGTATATACCGAAGGAAGAACCTCTCAGCGTAGTAATTTCTATGCCAAAGGCACAGGCAACTTCAAAAACGGACGCCTCATTGTGTTGGTAGACGAATACTCCGCTTCAGCAAGTGAAATCGTAACCGGTGCCATACAGGACTGGGACAGAGGCGTAGTTGTAGGTCGCCGTACTTTTGGTAAAGGCCTGGTACAACGTCCCATCGAATTGCCCGATGGCTCTATGATCCGCTTGACTATCGCCCGTTATTACACCCCATCCGGACGTTGCATCCAGAAACCGTACGACCATACAGCCAATCTGGACGGCAGAGGCCTTAGTAAAGATGACGGCCAGGAGAAATACAATATGGAACTGGTAGATCGCTTCAACCGTGGAGAAATGATGCATGCCGACAGTATCCATTTTCCTGATTCATTGAAGAACTCCACTAAGAAGTTGAAACGTACCGTATATGGTGGCGGTGGCATCATGCCCGACTATTTCGTGCCTATTGATACAACCCAATATACCGATTATCACCGTAATCTGGTTGCCAAAGGCGTTGTCATCAAAGCAACAACCAAGTATATCGAGAAAAATCGGAAAGAACTCCAAGAGAAATATAAGAAGTTCGATACCTTCAACAATAAATTTGAGATAGACGAACAGATGCTTGCAGACATACGCGCTGCCGCCGATAAAGAAAAGATTGAGTTCAACGAGGAGCAGTACAACAAATCATTGCCTCTGATAAAGACGCAGTTGAAAGCCTTGATAGCCCGTGACCTATGGGACATGAACGAATACTTCCAGGTGATGAACAGCACGAACCAGAGCGTGCAACAAGCCCTTGAGTTATTGAACGAAAAGATTTACGAGAAGAAACTACCACTTTAATAAACCATTTGCAGCGTCTATATGTCCAACATCTTGGATATATAGATGCAACGCATTGGATATATAGATGCAACACGTCCGATATATAGATGCAATACGCAGAATATATAGATCCGATACAGTGCAATTCTTAATTGCCGAACAACCACTTATTCAGCCACTTGTTCACGTAGATATTTACTACAGCACATCCGGCTCCGATAGCTGCCGCCCGCCAGCACATCTGACGGATAGTGCACTCCCTCATTCATACGGGATACTCCCACAGAACAAGCCCATAAGGCAGACGGAGCGATTACATACCATTTCGGATACTTCACACAAAGTGAGGTGGCAAGGCAAAAGCCGTCGCCGTATGTCCAGAAGGAAAAGACGGGCTGCCTTCATGGCTATATGCATGCACTCTGTCGGGATATTTATCATAAGGACGCTCACGGTCCACCAGATATTTCATTCCATAAGTCACAACAAAAGCCCCCGCTACACTTGTACCTACGTAGACCGCATCTTTCAGCAAACCCTTATCATGTTTTATCCAAGCGGCAACCGCCATCGCCACCGGAACACCGACAGCAACATAGGGCTCCGAACGTGAAATTATCTTATTATAGTTACGGACAAACTTGCCATCCCAACTGTTAACCCGGTGCAAAGTGTTAATATCCCAATTCTGTGCCGAAAGACCGGATACAACAAGGCAGATAAAATATACAAAAAAAATAGCCTTTTTCATAAGTCCTTTATATTAGTTTGACGCAAAGATAGGACAAATAGATAGAGTTTTCACAAAAAAATTCTATCTTTGTTGCCACATTTATAATAATTCGCTAATCATTTCATGAGACTGGAAACTTGCTGCAACCGACAGATTGATTGTATGGTATGTCCCCAAAAATCAGAAGGAAGTATTGGTTTACCGCCACTACCCCAAGGGACAACATTTCTCTGCTGAAAAGTGCACACAGAACTGCATGATATTTATGCTGAAAGGTGAATTACTTGTAAACAGTGACGAATATCCGGGCACCACTCTCCAAAGCCGCCAGCTCATCTTGCAAGCCATCGGCTCCAAAGTAGAACTCCTGGCTTTGACCGAAGTGGAATATATTGTCTATTGGTTCACCGAGCTTCCTCTGATTTGCGAAGAGCGCTACAAGGAGATACTGAAACGCTCGGAAGCCCCCCTTGACTTATACCCCGCTTACCGCGATTTCCATGCTCGAAGGGCTCCTGAAAAGCCTTGCCTGCTACCTCAACGAGCAACCCTATGCGTGCAGCAAATACATTGAAATGAAATGCCAGGAATTGGTATACATATTGACATGCTACTATCCGCTACACCAAATCAGTACATTCTTCTACCCCATCAGCACTTATACGGAAAGCTTCCAATATTTCGTCATGCAGAACTACGACAAGGTGAAGAATGTGGAAGAGTTTGCCCACCTCGGTGGATATACCACCACCACATTCCGCCGTCTGTTTAAAAATATGTATGGGGTCCCGGTCTATGAATGGATTCTGGACAAGAAACGTGAAGGAATTCTGAACGACCTGCAATACACCAAACAACGCATTTCAGTCATCAGCGCCCGCTATGGCTTTGATTCCCTATCCCACTTTGCCCACTTCTGCAAAGACTCTTTCGGAGACACGCCCCGCGCCCTGAGAAAACGTTCGGCAAACGGAGAAAAGATTTCCATTATCTGCAAAGAGCAAGGCAAAGACCAGGAGGACGAGTAAACCTTTTACTTGTCCGTAAACTTCGCATTCTGCCGGATTACGGAATTATTTCTTTAATCGCTTGCTTTATCGCTGGATTTCTCCTATTTTTGCGAAACATTTACAGAAGTATCCTGATAGAACAAATTTTCAAACTATTAAATAACTTAAATTCAATCATTTATGTGGTTAAGTAATTCATCTGTAGGAAGGAAAGTGGTGATGAGCATTACCGGTATCGCCCTTGTCCTGTTTCTGACGTTTCACATGGCGATGAACCTGGTTGCATTAATCTCGGCTAATGGCTACAACATGGTTTGTGAGTTCCTGGGGGCAAACTGGTATGCCTTGGTGGCTACGGTAGGTTTGGCCGCCCTTTTCATTATTCACATCATCTACGCTTTCTGGCTGACAATGCAGAACCGTAAGGCACGTGGTAGCGAACGCTATGCCGTTACGGAAAAGCCCAAAACTGTAGAATGGGCTTCTCAGAACATGCTCGTATTGGGTCTTATCGTAATCGTAGGTCTGGGTCTGCACCTGGTAAACTTCTGGGCAAAAATGCAGCTTCCCGAGTTGATGCACAACATGGGTATGCATGCTGACACGCTTACACTGGCTTATGCCGCTAACGGTGTTTATCACATTCAGAACACATTCAGCAATCCGGTATACGTAGTGCTTTATCTCATTTGGCTCGGCGCACTGTGGTTCCACCTGACTCACGGTTTCTGGAGTTCTATGCAATCCCTGGGTTGGAACAACAAGGTATGGATTAACCGTTGGAAATGCATCTCCAACATTTACTCTACTATCGTCGTTGTATGTTTCGCCTTGGTAGTTGTCGTATTCTTCGCAAAATCATTGTGCGGCGCTTGCTAAATTGTAAATTGTAAATAACTAAATTGTAAATTACATTATGACTAAGATAGATTCTAAAATTCCGGAAGGACCGGTGGCTGAGAAATGGACCAACTATAAAGCTCACCAGAAATTAGTTAACCCTGCCAACAAACGTCGTCTGGACATCATCGTAGTAGGAACCGGACTTGCCGGTGCCAGTGCTGCCGCCTCTCTGGGCGAAATGGGTTTCAGAGTATTCAACTTCTGCATCCAGGACTCTCCGCGCCGTGCACACTCCATCGCAGCACAGGGCGGTATCAACGCTGCAAAGAATTACCAAAACGACGGTGACTCTGTTTACCGTTTGTTCTACGATACAGTAAAGGGCGGTGACTACCGTGCCCGCGAAGCTAACGTTTACCGTTTGGCTGAGGTTTCCAACAGCATTATCGACCAATGTGTGGCACAAGGTGTTCCCTTCGCCCGCGAATACGGCGGTTTGCTGGATAACCGTTCTTTCGGTGGTGCTCAGGTATCACGTACGTTCTATGCCAAGGGTCAGACCGGACAGCAGCTGTTGCTGGGTGCATACTCTGCATTGAGCCGCCAGGTGAACGTAGGCACTGTGAAACTGTATACCCGCTACGAAATGGAAGACGTTGTCCTCATTGACGGACGTGCCCGCGGTATCATTGCAAAGAACCTCGTTACCGGTAAATTGGAACGTTTTGCCGCCCACGCTGTGGTAATCGCTACCGGTGGTTACGGCAATGCCTACTTCCTTTCTACCAATGCAATGGCATGTAACTGCTCTGCAGCAATGGCTTGCTACCGTAAAGGTGCCTGGTTTGCCAACCCTGCTTACGTACAGATTCACCCCACTTGTATCCCCGTTCACGGTGACAAGCAGTCTAAGCTGACTTTGATGTCCGAATCTCTGCGTAACGATGGTCGTATCTGGGTTCCGAAGAAGCTGGAAGATGCCAAGAAACTGCAGGAAGGTACACTGCAAGGAAAAGATATTCCCGAGGAAGACCGCGACTACTACCTGGAACGCCGTTATCCGGCATTCGGTAACCTCGTTCCGCGTGACGTTGCCAGCCGCGCTGCCAAAGAACGCTGCGACAAGGGCTTCGGCGTGAACAACACCGGTCTTGCCGTATTCCTTGACTTCTCCGAAGCTATCAACCGTCTGGGTAAAGATGTCGTTGCACAACGTTACGGCAACCTCTTCGATATGTATGAAGAAATCACTGATGTCAGCCCATACGAAAACCCGATGATGATTTATCCGGCTATCCACTATACGATGGGTGGTATCTGGGTTGACTACGAACTGATGACTTCTATCAAGGGTCTGTTCGCTATCGGTGAATGTAACTTCTCTGACCACGGTGCAAACCGCCTCGGTGCTTCCGCATTGATGCAGGGTCTGGCTGACGGTTACTTTGTATTGCCTTACACTATTCAGAACTATCTGGCCGACCAGATTACAGTTCCCCGCTTCTCTACCGACCTGCCCGAATTTGCAGCTGCCGAGAAAGCTATCCAGGACAAGATTGACTGGATGATGAATATCAAGGGTAAGAAGTCTGTAGATTCTATCCACAAGGAACTGGGTCACGTAATGTGGGAATATGTAGGTATGGGACGTACGGCCGAAGGCTTGAAGGAAGGTCTGAAGAAGCTGAAAGAAGTCCGCAAGGAATTCGAAAAAGATCTGTTCATCCCGGGAGATAAGGAAGGCATGAACGTAGAGTTGGATAAAGCTATCCGTCTGTACGACTTCATTATCATGGGCGAATTGGTTGCTTACGATGCTCTGAACCGTAACGAAAGCTGCGGTGGTCACTTCCGTGAAGAATACCAGACTGAAGAAGGCGAAGCAAAACGTGACGATGAAAACTTCTTCTACGTTGCTTGCTGGGAATATCAAGGTTCTGATGAAAAAGCTCCTGAGTTGCTGAAAGAACCGCTGGTTTACGAAGCAATCAAGGTACAGACTCGTAACTATAAGAGCTAATCGGGAAGTTGAACATTTAAAGAATTAAAGAAAATGGATAAAAATATATCATTTACGCTCAAGGTATGGCGCCAGAAAGGCCCAAAGGCAAAAGGCGCTTTTGAAACATACCAAATGAAAGATATCCCCGGTGACACTTCATTCCTCGAAATGCTGGATATCTTGAACGAACAGCTGATTTCTGAAGGTAAAGAACCAGTTGTATTCGATCATGACTGCCGCGAAGGTATCTGCGGTATGTGTTCGCTCTACATCAACGGACACCCCCACGGTCCTGCAACCGGCGCTACGACTTGCCAGATTTATATGCGTCGTTTCAACGACGGCGATACCATCACTGTTGAACCGTGGCGCTCTGCCGGTTTCCCGGTTATCAAGGACTTGATGGTCGACCGTACGGCCTACGACAAGATTATGCAGGCAGGCGGCTACGTCAGCGTACGTACCGGTGCTCCCCAGGATGCCAACGCTATCCTGATTCCGAAGCCCATCGCTGACGAGGCTATGGATGCTGCCAGCTGTATCGGTTGTGGTGCTTGTGTGGCTGCTTGTAAGAACGGTTCTGCTATGCTGTTCGTTTCTGCCAAGGTGAGCCAGCTGAACCTGTTGCCCCAAGGCAAACCGGAAGCATTGCGCCGTGCAAAAGCTATGTTGAGCAAGATGGATGAACTGGGATTTGGTAACTGTACAAACACTCGTGCTTGCGAAGCCGAATGTCCGAAGAATATTTCTATCAGCAACATTGCTCGCGACTTTCGGCATGAGGCTCCATATCATTAAAAATCATTGGCCTACCGCCCATCAGTAAAACAATAACCGTCTTGCCCGTCTTCTTCAACTCCTTCACCAGCAATTGCTGATTGGCATTGACGGTAATATCAGCCCTCGACTTTGCTTCTCCACTCTGATTAAATCTTTCGCCAACAGCCACTACTATAACATCGGCGCGATTGGCAGCCGCACGGGCCTCAGAAAGCCGTAAATCATTTGTTTCCAAATCATATCCATCGGCATAATTGACCGTTACATTGGGAAAACGTCTTTTCAAGCCCTCATACACGGTCACGACTTCTTTCTCTACACCTTCATTCGCCCAAAAGCCCATCATATCCTTTTGAGAATTGGCCAAAGCTCCTATCAATGCAATTCTTCTACACGACGGAGATAAAGGAAGTGCTTGCTTCTCATTCTTCAATAGGACAACGGACTTTCTTCCGGATTCCCGGGACAAATCCCTGAGACGGGTGCTCAATACGATTTTCTTTTCCCGCTCTTCGTCACAATAACGGTACGGATCATCAAAAAGTCCGAGTTGAAACTTTTTCAGCAAAATACGCTTTACGGCTTCATCAACATATTTAATGTCCACAACACCCTCTTCCACCAACTCTTTCAAGTGCTTATGATAAGCTCTCGACTCCATATCCATATCACATCCGGCATGAATAGCAATTTCAGCCGATGCCTTCAGATCGGATGCATATCCATGGGCAACCATTTCTTTGACCGATCCCCAATCGGAAACAATAAACCCGCTGAAAGCCCATCCTTCTTTAAGGATATCGCGCTGTATATATGCATTTCCCGTAGCCGGAATACCGTTTATGTCATTAAAGCTATTCATAAAAGTAGCCACACCGGCATTTGCCGCTGCCCGGAAAGGAGGCAGATAGGTATCGTGTAGCGTCAGGTCAGAAATGTCTACTGTATTGTAGTCCTTACCTGCAATGGCCGCTCCGTAAGCCGCGAAATGCTTGGCACAAGCCATTACCGTATGAGTATCCGCCAAATCATCTCCCTGAAAACCCCTTACCCGTGCTTCGGCCACTCTGCTACCATACCAGGTATCTTCGCCCGCTCCTTCCATAACACGCCCCCAGCGTGCATCACGGGTTATATCTACCATCGGAGCAAAAGTCCAGTGAATACCTTGTGCAGAAGCTTCCTCCGCAGCACCGGCTGCTGTCCTTTCCATCAAATCCAGATCAAAACTTGCCGCTTCACCTAAAGGAATGGGATAGATGGTACGCAGACCATGAATCACATCCTGCCCGAATAATAATGGAATGCGAAGGCGGGACTGCATCGCATAATTCTGCATCTCACGCGTATATTTCACCCCTTTGATATTGAGCATAGCTCCGACTCTACCCGCCTTGATCTGCTCTATTTTAGTAGAATCCTCCACCACCGGTCCTGTTGCCTGCCAATTACCGGTATATTGATTTAACTGTCCGATTTTCTCATCCAGTGTCATCAGGCTGAGTACAGAATCGACCTTCGAACTATAGTCGTACATAGAGTTATTTCCCGACTGGGCACTACATACCAACCAACACATCATTAATACAAAAAATACTCCTGTATTTCTGTATAAGCAAATGCTTTTATTCGTAATAAACACCATAGATAAAAATGATTTATTGAATAGAACCGTTTCAACTTTAACTTGTCCTAAAGCCGAAACGGTTCTTATATGAATACCTATCAAAATCCAACTATTTACTTCTGCGAATCAAAGTAACGAGTGAGTGTGTAAGCCTGCTTGTTTACTTTCTCCATTCGCCGCAATAAAGGTAACCAGGGAGAATATTCGCTGTCTACAATTCCTTTGTTGGAATCCCTGTTGGAAGGGTCTGTTGTCAAATCCTCCGGATCATTATCCTGATACCTGAACCAGTGCCACCCTACCGAGTATGGATTGCGGAGCAATTGTAAACAGAAGTTTTCGTAAAAGATTCCCCGGTCATCCTGAGTCGGCACATTCCATCCCGCACCGGTTGCATTGGGCAAACCGGAATCTTCTCCTTTCACATACCATTCGGTAATCAGAAAAGGTTTACCCGACCATTCTCCCCAGTTATTCATCCGCTCCTGTTCCGGCTGCCACTGGCGGTAATGATTTATAGAAATAATATCCATATACTTACCTGCTACCTTAAAGATAGCCGGATTGGTAAGTTCCTGATTCTTATCCTGATTAAACCGGCAGCCGAGATACATGTGATTAGGATCTATACGACGCAACACCGAAGTCACTTTCTGCATATACGTCTCGAAGAAGAAGGCGGAGAATGCAAGACGGTCTTCCTCGGTAATATCCGCCACGGTTGCTTCCTTGCCTTTTCGTTCATCCAACCATTTCCGTGCTGCCAGGTATCCCGGTTCATCTTTAGCCAGAAAGTTAAGATGGCGGTCCAAAGCATCAGTATACCAAGGCAATTCATTGTCTGTAAAATAGCCTAACAGGCAAGGATCATCTTTATACCGTGCCAACGGAGCAAGAGCCTGCTCTACATATTTGTCAAACTCATCATCGAATACCATAGGCAGATTGAATCGATACCCCTGCCAGCCGGCCACCTTATAGGTACCTCCATATTTCTTCACATGTTCATGCTTATAGTTCCCCATAGGGTTGACAATCAGCGTATAGACCAATGGAGCTTGACTGGTACGGATATCTTCCACTGCCGACCAGGCTCCGGCACCATTAAATCCATACGAACGCAACATTTCCGTCTCTGCCTTCACCCACTGGGCACGCGTACCGAATTTCTCCTGAAATGCAGACTGTTGCTTCTTCGAGGTTCCAGGCCCAAATGCTACTACTGCCCGGTGATGGAACGGATACCCTTCGGGATCAATAATCCACCATCGCCCATTGATCTTCTCTGTACGGAAAAAGCCGGTTGCTTCCTGGCGGTTCGTCTTATACCCTCCGAACACAGACAGAGCTGGCTCCTTTTTCTTTTTGAATCCTTTCAGGTTATCCACAGTATGCGCCTCGTAAGGTGTCCAGTTCTCCACAGTGCTGTTGGCACGTGTCTGTACCTGGACTGTTTTACCAGACTGGGCAAACAGCACTGAAGAAGCAAAAAGAGATAACAAGAGTGTGGTTACTATTTTCATACTCATTTAATATTGCGGATTCTGTGGGAAAGTTCCCATTGCATCTATTTGTGCCTGCGGGATCGGCCAACGCACCATATAATCTTTCATTGTGGTACCCTGAATACTACTGGTTGTACTACCGAAACGATGATATTTATTCACCTGTTCCACCAACTTGCCTATACGCTTGAGGAAGAACCAACGTTTGCCTTCAAAGCATAACTCACGCGCATATTCATCCATGATAGCCTGAAGATCAATAGTAGTAGCCTCTTCAAGTCCGGCACGCAAACGTATAGCATTGAGATATTCCAGTGCCTTTTCCGTATTTCCTTTTCTCCAATGTGCTTCGGCACCCAAAATATAAGTATCCGCCAGACGATAAGCTATAAACGGCTTGTAGGACAAGGCGCGTTTGGCCGGTTTACTCAGATCCCGATACTTCATCAAACTCCATGTATACTGGCGCAGCTGAGTAGAATACGGAGGATCACCCGGTAATTTCTTTTCATAATAGGCAGAAGCAGGATTGTTTCCGTACAGCGTATCCGGATAGAAATAGAATTGTAAACGCTTATCTTTATCCTTGTCATACAATGAACGGAGATACTCATTCGGATACGTCCACCCGTAAGCATTTCCTCCATAGTTAGCTTCCTCAATGATAGGCGCTACAGGATCTCCCGGAATGGTGATCTCATAGAAACGGGCTTGGAAACAAGCTCCCAACACATGACCATCACCTCCAGCCAGTGTATGGCTACCTCCAGATACCTCATCGAACTGCCACGCCATCAGACTCTCGCTATGGTTTACATTATTACCGAATATTTCGCTGATACCTACCAGTTTATGGTGCCCGCCTGTAATTATCGCATCAGCCTGCGCTGCTGCCGTAGTGTAATCTTCCTGCCACATAGCCGACTCAGCACGCAACTGACGGGCCAAGCCCAACCCGATAATTCCCGGATCTACTTTATATTGCAAGTGTTTGATGGCATAATCGAGGTCGCGGTCAATAAAGGCATATACATCTTTCTGGCTAGCCGGTTTATACTCTACTTCGTCAAACGCATTGTCCGGAGTTGTCGGTATGCTATCCAACAAGATATTGTCGTAAGTAGAAATCAGCCTGAGGTACGCCCAAGCACGAATTACACGGGCTTCCGAAACGATTCGCTCACGGGTTTCAGTTTGCATACTAATACCGGGTGCGGCATCAATAATGGCGGAAGCACGATCAATCATCTGATAGGGACGGTTCCACATCTCAGCCGGCATGGCATTTGCACGCATATTGGAACGATACATTTCCGCTTCATTCCACGTACGCACCATAGCCAGGTCGGTAGCACAATAAAACCAGTAAGCTCCGCGTGCATCCGAATCATTAAAACGGAAAAAGCGGCGAGAGAGGCCATATAGTCCATTCAGACCGATTTCCAATCCTTCTTCACTCTCATAGAGCGTTGAACTATTAATCTTGTCGAACTGTGTTTCTTCCAGCCAGGAATCACAAGAGGTATTGACTACCAGTAATCCGATGATAAGAAATAATATATAATTTTTCATTATGGTTATATCATTAAAATGTTGAATGTATGAAATTATATCTCTGACTGCCTTCCGATCAGAAACCAAGCTGCAAGCCGAAAGTCAACGTACGGGCTTCGGGATACTTGTCAGCGGGCTGTTCGGGACTGTACGACTCATAATCTGTCAATGTTAACAGGTTTTGTCCGGTAAAGTAGAACCTTACATTGCTCAAGTGTACTTTTGCAAGCCATGTCTTCGGCAAGGTATATCCTATCGTTATATTCTGTAAACGCACATAAGAGGCATCCTGACGGGCTATACTTCCCATTTCGAGGGCTCCATTGGTTGTGGGGCGCGGGAAGTTACCGGTAGGATTTTCCGGTGTCCAGTAATTCACCTTCACACCGTTGAACACTGCACGCATATTACCACCATAATTATAATCTGCCAGGAACGGATTGTATTTGGTTATTCCCTGTACAGTATAAATATCCATGGAGAAGTCAACATTCTTATATCTTACCGATGCATTGAAAGAACCATTCCACTTAGGGAATTGTGAAACCAGTATTTTGTCATCATCGTCCAGCTTGCCATCGCCCGTACGGTCTACAATTTTAATATCTCCGGGTTGAGCATTGGGTTGTGCTGAATTAGGAATCTCATCAATCTCATCTTCCTGCCAGATACCGGCTACTTCGTATATTTTGGATACATTGATAGGCTGCCCGATATACCAATTATTAATAGGATAATCATCTTCTTTGCCGTCACCATCCAAGTCACCGAACAGTTTTATAATTTTATTGCGATTGCGTGCAAAAGTCATTCCCAATTGTACATCCCAATCCTGACTCTTTACCACAACACCTTCCAACTGTATTTCAAGACCTCTGTTCTGAATCTCTCCGATATTGTCCTTGATGGTAGAATATCCGGTAACCGAACTGATAGACCGGTCTATCAGCAAATCCTTCGTACGAGTATTATACCATTCCACAGTACCGGACAAACGATTATTGAAGAATCCAAAGTCCACAGCCAGGTTCAAGGTTGTAGAAGTCTCCCACTTCAACTTAGGATTCGAAAGAACAGCTCCCGGCGTATATCCTGTCAGTTTCTTCGTGGTGTAATAATCCCACTGGTCGGCAGATGCAATACTACCATAAGGCTGTATAGCTTCATTTCCTACACTACCATAGCTACCACGTAACTTCAAGTTCGTAAGTTGCTCAAAGTTTTGCATAAACTCTTCCTGATACACATTCCATCCCAATGCCATGGCAGGAAAAACAGCCCATTTGTTTTTAGCACCGAACACAGATGAACCGTCACGACGTCCGCTTATGGTTACATAGTATTTCGAAGCAAAATCATATTGCATACGCAGAGCGGTAGACACAAGACGGCGTTGAGACGCACTTAAAGTAGGTATTACTTTCCCAGCCGCTTCAATGCCATAGACACCCAATAAGTCATTCGGAATCAGCGATCCATCCATCTGATTGGAATGTTGGTTACGCTCATTCCAGCTCTGAATCAACGTACCGGATACGTGATGTTTGCCAAACTGATTATCATACGAAAGGATGTTATCAAGCGTCCACTCATTCTCATCCTGATTCTTAATAGTACCACTTCCCATACCTGTGTAACTTCCTGCCTTCGAATTGGCTGTACTATAGGTTTCTACCTTTGCATTCCAGCTACGACGGCTCACATTCAATCGATAGGTCAGTCCCTTAAAAATCTTGAAGTCAAAGAAAAGATTCACCAAGTCATTACGGCTCTTAGTGGTCGATGTTTTTTCCTGCAAGTCAATCAGCGGATTCCAATTCTCCTGCAATCCGGTGGGATGCATATTAAGGTTACCTTCAGCATCATAAACCGAGCCTAAAGGTGAACAAGTTACAGCATCACGCAACAGGCCGGCTACCCCCGGATCATTCTTGGTCGAAATGCTCAGGCTGGTATTTAAACCGACTTTAAGCCAACGGGTAATCTCCTGATCGAGATTAAAGCGAAGCTGCCCCTTTATAAAATCCGTAGCAGGTACCACACCGGTTTGCTTCATAAAGTTACCACTCACAAATACCTTTGTTTTCTCACCTCCTCCGGTCACCGTGAGGTCATGATTCTGAATAGTACCGGTACGCATCAACTCTTTCTGCCAGTCAATGAACTGTCCATTCTGGATAGATTCGAGTTCTAATTGGCTGAATACATCAGAATCGGCACCATACTGGTTATTATTGGTGGTGCGGTAAGCCTCACGTTTATACTGTATAAATTCTTCAGGCGTGTAAACATCAAAGTTACGGTCGACGTTTTGGATACCATAATACCCCTGATAACTTACACGCGCTTTTCCCGCTTCTCCTCTTTTGGTGGTAAGCAATATGACACCATTTGCTGCACGTGCACCATAGATAGCCTGAGCGGCAGCATCCTTCAGAATTTCCACAGATGCAATATCGTTCGGATTCACATCATTAATGGAACCGATCACCACTCCGTCAGCTACAACAATAGGAGTAGTTCCTCCCGAAATAGAGTTTGTACCACGTATCTGTATATTCGAACTACCACCGGGGCCGGCATTTTCTGAGGTTGTAATTTTCAAGCCGGCAGCTCGTCCGCGAAGCATTTCACCAATATCCAGGGTGGCGGCTTTCGTCATTTTATCTGTCTTTATCGTGGTTACAGAGCTGATCACATCACTCTTTTTCATCACTCCATATCCCACAACAACCACATCATCAAGAGTATTTGAATCTTCCTGCAACTTTACAGTGAAATGATTCTTCCCGTTTATCGCAATCTCTTGTGCATGAAAGCCGATGTAAGAAATCTGTAAGGTTCCTTGCAAAGGTGCATTCAATGAGAATTTACCGTCAAGATCCGTAATCACACCTATAGACGAGGATCCTTTCAGTACTACATTCGCGCCAATCAGTGGTTCGCCTTTATCGTCGGTCACCAGACCGGTGATCTGCTGGTTGGCTGTTCCGGATGAAATGTTCTGTGCAGAGAGTGGCATCGCAACGATGACCAACACGGCACACATAAGAAGATGAACATAAGTTCTCTTCACAAATGTAAAAAGTGTATTCATAATTAATTGTGTATTAATCAAATTTTCAGTATTAGTTTCTCTACTCATAAACTCAAACGAGCTCTTTTAATCAGTTTCATTGTTTCTCATGGTTATAAATTTAAGATAAATAATGGGATTAATTTATTGTATTGAACGTTCATTATACAGTTTCAGGGTTGCATCATTTCAAACTTTCCTTTCAGTCGGATATCTTCGGAACTGCTACCAATCAGGACCTCAAACTCACCGGGTTCTACGATCCAGTGCATATCTTTGTCAAGCATTTCCAGATCCTCGGGAAGAAGAGTGAAATGAATACGCCTGGTTTCCCCCGGTTGCAAGGTGACCCGTTGGAAACCTCTCAACTGAGAATCATAGGTAATCACGGAACTTAACTTATCACGCACATACAACTGCACTACTTCATCACCCGCCCGCTGTCCGGTATTTGTCAGATCCATAGATATTTCTATCTTCCCCTGCACTCCCTGTTTGTCAGGGGTAATATGCAAATTCTTATATTCGAAAGTGGTATAACTCAATCCATATCCGAAAGGATAAAGAGAACCTACTACCGCTGTTTTACCATAGCCGTTGGGACCGTCACCCGGTTGTCCGGCATGTGAACCCGGCTTGAAGGGAAAGTTCAGCTCAATCTGTCCCAAAGTCTTAGGAAACGTTACCGGCAACTTTCCTCCGGGATTATATTCTCCGAAAAGAGTTTCCGCTATCGTCTGCCCACCGATGGAATTTGGGAACCAGGCTTCAAGAATAGCAGGTATGTAGCGATTCTCCCAATTAATGGTAAGCGGCTGTCCGTTGATAAGCACCAGAACAATAGGTTTCCCGGTTTCGTACAAAGCCTGCAAGAGTTGCAGCTGGCGTCCGGGCAAAGCCAATCCTGTACGCGATTTACTTTCACCTACCCGGTGTTCGTCCTCACCCAATACGGCAATTACCACATCACTCCGGCGAGCTTTCTCCACAGCTTCCTGAATTTCCAGGCGTTCTTCCTCCGTCAAAGGAGTCGGAATGATTTCACTTTCCGGCCAAGTGGCATCCACTACTTCGCATCCTTTGGCATAATGTACAGTTGCCGCCTGTCCGACGTAATCTCTGACACCCTGCAACACGTGGGTTACCTGCAAATTCTGCGGCCCATAGCGGCTAACGTAAGCGGTAGTATCCGTAGCTAAAGGACCCGTAACCAAAATATTCCGAAGATTACTCAATTGGAGAGGCAAGAGATTGGCTTCATTTTTCAATAACACCAGTGATTCTCTGCCCATCTGTTTCTCAAACTCCTTGGTATCAGACGAAGCGACAATCTTGTCAGCTGCTTTCGTATCCGTGACATACGGACTATCAAAAAGCCCTAAGCGGAATTTAACCCGCAGTACATCTGCTACATTCCGATCCAGTGTCTGCATGGATACACTTCCTTCTGCAACCAGTTCACGCAAGGGCAATACGAAATCGGAAGGTTGCGTAAAATTCGTTTTCACGTTGAGTCCTGCTTCTACCACCTGCTTCACTGCTCCTTTCATATCCTGAGCCACACGGTGCTTGCTATAGACAAACTCAACTGCTTCACTGTCGGAAACTACATAACCGTCGAAACCATATTTTTCTCTCAGCAACTCAGTCAGGAAATAATAACTGCCAGATACGGGAATACCGTCCCAATCATTATAACTGCTCATCACTCCCATCGGATGAACCTCACGTATAATCTTCCTATAAGGATAAAGATGCAACTGGTGCATTTCGCGGGGAGCGACATGCGGGTCGGTACGTGCATGTCCATCACGTCCACCTTTGGGGACACTGTACACAGCAAAATGCTTCAACGTTGCAGCAACTCCCTGCGACTGGATACCTGCCACCATTTCCTTGCCCAATGTGGTTACATGAAAAGGTTCTTCACCGTAACATTCAAGTACGCGCCCCCAGCGCGGATCGCGTGCCAAGTCCAGAATAGGAGCATATACATTGGTGTAACCCAAAGCTTTAGCTTCACGGCCTACAATCTCTCCCGCCTGTCTGACAAGAGCAGCATTCCAAGTGGAACCGATGGCAATAGGAGCAGGAAGCGGAGTCGCGCGGTCGTGATTGAGTCCATGAATCCCCTCGTTGCTGAAATCAACAGGAATGCCAAGGCGTGTTTCTTCAATAAACCAACGTTGCACTGTATTAATGGCTTCAGCATGCTTACTGAAAGGGTACGAATATTGAGTCTTTACAAGCCCATTGAGATGTTCGTCGATATTGGCAATGCCATCTTTCCATAACTCCTGTTTCCAGGCAGGAGTGGGCAATTCGTCTTTAGCGACTCTCTTATATCCATATAAGGTAGCTAATTGACAGGTTTTCTCCTCAACGGTCATCTGCGAAAGCAAATCGGCAATGCGGGCTTCGATAGGAGCTGTCGGTGTTTCGTAGATGTCTTTCTTCCCGTTTTTATTCAGATCTATCCAGTCTTTATGATAGATCGTTTTAGACTTTTGCGCCAGTACCGGTTGAGATACAAAGGCACTTAGAAAACAAGCGATACTTATTATAATCAGTTTCTCAGTAGGTGTTCTCATAGACTTATTTATTGTTTTTATTTTCGGCAAAGATATGGGGGAGAGGGACTTGCTACTCCCCCAATTCATCTAAAAAGGTGCACTATTCATCATTTTATGGTAAACAACTCCCTTTGCAGGTCAATATCACGGGAAGAATTCCCAATCATAACCTCGAACTCACCTTTTTCCACACCATAGTTCATATCGATATCGTAAAAACTAAGTTCTTTGGCGGTGATATTAAAAGTGACTGTCTGGCTTTCTCCGGGTTGCAAAGTAATTTTATGAAAGCCTTTGAGTTCTTTCAATGGACGTACTACCGAACTGTAGCAATCGCGTATATACATCTGTACCACTTCCGTTCCGGCTCTTTCACCTATATTCCGGACTTCAACAGAAGCACGCAAGGTATCCTGTTCATTCATCGACCTGGCAGATAACTTCACAGGGCTGAATTCAAAAGAAGCATAATTCAATCCATATCCAAACTCAAACAGATTAGTACTTTTTCCCGTACCGTACGGGAACCATTTGCTCGTTTGTTTGTGGTTATAATAAGTCTGAACCTGACCGGCAGAACGGGGAATAGTGATGGGAAGCTTTGCTTCAGGGTTCACTTTCCCGTATAAAATTTCCGCAACAGCCTGTCCGCCAAATGAACCGGGCTCCCAGGCCTCAACCAATGCAGGAATATTTTCAGCAATCCACTCAGTGCTTAACGGACGACCGTTGACCAATACGACAATAGTGGGAACTCCCGTAGCATAAATCTCCTCTACCAACTGTTGTTGCAAACCTACCAATGACAATTCATAACGGTCCACATTCTCACCGCAAGTTTTGTCTTTCCACATATAACGCATGGAGTTCTCACCCACCACTACAATAGCCAGATCGGCTTTTCGGGCTCTGTCTTTCGCTTGCAACACACGAGACATTTCCATAGTGCGCAAATTGGTGGCAAAAGGGAAGAAATCAAAGTCAGTCTGGGGAGAAACCATTCGCAATCCCTCAATGACTGTAGTCACGCAGGAGTCCGGCTGTTCAAAAGCCCAGTCACCCAAAATAGTCTGGTTGTCAGCATTGGGGCCGGTTACAAAAACCTTTTTATAACGGTCGCTATCCAAAGGAAGCAGATTATTATCATTCTTCAGAAGCACAATACTTTTTCTCGCCATTTCGAGTGCTGTTTCACGATGTTCGGCACTGAACAGAACTTGGGAAACTTTCTTTTCATCTATATAAGGATTCTCAAACAAGCCCAGTTTGAATTTGGCAGTCAGTATCTTGCTGACGGCATCATCTACGCGGCTCATGGGGAGTTCCTTTTCATTAACCAGTTCTATAACGGCATCCGCAAACTCAGGACCATGCATGTGCATATCCATTCCATTCTTTACGCTTTGCAGATACGCGTCTTTCAGTGTAGCGGCGGTGCAATGCTTTTCGTGCACTTGCTCAATATCCATCCAGTCACTCACTATAAACCCGTTGAATTTCCAGGCATCTCTCAGGATATCCTTCATCAGGTATTTACTGGTATGACAGGGCACTCCGTTAAGTTCATTATGTGCCATCATGAAAGTATATGTGCCCGCATCCAGACAATCTTTAAAAGGAGGCATGAAAACCTCGTGCAATGTACGGTCGGAGATATCGCAAGGAGCACCATTGATACCATTGACAGGTTGGCTTCCACCAATAAAGTGTTTGGTACAGGCCAGTACTTTATCCTGTCCGGTAAAGTCACTTGTCTGAAGTCCTCTGACGGTAGCTGCTCCCATCTGTCCTACAAGAAAAGGGTCTTCGCCAAAGGTCTCTCCCACCCGTCCCCAACGGGCATCACGAGCCACTTCTACATTGGGAGTAAATGCCCAATGGGTACCGGTGGCACGCATTTCAAGAGCAGTCTGGCGAGAAGCTTTTTCAGCCAGTTCCGGTTCGAAGGTTGCAGCCTGTCCGATGGGAGTAGGATAAATGGTAGCTCCTCTGTAGAGTCCGGTACCATGAATGGCATCAATGCCAATAAGTAAAGGGATTTTAAGGCGCGATTGCATGGCATATGATTGTAATCGATTGGCTTCTTCACTGGTAATTACATGCAGAAAAGATCCGATAAGCCCTTGTTTGGTCATTTCAATCAGTTCGGTAGAATGCAGATCAGGATAAAATCCTTTGGCATGGCTTTTCTTCATTTCCTCCACCGTCATGTCTTTTTCGGCAGCTTTCATGTGTTCTATACCAACGTATTGTGACATCTGTGCTACTTTCTCCTGCAATGTCATACGATTCATCAAATCATTCACCCTTTTCTCCACAGGTTGGGAAGCATCCAGATAAAGCGGATCTTTATCCTTATCAGAGCACCCTGAAAAGAAAATCGGAAGCATCATAACTAATAAATAAATTCTCATATATAATAAAGGTATTAAATTTATCCGGCCTTACATAAGCCATTCGATTTATAGTTGCAAATGTAGCGGGAAGGGAAAAAAAAGAGGTACATTATACGTCATTCCAGGTGCACAGATGTTCATATATTGCCTTCTACAAGGCTTATATGACACAAAAAGCGGTGTAACCATTAAAATCACACCGCATTTTTATTTCTTTTATTCAGTAGCGTTACTTATTCTCTTTTTGCCAGATACTCTTTGGGAGATACACCATAAAATTCTTTGAAAATACGACTAAAGTATTTCGGATTGTCAATTCCCACCTTAAAAGCAACATCCGTCACCGAGTACTCTCCCGAAAGGAGAAGCGCAGCCGCCTGCTTGAGCCGGAAAATCCGGATAAATTCAGTGGGAGACTTACCGGTCAGTTGGGTAATCTTATTATATAGCAACGTACGGCTCATGGCGAGTTCACTGCACATCATCTGAATATTTAATTCCGGATTATCTATATTAGTCTCTATCAACTTCAAAAGCTTTTCCATAAATTCATTGTCCGCCTTGTTCGACAATTCCACGGCATTGTTGTTTTTCAGTTCTTCCAGACATTGCCTTTGGGCGGCTTGCCGCAATTCAAAGATATTGGCTATTTTGCTTCGCAATACTTCTTTGTCGAAGGGCTTGGCAATATAGTCGATAGCTCCCAGACGCATACCTTCCAGTATGCTTTTCTTATCCGTAACTCCCGTAAGCAGCAGGAATGGAATATGAGAAGTCTTTATATTACCTTTCACCTTCTGGCAGAACTCAAACCCCGTCATTCCCGGCATCAACACATCCGAAATAATAAGTTGAGGTGAGAAAGCATCTATGCCATCCAAAGCTTCAACGGCATTATTGAAGGTCTTTACATGATAGACATCACTCAGCGACATCTCAATGTAACGGGACATTTCGGGATCGTCTTCCACCACCATAACGCGATTTACGTGAGGATCGCTAACAGAGACGTCATGACCAAGTGGAACATTCTCACTATTTTCCGAATGATCCACTGCATTCTCGTATGTCAAAGGAAAGGACAAAAAGAATTCCGTACCTTCATTCACTTTGCTTCGGAAAGAGATTTTACCCTGATGCAGTTTAACAAGCGCTCCTACCAACTTCAATCCGATACCACTGCCTATTTCACCGGAATTTATTGCATTATCCGCTCTGAAGATATGTTTGAAGATATGCCTCTGTTCGCGGGCGGAGATTCCGATACCGGTATCTTTGATGCGCAAATACCACTTATGCTCGTCTACCGATGCTTCAATACTAATCTTTCCTCCATAAGGAGTATATTTGATTGCATTGGATAGAAGATTATCCAATATACGCGTTATCTTCTCCTTATCGAACCAGATTTCCTGCCGGGTAGAATCTTCCAGTTTGTTTTCTATATGAATATACTTGTTTCCTGCTACTAATTTAAAGGAATCCAGTCGATGACGCAGGAAAACCTCAAGCATTTGTTTGGAAACGACCAATCGGCTTGCATTCAGTGATACACGCTGAAAGTCCAGTAGTTTCTCCACATAATGCGCCAACTTGGATGAATTATTCAAGGCCATTTGCAACAACTGAGCGCCTTGTCCCGAAGGCGGAATCTCATTTTCCAAGTCCTTCAATGGAGCCTGTATCAGGTTGAGCGGTGTCAACAGATCATGAGCCGTGGTGACAAAGAAATCTATTTTGACTTCTGTATTCCTCTTCTCCTGCTTCTGTTTGATCATCCTGTAAATATAGAAAAGAAACAGGGAAAACAAAGCCAGATAGACCAGGCGTGCCCAAATCGTATTCCACCACGGTTCAGCCACCGTAACATAAATTATCCGCTCCTTCTGATCCACTCCATCTATCACCGATTTTACATGGAAGACGTAACTGCCCGGTGCCACCTTAGAATACGTAGCCACATGAGTCGAAGCCGGAAGCGACCACGAAATATCATGCCCTTCCAGATAATAAGAATACTGTGTCTTTTGCGGTGTCTGATAATTAGGTGTAACAAAATGGAAAGAGAAGAAATTCCTGTTGTAAGGCAATTCTATCCGGTCTGTCTTATAGATCGGTTCACGCAACAGATTTGATGCATCCGTACAATATACCGGTTCGTTGAACACATCAAACTGATAAACGATTGTCTCGTAATCTGTGGGAAGCTTCGTCTTTCTTATCTCATCCGGCTTGAACAAAATAGCCCCGTCGGTACTTCCCAACAGTATATCTCCGTTACGGCAAACCCAACAAGCCGACTTATTGAACTGATTGGATGGCAAACCGTCCTGTTTGTCGAATACTTCGATAACACCCGTATCAGGAGACAGTTTATTCAGACCATTTTCCGTGGCAATCCACAAATGACCTTCCGCATCGGGAGCTATCCCATAAATATAGTTAGATGAAAGATGGTCGTCCACTGTGTACTGGCGTATGGAATCGTTTTCCATATCATAATAATACAGTCCATAGTTTCTTGTTCCCACCCAGTAGGCTCCATCCCTGATCCGATAGATAGTTGTTACTTCTTTGGTGATAGCTGTTGATTTTATCTCACTGGTTTCTTTGTTGAGAATAAAAAGTCCGCTATACAATCCCATCACCAGCAGTCGATCCGACTGTCTTTCAAACTGATTCACCTTACTTATATTATACTTATTTACCAGCCCGGTCTTTATATTCAGTGAAGTGATATCTCCCATAATTCCTCCAAACCACAACAGATCACCATCCGGATAAATGGAGTAAATATAATTGGTGGAGATAATAGAATTCCGGTCCTCAACGTGATATCTTTTCACATCTCCCCTTTTCCAGTCGATGCAGGCAACACCGAAAGAGTATCCTCCCGCCCATATACGTCCTTGCGAATCTTCGGCAATGGTGAGTATCGCGTTTCCTTTTTCACCGGAAATATTCCTGTTAAAGTAATGCGTCCAGGTGTGCGTGTGCACTGAGAGCATACTGACACCACTGTTTGTTCCAAACCAGAAATTACCTGAAGAATCTTCCAGCACTGCATTCACCACATCATTTCCGATGCTTTGCGAATCACCTGTCCGATGCTGGAAATAGTCAAAGTTCAATTTGTAAGAGTCTTGAAAAGAGATTCCCCCGTGATAAGTTGCCACCCACAGATTGAACTGATTATCGACAAAAAGTCCCCGCACATTATTCGTAAAGATAGAAGTGGAAGACGTTTCATTGTAGGCATATTGTTTATCTATTGTCAGGTTAGCCTTATCTATGACAAAGACACCTTCCAAATCCACTCCTACGGCAATTTTATCCGGTGTATAGGAAACAATGGAGCGTATGGGCTTCGTAATTGGCAGAGGCAATTTCTGTAAGTCCTCCATTTCTAAGGAACGGCTATACAGACCTGCATCCAGGGTACCGATCAGTATTCTGCGATTTTCCATATCCACATAGGTCGATAATACATTTTTCCCTTCCAGACAACGGAAGCGTACTTCCATAGGACCGGTTTGGGGGAAGATGCTTATATAAAGTCCGTCACGGGTAGAAATATAATATCGGTCATCATTCTTGTTCACTTGATTTACAGACAACTCTTCGGTTCCGGGAAGCAGTAAAGCCATTCTGTCCGGCAAGTTCAACTTCAAAACCCCTTTGGAGGTTGACAAGAAAGCTGTTTCAGGGGAATCGAACATAACATCATTCAGAATAATAGAATGATTATTGAAGAAGTCACGTACAGCATATATCAGTTCAAACTCATCCTTCCGTTCGTCATATTGAAAAAGAAGCCCTGCTTCGCTAAATACCCAGAGTGTACTATCCGGTGAACAACGCAGATAATTTACCCCTATCCGGTTATACCCCTGGTCGGGAAATAGATTCAAAGGATAATGCCTGAAATTTTTTCCATCAAACCGGTCTACCCCCAGTTTGGTAGAAATCCACATAAAGCCATGCTTATCTTGCTGGACAGAGAAACACCTTCTATTACTCAGACCGTCATCTTCTGCTATCCGGTGGAAAAAATCAGAAGAAAAAACGGAGGTAATGCAGGATAGGAGTAGAATAAGTAGAATGAATCGTTGCGTTCTGATTTTGTATGTTCTCATATTTAAAGATTAATGCCACAAATATACAATACCCTGAGAGCGATATCAAATGTTTCGGCTATTATTTTAAAGAACCCGTCAGAAGTCTTATACCTCATCCGCCAAAGATAGAACAACCGTAAAACGACTTCCTTTTCCTACTTCAGACCGTACCTCTATACGTCCGCAAAGCTTCTCAATAATGACTTTACAGATAGAAAGTCCAAGTCCGCTCCCTTGTTCAAACTCGTCAGTCTTATAAAAACGGTCAAAGATCATCATGAGTTCTTTCTCATCAATACCTTTCCCGGTATCCTGTACATACACACTGACCTTCCGGTCTTTTTTATCCACTTTGCATCCTAATGTAATAGAACCACTCCGGGTAAACTTATCCGCATTGCCCAGGAAATTGGAAATGACCTGAATAAAACGCATACGATCTATATTGACAGGCAAAGAGAGATTTTCATCCAAAGCCAGATGAAACTGCAACGAGGGCTTGATTAATGCCTGATAAGCCATATAAATCTCTTTCACAACCGTTGCCATATCCCATTCTTTTATTTCGAGATCCATGTTGCCGGAATCCAGACGTGATATTTCCACCACATCATTGACCAATTTCAAGAGTAATTCGTTGTTACGGTTAATGATCTCAAGCATGGCCTTCTTCTCATCCGGTTCAATCTCATCGCCACCCTCGCCAACCAACAAATTGGTGAAACCGACAATGGCATTCAGCGGAGTACGGATTTCATGGCTCATATTATTCAGGAAAGATTGTTTCAACTCAGCATTTTCAGCCATCTGCTTAGCCTGAATAAGCTGTTCTTCATGCTCTACCTGTATCTGAATATCCTGCATAATGCCCGCCAGCATTATCCTTCCCTTTGCATCTTTCAGACTGCGACACCGAAGTTCATACCAACGATAATCTTCTTCACTGAAAGAGAAACGTACACGCCGAACCTGCATATCCGTAGATTGATGCAGCGTTTCGTACAATGAATTCAGAAGAGGTACATCATCAGGATATGCATACTTCAAAAAATCGGTTCGCACAAATGTTCTCTGTTCCATTCCCACCAAACGCGTATAATTCTCATCAAACTCGATATTCTCTCCCTGTATATCCCAAAGTATAATCCGCAAATCGAAATGTTCGCGCGTTTCAAAATGAAAAGTTCATTTCACAAAACGAAGCGTATAATTTAAAGCACTCTTTATTCCATTTGAACTGGTCAATTCTAAGCTAAAAATAACAGAAAAATAACTTGCAAATATCAACAAAAATCACTATCTTTACATAGTTAAATTGAGGTCGTTTACCCTCAAATCAGTTCAGTTTTGTATTCCCCTACCCTATCAATATTCTAAAAAAATTCGGCCGGCTTCGCCGGTATTTGAATACCTTTTAAATGGAATTCGGAAACCATCCGAATCCCGTTCTTTCGTTTTAGTCGCTTCGCTCCACGCTTTGGCGCTTTGCGCTTACGCCACCTCGCGTATCGCCTTGTACGCTGCCACGCTTTGCGCCCGGACGATTTTGCCGCGGAAGGCCAGACGCGAGCCGACACACGCACTCGTATACGAAGCATCGTGAACCGCACTCGCACCCGACACACCGCCACACGCATTCGCATAGCAGTACCCGCGATAGACCACACGGACTGTAGCGGTGCTTATCCAGTACATGTCGGTATAGTAGGTGGAAGATGATCCGTTCAAATTACCTACCGGAACCATGTCCATATACTTGCCGTGCGCCACGCCTGTAATCCACTGACCGCTGTCCTTCTTGCCCTGTACCATACGGATACTGCCGTCAGGCATCCAGATGCGCCATTTGCCCTGGTTGCCGCTGTCATTCGGCAGATCCACGCCGTCCATCATGTCATACTTGTTGCCGTAGATGTCCTCGTAGCCCAGGCAGCAGATATTGTTCACCTGCACCACGGTCGCCTGTCCGTATTCGTCCCGGCTCTTATACCAGGCATACTGGTGCACCAGGCCGTCAATCAGCGAATTCGTGATTTTGTTGTTAATGACATACGCTTCATCGTAGCCGATGGTGTCTGTCATCCCGTGTTCGGCCGTTCCGCCTGTTGTGCGGTTATTGTTATGCTGACCGGCACCGCATTGTTCCTGCATATCCCTGCGCCCGTACTTTGCATAGCTCAGGTTCGCGATGCGGCTGTGCATCAGCGCATCTATCTGCTGCATACCCCGCTGCTGGCTGTAGTAGTGGAAGTCCGTCCAGGTCATACTTGCCGTGGTCGAAGCTCCGGTGATGCAGGCACGCAGTTTACTGCCCACCACCGAACTGCCCACAACGGCACACAGATGCTCCTCATTGGCCACCCAATCCGGTTCCATGTCCTCTATCTTGTCGCTGTGGCTCAGTACCACGCAGTCAAACTCTGCCGTGTTCAGAATGGAGAAATGCAGGGCTGTAGCACGTTCCGGAACGTCTGCTATCAGATACATGCCGGCTTCAAATTTCAAGCCGATGGTCGGCACCACAATACTCTTCAGGATGTTTCCCTCCGCATCAGCAAACACACTGCCGATAAGCCCTGTTCCTGGAACGCTCGGGAAGCGGACACGTCTGTAACCCGACACGTCCACTTTGCACACGGAATAAGCCTTGTCCGTCGTATAGATTCCATCAGCGTGGGCTTGCCGCTCATGATCTTGCGTTCACCCAGCCAGCCGCCCTGTGTCTCCTTGATGGCATCCAGTGTCAGTACCGTCGCCTCAGGCACCGGGGGCATTTCGTCCTCCGGATAACTGCTGTAGCAGGCGTACTTCTTGTTGTTCAAATAATCGTTGATGCCTTTGCTCCAGTAAAACGGCTCATACATCATCCAGTCTCCCTCGCTGCCGTCCAGCTTCGCCACCGTACAGTCGTTCATATCCTCCGCATCGGCATAGAAGTTCGAGCTTTCGTCATGCAGGGGGAAATAGGTCATCTCCCCGTCCGGGTTGTTCACTTCCACCTGCTGCCCGGCTATCTCCACCTTCCGGCTCGTGGGCATCTTCGTCACCTTGGCCAATACGCGGTGGCGCTTGGACAGGATGGCATTCACATGCCCGCTCATTTTGTACGTATTGCCGAATTTGTACCCCGTCTTGTTGTCCAGGTTCGAAACATTGGCATCGTCGGCCACGCTGTCGTCAAACTCGATCATCGTATAGGGCGGCTGCTTGATGGTCAGTTCCGGATAACGGGCGGCATACTTCTCCAGTTCCTCATCGGCCAGATACTTCGTCAGGGTCAGCTTGCCCCTCAGTCCCGAATGCCGGTCATCCACGGCACCCGTCTGTGTATACGTTCCGTAGTCGTAATACTTCTTCAGCAGGGTTCCGTCGTCTTCCCGGTCTATCTCCAGCACGAAGCGCTCCAGCTTGCCGCTGCCGATCAGTCTGGCCTGGTGCAGGCGTTCCAGCTCTTCCAGAAGCAGCATACCATTGGTCGAAGCCATGAACGAGCCGTTCCGGTAACCGCTGGCTTTCTCCACGCTCATGTCGAGTTTTACCAGTGAGGTCAGCAGACCGAAGTTGAAGCCGATTGCGAACGCATCCTCGTGCCATACCAGCTCCTTGATTTTGGCTGCACCGATAATCTTCAGCGGGTCGTTCTCACCGAAGGCACGGGTCAGCTGCAGGGAATGGAGCACGTCCGCATCCACCACGCCGCTGTCGGCCTGCACGCCGTTGCTGGTGGAGAGCTGCACACGGTACGGGATGGTCAGCCGGTACTGCATCGGTTTCAGTTTATAAGCCTTGTCCAGCGATGCCGTACTCTGGTAGAACTGGGCACCCAGCGTGGATACATAGCCGTACTCCACCTGCTTCAGGTCATACCGGCGTTGGATGAAGTAGTTCCGGTGTGCTTTCAACGAACCCTTCAGACCGTAGATTTGCGGATAGGTCTGTTTGGCTCCGTCCGCACCCACCGGCATTTCGTTCAGGAACGGATAGATGTATTTGAAGATGCCGGACTTGTTATAGAGGCGCGAGCACCACTTCTTCATCTGTTCGGTATCGAAATGGTCTATGGCTTTCTGGATACTGAAGGCACTCATGAAGCTTGCGCCCCCGTTCCATCCGCTCACCATAATCTCCACAATCATGTCCCAGCAATTGGCCACGATGAGGTTCCACAGCCACGAGTTATGACCCTGCATCACATAAGCCCCGTCGCGCTTCGTCTGGCGGTTGTCGTCATACTTCCCGGTCAGGAACGACTTGTTGTCAGAACCGAGCTGGCAGTCGCCGTCATAATAGTCAATCGACCATTTCGGCACTCTTCGCTACGAACAGGTCGCACGGCAGGCCGTCGATGGCCGAACGGTAATCATCCTCCAGCCCATGGTCTTTGGCGTAACGCTGGGCAGGCGTAAGCAGCCCCATCTCTTTCAGTCCGTCATTGATAAGCTTCGCACCTCCGGTATTGGTGGTCATGGACGAGTCCGAGAAGTCGCATTTGGAACATGCCAGCTTCGCGCCTACCGAGTTCCTGCGTAACTTGAAGAGATTTTTTTTGCCGGTAGTTACCACCGGATTCTTCTGCCTGCCGTTTCCGTCAATCTCCCCGTAGCTCAATGTAACCGTCCAGCCGCTTGCCGTCTTCTGGAAGTAGAAACGGAAGTTCTTTCTGGCATAGTTCACGGAAGAAGTACCCTGAATACGGACATATACGTTGGTAAGGATAAAGTCAAGCGTCCTGTCCTCTCCGTTATAGAAACGGACCTCCCTTACCAGTTTATTGGCCTTCTTGTCGTTCAGCTGGGCCAGTGCATCCACCACGTTCAGCGTGTCGCTCTCGCTCGGAACCTCACTGCCCACGCTGCCCGTGCCTATCAGTACCAGGATCGAGTTCCGGCGCTTCTTCATCAGCCCCATCAGCTTCTCCATGCTCACCGTATCTCCTTCATTCAGCACGCGGTTGTCCTCATCCAGTGAGCGCACGCCCGGTTCCCCGTCGGCATCCTCCAGGTGGTTGCGGTCCACGATGTAGTTGTTCAGCACCTCGTCCGAGGTCAGCGCCTTGTTATAGATACGCACGCTCTTCACGTTCAAGTCGGCACCTGCCGACTTAAATTCCAACTGGCTCTGAATGTCAAAATTCACCTTGTCGAGCCACTTGGAAGCAGCCGACTCTTCACCGTTCACATAGAAACCGATCAGCGTGCGCTGTTCGTTGGTCTGCACGTTCGGATAGAACACGTAGGTAATGCGGATATTCGTACCCGGCTGGAACTTGGTACCCACCGAGTCTTCATAGCGCAGCACCTGTCCGGCATCCATCGCCTCGGTCACCACACCGGTCAGGAACTTGGCCTCTTCCGGAGTCACAATCAGCCCGTACCGGTTGCCGTTGTCCAGCTGCCCCAGGCAGGTGATCAGCTCGGCATCCGTATCCGTCACGTTGGCCGTGCTGTATTCTATCTCCAGCGTCATGCCCACGTCACGGATGGCAAATCCCTCGGGCTTGTCCGCCTCGTTGAAGGGGCGGTAACCGCCGTCAGCGGTCAGGGTCATACCTGCACCACCGGCCAGCAGCAGGCGGTCCGTTGTTTTCCGTGTTGCTTCGCCCGAAGGCGTCAAACGTACAGTCCCGCACCGCCGCTGTCCGTCAGGTCGATGTTCACCACCACCTTGTCATCGTCCGTGTACTTGGAAAAGCGCACTTCCTTCGAGCTCTCGCCGCCCTGGTTGTCCTTCTGCTTGACGGTCATCACGTACTGGGTGCCGTCCTCGCTGTCCTGCACATCCACGTCCGTCACCGTACCCACCATCGCATCGAACACCGTTCCGGATGTAGGAGGTTTCGTCTCGTCGCTCACCAGTTCCTCGGTAGGGGTACGGTTTGACAGTTCCTTCTTCAGGAACGCTTCGATGTCATCGCCTGCATAGGCATGATAGGTGCCGTCCGGCTGTTTCTGATTCCATGGCATCCGCTACATACACTACGCTGCCGCCCGGTTTGGTACTCTTGTCAGGTAAAACGTTGCCTGTTTCCATCCATGAGGAAAAGCGTGCGGTAGCCCCCGCCGATGGCTGCTGCCGTAGTCTGTTCCACCTTGGCAGCGGCGTTTTCGCCTTGGCTGCCGCTTCGTTGGCCTTGGTGGCCGCTTCCGTGGCGGCCTGGGTCTTTTCCTCCAGTCCGGCTACGGCTCCTTCCGCTTTCTTGGCGGCAGCCTCGGCACGGGCGGCGGCATCGCTCGCAGGCTTTCCCTATCAGTTCCAGGGGGACGTTCACCATCTTGCCGTCCTTCTCCCCGGGCAGTGATTTCACACCGCTCAGCGAGGTGACGGCCCCAAGTCCTCCACGCCGGTAGAACTCTGGAGTACACGGTCCAGCACTTCCTGAACCAGTTCTTCTTGTGTCATTTTGCCATACTCATTCGTTTTTATCGGTTTGACCCGCCCAGGATTGCGTTCAGGGCATCTATCACATTGGGAAGACAATAGCGTTCCACCGCCCATCCCGGTTTCTCATCGCTGAACTCGGTCTCGCCGGTACTCTCGAAAATCTTGAACGCAAGCCGATGGGCCTTGATGCCACTCATCGCTGAACTCGGTCTCGTCTGACGGAATCCGGTTATAAGTACCCGGTCCCGGATGGAATCTTCATTGTGGTTATAGATACCTTTGATGAAATTCTTGAACGCAAGCCGATGGCCTTGATGCCACTCGACACGCGTATACAGCAAATCGGAAAATCCCTCGTCTGACGGGTTATTCCTGGGAACGCTGAAATTCCGGAAATCCCATATATATCTGTTTTTAGGATGAATGATGGAGTCCCTGGATGCCATCTCGTGTTTTGCAAATCTTCATGGTTATAGCTTTTAGTATGATATTCTTGAACCGGGTCTGACCCTGAACGTGACAATGGCTGCAAAATCGGTAGGCAAGTAACTCATGCCGAACTTGTATGCCACAGAACTTTCCGACGGCAGCGTAACCTCTACCTTACTGTAGTTGGGTTCATTGTAATACATCAAAATGATATTGTGTTGTGAGAAATCCACCGTGTAGTTTCCAGTTCCGAAGGTAAGCAGCTTGGCTTTCGTATTGATAAACGCCGGGCAAGTAATGCCGCATTGCTGCTGATACCGTAGTTCTTCGTACCGCCGTTAACATCTATAAACAATCCATCGTTCGCTTGGTCGAAGCCGTAATTCCTGTATATATTGGGGGCTGAGTTCACGATACGACCGACAGCGGTAAAAGCTCCTCCTGCAGAAGACGGTATCACATCATCACCGAACATCACATATCCTTTGCTGCCGCCGACACGGAAAAATCATCATAAAT